>Ga0209792_1000010_pt1 | contig 501917 bp, 443 predicted proteins | sample EBPBio142005_DNA_FD_185860 | JGI IMG/M metagenome (GOLD analysis project Ga0209792, IMG submission 185860) | Wastewater treatment Type I Accumulibacter community from EBPR Bioreactor in Madison, WI, USA - Reactor 1_6/14/2005_ DNA (SPAdes)... | ecosystem: Engineered > Bioreactor > EBPR >...
CAATATGTAACAATACAATATTCAGTTATACGCCTACGAGTGGAACGAGCGGCGCGGTGTTCAACTGGACACGTGCGGCAGTGAGCGGTATCAGCAATGCAGCGGCAAGCGGCACGGGAGATCCGAATGAGACACTGGTTAACACGACAGTAGCCCCGATCAATGTAACGTACGTGTATACAGTAAGTGCGAACGGTTGTTCGAGCAGTACGTATAATGTAGTAGTAACGGTGAACCCGACACCACAGTTAACGAGTACGTTGACGCCAGCATCTATTTGTAGCGGCAGCACGTTCAGCTATACACCGACGAGCAGCACGAGCGGTGCGAGTTATGCATGGAGCAGAGCATCGGTAGCGGGTATCAGCAATACGGCAGCGACAGGTACAGGTAATCCAAGTGAGACACTGACGAACACCACAACTGCACCAATCAACGTAACCTATGTATATACAGTAAGTGCGAACGGTTGTACGAATGCGAGTACGTACAGTGTGGTGGTAACGGTTAACCCGACACCTCAGTTAACGAGCACGCTGACACCATCAGCTATCTGCAGTGGTACTACGTTTGGTTATACCCCGACTAGCAGCACAAGTGGTGCTACCTACAGTTGGACAAGAGCCGCGATCACAAGTATCAACGGTAACACAGCAGGCAGCGGCAGCGGAGCGGTTAGCGAACAGCTGACGAACAGCAGCACAAGCCCTGTGAATGTTACCTATGTATATACGGTTAGTGCGAATGGCTGTACGAATGCGAGTACATACAGTGTAGTAGTAACAGTAAATCCTACGCCGCAACTCACTAGTACATTGAGCCCTGCAGCAATATGTAATAACGCAGTATTCAATTATATACCGACCAGTGCTACAAGCGGTGCAACATTCGCATGGACACGTGCGGCAGTAGCCGGTATCAGTAATGTAGCAGCAACCGGTAACGGTAATCCTGCAGAGACATTGGTAAATACTACAGCTAATCCTGTAAATGTTACTTATATATATGCAGTAAGTGCAAATGGTTGTACGAATGGTACAAGCTACAATGTAGTTGTAACAGTTAACCCAACGGTTAACCTTAGCAGTACACTGAGTCCTGTAGCAATTTGTAATAACACAACATTCAGTTATGTTCCTGCCAGTGCAACTACAGGTGCTACGTTCAACTGGAGCCGTGCAGCAGTAGCCGGTATCAGCAATGCCGCAGCAAGTGGTATGGATAATCCGAATGAAACATTGGTAAATACTACAACATCGCCTGTTAATGTGACGTATGTTTATACGTTAGCATTAAATGGTTGTTCTTATACACAAAATGTAGTTGTAACGGTAAATCCGACACCTGCTTTAAGCTCTACTTTAACACCTGCGGCAATTTGTAATAACGGAACATTCAATTATGTGCCGACAAGTGCTACAAGTGGAGCCACATTTGCATGGAGCCGTGCAGCGGTTGCTGGCATCAGCAATACGGCGGCAAACGGAGTCGGTAATCCGAACGAAGTATTGGATAATACTACTTCACAGCCAATATCAGTAGTGTACACATTCACAACTACAGCAAATGGTTGCAGCAACAATCAAAATGTTACAGTTGTAGTTTATCCTACTCCTGAATTGAGCAGTACGCTTACGCCTGCATCTATATGTAATAATACTGTGTTTAGCTATGTGCCAACCAGTGCAACTACAGGTGGGGTGTTCAATTGGACGCGTGCAGTGGTAGCGGGTATCAGCAATACAGCAGGTAGTGGTGCCGGTAATCCGAATGAAACGCTGGTAAATACTACAGGTGCTCCTGTAGACGTGACTTATGTTTATACTGTAAGTGCGAATGGTTGTACAAATCCAATCACATACAATGTGGTGGTAACAGTAAAACCAACACCTGTACTTACAAGTACATTGTCTCCAACAGCTATTTGTAGCGGTAATACCTTCAGTTATTTGCCAACAAGCAGTACAAGTGGTGCAACATTCAACTGGAGCCGCGCAGCTATTGCAGGTATTAGTAATGCAGCTGCTAGTGGTACAGGCAATCCGAATGAAGTGTTGGTAAACACAACATCGGCACCAATAAATGTAACATATGCGTACAGCCTTGCAGCAAACGGTTGTGCAAATGGCCTTGTATATAATGTAGTAGTAACAGTTAATCCAAGTCCTGTACTAACAAGTACCTTGACTCCTGCGTCTATCTGTAATAACACAACGTTTAGCTATACGCCAACAAGCAGCACGAGCGGTGCTGCATTTACATGGACACGTGCAGCTGTTGCAGGTATTAGTAATATTACTGCAAGTGGCAATGGCAACCCTAACGAAACGTTAGTAAACACTACTACATCACCTGTTATTGTTACATATGTATATACTGTAGCGGCAAATGGCTGTAGTAATAATTATAATGTAGTTGTAACGGTTAACCCAACCCCTGTATTAACAAGTACATTAACGCCAGCAGTCATCTGTAATAACACAGTATTTAATTACACACCAACAAGCAGTACAAGTGGTTCAAGTTTTGCATGGACACGTGCCGCTGTTGTTGGCATCAGCAATGCAGCTGCAAGTGGAACAGATAATCCGTCTGAGACATTAGTAAATACTACAGATGCAAGCATTAATGTTACATACAGGTATGTAGTTAGTGCGAATGGTTGTACAAATGCTGCTCCGTATGATGTTCTGGTAACAGTATATCCTACGCCTAAACTGACAAGTACATTGACACCTTCCGCTATCTGTAATAACACAACGTTTAGCTATACGCCAACAAGTAGTACTACAGGTGCTGCATTTGCATGGAGCCGCGCAGTATTGCCTGGTATAGCTAACGCAGCAGCAAACGGAACAGGTAATCCGAATGAAACATTGGTAAATACAACCACAGCACCAATTACAGTTACATACATATATACTGTTAGTGCTAATGGTTGTACTAATCCTAATACTTATAATGTAAATGTAGTCGTAAACCCTGCCCCTGCATTGAGCAGTACTACTAATCCTACAGCTATTTGCAGCAGTACACCATTCAGCTATATACCAGCCAGTAATACGATAGGTGCTACGTTTGCATGGACACGTGCAGCAGTAGCAGGCATTAGTAATGCAGCTGCCAATGGTACGGGCAATCCGGGTGAAATATTGGTAAACACAACAAGTGCGCCAATAGATGTTGTATATGTATATACAATAAGCGCAAATGGTTGTACAAATCCGGCTACTTATAATGTCACTGTAAGGGTGAATCCAACACCAGTTTTGACAAGTACATTAACACCTGCAGCGGTATGTAATAACACAGCATTCAACTATACACCTACAAGTAATACAGCCGGTGTAGTTTATAGCTGGAGCCGTTCTACGATACCGGGTATCAGCAATGCAGCAGCAACAGGTTTTGGTAATATTAATGAAACGCTTATTAATACAACATCTGCACCAATTGTGGTTACTTATGTATACACATTGTCAGCTAATGGCTGTAGTAATACGCAAAACATAGTGGTAACAGTTAATCCTGCACCTGCTTTGACAAGCACATTGTCGCCGGCTGCTATCTGTAATAATACAACATTCAGCTACACGCCGACAAGTAATGTTGCTGGTGCAGGCTTTGCATGGACTCGTGCTGCGATAGCAGGTGTAAGCAACACTACCGCGAGTGGTACAGGTGCTATCAGTGAGGTGTTAGTTAACACTACTGCATCTCCTGTAAATGTTACCTATACATACACCATAAATGCTAATGGTTGTACGAATCCTTATACATACGATGTAGTGGTAAGGGTTAATCCTACACCGGTACTTACCAGCATACTTGTAAATGGTACTATCTGTAACAATACAACGTTTAGTTATGTACCAACAAGCAGTACTACTGGTACAAGCTTCTCTTGGACCAGAGATGCAGTGCAGGCAATAAACGGTGGTGCACCATCAAGCGGAACAGGTAATATCAATGAACTGCTTGTGAATAATAGTAATCAACCTGCTAATGCTATATATAGGTTTACACTATCTGCAAATGGTTGTACAAACCCGACTATATATACGGTAGTGGTTACAGTTAACCCAACTGCACAGTTGACTACAACACTCAGTCCTGCTGCCATATGTAACAATGCAGTATTCTCTTATGTACCTATGAGCGATGTTTCTGGTGCTACGTTTACATGGAGCCGTGCAGCAGTTCCGGGTATCAGCAATGCATCAGCCAGTGGTGCGGGTACAATAAGCGAAGTATTGACAAATGTGACACCTAATCCGATAGATGTAACATACAGGTACATTGTTTCTGCAAATGGTTGTACAAACTCATCTGCATACGATGTGGTGGTCCGTGTCAATCCGACACCAATTCTGAATACACCGCTTTCGGCTACCCCTGTATGTAATAACAGTGTGTTCGATTATATACCATCAAGCGTTACGCAGGGTGTTGTATTTACATGGAACCGTGCTACAGTAGCTGGCATCAGTAATGTTGCTGCTACGGGTACCGGCAATCCGCATGAAACTTTGGTTAATACAACAACGAGCCCTGTAGATGTGGTGTACACTTATACACTTACTGCAAACGGATGTTCTAATACACAAAATGTTACTGTAAGAGTATTCCCAACACCATTGCTGACAAGTACATTGGCACCTGGTGCAATATGCAACAACAGTACATTCAACTATACGCCAACTAGCAGCACAACGGGTTCAACGTTTAGTTGGAGTCGTGCCGCAGTAGCAGGTATTGCAAATATTGCTGCTACCGGTAATGGTAACCCTGCTGAAGTATTGGTTAATACTACTATAGCGCCAATTGATGTGACTTATGTTTATACGGTTGCTGCAAATGGTTGTGTGAATCCGGCTTCTTATAATGTAGTTGTGCGTGTTAATCCTACGCCACAACTTACAAGCACGCTCACACCTGCGGCAATATGTAACAACAATACATTCAGCTATACACCAACAAGTAGCACTACCGGTGCAACATTTGCATGGACACGCCCAGCTGTAGCAGGTATTAGTAACCCTGCATCTTCAGGTACTGGTAACCCTAACGAGGTGTTGGTTAATACTACCGCCGCACCAGTCAATGTTGCGTATGTTTATGCTGTAACAGCTAATGGTTGTACAAACCCTGCTATTTATAGTGTAGTAGTTACGGTATATCCTACACCGCAACTGACAAGTACATTGACACCTGCAGCTATCTGTAATAACGGTACATTCAACTATACGCCAACGAGCAGCACTACAGGTGCAACATTCAGTTGGACACGTGCGGCTGTATCAGGTATAAGTAATTTACCGGCATCAGGTAGCAGTAACCCTGCAGAGGTATTGGTAAATACAACTGTAGCTCCGGTAAATGTTACTTATGTTTACACAGTAACAGCTAATGGTTGTTCTAACCCAAGTACTTACAATGTAGTGGTTACGGTATATCCTACACCGCAACTGACAAGTACATTGACACCTGCGGCTATCTGTAATAACAGTACATTCAGCTACACACCAACCAGCAGCACAACAGGTGCAACATACAGTTGGACAAGAACTGCCGTAGCAGGTATCGGCAATGCAGCTGCATCCGGTGCAGGTAGCATCAGTGAGGTGCTGAATAATACGACTACCGCTCCTGTAAGCGTAACATATGTATATACTGTAACAGCAAACGGTTGTACAAATTCAAGTACTTATAGTGTGGTAGTAACAGTTAATCCTACGCCTCAACTTACAAGTACACTGACGCCTGCTGCAATTTGTAATAACAGTACATTCAGCTATACGCCAACAAGTAGCACAACAGGCGCTGTGTTTAATTGGAGTCGAGCAGCAGTAGCAGGTATTAGCAATACAGCTGCAATTGGTACAGGCAACCCTAACGAGGTGTTGGTAAATACAACAACAGCTCCTGTTAATGTTACATATGTTTACACTGTTAGTATAAATGGTTGTACAAACCCGGGTACTTACAGTGTAGTAGTAACGGTTAATCCTACGCCGCAACTGACAAGTACACTGACACCAACTGCTATCTGTAATAATACTACATTCAGTTATCTGCCAACAAGTAGTACTTCAGGTACCACATTCACTTGGAGCCGCGCCGTGGTAACAGGTATCAGCAATGTGGCTGCTACAGGTACAGGAAACCCTGCTGAAGTATTGGTAAATACTACGGCTGCTCCGATAACTGTAACATATGTATACACACTAAGTGCAAATGGCTGTACAAACCCTGCAAGCTACAATGTAACAGTAGCTGTATATCCAACACCACAACTGACAAGCACACTGACGCCAACGGCTATTTGTAATAATGGTATATTCAGCTACACGCCAACAAGCAGCACAAGCGGTGCTACATTCGGTTGGAGCCGTGCGGCTGTAGCAGGCATATCTAACGTAGCCGCAAGCGGTGCCGGTAATATAAGTGAGGTACTTACCAATACAACAACAGCACCTGTTAATGTAACCTACATATACACAGTAAGTGCAAATGGTTGTACAAACGCTACAGCATATAGTGTTGTTATAACAGTTAATCCTACACCGGTATTGACAAGTACACTGGCGCCTGCTGCAATATGTAATAACGCTACATTTAGCTATACTTCTACAAGCAGTACAACGGGTGCAACATTTGGTTGGAGTCGTGCAGCAGTGGCGGGTATCAGTAATGCAGCCGGTAGCGGTACAGGTAATGTAAGTGAAGTGCTTACAAATACAACAACTGCACCTGTTAATGCGACATATGTATACACAGTAAGTGCAAATGGCTGTACGAACGCCACAACATATAATGTTGTTGTAACCGTATATCCTACAGCAACTACAGCTAATGCAGGTACTGATATAGGACCGGTAAACACAACAAGTGTTGTAATGGCAGCAAATCAGCCGGTAGTTGGTAATGGTGCTTGGGCACAATTGGCAGGGCCGAATACTGCTACGGTATCTAATATTAACGTATACAATGCTACTATCAGTGGTCTGCAACCGGGTACATATACATTCAAATGGACAATTACTTCTCCATGGGCTTGTGGTACTACCAACGATACAGTGAAGATTATTGTAAATAATCCACCTGTTGCTGTGAATGATACTACGGTAACAAACATGAATGTGCCTGTATTGATAGATATACCATTTAATGACTATGATGTTGACGGTACTATCAGCAGGTCTACAGTAAATGTTACTCTGCCGGCAACTAACGGTTCTGTGGTTATCAATACTACTACAGGCGAGGCTACGTATACGCCAAACCTCAACTATACTGGTGTGGATACATTCAAGTATACTATCCGTGATAATGATAATGGATTGTCTAATGTTGCAACTGTAAGAATTACAATAAACAAAGGACCGATAGCTATCGATGATCTCGATTCTACAATGGTTAATACGCCTGTTACAGTATCTATACTGAACAATGATGTGCCTGGTAACAGTGCATTAGATGCGCCTACTACTACATCTGTTGCACAGCCTAAAAATGGTACAGTAATAATTGGTTCTGATGGCAAAGCTATATACACACCAAATACAGGTTATTATGGTATAGATAGTTTCACGTATACAGTGAAAGATCTGAATAAGATGATATCTAATGTGGCAACTGCCCGCATCCTGATATTTAAACCACCTGTGGCTGTTAATGATGATACTGTAACTGCAATGGAAACACCTGTAGTTATTAATATCAGTAAGAATGACACTGCATTCGGCAGGTCGTTGAATCTGTCAAGCATCAAATTGCAAAGCCAACCTAAGAATGGTACGGTGACAGTGAATGCTAACGGTACAGCAACCTATAGACCTAATGCAGGCTTCTATGGTATTGATTCATTCAGGTATTCAATATTCGATACAAAACCATTTGAGTCAAATATTGCAACAGTAAGAATCAGGATACCACAAAACAGACCTGATCTGAAAGTGACTAAACGCATCGTGACACAACAAAAAGACCTCGCAATAGGTAAAGATGTAGTGTTTGAGATTGAAGTTGAAAATATCAGTGCAACTACCGCTACGAAAGTTGTAGTTACAGATATACTGGCTGATAATCTGGGTGGTTCAAATGTCCGTACAAGCGTACAAAGCGGCAAAGCCAACTATAACGTAGCTACGAAGACGGTAACCTGGATACTTGATAGCTTGAGAGGTGGACAGAAATCTCAGATGACGTTGACGGTTCAGCTGATATCCGGAGGGCTGATTAAAAACAGTGCATTCGGTAAGTCGAACGAAACAGATGGAGATACAACAAACAATACATCTACAACATCTATGAGTCTGACTGATGATAAGGACGATTTGTTTATACCAAACATCATAACACCAAATGGTGATGGTAAGAACGATAAGTTTGTAATCCTTGGTCTGGATGCATATCCTGGTTCAGAAGTTTCAATATTCAACAGATGGGGTAATATGGTTTACACATCTGCAGATTACAAAAACAACTGGTCTGGCGAAGGTCTTGTAGAGGGTACTTACTTCTATACGGTGTCTGTGAAAACAAAAGCAGGCGTTAAGAAGTATAGTGGTTGGGTTGAATTATTACGTAGTAACAACAAATAATTTTTTAACGAACATGAATAAAGCGTCCATTAAAACACGTTTGATAACTGCGCTGCTGTCTGTTACAACAGCTACATGTTTTGCTCAGCAAGACATACAGTTCAGCCAGTACATGTTTAATCCGTTGGTACTGAATACGGCTTATGCCGGCTACCGCGGAGAAAGCTATGTCAACTTTATGTATCGCAAGCAGTGGGTAGACCTGAAAGGTGCCCCCGAAACATTTGCTGCATCGGTAGAGTGGCTCATGCCAAACCAAGACGAGCGTGTGGCGTGGAGTGCAAAAGTGTTGTCAGATAAACTAGGGCCTCAAAAAACCACATCTGCATTTCTCGGATATACCTACCGAGTGCCGCTCGATGAATATGGTGCTAGAAGGCTTTGTTTCGGATTAAGCGGAGGTGTTACACAGTATTCTGTTGACGGTAACGCATTTCAGTATGTAGATAACAATGATGATTTGGTGCCTGTAGGCGTTTCAAGCAAAGTGACGCCGGACTTTAATGCAGGAGCATATTATTATACACCTAAATTTTACTTCAGTGCAGGTGTAAATAATCTGCTGGCGGTTAAAGCCATCAACTCGCAATACAATTGGCAGGGTACGCGATTCGAAACAATGGAGAAGCGCATACATGGCTATTTTGGTTCAGGGCTTATCATCCCGCTTTCAGATGCATTTAAATTTAGACCATCTTTCTTATGGAAAGAAGACTTTAACGGTCCGAGTAACTTTGACTTCAACGCCTATATTCTGATAAAAGATATAGTTGGTGTAGGTGCTACCTATCGTACAGGATTGAATGTATGGGACAAACCTGCAGTTGCTTCAGGTCTTGATAAGAAAGATGCCTATTCATTTATGTTTGAACTGTATGCTATACAGCATTTCAGAATCGGCTATGCTTACGATGTTACTACGAGCAAACTTGCATCATACGAAAACGGTACGCACGAGATATCAATTGGTATCGGCTTGCCTGCTAAAGATAAAAGGGTGCTGAGCCCAAGATATTTCTAAATTATTGAAGCATGACTAAGTACTTCAAAATACTACTGTGCCTTTCTTTTCCAAGTGTTGCAATAGCGCAGGAGCAACAAAGCTATAAGCAACTTGCTGATAAGCATTTCTATAGGCTGGAGTATGCAAAAGCTATCGGCATATATGAAAAGCTGGCTGCAAAATCTAATGCCAATAAAGACGTAAACTACAAGCTAGCATATTCATATCAGGAAACGAATGAGTATGCAAAAGCATTAGATCAGTATAGTGTTTACCATACAAAAGATACTGCCGATAAGGAAATACTATACACTATTGGTAATCTGATGAAAACCTTGCAGCGCTATGAAGATGCTAAACGGTATTATGCAGAATATCTGAGTGCTTTTCCTGATAAGAGAGATATTATTACAACACAGATGAGAGGTTGTGACTCTGCAATGCTATGGACAAAGAACCAAGCAAATTTTGCTGTTTATAATGAATCAGGATTGAATACTAATCTTTCTGATTGGGGTGCTTCTGTTTATAATAAGCAACTCGTATATACTTCAGAAGATATGAAAAATGAGGTGTTGCAAACTAAGAAGGAGAAGAGAAAGAAAAAATATGGTTGGACGGGTAATCCTTATCTAAGGCTTTATACAGCAGATACTAAAGGATATGCAATTGGCGACACTATGCACATGGACAGGGTAATATCAGACTTTGGTGTATTTGCAAATAGCAGTAAGTATCACGTAGGCCCGGCTACTTTCTCGCCCGATAATTCGATGGTTTTCTTTACTGTTACTAACAAAAGTGATAAGCAACAACGTCTGAAAATTAAGAAGGGCAGGGTGGGAAAGCAAAGAAACCTGCAATTGTTTTACAGTACTAAAGACACAAGCGGTCAATGGAAAGAACCGATAACATTCCAGTATAATAAGCCGGAGGACTACTCAGTTGGTCATGCAGCGTTTAGTAAAGACGGAAATCGTGTTTACTTTATATCTGATATGCCGGGTGGTGTTGGTAAAACAGATATTTGGTATTGCGACAAAGGTGTTGGCGATACATGGAAAACGCCACAAAATATGGGTGTGCCAGTTAATACTACTGAAGACGAAGCCTTTCCGACTATAGGTAAAAACGGGGACTTATATTTTTCAAGCAATGGCCATGCAGGTATGGGTGGGTTCGATATCTACAAATTGTCGCAAGGCAAAACTTCTGTTGTAGCGAATATGAAACCTCCATTCAATTCAAGTTATGACGATTTCTACCTAACATCTGTAGATAACAAAACAGGTTATTTCTCTTCAAACAGGCCTGGCGGTAAGGGTAGCGACGATATTTATGCGTTCAAGCAAATGCCATCCAGAACAATGGTATTGAAAGCAATTCTTGTAAATAAACAAGACAGTAAACCGCTTCAGGATGGTACGCTTGATCTTACTGCCGCTGTTAATAAAACAAATAATCGTAAGAACACGGATGCTAAGGGTACTAACTATTTCGTGATTGATAAAGGACTCGACTTTGTACTGAAAGGTGAGTACAAAGATTATATCGGAGAAGCGGTTTCATTCAAGTCACTTATGCAGAATGAAGATGGTTCAGATACATTGGTGAAATATGTTTATTTGGAACCTAAGGCTAAACCAATTGAATATAAAGTAGGCGATAAGTTTGTATTGGAAGACTTGTACTATGACTACAACAAATTCAATATCCGTCCTGACGCTGCATTGGTACTGGATAAGCTGGTAGATGTATTGAACAAATATCCTACCATGGAAATAGAACTGTCATCACATACAGATAGCCGTGGTAGCGACAAGTACAATATGACACTTTCTCAAAATAGGGCTACTTCTGCAGTGCAATACTTATACAGTAAAGGTATAGCTAAGCACAGAGTAAAAGCTCAGGGTTATGGTGAAACAAGACTGCTGAACAAGTGTAAAAATAATGTGCCGTGTTCTGAAGAAGACCATCAGATGAACAGGCGCACAGAAGTAAAAGTATTGAAGATGTAATTCCTCTATATGTTTCGTTTATTATTAAAGGGCTGTAATACAGTCCTTTTTTGTGTGTCTATATGTCTGCTTTTGCAAATGCGTGCATTATCCTATCTTAGCACGAGTGTCTATGAATGACATTTGCTACATATACTATAGAGGTAAATCTGAAAAATGTCTTTTCCGAATAACATTATTCAGACTAAAGGTGTTACTATTCGTATCGCTTTGTTCCTTTTCTACCTCAGCCAAAGAGCTATATCTCAATGACTCTTTACAGAAGGTCGTAAATACTATTCCCGAACCTTATCAGGATACATTCTATTACAATTTAGGCAGTTACTATTATGGCATGTACAATCATGTACATATGCAATACGCAACAGATTGCTATCTGAGAGCGATGAAAATTGCACAGAAGTACGAAAATACCGTAATGATAAACAAGTGCTACTTTGGCTTAGGTGCTGTTTATGATGCCACCAACAACCTGACGAGGGCAACCAGATATTATAAACTGCATTATGACACTGAGGAGAAGAGTGGTGATGCAAAACGTATTTTTCGTGCAGCCTACAATATGGCTGTGGTATTTGTAAAAGCCAAAGATTCAACTAACACTTATCATTATGTTTCTGTAATGCATGATAAGCTCAAACAGATTGATGATTCTTCATTGCGAGCAAAAGGATATGTGTTATTAGCAAATCTGTATTATAGAATTAACAGAAAATCAGACTTTATTACTTGTTATAATCAATTGCCACAGGGTGTTGTTTTTCGAGATGAAGATCTTGCATATGGCAGGTTGTATGCCGAATCTAGGAGTTATTATTATAGACTGATAAATAGGGAAAAGGATGCCATTCCTCCATTGCTGAATGAACTTACTGTAACGCGAGATTCTATCCCATTATTGGAAATGATTATTGATAATTATGAAAGAAATGAAGACTATAAATCTGCTTACCAGTATAGGAAAATATTAGATGCTGTCAACTCACGTAATACAAGCAATGCCATTTTTAAAAGTATAGAGTACGAACTGTTGCAGGCAGAAAATGAAATGCAAGAGAAAAATAATCAACTGCTGAAGTCCAAACAAAAAACACTTAGTAACAGAAATAAACTTCTATATTTAGTTGCAGCAGTATTGGCCATTAGCCTTGCATTTGCCATCTATGTTGAACGGAAATATAGGAAACAAAATCAGTTACTACTTAGCACTAATGATCAAATAGTATCCAAGAATCAGGATATTGAAGTGTTGCTCAAAGAGGTACATCATCGTGTTAAGAACAATCTGCAAATAATAAGTAGCCTAATAGAACTACAGCAAATAAAACCTGATACCAATACGCTTGTCTGGACGAAGGAGATACAAAATAAGATAATGACCATTGCTTTGGCTCACCAGACATTATATGAACAGCAGCATTATACGTCCGTTAGTTTACAGTCGTATTTTGAAAAGATGTTGGAAACAGCATTAAGGTCTTTATCTATAGGTGATGATTCTATCCGGTATAATATCAGGATGAATAATTTGGAATTAAAACTCGATACATTAATTCCATTAGCATTGATTGTTAATGAATTGATTACCAATACTATGAAATACGTTGTGCCTTTTCAGTCAAATTGTACAATAGATTTGACATGTGAAGATGCCAATGGTAATTATATCTTTACATATAAGGACAATGGTCCCGGTTTACCCCCGCATATTAACTTGATGAAAACAGCCAGCTTGGGTTTGAGATTAATCAGAAGGCTTGCTGCACAAATTGGAGCGAAAGTAGAAGTCGAGAACAAAGGAGGACTTTTATACACCTTTAATATTGATATTAAATAAATACGCGGTGGAAATACTGATAGTAGAAGATGAAGCCATAATTGCAGAGAGCTTGTTTCAGTTGTTAAGAATGCTGAATTATACTCCTTTAGAGCCTGTTGCTACGCCCGATGAAGCAATAGAGGCAATCATTGAGCAAAATCCTAAATTGATAATATTGGATGTAACATTGCAAAACGGAAGAACGGGACTTGAGGTTGCAGCCTATATTGATGATAATAAATTGAATATTCCGTACATTATTCTTACTGCACACAGTGATGCCAATACCATCAGTCAGGTGAAAAAATATAACCCTGATTCTTATCTGGTAAAACCCTTCTCACGTGAAAACTTATTTGCAGCAATAGAGATGGCAATACCTGTGTTGCAGGGAGATGAAGAGCATGTAGAGATAGTATCGCAGGGAGAACATGCGCAGGACATGTTTCTGAAAATAGGGACGAAGCATGAGAAAATTGTTGTAAAAGATATTCGGTATTTACAGGCACAGGGTAAGTATACAAAGTTATATATGGGTGAGGCTAAACGATTAATCAGGATGTCATTATCAGCCTCTATAGAGTTTTTTAATGGTATTAACTGGTTGCGTGTGCATAAATCCTACAGTGTGAATCCTGAGTACATTACAAAGGTCAGCTCCGAAAATATATGGGTAGAAGGAGATAAAGTACCTATCGGCAGATTTTACATGGATGATGTTGATATATTCCTTCAAAATAACAAAGTAGGTGAATAAACATGGATTCCGTTACACACATAGTATTAGGTGCCTGTATAGGTGAAGTTATTGCAGGTAAAGAGTTGGGACGTAAAGCTATGCTTTGGGGTGCACTGGCGCAAACTTTTCCTGATATAGATGTAGTCGCAGAAATGTGGTTGGATACACCAAGTAATCTGTTGGCTCATCGGGGCTTTACACATTCTATTCTTTCATGTCTGTTATTCACGCCACTGTTTGCTGCTATGGCAAAGCGCATACATAGCAAGGTAAACATAAGTATGCAAAGGTGGATGGCATTGTTTTGCATAGAGATGTTTTGCCACTTGCTGCTGGATAGTCAGAATGCATATGGTACGGGCTTGTTTGAACCGTTCAGCCATGCAAGGGTATCGTTTAATACTATGTTCGTGGCAGACCCGTTGTTTACCATTGTTGCATTGGTAGCAAGCATTGTCTTGCTGATATTTCGTAAGAAAGAGAAGCGAAGATTTGGTTGGGCTACAGCCGGCATCGTTGCAAGTGCATTGTACCTGTCTGTATGTATAATAAACAAACTGGTAGTAACCAGCGAAGTGAATACACTGATGCAAAAACAAAACGTAACGTATACACAAAGTTTTGTAACACCTACGCCGCTTAATAACCTGTTGTGGTATGTGGTGGCAAATGATGATAAGGGTAGCTATGTAGGGTACCGCTCTATATTCGATAAAAAACCTGAGTTTGAATTGACATACTTTAAACGTAATGATGAGCTATTGCATGGCATGGAAGGCGATGCAGGACTGCAAAAACTAAAACGCTTCTCAAAAGGCTATTATATAGCACAAGAGTGGCGAGACAGACTGGTTTTCAGCGACCTGCGTTTTGGTCAGATATTAGGATGGAAAGATCCGAAAGAGAAATTTGTGTTTCACTATTACCTGAAGCATCCCAACGAAAATAAAGTGGTCATTCAGCGTGGTCGGTTTGCTAAGTGGGATAATACTGCCATCCCTACGTTATGGCAACGGATGATGGGTATTTAATTATTCTTCTCTTGTGTGTAGTAGAATGTAACAACATTCAGCATCAATTTTACCAATATGTAAGCTATGTACTGCCATGCCTGCCGTAAATAGCCTGTGTGTTTGGTATAGTCTTCTTCTGTGATGCGAGTACAATCCTGTTCAATAACCGTATTCAGTTCTTGCTGCACTTGGCTTACAAAAGGTTTATTCCGTACATCAAGATTTAGCTCTATACTTGCATAGGCACTAATGTTGTTGAAATTGTAAGAGCCAATCGTCATACGTCTGTTATCAGCGACACATACTTTGGCGTGTAGTATGCTTTGTGTGTATTCATATAGCTCAATGCCGTTTTTCAACATCCAGCGGTACAGGTATTTCTCTGCGCTCTTTGCAATCATTACGTCCGATGGGCCGGCAGCAATCACTTTTACTCGTACGCCACGCTTCACGGCCTGCACCATCCTGCTTCTAAATACTATACCGGGTAAGAAGTAGCTACTGGCTATGATGATTTCATCAGTGCTATGGTTCAGCATATTAAAATAGCTTTTCCATATCTGCATTTTTCGTTTCACCCAATCGTTTCTGCGTACACGTATTGCACATTCAGCATTTGCCCGTACCGAGGCGATAGCTGACTTGTCTGGTGGTTGCGCCTTCTCTGTTTTTTCAACCCCGCCATTCCACATCTCACAACAAATGCGCGATAGCTCTAAGGCAGTTTCTCCCTCTACACACAAGGCCATATCAAACCACGCCCGGTTGTTATCAATATCATTATACTTGTTTTGGATATTGATACCACCTACTAATGCAGTAGTATGGTCTGCCACAAATACCTTGTGGTGCAGCCTGCGGCCAAAATAGAAATTACTGCTCTTAAATATCGGTTCAAACATTCTGAAGTTAATCCCCGATTTTTGCAGCCTTTGTTTAAAAGCATCAGATAAATCCTGTGATGCATACCCGTCTACCAATAGGAACACCTTGACACATCGGTTAGCGGCGCGTATCAGTGCATCAGTTACGATATTGCCTGTTTCGTCTTCTGTAAAGATGTATACCTGCAGATGTATTACATCTTTTGCATCATCAATTAGTGAAACTATGTTATCGAAATATTCACTACCGCCATGTATCAACTGTACCTTGTTTTGTAAGGTATAATCCCTTTCTTGTTTTTGGATAGTTTCTGTCGATGACATATTAATATTAAAGTTAGCCAAGAAAATAGCAAGGTGCTATTCTCTTCCTTATTTTGCAGTGTGCAATTACACATACTGAATAGCAATGAGTTATGGTTCCCTCCCGCGATAGATACATTGGAAGATGGCTTGCTGGCATTGGGTGGAGACTTGAATATTGACAGGTTGCTGCTTGCATACAGGAGCGGCATATTTCCGTGGTACGATGATGACGTGCCAATGTGGTGGTGCCCCGACCCACGATTTGTGCTGTATCCCGATGAGCTGAAAGTGAGCAAGAGCATGAAGCAGGTATTGAAACGAGGAGGGTTTGAATTTCGGGTGAATACTGCATTTGATAAAGTAATAGCCAATTGCAAAGCAGTAGCAAGAGAAGGACAGGATGGTACATGGATAACGGACGATGTGGAAGCGGCATATAATACCATGCACAAGCTGGGTTACGCACATAGTGCAGAGGCTTGGCAGGATGGTAAATTGGTCGGAGGATTGTATGGAATCAGGTTAGGGAATATCTTCTTTGGAGAGAGTATGTTCAACCATATGAGCAATGCGAGTAAATATGCTTTTATAAAGTATGTGGAGATGCTGAAATCAGAAGGGGTAGTGTTGATAGATTGCCAAGTATATACAAAGCATCTGGAAAGCTTGGGTGCAAGGATGATACTAAGGAAAGATTTTTTAGAAATACTTAATCGCGAAATAAGCTAGTCATGACAGTGAAAACAGAAAGGATAAGGTCTGTTGATATTTTGAGAGGCATCATTATGATAATAATGGCGCTAGACCATACGCGTGACTATTTCAGCAATTTTACCCATAACCCTACCGACTTGGAGTATGCAAGCACACCCATGTTCTTCACCCGATGGATAACACACTTCTGTGCGCCGATATTCATTTTCCTTTCAGGTGCTAGTGCTTATTTGTCGCTAAGCAGGGGTAAGACTAAAAAAGATGCATCTGTATTTCTGTTGAAAAGAGGCTTCTGGTTGTTGATTCTGGAAGTAACAATTGTGCGCACGGGTTGGATGTTTAATCTGGATATATTGCATCCTGTAGGGCAGGTAATATGGGCTATAGGATGGAGTATGATATTTCTTGCAGCATTAATACATCTGCCTCGATGGCTGATATTGACGATAAGCTTTACTATGATATTCGGACATAATCTGTTGGATGGTATACATGCAGAGGGTTTTGGTGATAATGCATTGCTGTGGCGCATAGCACACGAGTTTGGTTATACACCACTTGGTGATGATGCAGGGTTGATGATTATCTATCCGCTTGTACCGTGGATTGGTGTGATGGCAGCAGGTTATTGTTTCGGCGCTATTATGCAGAAGCAACAACCCAATCGCGATAAACTGTTGTATCGTATAGGCATAGGTGCTATTGTATTGTTCATAGTGTTGCGCTATACCAATCTGTATGGAGATGCATCTAAGTGGGAAGCACAAGGCCATTGGTGGAGGACGGTGTTGTCGTTTATCAATGTTTCTAAATATCCGCCATCGTTGTTGTATTTGCTGATGACGATAGGCCCAGCAATTACTGTATTACCATTGCTTGAAAAAGCTAACAATAAACTAACCGACATTTTCTCTGTGTATGGTAAAGTACCTATGTTCTACTACATACTGCACATATACCTGATACACGCTATGGCTGTATTGGTTGCAATGATGATGAAAGTCCCTACGGACTACTTTACCGACAGCGAAAAAATGTTCAGCCCGAAACCGGGTTGGGGTTTCGGACTGCCAATGGTTTATTTGTTCTGGTTGATGGTTGTGGCATTGTTATACTTACCATGCCGTTGGTTTGCCAATATAAAAGCAACACACAAAAAGTGGTGGCTTAGTTATTTGTAGCAATCTTATTGTGAATAGCATCCCATAACGCAATGCGCGCTGTCAATGCATCTTTAACAGCTGCAAGGCAATCCTGCCATTTCGCTGTATCATCGCCGCAAAGGGCTGCTGTCATTTCATACGCAAGATGAGAATGATGATCTCCATCTACTTCAATATGACGCTCCAGATAATACCTGAAAGTATGCAGCTTGCCAGGGAATGATTGTTCCAGTTCTTTTACAAGGCTGATGAACATACCCGGTATCAGGTCTTCTCTGCCAAATGTAAACACTGCAGCTTGCACATGCAGTTTGCCTGTATTGATAGTGCTGAAAGTGTTGTTTACAAATGTAGCAGCAGCTTGTGGTGCATTTGCTTCTGTCAGAGAAATATTTACAGATTTACCGTTTATTAATGCTGCAATCAGTTTATTGATAGCAACAGTATTGGCTTCTGCATTTTTCATTGCCTGCAGGTACAATTCAAAATGGCTGGTGCGGTTGCCATGTTCATCCACATCACTTTCTTCGCCTACTACTATTTCATTTATTAGAAAGCGTGTATCGGCATCGCCAACAGGTAGCCATGGAGTATCTACACATGTCAGCCCACGTTGCAGAGATTTCAACAGGCTCATAAAATCCCATACAGCATATACGTGGTGCTCCATGAAGGAATGTATATCGCGCAGTGATTTTATAGACGGATACAACGGATGGTTTACCAATTGCTCGCGCAGTGGCGCAATATCTGTTTTGAATTGTTCAATATAGTTGTTCATCAATGTTTTTATTGTGCAGATACAAACGAATTGCAGCTATAGTTGGTTCACTACTTACCGAATTTTTTCTTCAGCAAGCTGAGTGCATCACCCATATTCATGTTGCCGAGGTCTTTTTCTTTCGGCTGTTCGTTCCTCCTGTTGTTATTGCCACCGCCGCTATTGTGTGGCCTTGCCTGCCTTGCAGGTGCCTCCATTGTTTGTTTGATGGAGAGTGCGATGCGTTTACGTGCCATATCAACTTCTAGCACTTTTACATTCACCTTCTGGTTCAGCTTCAGTGCCTCGTTAGGGTCTGTAATATATGTGTGCGATATTTCTGAAACGTGTACAAGACCATCTTGTTTTACGCCAATATCTACGAATGCACCAAAGCGGGTAATATTGGTTACAGAGCCAGGTACTATCATGCCAACATGCACATCTTCTATGCCATAGATGTTAGCAAATTCAAACGTCTGTGCTTCACTACGCGGGTCAAGTCCAGGTTTCTTCAATTCGTTCAGTATGTCTTTGATGGTGTGTTCACCAATTGTTTCAGAGATATACTTTTTAGTATCCAGTTGCTTCACTATCTCTTCATTGCCTATCAGTGCTTTTACATCCATGCCCATATCTGTAGCCATCTTTGCTACCACTTCATATACTTCCGGGTGTACAGCGCTTGCATCCAGCGGATTATCGCCTTCTTTGATGCGCAGGAAGCCTGCACACTGTTCGTATGCTTTATTGCCAAGGCGTGGAACTTTCAGCAATTGTTTGCGGGAAGTAAAGCCGCCTATTTCATCGCGATACTTTACAATATTGTCGGCAATAGAAGGGCCTATACCACTCACATAGCTCAGTAGGTGTTTGCTGGCAGTGTTCAGATTCACGCCCACAAGGTTTACACAGCTTACAACTGTCTGGTCAAGACGTTCTTTCAAACGTACCTGATTTACATCGTGCTGATACTGACCAACACCAATGCTCTTAGGATCTATCTTCACCAGCTCTGCAAGCGGGTCCATCAGCCTGCGGCCTATACTTACTGCACCACGTACGGTAATATCCTGTTCAGGAAACTCTTCGCGCGCAGTTTCTGAAGCAGAGTAGATAGAAGCTCCATCTTCATTCACCAAGAAAATAGGCAGGTCAAGATTCAGCTTCTTGATAAACTGTTCTGTTTCTCTGCCCGCAGTACCGTCACCCACAGCTATGCTTTGTATATCGTACTGTTTTACCAATGAACGAATTGTTTGTTCTGCACTTGCCAATCTGCCCGGCTCATGTATATATATAAGGTCTGTTTTCTTCAGGCTGCCTTTATCATCAAGACAAACAATTTTACAACCCGTACGGTAGCCAGGGTCTACTGCCAGTATGCGCTTACCACCCAGTGGAGAACTTAGTAATAACTGGCGCAAGTTTTCTGCAAATACGGTAATAGCTTCTTCATCACCTTTTGTTTTCAGCGCCATGCGGAACTCACTCTCAAGACTTGGTTGCAGCAAACGCCTGTAGGCATCTTTTATAGCTTTAGTTACTTGTTCGCCGGCAGCGTTGTGTGCTTTTACATACATTTTTTCAATGATAGCCAATGCATCTTCTTCAACAGGTGCAATGCTCATACGCAATACACCTTCCATAAAGCCACGCATTACAGCCAGTATACGGTGCGATGGTATTTTGCTTACAGGCTCAGAAAAATCGTAGTAGTCTTTATACTTAATGCCTTCAGTTTCTTTGTCTGCCAACACTTTGCTTTGTACTGTTGCGCTATCTTCAAACAGTTTACGCATCTTAGCACGTACTGTTGCGTCTTCATTTATTGTTTCTGCTATAATATCTCTTGCACCTTGCAATGCATCATCTGCTGTTTTTACATTTTCGGTAATGTACTTAGCAGCTTCTTCCAGTGGTGTTAAGTTGCCTTGTTCCAATAGCAACAGCGCCAAAGGTTCTAGTCCGTTTTCACGAGCGGTCTGTGCCTTGGTTTTGCGTTTTGGCTTGTATGGTAGGTATATATCTTCCAGTTCTGCCAGTGTAGTGGCAGCATTTATTTTATCCTGCAAGGTTTCTGTCATTTTACCCTGTTCGGTAATTGTTTTTTCTATAAATGTTTTCCTGTCAGAAAACTCTTGTTGAAATTTTGCTTCGTCTTGTATGTTTTGTACCTGCACCTCGTCTAGTGCACCTGTTTTATCTTTACGATAACGGGCAATGAATGGTATAGTGGCGCCTTCATTTAGTAATTCCAGTACGGCTGTTACCTGTTGCAGGCTGATATTTAGTTTTGCGGATACACCGCCGGCAAATGCTATCATAGTATAAATTTCTTGCGCTGCGAATGTAATTGCCCGTTTTGAAATCAAAAAAGAAAATCTTTCATAATATTTGTATATGGATATCAGGGCAGAGTTGCTGGCAGAACACTCGCGTGAACAGGCTGAAAAAATTGCCAAATGGATTGGTAATAAACCTAATAGGTTTGCCATATTTATAGATTTGTTTCTGCACGATGAGTACAGGGTGGTGCAACGTGCAGCATGGGTACTGAGTGTAGTGGCTGAAAAACATTATAAGCTGGCTAAGCCTTGGCTGCCGCAAATGATAGCCAAAATGCAGGAGCCTGGCGTGCATGTGGCTGTAAAACGGAATGTGGTAAGAATATTGCAGTTTCTGGAAATACCTGAAGAACTGCATGGCGATGTAATGAATGTATGCTTTGACATGTTGGCAGACCCTAAAGAAACAATAGCTGTAAGAGCTTTCTCTATGACAGTACTTGCTAATCTTTCAAAATATTATCCTGATATCAAGCATGAGCTCATTGCCATTATAGAAGATCAATTGGAGCAAGGAGCAAGCCCGGGGTTTATTGCAAGAAGCAAGAAACTATTAAAGGAGCTGAGAGCTATATAAGTCTATTGTTTGTCTTTGTAAGGAAAGTAGGTGAATTTATAAACCAATGAGAAGATGAAAAATCTGCCCAGTCTGTTTGCCTGACGGTCTTCGTAATAGTTGTCTCCGAATGTACGCTGCACGTTGGGATAATTGTTGAATACATCAAATCCTTGTATACGAAGTGTTACACCTTTTGGTTTGTTGAATGATTTTTCAACTGTACCATTAAACAACATAAAGTCGGGATTGTAAGAAGCACTCAAGCCCTCGTTGTGTATATAGTTGATGAAGTATATAATTCTGAATTGCAGCGGCAAAGTAAATATGCCTGTCGCAGATACGGTATGTGTCTGCAGGTCGTTGGTTATGCCTGATATAGTTGTCAGCCTGTTGTTTCTGATATTATAGCTAACATCACCTTCGTACCAATCAATATTATTTAATGATATTCTTGTTGATGCACCCCATGTAGTATTGGGTATCAGTTGCTTTACCCCATTGGTGATGGTGATATTGCTGCTTTGGCTGCCACTGGCTGCAAGTGAGTAGCTAAGGTATTTGCTGATTTTATTGTTGTAGTTCATACTAATGCCGGCACTATAATATCCATTGGCATTTACAGGCGTGGATACACGTTTGCTGGCCGTTATGGTAATATCATTTACCACTTTGTCTTGTACCAGATTCGCATTTATATTTATACTAAAGCTCGATTTCGCTTTTTTATCTGCAAGCATTGTGTACAGGTATACATTATGCCTTTTCTCTCCGGTAAGGTTCGGATTGCCGAGATATATATTCAGACTATCGCGATAGTCCGGTATTACCTGTAGTTGCGATAGCTCAGGTACTCTCAATGCCACATTGTAATGCAGGCTGATGTTTGAAGTCTTGGAAAAATCGTAGCGTGTATATAGTCCCGGACTGTAGTTTATCCCATTTTGTTTCAGGTTATAGTTATTGTTGAATCCTGACAATGATATGCCTCTGGAAAATGGCTGTGCATCCATTTGTAGGCTAAACCTGAATTTATCTTCTTTGTTGTAGTAGTAGGAAAGGCTTATTCCGTGCTCATTGCTGTAGTTGTTATTCAGCCTGCTTTGAATACTGTCTGTAAATCTGCCGCCATTCAAAATGGTAGATACATTTCTGTCGTTCACGTTTTTACTATAGTTATAACTATAGCTCATCGTAAGGGTTGAATATTTGCTGACAGGTTCGTTATAGTTAATACCACCTCTTGCATTTATAGATTTTTTGTCTTCTCCTGATACAAAATCATTTTTATTGGTATTAGTAGGATAATAGTATTGGTTGGTGTTGTAGTTATCACCGGTATTATTGTCTTTATTATACCTCATGCTGGCATTTGCAGTCAGCGTTCTTCTAGGTTTAAAAAATTTCTTTCTGAAGTTATTGCTCAGGTTCAGTCCATAGCCTTCGCCCGCAGAGCTTACATCCGATTTGCGCGTAAAGTTCAGGTTGTCTGTTGTGTTATAATAAGTACCATCTTTGCTGTTTGTAATGGCATCGTTTTTTCTGTAAGAAACATTGGCGTCAGTCTGCATAGAATGGAGTGAATCTATTGCCCAGTCGCTGCGAATGCTCAGTCTGTGGTTTAATGAGTTATTGGTTACATCTCTTTGCTGTTGCTGTATCAGGCTGCTGTCACCCGGCAGGTAGATGTTTTTTAGTGAGCTCTGTGTCTGCGTATTACCATTGTACCATGCATTGTAAGAGCCATTAAGTTTTAGTTTGCCGCCTCTGTCGTTAGAAAACGTAATATCTGCAAGACGACGCTTTGTTATACCCGTAGCACTCGGATTCGAGGTCTTGGTGTTATCTGCATTGCCGCTAGATGTAATGCCTACGTCCGACATGCCGGTATTGTTCATCTTGGCAATGGCAGTGATACGCGTATCGTGGCTCATGTAGTTGGTAAACGTACCCGCCTGATAGGTGTTCTTTGTGCCTGCGCCTGCTATGGCTTGTCCATATACACCTTGCTCATAATTCTTTTTGATTTTCAGGTTCAGCATTTTTTCGGTGCTGCCTTTTTTGATGCCTGTAAACTGTGCATCTTCATCATACCAGTCTGCCAACTGCATTTTCTCTATTATCTGTGCAGGTAGGTTTTGAGTTAAAGTCCTGATGTCTTCTGAAGTATATATTTTGCCGTTGATAAAGATTTTGGTCATCTCTTTACCATTCACCATTATTTTGCCTTCTGGAGTAATTTCTACGCCGGGTATTTTTTTTAGTGCATCTTCGGCTGTTGCGTTAGGGTTTTTGGTAAGGGAATCTACGTTATAGCTGATGGTATCGCCACTTATTTTTACAGCTACTTTGGTACTCACAACCACATCTTTCATTTGCACGGTGTCTTTTGAAATGCGGCTACTATCTGCTTTTTGAGCAGATGATATACAGGGTATCAATAGAAGTAACAATACAAATGCCTTCCACATAGCGCGGGCGAAAGAGCATCAAGATAAATAAATAATTGCTCTTTAGTGCAATACTTGCAGTTTCATAGTCCGTTTAGCTTCTTCTGTAGCAATGGTAATAAAGTAAATGCCATTCTGCAGGTTGCTTATTTGCAGGTTTTCCATGTTTACGCCAGCTTCATATTCTTTGGCGTTTATTTGAGTTATTAACCTACCACTTATGTCTGTAATATGTATGCTTACTTTTTGCCTGTACAATAAGTTAAACTCAAGTATAGTATACAAACCTGCCGGGTTAGGATATAGACGGGCATCAATATCTTCTTCTGTATTAATATTTTTTACTGATAACACAAATGGTACACTTGCTGCATTAAGGATGCTTGTATCATTTTGGCGAAGTAATAGTATGTAAGCGTGCATTTGATTTTTATTCCATTCAGCTTTCATTTCGGTTTCAAAATGAACGGTGTATGACTGATTTTGCGCAAGTGTACCGGGTAGGTTTGTTACACCTTCTGCAGACGGCGATATACTTCGCGCTACATAATTGTATTGCATATCTGTGGCAGGAACTGGGTTCGGTTTGTTTTCGTAACCACCCATTATACCTTTGGCATTATTAGCATAGCCATTTACTTGGTCCCATTTACTTCCGGTGCCGGTTACATTATTCTCAGTCAATACCAATTGCAAGCAGAAATCGCCTGTCATGTTCACAGCCGGTTTTACTGATGCATCTACAGTAAGTACATTGTTTGTTGTGTAGCCCTTGGCTGTTAATTGAGCATAGCCAAAGCTTTGTGCTTCCTTTTTTACAACATCTATCAAACTATCTGGCGGTGTATCTATATGTCTGTCTATAAGAAAATAAGGTATGAAAAGCTGGCTACGGTAATACAGATAGTCATTGTATTCTTCAATACACATCGGGTCTGTATCATGTACTGCTATAGGGCATACATTTACATCTTGTGTAGCAAGTTCTTTCATTAAAACATGCCCACGCGGTGATAAGTAATGCCAAGTGCCAGTGCCTTCTTCAACAACAACCATTTTTTTAGGTAAAAATGGCACACCTGTAAGAGTACCCCTTGCAGAGTCGTTTCTGTTTGTAATATCTCCGTCCAGGTTCACCCATGCTTTTACTATGTAGCTGTTGTTCGTAGATACTGTATCAGGAATACTGTGTATGTAACTATATCTTTCAAATGGAGCAATTGCAATATTTTGTACGGTATCTGTAAGTATGCCTTTACCCATTTGTTGGTAACACGCAACAAATGACTTAACTGTATCAACCCCCATGTTTTGTACAATAAAATCATGTTGATAGCCAGTGTTTACTGCTGTATAGCCGTACTTTTCGTTTTCCGGACTAATACTTATTAAGCTCAGATCCTTGTTCGCAGGCTCAAAAACAGAAACATTGTCAATTGCCCAACCGCCATTTTGTACATTATTATCCATAAATCTGAAGCCTATTCGTACATCTGTACTGCCTGTATATGCACTCAGATCAACGTAATATGTTTCCATGGCCCCCATAGTTTTATTCTTAGCGACACTTTGTATCAGTGTCCATGTGTTGCCACTGTCAATAGAAATTAATACAGAGGCACTTTCTGAAACACCCATGTAATTCCCTTGACGATAATAAGAGTCATATTTTAACCACGCTTTTGTTACAGTACTCAGGTTTATAGCTGTCGTTTTTAGCCATTCGTTTGGATTTTTATTGTAATTAAATGGTAGCAAATTTGACTTGGCACAATCAGATAGCCCTGCAACTCTCAAGTTGGCTATGTTATTATGATTTTCATTGCACAGGCAGGCAGTATCTGCAGAGCCAGTAACTAAATACATTACACCTGGCCTCCATGATGGGTTGGCTAACCATTTGCTGCCGAATACATAGTTTTGATAATTCTCAAAATTGTCCTGAAATAATTTGTTTTGAGCAGATGACTGCAAGGCTAACAGGCTGGATAATGATAGGATAAATAGCTGTTTCATACGTTTTGCATTGGTTGTTGTATAAAAATACAATCATTATATCTGTATTTTTCTAATTAAATTGTCATAATTCAGCTTAGTAATCAGCACACATTATTAAAAAAGACTAGGTTTTCTTTGTCAATTCAGGCTTTTCCCCTTACCTTTGCAGTCCCAAATTTTATCCGGCTGTCAAAACCCTCGGGTCTAGATATCCAAAAGTTGTTTGCCGGATGAGTGGGATTATTTTTTAACTATTTAAAGTTTTTATGGCAACACAAAACCTTCAAAGCTACGAGCTGATGATAGTCTTCACGCCGGTATTGGCAGAAGATGAGTTCAAAGCAGCTCAGAAGAAGTTTGCAGACTTCATTAAAGAAAATGGTGGTGAAATCGTACACCAGGATGCATGGGGACTTCGTTCACTTGCATATCCAATCAACAAAAAAACAACAGGTCTTTATTGGGTGCTTGAGTACAAAGCAGCAACAGACGTAAACGCTAAGCTGGAAATCCAGATGAACCGCGATGAGAGCATCATGCGTCATATGGTAACTCGCCTTGACAAATACGCTGTGGCTTACAATGCTAAAAAGCGCAACAAGTTGGCTGAAACAGCTAACGCTTAATCATCTTTTAAAAACTTTGAACAATGGCAAAGCAAAATGATATCAAGTTTCTGACCTCTACCCGCGTAGAAAAACGCCAGAAGAAATACTGTCGTTTCAAGAAAATGGGGATCAGATATATCGACTATAAAGACGCGGAATTTCTGAAAAAATTTGTGAACGACCAAGGTAAAATGCTGCCTCGCCGCATCACCGGCAACTCGCTGAAATTCCAGCGTAAAGTAGCACATGCTGTTAAAAAGGCTCGTCAGATGTCTCTGCTGCCTTATGTAACTGACCTTTTAAAATAGAATTTACTAGTCATGCAAATAATATTAATTAAAGACGTAGACAACCTGGGCAGTGCCCATGAGCTGGTAGAAGTAAGGCCGGGATATGCCCGCAACTACCTAATACCTCAGAAATATGCTATCGAGGCTAGCGCATCAAACCTGAAAGTAATGCAGGAGCGCCAGAAACAACTGGCTAAGCGCGAAGCCAAACTGATGGCTGAAATAGCTGACGTAACTAAAGTACTGAAAGCAGCTCCTACTAAACTGGGTGCTAAACTGGGTACTAACGGTAAAATCTTCGGTTCTGTTACATCTATCCAACTGGCACGTGCTATACGCGAACAGAAAGGCTATGAAATCGACCGTCGCCGCATAACAATTCTTGACGAAGTTAAAGAAGCAGGTTCTTACAAAGCTTCTATCGATTTCGGTAAAGACACTGTTATTGAAATTGAATTTGAAGTTGCAGGCGAATAATATTCACTGCCACATCAGGCATATTTTAAAAGGGCTGCATGCATGCAGCCCTTTTATTTTATAATTATAATAAACTGTTATCCCGTCATTATGCTTGTGTCGTACTAAAAATGTACCTTTGCGCCGCTATGCAAATTGAAGTATTAAAGTCTAAAATACATCATGTTAAGATTACTGAGGCCAATCTTAACTACATAGGTAGTATTACTATAGACGAAGACTTGCTGGATGCTGCCAACATGATTGAAAATGAAAAAGTGCAGGTACTCAGCATGGACAATGGTGCACGCCTTGAAACATACATCATTAAGGGCAAACGCGGCAGCGGTATGATATGTATGAACGGTCCTGCTGCGCACAGAATAGCAGTTGGCCATACAGTTATCGTTATCTCTTACGCACACATGGATTTTGAAGAAGCAAAGCAATTCAATCCAAGCATCATATTCCCTAAAGAGGGTAATAAACTATAATTCTTACCTTTAGTTCTATGAAGAAAAAGACCCTCCTTACGGTTTTGCAATACGTCATATTCCTGGGGTTGGGTATTGGTATTATATACTGGATGTTCAGCAAAATGACTGCCGAACAGATAGATATAATGCTTGGCTCTATCAAGCAGACAAGGGCTTGGTATCTGGTGCCTATTTTCATAGTTGGTTTCTTATCTCACTATTTCAGGGCACTGCGTTGGAAGCTGATGCTGGAACCAATGGATATTCGTCCATCTACCAAGAATACATTTTTTGCTGTGATGGTAGGGTACATTACCAACCTTGTATTGCCGCGTGCAGGTGAGGTGGCAAAATGTACAGTGCTGGCACGCTACGAAAAAGTACCTGCTGATAAAATGATAGGTACCATAGTAGCCGAGCGTGCGTTTGATGTAGTATGCCTTGGCTTGCTCACGTTTCTTGCTTTCTTTCTTGAAGCAGATGTTATCGGTAAAATGCTGAACGATACTTTTGGTAGTGTAGCTAACAAAACATCATTCATATTGATACTACTGGGGCTTGCGGCGGTTGGTTTTATAGCATTGGCATTTCTATACAGAAAGGTTAAAGAAACAAAAATTGGCCAATTTATCGGTGGCTTGCTGCAGGGCGTTACATCTATTCTGCAATTGAGGAAAAGAGGCATGTTCTTGTTGTACACAGTACTGATATGGGGTTCTTACTGGTTTCTTGTAGTGCTTGGCTTCTGGAGTATGCCACCTACAGAACATCTATCGTTGGCTACAGCGCTTGTAGTGCTGATAGTAGGTAGTGTTGGTATTATAGCTACACCCGGTGGTATTGGTGCATATCCAGCATTGGTAGCAAGTGCATTGTCTGTATATGGCGTAGATGCTAAAACGCACGGGCAAGCGTTTGGATGGGTATCATGGTCTGTACAGATGGGTATTGTGGTTATTCTGGGTGTTCTTTCTATCATACTTTTACCAATAGTAAACAACAAGCAGCAAGATGCAGCGTCTACAATGGATACAAAATAAAATCCTGCGCGATGATATGTCTATTGCCAGACACGTAAACATGTGGAAAGCATTGGGCAAGAAGATTGTATTTACCAATGGTTGTTTTGATATTCTGCATCACGGACATTTGGATTTGCTGGCAAAAGCTGCCGATATGGGCAATATTCTTATCGTAGCCCTCAATACAGATGCATCGGTAAAAAAGCTGAAAGGTGAAGATCGTCCCATTAATCATGAAGAAGACAGACTTTTTCAAATGGCATCGCTATTGTGTGTAGATGCTGTGTGTCTGTTTGATGCAGAAACGCCTGAGCAACTCATTCATAAAATCAACCCAGAAGTGCTGGTGAAAGGCGGTGATTATACCATTGATACCATTGTAGGAGCACAGCATGTAATGAACTATGGTGGCAAAGTAGAGGTGGTTCCTTTCGTACAAGGATACTCTACAACAGGGCTAATCAACAATATTAAGAAATTGTAAAATCTACGTTTAGTACCTTCGCAGTGCAGACAATGCTGGATGGCAGCTATTACTTTTGCCACAGCAAAAAATTGCCTGTTTTGATGAAGACTGTGAAGCAGACTATAGTTAGAGATATTAGCTGGTTGTCGTTTAATGCAAGGGTACTACAAGAGGCCCGTGATACTTCCAATCATATATACGACCGCCTTCGTTTTCTGGGCATCTTCTCAAACAATCTGGATGAGTTTTTCCGTGTGCGTGTTGCAACGCTCAATCGTATGTTGCGATTGGGTAAGGCAGGTAGAATACATCTTGAAAGTAACCCCGATAAAATACTTGCACAAATACAGCAGGTGGTGATGAGCCAGCAAACAGATTTCGATGCTATATATGCAGACGTAATCAAGGAGCTGGATAAGCAACACATCTTCATCAAAAACGAAAAGCAACTCAATAAGGCGCAGAAAGATTTTATCAGTACCTACTTCGATGAACAGGTACGCACACAGATAGTGCCGCTAATGATAGAAAGTATACCGCAAATACCTTTATTGAGAGATAAATCTATATATCTTGCCTGCGTGTTGGGCGATTCTAAGAATCCCATGCTTCAACGCTATGCGTTGATAGAAATTCCTACGAAAGTATTGCCACGATTTGTGATACTGCCTTCCGAAGGCAAAAATAAAGACATCATATTACTCGAAGATATTATCAGGTTCAATCTACCTAATCTGTTTGCGCCATTTGGTTTCAACAGGTTCTTGGGTTACATCATCAAAGTAACGCGCGATGCGGAATTGGAGATGGATAACGATGTAAATACAAACCTGATAGATGAACTGGAGAGAGGATTGAAAAATAGGAAGAAAGGACGTGCTACACGTTTTGTATTTGACAGGCATATAGACGCTAACCTGCTCGACTATCTCATCAAGCGCCTAAACCTTGCCAAAAAAGATAACCTGATACCAGGTGGCAGAATTCATAATTTCAAAGACTTTATGAATTTCCCTGCACAGGTATTTACAGACCTTAAGCCACGTGCCAAAGCATTTGTACATCCGCTACTACAGCAGCCATGCCGCATTATGGAGGTGATGGACAAGCACGATGTTATGTTGCATTTTCCCTATCACTCATTCGACTCAATCATAGATTTGTTACGAGAAGCAGCTATCGATCCTTTTGTGCAAAGCATTAAGATAACTGCATATCGTTTAGCGAAAGACTCAAAGGTTATAAATGCCTTGCTGAATGCTGTAAGGAATGGTAAGTCTGTAACGGTAATGATAGAGCTGCGTGCGCGCTTTGATGAAGAAGCGAACCTGCAATGGAAAAAACGATTGGAAGAAGAAGGCGTAAAAGTAGTGCTCGGTTTGCCACACATGAAGGTGCATGGCAAAGTGTGCATCATTAAAAAACGTGAGTTTAATAAGACAAAGCAATACGGTTTTGTATCTACAGGCAACTTCAACGAGGGTACTGCAAAGTATTATGGAGACCATTGCCTTCTTACCACAAACCGAAATATACTGGCGGATATAAATCGCATATTCTCATTCCTTGAGTCTGCTCATCCAAAGTTGGAAAGCCTGAAAGCATGTAAAACACTTCCTGTTGCGCCAGTTAATATGCGCAGGTATTTTGCCGATTTAATAAACAGAGAAATAAAAGCGGCTAAAAAGGGCAAACCTGCATCTATTATCATAAAGTCAAACAGCTTGGTCGATCAGGTATTGATAAGCATGCTATACGATGCCGCTAAAGCTGGCGTTGATGTGCGTCTTATAATAAGAGGCAGTTGTTGTGCATATACGCAGAATAAGTTGTTCAAGGCGCCAATACAGGCAGTCAGTATCATTGACGAGTATCTGGAGCATGCAAGGGTGTTTGTATTTCATAATGCTGGTGTGCCAAAAGTATTTATTTCTTCTGCAGACTGGATGGTGCGCAACCTAGATCATCGTGTAGAGGCTGCCTGCCCTGTTTACGATACAGAAATACAAAAGGAAATAATAGATATTCTGAACATACAGCTTGCAGAAAATGTGAAAGGGCGTATATTAGATAACGAACAGCGCAACGAATATGTACCACGTAAAAAAGGCGAACACGCACTTCGCTCGCAAGTGGCTATTTACGGATATTTGCGCAATAAACGTTATTAAGACTTGATATTAGCTGCCATAGATATTGGTTCCAATGCCGCGCGTTTGCTTATTACAGAGACATCTGTTTATAAAGACGGGACAGTAGATTTTACTAAGCTAAACCTGCTGCGTATACCATTACGTCTCGGTTTCGATGTGTTTGATAACGGATATATCAGCGAAGAGAAAAAACGAAAAATGATAGATACCATCAAAGCCTACAAACTATTGATGGATATATACAAGGTGGAGGCAGTAAAGGCCTGTGCTACATCTGCCATGCGCGATGCATCAAACGGCGGGCAGGTGCTTAGAGAGATTTATGCTGAAACAGGTATTGAAGTAAGTATCATCAGTGGGCAGGAAGAAGCAAATATCATCTACGAAACACATATTGCCGAAAAGCTCAATACAGAGAAGTCTTACATGTATGTAGATGTGGGTGGTGGTAGCACAGAAGTAACACTGTTTTCGGACAATCATATTGTTTTCAAAGAATCATTCAATATTGGCACTATACGCTTACTGAATGATAAAGTGACAGATGAGCAGTGGGAGCATATGAAGTGGTACATAAAAACGCACACCAAAGACTATCAACCCGTTGAGGCTATTGGTAGCGGTGGTAATATCAACAAGATATTTTCTATATCCAAGCGAAAGGAAGGTAAGCCCCTTCCCTTAGAATTACTGAAGGATTATTACAAAGAACTAAGTCTTAATAGCGTAGAAGAGCGTAAACACCTCTATAACCTGCGTAGCGATCGTGCCGATGTTATTGTACCCGCCTTGCAGATTTACATAGCAGTTATGCGTTGGGCAAATGCCGACGAGATTTATGTTCCTAAGATTGGTCTTGCGGATGGATTGGTGAAGATGCTCTATAAGGACATGCTCCGTAAGCAGAAATAATTCTACAATTTTGCCATTTATAGTCTGTTTGGTGTTAGTTTTTTGATAAAGAACAGGTTTATGGCATCTATTTTGCTAAAAATATCAACAACTACAATATTTTTGCATCAATAAAACCGTAAAGAATGAAAAAGCAAACGTTATTACTATTAGCCGGTGGTATGCTGGCTTTGGCATCATGCCAAAACGAAGCGCCTGCAGTTAGCGCCGGTCCTTCAGAAGCACAAATCGACTCAATGGTGAATGCACGTGTAGAAACTATGCGCAGCGAGCTGATGGCACAGAACGACTCTCTGATTAATGCACTAGCTCAGTGGAAAGCAGATTCTATGATTGCTGCTATGAAGGGTGCTAAGCCAGCTGCTGCAGCTCCTAAACCTGCTCCTAAACCTACCCCAACAACTACACCGAAACCAACTACGCCTACTAATCCTAAAGATGGCAGATTTAATGGTAATGGTAATACCAACAACAATAAAGATGCTAGATTTAGTGAAGATGCAGCTAAAAAACAACAACAGCAAAGTGCAGACAAGAAAGCTGAAAGATTTAAATAACAGTATTATATGAACATAAAAAAACCCGCATATGCGGGTTTTTTTATTATAATTTCAATCAAATATTAGTTCCAAGTACCAGAATATGACTTTGAAACACCAAGTGGGTTTTTGATAGTGTAAGACCAAGTTATTTTCTTGTCAGTACTGTTATAAGTACCTGTACCTTCTACTGTATAACCATCACTATCAGGAGCTTGAGATGGGATAGTAATAGTACTACCGCTAACTGTCGCTTTTACTTCGTTTGTGAAATAAGAATCAGAGAATTTGCTGATTTTGATGTCGATAATAGTAGTGCCTGATGTAATGATAGCACTGTAAGCAGGTAAACTTGTACCAGATACTACTTCCTTGTCGCTGGCAGTCCATGTTTTAACGAATTTTGCTCTGCCTTCAGACTCACAATTAGTTCCTTCGTAACCTGTAGGGCATGAACAAACACCTGCAACGCAAGTACCACCGTTTTTACAAACTACATCTTTACATTCATCTTTGTTACAAGAAGTGTAAGTAATAGCACTGAATGCGCCGATTGTCAGTAATGCGCTTAACGCTGCATTGCGGATTGATTTCATAGATAGCATAATCAATAATTTTTTTTAGAATGGTTAGACAAATATGGTGCCAAAAATACATCCTATGTTGCGTATTATCAAACGTGATTATTAATATTCTATCTGTTTTGCAGTAAATAGTAGTGTTTTGTTATGTCTTGTAGAATTAAATCTATGATGTTTTTTCTGTAAAAGCTAAAAAGTTATATCCGTTCACTAGCTCATAATAACCTTAATTTTGCGTGATGCCTTTTAAAAATGCGCTACTATACTTTGCACTATTGATAACATTCAAAGCCAGTGCAATTGAATATTCTTATGATTATAACGCTCAATGCAAAAAGGCATATGAGTATTATATGTCTCTGCGCTTCAAAGAGGGTAATTTAACAATACAAGCTGAACTTAGAGAGCATCCGGGCAATTTGATGGCTGTATATATATCTAATTATGCGGATTGTATGTTGTTACTATTCAATGGAGACCCTGCAGATCTCAAAAAATATCAACATCATCTTGATTCCAGACAACATCTTTTAGATAATGGAGACGATAATAACCCATGGTTCAGGCTTACAAAAGCGGGCTTATATATGCACTGGGCTTTTATTTATATAAGGATGGGCGAAAATTTTAAAGCAGCTACAACTTTCAGAAAGTCGTATATGCTGCTCAAAGAAAACAAAAGAAGATTTCCTGATTTTGATTACAATAATATTTTTCTAGGGTTGGAAGAAGCTGTGGCAGGAACCGTTCCGGATGACTATAAATGGATTGCAAGTATTTTTGGTTTAAAGGGTAACGTTAAAAAAGGGGTGGCAAAAATTCAAAATTTTATAACTACACACTCTCAGAATGACCCTCTTTACTACGACGCACAAATATTTAATGTGTATTTGAGATTTTACCTAATGTCTCAACAAGAAGAGGTTTGGAAATTAATAAATAATGAAACCTTCCCGGCTAAAAATAACCTCTTGTTTTCCTTTGTAAAGGCAAATATCGCACTCAACTATCGAAGGGCAGATGAAGCACTGAGAGTGCTAACACAAATGCAATCATATCAAGGATATAATGCGATACCTGCATTTGACTATGAAATGGGTAGTGCATTTACCTATAAGGCAGATAATGAAGCGATATTATATTTTAAAAGGTTTGTGTCGCAATATAAAGGCAAGCTGTTTGTCAAGGATGCATACTATAAAATGGCATGCATAAGTTACGTTAATGGAGATATGAAAAATGCCGCTGCATACCGGGGGAAAATACAGGTAAATGGCAGTACTGATGTAGATGCAGATCGCAAAGCTCAACGTTTTACAAACTTGCAAGAATGGCCCAATCCAATATTGCTGAAAGTAAATTGGTTAATTGATGGAGGCTATTACAGGCAAGCATATTCCGTGCTATCGGCTTACAAAGAAGCCGACTTTAAAACTGTACCTGAGGCGTCTGAGTATAATTTAAGGCTCGGTCGAATTTTTGATGAGCTTGGCAACGATGAAAAAGCACTTCAATACTATAACAGAGCTATATATCTTGGCAAAGAAAGAAAAGAATACTTTGCCGCCAGAGCATCTTTGCAGGCTGCCTTCATATTTGAAAAAAAAGGAGACATCAAGTCTGCTTTAGGTTATTATAATCAATGTCTTGATTTGCCTGTACAAGACTATAAAAACGCTATCAGACAGCAGGCAAAAGCAGGTGTCAACAGATTAGGTATTAATTAAAAAAATCATTTTAATCTCATTTTAATATACGTTATCCTCATAGGGGATAACTTTAACTGCCTTTATTTACAACTACTCTTATAATGAATTACCATAATGCATAAGTGGTCATAATGAACAATCAATTTTACTGAAATATTGGCATTACAGATTCATAAGTCATTTTTACCGTTTCATCTTGTAGTGTAATATTTTATAATTTATGAGTGCTTATTTTCATTTATGAATGCATTATATGCATTAAATTAATGTAAAGAGTATTTTTTTAACTAATTGTTAATGAATTGAATTTGACGTTAAATTATATGACTCAGAACATGAAAAAAAGCTAAATAACGAGTGACTTTATATGATTTATTTGTTATCTTACAAGCACTTGTTTTGTTAATTTATTGAGAAATAAGTTCCAACATTATATTTAACATAAGAAAAGTTGACACGCAATATGAATAACATTAACCCGATACTTACATATTCTGCACAGATTATTGGCAGAATAATGAAAGTATTCAATTTGAAAATTTCTGCGATGCCGCCCCCGAAGCCAATGCTGGTAAGCATTTTGGCGAACAATGGTAAAACTGCTAAATGTGTGTACGTCAAAATTTAGAAAATCATTCTATCAAAACTATTATAACAATTATTATCGTAAATAAATAAAATAGCAGTATAAATGAAACACTTCAACTATCTGAAACGGGCGCTGATACCAATGCTTATTGCTTTGGTGGCGGCATTCCCCGCGTTGGCACAACCGCTATCGGGTATATACACGGTAGGTGGTACATCGCCAAACTATGCAACATTAAGTGCGGCCATTTCTGCCGTAAATAACAACCCCGTGGTTGGCCCTGTTGTATTCAATATCCGTCCTGGTACTTACACTGGTTCTACCGCACAGGGTACATTGAATGTAATAACAGGTGCGAATGCAACGAATACGGTAACTTTCCAGGCAGAAAACGGCCCTGGTACAGTAACACTTTCGCCTGCCGCCTCATCAAATACCGATAACTTTGTTTTCAGGCTGAATAACACCAATTGGGTTATTATCAAAGACCTGACACTTAACAACACCGGTTCTTCTTTTGGTGTTGACGTAGACTTCATTGGTTCAGCTTCAAATAACACAGTTACGAACTGTGTGCTGACTGGTAACACTTCTACTTCTACTACATCTACAAAGTCACGTATTTTTGCAAACTTCTCTTCTACCAGCTATGGTACAGGTTTTACAGGTGCTAATAACAAAGTACTGAACTGTTCTTTCCCTGCAGGTTGTTCTTTTGGTGTTTATCTCTATGGTAATTCATCAACAAGGCCAAACAATTTTGAAGTTAGTGGCTGTACAATGTCTCCTTACTATGGTTCTATCTATGCATACTTTGCAAATGATTTGAAATTCAATAGCAATACCATTACTAAAAATACGGCCGGTACAGGTTCGTATCTTGGTATCTATCTGTACGATTGCGATAGTTCATTACAGATAATGAACAACTCTCAAACTACAGGTTCTCTGGCAGGTACTTACTATGGTATTTACCAGTATTATTGTGATGGTTCTGCTAATAAAAAACAAACTATATCTGGTAATACATTCTCTTGTTCTGCTAATACTAGTACTACGTACACAGTATATATGTATTACAGCCAGCACCAAAGGTATTTGAATAACAACTTTACTACAAATACAAGTAGTACACAGTATACATATTTCCTGTATTCTGATTATGTAACATTGAGAGGCAATAACTTCAGTATCACATCTACTACTACAAACTATGCGATGTATCGTATGTATGGCTACGCAAATACATCTGCTGCGCCAAATGATACTGTAGAAAATAATACTATTACAGGTGTTTCTACGGGCGGGTTGGTTTATTGTTATGGTGGTTATTATCCAACCAACTCTAGCTTTAGGTATAATACAATCAACCTGACTGCCCAGTCTAGTGCACTTAACTACTATTATATGGGTACAAACTATGTGTACTCAAATAACACTATCAATTGTACATCTAATAGTTCGGGTACTACTTACGGCTGTTATTTATATAATAATGGTACCACAGTTGCAAATGGTAAATTCCATAGCAATAAAATTTTCTCGAAATCTAATACAGGTGTTGCTTATGGTTTGATAAACTATTATCCAAACTATACAGACATATACAACAACGCTATTACAAACCAAACAGCTGGTACTAGCTATACCGTACAAACCTATTACGCATACGGTCCTTGTAATTTCTACAACAACTCTGTTTGTAACAACTCTACAGGTGCTACAGCATATACGTTGTATGGTTATACTTACAGTGCTTACCCTGGTGTTGTTACTTATAGAAATAATATATTCTACAGGCCAAGCACTACATCTAGTGTTCCTCTGCTTTATCTGTATGATAATAGTAACTATCAGGATTTTGATTATAACAACTATTACACACCAACTTCAAACTTTGTAGGTTTTGCGGTAGGTGGTACACATGCTAACCTTACTACTTGGCGTGCATCTAATAGTAAAAACCTGAATTCATTGTCATATGCTCCGGCATTTACCAATATGTCTACTGGCAATCTGACGCCAGACGTTAACAGTCCTAACTGTTGGTCTATGCATGGTCGTGGTATTCATATGGCCGGCAATAATCAAGATATAGACGGCAACAACAGGCACTTACTGACATCTACAGGTGTTCCAGACTTAGGTGCGTATGAATTTACACCGGCATCAGGTGTTATACCTCCGGCTTGTGCTGTTAGTGGTACACGTGCTGCAGGTAGTACACAGATATTTACTTTTGGTCTTGATACTGTTGCAACTATTACGTGGGATGCAGCTGCTACTGTGCCTGCTACAGACCCTGTAGTAAGGCAATATAGTGGTGTGGCTCCTATAGGTCTTACTGCATTGAACCCAACGTTCATGTATTTCTACACAGACATTTCTTCTACAAATGCTGATTATACATCTAATACATACTATAAAGACCCTTGGATAGGTACGATTGCTACAGAAAAAGCGCTGCACCTTGCTAAAAAAGATGGCTCAAACCCTTGGGTTGGCTATCCTATAACAGTTAGTACAGCAAATACTACACGCAATTTTATCATGACTCCAAATAGTGGCCCGCTTAATACTTTTGGCTGGTACACCGGTATAGATGTTGGTGACAACGCTAGCGCTGATGCTATTGTTGATCCTAACGGTACTTTCTGTCCTGGCGATAAACCAGTACGAGTGCGTATCAAGAACAATGGTAATAACGTTATCAACAACGTTAAAATCAATTGGGAGTTGAATGGTGTTCCTCAGGCACAAATTAACTGGACTACACCAATACCATATAATAATGGTACTCCTGGTAGCAACGAGGTTATCGTAACATTGACACCTAGTTTGTATTTTGGTACAACACCACATTTAATTAAAGTATGGACATCTCTGCCAAACGGTGTGGTAGATCCAATAGCAGCAGATGATACTTTAGGTCCTGTATCTATACGCGCTGCATTGTTTGGTGAATACAAAGTTGGTGGTACTGGTTTTGACTTCCCTACATTGGTTGATGCTGTGAATGCAGTACGTTCAGCTGGTATGTGCGGTCCTGTTACATTCCTGATGCGCGCAGGTACATACACTGGTCAAGTAAATATTCAGAATATTCCAGGTTCTAGCCCGATTAACAGGCTTACAATTCGTGAAGACTATTACCTGAGTACACCTGCAGCTGCTATCAACGTAAACTTTGGCGGTAGCTCCGGTACAGGTAATGACCATGTAATTATTTTGAATAACACTTCTGATATCACAATCAAGAATATCACTGTTAACAATACAAGTGGTGGTTCTTATGCAAACTGTATAGAGCTTGCCGGTACTTCTCTGCGCGACTCAATATTAGGTTGTACACTGAATAGTGGTAATACGCTCTCTTCTACATACCTGAATGCCATTAATCCTTATCAGGCAAACTTTGGTAATCTGGTAGTTCAGGGCAATACGATGAATGCATCTACATGTATGTATCCATATGCTTCTGGTGCTAATACGCCTGGTGTTGTAATTGAAAACAATATTTTCAATGCATACTATATGGGTATGTACTACATGTACAATACTGTTGGCGCTAAAGTGAATAATAACATATTCACAGCCGCAGCACCTAGTACATCGGCCTCTTACATGGGTATCTACTATTGGTACAACAGTACAGCTTCAGCTATCCAATGTAATAACAACAAAATCAGCGATTATCAATATGGTCTGTATCTGTACTACCCGGGTGGTACCAGCACAAACCGTTCGCAGATTAATAACAATATCATTACTTACAGCAGGCCTGTTACAGGTTATGCAGGTATGTATATTTGGTATCCAAACTATACTAACATCATGCACAATACAGTAGCATGGGGTGGTACTACTTATGCTTCAGGTTATGCTGGTTACTTATACCTGTCTTCTTATCAGCAGGATAGTATCTACAATAACTCTTTTGCTAACTATGCAACAGGTTATGGTTTGTACACATACATGCCAACAGGTTACAATCACAGGGCGGACTTTAATAACCTGTACACTAACGGTAGTACACTTGCATACGATGGTGCGGTAACTGCTGCTACACTTACAGCTTTGAGAAGTTCTGCTTTTGCAACTGGTAATGGTAGTGCATGGACTAACTCAATCAACTACAACCCTAATACGCTGGCAACTGCCGGTGTACCTGATCCTTCTAGCGCTAACTGTTGGGCACTGAATGGTCGTGCTTTGCAATTGCCATATGCTAATAAAGACTACAACGGTTCTAACAGGGTTACAAACAGAGCAAATGGTGTACCTGATATCGGTGCAATTGAATTCGACCCTGCTGTAGCTCCTCCAACTGCTACACCAACGCCTTCAGCTGGTGCTCCTGGTATTTCTCAGGTTTACACATTTGGTGAAACTACCGTTGGTACTGTTAAATGGAATACACAAACGGCAATTACTAGTCCACTGCTTGTTAGACAATACAGCGGTGCTGTACCTCCTGCAAACTTCCCTACAGTTAGTCAGAATAAATATCCTTATTTCTATACTGATATTGTTCCGACAGGTTTGTCTAGCACTTATGATTTTGACCTGACAGTGAACTACTATGATACTTGGTTGGGTACAATACCTAGCGAGTCTAATATGAAACTGGCACATAAAGTTCCATCAGTACCTAGTTGGGTATCTTACAACCAAGCTAATAGTAGTACGAATGCAACTGCAAATACAATATTTGCTGCAGGTGTTACAAGCTTTGGTGCATTCACAGGCATTGATGATGGTGTTAACTTCTCTGCTATTGTTAAAATTGTTGGTTCTGTATATCTGTGTACTGGTAATACAACTACACTGAATGCAAGCCCTGTATCTTCTGGCTCTACTACCTACACTTATCAATGGAGGCGTAATGGTACTGATATCCCGGGTGCAACTGGTGCTTCTTACACTGTTACAACAGGTGGTGACTACACTGTATTCATCACTGCTACAAGTGTAACTCCTGTATTGACAGCGGAATCAATCCCTGTAACAATAACAGTTGTATCTCCGCCAATGGCAGTAGTAAACGCAAGCGGTGCATTAACATTCTGTAATGGTAGCAACCTTACACTGGATGCAGGTGCAACACCAAATGTTTCTTACCAATGGAAATTAAATGGTGTTAACATACCGGGTGCTACAAACAATACGTACAAAGTAGCAGGTGCTGGTAGTTATTCAGTAGTTGTTACTAATATCGGATGTTCTTCAACTTCATCTAACACTTTGGTTAATGCTGGTCCTATTTCTGTAGATTTAGGTCTTGATGTTGCGGGTTGTGAAATCAAAAACACACCTTACATACTTGATGCAGGCTATCCGGGTGCTAAATACTTGTGGAGCACTGGTGATACTACACAAACTATAGAGGTTTACAAAGGCTCTGGTGTATATTCTGTAACTGTTGATGCTGGTCCAAACTGTATTGGTACAGATCAGGTAGCAGTTAATCTGAATCCACTGCCACACGCTAATGGTATTTCTTACCTGCGCTCTGGTAATACTTACACATTCAGCCCAAGTGGTCCTACTAACGTAAACACTTACCTGTGGTTGTTTGGTGATGGTACCAACAGCACATACAAAACAGTTGTTAAAACATTTGATGGTAGCATGACTGTGAAACTGATAGTTGGTAACGACTGTGGTAAAGACACAATCTCTATGGTTCAATGGGCAGCTGGTGTTAATGGCGTTGTAAACGAAGGCATCGATGCTAACGTTTATCCAAACCCTGCAAGCGACAAAGTAACACTGAGTGTTAAAGGCACTACGATGAAAGATGTTACTGTTATCAATGCAATTGGTGAAGTAGTTTACCGTGCTGAAATAGACGGTAAATCAACAGAACACAGCCTTAACGTTGGTTCATTCGCAAGCGGTCGCTATATTATCCGTGCTACTACGGAAGATGGTATCGTAAGCAAACCATTCAATGTACAACGATAGGTTTTTATAATCCTTTTCGATAAAGTAAAAAGCCACCGTAAGGTGGCTTTTTACTTTTATTGTATTATTCACTCTTTAGCTACTATTATCGCCTGATTATATGAAAAGGGGCAGGTTTCATTAAGAAACCTGCCCCTTTTATAATTGTGATTACTATTATTAGTTTAGTGAAGTGTCTATTCTTTTATTGCATTTTCGATACGTGCCAGCATATCTTTCACATCTGTCTCCAACACGGGATTAAAACTGCTACCTTCTAGAACGTTATCAGCAGCGTAGGATAGCAGGCACATAGCTATAAAGTCCTGATCGTCTTTACCCGCATAATGGCTGCGTAGTTCTATGATTTTTTCATCTGCAATCTTTACTGCCTTCCTTACAGCTTCTTCTTCTTCGGCCTTTATTCTTATCCGGTAGCTTCTGCCCGAAAGCCATACTGTAATGGGAATCAATTCGTTGTTTTCCATTTTAAGCTTCTTTAGCTGTTACATTTTCTTGTTTGTGTATCAGTTTCTTTTGGAAAAAGACAAGAACCAAAACACCTGTAGATATTGCGGCATCGGCGATATTAAATACAGGTTCAAAGAATGTAAAGGGTTTGCCGCCCAATACCGGCACCCATGTTGGTAATACAGTATCTACAATCGGGAAGTACATCATATCTACCACACGTCCGTGGAATATCTGTCCGTAACCTTGCCCGAATGGTACAAGCTTAGCTACATGGAAACTGCTTTCGCTGAATATCAGGCCATAGAAGATACTGTCTATTAAATTGCCTAACGCACCTGCAAGTATCAATGCGCCACAAATGATAGCACCTTTTGCGTAGCCTTTATTTACTAGTTTTTTAAGCAGAAAGAACCCAAAAATAACTGCAACCAACCTGAACAACGTAAGTATCAGTTTGCCAACAGGTGCTTCATTTAGCTTCATGCCAAAAGCCATGCCTTCATTTTCTATAAAATGAAGCTTGAACCAATTCCCAATCACATTTACTTCTTCGCCGTAGTAAAAATGTGTTTTAATATAAAATTTAGACCATTGGTCTATTAGTATAATGATGAATATTAATAAGACTGCGTTGCGGTACTTCACCTTTTAAGTATTAGTGTGCCAAAGATACATTCTTGCTTTGTTTCTTAAACATAATGCAAATACCATTCATGAAAAAAGCCGGGGAATACCCGGCTTTTAACAAACTATACTGCACGGATTATAAATTCCCGCGTAGCGTAACTACAAAATTGCGACCCGGTGCGCTGACACCAGATGCAAATTGGCGATAATTCTGATCCATAACGTTTTCCAAAGCTAGTTGGATGCCCATATTGCTGTTTAGCTTATAGCCAAGCCTTACGTTCAATGTGTACCAAGATGGCATACCCTGTGGTGTAGCATACACAAGATTATCTTCGCCTGAAGGACTGTAGTCTTGCAATCTTTTCCAGCCGTTGTATAGGGCATATACCTCGCTGCTGAAGCGTTTTTGCTGATACATCAGGCTGGTTTTACCAAATACAGGTGGTATATGGTCCAATGGTACTTCGACGCCTGCATTATTAATGTATCTGCCATATGTAAATGTTACTGCACTGTACAGGCTTACATATTCATTAAGTTTTGCAGTCAATGCGGCATTAAAGCCATACAGATAAGCTTTTGCTTTATTTTGGCTCGCCATTACTGCAGTCATTTTGCCGTTATATAACACACTGTCTTGTCCGTTCAGCGTGAATTTATCTGCAATAATTGCATTTCTGAACCACGTATAGAAACCCGTAGCTTCTACTTTAAGTTTGTTGTCTACAAAATAGGTTATATCCAAATCAGCATTGTAGGTGTATTCGGGTTTCAGGTTGGGGTTAGGTACAAACAATGTTGCACCTGCTGCAGATTCGAATACTTTGGCCATATCATCAATATTCGGAGAGCGGAAGCCTGTAGAGCCATTGAGGGCAAAACGCCAGCGGTTTGCAGGCATAAATACCAAGCCAAGATTACCACTCAACGCAGTATTTTTTTGTTTAGCCTCGCGGAATGGGAATGGGAAGAATGTAGTATCGTTGAATTTGCTGTTCAGGCTCACATAGTTCAGCCTGATGCCATCATTTAAAATCAGCTTGTCGTTGATGATTTTGTAAATGTGCTGTGCGTATACTGCACCATAGTACATGGTATTGCCACCATTCGGGTAGCGTGTATCTAGTGCCTTTTCACTTTGCGTTACAATGTCAAACTCGCGTGCTGTAGAGCGAACATTGTTGTATTGTCCGTCTGTACCAAATGTTAGTTCGTGACGCTTCATAAACTTACGGAAATCTATATTGTAGCCTACCACATCTACATCTTCATAGCGTTGTTGCAATGCGTTGCTGCCTCTGCTACGTTGGTGTCTGCTTTCTTGTATAGATTGGTAGTTGATACCTGCTTTAATTTCGTCAAAAGCACCATGCAGATTTTTAGCATCAAATTGGTAGGCTGCCATAGCGCGCTTTTGTGGTCCGTAGTACCATTCTGCAAAGCGTAGCTTACCGTTGCGAACATCCGTAAGCCTGTCGTAGCGTGGTATGTTGCTGCTATTGCTCAGTTGCAGGTTCAGGGTATGCGATATGTTATCGTTTTGCTGAAACAGGATTTTTTCCATCAGGTCGTACTGCTTGTAACCTGTGAATTTTTGCACATGCGGGTTAGTGTTGGCTACAATGCTATCAACTCCGTTGATGCGTGTCACGTATTCATTGCGCATACCAAAGCTGCCATAGAATGGGTTGCTATGGCTACCCTGACGCAAGTCTCCGAAGTTGCTGTAAGTAACAGATGTAAGAAAGGCAAACTTTTTCAGGCCTATATTGAAATCTATATGCCCTGTGCCTTCATTATTAGCAGAGCTAAAGCGTGTCATTGCATTTGCATTGAAGCTTGCCCTACCATCTTTGGATAATATTGGCTTTTTAGTATTAAATATAACTACACCGCCCAATGCATCACTGCCATACAATGTAGATGCGGGGCCAAACATCACTTCTGTATGTTCCAATAGGTTATTATCTATAGTAATTATGTTCTGAAGGTGTCCGGCGCGGTATATTGCATTGTTCATACGTACACCGTCCACCACCATCAGCACACGGCTCGCCTCAAAACCACGCAGTACTACACTGCCACCACCTGCCTGGCTGCGTTGCACAAAGACATTGCCTGTTTGTTCCATCAGGTTGCCTGTATTTTGTGGCATAGCCCATTCCGTTTCTTTCTGAGAAATGGTTTGTATCTGTTGTGCTATATTCTTTTTGTTCTCTTTGAATTTGTTCGATGAAAAGACGTACTCATTCAGCGAAACCGGGCGTAATGTATCTTGCTGCGCATACGCTGTCTGCATACCTATAGCAAGCGCTACAGGCAATATGTATTTGTATTGCATGAAGTATTGTTTTAAAATGACTGTTAATATGCTGTTATCAAATGTGTCTTACAGCAGTCATTTCGGGTGGGGCCGTGATGGGTATGGTATATTGTTGTGTATTGTTATTATCGTTAGTGCAGTGATATTTATAACGTTGGAAGCTAAAGGGTTTGAGGGATACGTGTTGTGGTGGAATAATACAGTCAAGGCATAGCAAGCTGTTGATGTGTGTGTTATTTCCGTCTTTGTTATCGTCGTTAAGCAGTTTATGTAATAGCTTGAACAACTTGTTTTCAAACTTGTCGTAGTGTCCTATCAGCAGTATTTTATCGCCTTTTACAATTTGCTTTTTGATGTCAAACATCTGCCCTAGGTATTCAATCTCATCGGCCTTATGTCTGATGAAGTCTTTGCCGGAAGTATAACTTCCGATCTGCATAGTTATGGTATCGCGCATCGCTATTTCTTGCCTATGCTCACGCACATAGTGATAGCATAGGGTGCGTACCCCATTCCACAAGGCAAAGCCCGCTATATCTGCCAGTATGAGCACAACTAATACTACAGATATGTACTTCGATATTTTGAGATGTAACGACAAAGAATGCCCTGATTATCAGGGCAAATAAAATAAAGATTATTTGAATTATCTAAGGATTCTTTACGTGTATTTCTTCAGCTTGCAATACTTCTTTAGTGCTAGCATCGTTATTGTGTACCCATACCACTATTTTACAGTTCTCAGGATTCCATGCTGGGTCTATGGTGTATTTAAAGCTACCCTCATAAACGCGTCCCGGTTCTTTTGTTGCAATGGTGCTGAGTATTTCTGCACCACTAGCCGGGGTAAAAGATTTTCGAAATACGTGCTGAAAGCTGTAAAAGGTATCTATATGGTCTAAAAATTCTTGGGCATCAATAATGTTATTCTCTATCATTGCGATAGATATATAGTTTTTGGTGCTAATTTCCTTGGTGTAAGAAACGTTTACTTTGACAATACCGGTTGCTTTTGCAGCATCATATGTATTAGTTAGTGTAAGTTTTATTGGACTTTCAGTAGCTATCCTTTTGTTTATTATCGATGCCCAATTGGTGCGCATCATTAATATTTCGCCTCCATCTACTACCCTATCTATGGCAGCGTTAGGTATAGAGCCAAATGGGAAATATCCACGGAATATACTCTTGAATATGTTAGCTGCATCCGCAGATCTCAGATCATATTTACTGATATATTTAACAGGTTCTCCTTTAATGTGGTTGGCTGTATGTAACTCTATTAAAACAATGCGTCCTGGATTTGCATCAGATATAGCCTTAAGTTGTTGACGAGCATCCGGGCAGTTTGTGCATGTAGCTCCAGTAAACTCTTCAACCAATACTTTCCTTGTTACGGGAGCATCGGGAGTTTTAGAATACGTAGTGTCTGCAAGTACAGTATCTTCATTTATGATAACAACATTGTTCTTTTCTTTACATGAAAAGAACAATGTTGTTAATAGTACAATTAGCACATTGTAAATGGGTTTCGGATGTTTCATAATGCGTAATTTAATGAATCAACTATGGATTCTTAACTTCTAACTCTTCAACCTGTAGTACTTCTTTGGTGTTGGCGTCATTATTGTGTACCCATACTACTATTTTACAATTTTCCGGTTTCCATGCAGCATCCAAAGTGTATTTGTAACTACCCTCATAAACACGGCCGGGCTCTTTTGTAGCAATCGCACCTAAAATCTCAGTACCTCCTGCAGGGGTATAAAGTTTACGGAATACATGTTTGAAGTTGTAGAATGTATCTATATGGTCAGGAAATTCCTGCGCATCTACGATATTGTCTTCTATCAGAGCTATTGAAATATAGTTTTTAGTAGTAACAGTGTTAGTATAAGATACATTTACTTTGATGGTACCTGTAGCTTTCGCTGCATCATATGTATTTGTAAGGGTAAGTTTTATAGGGCTTGCAACGTCTAAACGAGTATTTACCATATTAGACCAGTCAGCACGTTTCTGTAGTATTTCTCCACCGTTTACAGCTCTATCAATACCTGCTGCAGGTATACCTGCCGGAAAATAACCACGGAAAATACCTTTGAATAAATCAGAAACATCCTGTACTGTAAAGTCAAATTTAGATAAACCTTCTATAGGGTGCCCAAGTGGATGATCGCCGGGATGAAGCTCCATTACTATTACCTTTCCCGGATTAGCATCTGTTAATGCTTTCAATTGTACACGTGCATCTGGGCAGTTAGTACATTTAGCGCCGGTAAATTCTTCAATTAATAATTTTCTTTCAACAGGTGCATCGGGTGTTTTAGTGTAGGTAGTATCGCTCACCGAGTTTCCACCTCCGAAATTGATAGCAGGGCCCTTTTCCTTACATGCTGTAAAGCTTGCAGCAAAAGCAATGGTTGAAAACAATAGTAACTTTCTCATTATGGGAATCATATTATAATTAAGCCCACTAATTTAAGCAAACTCCCTCAATTAAGATACAGGTACCCCAATTTAGGTTAACTTTACAACGAAAAAATGACAATTGATGGAGGAAAGTAAACGTCAGAAACAGATAGGACAACTGATTATGGAGGAACTGAGCGATATCTTCAGACGCGAAGGCTTTAGCATGGTAGATGGCGGTATGGTGTCTGTTTCTAAAGTGATGGTAACGCCCGATTTGCTGGAAGCAAGGGTATACCTGTCACTGTTTCAAATAAAAGACACGGAAGCACTCATGCATACATTCAGGGAGAAAACTTCTGAATTCCGCAAACTGCTGGGCATGCGTGTAAAGAACCAACTGCGCCGCGTACCTGAATTGGTGTTTTACCTGGATGATACGCTCGACTATGTATTTAAAATGGAAGAGTTGTTCAAAAAGATAGAAGAAGATCGCAAAGCGATGGGCGGTTCTCAAAATACTGAAGGCGAATAAATGAACAGGGTACTGGTATGGCAAATAGCTATCCGATACCTGCGTGGGAAACGCAGTGCTAATGCTGTACCTATACTATCGCGCATCAGCATGGTGGCCATTGCTGTAGGCAGTGCTGCCATGATTATCCTGCTATCTGTATTCAATGGTTTTGAATACCTGATAAGCGATTTGTACAAGGCTTTTTATCCTGAGATAAAAATCACTACTGCAAAGAATAAATTCTTTGAGGTAGACGATAAGCTCAATCAAGCTATCAACACCACTGGTGGCGTCGCTGTTATTACCCGTGTTATAGAAGATAATGTACTCATCAATAGTGAAGACCAACCTTTTGTTGCCAAGCTGAAGGGTATTGACGAGTCTTACGATAAAGTAAATAATTACAAACGCTACGTAACTGAAGGGCGAAAATCCGTAGCGACCTCTCCGGAACCAACTGCAATACTAGGCATACAACTTATGTCCTTACTCAGCCTCGACCCAGATAATGTTTTCAGCGAGGTGATGTTGTATTATCCAGATGCATCTGTAAACGCAGCCATAAATCCGCAAAGTGCATTCCGTTCGCAAAAGCTGCGTGCCGATGGTGCTTTCCAAGCACAGGACGATTTTGATAGTAAGTATATTCTCGCAGCATTGCCAGTTGTGCAGCAGCTCTTTAATGCAGAGAATAAATATTCTTCCATAGAACTGAAACTGAAGCCCGGCACAGATGCAGATGATGTAAAACAAACTCTGCAAACCAAACTTGGTAAAGACTATGTAATAGAAACACAGTTTGAGCAGAACAAAACCATGTACCTCGTAATGCGTTCAGAGAAGTGGGCTATCTATGGTATTCTATTCCTCGTATTGCTGATAGCTTCTTTCAATATGATAGGTGCACTATCTCTATTGGTAATGGAGAAGCAGAAAGACATGGCTATACTAAAGGCTATGGGTGCAGAGCGCAGTGCCATCCGCAGCATATTTATGGTTGAGGGTGTGTTGTGGTCTTTGACGGGTGGCATTACAGGGCTTACCATAGGCCTGCTAATTTGTTGGGGGCAAATACAATTCAACTGGATAGCCCTTCCGGGTGCATACGTAGTAGATGCTTTTCCTGTACACATTCAGTTTACAGATGTATTGATGGTAATAGCAACCATCATTATTGTAGGGCTGCTCGCATCATGGTATCCCGCCATTCGCAGCACAAGGGTAGAGACACCTAGCTTGCGCAGCAACTAAAAAAGGGATTGAGAAAAACTCAACCCCTTGTATTAAAATCTTATTCTTTTCAATTACATTTTCTCTGGAAGTGCAATGCCCAGCAGCTTCAATGCATGACGCATTGTTTTGGCAGTCATGATAATCAGCATCAGGCGCAGTTGTTTCTTTTCTTCATTCTCTGCCTTGCTGATGCTATGCTCGTCATAGAAAGAGTTGAACTGCTGTGCCAGTGCAAAGCAGTAGTTACACAGCAGCGACGGATTGTATTCTGTAGCTGCATTCTCCAATATAGTAGGGTATTGCTCCAGCGATACTGCCAGCTTTTTCTCCGCAGTTGTTATGCCCTGTGTCAGTGCAAACGACGCAAACGTGCTGCTTTCTGGCAACAATGGTATATTCTCTTTGCGCAGTATAGAGCATATACGTGCATGTGCATATTGAATGAAAGTAGCTGTAAACCCATGCAGGTCTATAGACTCTTTCGGGTCGAATATCATTTTCTTCTTAGGGTCTACACGCAGCAGGTAGAATTTCAACGCACCCATACCAATGGTATAGTACAGCCTGTCCAGTTCTTCCTGTGTAAAGCCCTCTGTTTTGCCTGCTTCTTCCGTTTGCTGGCGAGACATGCTAATCATCTCGTCCATCATATCATCTGCATCTACAACCGTACCCTCACGGCTCTTCATGCGTCCGCTTGGCAGTTCTACCATGCCATAAGACAAGTGGTAGATACCATCAGCACAAGGTTCGCCCAGCTTTTGCAATATCAGCTTCAGTACCTGCATGTGGTAGTTCTGCTCATCGGCTATTACATAGATAGATTGGTCAAGCCCCCCGCAATCATTATACTTCAGTTGTGCAGTACCCAGATCCTGTGTCATGTATACAGATGTACCATCGCTACGTAGCAGTAGTTTCTGGTCCAGTCCGTCGGCTGTCATATCTATCCACACACTGCCGTCATCTTTCTTATAAAGCACACCTTTTTTCAATCCTTCTTCTACAAGGCTCTTACCCAGCAGGTAGGTATTGCTCTCGTAGTACATCTTGTCAAAGTCTACCCCCAAGCGTTTATAGCTTTTGTCAAAGCCCTCATACACCCAACCATTCATAGTCTCCCACAAGCTGTATACTTCTGTATCACCTGCTTCCCATTTACGCAGCAGTTCCTGCGCTTCTTTCATGATAGGTGCTTCTTTCTCTGCGGCAGCTTCTTCCATGCCACCTTCTACCAGTTGTTTTACTTCTGCTTTGTAGATGTCATTGAAGGCTACATAGTAATCACCCACTAAATGGTCGCCTTTGATGCCAGTGCTTTGTGGTGTAGCACCATTGGCATTGCGCATCCATGCAATCATCGATTTGCAGATGTGTATGCCACGGTCGTTAATCAGGTTGGCTTTTACCACATCATAACCATTCGCTTTCAACACATCGGCCATAGCATAGCCGAGAAATATATTGCGCAGGTGGCCAAAGTGCAGTGGCTTGTTGGTGTTGGGAGAAGAGTATTCTACCATTACCTTCTTGCCATTCTTCGGCTTTTCGCCAAATGTGGTGTTATTATATTCTTTGGTAAGGAAAGCAGCCCAGAAGCTATCCTGCACTGTCAGGTTCAGGAAGCCGCTTACTATATCATAAGAGGTAAACAGGTTGCCATGTGTAGCTACCAGGTGGTCGCCCAGTTGTCGGCCCAGTTCATCGGGTTTTTGTCGCAGCAGCTTTACAAAAGGGAATAAAACAATGGTATAATCGCCAGTAAACTCAGGTTTTGTCTGGTTTACGGTAATCATAGAAGCCTGTATATCGGCTTCGGGGAACAAATGTTTCAGTGCCTGTTCTGTAATTTGCTTTATCTGTGCTGCAATAGTCATTAGATACGGTAATTGAGGCTGCAAAGGTAAGATTTTGAAGGGATGATGGAAGCGGGAAAGACAGGTATTAAAGGCTTTTGTATTATTTATTATGCTTATTTGATGCTCTTATTAATGAAGAAATAATGATTTTTCTCTATTTTTCAGGATAAATCCTGCCTCACAAATCATAAATGCCAAATATTTGTTTATCTTTGCCGTCCGAAAAAGTGTCGTTATATATTAAATTTTGATGCAAATGTCTCATTTAAGCGCTGAAAAAAAGGCAAACATTTTTAAAACTTACGGTGAAAACGAAAAGAACACAGGTTCTATCGAGGCTCAGATAGCTACGCTGACAGAGCGTATCAACCATATTTCTAATCACCTGAAGACAAATAAAAAAGATTTCTCAAGCCAACGTGGCCTGATGGTGATGGTAGGTCGTCGTAAGCGTTTGTTGCAATATCTTACACGCAGCAACCTTGCTTCTTATCGTGCACTGATTGAAAAACTAGGTCTCCGTAAGTAATATCTCTTTACACACTATTCCCAACCCGGTGGTTGGGAATAGTTTTTTATGTACACATTTAATTTTTTATCATGATTCCAAAGCCCATTTCCGTGTCCTTTAAACTGGATGACGGTCGTGAGATAAGTATAGAAACGGGCAAAATGGCCCGTCAGGCTGATGGTTCGGTGGTAGTGCGTATGGGTAATGCCATGCTGTTGGCTACTGTTGTAGCTGCAAAAAAACCTAAGCCTGGTCAATCATTCTTCCCATTAACTGTTGATTACCAAGAAAAGTTTGCATCTGCAGGCCGTATACCCGGTTCTTTCTTCAAACGCGAAGGCCGTCTGAGCGATTATGAAATATTAATCTCTCGTTTGATAGACCGCGCACTGCGTCCGTTGTTCCCGGATGATTATCTGTGCGAAGTACAGGTACTGGTTACACTGATATCGAGCGATCCTGAAGTAATGCCTGACTCACTGGCCTGTCTGGCTGCATCTGCTGCCATCGCAGTATCTGATGTACCTATACAAGAAGTAATATCTGAAGTACGTGTTGCCCGCATCAACGGAGAATACGTTATCAACCCATACCGCAGCCAGTTAGCTAATGCTGACATGGACTTCATCATTGCCGCTACTGAAAAGAACATCATGATGGTGGAAGGCGAATCGAAAGAATGTCAGGAAGCGGATGTGGTAAAAGCTATTGAGCTGGGCCATGCAGCTATCCGTGCACAAATCAAAGCACAGGAACAACTGCGCGACCTGAAAGGTGTTACCGGCAAACGTGAATACGATAAGCCGTACACTAATCCTGAATTAGCTGCACATATAGCTACGTTGGTATCTGCAGACATTCTGAAAGTAGCGAAAAGCGCACTGGGCAAGCACGAACGCAGCGATGCATTCAAAGCTATCCGCGAAGCTTTTGATGCTACACTGGTAGCAAACGAAGACGGTACTACTACTGTACCGGGTTTTGCAACACCTGTAAAAGCTGAAGACCTTGCACTGCTGGGTGATATCTTCCACGATCTGGAAAAAGAAATTATCCGTAACATGATGCTGGACGAGCGTACGCGCCTTGACGGTCGTAAGCTGGATGAAGTACGTGTACTGACACTGGAAACAGACCTGCTGCCTTCTCCGCACGGTTCTGCATTGTTTACACGTGGCGAAACACAATCATTAACTACAGTAACATTAGGTACTAAAGAAGATGAACTGCTGATAGAAAGTGCAGCAATATCTGATTATACCAAATTCATACTCCACTATAACTTCCCTCCGTTCTCTACAGGCGAAACAAAACCTATGCGTGGCCCGGGCCGTCGCGAGGTTGGCCACGGTAACCTGGCAAAACGTTCACTGGCACAAATGATGCCTGCAGGCGAAGCTTGGCCTTACACTACACGTGTAGTGTCAGACATTCTGGAATCTAACGGTTCTTCGTCTATGGCTACTGTATGTGCGGGTTCTATGGCACTGATGGATGCGGGTGTACCAATGCCTAAACACGTAAGTGGTGTGGCAATGGGCCTGATATCAGGTGACAACAACAGGTTTGCTATCCTGACAGACATCCTTGGTGATGAAGATCACCTGGGTGATATGGACTTTAAAGTAACCGGTACACGCGATGGCATCTGCGGTATCCAGATGGATATTAAAGTAGATGGCCTGAGCATGGATATTATGATGCAGGCACTGGAACAGGCACGTCGCGGACGTTTGCACATTCTGGATGCAATGTATGAATGTATCCCTGCTGCACGTGCAGAACTGAAACCACATGCACCACGCATTGAACAAATCAACATCGACCGCGAATTTATCGGCGCTGTGATAGGACCGGGTGGTAAAATCATTCAGGAAATTCAACGCGAAACAGGTACTACTATCTCTATAGAAGAAGTAAACGACCGCGGCGAAGTGAAAATATTCTCTGCTAACAAAGAGGGTATTGATAAAGCACTGAGCTGGATCAAAGGCATAGTAGCGATACCTGAAGTTGGTGAAACTTACGAAGGTGTGGTAAAAGGTATTCAGACATTCGGCGCGTTTGTAGAGTTTATGCCTGGCAAACAAGGTTTGCTGCACATCTCTGAAATAAGCTGGAGCCGTCTTGACAGCCTGGAAGGTGTAATGAAAGAAGGCGATAAAGTAAAAGTGAAGCTGATAGGTACAGACCCTAAAACGGGCAAACTGCGCCTGAGCCGCAAAGCACTGATGCCAAAGCCTGAAGGTTATGTAGAACCTGAGAAACGCGAGCGTAGCGACCGTGGTGACAGGGGAGACCGCAATGACCGTGGCCCGCGTCGTGATGACCGCCGTGGTGGTGGCGACCGCCGCAACGAAAACCGTGGCCCTCGCGAAGACCGTCCGCGTCGCGAACACAACAACGGTGGCGAACAGCCTGCACAACCGCAACAAGAACCACAACAACCTGCTGCAGACGATGCAGACTTAGCACTCTAAGCACAAACAGGTTTGTAAATAACAAAAGCCATCCGTAAGGGTGGCTTTTGTTATTTATGTACGAAGGTTGAAATTTGTCAAATTGATTTATTACTGAGAGTTATTACAATAGAATTTGCTTCCAGTTTGGAATATAATATAGCTCCATGACAGGGTCAAAATGTTTGTGTAAATCATTTGCAGTAATAAAATATCTTGTTTCAATATTTTCAATTAATGCAAATACTTTGCCTTTGTTGTCGCTATCGATGGTTACATTGATGAATGCAAAAGTGTTAGCAGCAAATAAGCCCATATCTGTTAACATTAAGTCGTAGTAGTCATCGTTTTTATCTTTAGAATCAATCCTATCTACATTATACAATCGAAATATTGAACCGTTCCAAAATTCTTTATCGGGTGATATGTTCGTTAGTTTATTGATTTCTGATTTCATTACTTCTGATATTTTGACCGTGCAATTATTAATGGAATAAAGATAGATATCCTTAGTTTGGCAGCACAGTAGTACTATCCCTATTTTATAAGCGTCTTTGCTTGAAAGAAAGAAGAGTGTAAATTCCGGGTCAACTACTTGGCAAACTCAATATTAACCAGCGTACCTCTGCCTGGTTGAGATTGTATCTGCACATCACCGTTCATCATGTACACACGAGAAAAAATGTTGCGCCAGCCAATGCCACTGCTGGTTTCTATTGTAGCAGTATCAAAGCCCACACCATTGTCTTTGATTGATAGGTACACTTTCTCGGCATTATAGTCCAACATTACCTCTACACGGTTGGCCTTGCTGTGTTTTATCATATTGTTCACCACCTCCTGCACTATGCGGTAGATGGCTATTTCTACAGAGCTGTCAAGGCGTTCGTCGCCTGCACTTACAAGCAGGTCTATCTGCATTAGCCCTGTATCATTAATCTTAGCAGCCAGTTCGTTGAGCGCAGGTTCTATGCCTTTTTCCATCAGGCTGGTAGGCATCAGGTTGTGAGATATGGTACGCACCTCTTTTACAGAATCATCTATCAGTTTCTTTGCATTGCCTGCCAGTTTTGCATCGTCTGCATTGTAAGAGTCCATGGCAGATATATTCATCTTCGCCGCAGAAAGCATCTGTCCAAGACTGTCGTGTAGTTCTCTTGCTATACGTACACGTTCTTTTTCTTCCGCTTCCATCACCGCTTTGAAGCGCAGCTTCTGTTGCACGGCAATGCGTTCATCCATCTCAGATTTCTTCTTGTGTTTGTAGCGTGTATATATTGCATAGAATGCGGCAATCAGTATCAGGAATATAGCAATAGATGATATCAGCAGTATCTGTGTTTTACGTTCCTGCTCGGCATTTTGTTTTTGCAGCAGCAGGTTTTCGCGTTCTTTCTTTTCGGTCTCGTACAGCGTGCGGTATTCGGCAGTTTTTATAGCAGTCTCTTCTTTAAATATAGAATCGCGCAGATTGCGTAGTTTCAGCATTGTTTCAAAAGTCTTAGGTGCATTATTGCACTTGCTGTATGCCCATCCCAACATCTGGTAGGCAAACATCAGCCCCTCTGGCAAATGTGCTGCGTTGTATAACGTAATTGCCCGATAATAGTATTCAATACCCGCTTCGCAATTGCCACTGTAAATACTGTAGCTGGCCATTTTCATAATGGCAAAAGCACTTTTCAGTGTATCACCGCATTCATTGGCGTATTGCATAGCCAGCAAGTAGTACTTGTGGCCTTGTGCGGTGTCTTTATAACTATGGTAATACAAATCGCCCAGTATGGCATATACGGCAGAGCGTTCTGCAAGTGCTGTATTGCTTTTCAGTACTTCGTGTTCGGCTTCTCGCAGGTAGATGAGTGCAGAGTCTTTTTTGTGGTCTTCAAAATAAATAGCACCTATCTGTCGGGATGAAATCCATTTGAAAGAATCGTCTGCACAAGTATAAGCCAATTGATGGCCCCTCATCATCCATTGCAGGCTTTGTGGCCTGTCTTGCAGAAAATAGTATGCAGCGGCTACGCGCATGGTAGCTTTGCATATCTTTTTACAGTCTTTAGATGCCTCTGCCACCTGCAGTGCATTGGTCATTATTTTCAGGTAGGTAGCATAGTCTCCTTTTCGGAAGACAGAATCACCGGCTTTAAAATATTGCTCAAACTGTACCTGCGATTGTGCGGGAATAGTAATGCCTACACAGGCAATCAAAAGGGCTATATATCTGTATATAGTGTGCAAAATGGTTTCAGGATATATAGCAATATACAGAACATATACCACGTAGAAATACCGCAGATTGGGTATTTCTACGTGTATGCTATTATGCCATTTGCAAGGCGGTCTTTACTTGCTTGGTGTTGAAGTAGTAAGAAACCCCAAGTAATACAAGGAATACTAACGGTGCAACAAAAGGAGTCCCTGTGGCAGCATGCGTCCATATAGCACCTATCAGGTTGAATGTAAAACCCGCATACGCCCATTCGCGTAGCTTAGGTGTTTTAGGGCTTAATATTGCCAATGCTCCCAGCAATTTCGCAACACCCAGTATGGTTACAAAATAGGCGGGATAGCCCATTTGGCTGAAGCCCGTCATCAGTTCAGGGTTTTTGCTCAGGTACATAAAGCTGCTCATCAGGAAGCCGAGGCTTACAAGCCCTGTTGATATCCAATAAAGAATCTTGTCTCTTTTCATAATTAATCTCAGTATTAGTTTTCTGAGTGCAAACCTCTGTATATTTGCTATATATTTTATATCGATATACTTTTGTATACCGGTATCATACAGTAAAGCAGGTATAGATGGCAGGTACAAAACAGAAAGAGGGGACATGCCCCAACCGTATGAATCATGAGGCATGTGGTAAGCATATATTGGCTGTGCGCGATGCACTGGATATACTGAGTGGCAAATGGAAATTGCCCATCATCAGTGCATTGATATTTGCAGACAGGCGCTTTAAAGAAATGGAACGAGAGATACCCGGTATTACTGCCAAGATGCTTTCCAAAGAGTTGAAAGACCTGGAGATGAACGACCTTGTTCAGCGCACTGTATACGATACCATGCCTGTAACGGTTGAGTATTCGCTGACAGAATATGGCAGAACATTGAAGAAGGTAATAGGTGAGCTGCACAATTGGGGTACACAGCACCGTAAACACATACTCAGCAAAAAATAATAACCGCAATATTTCATTATCTTTCTGACATGCAATCAACCTACGGCTGTCTGCTGATACACGGTTTGGGTGGTGGCCTACACGAAGTAGAGCCACTTATAAAGCCTTTGGAAGAAAGAGGCTTTGTGGTTGCTGCACCCAAACTGAAAGGGCATACAGGCAATTGGAAAGACCTGAAAGATACCGACTACAAGCAATGGATTTTTTCTGCCGAAACAGCACTGTTGAAATTGGTGCAGCAATGTGGTAAAATATTTATAGTAGGGCAGGGTATAGGTGGCTTGATAGCAATAGAATTGGCTACACGCTACAATATAGCTGCACTGGTTTGCATCAACACACCTGTATATAGCCGCTATATAATCGGTGCATCTTTATCAGGTAATGATAAACTGCCATGGAATGCAGTAAAAAATCTACGGGCATTACTATCCAAAACAAAACCACTGATGCCACGCATCAAAATACCTGTAAAGATTGCACAGTCTGAAGACGACAATACATCGCGCAGGCAAAGTGCACAATACCTGATGAAGCATATACCTGCATTGGTAAAGCAACCTTCTTATTATACGGGTGTTGGACATTCCATTCTTGCAAGCAACAAAGGCAAAGAGCTGGCTGCCGATATCATCAGTTTTTTCGAAATGTTGGAACGAGTTAAGATGTAACATTGGGTTAATAATCATTCCTGCTTCAATGAATATTTAACGTGCGTGTTGATAGTATCAACACGATAGTATCTTATATTTACTACCCGCATATTTAATAACTAAGATGAGACGCATATTATTGACTGGAATTTTATGGTGCAGTATTGCAAGTGTATATGCACAGGCAGATATTCAAAAGCTAAAACCTGCAGTGAAAGCTGCTGCTAAAAAGATGAATGATGCATTGGTAAAAAAAGACCTCAAAACTTTTGTCAGCACTACTTATCCGAAAGTTGTAGAATCTACCAATGGCGGCTTGGTTAAAATAGAGAAAGACTTAGCCCAACAACTTAATGCTATTGAAGATGCTGGTACAACTATAGCATCTGCATGGCCGGGCGAAGTTTCAAACATCATTGATACAGCAGGCGAATATCAGTGTACTATACCACAGTACATGAAGATGAAGATGAAAGATGGTGTGCTGCAAACCGAAACCACACTCTTTGCCTTGTCTCCTGATAAAGGCAAAACTTGGTACTTTATAGATGCTACAGAAAAGCCTTTAGATAAATGGAGGCAGGCATTCCCGAATCTTAGTAGCAAGCATATTATCAAGCCTGCACCGGAACCAAAATTTACACCCAATAAATAGAACTTAGTCTATAAAGATTCATACACCTGCATCACTGCTGCTGCGCATTTTGCAGGTGTAAATTTTTGTGCCTGTATCAGTCCTTTTGCGCTTAGTTCGTTTCGCGGTGTTTCATTCGTTGCAATATCGCGGATTGCCTTTATCATATCGTCCGTGCTCAAAGGATCGATATAATAAACAGCATCGCCTCCTGTTTCGGGCATGCAGCTTATGTTGGATGTTATGACTGGTGTGCCACTCCACATAGCTTCCAGTATCGGTATGCCAAAACCTTCGTAGATAGAAGGGTATATCATTGCCAATGCAGATTGATAGATAGCGGGGAAGTCTTTAGCAGATTTGAAGTCTGCATCAAATCGTGTTTCTTCCTGTTCAGAAAGAAATATCACATCGTTTGTCAGTCCGTTTGCAGCAATGTATGCCTTTACCTGCTGCATGTATTCACCACCATTGCCTATTACCACCAGTGGTATGTTTAGCTCGGCTTTCAGTTCTTTCAATGCTTTGCAGATGGTCAAGAGGTTTTTGCGTTCTATCACGCTGCCTACATACAGGAAATACGTTTCGGGTAGTTTATACTTCTGCCTGATGCGTTGTTTTTCTGCATCGCTTAGTTGTTGTTCAAATATGGAGTTACAACTCTGGTAGCATACAGCAATCTTATCGGCAGGTGTACCGTAGTATTGTATGATGTCTTGCTTCGTTTGCTCGCTGATGGCAATTACTTTGTCTGCATGCTTGCATGCATTGCTGAATTTCTTTCTATAGATAGCATTATCTACAGGTTTGTATTGCTTTGGGTAGCGTTCAAATATCAGGTCGTGTATGGTTACAACAGATTTAATACCTGTATTCTGTATGCCTGCGGGTATCTCATTACTCAATCCGTGATACACATCAATATCCAGCTTCTTCAGGTCGCTTGTTACATAATTGCTGCGCCACAGCGAGCTCAACGGTTTGAAGATACCCTTTGGTGTAATAGTGTGCATGTTGGAAAATGTATCCCTATACATATCTGTTTGCTTAGGCGCCATCAGATAGTAGGTGTGTTGTGGATACAGTTCTGCCAGCGACGATATCAGCGAACGGCTATAATTACCAAGTCCTGTATTATTCTGATAGGCACGTTTGGCGTCGAAGGCAATGCGCATAGTTTAAAATGAGGCTGTAAAAGTACCACAAAATATCAATCAGCAGATTGCGAACGCATAGCTGCCTTTTGTGCAGGTGTCGGTTCCTGCTTCCAGTTGTTGGCATATGGTTTGAAGGCCGTAGCATTATGCAATACTTCTACCGGTATTTTACCATCCATATAGCCTGCCATCAATTTAAATGCTTCCGGCTTTTCTTTTTGGAATATCAGCAATGCAGCATTGGCGCCTGCTTTTACGGCAATAGGCACACCACCGCCCAGTTCTGCCCAGTGTCCGCCAAGTAGCAGATTGTTCACAGGTGTCTGATAGTGGGCTATCTTGTTCTGCATATTCTTTTTGCCGGGTTTTGCACCCATCATGGTACCACCACGATTGCCGGTATAGCGCCAGTGGGTAACAGGTGTTGCCACATCGTAAAACAGAATGTGAGAACGCAGCCCAGGTGCTACCATATCTTCTACACGTTGTATGATTACATCAGCGATTTCATTTTTCAATTGCTTGTACGCATCACCACGTTTGTAATTGCCTTTTTCGTCTTTCTCTGTATTCCACTCATTACTATAGTCCATAAAGGCAGGCATAAAGAGAGTAAGCGTGCCACAACCTTCAGGTGCTAACGATGGGTCTCTGAAAGATGGCGCCAGTATGCTTATTTCACTCGTATATGGGTTGCCATCACACTGCTCGCCGGTTGGTGCATTTTCGGTAACTATATGTACCAGCTCTTCATTAAAGCCCAGTTTGTCTGGCGTACAGTCCAGCGCTATAGATACGGTGACTGATGAGCTGTATATATCTGCATCTTTCAGCTTGCCTTTCAGCTTGGCAGGTATTGCATCCTGCGGTAGCATTTTTTCATACAGCATTTCTATATCGCATGCGGCTACTACATACTTGCAGTTTACCGTATAGTTGGTATTAAAGTGGGTAAACTTTATGCCCTTTGCGGTTCCGTTTTCTACCACTATTTCATCTACAGCAGCTTTGTAAAAAATATCGTTGCCGTAATATTTCACTACATGCTCCATCCATTCGGGTAGCACTTGTCCACCACCTACAGGCGGACTCTGAAAATCGCCGTAGTATGCCCAGCCAATAGGTACCAGGCACGATAGTAGTTCTGTTTCGCCCGTAAATATTTTATGCAGTTTCTCGTCTTTAAAGAATTTGTTGAGCCCTTTCTTCAAACCCTTCTCTCCTGTATAGGATATGAATGGAATGAATGGCATGGCAAATTTCAGCAGCGGTATCTTATTCTTCATCCGCTCTATAGCCGTCATGCTTTCTTCAGTGCGGAATATTTTGCTGAACTCACTGAACGACTTCCCTAGTTTTTTAGCCGCATTAAAGAAGCGTATCAATCCTTCACGCTCATGTGGAAACTCATTTATCAGTTGGTCGCGCAGCTCATCAGGATTGTTCGTCAGCAGATAGTCAAAGCTCTCGCCTTTGTACCTGCGTATTCTGCGTTGTGGTATTACATTCGGGTGGTCGTTGCCCAGCAGGTCGAATATTTTGCAAGCCATGCCACCGGGTGTACACTGGTTCAGCCAATGTATCGCTGTATCAAAACGAAAATCTTTTCTTCGGAAACCTGCCAGGTAGCCACCTGCATGTGGTTCTTTCTCCAGCACACATACGCTGAAGCCGGCTTTGCTGAGCAATGCAGCAGTTGTCAATCCGCCCATACCAGCACCAATGATGGCCACGTCGTAGTATGGTTTTAATTCAGGCTTTTGCATTTGGGGTAAACGATGCTGTCTGCGTTTACATATAGCAGCAACATGCCTTAAAGATACCTAAAACAGCGTCATTATCTATATTACCCTTCTACTTCCTGTTTGCGTAGCAGGTATTTGCCCAGTACATCAAACTCTATATTGATGACAGTACCTGCTTCTATTTGTTGAAAGTTGGTATGATTGTAAGTGTATGGTATAATAGTAACAGTCAGTTCGTCTTTGCCAACATTGAATGCTGTCAGGCTAACACCGTTCAGGCACACAGAACCTTTTTCTATCACCAATGCAGCAAACTGTTGCGGAAAGCGGAAGCGGAATAACCAACTGCCCTCAAGCGTTTGTTTTTCTATACAGGTAGCAATAGCATCAACATGGCCTTGTACAAAATGTCCGTCAAGCCTGTCGCCCACTTTCATGGCACGTTCCAGATTTACAATGTCACCTGCTTTCCAGTTGTTCAGATTGGTCTTTAGCAGTGTTTCCTGCACTGCAGTTACTTTATATCGGCTACCCTCTATAGCTACCACCGTCAGGCATACGCCGTTGTGTGCTACAGATTGGTCTATCTTCAGCTCGTGTGTTATAGGGCTATCTACCCAGATGTCTATGTTAGTGCCCGATGGGGTAATGGATGCAATAGTGCCGATGGCTTCTATAATACCTGTAAACATGGCGCAAAACTACTGTTTTATTGCCGTACCCTTGTGGTAAGAAAGGCCTGTATCGCTGGCTATAGTAAAGTAAATACTAAGTTTCGTGCTGTCTGATTGGCTTTTTTGAATATACCCGCTGATGGTATCTACAGTACGGCAGGCAAGCTGCCCCGAAAGTTTAGAGTCAAAGCCATTTACTTTAGCATCCATAGAGTCTAAAAATGCCTTGTAAAATCTATCAGCAGTCAATTTCAGCGTGTCTTTGTCGCAAAAGCCGATTATACCTATTTTAATCTTAGAGCTATTCAGCGAAAAAAGCCTAATCGGGTATTTCAGTACTGTGTCGGGTTGATAATCTGCATCATATATACTGTCAACCAACATATAGCTGCCTCCAAAAATGTCTATAGGGTAGAAGCAGGTAGTATTATCAGGTGTACCCGGAAAATTCCAGTTATAGTTGATGGCGAATGGGTCGTTGCAATATAGCTTGTCCAGCCTTATATCGTCAGGGTTGGCAGTAAAGCTATCTTCTGCTTTTTTGCAGCCCCATACCATTGCTGTAATGACCAACAATGTACCTGCTATAATATATGTAATGCTTCTATTAACCACCGTATTAGTACTATAACGTCTTAATCAGCCTAAAATTATCTGATTTATAGCAATAGTCCTAAAAAGTTTGGTCAAATGAAAAAAACGCTTACCTTTGCCCTCCCAAATCCATTTAAAAGGGGGTATTAAGTTATGTTAATAATAGATTCAAAAGATTGCGAAAACATTGATAAGGCGCTGAAGAAGTACAAAAAGAAGTATGAGAAATCTCGTACGCTGAATCAACTGCGCGCTCGTCAGGCTTTCACAAAACCATCTGTAAAACGTCGTACAGAAGTTTTGAAAGCAATCTACCGCCAGCAAATGGAGTCTGGTAAACTGGATTAATCAGACCAATAGACAACTTTTTAACAAAGTTATCTGATAATAGTATTGCGCCCGGTACTGTAAATGTTTATATTTACAGTACCGGGTTTTTCTATGATAGAGCATCGGATAACAGATTACCTCCAGTATCTCAGGTTTGAGAAACGATACGCACAGCACACACTTGGCGCATACGAAAGAGATTTATCACAATTTAATACATATGTAAGTTCTCAGTTCGGCCTCGATGACGAACGGGTAGTTACTCATTTTCATATACGTAGCTGGCTGGCAACCTTCAAAGAGCAAGACCTGCAGGCAACATCTATCAATCGCAAACTGTCAGCGGTCAATTCCTTTTACAAATACATGCTGAAGATGCAGGCGGTTAAGAAAAACCCGGTGCGTCAGTTGCATGCCATGCGCAGGGCAGAACGCTTGCCCGTGTACCTGAAAGAACAGGAGGCAGAATACCTGCTGGAAGAGGTGCAGTTTGAAGAGGGTTTTAAAGGATTTACAGACCGTATGATATGCGACCTGTTGTACCAGACAGGCATGCGCCGCAGCGAAATCATTAATCTTAAAGAAAAAGATATAGAAACAAGCCTGAAACAGATACGCATTCTGGGTAAGGGCAACAAAGAGCGTTTGGTCCCCGTCAGCCCGATGCTGCTAACTGCTATCGACGAATATATACAGGAAAAGCGCAAGCTTGAAAACTACGACGACAACCACTTGCTGGTGCTGGAAAGCGGCCAGCCCCTCTATGCAGGCTATGTATACAGGGTGGTAAAAACATATTTATCATCAACTACAACACTTCATAAAAAAAGCCCCCACGTATTAAGGCACACTTTTGCAACACATTTGCTGAACAACGGTGCTAATATACAGGCCATAAAAGACCTGTTGGGGCACAGCAGCCTGGCTGCAACACAGGTATACACACACAACAATATTGACAAACTAAAGGAAATTCACAAAAAAGCACACCCGAGAGGGTAGATATATTAATATTTTCTAAACCATAAATTTTTGCCTTATGAACGTGCGAATCCAATCAGTGCATTTTGAAGCAGACAGTAAATTGATAGAACATGTGAACAGGAAACTGGAGAAACTAGGCACTTTTCACGATAAAATAGTAGGCGTAGAAGTCTTTTTGGTGCTCGATAACGTAGTACACAATATCAAAGACAAAGTAGCCGAAATAAAGGTACACATCCCTAAACACACCTTCTTTGTAAAACACCAGTCTAAAGCTTTCGAAGAGTCTTTCGATCTCGCTTTCGATTCTATGGTAAACCGCATCAAGCGTCAGAAAGAAAAAGCTATGGCATAGTATCTGCCAACGATTGATATTGAAAATCCGGTCTTATTTCTAAAAAAGGCCGGATTTCTTTTATAACCTATTGCAATAAAAGCCGAAAACGCCTATTTTGCATTACTTAATAATACAATTTTAGAATCATGCTGCAACGTTGGATGAAGTCTTTGGCTGTAGTTGGTGCAACCTGTGCTTTGTTTGCCTCTTGTAAGAAACATACTTACAGCCCGGATGAACCATTGGTAGATACATATACACCATCTGTTTTTACTGCCAGTCAAAACAAGATAATGTATGGCATAGACCCTTTTACCGGCAAACCCAAATGGCAACAATCATTGAGTGCCAATGTAATAGCTACGCCTATCATTGTTGGTAATTACCTCTATGTACCATCTGTAGATTCTCTATACAAATTCAACGCAAAATCAGGCAAGTTTATAAAGGCAATCTATGCTACCCACACTGTAGGTAGCCAAACAAGAGTACTTAATAAATTTCATTCGTCGCCTATTACAGACGGTAAATTGCTTTATATCGCAACATTGGCGGGCGATGTCTTTGCTATCCAACCAATGGATGATAACAGAGACGATATTAAATGGTCTTACAACGCTGCAGATACTGTCTATTCTTCATTGATGCTGTATAACGGAAGCGTTGTTGTAGTAAATAGTAAAGGTGTTGTACAGGCTGTAAATACAGCCAATGGTACAGGCAATTGGTCTTCAAGCCTGCCAACTATTCCGGGTGGTCTCAAATCTTCTCCTGTAGCTAGCGGGCCATATATTTATATAGGTTCTCCGGACTATTACATGTATGCTTTGAATGTGGCTAATGGTAGTGTGGTTTGGAGCTTCAAAACAGACGGTATCATTGATGGCTCTCCTGTTGCATATGGCGGTAACGTAATATTTGGTAGTGCTGACAACTATGTGTATTGCGTAGATAGCACTGCAAAAACTACGCGTTGGAAGTTCAGGACAAATGACCGTGTACATGCTACCCCTGCTGCTTACGGACAGGTGGTGTATGTTGGTGGATATGACTCATACATCTATGCGCTTAATATTATAGATGGGTCTATAAAATGGAAGTACCAAACAGGTTCTTTGATACAAGCTGCATTGTTAGCTGCTGACGGTAGTGTATATGCAAGTGGTTTTGATAAAATTATGTACAAATTTGATACATCAGGTTCGTTGAAATGGAAAGCCGATGTTGGCGGTCCTATACAGTCATCTCCTGTATTCTACGATCTTAATAAAGCATATTATCCTGCTATTACAGGCTTTGGCCCGTATTAATAGATGAGTTAACATAAATAATAAAGGGGCGAATTTTTCGCCCCTTTATTATTTATATAGTCAGTGATATTACTTGCCTTCCTTCGGCCTGAATAGCATGATGTCTCTGTCAAAAAGATATATACCGCTTTTATCATCACCTACCAGCTCCAGTTTGTCATTCAATGTACGTGCCAGGCGTTCTTCTTCTATCTGTTCAGATACATACCATTGCAGGAAGTTGTGTGTAGCAAAATCTTTCTCTTGTAGCGACATACCTACCAATTCGTTAATGCTTTCAGATACCTTCAGCTCGTGCTTCAGGTATTCTTCAAACACGCGCTTCAGCGATTGGTATGTTATAATAGGTTGTTCCAATGCAGGTACTACGCCAAAACCACCACGTTCATTTATGTAGCGTATCAGCTTCAGCATATGTTCGCGCTCTTCGTTCGATTGCTGATAGAAAAATTCCGTTACACCATCCAGCCCGGGTTGTATCTCTGCCCACGATGCCATTGCCAGATATGCCATAGATGATTCTGCCTCCATGGCTACTTGTTTGTTCAGTGCTTCCTGTATGCTATTCGACAACATAGTTTCATGTTTTTGGTACACTACAATTTACACAAAAAAGCCCCTGCATTTGCAGAGGCTTTTGTTAAATATCAGAAGAGCTTATTGTTTGCTCAGTTCTTTAATTTTTGCAAACACTTCTTCTTCACCACCTTCTTCATAGCCTGAGTGAGAGTAAGCTACTTTACCATTCTTATCTATTATCATAGTAAATGGTACTGTCTGGAAGTTCAGCGAGCGTTTCAGGTCAGAGTTAGGATCCATATAATAAGGGAAGTCCCAACCTTGAGACTTTGCATAGCTGCGCACAAGGCCTTCTGCACGAGATTCATCGATAGATACTGTCATGTAGTTAAAGTCTGCTTCCTTCTTCCAGTCGGCCATCTTAGTACGTACATTTTTAATCTCTTTTTTGCACGGTACACACCATGTTGCCCAGAAATTTATCAGGGTTACTTTACCTTTTTCAACAGTTGTGTTAAAAGGTACTTTTTTGCTTGTGTTTACATCCTTAATCTGAGTGTCGGGCAATTCTGCAGCTGTTTGTGCCATAGCATTCACAGAAAAAACAAGGGCAAATGCACCGGCGATAAGCTTTTTCATAATTGGAATCATTAATTTGTAAATAAATAAACTAAAACCTTGCCAAAGTTTAGTAAAGAAACTAAATTCGTCAGAATTTCCAAATTTTAATAATCTTTTAATGAAACCTTTCAAAAGTATTTTAACAGTATTATTACTTTCTACAGGTTCGTCTTATGCTCAAGGTACTCTTTCCGGAGACTTTATGCTGAATGCGAATTTCTTTCAGAGAGATGAAAAAATAAATGCTGCTAACAATCCATTGTACGACAACTTCTTAAGTGGTGGTGAAGCTTGGCTTGGCCTTCGCTATAATTATAAAGGCTTTACAGCTACATTGCGTACAGATGCGTTTCATAACTCCAATCTCTTCAACCCTACACAAGCACTGAATGGTTTTGGTGTAGGTGCATGGAGCCTTTCAAAAGATATTGATAAACTGAGCATTACGGCTGGTTATATCTACGACCAGATAGGTAGTGGTGTAATGTTTCGTGCATACGAAGACCGTGGCTTGCTGATTGACAATGCGTTAATTGGCGCACGCCTGAAATACCAGATAACAGACAATGTTTTTGTAAAAGCATTTACCGGGCAACAAAAATTCAATCTTTCAAAATACAATCCTATTATCAAGGGTATTAATCTGGAAGGTGATTTCAGTCTGGGCGAAAACGTACACATAGTACCTGGTGTAGGTGCATTGAACCGCACACTGGACCAAACGAGTATGGACCTTGTAGTATCTACCATCAACAGTCAGGATACCAGCAAGCGTTTTGTACCCAAATACAATATGTATGCATTTACCGCATATAATACATTAACTGTTGGTAGCTTCTCTTGGTTTATTGAAGGTTCTTACAAAACAGATGAGTCTATTGTAAAGGACAACTATCTGCAGGATAAAGAAGGTAGTGTTCTATTTACCACATTGGGCTATGCTACCAAAGGTATAGCAGTAAACCTGACGGGTAAGCGTACAGAAAACTATGTAATGCGTACATCGCCAAACGAGATACTGAACCGTGGTATGCTCAACTGGCAGCCTATCGTAGCACGCTTGCGCCCGCAACGCCTGATGGCGCGTTACACACCTGCATCGCAAGATATATCTGAAATGGCTGTAGGTGCAGACGTACTGCTGACACCAAATGAGAAACTGGATATTACCCTGACAGGAACATACATCAACACGCTTGATAACAAGACACTGTATCGCGAAGGTTATGCAGAAGCAGAGTATCGTGGTTTTAATGATTGGATAATACAGGCAGGGTGCCAGTACATGGTTTATAATCAGGAAATCTATCAATCGAAAGTGGCAGTACCGCTGATTAATTCTATCATTCCTTTCTTCGAGGTTACAAAACGTATCAACAAGAAAATGTCTATCCGTACAGAATGGGAATACCAGGATACAAAGCAAGACTTCGGTTCATGGATATTTGGCCTTGTAGAGCTGAACATTGCACCTAAATGGTCTTTCGCCGTATCTGATATGTACAACATCAAACCCGGTCCTAATTCAAGCGCTGGTGCACAACACTATTACAACGTGTTTACTGCTTTCACAAAAGGCCCGCACAGGTTTACTATGGCTTATGTAAAGCAGGTAGAAGGTATCAACTGTACAGGTGGTGTTTGCCGTTACGAGCCTGCATTCAGCGGTCTCAGGTTTGGTTGCACATCTCAGTTCTAAACTCACGTATAACACATAACTTTGTAAACGGCTTCTGTATCAGGAGCCGTTTTTCATAAATACAATCTGATGCTGAAGACAGATTTCTTAGTGATAGGTTCGGGCATTGCAGGCCTTACATTTGCAGTAAAAACAGCACGCCGTTTTCCAGATAAAACAATAACCATTCTTACCAAAGCAAATACCGACGAGACCAATACGAAGTATGCACAGGGTGGTATTGCTGTGGTGAATGACATGGAGAAGGACAGCTTTGAAAAACATATAGAAGACACACTGATAGCGGGCGATTACCTCTGCAACAGGAATGTGGTAGAGATAGTTGTGAAAGAAGGCCCCGAACGTGTGAATGAAATAATAGAATGGGGTGCAAGGTTTGATAAAGATGCCGAGGGAGACTATATGCGTGGTAAAGAAGGCGGGCACTCCGAGTTTCGAATATTGCACCACAAGGATATAACAGGATTTGAGATAGAGCGTGCGCTGGTAGAAGAAGCAAAGCGTCACACTAACATTCAGATACACAATCACTGGTTTGTGCTCGACCTCATCACCCAGCACCACATGGGTATGCTGGTTACCAAATCTACCCCCGACATAGAGTGTTATGGTGTGTATGCGCTGAACACACAGAGCAATAAAATAGAGAAGATATTATCGAAAGTAACCGTGCTGGCTGCAGGTGGTGTAGGGCAGGTGTATCGTACCACTACCAATCCCAAGATTGCAACGGGCGATGGTATAGCCATGGCATACCGTGCAAAGGCAAGGATAGAGAATATGGAGTTCATCCAGTTTCACCCTACTGCATTGTACGAGGCTGGCGTTAGTCCTTCATTCCTCATTACAGAGGCTGTGCGTGGCGATGGTGGTATATTGCGCAATAAGCAAGGCGAGGCTTTTATGAAAAGCTATGATGAGCGTGCAGACCTTGCCCCGCGCGATGTAGTGGCACGTGCTATAGATAATGAAATGAAGCGCACAGGTACAGAGCATGTGTATCTCGATTGTCGCCACATGGATGCAGAGAAATTCAAAGCACACTTCCCCAACATCTATGCAAAGTGCAAGAGTATAGGTATAGATGTAATGGAGCTGATGATACCCGTAGCACCTGCCGCACACTATTGCTGTGGCGGCATCAAAACGAATGAACAAGGGCGTACATCTGTGCAACAACTATATGCGTGTGGAGAATGTGCCAGTACAGGTTTGCATGGTGCTAACAGATTGGCATCAAACTCGCTGCTGGAAGCATTGGTATTTGCGCACCGCTGTGCGGAAGATGCTGCTGCTATAATAGGTACTTTGGACTATAACGAATCCATACCCGACTGGAATGCAGAAGGCACTACAGCACCTCAGGAGCTGATATTGATAACGCAAAGCCTGAAAGAAGTACAACAGGTGATGAGCGACTATGTGGGTATTGTGCGCAACGATGTGCGCCTGCAACGTGCCATGAGCCGTATAGACCTGCTGCATACAGAAACAGAAGACTTGTATAAAACAGCTACCGTATCGCCGCAACTCTGCGAAGCACGTAATCTGATAACCACCGGCTACCTGATAATAAAGAGTGCACAGTTTCGTAAAGAGAGCAGGGGACTGCATTACAATACAGACTATCCTGAAAAGAGTGCATTACTACAAAACATTGTATTATAAAACAACAAAGCGCAACTCAATAGGTTGCGCTTTGCTGCTATTGAACTGAAAATCTTATATGTTGCTGTTTGTTGGCAGTGCGAATACATGCAGCATAAATTCCCTTTGGATATGATTCGGTATTGATGACAGTTTGCGTTTTGTGCAATACATCTGTTTGCAGGTATGTTTTGCCAAGCATGTCGTATATAGTAATAGTATAAGGAGCAGCATTTGCGGCTGCATTTGTAATGGTACAATAACTGCTGCAAGGGTTGGGATAAATGCTGATATTATCTTCCGGACTTATTTGTGCTGTACCTAGCTTAAAGCGGCAACTGTCTGTATTAATAAGTACTACGGAAGTGTTGTATTGTATATGGCAATTGCCATTTGCGTCTGTAATGCTTACACCATAAGTGCCTGGTGTGCTGATGTAGTTGATGTTTTGTGTAGTTGCGCCGGTTGTCCAGTAGTATCGTAATGATGATTTGGGGAGTGTCTGGTCATTAACAAAATTCGTATCGAACAGTACAGTGATAGCGCCGTAACCCATACAGATGTTATCTACAAGTAGCGTTGCCTTTATGGCATTGCCCAGACAAGTATTTATTACAGGGTCATTAATACTGCTGCGCATCTCTTTGCCGGGCAACGGGCCGAAACCATTTGCCAGATTAATGCCTCTGGATTTTACGTGGCAATAGCTCATGATAGTACCCGACCAGGCAGATGCCGGTGCCGAATTGCTGTTTGTAACAGGGCAGGTGCCACAGCTGCTGCCTACTTCAAGTGTTGCACAGTCGTCTATTGCTCCGCAGGAAGATGAGGGGCCTGTATTCCAACCACACCAGTGTGTGTGCATAGAGCCCAGCAGATGCCCCAGCTCATGCGATATTACCATTACATCTTTAGAATATACAGGTATGGTTTTATAAGTACCGTCAACATCTGCATAAGCATAAGAGTTCGATTTTGTACACAATGTTCTGAGTGGCGCTATCCCCCCGTTGTTACGGATGTCGTTGGCAACCAATATTGCAAAATCTGCGTTGAAGGTATCTTTTTTAATATTCCATTTGTCAATAAAATCTACAATTGCCTGGTCTGAAGATGAGTCTTTGTAGTTGTCAGGTGTTGTCCAAAGTTTTGTGGCATTCAGCATCAGTATCATAGAATCGTTTTTATACAATCCTCTTATCTGATTAAATATTCCTGTAAGATAGTTTTGTGTTTGTGTTTTGTCTTTTGAGAACTTTAAGTACAAATCATAATCCGCTTCCAGATATACACGTATCACTTTGCAAGTCCCCTTCATGCCTGTTGTCTTCTCTCCTGTTTGTTGTGGCGTATTACCATCTTTGAATTTGCACTCGTAGGGAGGCAGACCTTTTATGGCATCATCTCTGTACAATATATAGCTGTTGCTGTTGTCTTGCAGTTTACCTACTACATAGTTGCCGTCTTTGTTGGCAAAGAGTATCATCACATCTCCGTTTGCAAATACACTCATTGTAGCCAGTGTATGTGGCTGCCCTTCTACACAACCTGTATAATGCACGCCTTTATCAAAGTTTGTAGCATGTGTGCCTTGTGCATCGGCTACTAACGCCTGCATATCTGTAGTAGTAGCATTGCTGCGCAACATAGACAGCGTGTATCTGCCGTTTACAGATGGTAGCTGTATACTGATAGCAGATGGCTGTTCGTTGTATAATGTAGCAATATTGAGCGCCTGTGGTGCCAGCAAGCTACCACCATCCAACATAGTAGCAGGGCCTGTATAGCTAAACAAATTGTATTCCCTGAATGTTGTTCCTCGTTTTTGTGCAGCTTCCACCTCTCCGTACAATACATTACCCGATTGAGCACCTGCTTGCATTCCGCATAGCATTAGGAACAGCAGTAGAAAGAAGAAATGTTTTATAGGTATAGCGATTTGCATATATCTAATTTACTACACATGCAAACCATAACAAATTAAAAAGCCCCTGATGTTTTTAATCAGAGGCCTTTATTGTATCAAGTATTAATCAAAAGCTAAAAAATATTACTTAGCACTGCGCATACCTGCAGGTGCTGCACCCGTACGCACTTCTTTGCGCTCGCCTATCTGCTGGCGCCACATGGCGTAGTACAGTCCTTTTTCATCCAGCAACTGCTGATGGCTGCCTGTTTCAATAATATTACCACGCTCCAGTACAAATATCCTGTCGGCATGCATAATGGTGCTGAGGCGGTGGGCAATCATGATGGTGATATGTTCGCGCTTTTGTGTAATGTCTTTAATAGTAGTAGATATCTCATCTTCCGTCAGCGAATCGAGCGCAGAGGTAGCCTCGTCAAATATCATCAGCCTCGGGTGGCGCAGCAATGCACGGGCAATGCTCAGGCGCTGGCGTTCACCACCACTTAGTTTTAAACCACCTTCACCTATCATGGTATCAATACCTTTTTCGGCACGTGCCAGCAGGTTCTGACAGGCAGCTTTCTGCAGCACCTCGTTTATCTCTGCATCCGTAGCACTCGGGTTTACGAACAGCAGATTTTCTTTGATAGTACCGCTGAACAGTTGTGTGTCTTGCGTTACAAAACCTATCTGGTGGCGCAGCTCGTCAAAGTCTATATCATTGCCATTGGTATTGTTGTAGTAGATGTTGCCCTGCTTTGGTTTGTAGAGCCCTACCAGCAGTTTTACCAGTGTTGTTTTACCACTACCACTCGGCCCTACGAAGGCAACCGTTTCGCCCAATTTCACATCAAAACCAATATTTTCCAATGCAGCTTTGGTGGCGGTATTGTGCTGAAAGCTAACACCATCAAAACGCAGGCTTTCTATATTATTTATCGTTACAGGCTGTGCAGGCTTTTCTTCTACAGGGCGGGCAAACAGCGCCTTCAGGTTGTTGAGCGATGCCTCTGCCTCTCTCCATGCCATGATGATATTGCCCAGTTCTTGCAGCGGACCAAAGATGAAGAACGTGTAGAACTGCATCGTTACCATCTGCCCCAGCGTCAGCTTATCGTGAAAGATGAAGTAGAGCAAGCAGAACATAATACACTGGCGCAGAAAGTTGACAAACGTACCCTGCACAAAGCTGATGCTGCGGATGCTGCGCACCTTCTTCAGTTCCAGCCCCAGTATTTTGATGGTAGTAGCATTCAGGCGGCGTATCTCCTGATTCGTCAGACCGAGGCTCTTTACCAGTTCTATATTGCGCAGGCTCTCTGTAGTGCTGCCCGCCAGTGCGGTAGTCTCGTTCACAATGTTTTTCTGTATCACCTTTATCTTCTTGCTGAGGATATTGGTAAGCCAGCCAAGCAGCAGCGCACCACCAAAATAGATAAGCACCAGCCAACTGCTGAGCGTAAAGGCATACACCACCACAAACACAATACCCACGATGGTGGTAAACAGTATATTGACAAACGCATTGATAAACTTCTCACAGTCCTGACGCACTTTTTGCAGCACGCTCAGGGTTTCGCCGCTGCGTTGGTCTTCAAAATCGCTGAAGGGCAGGCGCAGGGCATGGCGCAGGCCATCTGTATAGATGCGCGCACCGAATTTCTGTATCACCACATTCACCGTATAGTCCTGGAAGGCTTTGGCAATACGGCTTATCATGGCCGTACCGATAAGCAGCCCGAGGCCCTTGATGACACCCTGCACAAACTGGCTTTCGCTCCACTGGTGCGGTGCTTTGGCATAAGGGTCTATGATGAATTTACCGAAGATGTAGGGGTCGAACAGGGAAAAGACCTGGTTGACGGCAGCCAGCAGCAAAGCCAGCGCTATCAGCCCCTTGTGGCGGCTAAGATATTGGAGGAGGAGTTTCATATAACGGGCACAAAGTTAACAGCCTTTCTGAAACCCGTGTATATACAGCTGTAAGGGATATCTATAATTTAATAGGCAGCCACCACATGTGCTACTATGCAGCCGCCGTTGCGTCGCACTCTTGTACGCTATCAACACTACTTAGCAGCCCCGCCATGGTGTTAGCATCCCCGTTACAAACGAGGGCGAGAGGGGGGGTATTATGCAGCGGGTATTTTATCTGTTTCTGTGGTACTATTGCCGGCGATTGGAGGAAAATAGAATTTCCAACAAAATGCATAGTCGGCAATTGTTCTCACAATTGAAAGAACCATAAACAAGAGGTTTTTGTTTTCAAGACAGGAAGCGGAAAAGATGAATATGCCGATTATTATAGTTGTAATATTAATGAATGTCCATCTAATGACGCTTTTATCCATTTTTTGATAGTGAATAAAATGAGAAATAATACCCCATAGCATATCTACGAGAAGTATAATGCCCAAAACCAAATAGCCATACAAATCACGGTGCATGAACTTGACGAATAAAAATAAAAGTGATGATTCGGCACAGAATATCGCAAAATCAAATAATAGCGCACCATTCGTTGGTTTCTTCTCTGCTTCAATGTAGCAAATGTCAAGATGCCTATTCATCCCATGATAAAACGGAACTACTAAAACAAAAAATGATACAATTAGCATAATAGAATCTAAGCTAATTGATGATAAATTATTTGACAGACTATCGAGAGGAGCTAAAACTGATTTGATTGTTTCATTAATAGCTAAAGCAATAATAACAGCATAAATTTTCTGTAAGCTATCAACCGATCTTGTAATTTTACTGCTCATTTTGAGAAATGCTCTTTAAGTGTATTGATATCATTGAAGACTGGAATATTATTCTCCTTAGCTATCTTAACTTCATTATCAGCCCCGTTAGATTCCCCTGGCAGCCTTAATAAGGCATCGCAACAGTATAAGAATTGTTCGTCCAACTCAAGCCAAAATTCATAAGGTCGTTGAAAAAGTAAATGCCAAAAGTGTGTATAATGTGGAACAAATGGAGCAAAACCAAGATCAGCTAAATCATTAGCTGCTTTGAATGCATTATGTACATTTTCTGCTACATCACCTTTGGTGTATGGCCCAGCTACATATATCTTTTTTTTCATGGTCATTTATGTGTTGTTTAGAGGTTATGCTGTTTTAAGTATTGTATTCGGCATTATTAGATTATCTGAATAAATCATTAATTCAGTTCCTTTCACTGCTTTGCCAGCACTGTAGTTTAAGGTGAAGGTTTCTTGGCGATATTTTTGATAAAGGGATTGAATAGCTGGTACATTATCGTATGTAACAATCCAACTTTGACGTTTAATGCTATCTATCTTATTAGCAATATGTTGGTGGTCTTCCGCACTATAATAATTTAAGTATAGTTCTTTACCTTTTACAAAATAGGGAGGGTCAAAATAATAGAGACTATTACTGGGAAGTGTATCACTCAATATGTCTACAAGGTCGACTGCATCCTCGTTGTATACTTGAATATTGTCCTTCAAATGAGCTATTTTTTCAATTTTGGATACTAAGTCTGTTTTATTAAACCTAGAATTTATTGTCCAATCTCCTGTTTGAGTATATCCGCCAATAGGACCGCCAGTTAATATTCCTGACCGATTACATCTATTCATAAAAAACGCACAAAAACCTATTTCTGTAATAGAATATTTCTGTTTGTAATCTTTATCATAATATATTTCACGTTGTCTTTTATATTCAGTAATTGACACTCGCTTGTTTTTTACAAGGCGCAAAAAAATTTCTGTATCATTTAGTATTGAATACCAAAAACAATAGATAAAATAATCTTTATCGTTGAGGACTATATTACTAACGCTTTTTGAAAATAGGAGTGACAATGCAGCTCCCGACCCGCCGGCGTATGGCTCAATATAAGTGCCTCCAATTAGGTCATTTTTTAGCAATAAATTTGTTATAAAAGGTGTAAGTTTAGATTTACCTCCTGGATAACGTAAAGGTGATATGTGGCGATTCATTATTAACCTTTATTATTCATTTCTTGTAAAAGTGGAAATATTTTATTGAAAAACACACAAATCTCAGGAACAGTAATACTATAAATTGGATTGTGAACAAGTTGGTTCATAGCTGTTATTGAAAGTATTCCATCAGGTTTAGTGATTTCTGTTTTAGCACCAATCAACAGTTTACTGTATTTGGAATCTGTATTCTTTTTTATTAGATCTTCAATCACTTTAGCTAACAATTGTGCAAGGGTTAAATCTTTGACTTCTCCTTTTGGATTTGTTTTTGTTGTAGGAATTGAAAAGTCATTACAATAAGCATGCGCTGATATTTCAAATGCACTGCGTAATAGAAAGCAAAATGCAATAGGGTTTTTCGGTATAACTATTTTTTGCATTTCAGCACGTAAGCTAGCAACTTTACTTCGTCCTTCACCAATAACTTTAAAATTCTTTAAAAGTTGTTGTACTGATCTTGGGTCATCCAATGGATATGCTGTTGTTCCAGTTCTGCCTGCTCCAGTTCCACCTGCTCCAGTTCCACCTGCTCCAGTTCCATCTGCTCCAGTTCCATCTGCTCCAGTTCCATCTGTTCCAGTTCCACCTGCTCCAGTTCCATCTGTTCCAGTTCCATCTGTTCCAGTTCCGCCTGTTCCAGTTCCATCTGTTCCAGTATCTTCAGACGGTAGAGGTGGAATACTATAATCAGATGCAAAATCTGTAGCTCTAATAGTTTTTGTAACTAAGTCTTGATTACCGATATCAATAATGATGCTATCAATTGCATTGATATGTGTTATATCTTTTGGATATGCTGCAACTAATTTAACTGAATTCGCAAACTCAAGCCGTGGAGCTAATTTTACAATAGCTTCATGTAATGTTGTTACAGGATACTCTCCTGCCCATTTTTCTTTTATTGAATCAGAAATATCTTTTGATCTTCGTATGAACTTTTCCAACAAATCTAATGCTGGTTCAGAGGCTTTATTGACATCTCTGTTATGTCGTGCTGTTGCTACTGCAGTCCATTCATCTCTGCTGGCTTTCTCTTTTTTACCGTGTGTTAACGCAACTATTTTATCTACAGTTTCAGCTTCTGTATGTTCATAAATTAGGCATGGAACAGTTTCATTATCTTGTTTCCATTCTTTAGGGAGATTGGTAATTTTTTCCAAATAATTAGAAGGAATATTTATGTCTTCACTTTTAACTATATTTAAAATCAGCTTTAAAATTGCAATCCGTCTATTCCCCTCTTTTACTATTAAATTACCATCTTTATCTTTTAAAACAATAATGTTTTCAGTTGGTATATATCCATCTATCAAACTATCCATCAAAGCCCAGAACTTTTTAGATTTAATTGCCATCATAGCAATAATCGCGTCAACCTCATTTTTTTGAGGAATTGTTCGATAGTTTTGTAGATCTAAGGAAAGCTCCGATACTTTCTTGTATACTGTTCTCATACTATTAATATCTACAATAATATAATTTATTACCCATATAAAAACTGGTGTATTTCACAGTTTTTTTGTCATCTAAAAACACTACATTCCTCTCTCAGTTTTCCCTAATTTTATCATTATAACAAATAATAGTTGTATATTTGTTGTAATAATTTCTTAACCCTATGCACTCGCAATTCGCACACCACAAACTGTTTCGCCCATCAGCAATTGGTTACAAACCGGCAACAAACCAGCCAGCAAAGCATACAAACTGCAACAAAAGCGTAACCATAATTACAGGCTTGCAGGCGTTTTGTAACCATCCCGTAACACAAACCATTGGTTTTCAATACCCATAAAATGTTCCGTTTTCAAAAACTGTGCAAACACTATCAAAAACTATCAACAAATATGAAAACCTGTAAACTAATAACCCTTACACAAAACTCCCCTCTCCGAGAGGGGATGTCGAGCCCCGCGAGACAGGGGTGTGTCAACCCGCGCAGAGAAGTACACACCCCTAACCCCTCTCAAGAGGGGAATCTGCAAACAGGGGGGGGGGCTCGCAGAGAGCAAGGCACATGTTATCGCGAGATTGCCACGTCGTACCTCCTCGCCCCGAAGTATCGGGATGTAACACAATGACTGGGTGGTGAGGGTTGCTGCAAAAAAGAAAAGCTACCTTTCGGGCAGCTTATCAGATTGTTGTGTGGGGGTGTGCAAGTAGCACAGGGCAGTGGTTTACTGCTCCTGTACTTTTTGCAAAAAAGCTTGTAGCCCGGCTTCGGTCAGTCCTGTTTTGTCCATTATTATCTGGAGCATTTCGGTGTCTTTGCCGGTGCGTTGTGTTACGTCGTTGTTGTTCAGCACGGGATATGCGCGCTTCAGGTGGCCTTTCATTTTATTCCAATTCTTCAAAATCTCCTGCATCTTCAATTGTTTTTAATGACATAGAACACCTATCTCAGGCAGTGAAGTTAGTCTTTAATATGCCAATAACGGGGGAAAGGTTTAACTTTGAGCTATGGGTCAGTATAGTATCGGCGAGGCACTGAAGCTGCTGATGGAAAAGAGTGGCTGGGCTCCTAAAGCCCACGAGCTGCGCATGCGCGAAGAGTGGGAACAGATTGCCGGCAAGACGATTGCCAAGTACACCCGCAACCTGTACCTGAGCGGCGGCATCCTGACTATCTACACCGATGTTGCTGCACTGAAGCAGGAACTGCTGCTGGCAAAGCCTCAGCTAATGGCTACCATCAACGAGTATTTTGGCGAGCAGGTGGTGAAGGAGATTAATATCAAATAGAAATACGAAATCCTAATGTCGAAATACTAAATCCTAAACAAATTCTAATATCGAAAAGCTAAATCCTAAACCTTTTCGGATTTAGAAATTAGTATTTAGAGTTTCCCTAATTAGTATTTAGTGCTTCCTTCGGATTTAGGAATTAGCATTTAGGATTTTAAAATATCTGCATCAATTCTGATAAAGAAGCTATTTCGTAGGTTGGTTTGTGGCGGTGGGGTGTGCGTGCGGGGTTGTAGTACACTTGGTCTATACCTGCGTAGAAGGCACCGAGTATGTCTATTTCCAGCGCATCGCCTATCATAATGCTTTCCTCGGGCGTGGCACCTGCTGTTTGCAGGGCGTAGTTGAAGATGGCAGCCTGTGGTTTCATGCTATTGCTCATCTCGCTGGTGATGAGGTGGGTGAAGTAGTGGCTGATGCCGCTTATCTGTAGCTTCTGGCGTTGGGTGCTTTCAAACCCGTTGGTGATGAGGTGCATGGTGTAGCCTTGCGTTTTGCAATGCTCCAGTACTTCGGTTGCGTATGGTGTCAGGCGGCGTTGGGTGGGTAGTATTTCCAGATACGCGCTGCTGAGCTCGTGTGCCAGGTGTGGGTCGCCTATCTTAAAATCGAGCAGGGTGAGGGCAAAGCGTTTCCAGCGCAGTTCGTCGCGCTTCAGGAAGCCGTTGCGAAAGCGTGCCCAGAGGCGCTCGTTGTGTTCGTTGTAGGCGGTTGCAAATGCTTCGTAGTCTGTAATGCCCTGGTCTTCCAGCCTGCATTCTTCGTATACCTGCAGCAGGGTGTGCGCCGAATTGGCGTCAAAATCCCACAGCGTGTGGTCCAGATCGAAGAAGAGGTGTTTGTATTGTTTAGGCATTATGCTGTACAAATTCTAATCTCGAAATCCGAAGCTCTAAACAAATTCGAATATCGAAACGCTAAATTCTAAGCCTTTTCGGATTTAGGTATTAGCATTTAGGATTTCGTTTCTAGTATTTAGTGCTTCTTTCGCTTTTGCGAAAGCAAAAAGCCATCCTTTGTGGGGATAGCTTTTCAGTGTTATTAAAACCGTAGCCCGAAAAAGCTTATTGATTCTTTTTGCGGTGGTAGATTTTGTCGTCGAAGAACTCGCTTGTAGATTGCAGAGCAGGGTTTGCCATGCGTTCGTATATGCGCGATATTTCGATTTGCTCTTTGTTTTCGTGTATTTCCTCCAGGTTGTCTGCATGGCTGCTGAATTCATCCAGCTTGCGGTGCAGTTCTTCCTTCATAGTAACAGCAATCTGGTTTGCACGGCGGCTCATTACCACGATAGATTCGTACAGATTTCCTGTTTTGTTTTTGATAGCAACAACGTCGCGGGTTTCAACCAGCGGGTTCACTGCTGCTAATGCTTTTCTATTTAAGCTCATTGCGTAACTGTTTTACAATGTTATCTGCCTTGGTATAAAATTCCTCAGCGTCGCGAAGATACTTAGAATTTGGATAACCGTCAACTAATTCTCTGTATGCGTTGATGGCATTGGCGTAGCGCTCCTCTTGTTTCTCCTTCACACTCTCTCCCGCAAACTTAAACCACGATTTTACAATCATATACTGGTACAGGTCGCTGTTCTTCGATTCGGGGAAGTTGCGCATCAGCTGCTTGTAGGTAACGCTGGCAGCCCTGTACTGGCCTATATTATAGTATAGCTTGGCAGCATCTGCCTCTTTTATTTCCAGTTTGCCGCGGCATTCGTCTATGTATTTATTGGCTTCAGCAGCACGCGGACTTTCGGGGTGCGCGTTGATGAAGGTCTGCAGGGCATCCATGGCACGCTCGGTGCTTTGCTGCTCCAGCGATGGCTTTGGCGACATTTTGTACAGGCAATAGCCATAGAGAAACTCTATCTCGTCGGCATCCTTGCTGGTAGGGAAGAATTCCAGGTAGTTTTTGAAGTGGTAAGACGCAGACAGGTAGTCTTTCAGGTTGTAAAAGCTGTATGCGTAGCGGTAGTACATGGGCTCGTAGTTGCGGGTATTCTTCATTACGGGCACCAGGCTTTCATACAGGCCGTTGGCTTGCTGCCACTTCTTACGGTCGTAGAACTCGTTGGCTTTCTTCAGTTTATAGTTTACGTCTTTGCTCTTCAGGGCACGCTCGTAGCCGCTGCAGCCGAACAGGAGGCTAATGCTGAGCATCATGAAGAGGATATAACTATGGCGTTTTTGCATGAGGATGGCAAAAATAAAGAAACCGAGCTGCTTTCCCATATATATGGTATAAAACTCTGTTAAATCAGGGTTTTACAGTCATTTCACAGGTTATCCACAATTATCCACAGGATATGCACATGGGTTTATGGACATAGCGTGAAAAATAGCCTGAAAACATTTGCTGTAAAGGGGTTTAGCCATATCGCTCCTTGTGGAAAAATATGGACTCTCCAAATTCCCTAAATGTGTGGGAAAAAGTGTTGTTTTGTGGTAGAAAAGGTAGAAATATCCCAAAATCGTCAATGACAAGCTTTCTCGGAGAATATGAAGTTGCTGTAGATGCCAAAGGCCGCTTTTTGCTGCCTGCAGGCTTCCGCAAGCAGTTGCCTGAAGAGGGCGCTGCACGCTTCGTTATTAACCGTGGGTTTGAAAACTGCCTTTCCATGTTTACGGTAGATAGCTGGAATGTACTGGCAGAAAAAGTAAACAAGCTCAACGACTTCAATCCGAAAGTGCGTGAGTTTAAGCGCCTGTTTATGAACGGCGCCAACTTCGTGGATGTTGACAGTGCGGGACGCATATTGTTGCCAAAGCCATTGCAGGAATACGCATCTATAAAGAAAGACATGATATTCTCTGCACAGGGCAATAAAATTGAGCTGTGGGATAAAGATACATATTACGCGTACATACGCCAGCATGCGGCAGGCTTTAGCGACCTGGCTGCAGAGGTGGCAGGCAGTGGTTTTGTGAACCCGTTTGAAAATCTGTAAGGATGGAGGGCTCCACTTTTTACCACACAACGGTCCTTTTGAAGGAAACAGTTGATGGCCTGAATATAAAAAGCGATGGTGTGTATGTAGATGCCACTTTTGGTGGCGGTGGCCATAGCAGAGAGATACTGAGCAGGCTGGGCGAAAATGGAAGGCTGATAGCTTTTGACCAGGACGCAGATGCGTGGCGCAACAAACCCGATGACAACAGGCTGATACCTGTTACGGAAAACTTTCGCTACCTGAGTAAGTTTTTGAGGCTGCACGGATACAGAGAGGTAGATGGGATACTGGCCGATTTGGGTGTAAGTTCTTTTCAGTTTGATACAGCAGAGCGTGGTTTCTCTATTCGCTTCGATGGTCCGCTGGATATGCGGATGGATAAACGGGCAGAGCAAACCGCAGCCAATGTGCTGAAGACATACAGCGAGCAGCAATTGCACAAACTCTTTGAACAATACGGAGAGGTGCGCAACTCTAAACAGCTTGCAAAACATATAGTGGATAAGAGAGCTACTGTAGTGTTGAATAGTATAGATGCACTGAAGGGTATGCTGGCGCCGATTATGAAGGGGAATCCCAATCGTTATCTGGCACAGGTTTTTCAGGCGCTGCGTATAGAGGTGAATGATGAGATGGGTGCGCTGAAAGATTTGCTGATGCAATCGGCACAATGCCTGAAGCCCGAAGGCAGGCTGAGTGTTATCACCTTCCATTCGCTGGAAGACAGGCTGGTGAAGCAGTATATGAAGAACGGAACGTGGGAAGAAGCAGAGAAAGATGTATTTGGCCGCACGCTGCACAAAGCGCCGCTGAGGCTTATAAATAACAAAGCCGTAGAACCTACGGAAGAAGAAATTAAAAACAATTCAAGGGCACGAAGTGCCCGTTTAAGGATAGCAGAAAAGATAGCATGAGCACCCAGAACACACACAATGTAACAGAGCAGGAACAACAACCTGCACAACGTGTGCGAAGCGATTGGAAAACGCTGGTGGATAAACTGTCTTACAAAGCTATCGTTAATAATGTCCCCTTCCTTGCTTTTGTGGCATTGCTGGCGGTGTTGTACATCAACAACTCTCAACGCGCAGTAGATATGCAACGCGAGCTGAATAAGGAAAACAAAGTATTGAAAGAACTACGCTGGAAATATATGGATGTGAGCAGCAAGCTCATGTATGTGAAGATGGAGAGTGAAGTAATAAAACGTGCATCGTCTTTGGGTATGAAGCCCATGTCGCTGCCCGCATACAGTATAGTTGTAGACAGTACTATATACAAACCGTAAAGGGGAAATTGACAGTAAAACAAGACATAAGGTTCAGGGTGTATGTGGCATTCACATGCATTTGCCTGTTTGGGTTGGCCATCATACTGAAGGTTGCCTATATACAGGTAAATGAAGGGCCGGAGCTGCGCAAGCTGGCGAAGGAGATGCACACACGTACTACTACACTGCCTGCAGAGCGTGGAAACATCTACACCGAGCAGGGAGCTTTATTGTGTTCTACCATTCCGCAGTTTGATGTGCATATAGATTTCTCTGTCATCAAGCCCGATACGTTTAAGCGCTATGCAGATACGCTGGCACTGTGCATGGCAGCATTGTTTAAAGATGCACCTGCTGCAAAGTATAAGGCTGCACTGAACGAAGGTTTCAAAAAGCAATCGCGCTACTGGTTGCTGAAGAGGAATTTGCCATACTACGATTATCAGGCACTGCGCAGCCTGCCGATATTTAATAAAGGAAAAAGGCGTGGTGGTTTTATAGAAGACCCGCAAATCAAACGCATCAATCCGTATGGCATGCTGGCATTCCGTACCATAGGCTTGTGGAGAGAGAACAGCCAGACAGTAGGTATGGAGCGTACCTATGATACGGTTCTGAAAGGTGATAATGGTACGCGTGTAGAGCGCAAAGAAACTGGCGGTGTATGGATGCCTGTAGAAGGCAGTGAGGTGGAACCACAAAACGGACAGGATATTGTTACTACACTGGATATAGGTATACAGGAAGTAGCAGAGCATGCACTGAAGAGTGTGCTGGAACAGTACAAGTGTAAATACGGTACCTGCATTGTGATGGAAGCACAGACAGGTAAAATACGTGCACTTGTAAATCTTGGTCAGCAATCGGATGGTACCTACTGGGAAGATTTTAACTATGCCATGTCTCCTACAGAGCCTGGCTCAACCTTCAAGCTGATGACGCTGATGGCTTTGTTGAAAGATAAGTATATCACTATTGATAAACATGTAGACTGTCAAAGAGGTGTTGCGCATTTTGGTAATCTTACACTGAAGGATTCTCACCTTGGTATGGGGGATATGAGTATCAAAGATGCGTTCGCACATTCATCAAACGTAGCAATGGCAAAACTGGGTTATCAGTTCTACCAATCGAACCCCAAAAAATACCTGGACCATCTGCACGACCTGCATCTGGACAGAAAAACAGGTATAGACCTGAGCGGTGAACGTGCACCACGCGTGAAGAAGCCGGGACAAAGTGACTGGAGTGCAACCACATTGCCTTGGATGGCTTACGGTTACGAAATACAGATAACACCACTGCACACTTGTATGGTGTACAATGCGGTGGCAAATGGTGGCAAGCTGATGCGCCCGTATCTGATAAGTGAGATACGTGAGTATGGTAAGACGATTAAGAAATACGAACCAAAAGTGCTGGAAGAAGCAGTAGCCGATACTTCATCTATCCGCCAGTTGCAAGACTGTATGAAAGAAGTGGTGCTGACAGGTACTGCAAAACATATCCGCAGTCCGTTCTACGGCATAGCAGGCAAAACAGGCACTGCACAGGTTGCGGATAAAGGCATCAAATATAGCGATGGTGTGTATCAGGGCTCGTTCGTAGGATATTTCCCTACAGACAAACCAAAGTATACCATAGCGGTGGTGATACGTACCAACAAAGGTTCGGGTGCATACTACGGTGGTGTGATAGCCGCGCCAGTGTTCAGGATGATTGCTGATAAAGTATTTGCAAGCAGCAAAGGTTGGATAGGTCCGCTGGATAGTATAGCGCAGAAGAGCGATAAACGCCTGGTCGCAAACAGTGCACCTGCTGCCAGCTACGATGTGCTGCTGCGCAGAATGGGGCGTAAAGCACCGTCTGTTGCAGATAACTATATCATCAACGTGACAACTGATACGGTGAAGAAAGCATTGGTGCAGACAACAAAAGTAGTAGTAGGGCAAGTGCCGAATGTAAATGGTATGGGCTTGAAAGATGCAGTGTTCCTGCTGGAAAAACAAGGTATGAAAGTAACGGTGCGTGGCAGGGGTAAGGTAGCTTACCAATCGCTTGCGCCAGGTACAAAAATCAATAAAGGACAAACCATAGAACTGCTGCTTAGCTAAATGATATTGCTGAAAGACATATTAACAGGTATAACACCACTGCGCATAGCGGGCGATACTTCTGTAGAAGTAAAAGCCCTGAGCATAGACTCTCGCAAAGTGCAGGCAGGTACTGTATTTATTGCAGTGCGTGGTACTACGGTTGATGGTCATCAGTTTATAGAGAAAGCAATAGCATTGGGTGCAGCGGTGATAGTGTGCGAAGATATGCCTGCAACAACAGCAGATGGTGTTGTGTATGTGCAGGTAAAAGACAGTGCGTATGCAGCAGGCGTAATGGCAGATGCTTTCTACGGCAATCCTTCTGCAAGGATGAAGGTGGTAGGTGTAACAGGTACCAATGGTAAGACTACGACTACTACACTGCTCTATCAATTGTTCAAAGCACTGGGTTATAAAGTTGGTTTGATATCTACTGTGCAGAATCATATTGATGAAGTGGTAGAGATAGCAACACACACAACGCCCGACGCAATATCTGTACAATCGCTGCTGGGGCGCATGGCAGATGCGGGATGCGAATATGTGTTTATGGAAGTGAGCTCTCATGCTATACATCAGCAACGTATAGCATGCCTGCGTTTTGCAGGTGCGGCTTTCACCAACATCACACACGACCATCTCGACTATCACAAAACATTCGACGAGTATATACGTGTTAAAAAGCAACTGTTCGACAACCTGCCTGAAACTGCATTTGCACTGACCAATGCAGATGACAAGCGAGGTATGGTGATGTTGCAAAACACAAAAGCAGACAAGCATGCATACAGCCTGAAAGCACCTGTATCCTTCAAAGGAAAAGTGCTGGAAAATAACCTGACTGGTTTGGTGATGACGGTAGATGGTACCGAAGCGCACTTCAGGATGATAGGCACATTCAATGCATACAACCTGTTGGCGGTATATGGCATAGCAGTGCTGCTGGGCGAAGACAAAATGCAGGTGCTCTCTATACTCAGTAATCTGCATGGTGCGCCGGGCAGGTTCGAAACACTGATGTCTGACAAAGACAGTATACTGGGTATAGTAGACTATGCGCACACACCTGATGCACTGATAAACGTATTGGCAACAGTAAACCAACTGCGTACCAAAGGACAGCAACTGATAACAGTTGTAGGCTGTGGTGGCGACAGGGATAGTGCAAAGCGTCCCGTAATGGCAGAAGTAGCATGCGAGCACAGCGACAGGGCTATACTGACATCGGACAATCCGCGCAGCGAAGACCCTGAAGCGATACTGAACGAAATGGAATCGGGATTGACAGGCGTACAAAAAAGAAAGTCATTAAGAATAACAGACAGGAAAGAAGCTATAAAAACAGCCGTAGCACTGGCGCAGCCGGGCGATATAGTGCTGGTGGCAGGAAAAGGACACGAAACTTATCAGGAAATAAAAGGTGTAAAACATCCTTTCGATGACAGGGAAGTATTGAAGGAAACGTTTGCAACACTGGATAAATAAAATAGATACTAACTAACCGATAGCTGATGCTGTATTATTTGTTTACATATCTGCGAGAGCACTTTGGCATGTTTGGAGCCGGGATGTTTTACTACATCACCTTCCGTGCAGCTATGGCTATCATATTGTCGCTGGTAATAACGACTGTACTTGGCAAGAACCTGATTAACTATCTGCAACGCAAACAAATCGGCGAAACAGTGCGCGATTTGGGACTGGCAGGAGAGAACCAGAAAAAAGGTACGCCTACTATGGGTGGTATCATCATCATTGCGGCTATACTGATACCTACGCTATTGTTTGCACGTGTAGAGAATGTGTACATCATACTGATGATAATGAGTACAGTGTGGCTGGGCTTGGTTGGTTTTCTGGATGACTATATCAAAGTATTCAAAAAGAATAAAGAAGGCCTTGCAGGCAGATTCAAGATAATGGGGCAGGTAGGGCTTGGTGCAATTGTAGGGTTGACGCTTTACTACAACGACCATGTAGTAGTAACACGTGAAGTAAAAGAAGCTTCATCGGTAGTATATAACGCATCTGAAAAGCAAATAGGCAATACCTATGTGCGCAAAGATCAGAATGGTGTAGAGCATCAATATGCAACAGTGAAGAGTGTAACAACCACCATACCTTTTGTAAAGAGCCATGAGTTTAACTACGCAGGCATTGCAAGAGTATTTGGTGAAGGTGCAGTGAAAACAGCTACACCTATTATATATGTACTGTTCGTCATCTTCATCATCACGGCAGTATCAAACGGTGCTAATATAACGGATGGTATAGATGGTCTTGCAACAGGTGTATCGGCCATTATTGGTATATGTCTTGGTGTGTTTGCCTACGTATCGGGCAACTATGTATTTGCAGGTTACCTCAACATCATGCACATACCAAACCTTGGCGAGCTTTCCATATTCATTGGTGCGTTTGTAGGTGCGTGTGTGGGCTTCCTCTGGTACAACGCCTATCCTGCACAGGTGTTCATGGGCGATACCGGCAGCCTCGCATTGGGTGGTATCATCGCATCGCTGGCTATCATCGTAAGGAAGGAATTGCTGATACCTATTATATGCGGCATCTTCCTGGTAGAGAATCTTTCTGTAATGATACAGGTGGCATACTTCAAACACACAAAGAAGAAGTATGGCGAAGGTCGCAGGATATTCCTGATGTCGCCACTGCACCACCATTATCAGAAGAAAGGCTACCACGAAAGCAAAATCGTAACAAGGTTTCTGATTATAGGCATTGTGCTGGCTGTATTGAGTATTGTAACATTAAAAATGAGATAGTGAGCAACGGACAACAAAAACGACTGGTGATACTGGGCGCTGCTGAAAGCGGTGTAGGTGCTGCTTTGCTGGGTAAACAGCAAGGTTGGGATGTTTTTGTTACCGATGGTGGCAATCTGAAAGATGTATACAAAACAACACTTGCAGATGCGGGTATAGCATACGAAGAAGGCACACACAGTATGGATAAAATACTGAATGCCGACTGTGTGGTGAAGAGCCCCGGCATACCTGACAAAGCACCTGTTGTAAAAGCAATACGCGAGGCTGGTATAGAAGTGTGCAGCGAGATAGAGTTTGGCTACCGCTATAAAGGTGACAGTAAAATAATAGCCATCACCGGTAGCAATGGCAAGAGCACTACTACGAAACTAACATACCATTTGCTGAAAGAAGCTGGCTACGATGCTGCACTGGTAGGTAATATCGGTTACAGCTTTGCAAGGCAGATAGCAGAAAAGCCTGCTGCATGGTATGTGATAGAAGTAAGCAGTTTTCAGTTGGATGATATACATCAGTTTCGCCCGGATATAGCGATACTGCTGAACATAACACCAGACCACCTAGACAGATATGATTACAAATTCGACAACTATATACGTTCTAAATTCCGCATCACCGAAAACCAGACAAACAAAGATTTTTTCATTACTAACCTTGATGATAAAGTAATTACAGATCATCTCGCCAACCATTCCATTAATTCACACACAATCTATTTTACGATGAGCGAACAACAACAACCGAACGAGGGAGGATCCATTCAAAACGAACACATGAACATCAACTACAACGGTGAGGATATGAACATGTCTATACATGATCTTTCTCTAAAAGGCAGGCACAATCAATATAACAGCATGGCAGCAGGCATTTCGGCTCGTATTGCGGGTATTCGCAAGGAAAAAATCAGAGAGAGCTTCACATCGTTCGAAGGATTGGAACACCGTCTTGAATATGTTGCCACCGTACGCGGTGTTGACTTTATCAACGACAGCAAGGCTACCAATGTAAACTCTGTATGGTTTGCACTGGAAAGCATGAAGCAGCCTACTATACTTATACTGGGCGGTCAGGATAAGGGCAATGACTATAACGAGATAATGGAACTCGTTAAAGAAAAAGTGAAAGCCATTGTTTGTATGGGTATAGACAATAAGCCGATTCACGATGCTTTTGATGGTGTGGTTGAAGACATCGCGGATACACAGAGTGCTAAAGATGCTGTAAAAGCAGCTTATGCATTTGCCGATAAAGGTGATGCAGTATTGTTATCGCCTGCATGTGCAAGCTTCGATTTGTTTAAGAACTACGAAGACCGTGGCCGTCAGTTTAAAGATGCTGTGAAAGAACTGTAATGAATAAAGAGGAAAAGCAATGGCAATGAACAAATTGTTGAATCGTACTAAAGGAGATAAAGTGATATGGGGGGTAGTCATCGTACTATCTTTCATAAGCCTGCTCGCTGTGTACAGCTCAACAGGTTCGCTTGCTTTCCGTATGTCTAAAAACCCGAGCTACTTTCTGGTGAAACACCTGATGGTGCTGGCGCTGGGTTTGGTGATAATATATGGTGTGCATCTGGTAAACTATACAAAGTTCGCTCGTATAGCTATCATGTTGTACCTCTTAAGTTTGCCGTTACTCATTTATACATTGTTTTTCGGGGCTACGCTCAATGAGGGTTCTCGTTGGATAAAGCTCCCTGTTATCAACCTTACATTCCAGACATCAGACCTTGCAAAGCTTGCACTGTTCATGTTCCTGGCAAGGATACTGAGTATCAAACAGAATGTAATTAAAGATTGGAAGAAAGGCTTTATGCCTGCGCTGATACCTGTTCTGGTAACGTGTGCGCTTATTGCCCCAGCCAATCTCTCTACTGCACTGATGCTTGGTTTTACATGTTGCATACTGTTTTTCATAGGCAGGGTACAGGTAAAACACATCATGATGCTGGCAGTTGCCGGTGTGATAGGTGTGGTAGGATTGTTCTTTGTTTCAAAAGCTACAGGCTTTGGTCGTGCTGCTACTTGGGAGCAGCGTATCAAAGACTTTGCAGGTAGCAGCGAAGGCAAAGACGGAAAGAAAAAAGAAGACGTTTTCCAAGTGCAGCAGGCAAAGATTGCTATTGCAAACGGAGGGCTTACAGGCCGCGGGCCGGGCAAGAGCCTGCAACGCAATTTTCTGCCACACCCTTATTCAGATTTCATCTACTCTATAGTAGTAGAAGAGTACGGACTGGTGGGTGGTGCATTTGTTGTGATACTGTACTTGCTGTTCCTCTGGAGAAGCATACAGATATTCAGGCGATGTCCTTATGCATTCGGTGCATTCCTTGCCGTGGGGTTGAGTATTACACTCGTGTTCCAGGCAATGCTGAACATGGCGGTGAATGTACATCTGGTACCTGTTACTGGCTTGACGCTGCCACTGATAAGTATGGGTGGTTCGTCTATCTGGTTTACAAGTATTGCAATAGGTGTGGTACTGAGTGTGAGCAGGTATGTAGATGAAAACGAAGGAAAGAAAAAAATAAACGAAGAAACTAAAGTTAAAACTCCAAAAGCTGCGGTAGCATAAGATGAGCAACAAACGCATCATAATAGCAGGTGGTGGTACCGGCGGGCATATATTCCCGGCTGTGGCCATAGGCCATGCGTTGCAGCAATTGCAACCCGGCACAGAACTGCTGTTTGTTGGTGCGCAGGGCAAAATGGAAATGGAGAAAGTGCCGCAGGAAGGTTTTAAAATAGTTGGGTTGGATATTGTGGGCTTTAACAGGAGCAATATGTTGAAGAACCTATTGCTGCCTTATAAAATGCTGAAGAGTGCTTTGCATGCACGCAGCATACTGAAAGATTTTAGGCCGCATGCAGTGGTGGGTGTTGGTGGTTATGCCAGCTTCCCGGTACTGAACGCAGCGCAAGGTATGGGCATACCTACATTGATACAGGAACAAAATTCTTACGCAGGTAAGAGCAATAAAATATTGAGCAGGAAAGCAAAAGCCGTATGTGTAGCTTATGAGAAGATGGATAAATTCTTCCCTGCAGATAGGTTGATACTGACAGGTAATCCTGTTCGTAGCAAAATATCACAATCTACACTTGGCAGGGCAGAAGGGAAGGCATGGCTGGGTATGAACAACTTCAGGAAAACAATACTGGTTGTTGGCGGCAGCCTCGGTGCAAAATCTATCAACGAAGCGATAGATGCAAGCCTTGAAGATATACTGCAACAGGATGTGCAGATAGTGTGGCAGACAGGTAAGCCTTATTACGAACAGGCAAAACAAAGAGCTGCCGCGTTTGGTGATAAAGTAAAAGTGTTCGACTTCATACGTGAGATGGACTATGCATATGCTGCGGCAGATGTAGTGGTATCGAGAGCAGGTGCGTTGGCAATAGCAGAACTCTGCATCGTTGCAAAGCCTGTCATATTTGTGCCATATCCGTTTGCTGCCGAAGACCATCAAACAAGTAATGCAATGGCATTGGTAGAACACAATGCCGCCATGATGGTGAAAGACAGTGATGCGAAAACAGAACTGGTAAAGAAATTGAAAATGCTGCTGCAGGATGCATCGATGCAGGAGATAATGGTAAAAGCCCTGAAGGTACTTGCCATAAAAGATGCAGATAAAAGAATAGCTGAAAAAGTATTAGCGATAGCGCAATGAATGTAAGAGCATTAACACGGGTTTATTTCGTAGGTATCGGTGGTATCGGTATGAGTGCGCTTGCGCGCTTCTTCCGCAGCCAGGGTACTGTGGTGAATGGCTATGACCGTACAGAAACTGCGCTGACTAAACAACTGGTAGCAGAGGGTATGGGTGTTCATTATACAGACGACATCAACCTGCTGGATAAAGAAACAGAACTGGTAGTATATACACCTGCTATACCTAAAGACCATGCAGAGCTCAACTGGTATCGAGATAACGGATATGCAGTGTACAAACGCAGCGATGTATTGCAATGGATAACAGAAGCATTGTTTTCTGTAACTGTTGCAGGTACGCATGGTAAAACAACTATCTCTACCATGATTGCCTACCTGCTGCGCGAAACAGGCTATGGTTGTAATGCCTTTCTGGGTGGTATTTCTGTAAACTACAACAGCAACTACTGGAGCAGTGATAACGCAACAGCGGTGATAGAAGCAGATGAGTATGACAGGAGCTTCCTGAAACTCTTTCCGGATATAGCTGTGCTGACTGCTATGGATGCAGACCATCTGGATATATATGGTACTGCAGAAGAAGTAGAGGCTGCATTTATACAGTACACCAAAAACATAAAACCCGGTGGTACGCTGATAGCAAAGCACGGACTGCACAGAGCAAAAGATTTACAGGCATCAAACATCATCACCTACAGCCTGCAGAACGATGCGGCTGATGTGTATGGTACGAACATAGTACAGAAAGATGGTGGCTACATTTTTGATGTGATAGGCAAGGGCTGGATTGTAAAAGGTGTACACCTGCCGATAGGTGGAATGCACAATGTAGAAAACTCAATTGCTGCTATTGCTGTAACACAACAATTGGAAATAGAAGCAGGCTTGGTGAAAGATGCACTGGCAGGTTTCAAAGGCATCAAACGCAGGTTTGAATATGTAGTGAAGAATGATAAAGTGGTGTTTATAGATGACTATGCGCATCACCCTGAAGAACTGGCAGCACTGATAAAAAGTGCGAAGCGTTTGTTCGCAGGACGTAAATGTGTAGTTGCATTTCAGCCGCACCTCTTTACCCGCACACGCGACTTTGCAGATGGTTTTGCAGAAAGCCTGAGCATGGCAGATGAGGTGATACTGTTGGATATATATCCTGCACGCGAATTGCCGATTGAAGGTGTTACGTCGCAGATGATAGCAGACAGGATGGGCAATCCGAATCATACAATATTGAGCAAAGAAGGATTGCTGGATTATGTAAAAGCAGCTCCGCTTGATTTGTTTATTACAGCAGGCGCGGGCGATATAGACAAACTGGTAAACCCAATAAAAGAGATACTGGAAAATAAATAATGAGCGAGAAGCGCAAAATATCGGTTCGTAAAATAATGCAGACACTGGTTACCATACTGGTAACGGGTGCATGTATTGCGGCGATGACCAGCGCGGCACGCAAACAGGATGCACAGCATATTAAAGACTTCAGCATCAACATTAAGAACGAGCAGTATGGTTTTGTAGACAAAGCAGATGTGAAAATAAAGCTGCTGAACGATAAAGATATAGATGTAAAGAAGATATCGCTAGGCAGACTGAATATAGGTAGGATGGAGAAGATAGTGGCAACAAACCCATGGGTAGCAGATGCGCAAGTGTATGTAGATAATGATAAAGTGGTACATGTAAACCTGACACAGCGTGTGCCTGTTGCAAGGATTTTTGACCAGGTGGGTAATAGTTATTATCTGGACAACGTACACAAAGCAATGCCGCTGAGCGAAAGGTATATACACTATACAACGGTAGTAACTAATGTGCCTGTGCTGAAAGATGACAGTCTTGGCAATTCACTGAAAGCACAGATAGTAAAAGTGGTAAGGCAGGTAGAACGTGATAGCTTCTGGAATGCACAGGTGTCGCAGATAATACTGAACGATGACAGAGCGTTTGAATTGGTACCTGTACTGGGCAATCATAAAATACTGATTGGCGATACAGCAAACCTGGAAGAGAAGTTTGAAAACCTGTACTCGTTCTACAAAAAAGTAATGACACGCATAGGCTGGGATAAATACGAAGTGTTGGATGCAAGATATAAAGGACAGGTAGTAGCATCGCCTGCGCTGCCGTGGAAAGCGCCAACTGACAAAGCACTGAGTAATATGAACTGGGTGAAGAGTATAATAGGTAGCGATAGTAATAAAGTAATAGCTCCGTTACCAAAGCCGATAGCACCACAGCCCGTGCAGCAACAGGTAGTAGCGGCAGCACCTCCTAAACCGGCGGCAGTTCAGCAATCAAAGCCTACACCTGCACCAGCTAAACTTGTGCCGCAACCACAGGTAAAGAAGCCGGAAACAGTAACAAAGAAGCCGGTACTGAATGCAACGAAAAAAGAAGACAAAAAATCAACAATAAAGAAACCAGAGAACAAACCCAAACCTAAAGCCACAGAAAAACCAAAAGAGCAAAACAAAGAAGAACAAAAACCAAAGTATTTGTACCAGTAACGCAATAAAAAAACTAACAGCATAAACGCAACGCAATATGAGTAAAAAAGAACAACCCATCATTGTCGGCCTCGACATAGGTACTACGAAAGTGGTAGCCATAGCAGGCCGTAAAAACGAGTATGGAAAACTTGAAATACTCGGTTTCGGTAAATCGGAATCGCAAGGTGTGAGCCACGGTGTGGTGATGAACATTGAGCAGTGTATCCGTTCTATCGAGCAGGCAATTGAAAAATGCCTGTTATCAAACCCGAATCTCGAAATCAAAGAAGTGTATGTCGGTATTGCCGGGCAGCACATCAAGAGCCTGCAGACACGTGGCGACCGTGTTCGTACACGCATAGAAGAAGAGATTAATAAAGAAGACATAGATTTGCTGATTCGCGATCAGTACAAAACATATATACCGGCGGGCGACCAGATTATCGACATCGTGCCGCAGGAGTTTATGGTTGACAGCACGCCGAATGTGATAGACCCTGTGGGTATGAGCGGTGTGAAAATCGGTGCGAACTTCCACATCGTTACGGGCGACCGTAATGCTATACGCAACATCAAACGTTGTGTAGACAAAGCAAACCTGAATACAAGAGATCTTGTATTGCAGCCACTGGCTTCTGCAGCAGCCGTAATGAACGATGAAGACCTGGAAGCAGGTGTTGCCATTGTGGATATAGGTGGTGGTACTACAGATATGGCTGTGTTTTATGATGGTGTACTGAAGCATACTGCTGTAATACCATACGCAGGTGTAAATATTACGAACGACATCCGTAACGGTCTTGGTGTATTGCGTGCACAGGCAGAACAAATGAAAGTACAGTTTGGTACTGCGCTTGCAGATGAAGCAAACGCAAACGCATACATCACTATTCCGGGTTTGCGTGGCTTGCCGCCAAAAGAGATTTCTGTAAAGAACCTGGCAAACATCATTCAGGCGCGTATGCAGGAAATACTTGACTACGTAGTTTATCACCTGAAACAAATAGGACTGGATAAAAAACTGTATGGTGGAATAATACTGACAGGTGGTGGTGCGCAACTGAAGCACATCATTCAACTAACGGAATATGTAACAGGTTTGGGTGCACGCATCGGCTACCCGAACGAACACCTTTCTGGCAACGATACTGAAACAATGATGAACCCGATGTATTCTACGTGTATAGGACTGATACTACGTGGATACCACGACTATGAAAACGGCAGGTTGCGTTTTGTAGGCGAGGGTGGCAACATCATGCACATCAGTGCAGAAGAAGCGAAAGCAATTGCTGAAAATCTGAAAGTAGTAGAAGATGCAGTAGAAACGGAAGAAGGCGAAGATGCTGAAACAAAGCAAAGGAAGAATGTGAAGCGCAGTGAGAACTTCAAAAAACTCTTCGATGGCTTTAAAGGCAAATTCATGAAACTGTTTGAAGAAGTAGATGATCAGGAAATGGAATAACCCCGAAACAAATTCACAACCACATATAAATAACAAAGGAATTACTAACCCAACAAAAAGCAAAATCGTATGATACATTTCGAAATCCCCAAAAATCAATCATCTATCCTGAAAGTGATAGGTGTAGGTGGTGGTGGCAGCAATGCTGTTAACTACATGCACAGCCTTGGTATTGAAGGCGTTGATTTTGTAATATGCAACACTGACTCTCAGGCACTGGCATTGAGCCCGGTAGCTAATAAAATTCAGCTGGGGCCGCACCTGACGCAAGGTCTGGGTGCCGGTGCTAATCCCGAAATCGGCAAGCAGGCAAGCGAAGAAAGCATTGAGGATATCTCTAAAATATTGAAAGTAAATACCCGTATGGCATTTATATGTGCCGGCATGGGTGGTGGTACAGGTACAGGTGGTGCACCTGTGGTATCTAAAATATGTCGCGATCTGGGTATCCTGACTGTAGGTATCGTTACCACTCCGTTTACATACGAAGGCCGCAAGCGCCTGAAACAAGCACAGGAAGGTATAGACCGTATGCGTGAGCATGTAGATACTATCCTAATCATATCTAACGACAAACTGCGTCAGCAATGTGGTAACTTGCCATTCACACAGGCATTTGCAAAAGCAGATGATGTGTTGGCAACTGCAGCAAAATGTATAACAGACGTTATCACATCTACAGGCCAGATAAACGTTGACTTTGCAGACGTTTGTACAGTAATGAAAAACGGTGGTGTTGCGATACTGGGTAGCGCACAAGTTGGTGGTGACAACCGTGCACTGCATGCTGTAGAACAAGCACTGAACTCTCCGCTGCTGAATGATAGCGATATCCGTGGTGCTAAATGGATACTGCTGAATATCACATCAAGCGCAGGTGAGTTTGAACATACAATGGATGAAGCAGAAGCAATACAGGCTTATGTACAACAACAAGCAGGTGATAACTGTGACGTTATCCTTGGTATGGGTCACGATCCTAATCTGGGTGATAAAATAGCGGTTACCATCATTGCTACAGGTTTCAATCATAATGAACTGAACATTGAGATACCTGAAAAAAGCAATCAACCTGAAAAAATAGTTGTGCAACTGGGTGATGCAAATGCGAACATAACAGCACCTGCTACACCGGCTCCTGTTGCTGCTGCGCCAACACCCGCACCGCAGGTAGATGCAATGGCACCAACACTGGTTGAAATGCCCGCAGAGCCTAAGCATGTAGTAATAGATGTTAAGCCTGCATTCCCAACTTTGGCAACTGAGCAAAAAGAAATTTTCTCATTGGAGGCAGCACCTGCTCCCGTAGCTGTTGTGCCTGAAGTGCCACAAGCTCCTGTAAGCAAAATAGAAGAGCCTGTAAAGCCTGTTGAGGAAACAATACAATTAGTAATTAAAAATGATACACCTGCACCAGCACCAACACCTGTACAGGAAACACCAGTAATGAAAGTAGGTGAGCGCGTACTGACTGCTGATGAAATAGAAGAAAAACAACGTTTTGAAGAACAGAAGCGTGCACTGGAAGAAAGAGCAGAACGCCTTCGCCGCATGAGCTTCAATATCAAAACAAATGAAAGTGCAGATGATGTAGAGAATGTGCCTGCATACGTTCGTCGCAACATGCAAATAGATAATGGTGTTGCATCTTCAGATACATTCTACAGTGGTTACAGTGTAGGTGTAAACGACCAGCAAAATGGTTCTCAGGCAAGTATCCAAACCATCAACACATTCCTTGATGGTAAAAAGCCTGACTAATCTCTAGTCTCTTTTGTTATATTTCATATTGCGTAACAGCTCCCCCTTTCCAGGGGGAGCTTTCTGTTTTCTTTAACATTTACAGATTAAACGTTTTTTACAACAGGCAGTCTATCTATTAGTTCTAACAATTTAAAAACACAGAATTATGAAAAGGATAGTTTTTGCAGCCGTACTGATTGGTGCTATGTTTACCGCAATGGTAACTGAGGCTCATCCTCGTGCATATAATGTCAATAAACGTCAGCACCAGCAGAAGGCACGCATTCATCAGGGCGTGCGCACAGGCGAAGTAACAAGGCACGAAGCTATGCGCCTGCATGCACAGCAACGCCACATACAGCACACAAAACGTGTAGCAATGGCAGATGGCCGCATCAGCCCACGCGAAAGGCAGCTGATACAACGCGAACAAAATCATGCTAATCGCTCTATATACAGAGCAAAGCATAATGCACGATACAGGTAGTAGTGTTTTTGATATATTGGTTTGGTTTTCTTAAGCAGCTTTCTTAATCGGAAGCTGCTTTTGTTTGTATAAACAAATTGTTACGTTCTTGTAAACAAATCATTGTCTGCAAGCTAAGTCTGTGTGAAGTTTTTGATGTAGCGATTTTTCATAGTGATGCAACCTATTTCTTTGCAGCAAAATGAAAATAGTATGAAGAAATTGTTACTCGTTGTTGGTGCTTTACTGGCATTGGTACAAGCAAATGCACAGGTAATAGCACATCAGGGTTTTGATGCTGCCCAAACAAATACCTGGAGTTTTACCCCTACTCCCGCTGCATATAACTATCCTACGCTTAATGATGTGTGGACAGACACATTTGCATTGGGAAATACCAACAGTGGTAATGTACCAATACTGGCTGCAGCACAGGGTACACGTTTCTGGGCTATTAATGATCTGGAAAACCCAGCAACGGCAACATTATCTGCACCATATTTTCACTACCTCGACTTTGCACCAGTTGCACTGAATCCACTGACTGCTTACACGCTGAAGTTTAAATACTTTACACACATAGTAGGTGGCACTACCGATTCCACAGGTTATATAGTAGAGTATAATAATGGTACTACCTGGACAGCGAATTATATTAACCTACCGTCTGCTAATAAAATATGGGATTCAGTTGAGGTGTCAATACCAGCAGGTAGCAACTTTGTAAGGTTGAGAATACGCACACGCCTGAATGGTAATGATGACTGGATAGGTTATGATGCGTTTCAGGTTTTAGCAGGTGCTACTACATTGCCTGCTACTGTGCAACTGCAAAAAAATCTGTACATAACAGACGAAGCATCAGACACACTGAAAATTGGTGTGGTGCGTACAAATAAAAACAGCAATACTACAAGTGTAAACGTTTCTTTCCTCAATGCTTTCAGTACGGTAGATACGGGCGATATGCAATTGCTTACACCATCTGTTACTTTCACATCTACATCTGCAGATACACAATACATCCGCATCAAAATAAAGAACGACGCGTTGAAGGAAGTCTCTGAATACTTCGGTTTAGAGATTAATACTCCTGTAAATGCCACACTTGGTTCTGTTAAGAAGGTAACTGTCTATATAAAAGATAATGACTACACGGCGCCTGTTGGCAAGAAGAATATTGAGTTGCAGCACCTGGGTAGCTATGCTATCAATATAGCAGGTTCATCTGCCGAGATAGTAAGTTACGACAGCTCATCAAACAGGTTGTTTGTAGTGAACTCATTGAAAAACAAAATGCATATTCTCGACTTCAGCAATCCTGCATCGCTTTCAGAAATAAAAGTGGTAGATATGGCAGCTTATGGTGGTGGTATCAACTCTGTTGCTGTACGCAATGGTATTGTGGCAATAGCTGTTGAGGATACAGTAAAAACAGATAGCGGTAAAGTTGTGTTTCTCGATGCATCGGGCACATTCCTGAAACAAGTAAAAACAGGTGCATTGCCAGACATGATAACATTTACCCCCGATGGTAAATATGTATTGACTGCAAACGAAGGTGAACCAAACCCTACATATACAATAGACCCTGAAGGTACCGTAACGGTTGTAGATATCAGCAATGGTGTAACAAATGCAGTTGCTACTACAGTTAGGTTTACAGCATATAACGGTAATGAAGCAGCACTGAAAGCTAACGGAATACGTATATACGGTCCGGGTGCAAATGCAGCCAAAGATTTTGAACCTGAATACATAACGGTATCTAAGAATAGTGATATAGCATGGATAACACTGCAAGAGAATAATGCAGTAGCAGTATTGGATATTGTAAACAAGACATTTACAGGCTTGATGCCGCTGAATACTACAGACCATAGCAAAGCAGGCTATGCACTGGATGCCAGCGATAATAATAGCGAAGTACTGATTGCTAACTGGCCTGTAAAAGGTATGCACCTGCCGGATGCTATTGCTAACTATTCAATTGGCAATACCACTTATCTGGTAACAGCTAATGAAGGTGATGCAAGAGACTATACAGCATATACGGAAGAAGTACGTGTAGGTTCCGGTAGTTATATTCTTGACCCCGTAAAATTCCCGCAGGCAGATTTGCTGAAGGCTAATCATAATCTTGGTCGCCTGAATGCAGTGAAGAATATGGGTGACACAGATAATGATGGCGACTTTGATGAAATATATGTATTAGGTAGCCGTAGTTTCACTATCTGGAATGCGACTACAGGTGCTAAAGTATCAGACGTTGGTCAGGACTTTGAACAGATAACATTGGCAGACCCTAAGTACGGTAAGCTTTTTAATGCCAGCAATGATGGTAATGCTGCAAAAAACAGGAGCGACAATAAAGGTCCGGAACCTGAAGGCGTAGCACTAGGCAGCATCAACGATACCATGTATGCTTTTGTGGCACTGGAGCGTATTGGCGGCGTGATGGTTTATAACATTAGCAATCCTGTAACACCTGTGTTTGTGCAGTACATCAATACAAGAGATACGGCAACATTTGCAGGCGATAACGGTCCTGAAGGGATCATCTTCCTGCATGCAAAAGCAAACAAGCAAGGCAAGCACTATGTGATATCTGCTAATGAAATAAGTGGTACACTGGCAGTGTTTGAAGTAAAAGCGTACAAATCAACTACAGGTATTGAGCAGGTAGAACTGCCTACTGTAAATGTATATCCTAACCCTGTGCAGCAAGGTACATTATACTTCAGCCAGACAATCAATGGAAGCATGTACGATATGGCAGGCCATAAAGTATTAGTTTTCAACAATGCCAATAGTGTAAATACTACAGGACTGGCAAAAGGCGTTTACTTGCTGAAAGCAGAAGGTTTCAAAACACAACGTGTAGTTGTACAATAAAAATCATTGCAATAGTTATAGAACTGATACAGCCCGCCTAAAACGGGCTGTATCTTTTTATGGTAAACAGAGAATTGTCATAAAACATTCATATTCAACAAGATGACAATTCGTTGCACCCAACCATTTTTTTCAGAAATTAGTCTATATTTGAACCTCCGATAAAGAAATGACGGAACGATAACAGGCGAAAAATATTGTATTCGCAAATTGGCCTGATATTTGTTTTAACATTTTTTGAAGGATTGAACAATAAGATTCAAAAAATTACGTTAACAACTTTTAAAGCAATCTGCATATAAGGCAACTTCTACACTAAACGATCTATATGGCCTGAACTATACGTTCAAACAATTTAGTAGAAGTATTATGCAGTTAATCCAACAATGTTCTGACTCTGAACTGGTGCACGCCTTCATTCTTGGCGATGAGAAGGCATTGGAAACCCTTGTCTACAGGTACAAAGACAAGATATACACTTCCATATATATGCTTGTGAAGGATAAGTATATGGCTGAGGATATCTTTCAGGATGCATTCCTGAAGATGGTACGCACCATGCGCGAAGGCCGCTATTCTGAACAAGGCAAATTCCTGCCGTGGGCCATCAGAGTGGCACATAACCTGTGTATGGACCATTTCCGTAAGGTGAAGCAGAACGTACAGATATTGCTGCCCGATGGTAAGGATATATCAGACCTGCTGGGCGCAGATACCCAAGGTGCGTCTGACAGGATAGAAACAAGACAAGTGAACCAAAGCATACGCCAACTGATAGAAGAATTGCCCGAAGAACAACGGGAAGTGATAGTGCTGCGCATGTATGGCGACCTTAGCTTTAAAGAAATAGCAGATATGACCAATGTAAGCATCAACACCGCATTGGGAAGGATGCGCTACGGACTCATAAATCTTCGCAAAATGATACAAGACAAGCAGATGGTGCTGCGATGAAGCAGTGATTTTTGATTAATTTGCCTGCATGGCATCATTACCGCTATTTTATCATAACCAGCCACTGAGTGCAAATGCTATGCTGCAACTGGATGAGGACACCGCAAAGCACATTGTGCAGGTGTTGCGCATGCAGGTGGGCGAGGCATTGCGCGTTACAAACGGTAATGGTGATGTAGCGGATGCTGTTATTACAGATGCTGCCAAAAAGCGATGTGCTGTTACACTCACTAATGTAACACACCACGAGCCTGCAAAACATAAGCTGCACCTGGCAGTTGCATTTACCAAGAACACATCGAGAAACGAATGGCTGCTTGAAAAAGCTACTGAGCTTGGCGTTAGCAGCATTATACCGCTGATGGCAGCGCGTTCTGAAAAAGAACGTGTGCGTGCAGAAAGGTGGACTGGTATTCTTATTTCTGCCATGATGCAATCGCAGCAATACTACTTGCCTGTGTTAGCCACACCTACAAAATTTGCAGATGTACTAAGTCAATACAAAGATTTACCGCAAAAATTGGTAGGGCATTGCATAGACGAAGCGCCGCGTCAGCAGCTAACAAACGCAATGCAAGCAGCTAAAGAAACAATTGTGCTGATAGGGCCTGAAGGCGATTTTACCGCAGAAGAAATAAAGCTGTGTGCAGATAATAGCTATGTAGGTATAACAATGGCTAGCCAGCGCCTGCGTACTGAAACTGCTGCTATGAATGTGTGTGCATATTTTAATACTATCAACAATGAGGGGAACTAAAGCGATACTGACAGGCATATTTTTCTTGATAGCTGCTGCAGCAAATGCACAGCAGATGAAGCTGGCACTGCTTATATATGGTGGTGGTGGCGACTGGTATGCCAACCCTACATCGCTGAAAAACCTTGCTGCGTATTGCAATCAGCAATTGCACACAAAGCTGGCACTACAGGAGGCGCAGGTAGAAGTAGGTAGCCCTGATTTATTCAATTATCCTTTTGTACACATGACAGGCCACGGGCGTTGGGTGTTGACAGATGCTGAAGCACAAAACTTGCGTAAGTATCTGGAGGCAGGGGGCTTTTTGCATATAGATGATAACTACGGGCTTGACCAATATGTGCGCCCCGCATTGAAGCAGGTATTTCCTGAATTGAGTCTTGTAGAGGTGCCGTTCTCTCATCCTATATATCACAACGCTTTCAACTTCAACAACGGACTGCCTAAAATACATGAGCACGATAAGAAGCCACCAAAAGGTTACGGACTGATATATAAAGGACGATTGGTGTGTTATTATAGTTCTGAAACCGACCTTGGTGACGGATGGGAAGACCCTGAAGTGCATAAGGATAATCCACAGAGACACATTGATGCATTGCAGATGGGCGCTAATCTGGTGCAGTACGCATTCAACGGTACTACGCCTTAGTGCTTTGCATAATGGCTAATACTTTAGCCGCAATTTTACCCCAATTATACGTATCATAGAAGCTATCGGGTATAGATGGCTGTGAGGTAGTTGTATTGATAACAGCGTTAGCAAATGCATCCCAATTATAGTTTGCTATTATTTGCAGATTGCTGCCACATGCCGATGGTATCAATCCCGCAGCACCTGCTACACTGCTTACTACCATCTTATTATAACCAAGTGCTTCCACTGCTTTTGTCTTGATACCGCCACCCGTCATTACAGGGTTCAGCATCACATCGCATGCATGGAGAAATGTATCAAGATCTGGTACAAATCCTAGATAGTGGATATTCTCTGCTGCATTTATCTGTGCAGTCAATTCATCACTCAGCCCCTTACCTGCAATCAGCAATTGGTATTTTAAACCTTTTACATTCAGTAGCGGAACAATATCGCTCAGTATATGCGCAAGTGCTTCTTTGTTAGGTTGATAATCTAACGCGCCTAAGAAATACAGCCATGGTACATCTGTTGGTATATGCAGTGCTTGTGCTATTTCAGTTTTCGCGTTGAGGTTGTATGCAGGCTTTGCTGCCAGTGGCGTACCATGTGGTATCACATGGCATTTGGCAGATGCAATGCCGTAGTTTTTAACTGCCCAGTCTGCGTCTTCCCGTGTTATGAAGAATATGCCATTGGCTTGTTGCATCATCGATTTTTCGAACCAGCGCATGATAGGCCACCAAGATTTACCTATGCTTCTGAATCTTTCAGACTCAATATTGTGACTGCGAATAAACCATGGAACACCCAGTTTTTTTGCCACAGCCATCGCCGTATAGCCCATATAGTGATGCTCTGTATGCACATACTTTACATCATTATCTTTTGCAAGTTTATAGAGCTTAGCTGTGCCACTATATGGCAGGTAACGCAGTTTAGAGTCGGAGAGTACTTTGTGCAGGCGAAAACTGTATTGTGTATTGTCTTCATTATCGGTAGTGCCTGCAACATTATCTATGCATATTTTGCCAAGGTAATGATGCAGTTCCCTGATAGTAAGCTTGCCACCGCTTTGCGCAGGTAGTATGCTGTATGGTACAATGCTGAGTATGTTGATGCCTGATTGCATTCGTTGGTAAATATAAGCATCATTGGTGTGCAATAAAAAAGAGGCTCCTGAAGAAGCCCCTATGGTTGTCTTGATTAACCGCTGTGTCAGAATGTTATTTTACAATAAAGTAGCCGAGCGCCAGCCATACCAGCCCTTTTGCCAGAAAGAACAGGAAGCCCCATATGCCTACGCGCTTTATCCACTTTGCAGCTTTGTTTTCTTTCATTACTGTTTCCATTAGTTGGCTATGATTTCGTAGGTTTTAAAATCGCTGCTCATGGGTGCAGGTCGGCCTTCAGCTTTAGCTTTTGCAAGGTCTTCAAAGCCACGTTTATGGCCTTCTATAAATGCTTCGGAGCGTGTCCACGATTTAAAGGCATCTTCTGTTTCCCAATAGCTTACTATCAGATAGTTATCACCTTCTTTTTCAGGGCGTAGTACATGCATTTCTATAAAGCCAGGCATAGTATCTATCGCTTTGGCACGAGAGCCGAAAAGGAATTCAAAACGCTCCTTGTACTCTGGGCTGCAATTGATATAGTTGACTGCAACAAATTTTTTGCTCATAATAGAATTGATTATGCAGCAAAGCTATTTGCGTCACAGAAGAGTCATTTGCTAAAAAGGGAAAAGCATTTACACAAAAAGGAAAACTGAAACTAACCTTCTATATGTATAGAGATAACGATAGTGCGTGTATTAATCTGATCGATAGCGTTGCCGAGAGGTATCTTCTTATCGTCAAATTTGGCATTCATCAAACCCTGACTCAGTTTTATTTCTGGTGAGAAGATGAAATTAGGATAGTAGAATTCGAAGCCTACGCCTACTTCATAGCCCAAGTCAAAAGGCTTTACTTTAATGAATTCATCACTGCGGCGAGAGCGTGCATTGGCTGCAAGGTCTATATCAAACTTGCCACCGCCTATTGCATAGAAGCGGAAATTGTTGATGCGTTCGCTTTTAAACTTAAGCTGCAGCGGTAAGTGCATGTAGATAGACTCTACAGAGCGATTAATGCTGGTATCATCGCCCATACTGCCACGACCTATCAAAGACATCGGTTTTTCTGCAAATGAAAGTGATGGTACAAAGCGTAGATCTACAAACTTGCTGAGGCGTAGATTGCCCATCAGACCGAGGTTGAAGCCCGGGCCAAAACGACTTTCAATTTTTTTGAAAGTATCTGTTTCTGTAAACGAATTGCTGTATCTGAAACGGAACGTACTGAAGTTGAGGCCGAATGTGATACCGAAATAATAAGCTTTATCATCATGCTCAGGCATGTTTTGTATAACACGCTGTGCATCTGCGGGAATAGCAGATATAGCTAAAACAAGAATAAGTATGAATGTGCGTAAACGCATGTATTGTTTGCTAAAGATAACGCTTTAGTGCGAAGATACAGTATGTATTGACTTACGCAACCCTTAATAAATGCATGTATAATAAAAACATTAACATCTCATTTATACAGGTTGGGTAGATTTGTCTTTCACCTTAAAAACAAATGTCTATGAGTTTACGATTGGGCGATAAAGCCCCTGATTTTACAGCGCAAACCACCATTGGTGAAATTAACTTCTACGATTATCTGGGCGAAGGATGGGGCGTCCTGTTTTCTCATCCCGCCGACTATACGCCTGTCTGTACCACAGAGCTAGGTAAAACAGCACAACTGGCAGATGAGTTTGCAAAGCGTAATGTAAAGGTACTGGCAGTAAGTGTCGACTCGCTGGATAAACACAACGGATGGGTAAACGATATCAACGAAACACAACATACGATTGTCAGCTTTCCGATAATAGCAGACGAAGATCGCAATGTGGCTACGCTGTATGATATGATTCACCCGAATGCATCTGCAACGTTTACCGTAAGGTCGTTATTCATAATAGGCCCAGATAAAACTGTGAAACTGATGATTACTTATCCTGCATCTACAGGTCGCAATTTTGTAGAAGTATTGCGTGTGATAGACTCATTGCAGTTGACCGCTAACTATAGTGTGGTTACACCTGCCGACTGGAAGCATGGTGAAGATGTAATAGTAGTGCCTGCTGTATCTACAGAAGATGCGGAAAAGAAATTTCCGAAGGGGGTGAAGATTGTAAAGCCATATCTGCGCTATACGCCGCAGCCCGATTTGAATTAATTAATAAAGCCCCGAATTTCGGGGCTTATTATTTTATGCAGGTATCTTTTCTTTGGCTCGTTGTTCTAACACAAAATCGGCACCAAAGCTTAGTTTTTTAATGGCAGGGCTCTTCTTGTCTATCATCCTCCAAAAGGGGGCTATTTTGCTTACAGGCTTGCCTTGCAGATATTCTTCGTAAGCGCTTTCTGCCACAATACGCAGGAAGATACCTGCCGTTACGGGGCACATAAACCCTGCGTTATATTCTGCAGCAAGGTCTTTGCGCATCTGTTGCAATGTTGTAGCTGTGCCTTTGGGTATGTGGCGTATATAGTCTGCCACTATATTGGGCGTTGCTATCAGCATAGTAGCCCCGGCGGGTATATCTGCAAAGTCGTTTTCTACTTTCTTCACCTTAGGCTCCATGTCAGGGTTCATCTTTTCTGTCCATGTTTTCTTTTTCACAGCCATCTTAGTATTTCGTTTTTAAAAAATAAGGCTGTTAATTAAAACAGCCTTTTCAATACATTATATACAACCATTGGTTTGCCCAGCGTGTAAAAGTGCAAAATCGGAGCTTTGTTTGCTAACAAGTCTTTGCACTGTGCATACAGCCATTCTTCACCAATCTTATCGCCAGCATCTGCAGATGTCGATTTCATAATTTCTTTTACCAAATCAACAGGTACTTCTACATTAAAGAAGCTTGGAATACTGGTTAATTGTTTTTTAGTTGTCAGTGGCTTCAGTCCTGGTATGATAGGCACATTGATGCCGTTTTCTTTGCAACGATTTACAAAATTGTAGTAGTGTGCATTGTTAAAGAACATCTGTGTGGTAATATAGTCTGCACCCAATTCTACCTTGCGTTTCAGGTAATACAGATCAGTATCCGGATTAGGCGATTCGAAGTGTTTTTCGGGATAGCCTGCTACGCCAATACAGAAGTCTGTTTTATAACCGTCTATAATATCTTCTTCAAGGTACTTGCCGCTATTCAGGTCTGCAACCTGCTTTACCAGTTCTTCGGCAAATCGGTGTCCTTTAGGGTTGGCGATGAAAAGTTTCTCATTCGCAGCTGCATCACCACGTAATGCCAGTACATTTTTTACACCCAGAAAGTTGAGGTCTATCAGGGCATTTTCAGTTTCTTCTTTAGTAAAGCCACCACATATCAGGTGGGGGATAGCCTCAATTTTATATCTGTTCATCAACGCCGCACAAATGCTTACTGTCCCGGGACGCTTACGAATTTCAATCTGCTCGAAAGAGCCATCAGGCCTTTTTTTCAAAACCTGCTCTGCACGGTGGTAGGTAACATTAACGAACGCAGGCTTGAACTCCATCAACGGATCCAAGTGATCGAAGATAGAATCTATGCCGCGTCCTTTAGTTGGCGGCAGTATCTCTAAAGATATAATAGGACTGCTCGCCGAAGATAAATGGTCTGTAACTTTCATGACGAGGGCAAAAATAGTTAACCTGCAACTAATTTTAAGGTATAGTTTATACTTAAACTGCTGAAATAAGCGTTTTCATACATTACTATAAAAAGGCATTTGGCCAATAATACAGGGCAGAATGCTATTTTTGCAACAAAGAACTGGTTTTGAGTACTAACAGGTTACAGATTACAACAAGAGGCCTCATAAAACGCTACCGTAGCCGTACGGTGGTGAATAATGTGTCTTTTGAGGTGAATCAAGGTGAGATAGTGGGTTTGCTTGGGCCGAATGGTGCCGGCAAGACAACATCGTTTTACATGGTGGTAGGCCTTGTAAAGCCCGATGAAGGAGAAGTGTACCTGAATGACCTGAACATTACAGACCTGCCCATGTACAAGCGTGCGCAGATGGGTATCGGTTACCTGCCGCAGGAGGCTTCTGTATTTCGTAAGCTGAGTGTAGAGGATAATATCATGGCTGTATTAGAAATGACCAAACTAACCAAGGGCGAGCAGCAACACAAGCTTGAATCGCTGTTGGAAGAGTTTCGACTGATGCATGTGCGTAAAAGCCCGGGAGATGTATTGAGTGGTGGTGAGCGCAGACGTACCGAGATAGCCCGAGCATTGGCAGTAGACCCTAAGTTTATATTACTTGACGAACCTTTTGCAGGCATCGACCCGATAGCCGTAGAGGATATTCAAACCATAGTAGCCCGCCTTAAATTTAAAAACATAGGCATCCTTATTACAGACCACAACGTACAGGAAACACTTTCTATTACAGACAGGGCATATCTGCTGTTTGAAGGTAAAATACTGAAAGCAGGTGTGGCAGAAGAATTGGCTGCAGACGAACAAGTGCGTAAAGTATACCTTGGTCAGCACTTTGAGCTGAAACGTAAGGATTACAGCCAGCAAATCTGATAGGATTTTGAGGGTACGGAAGTACCAAAAGCTTCGGAAAACGGAATTATATTTTTATTTTAGGATTTGAAAGATGAGCATCATTAGCCCGGCTATAAAAGGATATATGAAGTTGCGCCTCAGCGCGATTGACAACTTCATGCATAATCCGGTAGATACGCAGCAGCAGGTGTTTAATAACCTGATAGGCTCTGCGCAGTTTACCGAGTATGGCAAGAAGTACGGGTTTGATAAAATAAACAGCAGTGCCGACTTCAAAAAAGCAGTGCCTATTAATGATTATGATACACTGAAGCCCTACATCCAGCGCATACTAGAGGGCGAACAAAATATACTGTGGCCGTCACCTATCAACTGGTTTGCCAAATCGAGCGGTACTACCAGCGATAAGAGCAAGTTTATCCCTATCAGCAAAGAATCGCTGGATGATAACCACTATAAAGGTGGTAAAGATGTACTGACACTGTATCTGAAACAGTTTCCAGATTCAAAGATGATGTCTGGCAAATGCCTGACAATTGGTGGCAGCCACCAGATAAATCAACTGAACGCAGATTCTTTCTTTGGCGATTTGTCGGCAGTAATGCTGCAAAACATGCCATACTATGCACAGACTATCCGCACGCCCGATTTGTCTATCGCACTAATGGACGAGTGGGAGCAGAAGATAGAAATGATGGCGCATACCACTATACAGGAAAACGTTACCTATATAGCAGGCGTGCCTACTTGGACGATTGTACTTATAAAAAGAATACTGGAAATATCAGGTGCGAGCAACCTACAAGAGGTATGGCCCAATCTGGAGCTATACATTCATGGAGGCGTAAGCTTTAAACCATACAGAGAGCAGTTCCAGAAATTCATTCCATCATCTTCTATGCATTACTACGAAACGTACAATGCATCTGAAGGGTTCTTTGCAGCACAAGACCATAGCGAAGCAGACGGTATGCTGCTGTTTCTGAATCACGGCATCTACTACGAGTTTATGCCGATGGAAGAATACGGAAAAGAAAATCCGCAAACACTGAGCCTGAAAGAAGTAGAGCTGAATAAAAACTATGCATTGGTGCTGAATACCAATTGTGGTTTGTGGCGCTATCTGGTGGGCGATACTATACAGTTTACATCACGCAATCCATTCAGGATAAAAGTAAGTGGCAGGCTGAAGCATTTTATCAATGCTTTTGGTGAAGAAGTGATTGTAGATAACAGCGACCATGCCATAGCAGAGGCTTGCAAGCTAACCGGCGCTGTAGTTAACGACTATTCTGCGGCGCCTGTGTACATGACTGGTGACAGCAATGGTGCACACGAATGGATTATTGAATTTGATAATCTTCCTTGTCCGTTGAATGTATTTGTAGAAGCAATGGACAAAGCACTGCAAAAAGTAAACAGCGACTACGAAGCCAAGCGCCATAAAGATATAGCATTGCGTATGCCTATAGTGCATGTAATGCCGAAAGACGGCTTCAAACAATGGCTGAAAGATAAAGGCAAACTTGGAGGACAGCACAAAGTGCCACGCCTGAGCAACGAGCGCAAGTATCTGGAAGAAATGCTGCCGTATACAAAATAATAATCTCAACTATCTAGATGGACTTTTCTTTTTTATTGTTCCTGCTACTATCGCTTTTGGCAGAAGTATTGGGGACAGTAGGAGGTTTCGGCTCATCGGTATTCTTTGTGCCATTTGCCAATATTTTTATCGACTTTAAATCTGTACTGGGTGTAACGGCAGTATTCCACTTGTCAAGTAATATATCAAAACTGCTGCTTTTTAAAGACGGGCTTGATAAAAGGCTGCTTGCATATATAGGTATACCTGCAGTGATATTTGTGATAATAGGAGGTGTACTGAGCCGATACATTGATGAAACTATTCTTAAGCTATCTTTTGCCATTTTCATTATTGTTACCAGTTTGTTTTTTCTGTTGTTTAAAAAATTTGTCATCAGAGCTACTAACAAGAATGCTGTAATAGGTGGTACCCTCTCAGGTTTTCTAGCAGGTGTGCTGGGTACTGGTGGTGCCATACGCGGGCTTACTATGGTAGCATTCAATATTGAAAAGACAGTGTTTGTAGCTACATCTGCAGCTATAGATTTTGCTGTAGATTTTTCACGTACAGTAGTTTATTTCTTCAATGGCTACATACGTGCAGAGCATGCCAAGTATATGGTTGGTTTGCTGGTTATAGGTTTTGTTGGCTCATGGATAGGTAAGCTGGTATTGCAACGTATATCGCAACAGTGGTTTAAAACCATTGTATTACTGTTGTTATTGGGTGTAGGGGTATATTCACTGGTAGCAGGCTTGTCTTAATCTACCTTACTTAAAGCAACATATTCTTTTACTAAAGAATCTCTCACATACTTTTTCGGTATGTGGCCTATCAATACTTTTTCGTTAATAATCCATATGCCATGTGTGCAGTATTGCATGCTGTCATTGCCCGGACGTACTACCTTTATGCCTGATTGAGATAGCGTATTATCATCGGGAAAGTTGTTGACGCCATTCCTTAGTAAACACTGTTCTTCAGGCACCAGTAATATTACTTTTTTGCTGTGGTTTATTTCGTTTACATAATGTACAATTTCATTTGCCACGGCTTCCCGGCTTTGTGTTTTTGATATTAGATGCCAGTTAGCTTTTTGTTCAGGGAGCATAAATAAAAATGCAGCACAAAATGTAAATGCGGTCAAAATGAGTTTCGGTATCATACACAGGATATTAGGTATTGATATAGACAGTGTTATCCTCTATGTAGGTTGGGGATACTATTTTGAAACATGTCTGCAATCATTGTTCTTGGTGATGGCTGTCATATTTCAGACTTACAACATTGGATAGGTTTGCTGTATAAAACAATCACATTATGGCAACCACACAAACCAGCATCAAGCACCTGACTAACGAGCATAACGATTGGCTGCGCGGACTGAGTTTTTATAAAGATGAATTACAGATTTTGAAAAACAGACTGACAGAAGTAGCTAGTAAAAACACGGGTATTGATGCTGTTAATATGATGAATCACTACGAAAATCAGGTGACGCTGCAAACAACAAACATAGATACGTTGAGGCACGATATTAACAGTAACTTGGAAACAATTGTTGCACAGCTAAATGATAATACGCCGGGATATATAGATACGCAATTGGTAGACAAGCACAATACATTGCGAGACAACTATTTTACACAGGAAAAAGTTGTGAATGAACTACGACACGAGTTCAATCGTTTTGCAGCGAAATGGATGTAATCCTAAAATAAATATCGTTTCATGACTTACTGCTCCGCACCCACAAGGCGGGGCAGTTTATTTATGGTTGCTCTTGTTCCTTCATTTCCTCTTCATACTGGTCGTTCAGTTCGCCAATATAAGAGAGCATCTCTTTGCGCCCCAGAAATTTAATAGTGCTTGTTACAAAACTGCGAGGTATAAATTCCCACTCCTGACGCATCGTCTCTATAAAGTGGCGTACGTTCTTTGCAGCCTCTCGTTGGGTGCTTTTATCTGCTTTGGTAAATACCATGTTGAAGGGAATACCCCATTCGCCCAGCTTTCGCAGGAAGGCAAGATCCAGCTCCTGCGGTTTGTGGCGACTGTCTATCAGTACAAAAACTGTTACAAGATTCTCCCTTTTTTGCAGGTAATTGTTAATCATTTTTTCCCAGGACGCGCGTTGCGACTGCGATACTTTGGCATAACCATAGCCCGGCAAATCGACAAGATACCATGCATCGTTAATCATAAAATGGTTGATAAGCTGGGTTTTGCCCGGGCTTGCAGATGTTTTTGCCAGCTTTGTCTGGTTGGTCAGCATATTTATAAGCGACGATTTACCAACGTTTGAGCGGCCAATGAAGGCATACTCGGGCCTGTCAGGCTTGGGGCAGTCCTCTACTTTGGGGCTGCTTATCAAATATTTTGCAGAACGTATTTCCATTAGTATAGCATACCGTACTTTTGCACCCGATGCAATCGGATAATAATAATAACCCTGCGGCCAAGGTGGTGCCTGATGCGGGTTCAAATTTAAGCAAGAAAGCGCAGGTTGCCGATATGTTTAATAACATAGCAGGTAAATATGACTTTTTGAACCATTTTTTATCGCTTGGTATAGATAAAGGTTGGCGCAAAAAGGCCATTGCTGAGGTAAGCAAAGTGAACCCCAAAACTATACTGGACGTGGCTACCGGCACAGGAGACCTTGCCATTGCAGCCTCTCAACTGCAGCCTGAAAAAATAATTGGTGTAGATATTGCCGATCAGATGCTGGAAGTAGGGCGCAGGAAAATTGTCGATAATAATCTGGCAAAGATGATAACGCTGCAAAACGGCGATAGCGAGTCTATGCCATTTGCCGACAATAGTTTTGATGCGGTAACATGTGCATATGGTGTGCGCAATTTCGAGCATCTGGAAGCAGGGCTGAAGGAAATGAACCGCGTGATGCGTGCAGGTGGCAAGTTGGCTATATTGGAGTTTTCTCACCCCAAGCAGTTTCCTGTAAAGCAACTGTATAAGTTTTACTTCAAGTATATTCTACCTACGCTTGGCAAGATGGTATCTAAACACAGCCGTGCATATACTTACTTGCCGGAGAGTGTAATGGCATTCCCCGAGGGTTCGGTATTCTGCGAAACACTACAACGCTGCGGCTTTAAAGAAGCCAAAGCACGTCCGCTGACATTTGGTATTACAACGCTGTATACCGCTACGAAGTAGTTTTTGCAATAGCATTTATAAGAAAAGCCCCGCATATCGCTATGCGGGGCTTTGTATTTGAAGTATCGTAATGATTATTTTATAGCACCTAATTCCTTCAGCACTGCTTTTGCAATATCAGTTCGTACTGCTTTCCAATCTTTTGTAGTATCGTCTTTTGCTACATCAAAGTTCATGGCAAAGAAGTAAGGATACATGCGTACATCGCTTTTGTTCATCGATTTTTCGTGCTCTTTTACATGTTCTATTTTCTCTGCAAAACCTACTACCCACATTACATCGTTCTTTGCATTGCTGCCCCAACCTGTTTTGTAGTATAGTTTGTAGGCTGGTGTTTCTTCCTGCAGCATCAGGCTTTTTACAATGCGCTGTGTGCGTTCTGCAAAAGGTAGTTCTGCAAAATACATACGCTTCAGGAAGCCGAGCTGTTCGTCCGCAGATATTTGCAGCGAATCGTTCAGCCAAAACTGGTCAATACCACCTTTCATGTTCTTATTACCATAGTTGCTGGTATCCAGATAGTGCTGCATCAGGTCGGGGCCTATGCGGCGTGCTATTTCCTGATAGTATGGTACGGCACTTACTTTAAAAGCCTCACGCATGTTCAGGTCTTTGTTCCATTCAGGCATTTCGCGCGATACACTGTCCCATTTTATTACTAGTGCTTCATCAGGTGCAACGGCAGTTTCCAGTGCTACCAACGAATTGAATATCTTGAATGTAGATGCAGGCGTAAAGCGTTGCAGACAGCGCTCTTTGTTGTAGTAGTAAACAGCCTCATGATTGTGCTCGCGTATGATGAAACAGCCATTTTTGATGCCTTGTGCTTCGAAATGTTTGCCCCATTCAGGCTTATCATGAATCCTGTTGTCTCGGCAGGCGGTTAAAAACAAAATACTTAAAACGGATAATATTATTCTGAAATGCATACAACTTGTAGTTGAGGGGGCAAAGATAGGGTGAATAATAAGTAAGTTGTAAATTGAACCAAATTATACCTATGAAAAAAATATGGATACTGTTTGTGTTTTTGCTGGCTATAGTCGCAAATACTTATGCACAAAACGCAAAAATGCAGTACGATGCACCTAAAGATATACGTGTGATAGTAGGTAACTATTTTGTCTATATGTCGCTGACGGATATTAAAGATGCATACATGGAACTGCCAAAAGCAGAGCAACAGAAGTATGCCGAGCTGATGGATATTCCGAATGGGGTAAAGGCTACTATCAACATCATACAGGGTAGCAAAGCGCAGGCAAGTATTATGGAGCCTATAGTGCAGCGCCATGTTGGTGGCTATTTGCTGAAGCAGGGCATGGCATACATAGAGACCAAAGATGGCAAAAAGGTAACAGAGCTGCAGGTAGAAGAAGGGCAGCCTATGAAAGATGAAGCAGGCTTTGACGTGCGCCAGATAACATGCTACGACCCTAAGACCAAGAAAACTGTTTTTACAGGTACTATCAATAATGTATTTAAGTAGGTAGGCATTAGTCGAACGCCTGATTGTTGGCAGCAGCTATGCGCACCATGCGTTCGTAGTCTGTTGCAGACAAGTCGTTGAAGAAGAAGTGTACAGGGTCTATTTTAGCTCCATAGCGGATAACCTCGTAGTGGCAGTGAGGACCTGTACTCTTGCCCGAGCTGCCCACCCAGCCTATTACCTGTCCGCGCTTGATGCGTTCACCGGGACGTGCTTTTATTTTTACCATGTGGCCGTATAACGTTTCGTAGCCATAGCCATGGTTTAATATTACGTGATAGCCATATCCTCCATTATCAAAATTTGCTTCTTTTACTATACCATCACCTGTTGCATAGATAGGAGTACCCATCGCTGCGGTAAAGTCGATACCGGTATGCATTTTGGGGGTTTTGTATATCGGGTCTATACGATAACCAAAGCCCGATGCGACGCGGTCTAGCGCCTTATTAGACACAGGTTGTATTGCAGGAATGGCAGAAAGCATATCTTTCTTAGCGGTTACCAGTTTTTCAAGTGTATCATAAGATTTGTGTTGTATAGCAATGCGGTGCTTTAGTGCATACACCTGATTGGTAATGCTTTCAATCAATAGGTCTGATGGTGCGTAAGCAAACTCATCCATGCTGAGTGTACTGTACTTTTTGCCATGCCTTATGCTATCTGGTAGTGGTGCAGACTCAAATACGCCGCGGTATATATTATTATCCCTGTCTTCCAGTTCTTTAATGGTTTGGTTCAGCGTATTTATCTCTTTTTGCAAGGCAATATATTCTTCCTGCAGGGTGCGCATTTCAGTATGCAGGTTTTTTTCTTTTGGGGAATCGAGGAACTGAAATGCAATAGATACGATGATAACAGATGTAACAAGCGCCGCAGATATGAAGCCCAGCACGCGCAAGGCCTTCATTTGCCATGATACTTCCAGTTTTTCAAACCTATGAGTATCAGTATTGTAGAAATATTTGCGTACCCGTTTCAAACATTCGGTTTGCGGGTAAAAATAACCATTTGCCTTATATATACAGGTATGGCATTATGTTAAAAATGTACGAGCCCCGTTATAGGGGCTCGCTTTGCTTTCGATAAGGGGTGATTTTGGGTGTATTATCTTACATAAAACTATTGCTGATATTGATTTGGGTTAATACCTCTTTCAGTGTAATTCTTAATCCGTATTGGCACGGATGCAACTATCTGGCTGTTGCGATTGTATATTGTATAAGAAATCACCTGTTATGAAAAAAGCACTCACCTTCTTAATGTTGGCAACAACGTTGCAAGTCACAGCACAACTGAAGCCCGGTTTTGATAAAAATGAGTATCTGGAACTGCTGAAAATATGCGGTCAGACGGTAGATGCACCCGCATCTACCAATATGATTAAGACCATTGGTGCACCACAATATCATAAATGTCTGTATAAATCCGCACCCACAGAGCTGGACAATAAATGGGACTTATGGATAAGCAACGATAATATTGCCTGCATCAGCATACGCGGTACTACCATGAAGCCTGAAAGCTGGTTGGAAAACTTTTTTGCAGCCATGGTGCCTGCAAAAGGGCGTATATATTTTGCTGAGGGCGATACCTTCAGGTACAAACTGGCAGAGGATAAAAAAGCTGCGGTACATGCAGGCTGGGTAATAGGTATGGCAAGTATTGCTCGTACCATTATGCCAAAGCTCGATTCTTGCTACAAAGCAGGGATTAGACAATATCGCATTTTCGGGCACAGTCAGGGAGGCGCCATATCTTATTTGTTGCGCTCTTATCTGTACTATCAGCAGCAAAAAGGCAGGCTGCCCAAAGACATGGTATTTAAAACATATTGCAGCGCTGCACCCAAACCCGGCAATCTGTATTATGCATACGACTATGAAAACATAACCCGTAATGGCTGGGGCTATACGGTTGTAAATGCCGCAGATTGGGTGCCTGAAGTGCCGTTGTCTTTGCAAACGGTGGATGACTATAACAATGTAAACCCTTTCCGCGGTGCAGCAGAGATGATGGCAAAACAGCCATTCCCTAAGAACATAGTGCTGAAGCTGCTATATAACAAACTCAGAAAACCATCATACAAATTACTAGCCAGGTACAAACGCTTTTTGGGAGAAGAGGCTTTCAAAATGGTGAAGAAGCAGTATAAGGATATGGAAAGACCTGAATTTTATAACAGTAATAACTATATGAGGGCAGGTAGCCCTATCGTATTGTTGCCCAAGGCAGATTATTACAAGTTGTATTCAGACACTAGTTCTAATGTGTTTGTACACCACTTTTTGGAACCATATGATTATCTGATGAAGCGATATGATTAAAAATATTATTCGTGCAGGTTTTAACACATTATGATGACTGATAAAGCCCGAGCGTTTTGTTATATTTGCCATCCCTTATACAAAAGGGGTATGCACATATGCGTAGTATTTTTATAAAAGAAATTAATTCTTTTTTCAGTTCAATAGTAGGGTATATAGCTATACTGGTTTTCCTGATAGCTTGTGGTCTGTTTATTTGGGTACTGCCTGACTCCTCTATTCTTCGTCCCGATGGCTATGCAACACTCGATAGGTTTTTTGAGTTGGCTCCTTGGTTTTTGATGCTCTTAATTCCTGCAGTTACTATGCGTTCATTTGCAGATGAGTTCAGAGGTGGTACTATAGAGTGGTTGCAGACAAAACCATTGAGAGATACAGATATTATCCTGGGTAAGTATTTTGCATCACTGCTATTGGTGGTATTTGCTTTGCTACCAACGCTGTTGTATGTATATACTATCAGCAATCTATCTTTAGATGGCAGCACTATAGATACAGGTGCTATTATTGGCTCTTACGTAGGACTGTTTTTCTTGGTATCTGGTTTTACGGCTATAGGTGTATTCAGCTCATCATTGGCAAATAATCAGATTGTGGGTTTTCTTATAGCATTGTTTGCATGTTATTTGCTTTACAGCGGTTTTGAAGCATTGAGCAAAGTGCCTGCATTTGTAAATGGTATTGACTACTATTTGGGTATGGTTGGCATGTCTTATCACTATAATTCCATCAGTCGTGGTTTTATAGACACCAGAGATGTTATATACTTCCTTTCAGTAGTAGTGTTATTTGTTTCACTTACTCGTTTATCGCTCAACAGTCGTACTTGGGATACGGCTAAACAGGATTAATACGCTATATGGCAACTAAGAATTCGAACAAGAGAAAATCGCAAATGAAGCAGGCGATATTACGCATGCTGATGCTGGCAGCCATATTAGTAGGTATTAATATACTGGCAGCACGCTTTCATACAGGTCTAGATCTGACAAAAGAAAAGCGATTCACACTTTCTGCGCCTACAGTCAAAATGTTGAAAAACATGGATGACGTGGCGGTAATAACTATATACCTTAAGGGTAAGTTTCCTGCTGGCTTTCAGCGCCTTGCAGATGCAACACGCGAAAAAATTGAGTCTTTCAGAGGAATTGCAGGTAGTAAAATAGTAATTCGTTTCATTGATCCTTTTGATGGAAAGTCTGAGGAAGAGAAAGTAAGTATATCGAAAGAGTTGGCATCAAAAGGTGTTTTTGCATTAAACCTGCAAACACAAAATGAAGAAGAGGGATATGCAGAAAAATGGGTTTTCCCATATGCATTGGTTCAGTATCATGGTAAGGAGAATGCAATAAACCTATTGGAAAATAATAAATGGGTAAGCCCATGGGAAAACCTGAATAATTCTGAAAACTTACTTGAGTATAAGATTGCAGATGCTATAAACAAACTTACTAAACCCGGTAAAGAAACTATTGCATACATAGTTGGTCATGGCGAAACATTAGGTCTGAATACTTATGATTTGTTTAATACCCTTGCAGAAAGATATAGTGTAGATACATTCGATTTGTCAATAAATGCATTTATTCCTAAAAGCTATAAAGCAATTATTATTAATAAACCTACACTTCCTATAGACGACAGGGAAAAGTTTAAGATAGACCAGTATGTAATGGAAGGCGGTAGAGTATTGTGGGCGATAGACCAGTTATATACGCCAATGGATAGCTTGCAGAAGTCTGAACAGTTTATGACATTGGACTATGGATTGGAAATAGATGATATGCTCTTTAAATATGGGGTACGTATTAATATGGACCTCATTGAAGATTTACAACAATGTTTACCATTGCCAATATTGGTTGCTGCACAAAAAGGAGAGCCGCAAATGCAATTGCGACCTTGGATATTTTACCCGGTATTTTCACCAAGCTCGCAACACCCAATTGTCAAAAATATAAGTGCAGTATTTGGTCGATTTGTAAATAGCATTGATACAGTGAATGCCCCCGGTATTCAGAAAACAATATTATTACAGTCATCAAAATATAGCCGTACAGAAGCTTTCCCTATTAGGGTTAGTTTGAGTATGTTACGCTATCAGATGACTCCGGATATGTTTAAGAAACCATATCAGAATGCTGCCGTATTACTAGAGGGTAAATTTAACTCGCTATTTCAAAACCGACTCGCCCCCGGTTTTTTGAAAATATTGGAAGATTCCTTAAAACGCCCTTTCAGATCTGTTGCTGATGTGTCTACTAAAATGGTGGTTATAGGAGATGGTGAGATGATGGAGAATGACTTCTCTCAAAAACAAGGCCCGATGGAGATGGGCTATTGGAGATTTACGGAAACAAGATTTGCCAATAAGGAGTTTATTAATAATTGCCTGGAATATCTTACAGATGACGGTGGGCTGCTGGAAGCACGTGCTAAAGATGCTAAACTTCGTATGCTGGATAGTGGCAGGGTTAAGGAAGAAAAACTTAAATGGAGATTAGTAAATATCGCATTGCCAATAGTGCTGGTTTTGATGTTTGCATCAGCGTTCATTTTCTTCCGCAAGCGCAAATATGAAAAGAATTAGACAATCGGAAGAATAAATAATTAATTGATAGAGATGAAGAAGACTTTGATATACTTGCTACTCATGATTGCCTTAGGTGCAGGTGTGTGGTATTTTGTATTTATGGAAAAGGATGCTTTTTCAAAAAGTGAAACTGGCTTTCGTGTTGATGACACAGCTTCTGTGTATAAAATATTTTTGGCAGATAAAAAAGGTAAACAAATACTGTTGGAGCGGAAATCAGGTGGTTGGATTTTGAATGATAAATATCCTGCAATGAAGGCGCCGATAGATATATTGTTGTCTACATTAAAAAAACAAGTGGCACAATATCCTGTCCCTCAAAATGCGTATGACAATGTCATTAAGATGATGGCAGGTGAAGCAATTAAGGTTGAATTGTATGATAAGAGCGGAGATAAAATATCGATTTTTTATGTAGTAGGACAGGCGAATAATAATACAGGTAGTTATATGTTGATGGATGGCAGTGATATGCCTTATGTAGTGCAAATACCTGGTTTTGAAGGGTATTTGACTGGTAGGTATAGCACTACTTTTGAGGATTGGAGAGACAGAACTGTATTTAACGTTAATGAGAATGATTTAAAGTCGGTAACTGTAACATATAGTGATGAGCAACTGAATAGTTTTACATTAAGAAGAATTGCTAATGATAATATTGAAGTTGATATAGATAAAGGTCTTATGACAGGGAAGCCTTTAAATAAAAGAAGGGCGAATGTATATAGTCGCTTTTTTGAAAAAATATACTGTGAGGGGTATATTAACGATACCTGGCATTTGGATTCAGTTATTAAATCTGTGCCGAAATATTGTGGTATTGATGTTGCTGATGTAAAAGGTGAAACTGCTCATGCTGATATATATTGGATGCCAATAAATAAACGTAGTAAGAATATGTTGACACCGTTTCCCGGTATTGATAACAGATTTGATGCAGATAGATTTTATGCAGTCATCAATAATTTTAAAGACACGGTTATTATTCAACGATTTACATTCGATAAAATATTTCGCAAGGCGTATGAATTTTATGAAGCAGATGACACAACAGGTAGTATTGAACAGAAACAAATTCCAAAAGGTGCAGGTAATGTTATAAAAGTAGGATCCGGGAAATAACCCGGATTTTTCTTTGTTATTATATAATTTAGTTATCAAGATACAGGATGATGAAAAGGCCCGACGCAGAACAACTGAAAAAATGGTGCAATGGTATGTTACTGTTGCAAGAAAGTAATGTGCCTATAGAAGAGTTGGTAATAGATACAAGAAAAGTAGCCGAGCCGGAGAATGCATTGTTCATTGCTATAAAGACTAATCGCAGGGATGGACATAATTTTATACAGCAAGGTTATGAAAAAGGTATTCGTAATTTTTTAGTGAGTGAAAATGTAGATGTATTAAACTATCCTGCATCGTCTTTTATAAAAGTGAATGATACGCTGCAGGCATTGCAGCAAATAGCTACAGGCTACAGAAAACAGTTTGATATACCCGTAATTGGCATTACAGGTAGTAATGGTAAGACGATAGTAAAGGAATGGTTGTACCAATTGCTGGAAGAAAGCTATAACACTGTCCGAAGCCCTAAGAGTTACAACTCACAAATTGGTGTACCACTGTCTGTTTGGTTACTGGAACCTAAGCAACAATTAGCCATTTTTGAAGCAGGCATTTCTCAGCCTGATGAGATGCAACGGCTGGAAAAAATTATTCAGCCAACAATAGGTGTATTTACCAATATTGGTGAGGCACACAGTGAGGGGTTCCTTAATAACAGACAGAAGATAAATGAAAAACTCGGCCTTTTCAGAAATGTGAAGCAACTGGTTTATTGTATAGATTATCCTGAACTGAATGAACTGGTAGTTCATTACAAATCTAATGTGCGCAATCATGGCGGAGAGAATCCATTGCAGTTGTTTACATGGTCGCATAAAAATGAAGAGGCAGACCTGTATATACAGGAAGTACAAACAGAAGCAGGTAAGACTAATATTACCGCGGTTTATAAAAGCGAAACACTTTCTATAGCAATACCATTTCACGATGCAGCATCTGTAGAGAATGCCATACACTGTTGGTCTGTATTGTTGTTGATGGGTATAAAGCAGGATGTGATTGCGGAGCGCATGCAAAGATTGCAACCTGTGTCTATGCGTCTTGAACTGAGGCATGGTATTAATGATTGTACTATCATCAATGACACGTACAATTCGGATATGACGTCGCTGATGATAGCGCTTGATTATCTGGAACAACAAAAGCAACACCAGCAGCGTACGGTCATTTTATCAGACCTGCTGCAGATAGCAAGACCTGATACGGAGTTGTATGAAGAAGTGGCAGAGCTCATCAGCCGAATGAACATACAGCGCTTTATAGGTATTGGCCCTGCGTTGTACAAACACAAATCTATATTCAGGAAGTATAAAAAGCTACGCAGCATCTTCTTCAAATCTACAGACGAGTTCCTAAAGAAATTTCACCTGATAACTTTTGATAACGAAGCCATACTGCTGAAAGGTGCACGTGCATTTGCTTTTGAGAAGATAGATATGCTGCTGGAGCAGCAAGTGCATCAAACAATATTGTCTATCAATCTTTCATCGCTCACACACAATTTGAATGTTTTCAGAAGTAAACTGAAGCCGGATGTAAAAGTGATGGCGATGGTGAAAGCATTTTCTTATGGTAGCGGTAGTTATGAAATAGCACACTTATTGCAATACTCTGGTGTAGATTACTTATCGGTTGCATACACAGATGAAGGTATCATATTGCGCAGGGCAGGCATTACCATGCCTATTATGGTAATGAGTCCAGATGCTTCCTCTTTCGACAGGATGATAGCATGGAAACTAGAACCGGAGATATACAATGTGCGTTCTTTAGAATTGTTTACCAGCATTGCCCAAACACTGCAGGTAAAAAACTATCCTGTGCATATAAAGCTGGATACGGGTATGCATCGTCTTGGCTTTATGCCGCATGAACTGGAAGCGCTGATGGAGCATTGCGATAATAATCCGCATATACAGGTAGCAAGCATATTCAGTCATCTGGCAGCAAGCGAAGACCCGACACTCGATGGGTTTACAGCGCATCAGCGAGAGCAGTTTGAACAAATGAGCCATGCACTGCTGACCAGACTGCCTAATAATCCGCTAAGGCATATCTGCAATTCTGCTGCCATAGCAAGGCATCCTGAATTGCATTACGATATGGTGAGGCTTGGCCTTGGTTTGTATGGTATAGATGGCAGCAAGCTATTGCAGAAAGAACTGAAACAAATAAGCACACTGAAGACAACGATTGCTCAAATAAAAACCATACCTGCCGGTGAAACGGTTGGTTATGGTCGTAAAGGGCATATAGATAAAGAAACACGCATTGCCACCATCAGCATTGGTTATGCAGATGGCTACCCGCGTGCATTGGGTAATGGCAAAGCACATGTATTAGTACACGGTAAGCCTGCAAAATTGGTAGGTGTTGTGTGTATGGATATGTGTATGATAGATGTATCGGATATTCCCGAAGCAAAGGAGGGTGATGAAGTAGTCGTATTTGGTCCGCAATTGCCATTAACACAACTATCTGAATGGGCAGATACAATACCATACGAAATGATGACGGGTATATCGCAAAGGGTGAAAAGAGTATATGAGAATGAGGTATAACCCTCCCGGCCTCCCTGAAGGGAGGAGGGGTTTTCTTAGCTTATAAAAAACTAAAGCGACTCACTGCGAGTCGCTTTAGTTTTTTTATAAGTCCCTTTAGGGGTTGGAGTATTATACTTCCCTGCTTGGGTCGAATGCTTCCAGTTCGTTTGCAACTGCAGTCAGGAAACTTGCACCCAGAGAGCCATCAACAATACGGTGATCGTAGCTCAGCGAAAGGTACATCATGTGGCGGATAGCAATCACATCACCATTTTCTGTTTCCAGCACCATCGGGCGTTTTTTGATGCTACCTACTGCCAGAATAGCTACCTGTGGTTGGTTGATGATTGGTGTACCCATCAGGCTACCGAAAGTACCAACGTTTGTCAATGTGAAAGTACCACCTTGTGTATCGTCAGCTTTCAACTTGTTGTTACGTGCAGCGTTAGCCAGTCCGTTTACATCTTTAGTGATGCCCAGTAAGTTTTTAGTATCCGAATTTTTGATAACAGGTACTATCAGGTTGCCGCTTGGCAATGCTGTAGCCATACCGATGTTGATGTCTTTTTTAACAATGATTTTATCGCCATCAACACTGCTGTTTATCATCGGGTATTTGCGAATACAATTCACGATAGCCTCGATGAAGATTGGTGTGAAAGTGATTTTCTCACCGTATTTCTTCTCGAAAGAGTTTTTAACCTTATTGCGCCAGTTAACGATGTTGGTAACATCGCACTCTGTAAAGCTGGTAACGTGCGGAGACGTAGCCTTGCTGCGAACCATGTGGTCTGCAATAAGCTTGCGCATACGGTCCATTTCTATTATCTCTACATTATTGCCATAGTTGGCAGCAGGTGCTGGCGCTGGTTGTGGTGCAGGTGCAGGCGCAGTTGCAACAGGTACCGGTTGCGGAGCAGGCGCAGCAGCTTGTGCGACAGGAGCGGCTACAGGAGCACCATTGCCTCTGTTGGCCAGGTAGTTCAGAATATCTTTTTTGGTAACACGCCCCTCGTTGCCTGTACCCGGAATCGCTTCCAGTTCTGCCATCCCGATGCCTTCTTTAGAGGCAATGTTCAATACTAGCGGAGAATAGAAACGTGCACCACCATCGCCACTGCTTACAACAGGTGCAGCACTTGGTGCAGCAGCAGGTTGTGGTGTGGGAACTGGTGCGGCTGCTACAGGAGCCGGCGCAGGAGCTGCAGTAGGTTGTGGTGCAGGTGCAGCAACACTACCACCGGCACTATCTATACGCGCTATTACAGTACCTACCGGTACTACGTCGTTTTCTTTAAATAATATCTCGGTAATAGTACCGGCAGCAGTAGATGGTACTTCACTGTCTACTTTGTCTGTAGCTATTTCCAGAATAGTTTCATCCATTCTCACGGTATCACCCGGCTTTTTGTGCCATTTCAGCACGGTAGCTTCCATGATACTTTCACCCATCTTAGGCATTACCAAATCAACAACTGCCATATATATATGTTAATTATAATTTATTTAGCAATAACGCGGTACAAAAATAATCAAATGAAGGGCAAAAGTATAATTTACCTGTCAGAGTAAGCAGATATAGTTTATTTTATCTTTTTTTACGTTCAGATACATCAGGCACAAAGCAGTACAGAGGGGCATATGTTGTTCAATTCCTTACAGTTTCTGGTTTTTTTCATGGTTGTTACCCTATGGTTCTACAGCCTGAAAACGCAAAAAAGCCGCAATTTGCTGCTGCTGATAGCCAGTTGCTATTTCTACATGTCTTTTGTGCCCAAATACATCTTGATACTGGGGGCTACAATTATTATAGACTACATAGCCGGTATATTAATAGAAAGAACGCAGGGTAAGGGTAGAAGACTATGGCTTATTATGAGCCTGATTGCCAATATAGGCATACTGGCATATTATAAATACTTCAATTTTCTCGCTGAAAATCTGAACGGTTTGCTGCACATGGCAAGCATTGATAAGCAATATAGCCTGATGGATATTGTATTGCCTGTAGGTCTGTCATTCCATACGTTTCAGGCTATGAGCTATACCATAGAGGTATACAGAGGTAAGCAACAGGCAGAACGCAATTTTGCTACCTATGCGTTATATGTCATGTTTTACCCGCAGTTAGTTGCAGGTCCTATTGAGCGCCCGCAAAATATATTGCCACAACTACATGAATACCGCCCTTACAATTGGGAGCATGTAAAAGAAGGATTGACAAGAATGCTGTGGGGTTTCTTTAAAAAAGTGGTGATAGCAGACAGGTTGGCTATGGTAGTAGATTATGCTTTTGATAATCATACATCATCATCCTGGTACGTATTGGTAATTGGCGCCGTATTCTATTCCTTCCAGATATATTGCGATTTCTCCGGCTACTGCGATATAGGTATTGGTGCTGCCAGAGTAATGAACATAAAGCTGATGGAGAATTTCTCTCAGCCCTATACATCTTCCAACATTACTACATTCTGGCAGCGATGGCATATGTCGCTCTCCGGTTGGTTCAGAGATTATGTATACATACCGCTTGGTGGTAACAGGAAAGGAGAGCTGCGCAGGCGTATCAATGTATTCATTGTTTTTCTGCTAAGTGGTTTGTGGCATGGTGCCAACTGGACTTTTGTGATGTGGGGAGGCCTGCATGGACTGTTGGTTACCGTTTTTCCGGGTAGTAAAGAAAAGCCAAAGTCAGTTGCGGTAAATGCATTGAAAGCTATTATAACCTTCATTGCAGTAACGGTGCTCTGGATATTCTTCCGTGCCAGCAATATCAGTCAGGCACTGTTATACATAGCAAACATACTCCGTCTGCAGGGTGGAGATACAACAACGGGCTTGAACATAGCAGAGATTTTATTTTCAGTGTTATTGATAATCGTAATGATGTTTAAAGAATTCCGTGTACAAGGATACAAGATGCAGAGTGATAAGAAGTTTTACATATATGCTGCAGCTATGGTAGCATCGTGTTATCTGTTTGGTGTATTTAACGAAAACCAGTTTATCTATTTCCAGTTTTAGAAGATGTTGAAAAGGGTATTGACATATTGCTTGATAGTTTTTGGGTTGGCAGTCTTGTATCTGTCTACCTCGAAAGATATGATGCAGAAAATATCTGATGCACGCAACGATCATGATGAATGGTGGGGTTCTCATTTTGCATATGAGGGCGACCTGGTGGGTATGTCTTATCTGTACTACGTGAAGGACTTTCATAAACCCAGACAAAGAGTATTTGCACCGCGTAATTGCAATAATGGAAAGGCTGTAAACCTTGTGTTGTGGGGAGATAGTTATACGATGCATTTTCGGGATACAGATTTTTGTGCTGACAGATTTCAATACGGCAGGCGGTATTTTGAAGACATCCAATACAAGCTCGATACATCATTACGAAATGTGTTGATTATTGAAAGTACCGAAAGGCATATAAGAGAATACTTTTCAGGCAACCGTATCTATGATGAATTGAAGCCTAAAACAGAAAAAGAGCTTAAGAAAACAACGTTTATTGATAGTAGAGAACATTCAATAGTATATGCTAATTTTTTACAACTGCCCGACATCAAAACGCTTTTCAATCCGCACATCAACAGAAACATAGAATACAATCTGTTTAATTACAATTGCATCAGTCCTGTAAGAAAAATAAAGGCCTGGATTAATTATAAGATTTTCAATCGTGCATCTGGGGATGCAGTTCTTTCTAAAAAGGGAGACAGGTTGTTTTATAACAAAACACTTGACAAAAAAGAAACTACAGGCTTCAATTGTCCGCTCGCTGATGCTGAAGTTAATAAGATAATAAAGCTGCTGAATGAGATAGAAGAACATTACAAAGCAGCAGGCTTTGATGATGTGTATTTATCAATAATACCCAATGCTGTTACTATTTATCAGCCTGAAGGATATAATATGCTGATACCTCGTATACAAAATAATAAGGCGCTGAAGATGAAGGTAGTTGACGTTTACACACCTTTTATGCAAAAGCCTGATGGTATGTTTTGGAAAGGAGACACACACTGGAGCAATGCAGGTGCAGATGTGTGGTTGAAGATTGTGAACAGCGTAATTACAGATACTACCTATATCGCATCGCGATAATCTTTCCGCCTTACAAGTTTCAGATCTTGCAGTACAGATGCTTTTACCTGTAGGGTAAAGAAATAACTCTTACGCTGCCCGAAAGGTATTGTACTCATACGTAGTTCCCAACAGTGCATATCGCGGTAAATATCTATAGATGTCAGTTGCAATTCTTTTGTAATAAGGTTATAGCCTGTACGCACACCAATCTTCCATCGTGGTGTCAGGTTTACATCTCCATTCAGGTCTATATAATTTTGAGATACTACTAGTGTATCACTTTTTGAGAAGGCGGAAAACTGTTTAGCTAATCCCAGCGAGTAGGCTATACTCATATTGAAAGGAACATTGAAATCTACATAATCGTTATACCTTCCGTACATCATCAACCTGCTATACTCATCCGATGCAGAGGAATTATTAGCATCTCTTTTTTTACTATGCAGACTTGCACTCAGACTTACGTTAGCATTCTGAAAACGTACCAGTCCGCCATGTCCGTTCCATTGCAAATCTCTGCTTCTGCGTCCGTTTTGGTAATCGAACGCATACGGATCGAAACTGGCATTCGCTGTCATGTTTACAACATTGAACAACATGGTTGCGAAGTTCATGGTAAAATTGCTCCAGTTGAAAGAATCTGCTGCCAGATTATAACTACCATTTATTCTGAAGTTGTCAATCAGCCTTATGTTTTTGTATCCTGTAGTGTCTTTACCGCTGCGCATTTTTATCTGCAGGTTGTTGTCAAGCCCAAAGTTGATAGCGCTACGCATATTGCCAAACTGATTGAGCCCCGGGGTAAATTCATTGCCCTCGTATGCCGATTGGTATGTAGGAGCACCGGTAGCATCAAGCCTTGTCCTATATCCGTAATAAAATGGGCTTGCAGCATAATCCGGTACATACCCAAAGCTGGCTTCGGGAGATAATACGTGCCTGATGCCGGCAATTTTGCTGCCTTTCTTAAACATCTTCATGCCGTATATCTGTGTGTAAAAGCGGATGCTTGCATCAAAATCTCGTGCAGTATAAAAACCTCTGTATGTATTTGTGTCAAGACGTGCATTGGCAATATCGTAAGACTTATACATGCGTCGTGTCATCCAGTACTCTTTGTAATTAACATTCATGCTCATTTTAATAAAGCGTAGAATATTGTAAGAAGCACTCACAGGTATACTGTGTTGTATACCATTCACCATCGGGTCTAAAGACAGTTTGCTGAAGCTGAAGGAAGAGTCGTAAAACTGAAGTTTGTTTCTCGCATCAAATGTGTACTGAACTGTTATTTTATCGTACCAATGTTCACCTACTCGTTTTTTACTCTGAAAAGGGTTAAAGCCATTTACAAAGAAGCTAACAGATGGAAGAGTAACATTTACAAGCCTTGTCTGCGTATTTTGATTGTGTAGTGCAGAAACAGTGAGCGATATCGGCTTGTTTTGCCAGCGTTTTGTATATGTAATATTCGATTGATATTGGTTTTGCAATATCTGGTTGGTAACATAACTGTTATTGGCATTGTAGGAGGATGTACCTGCGTCTACAGATGCTGAAAAGCTTACACCGGGGCGCGACTTAGCGTCTGATTGGTGTCTCCACTGAATATTAAAATCCTTTTTTACATTGGCATTCGCATCGTACGATTCACCCGATTTGTTGTAGGCATAGCGAAATGCAAAAGCACCGTTGTACCTGTATCTGTTTGCATAGTTGCTTAGCAAATTGGCTGCCCAGCTGCCTTTGGTATAAAAGTTTGCTTCGGCAAGCAGGTCTACTTTATCATTTACACTGAAATAATAACCACCATTCAGCAACCCAATTCCCCGTTGTTCTTCTATTGTGTAAGTAGGTATCTTAAAGCCGGAGCGCTGACCTTGGGTAATTGGAAACAATCCAAATGGCAGAAACAAAGGTGTTGGTATTTTTTCTATTCTGATGTTGGCAGGACCGGATGCTACGATACGGTTAGGTATCAGTTTTATTTTTTGTGCATAGATGCCGAAGTGAGGCTCGTCGAGTGCACAAGTAGTATATACGCTATGCAGGCCGTATATACTCTGGTCAGGGTTGCGTTTTACCTGTTCGCTTATCACAAAGCCTTCGCCATATTGCGAATGTGCATTGCGAACTATGGCACGTTTGCTTTTAAAATTGTATTGCAGTGAATCGTAAGTGAATTTTTCCTGCCCTTGAGTAAATTCCGGTTTGCCCTTGGCAGCAATTGTGCTGTCTTCAGACAGGGCAGCTATCACAATGTTTTTAGACTGCTGATAAGATACTTTGTGGGCACTCAGCTTCATCTCTTCAAAACTTACTTTGGCGCTACCATACAATTCAAACATGTTTTCACTCATGTTCAATACCGCAGAATCAGAGGCTTCGGCCGTTACCACATTCGGCAGTGCATCAGGTGATATTTTGATACCCAGTCGTTCTTCAAGGCTGTTTTTTGCAGTTGAGTCTTTTTTTGTGTTGACACTGTCTTTATCAAGAAGGCTGTCTGCTTTTATTGTATCTGTAGTCAGCTGTATGGTAGTGTCAGGTACTTGTTGAGCATGCGCATATTTTATGTTTGTTAAAACAAGCATAAAAATTACAACCGTTATAAGACTAAAACGGTGGCAGCTTGGGAAATTTGAGATAATTTTACCACGCAGGCTCATGAACGGACGCAAAAATAGGTAATTGCTTTGGTACGTCTATGAATTTGTATATTTAACCCAATTGCAAGCAGGTAAATCATGCGCATCAGATTATTATCATTTATACTATTAATAGTACTCATACCCAATATTGTAGCAGCTAACGCTAATAAGATAACAAAAATTGTGCTGGATGCAGGGCATGGCGGCAAAGACGCCGGTGCAAAAGGGCAATTTTCTTTAGAAAAAGAGCTGACACTGGCTATTGTGAAGCGTCTTGGAAAGATGATTAATGATAGTATGAAAGGGGTACAGGTAATTTATACACGTACCACAGATGAGTATCCTTTGTTGCCTGAAAGGCATAGAATAGCCAACGAGTCTAAAGGTGATGTGTTTATATCTGTACACATCAACTCGTCTGCCATGAAAAAGTATCGTGAATTGGTAGGCTATAAAACAGTGAAAAAGGGTAAAAAGAAAATGAAGCAACCCATTTATAAGGTTACCTATAACAATGTTACCAGTGCTACAGGTACAGAAAGTTATGTATTAGGGCTTCATCGCAACTCGCAGAAAGAAAGCGCTATAGGTGAATACGGTGAAACCGTTGCAGAAGAACCGGGAATGCTCGATGAAACCGATCCTATGACAGATATTATCATTGCACAATATGCTAAAGCTTTCCTGAGCCGCAGTGTGTTGCTGGGGACTAAAGTGCAGGAGCAATTTGAAAATCAGGGAAGAAGCAGCCGCGGTGTTATGCAGAAGGGGTTGGAAGTACTAGCTGGCAGTGCAATGCCTGGCGTATTGGTTGAGTGCGGCTACATTAATAACCCTGATGAGGAAGTATATATGAACTCTGAGCGTGGACAATACGAAATCGCTTTGGCTATTTTCAAGGGTATTAAAGCGTACAAAGCTGAGGTGGAAAGGTAGTATTAGTAATATTTTAATACTTGTTTTATAACTAACAGATAATGTAGCAGATACATTGTCATAGAAATTTAACAAGCTGTTGCATTTTAAAATTGTTTCCTTTATCTTTAAGCTTCGATAAAATTGATGAGCTAATGAAAGCCCGTTTAAAGACTATTGCTATTTCAGCATTTTTTGCAATTGCAGCATTCGTAACTGTAACATATTCATCTTGTAATAGCGATAAATGTAAAGCTATCGTTTGTGCATATGGTGGTGTATGTAAAGATGGAGCTTGTATCTGCGCAGCAGGTTATGAAGGCACACAGTGTGAAATCGTAACAAGAGAAAAATATAAAGGCGTTTGGAATGTATTTGAAAAAGGTACATATACCGAAACTACTCAATATCAGATTAGTATAGACTATGCTCCTGGCACTGATATGACTAAAATGGTAATTAATGGCTTTAATAATAATATTACTCAGCCGGTAAATATTCGTATCAACGGTGATGAAATTACTATACCACAGCAAATAATAGGTGGTTTTGAAATACAGGGTAAAGGTGTACTGAAATATGATGCTTATTATGCTAAACATGGTGAACTGACAGTCCGTTATACTATAAAAGATTTGTCAAACAATATGACAAATGATTATGGTGTAAACACAGGGGAACCGTCAATTTGGTCTAAATAATTCTTATCAGAATACTCATGATATTTAAAGCCTCGCATTGCGAGGCTTTTGTTTTTACAATCGATGTCTTTGTTATTTATTGAGGAGCAGCAGTAAATCTGCCATTGCTATAGCTGCAGCGGCCTCTGCTACTACGGGTACACGTAGTGCAATACACAAGTCATGCCTGCCTTTTACGGCAAATGCTTCTACCTGCTGTGTTTTATTATTCCATGTTTGTTGTTCTTTGGGCGTGCTGCTGGTGGGCTTTACAGCTATGCGAAAGGTAAGTTCATTACCATTGGTAATGCCGCCATTTATGCCACCAGCGTTATTAGTCTTTGTTGTTCCGTCTGCGTCCGTAAAAGCATCATTGTGCTCACTGCCTTTCATTTTTGCAGCACCAAAACCACTGCCAAACTCTATACCCTTAATAGCAGGAATAGAAAACGCAATGTGGCTTATTAATGATTCGGCAGAATCGAAGAATGGCTCTCCAAGCCCTCCAGGCAGCCCTTTTACAGTACAACTAACAATACCGCCAATACTATCCTGCTCTTCTACTGCTTTTTGTATGGCAGCTTCAATATCTATACTGCCACCAGCTTCTACCAGTGTAGCGTTGATAGTTATTCCATTCAATACTTTCTTGGCAACCACACCTGCTGCTACAAGGCATACAGTCAGCCTGCCCGAAGAATGCCCGCCACCGCGATAATCGTTATAGCCGTCAAATTTTTTGTGCAGAACAAAGTCTGCATGTCCTGGGCGTGGTGTATCACGCAGGGCTTCGTAGTCTGAAGAACGTGTATTGTTATTACGAAATATGATAGTGATTGGTACACCTGTAGTTATGTTATTGAAAACACCGCTTAGTATTTCAGGTGTGTCATCTTCTTTGCGCGGCGTAGTGCCTGCTGCGCCTGCTTTGCGGCGTGCTATATCTTTTTCAAAATCTTCGGCAGAAAGTGGAATGCCTGCAGGACAACCATCGATGGTAACACCAACAGCAGGTCCGTGAGATTCTCCGAAAATATGTACACGAAATATTCGCCCGAAACTATTCATAGTTCAAATTACATTTTACACCCAATGCAGCCAAGTCTTTAAAGAAGTCGGGGTACGACTTCGCCACAGCTTCTGCGTGGTTGATTGTTATATCTCCATCTGCATACAAAGCCGCTATTGCTGCTGCCATGGCTATGCGGTGGTCATTATAGCTATCTACAATACAGTTTTTAAATTGTTGTACTCCTGTTATCTTAATTGTGTTATCTCCAAGCTCAAATTTAACACCAAGCTTATCTAATAACGCGGTGGTACTTGTTATGCGGTTACTTTCTTTATGTACCAATCTGTTAGTTCCACTGATAGTACTTGTGCCACTGCATGTACCTGCATAAATGGCAAGTATTGGTATTAAATCAGGGCAATTTGTTGCATCAAAACTGAAAGGTCTTCGTTCGTTGGTTGCTACCTGCATAATGGCACGGTCTGCCTGTAGCGATGATATGTTAAGGTTTTTGATATCAATACCGCCTGCTATTGCATTGGCTACTACAAAATTGCTTGCAGCACTCCAGTCAGCTTCTATTGTTATCTCCACATCATCGTGCAATGCAGGTTGCGGATGAATGGTAAAGCTTTCGTAATTATTATTAGCAATGTTCTTCCCAAATTTGCGCAGCACATCCAGCGTAAGGTCTATATATGGTTTGCTGTTCAGGTTATTTACTGTTATTGTTGCAGGCTCTTTTGCAGCGAATGAATAAGCGAATAACAACCCAGTCAAAAACTGAGAACTTAATGAGCCATCTATTGTGATGTTGTTGGGATGTAATGGACCTTTTATAGTTGCAGGCAGCAGATTATTATTGCTCTGTATGCTGACGCCAAGCGAAGGGAATATTTCTCCGAAAACATCCATCGGGCGAGATAGCAAACTGCCCTCTCCCGTTATGGTTAATGGCTGATGATACAACGCAGCAATAGGAATAAACAATCTGGCAGATAAGCCACTTTCATGGCAGTTAATAATATTACTATTCGGATTGATTCCGTGCGATGTTATTTCAACATAGTCTTTATTATGCCTTACATGTGCACCCAATTGCTGAATGATATTCAGTGCAGCTTTATCATCATCAGATATTCCGGGGTTATTTATGATAGTCTTGCCTGTATGCAATAGTGCAGCAGCACAAGCTCGCTGCATCAGGCTTTTTGATGCAGGTTGGGTAATGATACCCGAAGGCTTGCCCGGACTAATGATTGCCTGCATTGTTGAAGTCTTCTAATGCTTGTTTTATGGTATCAAAAGGCAGTGGTTTTATAAATGCACTGCCAATGCTGTTCAGCAGTATGTAGTCTATACTGTTGTTGCTACGTTTCTTATCCATCACCAGTATATCCATCAACTGGTCTGTGTGCAGCTTTAATGATGTAGGAAGTTTGTAGCGTTCCAGAATATTTGTCAATTGTGTGCGAACATCTGTTGGTAGCGCACATTCTTTTTCTGCAATAATGCAGGCGATCAACATGCCCAACGATACAGCCTGTCCGTGTGGCAGATTGTATAGCGTTTCTATAGCGTGTCCTGCTGTATGGCCAAAGTTCAGCAGCTTGCGTACACCATTCTCTTTCTCATCCTCCGTCACGGTTTTATTTTTCCATGCCACGCATTTTTCAATAAGCTTACCCAAAGATTTTGCATTGGCTCTGTAGTAGCCAATGTCATGTTTGCTGAGGCTGTTGAAAAGCGATGCATCGAAAATGCAACCGTATTTTATTATCTCCGCAAAGCCATTGCTCCATTCTATTTCGGGCAGTGTCTTCAGCAGTTGGCTGTCGTACAGTATAAAAGATGGCTGCCTGATGTTGCCGAGCATATTTTTATGCAGTCCGAAGTTGACGCCGTTTTTGCCACCAATAGCGGCATCTACCATTGCCAGCAGGGTAGTAGGCACAAAGCCAAATGGTACACCACGCATATATATGCTCGCGGCATAGCCTGCAATATCTGTTGCCACACCACCACCCATACCCACAATGGTGGTTTTCTTATGGGCTTTAAACTCCAGCAGTTGCTCTACGATATTGTGCAGGGTATTTTCCGTCTTATATTCTTCTCCCGCAGGTATGATGATGGTACGATAATCGCCGATAATGTGCTGATACAATGTGGCAACATTGCTGTCAGTAATGATAATGCTACTTTCGGTAGGCGCATTCTTTGTTAGCTCGCTAATGTCTGAAAAGCTATACTGTACCGTGCCCGTGGGGAAACTGACGTTGTATTCCATCTGTATATCAAAATTAACCCTTATCAGCTTAAATAATAAGCAGGTACGCAATATCTATGGGCAGAGGCTGTCGGTAAGGCAGCTTATTTGTACCTTTGCGCTTCTTTATGAGCAGGAACGGAAAAGTATTGGTGGCAATGAGCGGCGGTATTGATAGTACCGTTACGGCATTGATGCTTCATAACCAGGGTTATGAAGTAGTGGGTATTACCATGAAGACATGGGATTATGCATCGTCTGGTGGTGGTAAGAAGGAGACAGGCTGCTGCAATCTTGATTCTTTCAACGATGCAAGGCAGGCAGCTGTAGACCACGGCTTCCCGCACTATGTGCTGGATATACGTGAAGAATTTGGTGATTCGGTTATCAACAATTTTGTTGATGAATATCTGGCAGGCCGAACGCCTAATCCTTGTGTGCTTTGTAATACACATATCAAATGGTCGGCATTGCTGAAACGTGCCAATGCTTTGGATTGTGATTTTATAGCAACAGGCCACTATGTAAAAGTGCGGGAAGAGAACAGCCGTTTTGTACTCTCAAAAGCAAAAGACCTTACCAAAGACCAGAGCTATGTGCTATGGGGCTTGGGGCAGGATTGCCTGAGCCGCAGCATCTACCCGTTGGGCGATTATCTGAAAACAGAAGTTCGCCAGTTGGCTTTCGATATGGGTTATAAAGAGCTTTCTAAAAAAGCAGAGAGCTACGAGATATGTTTTGTGCCGGACAATGACTATCGTGGCTTCCTGAAGCGCAATGTAGAAGGGCTGGAAGAGCGCGTTGCAGGTGGTAATTTTGTACTGTCGGATGGTAAAGTAGTAGGTAAACACAAAGGCTATCCTTTCTATACCATAGGCCAACGCAAGGGGCTGGACATCGCACTCGGCAGGCCAATGTTTGTAACACAAATCATCCCTGAAACAAATACTGTGGTACTGGGTGAGGCGCATGAACTGCAACAGTCTGAAATGTTTGTGAGCGGGCTGAACTGGGTAAAATATGACAGTGTGCAGGACGGTATGGAGGCTACAACCAAAATCCGTTACAAAGACGCAGGTTCAGTGAGCCATATCTTTAACGAGGGCGATGGTGTACGTGTATCATTCGACCATGCGGTAAATAGCATAGCACCGGGGCAGTCTGCAGTAATATATGAGGGCGATGATGTTATAGCAGGTGGTATCATCAGGAGAGGGTATAATAACTAATTTAACATCGAAACTATTAGTGAAACGCAAGGCTTTAGCCTTGCGTTCTTTTTTTAACATGACAAATGCCACAGGCTGATTATCTTTGCACCCGAAATAACAAAATCAATTATATGAGTTTTATTACCAACATTATTGCTCGCCAGGTATTAGATAGCCGTGGCAATCCTACTGTAGAAGTTGATGTACACACAAGCGATGGCCACATGGGCCGTGCCGCAGTTCCGTCTGGTGCAAGCACAGGCAAGCACGAAGCTGTAGAGCTGCGCGATGGTAACAAGAAACAATACCTCGGTAAGAGCGTAATGAAGGCAGTAAACAACGTAAACGAAAAGATTGCAGAAGAACTGTATGGTTGGGATGTAACAGACCAACGTGGTCTGGATCAGGCAATGCTGGATCTGGATGGTACTGCTAACAAAGCAAAACTGGGTGCCAACTCAATACTGGCTGTGAGCCTTGCATCTGCAAAAGCTGCGGCGCAAGCTACAGGCCTTAGCCTGTACCGCTATGTAGGTGGTGCAAACGCAAAAACACTGCCTGTACCAATGATGAACATCCTGAACGGTGGTGCGCATGCCGATAACAAAATCGATTTTCAGGAATTCATGGTAATGCCTGTAGGGGCGCCTAGCTTTAGCGAAGGTCTGCGTTGGGGTGTTGAAATATTCCACCACCTGAAGGCAGTATTGAAAGACAAGAAATTCAATACCAACGTAGGTGACGAAGGTGGTTTTGCGCCGGCAGAAATCAAAAGCAACGAAGAAGCCATCGAAACGGTACTGAAAGCTATCGAGAAAGCTGGTTTCAAACCGGGCGAACAAGTAGCTATTGCAATGGATGCAGCTATCAGTGAACTATATGACGAGAAATCTAAGAAATACATATTCCACAAAAGCAGCGGTGCTAAACTAAGCAGTGAAGAAGTAGTGGAATACTGGGCTAAATGGTGCAAGAAATATCCTATCGTGAGTATTGAAGATGGCATGGCTGAAGACGACTGGAAGGGTTGGAAAATGCTGTCTGATGCCATCGGTAATAAAGTGCAGTTGGTAGGCGACGATTTGTTTGTAACAAACGTTAACCGTTTGGAAAGAGGTATTAAAGAAGGCGTTGGTAATGGCCTGTTGGTAAAAGTAAACCAGATAGGTACACTTACTGAAACTATCGAGGCTGTAACAATGGCGCAACACGCTCGTTACAATACCATCATGAGCCACCGCAGTGGTGAAACGGAAGATTACACAATTGCTGACCTGGCTGTGGCGCTGAATTGCGGACAGATTAAAACAGGTTCTGCTTCTCGTAGCGACCGTATGGCTAAATACAACCAACTGCTGCGTATTGAAGAAGAACTGGGTTCTACAGCATACTACCCAACCAAAGCACTGAAGTTTGGTAAGTAATTGTTTGTAAGCAGTAATTAGGTTAATTTAGTATTCATTAAAGGCCAACTAATGAAAAAGGTATTAAGCATTGTCACCAACAAGTTTGTGCTAACAGCGCTGGCATTCGGTGTGTGGATGTTCTTTTTCGATCAGAATGATTTCAGGTCTATGCAGCAACGCAAGCAAGAGTTGCAAAGTACTAAAGACAACATTGCGTATCTGAATAATGAAATAGCCCGTATGGAAAAAGACCATGAAGAAATGGTCGGTAATCCGCAAAGGCTGGAGCAATATGCCAGAGAACAATACCTGATGAAGCGCGATAATGAAGATGTATATGTAATCGAGAAATAGAGATTATATAACGACATAAAAAAGCCCCGAAATTTTCGGGGCTTTTTCTTTTATAGTTTTCTGCGTTTCAGTTCTTTGTTGATGAGAGAAAGCTCTCGTCCAGTTTGTCCGGCAACAGATGTGTTTTCCTGCGCGCGGCGCATCAGATAGGGGATAACATCTTTTACAGGGCCGTATGGCAGGTACTTGGCCACATTATAACCACTGTCTGCCAGATTGAAAGATATGTTATCGCTCATACCGTAGAGCTGAGAGAAATATACTTTGGCGGTATTGTGTGCAATGCCATGCTCGTCCATGTACTTAGCAGCAAGCAGGCAGCTTTTTTCATTGTGCGTACCTATGAATAGTGCAATTTTATCGAGCCTTTCGAGGCAGAAGAGAACACCCGCATCATAGTCGTGGTCGGTACTTGCCTTGTCTGGTTGTATGGGCGATGGGTAGCCCATTTTCATGCCACGCTCACGTTCTTTTTCCATATAGGCGCCACGTACCAGTTTAGCGCCTAATATATATCCCTTGGCACTCGATTCTTCAAAAGATTTTTTCAGGTATGCCAATGTAGCATGTGCATACATCTGAAAAGTGTTGAAGATAAGCCCTTTCGCTTTGTTATATTTTTCCATCATGGCATTGGCAAGGTCGTTTACCGGGCCTTGTATCCATGTTTCCTCAGCATCTATCAGCACCATGATGTTGTTGTCAAATGCCGTTTTGCAGATAGTATCTATACGGTTATAAACCCTGTCCCATTCAGCTTTCTCACTATCAGACAGCGTGCTGCCGGCATGTAATTTTTCCAGTAGCGAGAACCTTGAAAAGCCAGTTACCTTCAGGCTGATAAACGGAATGTTTTTTTGAGAAGCAGCGTATTTCACGGCTTTTACAAATTCCGGTACTGCTTTATCAAATTCTTCCTCGCCTTCCTTGCCTTCTACACCATAGTCCATTATTACCCCTACTTTATATTGCGCAAGGGTATTGGCAACTACAGCCGCCTCTTCCATTGTTTCACCACCACAAAACTGCTTGTATATGGTGTTTTTAATCAATCCCTTTATGGGCAGATTCCATGAAATAGCCCATTTCGTGGCCCACATACCCACACTTGTCAGCGTAGGCGAGCCCATTGATGAGAACAAGAAATGAGCTTGTTTTAAATCTTTGTTGGAACGATACCTGAACGCGATTGCTGTATTGTCAAATTCTGGAAGCATAAATTCTATTAACTGCGCAAAAATAAATCCTATTTACCGCTAAAAGAAGCGTAATATTTTGTCACACCATTGTATTAATTTTTGCTTTGACGTATGAAAACTTGTTTTTGGCAAATTTTTTGGTTCATTATTTCATGAAAATGGCTATTTTTACAATTCTATAATTATTAAAAAAACAACGCAATGAGAAAATTATTATCACTAATGTGCGCAGGTGCTATAGCATTTGGTGCTAATGCACAGGAGTCTGCTACTAAGTCGCTGGTATTCAGGGACAACGGTACGAAAATGAGGCCTGGTAACACAGACTACAAAAATTTCGTTAAGCAACGTAATATCCAGAATGCAATGAACGGCGCTAACAAATCTACTGGCGCTGGTGGTAGCAAATGGTATTCTACTTATGATGTAGCAGATGGTTACTTGGGTAACGTATTGTCAAATAATGACTTCGTATTCTACATTGATTGGGATTCTACACTGACTCAGAAGTTCAGCACTGGTTACGGTCCTGTAAACTGGTTGTCTGCTGCATCTTTCATAGATCCAATTAACTCACAAGGTTTCAACAGTAATTCACTGTACCCGGGTTCTGATATCCGTGTTCAGCCTTGGAATACTTACACTGTTGACTCTATCTTCTTCCCTGCTGCGTATATTCAAAGCCCAACAGGTGGTGCATCTACAATCGATACATTGTACTTGTCTGTAGCTCCTGTAGCGTTCAATGATGCTACAGTTACTTCTACAACTGATCCGGATGTTGTGAACTATGCTGGTGTTACTGCAAACGGTAACATTCTTAAAGTTCAAAGGCTCGGACCTACCGATAGCTTTAACAGGCGTTTAGGTAATGCAGGTGTTGTTTCTTGGAAACTTCCTTTGATTGATACATTGCGTAAACCTAAAAATACAGATGGTACTTTCCCGGTACGTAACTACGTTCTGAAACTGCCTACTACACTGACTGTACCTGCAGGTTCTGGCGTTGCAATGTCTATCGCATTCAAACCAGGTGAACCATGGGCAAACGGTGACTCAGTACAAAAACACCACTATTTCATGCCATTGGCTGCTGAAAGTGCTGATAACACAATTATGCCTTATTTCTACTATACATACAATGATCACAGTATGTCTTACCTGATGCACTATTCAAATGCTGGTGGTTATTCATCTTCAGTATCATTGGAACTGGCTAACACTAATGCTTATGGTTATGAATACATAAACATGGGTCTGCACATCAACTGTGCTAATTGTGCTACTATTGATGGTGCAACTGGCATTACAAACGTAAGCCTGATTAAAGGTGCTAAAGCTTATCCAAATCCTGCAAACAATGAACTGAACATTGCTTTCGGTTTAAGCGATGCAGCTAATACAACTGTTTCTATTGCTAACACAGTAGGACAAGTAGTAATGAGCAAAAATCTTGGTTCAGTAAGCAATGGTGAAGTTACATTCTCTACTGCTAACCTTTCTAACGGTGTTTATTTCTACACTGTAGAAGCTAATGGTCAACGTCAAACTGAACGTTTCGTTGTAGCTCACTAATATTTAATTAGTTTAATATTATAGAATGAGGGTAACGTTTTTCGTTACCCTTTTTCTTTTTTTACAAAACAATAGTTTATTATTGCACACGTCCGAAAAAACCGCAACGGCGTTTTTGTTGTTGTAACAAGCGTAAATGAATAACTGAGAATGGCGAAAAACCTGCTGATAGTTGAGTCTCCGGCAAAGGCTAAAACAATTGAAAAAATACTGGGTGAAGATTTCGAAGTGAAGTCCTGCTATGGTCATATCCGCGATCTTGAAAAAGAAGCGATGGGCATCGATATTAATAATGGCTTCAAACCCAAGTATATTGTTTCTGAGGATAAGGAAAAAGTGGTAAAGGAACTTAGATCATTAGCAAAAAAATCTGAAGAGGTTTGGTTAGCTACCGATGAGGACCGTGAGGGAGAAGCTATTTCATGGCACCTTTGCGAAGTACTCGGCCTCGACCCACTTACTACAAAACGTATCGTTTTTCACGAGATTACTAAGCCTGCTATCAAGAAAGCGGTAGAGAAACCTCGTACTGTAAATATGGACCTCGTAAATGCCCAACAGGCACGCCGTGTGCTGGATCGCATTGTGGGTTTTGAAATATCGCCTATCCTGTGGCGCAAAATGAGCATGCGCAACAACCTGTCTGCAGGCCGTGTACAATCTGTAGCGGTGAGGCTGATAGTAGAGCGCGAGCGTGAGATTACTAAGTTTAAAGCAGAGAGCAGTTTTAAAGTAGAAGCTTTCTTTACTGCTCCTGATATTAATAATAAGAAGGTAACGTTTAAAGCTGAAGGGCCTGATAAAATGAAAGGTTCTGCTACAGCCAAAACATACTTGCAACGTTGCATCAATGCAACCTATGCGGTAAATGATGTACAGGTGAAACCGGGTAAAAAATCGCCTGCTGCACCTTTTACAACATCTACATTGCAACAGGAGGCCAGCCGCAAACTTGGCTATTCTGTTTCTAAAACCATGCTGATAGCGCAGAAGCTGTACGAGAATGGTCATATCACCTATATGCGTACAGACTCTGTAAACCTTTCTGAAACTGCTCAGGATAATATCCGCGGTGCAGTATTTCAGCAATACGGAGATAAATATTATCAGCAACGCAAATTTCAGAATAAAAACGAATCGGCACAGGAAGCGCACGAAGCCATCCGCCCGACAGATATGAATACCACATCTGTTGGTGATACGGATACACAACGCCTTTACGACCTGATTTGGAAACGTACGATGGCCAGCCAGATGGCAGATGCACAACTGGAGCGTACGATAGCTAAAATAAATGTATCATCTCAACCCGATCCGTTGACTGCAACAGGTGAGGTTATTCGTTTTGATGGTTTCCTGAAAGTATATACAGAAGGAAAAGATGATGACGAGGATGAAGATGAAAACGAAGGTATGCTGCCACCGCTTGTAGCAGGTCAGTCGCTAGACCTTACAGAGATGCGTGCTACAGAGCGTTTTACACGTCCTGCACCACGCTATACAGAGGCTTCGTTGGTTAAAAAACTTGAGGAGCTTGGCATTGGTCGTCCTTCTACATACGCACCAACAATCAGTACTGTACAGCAACGTGGCTACGTAGAAAAGCGTGAGAAAGAAGGTGTGAAGCGCGACTTTGAAATATTGACGCTGAAGAATAACGAAGTAACAGAAAGAAAAGAATCTGAGAATACAGGTGCTGAACGTAACAAACTCTTCCCTACAGATTTGGGTATGGTTGTAACAGATTTCCTGAGCGAGCATTTCGATAGGATTATGGATTACAGCTTTACGGCAAAAATTGAACAGGAGTTTGATGAAATTGCACAGGGCAGGGAAAAGTGGAACAAAATGATAGAGACATTCTATCAACCATTCCACCAGTCTGTAGAGCATACAATGGAGCATGCAGGCCGTGCAAAAGGTGAACGCGAATTGGGGCCTGACCCTGCAACAGGTAAGCCTGTATTTGCACGTCTTGGCCGTTTTGGCCCAATGGTGCAGATAGGTACTACTGAAGATGAAGAAAAGCCACGTTTTGCAAAACTGCGTACCAACCAAAGCATCGAAACCATCACGCTGGATGAAGCAATGGAGCTTTTTAAACTGCCACGTACCCTTGGCTTGTTTGAAGGCGTAGACGTTGTTGTAAACATAGGTCGTTTTGGTCCATATGCACAGCACGATGGCAAATTCTATTCTTTGAAAAAAGAGATGGACCCATATACGGTAGAGCTGGAAGAAGTAGCACCGCTGATTGAAGAAAAACGCAAAGCTGCTGCTGAAAGCACCATCAAGATTTTCGAGAAAGAAAAAATCAAGATACTCAAAGGCCCTTATGGCCCATACATAAAACAAGGTTTGCGCAACTATAAGATTCCGAAAGATAAATTGGAGACTGCCGCTAACCTTACGATTGAGGAAGTGAAAGCCATCATAGAAGAGCTGAAGGCAAACCCGCCGAAAAAAACGGCAAGGGGTAAGAAAGGAAAATCATAAAATTGATGTAACTTAAGACTTACAGACGAGGCAGCTTTTTGCATGCAGGCTAATAAGGAAATACGTGCTTTATTGCAATTGATTGATGACCCTGATGATGAGGTCTTCGATACCGTAGCCAACAAACTACTGGGCTTTGGCAGGGAGATTATTCCCAATCTGGAGCAACTGTGGGAGGTGACTGTAGATGAAGGCATACAAGAGCGTATAGAAACGCTAATACATAGGGTTCACTTCAACGATTTGCAGGAGGAATTTTTAGAATGGAGCAATTCTAAAAATCCTGAGCTGCTGCGTGGTGCAATACTGGTGGCAAAATACCAGTTTCCCGATTTAAATATTCCGTCTATCCTTACACAGTTTGACCAGATACGCAGAAACATATGGCTTGAATTGAATAATTACCTTACTCCGCTGGAGCAGGTAAATGTATTTAACAGTATTCTTTACAACTATTACAAACTGCAGGGCCACGAGCTTACAGAGCGTGAGCCTAAATATTTTTTCATCAATCAGGTACTGGAGAGCAAACAAGGGAACTCATATTCACTAGGTGTGCTATATCTGGCACTGTGCGAATTGTTGGATATCCCCATTTTTGCTATAGACCTGCCGCGACAGTTTGTGTTTGCATACATTGATACCCTGCACCATTTCTACAGGCAAGACGATGATGCCGTGCAGCAGATACAGTTTTATGTAGATCCGCTAAGTGGTATGGTTTACACGCAGAAAGATGTAGATACCTATCTGCGCAAGATAAACTACAATGATAGGGATGCATACATGGCACCATTATCTTCTAAACGTGTCATCTTTAAAATGCTGGAAGAGTTGGCATTGTGCTACAGGTACAAGCGCGAGGAAGCTAAGGCCGAAGAAATCCAGTCGCTGATGAATTTGCTGATAAAGGATTAATCGCTATTCCTCTTCTCCTTCTTCGTTGATGGTAAGTTTCACACGTTGTATGCGCATCTTATCGATGTTCAATACAGTGAAGTCGTAGTTCTTGTAGCTGACAGTTTCGTTAACAGCAGGGAATTTGCCCGATATTTCAAGAATCAAACCGGCAAGAGAATCGCTTTCTCCACGAGCTTCTTCAAACTCGTCTGATGGCAGACCTATCATACGCGCAACGTCATTGATGAGCGTCTTGCCCTCGAAGATAAAGTTGTTGTCGTCTATCTTTTTAAAGTGAAGGTCGTCTTCGTCAAACTCATCTTTTATGTCGCCGATGATTTCTTCCATGATATCCTCAAGCGTTACTATGCCCGATGTTCCACCAAACTCGTCTACCACAACTGCAAAGTGTATACGCTTTTGCTGAAACTCTTTCAACAGGTCTTCGATGAATTTACCCTCATGCACAAAATATGCAGGGCGTATCAATGTATGCCAGTCAAAGTCGGCATCTTCAGTATGTGGCAGAAAGTCTTTAGTATAAATAATACCTGCAACCTTATCCAGGCTTTCTTTATATACAGGCATACGGGAGTAGCCCACTTCTATAGCCAGCTTTTGTACTTCAGGAAAACTAAGTTCATGCGGCACACCACTTACGTCCATACGTGTACGCATTATCTGACGTGCGGTGATGTTGCCAAATTTCAGAATGCCTTTGAAGATGTTTACCTCCTCACGTGTGGCAGTATGCCCAACAGTCAACTCTATGGCATGCTCAAAATCCTCGTTGCTGATGTTGTTAGCTGTCTTATTACCAAGTTTGGTTTCTATGTAGTTGGTAGATGATACCAGTATATTGCTCACAGGCTTGAAGAGTTTGCTCATAGCACTCAATACCGGTGCAGAGAACAGTGCCATCTTCAGGTTGTTTTGTGTTGCGTAAACTTTGGGCAATACCTCGCCAAACAGTACCAGCAGAAAGGTAACTGCAACAACCTGTACTAAAAACAACATTACAGGGCTGATGCTATCGGGGAGCAATTGATTGACCAGCAGATTAGTTGCAATAACGATAGCGATATTGATGAAGTTGTTAGCAACCAGTATAGTAGCAAGCAAGCGCTTAGGCTGCTCCAGCAGGTTTAGTGTTTGTCTTGAACCACCATCTTCTTTCAACTTCAGGTAGTTGATGTCTTTGGCAGTAAGGGAAAAATAAGCAGTTTCTGCACCAGCAGTAATAGCAGTAAGCAGCAGTAGTACAAGTATGATGATGATTAATACAGTAAGGTTTGTAGCAGAGAAAGCCTCTGTAGAGGCCTGCAGCAAGAAAGGTATTAATGTCGTGTCTCCTTCAGATGAACTTTCCAATGTGTCGTTGTTTGGTGACCCTCCAAAATTAAAAAAAGGAAAGAAATAAAAAACTTCTTTCCTTTTATATTAAGATTTTGATTGTCTTATTAAAATGGCAAATCGTCTTTAGTGCCGCCTATATTAGGGTCGTACCCCATATCAGGAGTGGCAACGTCGCTGCTTTCGCCTGGTGGAGTCGGAAAATCGCCGTTTTCTTTGCGTTTATCCAGCATTACAAGGTTATCGCCCACTATTTCGGTGCTGAAACGTCTGTTTTTGTCTTTGTCTTCCCATGTACGGGTACGCAGTCGGCCTTCTATAAACACTAGACTGCCTTTGTGCAGGTATTTTTGTGCAAGCTCTGCCAGTCCACGCCATAGCACTACTGTATGCCATTCGGTCTGAGATACAAGATTGCCGTTTTTGTCCTTAAAAGTTTCGGTAGTAGCGAGAGGGAATTTTGCTACAGCTATATTTCCTTCCAAGTGTTGCAGATCCGGGTCGCGTCCAAGATTACCAATCAGCATGACTCTGTTAACGCCTCTCATAGATTACTTGTTGTTTATCAATTAGAAAAAATTATAACCTTTCTAAGTATTAAAAATAAAAATTTTTTTCTAAAAAAGAAACTATGGTTTTAGGGAAGGCTATTTTTTTCAATCCCTTGATGTCCACCCATTTACCATGTTCTAAAACAGGTGTTTCAGGCGCTTGTATGCTTAGTGTGTAAAATCTTGAATGTATTGTTTGGTGGGTCAGTTGCTGTTTCAAACTGCCGGCAAATTCAGGCTTGCTTTTAGTGGCAAGGGCTTTGTAAGCCGTTGTTTTCTTCAGGTCGTTTATATCTGTTGGTATCTCTGTTTCTATCAGGTATAGTTCGTGCAGATTGTGCCATATGTCTTTGCCCTCCCGCTTATTTACCCAAATATTGCCATCGTGCTGCAACAGCAGGTAGTTGAAATGGCGTTCTTTTACTTTCAGCTTCTTTGCCCGCACAGGTAGCAGGGCTATCATATCCTGTTTCAGGGCTATGCATTGCTTTTGCAATGGGCAGCTTTCGCACAATGGCTTCTGTGGTGTGCATACAGTAGCTCCCAGGTCCATAATAGCCTGATTGTAGGCCGCGCTGTCTTCGGTGTACAACAGCTCCTGTGCCAGACTGTGAAACAGCTTCTTGCCCTCTGTACCATCAGACGGGGTATCGATGCCAAAGAAACGTGCCAGTACCCTGTACACATTGCCATCTACCACGGCATGAGGCAGCCCGTAGGCAAAAGATGCTATGGCTGCCGCGGTGTAGGGGCCAACCCCTTTAAGCGCTATTATGCCCTCATGTGTGTCTGGAAACTTGCCATTTAATTCTTGGCAGATGTAGCGTGCGGTTGCAAGCATATTGCGGCAGCGGTTGTAGTAACCTAGACCCTGCCATATACGGTATACGTCCTCATCATCTGCGTCTGCCATATCCTGTATGGTAGGGTAGGCATTGGTAAAGTTGAGGTAGTAGGGCAGCCCTTGCAGGGCACGTGTCTGTTGCAGGATTATTTCAGATAGCCATATTTTATATGGGTCTTTCTCCGATTTCCACGGCAATTGTCTGTCGTTATCGGTATGGTGCCAGTTTATCAGCTGTTTGGTGAAAAAGCGTTTTTGTGCGTTTGGCGTCTCCATTCCACGCAATATACACAAGCTACACATCTGCCCGATTTTTTTGTTTAAAAACTCCGTTCTAAAGCCTACTTTTGCGGCACAATTTCCTCAATTCATGGAGCTGAATAAACTGAAAGATATAGCCACACAGGTGCGCAGAGATATAGTACGTATGGTGCATGCCGTTCAAAGCGGTCACCCGGGTGGCTCTCTGGGCTGTACAGATTACATGGTAGCATTGTACTTCCACATCATGAAGCACAATCCTTCATTCAATATGGATGCGAATGGCGAAGATGTTTTCTTCCTGTCAAACGGACACATTTCTCCTGTATTCTACAGCGTATTGGCACGTTCAGGTTATTTCCCCATCAGCGAGTTGGGTACTTTCCGCAAACTGAACAGCCGTTTGCAAGGCCACCCTACTACGCACGAGCATCTGCCAGGTGTACGTATTGCAAGTGGTTCGCTAGGGCAAGGCCTTAGTGTTGCGGCAGGTGCAGCACTTACCAAAAAACTGAATGGTGATGCAACCTTTGTATTCTCGTTGCATGGCGATGGAGAACTGCAGGAAGGCCAGAACTGGGAAGCTATCATGTTTGCTGCGCATCACAAAGTAGACAATCTGATTGCAACTATAGATTACAACGGCCAGCAGATTGACGGCCCTACAGATAAGGTAATGAGCCTCGGTTCACTGCAGGCAAAATTCGAAGCTTTCGGTTGGCATGTAATAGAGCTGAAAGAAGGTAACGATATGCAAGCGGTTATCAATACACTGGAAGCTGCTAAAGCTGCATGTGGTAAAGGCAAGCCTGTATGTATACTGATGCATACCGCTATGGGTAAGGGTGTAGACTTTATGGAAGGCACACACGAGTGGCACGGTATTGCACCAAACGATGCACAACTGGAAGCTGCCCTTGCTCAATTGCCATCAACTATCGGCGATTATTAATAGCGGCTTAATAAAATAGTTTTTAACAAAAGCATGCACTAAATAAGTGCATGCTTTTTTCTTTTGCGTCAATCGCAAGTATTATTTTAGTCAAAAAATTACCGATGATGAAGAAACCCACTCTTTTGCTTTTCGCTGCATTGGCAGCACAGTTAACAATTACATCCTGCGGAAAGGACGAAGACAAAACAGCTACTCCAACCCCCACACCAACACCTACAAATAAAGAATTACTGATAGGCACATGGCAGGTAAAGCATTACGCGGATGATGATAACAAGAATCTGATAATGGATGAATCGGAACTTTACCCCCCTGATTCTAATCAAGAGTTTAGGTTTATGTTCAATAGTGATGGTACAGGCGCGGCGTTTGAAAAATATGAAACTGTAATTGATACTACTAAGTATAAATGGTATATGAATGGTGATACGAGTGTGCTGTTGTTGCCAGATTTTGATCCAACAGATAGCGTACTATTTACGATAGATAAAGTATCTAAAACAGATTTGATACTGAAAGATAGTGGCGATCCGCTGTATTATAGTTGGATAGTATTTACAAAACAATAAAAGAAGAAAAGCCCCGCATTGCGGGGCTTTTCTTCTTTTATTGAGTGAGAATATCTCTCGAGATAACCAGTTTTTGTATTTCTGATGTACCCTCGCCGATAGTACACAGCTTACTGTCACGGTAGAACTTTTCTACAGGAAAATCTTTTGTATAACCATATCCACCGAATATCTGTACAGCATCTGTAGATATCTGTACGCATATTTCAGACGCATAGTATTTAGCCATTGCAGACTCCTTGGTCATTTTCACGCCACGGTTTTTCATGTCTGCTGCCTGGTATATCAGCATTTCAGCTACTTCAATTTTCGTAGCCATATCTGCCAGTTTAAAGGCGATAGCCTGGAAGTTAGATATTGGTTGGTCGAACTGCTGACGCTCTTTAGAATATTTCAAAGCAGCTTCATAAGCACCTTTTGCAATACCTAAAGACAGTGCAGCAATAGATATACGGCCACCGTCCAGTACTTTCATAGCTTGTTTAAAACCGTCACCTATTTCGCCCAGACGCTGTGCATCAGAAATACGGCAGTTGTCAAAAATCAACTCTGCAGTTTCTGAAGCACGCATGCCCAGTTTGTTTTCTTTCTTACCTGCGCTGAAGCCCGGAGTGCCGCGTTCTACTACAAATGCAGTTACGTTGTTCTTAGCACGTGGTTCGCCTGTACGCGCCAGTACTACAGCCACATTACCGCTGATACCGTGCGTAATCCAGTTCTTCGTACCGTTTAGTATCCAGTCATCACCATCGCGTGTAGCTACACAACGCATATTGCCTGCATCACTACCTGTATTAGCTTCTGTAAGTCCCCAAGCGCCTATCCATTCGCCGCTAGCCAGTTTAGGCAGGTATTTCTTCTTTTGCTCTTCGTTACCGAAGTACAGTATGTGACCTGTGCAAAGTGAATTGTGCGCTGCAACAGAAAGGCCTATAGAGCTGCATATTTTAGCAACTTCGCTTACTACGGTTACATACTCAAAATAGCCCAGTCCGCTACCACCATATTCTGCAGGTACCAGTACGCCCATCAGGCCCAACTCTCCCATTTTGTGGAACAGCTCAACTGGGAATTTTTGTGTTTCATCCCAGTCCATCATATGGGGGCGGATGTTCTTGTTGCCGAAATCGCGAACCATTTCAGCGATTTGCATCTGGGTATCTGTATAGTTGAAATCCATATATTATTCGGTAAATCGAAGCGCAATTTTACGACTTTTTTCGCCAATCATCAATTCGGGAAGGACGCTTTGTAGAGGTATTTCACAACTATTCTACAAAAAGAATTATACAAATATAGATATTTTATATTTAATTGGCCGTCAGCCGTTCTTTCAACAGCTTAAATGTACTGTCAGGGAAGTGGTAAACATCCCGCAATTGCTCAATGCTGTTATAGTTGCCTATCTCTTTTTTGTACTCCAGTATTTTATGTGCCAGCTTAGCGCCTATGCCCGGTAGTGCCACCAATGATGCGGAATCTGCTGTGTTCAGGTTCAGTCGCTGCACTTTGATGGTGATGTACGGTGCCAATCTTTCATATTCAGCCTCGCTGAGGGTATATAGTGGTTTAAAATCTTCTTTCTTATAGAAATGCTTGCCCTTGCTGCGCCAGTTGAGGAAGATGGAAATAGTTTTGGGTTGCAGTCCCAGTTCCTGCAATTGATGTTCGGTAACCGTATTCGGGTCGAAAGGGGATAGTTTGGGTGTGAATGTTACCGTGGAATCCCTGTGATTATTGGCTGTGCTCTCTGTAGCATAGCTTGTAGCATGTGGTGCGTTTTGATGGGCTTCCCATTTAGCAATCAGGGCTTTTTGTTCAGCCTCGTTTACATCTGGTTTCACCCACAGGTGCATAGTGGTCTTGGTAATAATAAGTATCAGGATAATAGCCAACAATGCCACAATACCCATACGTTCGGTACGGTTGAAGGACGTGTAGGCAGTTATCAGGCGTTTCATGATAATGCAAAATAGAAGTTTTTATGATTAGGGGCTATCTTTATCGCTCTTAGTATTTATCAGATGAAATCTTTTGCCAGCGATAATTATGCGGGTGTACTGCCCGAAGTGATGGAAGCACTGCAACTAGCCAATAGTGAACATGCGCGTTCTTACGGTGCTGATGACATTGCGTCTCGTACCCGCAAACTGTTTTGCGATGTGTTTGGTGCAGATGTCGATGTGTATTTTGTTTTCAATGGCACAGGGGCAAATGTGCTGAGCATCAGCAGTGCAACGCAGTCTTACAATTCTGTGCTGTGTGCAGATATATCGCATATCTATAACGATGAGTCTGCTGCACCAGAAACATTCACGGGCTGTCGCTTCTTTCCACTGGCATCCAACGAAAATGGCAAGCTGACACCAGAGGTAATACAACAACGCCTGATACGCAAAGGTGACATACACTATGCGCAGACAAAACTGTTATCACTCACGCAATCTACAGAATACGGTACGGTATATAGTACCGATGAAATAAAAGCACTTGCAACATTGGCACATGATAACGATTTGTTTGTGCATGTAGATGGTTCACGCTTCTTTAATGCTACTGCATCATTGAGCTGTGGTTTGAAAGATGTAGTGACCGACACAGGTGTAGATATACTTTCATTGGGTGGTACAAAAGCAGGTATGATGTTTGGCGAAGCCGTTGTTGTTTTCAATGCTGAATTGAAAAAGCATATAGCCTACAAGCACAAACAAAGCATGCAGCTTGCGTCCAAAACACGCTTTATAGCTGCACAGTTTGAAGCTATGCTGCAAGGCGAAACATGGCGCAAGCATGCACTACACGCCAATGCAATGGCGCAGTATTTATCTACGTCATTAGCTGCATTTCCGCAAGTGCGTGTTACAAAGCCTGTGCAGGCAAATGCTGTATTTGCAGAGCTGCCACGAGAATGGAACAAGCCTCTGCAGGATGCATATCCTTTCTATATATGGAAAGATGCAACCAACGAGGCTCGTTTGATGTGTAGCTTTGATACTACGAAAGAAGATATTGATGGCTTTATAGCTATAATGAAACAGCTATAAACTTAAACGCTACCAACGCTCCTGATTAGGCTTTGGTTTAGGCTTGTTAGTATTGTTGTTATTCTTGTTGAAGCGCTTCTTGTTTGGTGTGTTGTTCTGTATAGCATTCGGACGTTTTACTACGTCTTTATTCTTAGGCAGATTAATCTTAACAACATTTGAAGTACTGGCAGGGAAAGGATGGTTTTCCACCACAGGTATCTGCTTGCCTATCAGTTTTTGAATGGCTTTCAAATCATCTTTTTCTTCATCGTCGCAGAATGAGAATGCTATACCAGCCGCGCCTGCACGGCCTGTACGTCCTATGCGGTGTACATAAGTTTCGGCAACTTCAGGCAGATCGTAGTTGATAACGTGAGATAGTAAATCGATATCAATACCACGAGCGGCAATATCTGTTGCTATCAAAACTTTTATTTCGCCTGTTTTAAAATTATTCAGCGCACGTTGTCTGGCGTTCTGAGATTTGTTGCCGTGTATAGCTTCTGCACGTATGCCATCTTTATACAGCTCTTTCACCACCTTGTCTGCACCGTGTTTGGTACGGGTAAAGACAAGGACTCTGTCAATATTCTTATCATTCTTTATGATGAATGAAAGCAGCTTGCGCTTATCTTTCTTATCTACATAAAGTATATACTGGTCAATCTTTTCTGCTGTGCTCGATACCGGTGTTACTTCTACTTTCTCCGGATTTACAAGTATAGTATTTGCCAGTTTCTGTATTTCGGGAGGCATGGTAGCGGAGAAGAAGAGGGATTGACGTTTAGCAGGCAGCTTGGCAACAGTCTTTTTTACGTCATGTATAAAGCCCATGTCAAGCATACGGTCTGCTTCGTCTAACACGAATATTTTGATGCTGCTCAGGCTGATGAACTTCTGATCTATCAGATCCAGCAATCTGCCCGGTGTAGCTATCAATATGTCAACACCTGCACGCAGTGCTTTTACCTGTGCACCTTGTGGTACACCACCAAATATTACAAGGTGTTTCAGGCGTAAATGTTTTCCGTATGCGGCAAAGCTGTCACCTATCTGTATAGCCAGTTCGCGTGTTGGTGTCAGTATCAGTGTTTTGATGACTTTGTGGCCATTGTCTATCGGTGGCTCACTCATCAGTTGTAGTATCGGCAGTGCGAATGCAGCAGTTTTGCCTGTGCCTGTTTGCGCACAACCCAGCAGGTCTTTCTTTTGTAATACTATTGGGATAGATTGTTCCTGTATAGGGGTAGGGTGGGTATAACCTTCATTTTCCAATGCGTCCAACAAGGGCGCTATCAGATGTAATTCTTTAAATGTCATTGTAAAAATTGTAGCCGGCTTAGTACTGATTAAAAATTAATGAGGCAGGAAGTCAGCGATTAAATATTTTACAAAGGTAGGGTTTATATATTTAATGGGTTTTTAGCTCGGTTTTCGCTTAAACTTGTTGTAACGCTTCTTATTCCTGTTTCCTCCCGGTTTTTTAAAGTCTTGTTGTATTTCAGGTGTTGGTCCCAGCTCGGCAGGTACTTGCAGCTTTTCTACAGGACGCCCCAACAGTTGCTCGATGCGGTGAAACTTAAACTGTTCTTTGTCATTGATGAAAGTATAGGCAGTACCTGTAGATGCGGCACGTGCAGTACGTCCTATACGGTGTATATAATCTTCGCCTTCGTGCGGCACGTCATAGTTTATCACCAGTTCTATATCCTCAATATCTATACCACGGCTCAGTATATCTGTAGCCACCAGTATTTTCAGTTGCTTGCTTTTGAAGTTGATAAGCACTTGCTCGCGTTGATCCTGTTCCAGGTCAGAGTGTATTTCGTCTGCCGGTAGTTTTTGTTTCTTCAGGTCTTTGGTCAGTTGCTTTACGCTTTGTTTGCTGCTGCAAAAGATGAGTACACTGTTATATTCCCTTTCCTTCAGTATGTGCTTTACCAATGGTATTTTCTGCTCATCATACACAATAAACGCACCTTGCTTCATCTTATCGGGCGGGCGCGATATAGCAATGTTTATCTCTTCCGGATTTTTCAGAATGGTTTTTGCAAGCTTGCGTATAGCAGGTGGCATAGTTGCAGAGAACATCAGGTTTTGCCTTTCCTTCGGCGCGTGCGATATGATTTTTACAATGTCCTCATAAAAGCCCATATCCAGCATGCGGTCTGCTTCGTCAAGCACCAGATATTTAAGGTCCTGCATTTTTACATACCCCATGTTCAGGTGAGATATCATGCGCCCCGGTGTGCATACCACTACATCTACACCATGCGACAGGGCTTTCTTTTCAATGGCAAATGTATCGCCGCTGCCACCACCGTATACTGCTATGCAACTGATGGGTGTGTAATAAGAAACACCTTCCAGTATTTGTACTATCTGCACAGCCAGTTCGCGCGTTGGTACTATCACCATCGCATTTACCTGGTTGTCGTTATTGGTATGCCAGAGTATATTCTGTATCAGAGGCAGCAGAAATGCTGCTGTTTTGCCCGTTCCCGTCTGCGCGGCGGCAATGATGTCTTTACCATCCAGTATATGAGGTATCACAGCAGCCTGCACAGGCGTAGCTGTTTTATATCCCATCGACTCAATACCATCCATCAAATCATCATCAAACCCGAAATCTGTAAAATTCAATTTGTCAGTCTTTTTTAACTGTTAGCTAATTTATAAAGCTTAATGTGCAAAGGTACTCTAAACATATCGTAACAAGATGTCATTTTAAGGGTTCTTTAACGCTTCTTGTGTAACATAAGTGTCATCTTGCACGTTCCACTCAAAACCTCAATATGACAAAGTTTTTATTAGCCCTTTCTTTTGCAGGTGCTTTATTTGCCAACACCGCAAAAGCTCAGCTTGGGTACAAGCTATCGGTATCTACTGATACCTACACACCACTTACAGGTGGTACATCTGTTAACGACACTACGAGATGGGATGAAGAGAACTACAAAGTTCCGCTTGGGTTCAATTTCAAATTAGGTACTTATACTATTTCGCATTTCAGTCTGGTTTCCGGCTCATTTGCTGCAAGCGATACTGATGGTACTGTAATATCAGGCTTCTTTACTTGCGATGCTGATCTGCACGATCGTGGTAATGCAGGCGGCTCTGCTTCTATGTCGCCTATTCGCTATACAGTAATCGGTAGTGCAGGTAGCCGGATATTTAAAATGGAAATTGCTAATGCAGGCTTCTGGGATGAATGGGATATTTACAGCACTAACAACGACTCTGTAAACTTTCAGATATGGTACTATGAAACATCAAACATCGTAGAGCTTCGTTTTGGCCCGTCAAATATTTCACATGCTACAGACTACTTTATGTTGGGTAGCGGACCAGTGATTGGGTTTATGAAAAACATAGATGCATCTACTGGCTCAATAGATAACTTGTATTATCTGGATGGTTCAGCTGCTGCCCCGGTATTAGATAGCACGAGTAGCTTGTTCTCAATATCAGGTGGTCTTAGCTCATATCCTGCAAATGGCACTGTATATCGCTTTACACCTCCGGGCACAGGTGTTGGCAGTATTGCTAAAGAACTGGATGGCATTAACGTGCTGAATACTGTCTGCACAGACTATGTAAAGGTTGCTAACAAAAATGCCAATAACACTAGCTACACGGTTACTGCTATGAATGGTACTAACACCAGCCTGAATGGTACATTGCAGCAAGGCACTAATAATATAGATTTGAGTGCACTGCCTGCAGGTGTGTATATACTGCAATGCAAAAACAGCGATGGCGCTATGCAACAGCGCATTGTAAAACAATAATAAGCTGAATGATAATGCCCCGACAAATAATATTGTCGGGGCATAAACAAAAACGGGCTTATAGTACACAGGCTATCGCCTGTATATCCCGCCTATGCAGTAGCTGATGGTGCAGAACAGCCAGCAAAAGCTACCACGGCATATCATCCGTATGGTTTTGCAACGCATAGTTTTCATTAGTTTTTTTAAAGTACACCAATCTGTACTTCGGTTTGCATATTTTGCGCATTAGCCTCATCAACTACCAGATACACTTCGCGACATTCATTGGTCATATTCAGTCCGTTTGCTTTTAGCTCACCTATCAGTTTCCCATAAGTTTGTCCTATCGTGTCCCATGCTCCATGGTGTATGGTAGATACATACCTGAATGCAGGGTATTCATTCATGCCAAATTCTACAGGCGTATTATTGCCACTTACAGGCAGTCCCATTTCTAAAGTGAACTTTGTGTCAGGATTGCCATCTGCATTCAGATAGCGCCAGTATTGAGAACCGGCAGGTATAAGGCCTGATTGTGCAGCTATCTCGTAAAATCTGTCCGGTGTATCGCCCACACATTCTTTCAGGGCTTTCAATGTAGCTGTTGTCGATTTGCATAGCACAGTAACAGGTGCTTGTGTTTTGATTTCCATAAGTTTTCTTTGTTTATGGTGCAAAACAACAACGGGGTAGTGACAGCCTTATGTCAGTAGCCTGAAATAAAATTTAAGAATAATGCTCGTTCAGCTCTTTTAACCAGTCTTTCATCATGTCTTTAATGCTTTGCGGATATATAACAGTAGCATTTTTCTTGAATGGCAATAGCCAACTGCACAAATATTGAGGATAGGCTACCATGAATTTCATCTCTGTTACATCTTTCTTTTTTTCTTCGCTTACGTAGCCATAATACAGGCGTTGCTCTTTTATATAGCGTACTTCGCTGTTATCAAAAGCTACGCATACCTCTGTCATATTGTGTTTAGAACGAAAATCTTTCAGGTATTCAGCAAGTGTCGGCGTTTCTATGGTAAATAATATGTCGGTTTTGTGCAGTTGTTGTATTCTGTCTAGCCTGAAATTGCGGTAGCCATGGCGCAGGTGGCACCATGCTACCAGATGCCAAAAGTTATTTACATAATAAATACCCACAGGCTCTATCAGGCGTTCGTTTACTTCTTCCGAATGATTGGTGAAGTATACAATACGTACTGCTTTTTTCTGGCTGATGCTTTGCAGAATATCTATGATATGATTGCCGGTGCCTGCAGGTGGGTTGCTATTGCGTTTGAAGACGTGTATAGCGCCTTCAATATCTTCCAGCATACCTTTTTCTGCACTACGCAGCACTGCTTTTATTTTATAGAGTGCTGCTTTGTATTGCTCGGCAGTGGCTTTGTCGGTCATTTTATCAATGAACTTTTCTGCCGTTACAAAAGTGATGGCTTCTTCTTTGGTGAACATAATCGGCGGTAATCTATAACCATCCATAATGCTGTAGCCAACGCCAGCCTCGCCTATAATAGGTACACCTGCTTCTTCCAGCGATCCTACATCTCTGTATACCGTACGCAGGCTGATGCCAAAGCGGTCGGCGATTTCCTGTGCTTTTACAACTTTTTTTGACTGTAGTTGAATCAGTATGGCGGTTATCCTGTCGAGGCGGTTCATGATGCGGTAAAGATAGTCCGAAAAATATTTTTTAAAATTTCCGGATGCTGTTGACATAGGGCTGTCACTACCCGGTTGTTGCTTTGCATCATAAACAAAAACACATACATACTATGACACACATCCAATCGTTGCTGAATGAAATGCAACACGAAGCCGCAACAACAAAGAAATTCTTATCTATCGTTCCGGCAGATAAGTTTGATTACAAACCGCACCCTAAGAGTATGCCAATGAAAGAACTGGCTACGCATATTGCTGAAATACCGGCGTGGATAGCAATGGTACTTACTACCGATGGTCTTGACTTTGCTGCAACGCCTTACAAGCCAACACCAGTCAGTTCTACTGAAGATTTGCTGGCACTACAGGAAAAATGCCTGAAAGAAGGTTATGAACAACTTTCAAAAGCTAATGAAGCTGATTTTGAAAGGATATGGACAATGCGTCAGGGAGATATTGTACTGAGTGCGTTGAGTGTTGCCGATAATATTCGCCACTGTTATTGCCAGATAGTACACCACCGTGCGCAATTGGGTGTTTACCTGCGTCTGTTGGATATTCCGATACCTGGCAGCTACGGCCCAAGCGCCGATGAAATGGGCGAGTACAAGCCTGAATAAGTATAAATAATAAGAGCCACCCGCAGGTGGCTCTTATTTATTTTGCTATTGCAATTTTTACTTTCTTGTTTTTAATCTTCTTATCCTTAATAAGGTGCAGCGCATGGCTGGCCTTTATTTTTTTGATAGATACAAAAGAGAAGAAATCTTTCACTTCTATCAGGCCTATGTCTTCTTTCTTCAGCTCGGCTTGTTGAGAAAGGAAGCCTACAATATCTATCTTGTTTACTTTGTCTTTCTTGCCGGCTGCTATAAACAATGCCGTCCATTTTGGCTTTTCAGGCAGGTGGTTACCTTCCTGTATTTCCATTTCTGTAACAGTGTCTGCTTCCAGATATAAAGGCAGTTTTTCCTCTTCAGATAATATCAGTACCGCAGTACCGCTTGCATCCATACGCGCAGTACGTCCGTTGCGGTGGGTAAATATATCTTCCGTATGCGGCAAATGGTAGTGTATGATGTAACGTATGTTAGGTATATCCAAACCACGTGCAGCAATATCCGTAGTTACCAAAAAGTCTACAGCACCACTACGGAATTTGAACAAAGCACTATCTCTGTCCTTTTGTTCCATCGCACCATGATAAAATTCATTCACTACACCTTGCTCTGTAAGCCAATTGCTGGTGCGCTCTACAGATTCTCTATGGTTGCAGAAGATGATTGCAGAACGGTTGCCTATCTGGCATATAAGCTCCAGCAATGCTTCCAGTTTGTCTTTATCTGCAGAGTGCAGGGTTTTTACTTCAAGACCCAGCGATTCTGTGAGCTTCTCTGTTATATAGTTCAGCCTTACAGGATTTTCAAGTTCCAGAAAATCAGGAATCTCTACAGCCTCTGTTGCAGAAGTAAGTATGCGCTTGTTGATGTTCGGCAGAGATTCTATGATAAATGATACCTCTTCCTGAAAGCCTAATTCTAATGATTTATCAAATTCATCCAACACTATGGTAGTAATAGTATCTGTAGTAAAGCTCTCTCTGCGTATATGGTCGCACAGTCGGCCGGGTGTGCCTATCAGCACAGCAGGTGGTTCTATCAGGTTGTTTTCTTCTATCTCGCGTTTGTGTCCGCCATAGCAGCAGGTCGATTTATAACCCGTGCCCATACTTTTGAAAACCAGCTCTATCTGCTGCGCCAATTCGCGGGATGGTACTACGATGATAGCCTGTGTGTTTTTGTTGTTCTTATCCAGTTGTGCCACAATAGGCATAAGGAAAGCAATGGTCTTACCGCTGCCTGTGGCAGAAAGCAGTACCATATCGTTATCTTTTTGTCCCGCATCCATAGCTGCAAGCTGCATTTCGTTCAGCTTGTCAATCTTCATGTTGGACAATATTGTATCTACAGCGAAGTTTTGCATCGCCGCAAAGGTACGTTCTTTAATGCCAAGCATCAGTTATATTCTTTTCTTAAAATAATACATAAGAGTTTGATGTATTGAAAACTTATGTATCTTCGTTTCAGAAAACGGAGATTGAAATGATATTTTCATCAGAGTTGATAAAAGGCACATTGAAAACAATTGTGCTGAAGCTGCTGGCCGACAATAAGAAAATGTACGGCTACGAGATAACACAAACTGTCAAGGAACTTACTAAAGACAGGATACAGCTTACCGAAGGCGCGCTGTATCCTACACTGCATGCATTGGAAGCAGATGGACTTCTTACTACCGAAACGGAATACATAGGTAAGCGAGTGCGCAAGTACTACAGCCTCAGCCCAAAGGGTAAGAGCAAAGCGAAAGAGCGTGTAAATGAGTTTACAGAGTTTGTAGAGACCATGCAGTCATTGTTAGACATTAAACCAAGATTGGCATAATGTACCGCATCACTGACCAACAAGTTGATTTTATTCTCGACGACATAAGACGTCGTGGCGTTGAGATGGAGGATCTGCAGTATAACCTCCTGGATCATATTTGTTGCATCATTGAGCAAAACCTTGAAGAGGGTGGAAACTTCGAGGCTTACTATCAACAAACAGTTGCAGCTTTTTACAAACAGCAATTGGCTGAGATAGAAGAGGAAACCATCCGATTGTTAACATTTAAAAACTATTACGGTATGAAAAAACTAATGATGGGCTGCGGTGCGTTTTCTGCATTCGCATTCGTAGTTGGTTCGTTTTTTAAAGTAATGCACTGGCCGGGGGCAGGCGCTATATTAGGTCTTGCTTTCCTTGTATTCTGTTTGTTGTTTCTGCCACTGCTGTTTCTGCTCAAGACAAAAGAGTCAGGCTCGGGGAGAGATAGGGTAGTACTGGGTGCAGCCACACTGGCTGGCATACTCTATGGCATATCCATGCTGTTTCAGATTATGCATTGGCCAGGCGCACGTATTATTTGGTTCTCTACATTGGGGCTTACAGCCTTTGTGTTGTTGCCCTTGTATTTCTTCAATGGCATACGCAAGCCAGAGGCTAAGACCAATACTATTGTAACCAGTATAATACTGATTGGTGTATTGGGTATGCAGTTTACACTTACGGCATTGCACAAAAAGCCCGAACCAACAGCACAAGTACAGGCAAGTAAGTAGCAGTCTCGTACTGTTGATCCATTTTATGGCGTAGCATTTTTGCTACGCCATATTTTTTGGCATAGTATTTGCACAATAAGCGTAAATTTGCAACACTAATATTTTAAGTTATGCGCCTGCTCAAATCATATAAGTCTCTACACTGCCTCATTGCGGCAGCAGGGCAGGCTGTGCTTACCTTCCATTAGCTTCCATAGCGTAATTACAGTTTCCCCCTACATCGGCAATCATTATTGCCATACCAAACTATTTATCACAATCAAATTATTACAGCTATGACAGCTGCTGACAAATATTACCTAAAAGCAAGGGATTGCTATCCATACGATTACGAAGAGGCGTTGGAAGCGCTTGAATATGGCTTGTCTTGCGATGACGAACACGCAGGGCTACTGACGCTGAAAGGCCGCATATATTATACAGACCTGAAAAGGTTTGATGCTGCAAAAGAATGTTTTGAACTGGCATTGTACCACGATGCTTCGTTTATAGATACCTACTATGCTTATCTCGATTTTGCATTGACGATAGAAGACTATACTTTGATGGCAAGGCTGGTGCCAAAGGCATTGAAGCAAACAGGTATTGATAAAGCTGCCATCCTGTACAAAGAAGCACTGATGTACGAGATGAGCGGTAGCTATGATAATGCAGTAAAAAGTCTTGCAAATGCTAAGATGCATTGTACATCGGGCAAAAGCCTGAGCTTCTATGAAGAAGAAGCAGAACGTGTAAAAGAAAAAGAGCGTGACGTGCGAGCAAGACAATTGCCAATTAATATTATCCTTAAATAGTAATCGCCCGAAGCGCTGCAATTGCAGCGCTTTCTTATTATTTTTTGGTAATGAGTGGTTACAATTACTTAACATAGGAGCACTTGTTCTTCGTTTTCTGATAACCTTACTTGCATACGTGATGATAGACGATTATGCTGATAATACTTTACTACCATGAACCGGAAATTGTGGAATGAAATAGAAGCCTTTAACCTGGATGCTCAAGAGGGCGATTATGTATTCTCCACCCGACTAGCTCATGAAAACGCCTGGACGTCAGCCTTTACATCAATTGCAATCCTTGAGTACAAAAAGTTTCTTTATCTCGCTGCCACTTCCGACACAATGGTCTCTCCTTCAGAAGTTGTAGATGTAGTATGGCACCAACATCTGATATTTACACAGTCTTATAGTTATTTCTCCAAACTATTAGGAAGGCATATAGAGCACATTCCCTCAACACACAACAAAAGCGAGCGCGAGAAATTTCAACGGGCTAAGCAAGTAACAAAAGAGTTGTACGAAGCAAATTTTGGCCCTCAGCCCCAGAGTGTATGGGAATGCGAAACGATGCTAGATAGCTTACACATGCCACAGACAAAGTATAATCTGGGGTATTTGTGTGTAATTAGCGTCATCTCGCTGATAGCGTTATCAAGTCTGGCATATTATATATTGCCAACTGTCTATATGCACATCGATAACCCGTACTTTATTAATAGTCTTATTACTTTGTCGGTGGGGGTGTTTATTGCGTTAAACTACTACAACAACAAAAAGCTTAATGGTATACTAAATGAAGCTGATGAAAGCTCATTTATCAATAATCTTACTCCATTTGAACTCTTGTATCTTAAAACAGATAAATTATCTGTAGTGATACACGGTTGGGTAAATGAGCTCATTCGAAAAGGTATTCTTGCTATTAATCCGGACGGGACAATTGAATTGTTGAGAGATGAGTCTGTTTCTACCAAAGAAGAAATACAGATTCTTAATGTGTTGGATGGTAGACAAAAACAATATTATCTGAATTTGCAGATGCATCTACATACCAAGCATGTCTTCAATAATATTTCAACGAGTATTGATGCGTTTAAAAATCACTTTTTACAGTCCTACAAGCTATTTAATTTGTTTAGGGTTAATATTACTGTGCTGAGTGTATTATGCCTTTTATCATTAACAAGAGTTGCCACTGGTCTTGCAAGACATAAGCATGTACATGAAATAGGGGTGGTTAGTTTTCTGTTGATTTTGGCATCAGGAATATTGTTGTTCAGACTCTCCCGTAAAATGTTTACTAAGATAATTCCGGATAAATATAAGAATCACATCATTCCGCTGTCGGAGAAAGAGAATAATTGGCAGTGGGGGTATTACCTTTTAGGGGCTACAGTTTTAGTTGCAGGCTTTTCAAGTATTGCTTCTGCTGTAGATAGGAGAATTACAAATTCAGGTGGTAGTTCTTGTGGTTCAGGATGTGGTTCGTCTTGTGGTAGTTCTTGTGGTTCATCATGCGGCAGTTGCGGAGGTTGTGGAGGAGGAGACTGAGTGGGTTTATTTTTTCATTTTAGCCATCATTTGTTTGGTAATCGCAGCCTTGTCTTTCCTTAGTACTTTGCCATATGCGATTGCAGCTTTAGATACCGGTAGGTATTCATCTGCCCATAGCGTCAGTTCAATTATTATTGGCAGCAGGTCTATGCCTTTCTTGGTAAGCTTATAGTATATTTTTGCTTTGCTGTCAGGGTGTTCTTCTTTGGTTAGGATACCTGTAGCTTCCAGCATAGTAAGTCTGTCGGCCAGTACATTGGTCGCAATCTTTTCTGCCGATTTCAGAAACTCATTATAAGTATTCTTGCCGTTCATTATAATATCCCGCACTATCAGTAGCGACCATTTGTCGCCAATGATATCCAATGCAGAGCTGATCGGGCATTCAGAACGTTGTTTCAATTGTTTCACATTGCAATGATATAAAATTAACTTGCTTTTTACAAGTTAATTTATTTAGCTTTGTCAAAACACTTATTCATTATGCTTACAGATATTCACCCTAAACTACCAATGAGGGATAAGGCAAAGACGCGAAGTTTTTATATCAATCAGTTGGGCTTCAAAGAATTCGGCAGTGCAGATTTTGATGGCTACCTGATGGTTGAAAAAGATAGTATTCAGATACACTTCTTCGAGTTTAAAGATTTAAACCCTGAAGAGAATTATGGGCAGGTGTATATACGTACCAATGATATTGATGGGTTATATCAAACACTCAAAGAAAAAGATGTGGAGTGCAGCCCGCTGGAACATAAGCCATGGATGCAACGCGAATTCTCTTTGCTGGACCCTGATAACAATCTGCTGACTTTCGGGCAAAACGTATTTTAGATACAATGAAAAAAGCCACTCATTTGAGTGGCTTTTCTTTTTTAAGTCGGGAAGACAGGATTCGAACCTGCGACCCCCTGGTCCCAAACCAGATGCGCTACCGGCCTGCGCTACTTCCCGAACTTCCGGATTCAATCTTCGCTGAAGAAACTCCAGCGGTGAGGGAGGGATTCGAACCCTCGGTACGGTTTGACCCGTACGACAGTTTAGCAAACTGTTGGTTTCGGCCTCTCACCCACCTCACCATTACCGCAAGCTAAGCCTGCAATGCATGTTTAGCCGATAGATAATTCCCTTTTGGGGACTGCAAAGATAAAGGTATTCATGAAATAACAAAAGATTTTTTCGAACAAAATCATATCATATTTTACCTTATAGATAATCCCGCTTACAGCAAGCATTGCAGGCATCAGAAAACCTATTTCCTGTTAAAGACGTACTGCAATTGCACCATGAAATAATTCCGTTTGATGTACTCTTTGCCGTCGTTGGTTTTGTTCATCAGGCTGTGCCTGTAGGTAACACCCATGCCTATGTTTTTACTTATCATATAGCCTATGCCTGCAGTTGCACCAAGGTCTGTAGCCGGCACTTGCTTATTGTTTTCTGCCAGATGTTTATTGATATCGTCTATTGTGTTTTGAGAACTGATGATGCGCTGTACATCAGCACCTGCATTTACATATAGCTTGTCAAACAGCCTTAGAGATATACTTGGGTTAAACTGCAGGTAAGGCAGTCGCTTGCTATACTGCTCATATTTTTCAGATACGGTAGTCACTTTTATTACAGTATCTGTCACATCGGAAGTAAAAATCACTTCTTCTTCAGTAACTGTAATATGCTTTACCGAAACATCCTGCTGGCCCTGCACAAAGCCAAGCCCTGCGTTTAAAGTAATACGTTTGCTTAGCTTATTGCTGATACTCAGCCCTGCTGCAAAGCTGTTGTGGTTTCGGTACATAGCCATGCCTGTATTGATGCCGAAAGTTGTAGTTCGCGTACGCGGTTCATCATACAATATCCATTCCGTATTGTTTTTTTCTTTTTTGAATCCGGGTTTATCAAATTGAAAAACGGGTTGATTGTTCGTTACTACGTTCTCATTTTTCTGCGCTGCTTCATGGTTTGTTTGCTCTGCTACTGCACGTTTTTCCAGTATTGCTTTTTCTGAAGTCTTTGCTGTTTGTATTTGTACGGTAGTAATGACAGATATATTGTTTGTAGTAGTAATTGTTTCAGGTGTAGTAGTATATTCAATAGTATGCTGTTGAGTATGTGTATTGTTGTTTACAATTGTCGTCTCATTGTTTGTAGCAGGGTATAGGTACCACGCAGTGATGGCAGCTGCTATTGCAGCTGCTGCGGCAGTTTTCTTATACAGCAATGGTAGCAACAGTAGCGTTTTCGGCTTCTGTTTGTTATCCAGCATATGCTGCATACGTTGCCAGTTATCCTCGTTGTAGGGGATAATCTCTTCCGAAACTATATCGGATAATCGTTTATCAAATTCACTGTTGGTCATATCACTTAGCTTTAAGTTGATATTCACTTATTTTCTGTTTCAGTAATTCTCTTGCCTGGTTCATATACCAGAAAGAGGTTCCTTCTTTTATGCCAAGGCTTTCTGCAATCTCTTTGTGTGTATAGCCTTCAAACACACTCAGGTTAAAGACGGTGCGATGTGTCTCAGGTATTTGTTGCAGCACCATAATTATTTCTTTAAAGCCAAGATTGTGCAGCGCATCGTTACCTATATGTGCAGATGTAAGGGCAGGTGGGTTTTCGCTCATGTCTGTAAACAATAGCACATTGTGTTTTTTATTTGCTTTCAGGTTGTCGAGGCAGGTATTAATAAGTACACGCTTCATCCAACCCTCAAAAGAGCCCTTGCTATCGTAGAGGTTTATTTTGGTAAATATTTTGTAGAACCCGTCATTCAGCCATTGTTCGGCATCGTGCATATTACTGGCATAGCGCAGGCATATCTTCATAAAGTCGCTGTAGTATTTTTTGTACAAATACCCCTGCGCTTTTCTTTGCTGCTGCCTGCAACCCTCAATGATTTCTATGTCGCTATATGTTGATGTCAAACCTGTCAGTTGCCAATAATAACCATGCTAACTTAAAATGCTGTAGCAGCACTGAATAATCAATGCTGCCAACAGACTTACCCTTCTGTACTTCTTATTATGGTAGTACCACGCTGTCTTTGCCTGCTGTTTTTTCTATGTGGCAGCAGTCTGTTGCAATTGTGTAAACTTCGTCAACAACTTTTGTACTGCCAACATAACCAACAAAACGTACTTTCTTCCTTGTACCCTCATGGCCGTTTACCCAAGAATCATTAAAAACCATATAGGCATCTCTCCATTTATCATATCCATACAGGTCTGCAGGCAGTTTATTGCCGGCCATATCTTCTGTATGGAAAGAGGTTAGCATTACAGTTGCTCCGGCACTGTTTTTCACATCAAGGAATAGCATACGCACTTCCTGTGTGCAATAAACACCACTGCAATCTATAGGTGCAGTATCACCACATCCTTCTTCTATATCATATGGTGGTTTACCTGTTGAATCGTTTTTGTTTCCCGTCTTTTCGCCATTCGTGCTTCCGCTACCTGATGGTATTGTGGTAGCAGGCTTTGTACAGCTTGCTATGGCAATAGCAAACACGGCACTCAGCATCATCAGTTTCTTCGTCATAAATCTGTTGTTTTAAGTTATTAATGATTTGGTTCTGACTAATAAGACGTGCGTCTTACCTTTTACCCTTGGTCGTTTCCTGAAAAATATTTCTGCTATTGACAAATGCCTGACAATTATGGGTATTTCTGAATATGACAGGTTTCCCAATGCTTTCACCCAATCATCCTTTAGTATGATTTTGCACGTAGCAGCTGCAAACCATCATTATGTATGAGTCCCAATGCCCGAATTTGAACTTCCTTCGCTGCATCAGATAACTGAACACATATTTTTTACAAAGCGAATTATAAACTAATATGAGAAAGGCTTTTTTCTTTTTTGCAATCCTGGCTTCTTTGCACAGCAAAGGGCAATTATTATTCAATCAGTACTACACGGGTGTCAGTCAGGATTTGTATGATGTAAGAATGGTTAATACCATGACGGGCTATGCATCAGGCAATAAAGGGCTGATTGTCAAAACACAGGATGGGGGAACTACCTGGAGCCAGCTGAACACAGGTACTAATAAAGCTATATGGCAAACGGCAGGTGTTGCATCAGACACATCTGGTACTACTTTCTATGCTGTAACAGATTTGTCTTTTGTAATGAAAACCACAGATGGAGGAAGCAGCTTTCAGTTTCTTACTACTGGGTTGCCGGCAGGTTCGTTTCTGACAGGGGTTCAGTGTCTTGACAATAACTATGTGTATGCTTGCGGTAGTAACGGTACGAACGGTGTTTTTATTCGTTCTACTGACGGAGGGCTCAACTGGCATATTACTACTATCAACAGGCCACTTTTCTTAAATAAAATAAGCTTTACAGATTCGTTGAATGGGTATGCTGCAGCATCGGATAATTCTGCAAGCACGGGCACTATCTACAAAACTACAGACGGTGGCTACACGTGGACTTTGGTACATACTGCTGGCAAATTGATGATAAGCTGCCTGGCTATTGATGCTAACAACTGCATAGCAGTAGGGCTAGGTGGCAATATATTGGTAACCAAAGATGGTGGTGCAAACTGGGGAAATAAGAGTACATATGTTAACGACATCTACGGTATTAAAAAACTGAGCGCAACAAAATTCTATGCATACGGTGGTGCTATTCTCGATTCTGCATTTATATATACATCTGCAGATGCCGGCGAAACCTGGAAAAAAGAATATACCGGTTATAAGGGCAGGCTATCACAAATAAGTTTTAATACAGCAGGAAGGTTATTCTGCTCGGGGCAAAATGGTATTGTGCTTCGTTCTGCATGGGGTACAGGGGTGCAGCCTATACAACAACAAGCCAATCTGATGCTATATCCCAATCCCGCAAAGAATGTGCTGCATATCGGTGGTCTAGATGATATCAATAGTTCGCGCTACACTGTTTTTTCATTGGATGGTAGGATAGTAAAGAATGGAACTTTACACATTAGTCAATTATCAGTTGCCGATTTGCAAACAGGTACCTATTTGCTGCAGATAGAAAGTGCACAACACAATAGCATTTTGCAACGCTTTCAGGTATTGTAGTAAAAGCATTGCACAAAAAAAGAGTGGTTGTAATTACAACCACTCTTTTTTTTAACGAAGTATTTCTTAGATGCTTGCCAGCTGCACTTTCTGTTGCAATTCCAGCATATGCTCTTTGTATTCGGTATCTGTGTCCATCAGGTTTTCAACCGTTTGGCAAGAGTGTATTACAGTTGTGTGGTCAAATCCGCCAAAGTGTTCGCCAATGTTTTTCAGCGAGCTCTTCGTGAACTTCTTAGCCAGATACATGGTTATTTGACGAGCCTGTACTACTTCGCGTTTGCGGGTTTTAGCCAGCAACCTGTCGTATGGCAAGTGGAAGTAGTCGCAAACCATTTTCTGTATGTTCTCTATCGTCAGTTCACGTGCAGAAGTCTTAACGAAGTTCTTCATTACACGTTTAGCCAAGTCGATATCGATTTCTTTCTTATTCAATGTAGCTTGTGCAAACAAAGCTATCAGCGCACCTTCCAGTTCGCGTACATTGCTTTGTACGTTGTATGCTACATATTTTACTACCTCTTCAGGTATTTCAAGACCTTCCTGCCTCATCTTCACTTGCAGTATCAACTGGCGGGTTTCAAAGTCAGGTGCTTGTATATCTGCATTCAATCCCCAACGGAAACGGCTCAGCAAACGCTCCTGCATACCTTCCAAATCTTTCGGAGGGGTATCGCTTGTCAGGATGATTTGTTTACCGCTCTGATGCAGGTGGTTGAATATGGCAAAGAATACATCCTGTGTTTTAGCAGCAGGAACGAAGAGGTGAATATCGTCCACTATCAATACATCTATCAGTTGATAGAAGTGGATGAAATCATTTACTTCATTATTCTTAGAGTGCTCAATGAACTGGTTAATGAATTTCTCTGCACTTACATACAGTACAGATTTGTTGGGGTGCATCCTGCGTACCTCGTTGCCTATGGCTTGTACAAGGTGCGTTTTGCCCCAACCAACACCACCAAATACTACTAACGGGTTGAAGGCTGTTGCGCCAGGCTTTTGTGCCACGTGAATACCTGCAGAGCGGGCAACACGGTTACAATCACCTTCTACATAATTTTCAAACGTATAGTTGGCATTCAGTTGCGGGTCTATCTGCATGCGCTTCAGGCCCGGTATTGCGTATGGTGTTTTTATATTGTGCGGATCATCCCACTTCAGTGGCATGTCCACATAGTTATTCTCTTTTGATGGCTTGTTGTAAGTGCTACCCGGCATGTTGATAGATGCAGGATTGCGCTGAGAGCTTGCACTCTCCATCAGAATACGATATTCCAACCTGCCTTCTTTGCCAAGTACACGCTTAATGGTTTTACCAAGCAATTCTACAAAGTGTTCTTCAAGCCACTCATAGAAGAATTGACTCGGAACCTGCAGGGTAAGAACGTTGTTTTCTAATGCAACAGCCTTTATAGGTTCGAACCAGGTTTGGTACGTACGCCAGTTGACATTATCCTTTATAATGCCAAGGCACTTGTCCCAAGCTGCTTCAGCTTCGTTAAGTATCTTATTAGAAGTATCGTAAAGGTTGTTATCCATAATTGGCTACTCGTTCAACAAGTTAATCCATTTTTTTAATTCCTGGTAATCAAAGCGCTACGAATTTCAATCCCGATAAAATATTTCTTTTTTACGGGTGTTTCGCAACACGCAATAATCGATTGAGTTTAAAGTTTCAGACGCCTCAAAATCTGCCCTTCTTTTCTGTTTGGTTTTGTCCCTGCTTTATTTCTTTGGCGGGAGGACGAAGTTGCTAACAATTTGTTGAAAAAAAAAATGATTAGCCACTTGTTTCTTTGTTAATGTTTACAGAATGGGATTTGTGTAATTCGGGATTTTCCCCGCTATGAAAAACATAGTCGAGCCTACCCAGCCTCACACCTCCCCAACCTACCTGATTGATGAGTGTTTCTCCACCAACCGCATTGCGTTGTATTGCAGGACTGTCAAGGAATGTATGTGTATGCCCACCAATTATCAGGTCGATATATTTGGTTTCTTTTGCTATAGTTTTATCACTTATTTTATTCGATTCATATTCATAACCGAGGTGCGACAGGCATATTACAATGTCGCATTTTTCATCTCTTTTTAATTTCTCAGAAATTGTCTTTGCAACCGGTATCGGATTATTGTATTTAGTGTTGCCGAATGCAGCACCCGAAACCAGCCCTTCCAGCTCTATTCCCAATCCGAAAATGCCGATTTTCAATCCACCTTTTTTGATGGTGGTATAGGGAGCAGTTTTATGCTCAAGTGGTGTGTTGGTAAAGTCGTAGTTGGCTACCAGCACGGGAAAGCCTGCAAAAGGCAGCAATCTTGCAAAACCATCTATACCTGCGTCAAAGTCGTGATTGCCCATTGTACAGGCATCATAGCCCATCATTGTCATGGCTTTTATCTCAGGCTCACCCTTATACATATTAAAATATGGTGTGCCTTGCAGCATGTCCCCTGCATCCAGCAATAGTACATTGTCGCATTCGCCCCTTATTTGCGATATCAGTGCAGCCCTTGCCGCTACACCCCCCATGCCTGCCAGTTTGCCTCCATCATTAGGAAAAGGGTCCAACCTGCTGTGTACATCATTAGTATGCAGTATGGTCAGTTTCTTTTCACGGCTGCCTGCAAAGCTTTCCAATGGGAAAGAGCCTGCTGCAAACAATCCTGCACCTATTGATGTTTTTTTTAGGAAATTTCTTCTATTCAGCATAGCGCACTCTTTTTTCTATATACGGATGCAGTGGTTTGTTGTCTTTACGCAGCGCCTTTACATAGTCAATCAATATATCTCGGATAAAGAGATTGACGGGTGTAGCTTTCAGTGGAGTCAGAAAACTACACTTATCTCCGCCCGTTGCCAGATAATCGTTTGTGGCTATCAGGTATGTTTTGTTTTCATCAATCGGTTGTTGATTGATACGTATGTATTCAGCAGCGCCATCTTGTAACAGGTAACTGATACCGCTTACAGGCCATCCTTTCATTGCGGCCATGTGGTTGCACCATTGTACTAATACTTTCCCTGGCACTTCTACTATCGTCAGTGCATTATCAAAAGGCATCAGCTCATACATTCTGCCTACTGTTATATTGCCCGCGTTTATGTATGGTATGCGCATGCCACCATAGTTGCACACTGCAGCATCAACATTGCTGTTTCGTTGTTTAGCTGCTTGCAGCATGGCATCTGCAACAAAGTTGCCAAGCGTGCATTCGGGTTGTGCTTTGGTAAGGTTTGTGTCTGTGCGGCCTATTACTACCTGCATGGTACTATCCATACGCAGTTTATAGGGTGCCAGCAACTTCGTGTAGCTGCTGTCTGTTTTGCCATCTTTACCAACAGCATAATGCCTGCTGTTATGTTGCGATATATAATACGGTTTGTGGCAGCCGGTTACAGCCAACAGCAAAACAGATATGTATAAAAGCCTTAATCGCATCAGGGCGCAAAACTATGCACTATGAAGATACAGTAGTATTAAGCTTAGTTTATCCCTTCAGGAATGATTATTTTTGAAACATGCCACGTCGCATTTTCAGAGAAAGAATTATGTCTCCTATTATGGAGTTCATCCGCGATAGCCGTTCTGTCGGTATTGTGCTCATATGTGCTACGTTTGTATCGCTTGTTGTTAGCAATACAGGATGGTCTGCCTCATATATGCATTTCTGGGAGCGCGAGCTTAACATGCCATTGCCCGAATTGCACCTGCCGCATACCATACTGCACCTGATTAACGATGCGCTGATGGCTGTGTTCTTCTTATTAGTAGGGATGGAGATAAAGCGCGAGTTGATGGTTGGCGAGCTGAACAGCATCAAAAAATCGCTTTTGCCAATCATTGCTGCGGTAGGTGGCATGGTAGTACCGGCAACTATCTATTCATTATGGTGTGGTGGTACGCCATTCAGTAGCGGGTGGGGTATACCTATGGCTACAGATATTGCGTTTTCGCTAGGTGTATTATCACTTTTAGGCAAGCGAGCGCCTGTATCATTACGTATTTTCCTTACAGCACTCGCAATCATTGATGACCTTGGCGGTATCCTAACCATAGCCATCTTCTATGCGGGCGATTTGCAATGGTCTTATCTCTTATATGCAGGTATAATAATGATAGCCTTGATAGCAATGAACCTGCTGAAGGTAAAACGATACTATCCGTATTTTATACTTGGTTTGCTGTTATGGTATTTCGTTTTCAATTCGGGTGTGCATGCAACCATTGCAGGGGTGTTACTTGCTTTTACCATACCACTGCATAAAATAGAAGAGCTGGAGCACAGCCTGCACGATCCTGTCAATTTCATTATCCTGCCATTGTTTGCGTTAGCTAATACGGCTATTGTATTGCCTGCGGAGTTTGGTAGTATCTATACATCCGTAGTGCATCACGGCATTACAATGGGGTTGGTACTAGGCAAGCCATTGGGTATCTATCTGTTCAGTATGGCGGCAGTGCATTTGAAAATTGCATCCCTGCCCACTGGTATGAAACGCCCGCAATTGTTGGGCATGGGGCTGATAGCAGGCATAGGGTTTACCATGTCTATATTTATGGCAACACTAGCCTTTACCGATGCCGAAACGCAACTGGTAGCCAAAGTAGCCATCATTGGTGCATCTGTTCTTGCAGGTATACTTGGTTTTATATTCTTACGTTTACTGAATACAAAGCCCCTTTAGGGGTTTGGGGTTGTCTCTACACCAAATTGCCTCAGGTGGTGCCAGCTATGTTTATACAATAGTTGCACCCACATTTCATAATTCAGATTGCCAAAGAAAGGATTGGTAATTACTGCATCAGGTTGCGCATCAAACACTGCAAAGAAATCGTTTATCTCAGTTTGCAGTTCATTCAACGCATCCTGCACTGTTGCATTTTTTTCAGGTATGGTATCGTTACCTATTATGGGGTTGGGTGTGTTTTCTTTAAATGGTTTGTCACTCATCATAAAAGCCTGCATCTTGGGTACGTTTTCTTCCGGTGTCAGCAGCGTATACTTATCCTTGCCACTTGCCTGTCTGAACGAAAAACTCATGTGCTCTATCATTTGCTGCACATTCATCTTGCCCCACAACCCTTTTGTATCCGGGTTGATGCCTGATAGTTTTTTCACAAATTCATTTTGCAGAAATGCAGCTTTACTTTGTATGTTTCCCATCTTTCTTAGTCTTTAGTTGTAAGTATTAAGTAGAAAGCAAATAGATTATTTATTATGAATAATGCAGAAAACAAACTTTCTACTCTCTACTAACTACTTTCTACTATAGTAATCCTTTAATCAGTTTTTCCTGTGTCATACCTTCTGCCTCTGCCTTGTAGTTGCGTACCACACGGTGGCGCAGCACAGCCAATGCCATTGCCTGCACATCTTCAATATCAGGTGAGTATTTGCCTTGCAATAGTGCATGACATTTAGCACCCAGTATCAGGTATTGAGATGCACGTGGCCCTGCACCATAAGAGATGTATTGCTTCGCTATATCAGGTGCAGTGCTATTGCCGGGGCGTGTTTTCTGCACAAGGCTCACTGCATATTCCAGTACATTATCAGGTACAGGTACGCGGCGTATCAGCTCCTGAAAGTATAGTATGTCTTCGCCTGTCAATACTTTAGGTAGCGCTGCAGTAGCAGCCCCTGTAGTATTGCGTACTATCATTACTTCTTCCGCAAAGCTTGGATAGTCCAGCCATATCTGAAACATAAAACGGTCAAGCTGCGCTTCGGGCAATGGGTAAGTACCTTCCTGCTCTATCGGGTTTTGTGTTGCCAGTACAAAGAATGGCGCAGGCAATTTGTATAAAGTACCGCCTGCAGTTACATTGCGTTCCTGCATGGCTTCCAACAGTGCCGATTGTGTTTTGGGTGGCGTACGGTTTATCTCATCCGCCAATATAATGTTGGCAAACACAGGCCCTTTCACAAAACGAAACTGCCTGCTCTCATCCAATATCTCCGCACCTACTATATCGCTCGGCATCAGGTCTGGTGTAAACTGTATACGTTTGAAGGAGAGATCCATCACATCGGCCACTGTTTTTACTAGCAGGGTTTTTGCCAGTCCCGGCACACCTACCAGCAGGCTATGTCCGTTGCAAAGGATAGATATGATGAGTTTATCCACCACTTCGTCCTGTCCTACAATCACTTTGCCGATTGCTTGTTTTATAACCGAAAACTTTTCCTTAAGGGCCTTGGCCGCGTCTATATCCGATGCGTAATTCATTGCGCTATTATCCGTAGTTTATAGATTGCGTTTTCTGCAACGCAACCGCTATTCTTTAAAAATAGACAGGTAATTTCTATTATTTTGTGAAAATTGACAAATAATCAAAAAATCACCCGTACAAAATCAATAATTAATTACTATGACTATCGAGCAGGCACAGCAACAGGTAGATGATTGGATAAAAACGGTAGGTGTCCGTTATTTCAACGAGTTGACCAATCTGGGTATACTGATGGAAGAAACGGGTGAACTTGCCCGCCTGGTGGTGCGTAAGTATGGCGAACAGTCTTTTAAAGAGAGCGATAAAGGCAAAGAACTGGCAGATGAAATGGCTGATGTGCTTTGGGTGTTAATATGCCTTGCCAACCAAACCGGCGTAAACCTCACAGAAGCCTTGCAAAAGAATTTTGAAAAGAAAAATATACGTGATGCGCAAAGGCATAAGGACAATGAAAAATTGCAATAAAAAAGAGACCTGCTAGCAGGTCTCTTTTTTATATGATGTAAGCTGGGATTATTTAATAACCACCATTTTACCTGTTTTAACTTCTTCGCTACCTTCTACAGTAACATGGTACAGATAAGTACCTGCATTCAGGTGTTTAGTGTCGATGTTAACTGTACGAGCACCTGATTTTCTAGCTTCGTTCTGACGGATAACTGTACGGCCAGACAAATCCATAACATTGATAGTTACAGCAGCTTCGTAGTTAGTCAATACGCTGAAGTTAGCAGTAGACTGAACCGGGTTAGGGAACAGGCTAACTTGGCTTTGAGCATCTGCAGCACTCATGCTGAAAATACCAGTAGTATTGTTAGCTTTTCTGATAGTAGAAACGCAAGATTTATTATTTGTAGTAGCATTATCTTTTACAGAGTCTGTACCTCTGTTAGGTGCAGGCAATGCTGTGATACACAGGTCAAAAGTAGAATCTACGTTGTTAGGAGTTGTGTAAGCAATGCTCAGGCTCCTAGAGTGACGAAGTGTGTCATTTTGGTTCATTGTTTTACCTACAGGGATGATGTATGCGCTATAAGTAACACCACCTGAAGTTGTAGTGATAATGTAAGGACCCCATGTGATTTGATAGATAATTGAGTCAGTAGGTTTCAATGCTACTGTACTAAGATTCTTAACATAGAAGCTAAGATTAAAAGAAGTGCTGTTTTGAATAGTGGTACCAGCGCTAGGGGATGTAACAAATGTTTGTATGTCAACTAACCTCTGTGCATTTGAAGACAGGGCGATGCTACAAAAAATAGCTACAAGTGTAAAGAGTTTTTTCATAAAAGAGTGTTTTAAAAATGTATGGCGAATATAACGCATTTTTTTTGAGAATTGCAGATAAATACAGGTATTCAGTTTTTTTACACTCCAATGATACTGCAACTATTCCTTAGCTTTACATCGGTTTTTTATTACTAGTTAATATTTATTAGACAACTGATGGTCTTTTCGTCAAAGCTATTAGAGGATGCTGTAGCAGAGTTTTCAAAATTGCCAGGGGTGGGTAAAAAAACAGCCCTTAGGATGGTTTTGCAATTACTGAAGATGGACAAAGAGAGCGTGAATAGCTTTACAACTGCTGTGGCTCGTATGCGCAATGAAATCGTTTTTTGTAAGCATTGCCACAACATTGCAGACACAGACGTATGTACTATTTGTGTCAATTCTTCCAGAAACCGCTCACAAATTTGTGTGGTGGAAAATATACGCGATGTAATAGCCATAGAAAGTACTCAGCAATACAACGGCTTGTATCATTTATTAGGTGGTATATTATCTCCTTTAGATGGGATAGGCCCGGAACATTTGAATATTGACAACTTATGCCAACGCGTTAAAAATGGTGAAGTAAAGGAATTAATAATGGCGTTAAGCCCTACAATAGAAGGAGATACAACTGTTTACTACATAGCTAAACAAATGGGAGGGTTGCCAGTTACAATTACTACTATTGCCAGGGGTATAGCTTTTGGCGGAGAGTTGGAATATGCAGATGAAATGACATTGGCACGCAGCATAGCTAAACGATTGCCAATTGAGAATTATGTAAGTGTAAGAAAAGATAGCTAGCATCATTAAAGGGCTGCAATTGCCACCCTTTAATATAAATTACAATTCTATATTACCACTATATACATAAGTAGCAGGTCCGCTAAGGATAACGTCTGTTATGTGATTTTCATCTTTCTTGTTGAAGCTTACCTGCAGATTACCCCCCGGTGTTTTAATATTAGTGCTGATGTACCCGATTGCATTGTTACTGGCAGCAATAGCCGCCGCTGTAACGCCCGTGCCACAGCTATAGGTCTCGTCTTCCACACCACGCTCATATGTGCGTACGTGTATGCCATCGGCCAATCGTTGCACAAAGTTTACATTAATACCTTTAGGTTGGTAGCGTTCACTGTTCCGTATGCTTCTACCTGTATTGAAAACATCAGTTGTCGTTACATCATCTACAAACACCACATAGTGTGGCGAGCCTGTATTTAATTCTGTATAGTCATCTGTATACAGCACGTCTTCTACATTCTGCATCTGCAGGCTTATGGTATCATCTTCATTTACAGTAGCGGTATGATCTCCATCTATAGCTATGAAAGATGCATTATTGCCAACTACACCCAGCCTTTTTGCAAAGGCTACAATGCATCTACCGCCATTGCCACACATAGTGCTTTCATTACCGTCTGCATTATAGTACACCATGCGGAAGTCATACCCATCAGCATTTTCAAGCAGCATTAAACCGTCTGCACCTATCCCAAATCTTCTGTCACAAAGAAATGCTATTTGTGATACAGATAGTTTTATGGAGTTATCTCTGTTATCAATAAGTATAAAATCGTTTCCTGTCCCCTGATATTTATCAAACTGCAATTGCATGCTGCAAAGTTAAGTTATTTACTACCCGGAAAATATTGTTCAGCACGGCTGTTCATTGCTTTGTTAACAGTACCTGTCTGGTATAAGGTATTACGCCAGTTAGGGTTGCGTATTTCACCCTTAATATTTGAGTGCAATGCTCTGTAGTCGCCCACCATAAAACCCGGACGATAATATAAAATCATACCACCACTGCTTTGATGAGGTAGCACATTATACGTCCATATTTCATATGGGTATACACCTTGTTCATTTTGTACTTCTACCATTTCATCTGGTTTACCATATTTCAGATACATATGCCCTCTTTCTGATTCATAGCCGGGTACACCTGGTGCAGAAAACTGTCTGTTTACATCTTTGATTTTTTCGGTGTATTCCTCCCATGCTTCTTTAGGGTTGGCTGGGTTCCGATCTTTCCAGAAGTTATATATGAAGTAACGCATATAGGTGAAGTCGGGCCTGTCAAGAAATGCCTCTATGTTTTGTTTCTCTACCGGTGTACTGATAGGCATTAGCATTTTAAGTATCGCACGTACCTGTGGTAGTGTATATTTATCTACAAATGTTGTACTCAGGTCTACCACCTGCATGTCCTGAAAATCAGTTTGTTTGGCTGTTGAGGTGTCTGCATAGGGTTTAACAGGTTTGGGATTCACACGTTGAAAGAAAAGTGTTTTAGAACATATCGTAGTGCCATCTGCTTTAAGCCATACATTCAGGTAGTAGTTGCCCGATGGAAGTACATCTATCTTGAATTTTCCACTAACAGGAATAATGCCGGGTTTTGCTACCGTGTCGGTTTGTTGTAATTTATACAGTGTGCTTTCCAATGGTTTTTTACTAACAGATGTTGTGATAGTATATTCGATACCTTGCTGCATGGCAGCATTCGGGAAATATAATTCTGTATAATAAAAAAGTGTCTTTCTGTTTTGGTCGGCAAAGTTTGCACATAGTGGTAGTTGCACTTTGCCGTTTTTAATAAAGATGCTTTGTGTGTTTGATGCAAAAGAAGTATCCATTAGTTGTAGTGACGAGAATATGGACTTTTCGTTGCGGGGTACTACTGTAAATGTATCCGTAAAAGTATAACTGCTATTGGTGTCTATGAGTTCTGTCAACCGTACTTTCATTTTATATTTTCCGGGTGTCAGGTCGTAGCGTTGCAGCTCCAGTATATTTTGTGCGCGTGCCTGTTCTATAGTGCTTGCTTCAGCGGTCTGCATAATGTAATGGTCGTCTTTCATCACAATACCATACTCATCCATAAAGCTGATGTCTGTGCGTACTTTAGCTATTATACTACCTTTTACAGGCTCTGTAAAGTGCAGGCTGTTAGGCGCTATTTGCCAATATACTTCTATATACGGTTTCAGCTTTTTGCCATCGTCTTTGTAAAACAAGCTATGAGCAACAACAGCCTCTATTGCCAGTGATTTGAAACATAAAAACAAGCTTGCTAAAACTAAGCCCGGCCATCTGCGCATTTTTCGCTTTTTTTGCAAAACTATAATAATTGTCGGTGATGGGTTGTGAATAATAATCTAATTCGGTCACTAATGACAATTGCATGTTGAATATGAGCCATACCGTAGTCAGTTCTTATATACCATTCCCCAATATATACTGGTGGTTGCAGGTGCAGTGTGCAGATACTTTGTTGCTTGATGGTGGTGAGCATTTCGAAAAAATGACCTATCGAAACAAGTATTTCATTACAGGCTCTAACGGAGGTATACAACTAAGCATACCATTGCTGCAGGGTAGGGAACAGCGCACGCCTATGCAGCAGGTGATGATAGACAATAAGCAACGCTGGCAGGTGCAGCATTGGCGCACATTGGTATCGGTATATAAACGCACGCCTTATTTTGAACATTACGAACCATCACTGGAAAAACTATACACACAGCATTTCGATTCGCTGATTGATTTCAATCTCGCATCCATTAAATGGCTGCAAAAAGAACTGCGTGCCGGTTTCAGTATTGAAACTACCGATGTCTTTCAGAAAGAATATGCAGGTACCACAGACCTGCGCCGCATTATGAAACCAGGCTCAGAGAAACAACCACTTGAAAGCATAGATCCATACTATCAGGTATTTGCAGATAGGGTGGGGTTCCTGCCCAACCTCAGTATGCTCGATTTGCTTTTTGCCGAAGGCCCGCATGCGCTGCAATGGTTGAAGAGCAATGCTTCGTTGATAAATGAATGGGTAGCTAAGAAATAAAAAAAAGAGGAGATTAATTAATCTCCTCTTTTCATACGCCACACACCATACATCGCTTCCTTCACAATGCCTTTCGTCATCTTCGATTGGCCTTCTGCTCTGTCCACAAATGTGATGGGTACTTCTTGTATTTTAAATCCGAGCTTCCAAGCGCGGTATTTCATTTCTATCTGGAATGCATAGCCTACAAACTGCACTTTATCGAGCGGTATGGTTTGCAACACTTTTGCTTTGTAGCAAATGAAGCCCGCAGTAGGGTCTTTCACCGGCATAAAAGTGATGATGCGTGTATACATGGCACCACCTTTAGAGATGAATATCCTGTCCCACGGCCAGTTTACCACCTTGCCACCTTTTACATAACGAGAGCCTACAGCCACATCTGCACCGCCTGTGCTGCATGCTTGGTGAAGGCGCAGCAAATCGTCGGGGTTGTGAGAGAAATCAGCATCCATCTCAAAGAGGTACTGGTAGCCTTTTTCAAGCCCCCAACGGAAGCCTGCTATATAGGCGGTACCCAAGCCTTGCTTGCCGCTACGCTCCAGCAGATGCAATTGTTCGCCATAGCTCTGCTGCATGTTTTTTACAATGCCTGCAGTGCCATCGGGCGATCCGTCATCTACTATCAGTACATGGAAACTACCGGGCAACGACAATACCTTAAGGATAATACGTTCAATATTTTCCTTTTCGTTGTAGGTTGGTATTATTACGAGTTTGTCCAAATCAGGGCAAAATTAAAGGGGCTAAAATAAGAAATAATGGCTTTAGATATGTTAAATAAACGTATAAACTATGCTTTGGGCTTACGCAGTTTCATATTATTTAATATCTCTGATATCTTTTGTTTGGTATGCAGCGGAAAATCTGCCTGCATCATCCAGTCATAATATTGTGGCTCACGTTTGAAGACATCTTCTACTTTCTGCCCTTTGTATTTACCAAAGTTAAAAACAGGTTCTCCGTCTTTCATCACCATGCGGCGCGCATAGTCTACCATTGGCTCCGGATTGCTGAAATCGTGTAGTGGCTTTACATCTGTGCCCAATTGTGCATACCTGTCCAGTTGAGACTCCAGCACTTCTATCGTTGCTTCCACATCGGCCTCTGCACTGTGCGCATTTTCCAGTTTCTTGCCGCAGTAAAATTCATATGCTGCTGCCAGCGTACGTGCTTCCATTTTAAAGAATATCTGCTGTGCGTCTATCATGTTGCGCTCTGTAAAGTCAACATTGATGCCCACACGCAAAAACTCTTCTGCCAGCATCGGTATATCAAATTTGTTGGAATTGTAGCCACCCAAATCGCAACCCTTCATCCAGTTATACAACTCATGCGCTATATGTTTGAATTCAGGTGCATCCTTCACGTCCTCATCCTTTATGCCGTGTATGGCAGTAGATGCGGGCGGTATAGGCATGCCAGGGTTCAGGCGTTTCACATACTTAGCTCTTGTGCCGTCTGTATTCAGCTTTATCAGTGCCAGTTCTATTATCCTGTCTTTGCCGTGCTCTGTTCCTGTCGTCTCAAGGTCAAAAAATACAATCGGTCTCTTTAAGCTAAGCTGTGCCATTCTCCAATATCAATTTTGCTGCGAACATACGCTATTCCAGTCAATTCCGTCGAAAGTACCCGAGCTCATCAATAACAGACAGGTAGGTTGCCCGCTTTGGTTGAGTAGCGATGTGATATGTTCCTGCAATGCCTGCTTTTCATCTATTACCACAAGGTCTTCGCGTTCAAAATATTGTTTCACCGTAGCTGTTTTCAGCGATGGCAATCCTTTCAGTTGCAAAGCATGATGGCTGAAGTAAACCACAGCATCATCTGCAGAATCTATACTATGTGCATACTCACTCAGGAACTGTGCATTGAGGCTGCTGTAAGTGTGCAGCTCAAAACATGCTATTAGCTTGTGGGTAGGGTAGCCCTCGCGTACCGCATCCAGTGTGGCTTTCAGCTTCGATGGTGCATGCGCAAAGTCGCGGTAGGCTACCAGTTTATCGTTCTGGAAAAGTTTTTCCAGCCTGCGTGCCGCACCGCTGAAGTCTGCAATGGCTTCGTAACAAGCTTGCTTGCTAACGCCCAGCTCTGCACACACAGCAATTGCCGCCTGCATGTTCAGCAGATTGTGCCTGCCGAATACGGAAACAGGTATTGCCCCGAATTCGGTATCTAACACAGCAATACCATTTTCGTAATGGAATGCAGGCATATTATAGGGCTCTGCCTGCAGGTGTGCAGTGCTGGTGCCTATTACATGCTGCACCTCGGTATCCGTATTATTATAGTAAACAGGTGCACCTGCTGCTATGCCTGAAAGGTATTGTTCAAACTGGTTGCGGTATATCTCGTATGTAGGGAATACGTTGATATGATCCCATGCTATACCACTCACTACGCTTATATGCGGATGGTAGAAGAATATCTTAGGGCGCTTTTCTATTACAGATGCAGGGTATTCATCGCCTTCCAATACTATTATCGGTGCATCACTCAGGCGTACAGATTGCTCAAAACCAGCCACTTTTGCACCCACCAGGTAATCGAAATCGATGCCCTGCTTGCGCAAAATGTGCATTATCATAGAGGTAATGGTCGTTTTGCCATGGCTGCCTGCCACTACCACACGCTTTTTGTTCTTGCTCACCTCATATACATACTCCGGGAACGAATATATAGGGATGCCGAGTGCCTGTGCAGCAATCAGTTCGGGGTTATCGGCCTTGGCATGCATTCCCAGTACTATAGCATCTATATCCTTTGTAATTTTCTCCGGGTACCAGCCGTATGCTGGTGGTAATATGCCTGCTGCCGCCAGATTACCTTTTGCAGGGTCATTTATCTCATCATCGCTGCCCGAAACCACATTCCCCTGCCTTAAAAGCGCCAGTGCCAACTGGTGCATTACCGCTCCGCCAATAGCTATAAAATGTATTCTTTTCATTAAAAAAAATAGTTATCTTCGTCAAAGTACAAATGTAAATTACCCTTTTAACTAATACTATTTAATTAAGAAGATTGATTATGCAACTAGTTTCTATTCTACGTCGTGTAGTTCCGGTTATAGCAGTAGCTGCTATGGTGTTGTTTGCGTCTTGCAATGGTGGTAGCAAAAAATATGGCTGCCCGAACAAATTGAGCATATCGCTATCTAAGTAATACCTTTTTAAGATGTTTCGACAAAGGATGACAATTCTATGACTTGTCATCCTATTGTTGTTTTAGGATGTTTTTATCTCATAGGATCTCTTTTCAATTACTGCGCCTTATAACGTGATGAAAATATTCTTAATAACAGTTTTCTGTAGCATTACAATGATATTTATTTCTTGTAATCTCAGTCAGGGCAATGTTCAAGGAGAATATCGTCATAAAGATTTAGGAGAGAAATACATTATCATATTGAATAGAGGTAAACTTATTCAACGTCTGATTTTGAACAACGATACTTTTTTTCACTCATGTGAGTATTCAATATCAGATGTTGTTATTCTGTATGATTGGAAAGAAATGGAAGATATTCCCGATGTAGGTAAAGGCGGATGTAATGGATGCGAGTTAGTCCTTGATAACGATAAACTTTTGTTTTACGCTGATCCTGACGATAACCCTAAAGAGATATTTGTAAAATATTGAATCACGCCCTTCTCAAGCTAAAGCGTCCACGCTTTAGCAAAACAAAAAAAGGCGGTATAAAACCGCCTCTTCACTAAATATATTTTCTATTTACAGGAACGAATATCCTAATGCTATTTGCACAGTACGTGTCTTCCATGTATCGGTAGCAGTATTATAGCTAAGGTCTGAAAGGCCAATGATATAACGTGCGCTCGCACGGAATTTAGCCAAATTCAATTGCAGACCTACAACACCCGACAGGTCGCCTGTTTTGAAAAGTGTTTTCGTGTCTTTCAGCAGGTTCTGATTGTCCTTTACATTCATCACACCACTATATTGCGGTCCCAGTTGCAACCACAGCGGCCCACCTATTTTAAAGTTCAGCAATACAGGTATATTCAGATAAGTAACGGCAAATTCGCCTTGCTTGTTAGAGTCTGCAATGTTTACATAATTGGTCTTTGCAGCCTGATAGAAGTTGATTTTATTACCCGTGTATTTCACACTGCTGAACAGTACTTCAGCCGTTACGCCAAGACGCTTGCGGCTGACACCACCAAATATACCACCTACAAAACCGGGCTTGTATCCGCTTTCCCATTCTTTACCATCCAGATTGGCAAAGTTGGCACCAACTTTAATGCCCAAGTCTACTTTTACGGGCAGTGCTTTGCTTACCGCACCAACGCCCGGTTGTGCCATTGCCAGTACAGGCAATAATAGTGTAGCTACTAATAGTTTGAAACGTTTCATAATTCTATCCTCTGGTGTTTTTTGTTTTATGCTTACAAAGGTATTAAAACACCACACACAAAACGCTGCTGCGCTATTGTTCTGCAATTACCAAAAACTCGTTGCGCAGTGGTTCTATATGATGGTATAATGTATCTAAGTATTGATGCCCCATAGCTGCATAGTAGCCTATGAAGTTTTCATAACGCTCCTGTAACGATCCGTTTGGTGATATGCCATCTTTTAGTCTTGTGATACGTTGCAGCTGGTCGCTCATTTTGCGTTTCTCTGCACGCAACATTTTCTTTTCCAGTGTTTGCAACTGGTGCTTCATTTTTGCAAAAGCGGCATCTGCACTGGCTTGCAGGGTAGGGCCCAGCTTAGTGGCTTTGTCGCGCAGTTGAGCAAGTATGTTTTGTATGGCAGCAGTCTCTTCATCGGTATGCCAGTTGTTGCTGCTGTGTTTGCCGATATAACTGCGTATCAGCGAAGACTCTGATTTAAATATATCTTCTATGCTGAAGTGCAATTGCTGACGCAGTTTATTATACTGTGCAGGCATCCACAATACAGATTGGCGCAGTAGTACAACAGGATAGAATACTTTGTAGTTTTCAAACACAGGCTTCAGTTCCAACCAGTAGGCTACCTCTGCGCCACCGCCTATAAAAGCTACATCGGGCAATATACTTTCCTGAAATATGCCGCGTAGTATCACATTCGGGCTAAAGCGTTCAGGGTGTGTTTCTAATTCTGTCATCAACTCGTCTTCACTCCATTCTATCTCCGTGTTCAGCACACGCCATTTGCCGCTGCGTTTTTCTATACGCTCGCGTATATCATCGCGCAGGTAAAAGAGGTTGATCATCCTCGGGTATGCCTGCACTTTATATTGCTCTTCCAGTGTTTCTATGTGGTCATTTACCAGCACGTATGCCATGTGGTTTTGCAAATCGTCCTTCAGTATCGGGATGATTTGCTTTTTCAATGCTGCCTCATCGGGGTCCAGTACAACCAATCCATATCTGCCAAACAGTTCGTTGACAAGATACTGTGTAGCATCGCCTATTGTTTTATGTTGCTGGTATGCTTGCGTCAGTATGTCTTTCAGCACATCCAGATTTTCACCCGGAGGCCCTAATACTTTAAACACCTCATCCAGCAATGGTTTCAGGCTGTTGGTTTGCATACGCCCTACCGCACCCGTTTGCCCTGCAGCATCCCATATATACTTCTGCTTGTTGTAGCGGAATGTCCCCAGTTCTTCAAGGTCGTTGTCCTCACTACCCATGTAATACACAGGTACAAAATGTTTATCGCTGTATTTAGTGTTCAATTCATCTGCCAGCTTGATGGCGTGCATTATTTTGTAGATGAAATACAAATAGCCCGTCATCAGGTTGGGCTGATGCGCGGTGCAGATGGTATAAGTATTTACATCTGCAAGGCGGTTGATGTTATCAATTACTTTATCGTGCTTATTCAGTTCTGCATATTGCTTGTGCAGTACACTTACCAATACCATTCTGTCTACAGGGTATTGGCTGCGTGCAGCAATAGCCTGCGCGATGCCATCGGCATCGGGCGTGTAGTTATAGTATTGTTTTAGGTTGGGATGGGCATTCAGATAATCCAGCACCAGGTCGCTGAAATTGCCCGTGTTGCTATATGGTATGTGTGTACAGTCAATATCCATTAGTGGGATTTGAAAGCGCTAAGTTAAGCGTAGGTTTTAATACTTGGGTTATTAAGGGATAGGGAATATTGATTAATAGACTATCTGGAAATAATAAAGTATTGAGATGAGTTTATATCGACTCCTTTCACATTCAGTAGGTAGGTGCCAGTCGGAAGGTCAGAAACGACCACAGATTTTGATATCTTGCCTTTTTCTGACCAGCGTTTCAGTACTATGCCTCTTGTATCTGTAATAGCAAAGTTTAATAAATCTACCGCAGATTCCCCGGTTATGGTAAGGTTGATGTAATCGGATGTAATAGTAGGATAAAGTGATATGTTTATATTGTTAGCCTTATTATTCGCAATGGCATTTACAATAGTAGGGCTGTAAGGTTCATAATTAAATCTGGTGTAGTATGTTCCATTTGACTTGCCCCACGTATTGCCATTATAATCGTAGTATCTGAGTATTTCCCGTAACCCCGCCGCATTATATATAACATCCAGCTTTCGAGCCAAACTAAAAGTACTAGGTATAGAGTTATAGTCATAGCTCAGTACTCGTACCAGGTTGTTCTTACTATCGTAAAAATTACTATCAAGATACCTTGTTCCCCATTGGTTTGTTGAGGTGTTGAGTTGTTTATAATATTTACAAATTATTAAACCTTTACTATCCACAATATTACTGTCACAATTGCTCTCCCATTTTCCGGATGATAATCCTTCAACTATATACTTAGTAAGTACGTTGTTGGAATTGTAGGTATAAAACTTACGCATCAGGGGCTGCGGTACACCACCTGAATAGTAAGATCTTTCCAGTTTAATCAGGTTGCCGTTTGCATCATAAGTATAGCTGGTAATAGAAGTGTCTTGCAAGTTGTTTTCTTTATGTATCACATTTACCAATAATCCCGAACTGCTATAGGTATATGCTTTCTGCATGTTTTTTATGTATATACCACTTGCGTTTTTTATATAAGCAGCATCTTCAGATAGCCTGGATTTACTATCATAGAAGTATGAATCTAACGTGATGAACTCCCAAGTATTATTGACGTATGAAAGTGTCTTTTGAGTTTCTGTCAACCACTCAGTTTTGTTCAATTCCGGTACAAATCCTTTCTTATATGTTCTATTGTGGTCAATTCCATTATTAAGCGACATATTGCTTGTGTATGCAAGACGCAAGTACTTATCCCATTGATAATAATATGGCACATGTAAAATGTCAGTATTATAGCCAGTCTCATCATCATGAGTTATGAGGTTGATAATATTTGTGGTATAACCTCTGCCAAAAGAATAGGTTAAAGATGTAGAGTCATAAAAATCAGCAGGTCCTTGCCCGGAATCAACTATATATGTCAGCCTGTATGGAGTTTGTCCAAAAGAAAGTGATGCGATAGCAGAGAGTACAATTGTAAAAAGTGTAAACAAGGGTTTCATAATAGTACGTGTCGGTTTGGTAGCAATGCTTATACTAATTTACAGAATATTTTTGAATAGCTTTATCTCATGTCCAACAGTATAAAAAACTGGTCTGAAGACGAACGCCCGCGCGAAAAAATGCTCCTGAAGGGAGCCGCGGCATTGTCTGATGCCGAACTCCTCGCCATCCTCATATCCAGCGGTACCAAAGAAAAGTCTGCGCTCGACCTGGCTCGGGAAGTATTGGGCCTTGCACAAAACAACCTGCACGAACTGGGCCGGCTCGGTGTGCTGGAACTGCAAAAGACCAAAGGCATCGGCGAGGCGCGCGCCATCACCATTGCTGCCGCACTGGAACTGGGCCGCCGCCGTCAAATGGGCGAGGCACTGCAACGCACCGCCATCACCCAAAGCGGCGATGCCGCAGAGATAGCCATCCCCCTGATGCGCGACCTGAGCCACGAGGTGTTTTGTGTCTTCTATCTCAATCAGAGCAATAAAATACTCCGCTACGAAATCATCAGCAGTGGCGGGCTTACAGGTACGGTGGCCGATATCCGCATCATGCTCAAGAACGCCTTGCTGCAAAACGCTAACAAATTGATAATAGCCCACAACCACCCATCGGGCAATCTGCAACCAAGCCATGCCGATAAAGAGCTGACGCGCAAACTGCGGGAAGCTGCTGAGTACATGGATATTAAGCTTTTAGACCATCTGATAATAGCCGGAACAAATTACCTGAGCATGGCAGACGAGGGCATTATTTAGTGCCAGTTAATTGCTATATTGCACTGCTCTGCGAGCAGTTATATAACAAAATACCACATAGGTAGTCCGTAATGCTAAAGATAGGTGTAATAGGTGCCGGCCACTTGGGCAAGATTCATATTCAACAGTGGAAAGAAGTGCCAACTGTTCAGCTCATCGGGTTCTTCGACCCCAGCGATGAACAGGCTGAAAAAGCCATTGCCGAATACAATGTAATAAGATACACAGATATTGATGCACTGATACAGGAAGCAGATGCACTGGATATTGTTGCACCTACTACCAATCACTACGATATTGCCAAGAAATGCCTGCTGGCAGGTAAACATTTCTTTATAGAAAAGCCGCTTGCCAATACACTGGAAGAGGGCCGCGAACTGGTGAAGCTGGTAAAAGAAGCCGGTGTAAAATGTCAGGTAGGCCACGTAGAGCGTTACAACCCCGCATACCTTGCGCTGACAGAAGAAACACTGCAGCCCATGTTTATAGAGGCACACAGGCTATCGCAGTTCAACCCGCGTGGTACGGATGTGTCTGTGATCCTTGATTTGATGATACACGATATAGATATTGTGATGCACTTGGTAAAAAGCCCTGTGCGCCGTATTTCTGCAAGTGGTGTATCGGTTATCAGCGAAACGGCAGATATAGCTAACGCACGTATAGAATTTGATAACGGTTGTGTGGCAAACCTCACAGCCAGCCGTATATCGCTCAAGAAAATGCGCAAGCTGCGCCTCTTCCAGCGCGATGCATATATCAGTGTAGACTTCTTGGATAAGAAGACAGAAGTTGTACGCCTGAAGGATGATGACGGTCCGCGTGGCATGTTCGACTTCCCGCTGGATATGCCAAACGGCGAAAAGAAAGTAATATCCATGCAAATGCCGGAGGTTACCCCTTCCAACGCTATTCGTAGCGAACTGGCAGAATTTGCAGATGCTATCATAAATGACAAACCTGTAAAAGTAAGTGTGTACGACGGCTTTCAGGCTATGGATGTAGCCCATCAGATTCTAAAGAAAATGAGCCTTCATAACGAATTACATAACGTTTAGCACAATTATTGCTTATAGAATAGACAGGTACTTTGACAGATTACATAATGAGAGTATTAACAACAGCAGTAATAGCTGCGGCCTTCTTTGTACAAGGTTGCAATCTGATTAATCCGGCAGAAAAGATACCAACCTATATCAGGGTTGATTCTTTCAAAGTAAAGACGAATGAACCAAGCCGTACAGGTAGCGCAAGCAGCCGTATTACCAGTGCTTTTGTATATGTAGATAATGCCTTTATTGGTGCTTATGATATACCTGCAACTATCCCGCTATTGATAGATAAGGATGCAGTAGTTTCTCTAGGGCCCGGCGTTAATTACAGTGGATTGAAGTCTTACCAGTATTTGTATCCTTTTTATTACAATGATACGGTAACTGTAAAGTACGCACCGGGAAAGACTACAAACTATGTAGCCTATGCAAAATATACAGAGGCTGCACAGTTTCGATGGATAGAAGATTTTGAAACAGGAAATTCATTGCTTGAATTGGATGATAACAGTGACACAGATACTTCGCTTATACGTGTCACAGATCTTTCAAAAGTATATGAAGGCGGTGGCTCCGGTCAGATAATACTGTCTGGTACAAAGACAAAATCAGAATCTATCAACAATAAAGATATTACCGTAACAAAGGGTGAAAGCTTTATTGAAGTGAATTACAGATGCAATGTGCCTTTTGAAATAGGGTTACAAACAACACAGTCCGGGAATATATATTATGAAGCTATTGCCGGCGCCAATGCGAGTGAAAGTTGGAGTAAAATATACATAGGTATTCAATCGTTTTTAGGTACCTACAATGTTACTTCTTGTAGAGTTATAGTAAAGGCAAAACTACCTGATGGACAAACAAGTGGTTATGTTTATCTAGATAATATAAAACTGATTACTTACTAAGGCCGATGCTGACTCCCCTCAAAAAGAGAGCTATCCGCCGACTGGCAATTGCAGACTACTTTACGGCGGCTATATCCTGGATGGTATTCTGGGCATATCGTCATACGCTGTTGGATGGTACCAGCTTTACGGAGTCATTCAGTCATTTTCAAATCAGAGACTATCTCTTTGGTATATTGCTGATACCCGGTGGTTGGTTACTGCTATATCTGTTGTCAGGTACTTACTTCGATTTGTATCGTAAGTCTCGCCTGAACGAAATCAACCGAACGCTTATATCCTGCATACTTGGTAGCATCATGGTATCGTTGTTTGTATTTGCAAATGATGCAACCCATTATTCCTACTTCATCCGTATGACGGGGCGCTACCTGCTAATACATACCGCGTTTACTTTGTTTGTCAGAATGATAATCCTGAACAGGGTAAAGGCAAACATCATCAGTGGTAAGGTAGGTTTCAATACACTCATCATTGGTGGCAATCAGAAGGCGATAGATGTGTATCAGCAAATGAAAGATAGCCCGAAGGCATTGGGCAATTTCTTCAAGGGCTTTATCTATTCCAATCTGGAATCTGCTAATGGTATGAGCAAATACCTGCCTCAACTTGGCAATCTTGCAGAGTTGGAAAGCATCATCGATGAACATAATATTGAAGAAGTAGTAGTAGCTGTAGACTCATCAGAACACCATCTGCTGGAGAACATCCTGACACGCCTCAGCTATCGCCCGGTAGTGGTAAAAGTACTGCCCGATTTGTACGATATCATATCCGGTTCTGTAAAGACAAGTAATGTGTACGATGCTGTGCTGATACACATTCACCCCGATTTGATGCCTGATTGGCAAAGGGTTTGCAAGCGTACCATCGATATCATAGCATCATTGTTTGCACTGTTGTTGCTATCGCCTGTGTACATCTTTGCAGCTATCAAGGTGTTGTTGTCTTCAAAAGGACCAATCATCTATAAGCAAGAACGCATCGGGCTTTTTGGTCGTCCGTTCTACATCTACAAGTTCCGCTCTATGTACACAGATGCGGAGGTAAGAGGGCCTGCACTTAGTAGTAAGGATGATAAGCGTATCACGCCGTGGGGGCGCATCATGCGCAAATGGCGTATAGATGAGCTGCCACAGTTTGTAAACATTCTGAAGGGTGACATGTCACTCGTTGGGCCGCGTCCTGAGCGTAAGCACTTTATCGATATCATCAGCCAGACACACCCACACTACAAGTACCTGCACAAAGTAAAGCCGGGGCTTACATCATGGGGTATGGTACAATTTGGCTATGCCGAAAACGTAGGTGAAATGATGGAGCGTATGAAGTACGACCTGCTCTATATCGAGAACTGCTCACTGGCACTCGATATCAAAATCATGCTCTATACCTTAATGGTGATTTTCCAGGGACGTGGGAAATAGCTTACCGTTATTTACATTCAGATACTCAATCGCTTCACCCACAATAAAGAAACTACCTGTTATTAGTACAGCATCATTCTGTCCTATTGCATTGCGTGCAGCACTTACAGCATCTGCCACACTTACATACATTTCGCCCTGCAAGCCACATGCTTCAGCTCGCTTCTTCAGCTCTGATGCAGGTAATGCACGTATGATGTTTGCATTGCAGAAATAGTAGGTATTGTCTTTAGGTAGCAGTGCCAGCACATTGTCTATATCCTTGTCTTTTACAAAGCCTATTACTATGTGTTTATTGTCAGCTACTACGTTCTTCCATTGATTGGTTACTTCTGTAATGCCTGCAATATTATGCCCTACGTCTGCAATGATGAGTGGCTTATCCTGCAATACATCCCAACGGCCAAAAAGGCCTGTCAGTTTTTTCACTTTGCTGAGCGCGCGCTGCACATTTGCAAACGGTATGTCCATACCCTGATTGGCACGCAGTACATCTACAGCAGCTAATATGGTTTTGATATTGTAGTATTGATAGCTGCCCGGCAAATCGCTAGTCAGGTCGTGCATTTCGCGCATGGCGCGGTTTACTACTTTGTAGTATTGGGTAGATGCTGTGCCGCCTGTGCGTACCAGGTCCCACATGGCATCGGCATAGTACACAGTGCTTTGCATGTGTACACTTTTTTCAAAGAATACGCGCTCTGTTTCTGTATGTTGCTGTCCTATTACTACAGGTACTTTATGTTTGATGATACCTGCCTTCTCGCTTGCTATTTCGGGCAGTGTTTTGCCCAGCAGGTCTGTATGGTCGTAGCTGATATTGGTAATGACAGATAGAATAGGGGTGATGACATTGGTACTATCCAGCCTGCCGCCAAGCCCTGTTTCTATAATGGCATAGTCTACTTTTTCTTCTGCAAAGTACGCAAATGCCATAGCCACCGTTATCTCAAAAAACGATGGTTCAATTTCTTCTATATTTGTTGTGTATTTGTCAACAAAGTCAACCACCCATTGCTTGCCTACCATGGTACCGTTGATGCGGATACGCTCTCTGAAATCTACCAGATGAGGAGATGTGTATAGGCCAACTTTATAACCACATTCCTGCAATATAGCCGCCAGCATATGGCTCGTACTGCCTTTGCCATTGGTGCCTGCTATATGTATCGACTTGAACTGGTTGTGCGGATTGCCCAGCAGTTCGCACATTTTGATGGTATTATCCAGATTGGGTTTTAGTGCCGCCGCGCCCTGACGAGAAAACATCGGGAGTTTTTCGTAGAGGTAGTTGAGTGTCTTTTCGTAGCGGTTGCCTATGTCCATACTATATAGCTCAGGTACGTGTTTTGAATACAAAAGTAACATCGCCAAACTGTTCTTCCGGCGCGTTATCGCTCTTGTTGAACTTTATCTTATCGGCTTTGCGAAGTGCTATGGCTCTTATCTCTGCATTGCTGGCAGACTTCACTTGTTTGTTTACAATAGCGCCTTCTTTATTTACCGTAATGCGGATTACTACTTTGCCACCTTCTTTAAAATCTGCATCGGGTGGTGGATAGGCTACAATGTTGCGCCCTGCTAGGTTGTAGCTGATGCCGCCTGTGCCTCTGCCCGGTGTACCTGTATAGTTGCTTGCACCCGGTGTACCGCCCGGTACGCCACGGTCGCCTGTGCCTTGTGTATTGCCCTCCCCTGTGCCGGGTTTGTTTACCGCGGCACTGTTGCCACCACGGCCTGTGCCGCCATTATATACATAACGTGGCTGCTGCACTTGTGGCTTGGGTTGTGGTTGCACAGGTTGTGTTGTTATGGGCTTGTCCTGCTTTTTAGGTACAGGCTTTACCTCTGCAACAACAGGGCGCTGTTGTGGTTTCTTGGGTTGTTCCGGTTTTGTATTAATGACAGGTGCATCGGGCTCTTCTGTCTTTAAGACTTCCTTCGGTGTATTATCAGGTGTTTCCTGCACAGGTGGTACAACGGCTGCTTCAGGCTGCCTGTTGTCGGGTGCAGGGTCTTCCCTCATCATTGGCTGGTCTGCGCCCGAACCATCTGCATCTGTACCCAAATTTACCTCCATACCCAGCTCTAGTGCAGGCACTTCGGTTACGTTGTTATATTTAACGAAGAAGAACAGCAACAGCAGCAATACATGCACGCTTATCGTCCATGCAGTTGCTTTTATGTTGATGCCTTGTTGTGTAGCTTCCATCGTTAACTAAAATAATCAATCTATTGTAAGAATACTGTTAATGTGCGAAATCGGTATCGTAGTTTGCCATACGTTCTTTCGATGGGTTGTAGTAACCGTATTTCAGGTTAGGGAACTCTTCCCGTATCAGTTCCATCATCTGCTTTACACCCAGGCACTCGCCTGTATCTGCAACGCCTATCTTGCCCAGATACCAGTCAGGGTCAATATTGAAATTGCGCCACTGTATCATGCTGATGTCTGTGTATTTGATGAACTCACGCAGTGCTTCATACTCGGCCACACTATCCGTCATGCCGGGGAATACAAAATAGTTGATAGAAGCCCAGCCTCCATGCTGACGCACAATGCGCGCACTCTCACGAATGTCTTCAAATTTGTAGTTGTTCGGCAAGTAGTATTTGGTATATACATCGGGGCGAACAGAGTTGAGGCTGACACGAATACTGTCTAAACCTGCCTGCATCAGTTTCTCAACCGCATCTGGCTTGCTGCCGTTTGTGTTGATATTGATGCTGCCCTTCTCGGTATGCTTGCGTATTTCAATAATGGCTTCGCGGATGGTTTCCCACATCAGCAGCGGTTCGCCCTCGCAACCCTGTCCGAAGCTAACTATCGGGAAAGGAGCTGTTTCCAGATGCGGAACCGTAAACTCTACTATCTCTGCAGCAGTAGGTTTGAAGGTAAGCCTGTCTTGCGATGAGAAGATCTCTTCTGTTTCCGGCTGGAAAGAAATGCAACCAATACAATTAGCATTGCACGCAGGCGATGAAGGGATAGGACATTCCCAGCGGCCCATGAAATAGTTGCGTGCCGCAGGGCAATGGTAGGTGAGCGCACAGTTGTTGGCAAGGTGCTGCACAAGACGATTGTGCGGGTATGCTTCCAGCATCTGCTCCACACCATTGTGTATCAGTGTATCGTTGTAGCCACTACATTCCTGACGGATATCGCGTTCTATACGCGTAGCGGTAACGTAAAATTTATCATTGTGCCAACCTGTTGCTGTGTAGCAAAATAGCGGCAGTGTAGGTGCATCTGGCAGAGCCTCGAATGCAGCCATATAAAAACCTGTGTGTGCAGGTGGTATGAAAGCAGCTACTGCCCAGCCTTTTTCGCAAAGGCGCATTTCGCCGGTTTTTACATCTATACCAATACCCCTGCGCATAGGCAGGTGATAGAGTGAGCCACCTTCAGGCAGTTCTATCCATTCATCCTCTTCTACAGGAAGTGCATCCCAACCACTGCGGCCTATAGCATACAGTGTGGTGTCTTCGTATATCTTCCCTTCGTCGTCTGCGTATAATAAATAAGGTGTCATGTTTTAGTTGATTTGTTGAATAGTTGATTTGTAAAATGTTCAACTACCAATCGTTTTTATCTCTTTTCTCTCTTGCTTTATCTACCTGGCGTATACAGAATACTTCAAACACTTCGGGTTCGAAGGCTGTGTTGCCGATGTTCCATTGATAAAGTCTGTTGTCTGCACAGTTGATGGTAAGCGTACCGAACCGAAACAGTACGTGCTCTACTTCTTTCCAGTCTATAAAACGCCTGCGCGAATTGACAGGAGGTTTAATGCCTTCTTTATCTACCACTATGGTGAGTGGTGTATCTTTCTTACGTTCCCAATTGATGGCAAAGACGATAGCTGCTGCTAATAGTGTAAAGATGATAGCAGGCACGGTAGTGCCTGTGCTCCATGCATAACCTGCAAACACCAGCATGATGATAAGCTCTGCTATACGCATGATGAGGTTATTGACAGGCTGCTGCAGCCATCTGTTTTTGAACAGTATGAGTGTGAGCATAATAGCAGACACGGCATAGATACCCATTGCTACTGCAAGGCCGTAATAAAGTACGGTGCGGTAGTTGAGTGCTTTGTCTTCCGGCAGATGGCTTACTGCATAGTAGCTGACCATGATAACAGAAGCTGTAATGATCATAGCCAATACTATGAACAAATGCAGCGCAGTAACCTGATGTGGCTTTACTCTTTCTTCCGTTAATGGCAGTTCGAATGTCATGATTGTGATTCTGATAACTAAGTCCTTTTTTATTGATTAGCGGTTTCTTCTGTAGCAGTACCTTCTGCCACAGCAACATCGCCGCCCGGTATTTTTATCTCAAAGTCTTTCAATGTTTTTGAAGTATCGCCCTGCAATGCAAGCTTGCCTTCTTCTGCCATTTTGCGCAATCGCCAGCCCAGATACAAATCGCCCGTAGGTACGTTGTATTTGTTGATGGCCTGATTGACGATTTTGTGTGCCTTCTGGAATTGCTGCGAGCAGAAGCTAAGCAATACACTGTCGTAGAAGTCTTCGCCACGCGGTGCTGTTTTCTTACCACCTTCATGCGTGCGGATGCCTGCATTGTCGTTTACCATCTTCAGCCATTCGTCGCCATCTACTTCAAACTCGGCAGGTGTTACCTGACGTGCCAGCCTGCGCGCCTTTACCAGTTCGCGCGGCAGTATCTCACTGATGTTTTTAGGGAAGTAAACCTTGCCATCCTGATTGAGGAACGGCAAGCCTGCTATGCTGACAAGGTAGAACCTGCCGGGGTGCTTGCTCATGTATGGCAGCATCCAGTGGTAGGCGCAAACGTCTGCAGGCCAAGGGGCCATCCAGAGCCATACTTTGGCATCGGGATTGTCGTACAGGTGTTTTGACACCTCCAGCAGCCTTTCCATATCGGTTACTTCTACCGGTTCATTGCTATTGTTAACCTGCTGCCAGAAGGCGCCACGCAGTGCGCTGAAGCCTTGTCCTTCTTCTTTCTGAAGCGGGCCTACGTGCAGTATATCTTTCAGTACTATTACTTCGCCTTGTATAGATGGTTCGCTTAGTATGGCTTCCTGCAAAGGTTGCGCAGCCATATCACCCACTACAAAATGGTAAATCATGCCGCAAAGTTAATTTGATAATGTGATAAACCGATGATTTGGACAGGGCATTTGCCCACATTATGAAATAATTGCTATGACGCACGGGCAAGCCTTTGCGGGTAGTTTTTCACATCCTGCAGGTGCTGATGCAACGGGCGGATGAGGCTTTGCTGCGCGGCGGGTTTCATACGGCGGAAATTGGCCTCACGGATGCGCAGTACTTCGGGTGGCAGCTGTGCAAGCTGCGGGTCGAGGCGGAGATAGGTTTGCCAGCGGCGGGTGGTAGCTTCATCTTCTTCTATTCGCGAGTCATTACCACCCCGATTGACAGTTTGCTGTTGCAAACCGTCAATATCCCCTCCTAAAAACAGGAGGGGAGCTTTTTCTGATGTTTGGTTACAAACGGTTACGGAATTTTTGGGTGTGGGTGGTTGTAACATTTCGGGCAATTGGTCTGTAAGCTTTCCCTCATTGTATTTCGGATTGGTAAGATAATCTGCGGGCAGGTGCGGGAACATTTTAAAGAAAGCATCCACATCTCGTTGAAAAGCTTCTTCATAACCCGGTTCGCCCCGATAATATACTTGTCGGGAATCGGAAGTTTGGGGTTCGGCTTGCTCAGGTTTTGTTGTTATGGTATTGACAGGCGGATTTTTAAATGTTGGTTGTGTTACTTGCGCGGGTTGTTCTGCGGGTTGAATTTTCTCTTTGTATTTATTGGCTGCCAGTTTGCTATCGAGGTCTATGGCGCGGATGATGGCATAAGGGCTTACATCATCGTACACTTCTTGAATGCTGTCTTTCAGGCGTATGTGTTTCTTTACCTGCATTTTGCCGAGTATGATTTTTGCCAATGCCTCGCGCCTTTGCTGCAGGGTACATATTTCTTCTTTGATGCGCTGTGTGGCAGTTGCTTCCAACTCTGCAGCGGCTTTTTCTCGTAGTGGTAGCAATACATTGTTGATAGCTTGCTGAATGTGCGGTTTGTTCAGTAATCGGGTGGCAGCGGTGCGCAGGGCTTCGCCAGTGGAATCGGGGTAGGCGGCAAGGTAGGCTTGTGTTTTGTTGCCGTGGCGAATCATTTCGCGGACAAAGACTTCATGTTGAGGTTTCATGGTTAATAGGTTTTATTATGGCAAAAATACGAAAAATTACGTTTATGTGTTGTTTATAAGTTCATTCGTATAATGAAAACGACCATTCGTATAATGAATGATGATATTTAGTTGTAAGTCAAGTATTTTTGGTATTGCCGTTATTTATATATTAAAAGTGCCTGAAAGCACAGTAAATCATCTAAATCTATAGTATGCGAAAACCTTTATTCTGCTTCGAGCGTCTCAGCAATATCAAAGTAATGTTGCTGTCGGGTATTGTTTTTCTTTTTGGATTGTCGGATTTGAAGGCACAGCCTAATACCAATAATTGTCTGGTATCAAGTTATGATATCAGTACCGGTAATGATAAAGTATGGCCTGCAAAGCAAATAATTTATAGCCAGCGAGACCCGTTGTGGCAAATATCAGACCGTTCGCCTGTATTTGGTGGTACAACAGGCTTGCCTATGCAGGCTATAACCGCGTATCTTTCTAATTGGGGAACGCAAACTGGCTTGTGGCTATCCGACAGCTCAAACCACGCAGCCCCCGGTATATATGCCAATGCCGGAACCTACCTTACATTCAAGCGCAGTTTCAAAATATGCGGTACAGGCGTTGTTAACTTTAATCTGGAGATACTAAATGATAACTATATACAATCTATTTCAGTAGATGGTGTGCCATTAACAGGGGCCGCATATAATCAAACGGCTACAACTACCGCTGCAAACTATATGAATAAATGGACGGTACCTGCATTCTCAAAAACATTATCTACAGGTGTGCATACTTTAGAAATAAAAGTAGCAGAGATATCAAGCCCCAACCCCAATCCGATTGGTTTGAGCCTGGTAGGCACTATCTCGTCTCCAAGTAGCATTATTGTAAACGATTATAACTCACCTTGTTTAGACTACAATTGTGTTACATCCGTAGAAGGTTTAGAAGAAAGCTCATTGCGAAATACACTGGCTCAGAACAATCCTAATCCTTTTGGTACAGCAACAAGTATTGCTTATAATATTGTAAATATGCAACAGGATGCATTCGTGGCTATTTATGATATTACCGGTAAAGAGCTATACAGACAAGCCATAACTGAAAAAGGTAAGGGAAGCATCAGCATAAGCGGAGATAAACTGGCCCCTGGCATGTATACGTACTCGCTGATAGTAGATGGCGAAACAACAGCAACTAAACGCATGGTTGTCACAAAATAAGGATTGCAACGACCTTAGTAATACTAACAAAGCCCGGCAATTGCCGGGCTTTCTCTTTACAATACAATGACAATAGCTGCGGCGAAGCAATAGTATTTCATCCATAGCTTTATGATAGAAGACTGAGGCATTGTTTAATTATATCCCCATAGCTACGGCACTATTCTGCGCGTTCTTTTTTGTTGAGCTGTATCAGCATTGGCGCAAGCATCCGCAATCGCTGCACATACTGTGGTGGACGGTTGGCATATTTTTTTATGGTGCAGGCACTGTTACAGAAAGCATACATGCATTGATAGGATACTATCCGCTGAATTTCAGGTTGTGGTACATACTGGGTGCTATTATGGGTGCTGCACCACTGGCGCAGGGCACGGTATATCTGTTGCTGAAAAGGCGTACAGCACATGTATTGTCTGCATTGCTATTGTTAGTGATGTTGATAGCATCTGTGTCTGTAATGCTATCGCCGTTGAAACCCATCAGCGAAACCAATGGCAGGCTGGGCGGCAAGCTGTTGGAGTGGACGTTTATTCGCGGCATCACTCCGTTTCTGAATATATATGCTTTTATATTTCTGGTGGGCGGGGCCATCTATTCTGCCATACAGTATTACAAAACAGTGATAGATAAGACCAAATTCTGGGGCAATGTACTGATAGCCGTTGGTGGATTGCTACCCGGTATTGGTGGGGCAGCCTCAAAGTTCGGGCATATACAAGTGTTGTATGTTACAGAGTTTATTGGCATATGCCTGATACATGCGGGGTATCAGAAGATGAAGGAAAGTAATGCACCGTCGATACACGCTAATCAGCAGTAGGCATTATTGTTTTGTAGCATCAAAGCTGCAATATTCTGTAAGTGGGCCACCTACTTGTATAGTGTATGAAATGAATAATGATTTTCCTGACAGGCTTCCGTAACCGGTTACAGGTATGGAGTTAATGCTAGGGTGGTTGCCCGAAATGGTAAATCCGTATTTACTTTTCATAGTACCGGTAAGTATACCATTGCTTTGTATCAGCCCTTTGATAGAAATGGTATTGTTTACACTACCTGCTACAATCGTAATTGTAGTTGGTGCAGAACCGGTGCAGGTATCAAAGCCTTTGTATGTGCCGATGAGATTGTCCCTTTGTAATATTTCGCAGTAGTTGCCCTCATAACCAACAGGGCATATGCATGTGCTGTCTTTGCATGTGCCACCATTCTGACACTTTACTGCATCGCATGTTTTTGTTTGGCAAGTAGTGCCAACAAATCCTGTGGGGCAAATACATATACCGTTATTGCAAGTGCCCTGATTCAGGCATACTACATCTTTACAGTTGCTTTTCTTATTGCATGCAGTGTGTAGTATAGCAGCAAATAAGATAAAGACAATAAGCGATGCTACAATGACGGTTTTCAGTTTTTGCATAATAGCGGGTTGAGTGTTATTGAAGTTAACCATATTTCAGCAAGCAATAAAAAAGCGGGATGATGAATCCCGCCTTTTTATTGAACTATGTTGTTGTGCACTATGCTGTCGCGACTTTTTCTTTTTCCTTTTTAGTAATCCTGTTTACCATTGCCAGGAAGAAGCCGAGGCTCATAATGATAACACCCAGCCATACCAGATTGATGTATGGGAATATGAGTGCTTTCATCACTATGTAATCATCATCGGCAGCAGATTGTTTTATTTTCAGTTCTACCGCTTTATCGTCAGGGATAATGTTTTCTAAACGGGCATACAGGTTAGATGCTTTCAGTGTATCAGTAACCTGATAAGCATACTGACCGCGGATGTAGTATATAGGATGCAGTGTATCTACAATGCCATTTGTATTGTAAGCAAATACGGTAGCGCTAACTGCTACATCGCCCGGCTGATGCGGATATGCGTTGGCATCAACATTCGGGTTTAGGCCTGCGAAAATGAGGTAGCCGTCATTAGTAAACACAGTATCACCCTCGTGTACCTTGTGCGATTTGAATTGAGATGTATCATCTTTCTTCATCTTCGGGTCGTAAGCTTTTGTTACGTAAGTGAAGATATCGCGAGAGAGGTAGTGCTTGGAATCGGGGTTAGGGCTCATGCTGTTTTCTTCCATGCCTTTAGCATTTACAAATGCATCAGGATAAAGTGTGAAAGATTCTTTGAGTTCTTTTGTTGCCGTATCGCGGCGCTCGTAGGCTACTTTGTAGAATATACGCGGGTCGTTTTCGGCAGTAGAGTCGCCGAGGAACGTAGCCGTATATTCGCCCATTACAACAGGGTTGTTTTTGTAGAGCAATACATTCTCCATGCTTTCGCGTGCATTTTCAGATGCATTCTTTTTGCCAAAGTCCATCATGATACCCATGGTATTGATAGACATCACCTCTTTGTTGTAAGAAGAGAAGAGCACACCCAATACAAATACGCCAAAGCCAAAGTGCGTAGATGCCGCACCCAGTTTTTTGAGCTGTCCTTTCTGTACTTTGATGGCGTAGTATATCATACCAACAATGGTATAGTTGCAACCAAACAACAGGGTGATGTAGCGTGCATCGCCGATGCGCTCTGTATATGCCATGACAGCAGACAACACAACAGCTATGCCTGCCGTAAGGCCGAGGCGTTTCAGTACAGTTTTATTATCGCTGGTTTTGAAGCGCAGGTAAAGTATAGATGCGGTGAGCAGCGTAATGATAATAGCTACCCAAACCTGAATATCGTTATAGTGTTTTACCACATCGGCAGGCGGTGCCACGTCTTTACCAGTTATGGCTTTTGCCAGTGGCGACCATACAGGTATAGATGTTGTGATGCTGATTTGAAAAGCAGACAACAGCAGAATGAAAGAGCCGATGAACATCCAGAACTCTCGGCTGTTGATGGCTTCTTCTGTTTTTACGCGAGGGAAACCCTTCCAGCGGTATGCAAGCAAGCCGATGGCAATTACCATCAGGATGCCTAACACAACCAGCAAGTGCCAATAGAGTGCTTTGCCCTCGTCTGTAAATGCGTGTACAGAAGTATCGCCCAATACACCGGTACGGGTAAGGAATGTAGAATACCATACAAACAGGTAGGTAAGCGACATTAGTATTACCGTGATGATAAATGAGCGTCCTGTAGCTTTGTAAATAACCAATGTGTGCAGTGCTGCTACAAGTAGCAACCACGGCACCAGCGATGCATTTTCAACAGGATCCCATGCCCAGTAACCGCCGAACGTGAGTGACTCATATGCCCATGCACCACCCATCATAATACCTGTACCCAGTATACCGCCGCAGAAGAGCGACCATACCAATGTTGGTTTAAGCCATTGTTTGTATTCGCCTTTCCAAACGGCAGCAATGGTGTATGCAAATGGTATAAGTGTAGATGCAAAGCCGAGGAACAGGATTGGTGGGTGGATAACCATCCAATAGTTTTGGAGCAGTATGTTCAGGCCTTTACCATCTTTGATAGAAGCCAGATAGTTGGGCTGGGAGAAGATAGGTGCATCCTGCATTTGTGTACGCAGGAGAATGAAAGGATCGCTACCAATCTTAATATCAGGCCCGAAGTAGAAGCCCAGCAGCATACTAGCCAGTGCCACCTGTACCAGCGATATCACCGTCATGACACGGCTTTCAAGACCTTTGGCGGTGAACATCACAATCAACCCCAATACACAATGCCATATAGACCACAGCAGGAAGCTACCTTCCTGGCCTTCCCAGAAACAAGACAGCAGGTATTTAGGAGATAGCGACAAATCTGAATGTCGCCAAACATAGTAGTATTCGAAATAGTGATTTTGAATAATATAGAAGAGCGTAAAGAATACACCGGCAGTAGCAGCACTATGTATTACAAAACTATTGCGCCCCAGCAACAGCCAACTGCGGCTGCTGTTCAGGTCTTTGTTTTCGGTAGCTGCAGCACGCCAATAGGTAAAGGTGCCGAACAGCGCCATTACAAAAGATAGTATTGCAAAAAAATGGCCGAGTTTCCCCGGCGCGAGATGTTCTCCTATGAATTGTACTTGTTCCAAAGTTGATTCGTTGACTTGTTGATTGGTTGATTAGGGCTTAGAAATCAGTGTTTAGTATTTAATCACTAACTCGCGTTCCCTACTACTACCTGGTCGTTCTGGTATTTAGAAGGACACTTCATTTGTATTTTATTGCAACGGAAGGCATCTCCCTGCATAGTACCTGTCATCACAATCTGTTCAGATTTTTCGATGTCTGTAGGCTTTGCACCGTTGAAAACTACTTTGCTCAGGTTGCCTGCTTTGTCTTTTACGTAAAAAGTGCAGTGGTTAGGGTCTTTTACAGGGTCGTACTCGAAAGGTTTGCTATTGTCCAGAAAGCCAATGACATGGTATTGCTTGCCCGGCTCTTTGGATGCAGAAGCAAAAGTCTCGTACGTGCTGAAGTCTGCAAACTGTGAAACGATGATAGTAACCGCAGCGGCTACCCAAACCAACAGAATGATGTGCGTCCTTTTCATAAAAACCTACCTGTTTATACCCTGAAACAGGATGGCGAATGGCCATTTTGCCTCAGGCTATGCAAAGTTAAGCCTAAAAGCACTAAAAACTGTTTTATAGATAAAGATTAAGTATTTATAGAAAGCACCTTAATATATGACGAAAGTTATGGTTTGAATGGTGAGAAACCCTAATTTTGCGCCTCAAATTAAAACAAAGACAATGACTGACCTTTCTCAGTTCGACCCCAATTCCGTAGGACTGAAATCAAACAACATTTTCGGGCTTCCTTTTAAGGAAGAAGATGCGCAACTGGTATTGCTGCCTGTACCTTGGGAAGTAACCGTATCGTACAGAAACGGAACATCCCGCGGGCCTGAACATATATTTGATTCTTCGATGCAGGTAGACCTGTACGACCCGGATGTTATGGACGGCTGGAAGAAAGGTTTCTATATGCTGCCTGTTGATAAGGTGATAAAGAAGAAGAGTGATTTTTTGCGTCAGTGTGCAGAGCTTATCATTTCTCATCTGGTAGATGGTGGTGTGGTGGCAGAAAACGAACAACTGTCTGAAAAACTGGAGACAGTAAATGCGGGCAGCCGCCTGATGATAGACTGGGTAGAGGAAATGACAGGCAACTTGCTGAAAGAAGGCAAGAAAGTAGGCTTGATAGGTGGTGACCACAGCACGCCGCTTGGCTTCATAAGGGCGCTCAGCAAAGTACATAGCGACTTTGGTATACTGCAAATAGATGCACATGCCGACCTGCGCGAGGCTTATGAAGGCTTTACCTACTCGCACGCTTCTATAATGTACAACGTACTGAAAGAAGTGCCGCAGATGAGCAAACTGGTACAGGTAGGTATTCGTGATTATTGCGATGAGGAGCTGATGATAATCCGTGAGAACCCTGACCGTGTAGCTACATATTTTGATAAAGACATTAAAGAGCAGCAGTACGAAGGTGCTACCTGGAAGCAGATATGTCAGAACATCATCAACGAACTGCCTGATAAAGTGTACATCAGCTTTGATATAGACGGGCTGGACCCGAAACTTTGTCCTAACACAGGTACGCCGGTGCCGGGTGGGTTTGAGATGGACCATATTTTCTACCTCTTCAAGCAACTGCACCAGAGTGGTAAGGAAATCATCGGCTTCGATCTAAATGAGGTTTCTTGCGGTGAGCATGCGCAGGATGGCATAGACAGTATAGTAGGCGCACGCGTGCTGTATAAGATGTGCAATTTTATGGTTGCCCGCTAAGGAGTTTGTATATTACAGCCATTGCACAAACTAACTAAATGAAGCAAATGAGCCTGACAACTATATTATTGCTGATGCTGGTAGGTGTTATTGCCGGTATGATGAGCAGCCTTGTAGGTATAGGCGGTGGTGTTATCATAGTGCCTGCTTTAGTTATGATATTCGGGCTGAACCAGAAAACGGCACAGGGTACATCATTGCTGCTGCTGTCGCTGCCTGTGGCATTTGCAGGTGCGTACAACTATTATAAAGCAGGCCATGCAGACTGGAAGATAGCGCTGATACTGGCTGTGACGTTTGTAGTAGGTGGTTTCTTTGGCAGTAAGATAGCATTGGGTTTAGAGGCAAGTGTGGTAAAAAAGATATTTGCGGTATTCATGATAATTGTAGCATTGAAATACCTGTTTTTCGATAAATAATAATATATGTCACGGACGAAGATTAAAGACATTTTACAGCGTGAGCAAGCAGATTATAGTGTAACGGTAAAAGGATGGGTACGCTCTTTTCGTAATAATCAGTTTATAGCATTGAATGATGGCAGTTGCATGAAAAGCCTGCAAGTAGTTGCAGAGCTTGGTAAGTTTGACGATGCCATACTGAGTAAAATAAATGAGAGTGCTTCTTTATCTATAACAGGTAAAATAGTACTGTCTCAAGGTAAAGGCCAGAAGTATGACCTGATGGCTGAAACAATTGAAGTGCTGGGCGAGTGCGACCCTAACGCATACCCGCTGCAACTGAAAAACAAACCAAGCCTTGAATATCTGCGCGAAAAAGCACACTTGCGTTTCCGTACCAATACATTCGGTGCGGTGTTTCGCGTACGTCATACACTGGCTTATGCCATTCACAAATTCTTTAATGACAAAGGATTTGTGTACATGCATACACCTATCGTTACGGCGAGTGATGCGGAAGGTGCAGGTGAAATGTTCCGCGTTACTACATTGCCATTTGACGGTGCGCCACGCAACGAAGATGGTACGGTAGATTTCAGGGAAGATTTCTTCGGACGCAGCACCAACCTTACAGTGAGTGGTCAGTTGGAAGCTGAGTTGGGTGCAACTGCATTTGGTGAAGTATATACATTCGGGCCTACCTTCCGTGCAGAGAACAGTAATACTGCACGACACCTGGCGGAGTTCTGGATGATAGAACCTGAGGTTGCCTTCAACGACCTGAACGATAACATGGATCTAGCTGAAGAGTTCATCAGGTATGTGATAAAATACGCATTGGATAACAACCGCGAAGACCTGGAGTTTTTGCAACAACGCCTGCTGGACGAAGAAAAACAAAAGCCACAGAACGAGCGCAGCGAAATGGCATTGCTGGAAAAACTGGAGTTTGTATTGAACAACAAGTTTGAACGCATTACCTATACGGAAGCAATAGATATACTGCTGGATTCACCTGCATACAAAAAGAAGAAATTTCAGTATGATGTGAAGTGGGGTATAGATATGCAGAGTGAGCACGAACGCTATCTGGTAGAGAAACACTTTAAGAAGCCTGTTATTGTTACTAACTATCCTAAGGACATCAAAGCATTCTACATGCGCCAGAACGAAGACGGCAAAACGGTAGCTGCGATGGATATACTTGCACCCGGTATTGGTGAAATAGTTGGTGGTTCGCAAAGGGAAGAACGTCTTGACAGGCTGGAACAGCGCATGGCAGAGATGCACATACCTGCTGAAGAATTGTACTGGTATCTGGATACGCGCCGCTTTGGTACAGTACCGCATGCGGGCTTCGGGCTTGGCTTTGAACGCCTTGTGTTGTTTGTAACCGGTATGACCAATATCCGCGACGTAATACCTTTCCCACGTACGCCGAAGAATGCAGAGTTCTAGTTGACTGGTTATTTTGCAGATATTATTAAGCCACCTTCGGGTGGCTTTCTTTTTTATCGTATCACTACTATTTTATAAACCGATTCATTACCGACTGTAATGAAGTGCAGCGTGTATTCTCCACTTGCCAAATATGCTTTGAGGTTGAGCGTTGTATTAATCTGATGATTGGTAACTGTAAGTGTTGTTGTATATACCAGCCGCCCGAGTGAATTGAAAATATTCAGTGCAATATTGCCGTTTGTTGCATAAGTGCTTTTGATGAAAAAGCTACCATCATTCGGGCTTGGGTAGAGGGTGAATTTATCGGTAGTTTCTTTTGTGTACACATCTACACTTAGTGTATTAGCGTTGATGCATCCATCGAGTATAGCTGTGATAGTGTACGGTCCTTTGTTATCCAATGCGGCATTGTTTATAATGCCATTTGCTGCAGACAAAGAAAAGCCTGCGGGTCCTTTCCATGCATAGCTTACACCAGATTGGCTGTTGTTAAGGTTCAGCATAATATCCTCGCCAACCAATACAGGGCTGTTGCTGCTTACTTCAGGCAATAGTGGTTTGGGTTTGATGCTGATATTGGCAGTATCGTATTGTGTGCAATTATTCAAACTGGCAGTAATGGTGTATTTGCCTGCGTTGTTTGTAGTAACATTTGCCAATGCTGCAGTAGCATTGTTATTTGCGTAGCCATTAGGGCCAGTCCATGTATATGTAGTGCCTGCAGCGGTAGTTGATACTGAAAGTTTTAATGAGTCTCCTTCACAAATATTGTTGTTGAAGATGGCGATGGGTTTTGCAGGTAGCGGGTTTACTATAATAGTAACGCTGTCTTTCGATACACAACCATAGTTGTTGGCTGTAACAATGTATTTACCTGCATTTATTTGCGCCACGTTATTTACAGCAGCAGTTTGTGTGCTTGCATTAAAGCCATTTGCCCCATACCAAGTGTACGTGGTGCCTGAAGGATTGAAGCCTGTACTGAGATTGAGTGTTGCCGTTTCGCAAACAGGGTTGTTGGCTTGCAGTTTCATGCTGTCTGCCAATATGCCTATTGCTATGTCAGTACCGTTATCGGCAGATGTAATGGGTTGATTGCTGGCTACGATGCGTGCGCGGTATTTATTGCTTGGCGCTATGACGGCAGGTATGGTACAACTGATAGTGCCCGAAGTGTTGCCTGTGGTACTGCCTATGCTTACAGGTGCATTGAAACTGCCTGTATTGTCGGATAGCTGTACGGTGAATATGTTGGATGGTGTAAATAGTTGAGGGTAGTTGAGCTTATATGGTACGGTGAATGTTTCTTTGTTACACAGCGTAGTGTCAATATTCAGGATTTCTATCTCATTGATGCGGCGTACTATAATATCGTCTATCAAATAATATGCACTGTTATCTATAGTGCCGCTGCCATGATTGGTAGCACCCTGAAAGGCAGATGTGGCATTACCAAAACCACCGATAACGAGATTGTCGTATGCAGAGTCTGCTGTAAAAGTATCTGTTAGCCTTACCCAAAGAGTAGTGTCTGTTACGACACCGTATTTGCCATAAGCTATCTGCGGGGTGTTGGGAATAAAAGAAACATTGCCTGATATGGTAGCAGTTGGTCCGTTGTCATAAAACCATACACCCAGATTGTTGGAATAATAACCGCTATTGTTGGCGAGCGAAACTGAGATGGATACTTCGTATTTGGCGCCTTTTACCATTGGCGTCATCGTATTGGCAATGTATTCTCTGTAGTAGGTATTGCCTGCACTGTATGTAATGCAGCCCATATAGCCGGTGCCTTGTGTTGCAAACTGATAACCTGCCCAGTTGGCGGGTGTGGCTACGGGTGCTGTCGTACAGTTAAAATAATCAGAAGTGCCATCGTGATACATGCGCCAACCTGTACTATAGTGTGCCTGTGCCAGATTATCGGGGCAAGAGGTATATGCCTCGAAACTGCCATTGATAACCAGATTCTGTGCATTGGCAAAGCTGCAAAACAGCAATAACAGGAAGCCAATGAGCTTGTGCATGCGCAATATCGAAAAATGTTAGCTATTAAAGTTAGCTTATAATTGATCTAAGTGCAATTAAACAAGCATTAAAATATTCAATGAAATTTACTTTTAAATAAAAATTAATATAATTAATAATTTTTGTATTACGTAGTTGTAATATTCGATAATGCAGGTAGGTACAAAGCATATGCCCATATATACATCAGGGTATGTGTCTTTAAGCCCGAAGAAAGATATTTGTTGTCAAATAGCCACTTATTACTGCTTCCAATCTTTTTTCCTAAACCCACCCCTGAAATATTAACTTTTTCATTTCTTTAGTTATATTTACGCTAATAAGCAGCCGAAAACTGATATGAATAAGAAGACTTTACCATTATTACTGCTGGCAGTTTTGTTTACAATTGCATACACGTCTTGTAAAAAAGCCGATGAAGTACCTGCTGTGAAAGAGAGTGACTCCTACTTTCCGCTGGAGATTGGTAAGTACGTGATATACAACGTAGACAGCACCATCTGGGATGACAGTAACTGTGTGAAAATCACACGCCGCTTCCAGATGATGTACACAGTTGCAGATACATTTACGGATGGTAAAGGCCGTGCTTCTCGCAGAATTGATATTCGCGTTCGCAAAAAAGCTGAAGAAGCTTGGAATATCCAGTCTGTGATATATGTTACGAATACCGGCCAGGAGCTGGAAATAGCGCATTCTGGTCAGAATTTTATCAAAATGGTATATCCTGTAGAGGAAAACCGTACATGGAAGGGCAATGCTTATATCGATACTCGCGACAAAGATTATGTGTTCTATAATGACTGGACTTATCGTTATGTGAATATTGGCCAGGATTTTAATAATGGTCTGGTTAACTACAATAATACTGCAACTGTTTTGCAGATAGATGAAACACAAAATGACCCTGAAACACAACCACGTGATAATGCTGTTCGTACGTTCTCTAAAGAAGTATTCAGCAAAGGCGTAGGTATGGTGTACAGAGAATACTATCGCTGGACGTATGATGCTAACTCTCCAAGCAATCTTGACATCAACAACATTGATACAAGATGCCTGAAAGGTGACGGTGTCATTATGCGTGCCGTAGATCATAACTAAATAATGCGGACAACCGTATTTATAACCTGATTTGTGTATGAGAGGCCTGAGGTTTGTATTGTGTGGTATGATGATAATAAGTGCATTCTTGGTAAATGCCCAGACACCACAATATGCATACCGCATAGGCTTTAAAGACAAACAAGGCGCTCCAGATCTCAGCAATCCGCTCAATTTATTTTCGCAACGCGCGCTTGACAGGCGCAGTGCCCAAGGTATTTTACTTGATAGTACTGACCGTCCGGTATCTCCCGTTTATGTCAATGATGTATTTACTACCATCAACGGAAAACTGCACGTTACATCGCGTTGGTTGAACCAGATAGTAATACTGGTAACTGATACCAGCAATGTAGCAACTGTACGCAGCAAAGCATTTGTTGCCTATGCCGAGTATGTAGGTTATTTCGGCTCGGGGCTATATAAGCAGACATCTAAAGATGATACAGGTAAAATGCAAAAGACCACCGGCAGCAGTGCTTATTATGGAACTGCGTATGACCAGACAAAACTGGTGAATGGAGACTATTTGCATGACAGAGGTTATAAAGGCAAGGGCAAGCTGATAGCTGTAATGGATGAAGGCTTTGCCGGCGTCAATACAGGACCGGTATTTGACAGCCTGATGAAAAGCGGCAGGTTAAAAGATCTAAGAAATTTCGTTTACAATAATAATGACGTGTTTACGTCTTACAATCATGGTACAGGCTGTCTTTCTACCATAGCGGGAAACCTACCGGGGACATACGTGGGTAGTGCGCCGGAAGCAGATATAGCATTGTATGTAACGGAATATCCGTTTGGAGATATGCCTATAGAAATGGATAATATGCTTGCCGCAGCAGAGCGTGCAGATAGTATTGGCGCTGACGTGATATCTGCATCTGTTGGTTATAATACTTTCAGTTCTCCGTTTAAATCGCTGGTATATGCAGATATAGACGGTAAGACAACTGTAGCTGCACAAGCAGCCAATATGGCTACTAAGAAGGGTATCTTGTTTGTGATAACAGCAGGTAATGAAGGTGGCGGTGGATGGAATTATGTGTTGACGCCGGGTGACGCTGATAGCGCCATAACAATAGGGGGAGCAACCTTAAACAGATCTGCAGTGTCGAGCAGTGGTAATGGCCCTAATGCAGCAGGAAGGGTGAAGCCTGATGTATGCATGCTGGGTAGTAATGTATGTGTGATGTTTACATCTACCACACCAAGCTATCTGGGCGGAACATCTTATGCCACACCTCAACTGGCAGGCTGGGCAGCTTGTCTGATACAAGCTACCAGTACCAATGCAACACCATACCGAATAAGAACAGCTATCATAAAGAGCGGACATTTATACACAAGTCCGGGACCGCAAATGGGACATGGTGTGCCTGATTTTGGTATGGCACACAATCTGCTGAACGTAAAAGATACACCGGAAGAACAGCTTACGTCTGCTAATTGGCTTATGGCAACGCCAAACCCTACAAAAGATGTAGTAATGGTAAGACTGCTGATGCAACAAACAGGTAATGCAACCATCAGCCTGATAGATGCAAGTGGTAGACTTGTAAGTAAGAATCAATATAGTTTAAACGCAGGTAAGCAAAGCATTCAACTGAATATGCCTGCATCTGCTGGAATGTATTTGTTAAAGGTGAACGCGAATGAGAAACAAAAAACTATTCGCCTTGTGAAGCAGTAGCCCTGCGTTGCAATACGGCTATAAACATACTGTCTGCAGCCACATCACTACCATTTATTAGGTGCATTTCTTTCACCTCCAGGCTATGTTTATACTTCAGCAAATAATCAACCACATCTTCATTCTCTTCCTTGAATACTGAGCAAGTGATGTAATACAATGTGCCATGTGCATCCAGATGCGATACTGCGTTCATGGCAATGTCTTTCTGTAGCTTACTTATCTCTTTCAGCTTTTCGGGGTTGAAGAAATAAAGCTGTTCGGGCGTGCGTGCCCATGTGCCGCTACCTGTACAGGGAACATCGCAAATAATGGCATTGAATTTTTTGGTGCCCATTTTATCGGCCACATCTTTTTTAGAAGACATATCGAGCTGCACTTGTTTGGGCATAGGCAGGTTGTAGAGCTTGAAGCGTTGCGCCAGATTATGCAGTATGGTGCTGCGTGTATCTGATACTGTCAGTGTTACTTCTGGATATTTATCGCATAGTAAAAGTGCTTTGCCTCCGGCACCGCTACAGCAGTCCCACCAATTGTTTTTGGGTTGCAGCTGAAAGTAGTTGCCTGTTTTTTGAGAAGAAGCATCCTGCACAGCATAGTCTGCCTCCGGCAATAGTTTATCAATAGCACTGCCGTTGGGTAATGATATGCAGTTATTATCAAGTTCCAGATATGGTATTTCGTTTTGAGAGAGTACGCGAAGAATAGCTTCTTTATTGCGGCGAATACGTATAAACATACGCGGCTGCGATAACATGGTTTGCAACCATTGGTATTTGTCTATGCCTTTTGAGAAGCCATTGGCGTGTGCCCACATATTCTGAAAATGGAATACGGAGTTTCCTGTGAGGAAATGTTTGTATTCGGCATCAGCCTTTGTCTTTGGTGATATTTTGTAAAAGGCATTCAGGATGTTCAGCTTTTGCGGGCGTGTTTGTGTGTCGCTTAGCTTCAGCTCTTCGGGCAATACCAGATTAGCAATTTTGTGGTTGGACGCGCATAAAAACAAGGTAGCATGTATGCGTTCTTCGAAAGACAAAGTATTATCTATGCTGCGCTCTGCACGATACCAGCAATATGCCATTTCGCTCAGCAGCTTTCTGTCTCTGCTGCCAAGCTTCGGATGTTGCTTGTAGTAGTTCTTCAGAAAGTGGGTGAGTGGCAGGCTGCCATCGTAACTACTGAGTATGGTTGCTATATGTTGGTATATGTAGCGCAAAGCGGTGTCAAAAATAATAAGAAAACCGTCAGTTTGTGACTGACGGTTTGCAGGAGTATTGAAACCAGGTAATATTATTCTATTACGAGCTTTTGAGATGCAATGCGAACATCTTGATTATACAGACTTAGTACGTAATTGCCGGCAGGTAATTGTGTGTGTAGGATGGTACCGTTGGTAGCAGGGGCAGACTTGCTATAAACAATACGACCTTGTATATCTGTGATGATAATGCTGTTGAACAGTGAATTGCCTGTGTTGATATGCATTGTGCCTTTGGATGGATTGGGTGATATTTTTATGATAATATCCGGATTTATATTGCTGACAGATGTTTGCCCATATGTTTGGAAATAAAAGTAGTTTTCTCTGAACGGTAATGAAGCATATGTGTTTGCGCCTAAATGTTTGAAGTATTTAATGGCTTTAATAAGCTTGTCCGTAGTATCGTAATACGTGATTTTTCTATGTAGTGTATCTAATGCAGGGCCATATTGGTAAATGAGTGTATCGGTAAGTTTGCTGCTGTTGAAAAGCATGGTTTCCTGTTCTCCTTTTTTCCATTTTGATGAATCGCTTATCCAATCGTAAACACTGTGCCTGTTGAAAATGCTGTCGATACCACGATACATAAAGCTATCTAAACGTGTATTAGAGAAAACGCCATTGATGCTATATAATTTTAGCGTACTGATAAGCCTGTTGCGGCTATCGAATGTTTTGTTGATAATGGATGTATGTTCCCAACTTGTGCCGTCGAATATGTATATGTTACATAAAGTATCGTTCCCTTTTGCATCATAACTATATAGCTTTTTTGTGTGAGGAGTTGCGTACAGGATGTGATAGTCGCTGTCCTGTATAAGTTTTCCGTTACTGTTGTAGAATAATACGCGATTGTAGACGTTTGTAGCGCCCGCGATTGCGTCTGTATCGGCAAAGTTTATCAGCGTAGGTTTGTTATAGCTGTTGTAGGTAATGCTGCGGGTGCTTTTTGTACTGCCGATGTCTTTGATAACAAAACCATCTGTCATAGGTTTAGTGCTATACTTATACGATTTATTCATAAACCAAGCCATACCTCTGCCAGGTACCAGCTGGTAGTTGACGGTAGAGTCGCAAAAGATACTTTGAGGTTCAATATCACTGTTTAGAAATAAATCAAAATAGCTTCGCTCATTTGTATGTACTGAGCCGCGAACTGTGCTGCTATAGTAGTGTATGTAGCTATCTACCAATACAGTGTTAGAATAAGCTGAAGAAGCGATGATACGCTTCTTGACTGCTGTAGTTTTTTGTGCCGATTGCGAATATGCCATCATAGATATGAATAGCAAAGAGATTGAGAATAACAGTTTCATAGAATAATTGATTTATACGAATGTATGCGCCATGCCAATTCGAAAAATTGACGTTTGTCAAATAAGAGAGCGTGGTTGTAATAATAGGCCTTGCTATTAGTTGGCAGTTAAATACCATCGCCAATGTTGCATAAAAAAGCCACCCTTGTGGTGGCTCTTATTGTACTTACTGTATGATTATTTGTGTGGAATTGATTTTTGTTTGCTGCTTGTCGTATATACTCAGTATATAACTGCCTGTAGACAACTGAGTGTTGATGGTGGCATTGTTTGTTTCAGCAACAGGTTGCCTGTATACAATGCGCCCTTGCATATCTGTAATGCTGATATGGCTGAAAGTTGTGGTGCTTGTATTCACCGCTATGATGCCTTTTGACGGATTGGGTGTAACTGTAATGTTGTGATTGACAGCAGCTTTGTTTATAGATAATGTCGGGTCGTAATCTTCGTAGTATATTTTCAACTCATCGTAACTGTTGTTGCGATATGTGCCTGTTGCGGCATTGTACTGATATGATTTGCTATAGAGTAGCAGGCCATCAGTATCGTAAGTGTTAACGTTCATTTCAGTAGTATCCCACTGTGTACTGTATTTGTATAAATAAGTCGTGTCTATCAGGTCTTTATTATTGTAGTGGTATATGTGGTAATAATCCTTCTTCCATGAAGATGTTAGTGTATCCCAATTATAATGGTGTTTTGTAGCAGGTAGTTTGTATGTGCCTATGTAGCTGAAGCTATCTTTAGATTCGTATATTTTTGATGCATTGATTGTACCGAAATCTGTGCGGAATAGTGTTTCACGGTCTTGTACATCATAGGTGTGGAATGCTGTATTGTCTAATATCCAACCTGTAAATACAAAAACAAAACTTTCCTGTTTTGTAAGATAGTTTTTGATGTTGTAACTATATTTTATAACAGAAACCGGAAAGTTGTTTTTCTGGCTGTATTGGCTATCTACAGTTAATTTACCAGAAGTATTATAAGAATAATAGTGGAAGTCGTTTGCCATTTCAATACCACTCATAGTATCTGTATAGTTTTGCCCTACTAGTTGTTTTGATGAGCTATAATATCTTTCAGACCTGCTTGATGTAGCATAAGATGTGTTTTTTAATATCATCTCATTCATTGTGCCATCAGTGTTGTATTTATATATGCGTGTTTCATTTCTTAATAAACTGGTAGAGCCGCTTGTCCAGCTGATGGAAGAATCGCTCCTGATATCCTGAGGACCAGTAGATAAACAAGAGTAATTATCAAAATAACTTTCTTTGGTAGTATTAGCAGAACCACGGCCCATGCTGTAGTAATAGTGGTTGCTATCAGCGATACCACCATTTATGGAATATGATGTGGCTATTACGCGTTTCTTTAATGTTGGTTGTGCTAAAGCCGAAATGCTCAACAAAATCAGCAGTATTGATAAAAAAGATTTCATAGAAAATAATTTACGCTAATGTAGGTGTATGCTACAGGCAAAAACTTGACTTAAGTCAAAATGGAATTGCTGTGACTGATATTTGACGCTATTGTTACAATAGAGTAGAAATAATATAGCCGCTCAATTGAGCGGCTATATTATTTCTATTGTTTTGTTATTGCTTAATAAATTGTTGATAAGCTGTTTGCGTTTTGTCTTTGTTGAAGATGGTGAGTATGTAATTGCCCGCAGGTAGTTGTTGTGTGTTAACCGTTTGTCGTTGGTCGATTAATTGTTCGCTGTGTATAGTTTGCCCTTTGATATTTGTTATATTGATATTGCCCTTTGATATGGAGGTTTGAACGAAAAGCATATTGTTTGCAGGGTTGGGGTATAATGTCAACAATGGTTTATTGTTTTGTTTTGGAATTGTAAGCGGGTCATATTCCTGATAATACATGGTTGTTTGGTCGTATGGTATAGCAGCAAAATTGCCATTACCGTTATACAGGTAACCATTAACGCGTTGCAATAGTCCGTTCGTATCGTGTATCATTATATCACGCTCAATAGTATCCCATTGGGTTGTGTATTGGTGTATGTAATATGTATCAACTAAACCGGCAGTATTGTATTGGTAAGTATAAGCATCGTATGGTACCCATTGTGCGAGTCCGTTGTCCCAATTGAGTTCTGTATGATAATAGGGTTGTGTACTTGTGCCAATGTATGCGAAGCTGTCTTTGGTTTGGTAGAGTGTAGAGCCTAAAGTGTACTGGATGTGGCTTAGGACAAGCCTGTCGCTTGCATCGTAGCTATATATGGTTTCATATGTTTGTTCCCAATTATTATTTTGAAACCTATAGGATGTAAAAGATGCGATATTTCCTGCTGCATAGTAGGTGTATGTTCTTTTGAATTCTGATTTGTTTTTTATAAGGTCAAAAGTGCTGTCGGCCATACGCTTGTTTTGTGCATCATAGGTCATATACATTGTTGCCTCGGGTATGAAGGTATTATTTACAAAAGAGTCGGAACTAGTAACCTGTGCGATAGTACCTGTGCTGTTATAAACAATGCTGTGCTGAAGGTTGTATGCTGTAGCAAGATATATATGATTAATTACCCTGTTATTAGCATCATACGTATATACGTCATCATGTGTTTTATTCAGGCTTCCGTTATAGTATCTCCAGCTCGAATTCGTATCGCTCATGATATTTTTTGTAGTGGTATTTGTGCCCAGCGCATAAAAATTGTCGTAATAGCTTGCCAGGTCTGTATGTGTTGAGCCCTTGCCATAAGTGTAATAGTAATGATTGCTGTCTTGCATTTGCCCATTAGATGTGTATGAGCTTGCAATCAATCTTTTTTGTAGTGCTGTTGTTTTAAAGGCAAGATTTAGTTGTTTTTGAAAGATACCTTTTAGTATTTCTCTGTGCGTAGCATTCTCTAGCTTTTTGTTGCCCAATGGCGCAGCATTAGCAGTCTGAAAAACTAAGGCAAGCAGTAGTGTTTGTGTAAATGGTTTCATGCTTTAATGATTTTTATCAAAATGACATCAAAACCATCAGATAGTATGGGGGGATTTTGTTTTGTTAAGAATGTATTGACAATAGTATTGCATTTGTAAGCATTAATGTCATGGTAGTATCATTACAATGTCAAATAAATAGCGAAGCCACTCAATTGAGTGGCTTCGCTTATAATAAGTGTTGTACTATAACATTATACACCCAACAATGCTTTTACAGGGTCTTGACCTATCAGCATCAGTTCAGGGTTTTCCAGCAGTTCTTTTACACGTACCAGGAAGCTAACAGATTCGCGGCCATCAATGATGCGGTGATCGTAGCTAAGGGCTACATACATCATAGGGCGAGCTTCTATCTTGCCATTAACAACCATAGGGCGCTCCTGTATTTTGTGCATACCCAAGATAGCAGACTGTGGAATGTTGATGATTGGTGTAGACATCAGCGAGCCGAATACACCACCGTTTGTGATGGTGAATGTACCGCCTGTCATTTCATCAATACCCAGTTTGTTATCGCGTGCTTTACCTGCCAGTTCCATCACTTTAGCTTCTATCTCTGCCATGCTGAGGCTTTCTGCATTGCGAATAACCGGTACTACGAGTCCTTTAGGTGCCGATACTGCTATAGATATATCGCAATAGTCGTGGTAAACGATTTCTTCGCCATCGATGTATGCATTCACAGCAGGCCATTCAGCCAATGCGTATGTACATGCTTTTGTAAAGAAAGACATGAAGCCGAGGTTTACACCGTGCGACTCTTTGAACTTGTCTTTAAATACTTTGCGTATCTCCATGATGCGTGTCATATCTACTTCGTTGAAAGTAGTCAGCATCGCAGTTGTGTTCTTAGCTTCTACCAAGCGACGAGAAACCGTTTTGCGCAGGTTGCTCATTTTTTCGCGCCTGTCGTTGCGGGTGAAAGCACCTGCACCTTTTTTGCCCGGGTTTGCCAGTGCATCCAGTACATCTTGCTTCAGAATACGGCCCATAGAACCGCTGCCTTTCACTTCTGTAGGTTTCACTTGCTTATCTGCCATGATAGCGCTTGCGACAGGTGTAGCTTTTACATCTGCCGGCAGTGCAGCTTTAGGAGCTTCAGCCTTCGGTGCTTCAGCTTTTGCAGCAGGTTTTGCCTCTGCCGCCGGGGCAGGTGCAGCAGCACCTTCAGGGCGTGCAGCCTTATCGTCTATTTTACAAGCCAGTTCGCCAATAGTCAGCGTAGCGCCTTCTGCAGCAACAATGTGCAGAATACCTGCCTGCTCGGCATTCAGTTCGAAAGTAGCTTTTTCAGACTCCAGTTCGCAAAGCAACTCATCGCGTTCTACCCACGCGCCTTCCGGTTTCAGCCATTTAACAAGGGTTACCTCACTAATAGATTCCCCAACTGTAGGCACTTTTATTTCAATCATGGAAAAAAATCTCGTTGTACGGAGCGCTAAATTATGAAAAATGCGGGGTATTTAAGAATGCAACTATGGTATATTATGCTGATTTGATATAGTTTGCTCTATATATGTTGCAAAACCGCTATGGATACTACGAAGCGGGATTATTCGTTACATTTAGAAAGCTAAAACACAGGCGTATGGAATGGTACACACCCGAACTGGAAAAAGTATTATTGTCAGCACTTTTGGGGGCTATTATAGGGCTGGAAAGGGAATGGAGTGGTAAATCTGCAGGTTTCAGGACCGTAATATTAGTAAATATCGGGGCTACGCTATTCACCATCGTATCGAATGCGATGGCAGAGCCGGGCACGAGTGGCGGCGACAGGATAGCATCGAATATTGTTACGGGTATCGGTTTTTTGGGTGCAGGGCTGATTTTTAAGAGCGATACGAATGTACGCGGGCTTACCACTGCTGCCACGGTATGGGCATCGGCTGCCATAGGTATGGCTGTAGGTGTTGGGGCTTATGAAATAGCCGTAATGAGTACCATACTTGTATGGGCAGTATTGGTCATCTTTTTCAGGTTGCAATTGATATTTGATGACATGATGATTACGCGTCAGTATCGTATAACGCATGACGGTATGGATGGTGTAGAGCTTGATTTTGATAAATACTTTAATGTAGCCAAACGAAGAGTGCTAGAAAGTAAAGTAATAAAAACCAAAGGCGGGCTTGTGTATTTGTGGACAGTGCGAGCACCACGTAAGAAACATGATGAAGCGCTTAAAATACTATTGCACGACCCTAAGGTGACGAGCCTGGAGTATTAGTTTGTTAGTTGATTGGTTGACTTGTTGACCAGTTGTCTTCCGATAGGTTAGGATGTGAGTGTGATACCCAATCGGCACAACAGTATGCCGATAATTACGGATGCTGCAATGTATAACAGGGCAGTGATATTGAGTTGTCCTTTCAGCAGATTGACATTTTCCAGCGCAAATGCAGAGAAGGTAGTGAAGCCGCCACAGAAGCCTGTGGCAAGCACCAGCCATAAGTCTGACTGCTGATTGCTGTTTTTCTGTACATAGCCGAATAGCAGGCCTATCAGCAAACAGCCAACAATATTGATGATGAAAGTTGCCAGCGGGAAAGACAGTACGTAGCGAGCATTAATGATACGCGACACACCATACCTTGCCATACTGCCAATGGCACCACCAAGACCTACTAATAATAAACTGCGTATCATACCCTCAAAAGTAAAAAAGCAAAAAGTAATACACTTACTTTTTGCTTTTTAGTTTTTTATAAAAGTGTTGTTACTAATCTACCCAATCGCAGATAAACAAGTTTGTTTCGTTGGTGCCACCGTTGTTTCTGTTTGATGAAAAGATGAGTTTCTTACCATCCGGAGAGAACATAGGGAATGCATCGAAGCCACCATCGTGCGATATTTTTTCAAGGCCTGTACCATCAAAGTTGATGAGGTACATATTGAAAGGGAACCCACGCGGGTATTCGTGATTAGATGCGAAAATGATGCGCTTGCCGTCTGCAGTAAAGTTTGGTGCCCAGTTGGCTTTGCCCAGTTTGGTAACCTGCTGTACATTGCTACCATCGGCATCTGCAATAAACACTTCCATATTTGTAGGTGCTACCATTCCTTGTGCCAGCAGGTCTTTATATTCTTTTACTTCTTCTTCCGTCTTAGGGCGAGAAGCACGCCATACTATTTTCTTACCATCGGGAGAGAACCATGCACCGCCATCGTAACCAAGGTCTTTTGTGACCTGCTTTACGTTCTTACCGTCAATATCCATCACATACAAATCAAGGTCGCCGTTGCGGGTAGATGTGAAGATGATTTTATCGCCTTTAGGTGATACAGTAGCTTCGGCATCATAACCCGGTTCTGTAGTCAGTTGTTTGGTGATTTTACCATTCAGGTAGGCAACAAATATGTCGTAGCTCTCGTAGATAGGCCATACATATTTTTTCAACACCTTACGGTCTGGTACAGGCGGGCAAGTATCTGCACCAAGATGTGTAGATGCATATACTACAGATTTGCCTCCGGGCATTAGGTAGGCGCAGGTAGTGCGACCTTTGCCGGTGCTTACCATTTTGTATTCAAACTTATCGTTTGCAGACTTCGGTACTTTGGCATAGAATATCTGGTCGCAATTCAGCCCTTCTTTAGGATTGGTACGCTGGAAGATGATAGCTTTACCATCGAGGCCAAAATATGCTTCAGCATTGTCGCCGCCAAATGTCAACTGGCGAACGTTTTTAAAGTGTTTTTCATCATCGTATTGAAGTTTGCCTTCGTATTTGGTAGTTGTACTGTGTTGGGCGTTGGCATTATTTGTCAATACAGATGCCAGCATAAGAGCCGGCAGTAAACGGGGAATCATCATCTTCTTAGCAATTTGCGCGCAAAGTTAGTTGCAGCGGTGTTTATATACTTATAAAAGCGGGAATTGGTTTGTCATAGTATTGTAATTGTATGACAAATAAAAAGGCGGGTTAATGACCCGCCTTTGGAAATAAAAAATAAAGTTCAATTAGAAACCTTGTTTTGCAACGCCGTCTTTGATGGCTTGCAGGGCTTTAGCTTCGTTCATGATGGCAGCCATTTTATTGCCTTTGCCATCATTGCCGCTAGCCATATAGCCACCACGTGCTGTTTTTGTGATTACCGCATCGTGCATTGGCACATTCTTTTCTTTTGTCTTCAGGCAGTATGCCTTTATCATTTTAGAGGTATCCATAATTCCAGATGTTGTTTTTAGTGAGTTAATAATGCCTGAAAGTACTATTAAATAAGGCCTTTAAAAACATCCACCTACGTTTTGACGCCAATAGGTGGATATATTATTAAATTTTGTGGATAAAACAGTGATTTTAAGCCTAAAAGTGCACTAACAGGTCCTTTTCCTCGTCTGTAAGCATACCCGCAGACCTGATTTTGCTGTTGATATACTGCAATGAAACAGTTTCGTTGGTACGATTGGTAACGTACGGGAACGCGGCAAGGGCAGCTGTAAGTTCTTTATGCACTTTAATCATTTTGAGCCTGCGCTGTAGTTTATTCATGATAGAATTGCCCTTGATGCTGTTGGCAATAATCTGCGGATGCATGGCAAGGAATATGGTAGGCTTGTGCTGTATGATGTGTGGGATGAGTTGCTTTACCAGCTCGTACTCGTAGCCTTCGATATCAATTTTCAGGAATAGCTTTTCGGCCTTGTGGTTTTCGTTGATGAATTTGGCGAGGTCTATCAGCTTTACTTCCCAACTGCTTTTGAAGTCGTTGATCATAATGCTGCTACCCGCATTACCACCACTGGCAGTGCTTTTGATATACACAACACCTTCTTCGGTACCTGCAGCCTGATTGTAGATGTGCAGGTTTTTTATCTGCGGATTGCAGGCAAGGTTTTGTTCCAGATATTTATACACAACAGGATCGGGTTCGAAGGCGAAAGCTTCTGCTGCCAGCTGTGCACAATACAACGATGTACCACCAATGTATGCGCCGAGGTCTATAAACGTTGTTTTGTTATCTACATACCTGTTGAACATTTCAAAAGTTTCGGGCTCATAGGCACCGCTCTCTATATCCTTCCAGTTTTGGCGAAAGTATTCAGGAGATTCTTCTGATTTGGCAGCATGTATGGTGATGCCGTGTAGCTGTATTGTAATATCTGTCATGTAAATAGCTGATAAAGAAAGCAGTGCAAAAGTATAATTGTTATTTCAGTGATGCTAATGTTAAAGCTTCGCCCATTTTCACTCTGCCATTGTCATTGATAAGTGTGCAGGCTTCTGTGCGTGCATCGTGCTCAAAAAAGAGAATCCAGTTATTGTCTGCTGCTTCTTTCAGTATGGTGCGTTTTTCGTTCAGCGTGTCCAGCGGGCGCATGTCGTATGCCATTACCCATGGCATAGAGATATGTGCAGTGCTTGGTATCAGGTCGGCACAGAAGAAAATGGTTTGTCCGTTGTTGTCTATCTGCGGAAGCATCATATTGTCTGTATGGCCCTGTACATAACGTATGCGTATGCCGGGCAGCCACTCTTCACCATCGGCAACTTCTACCCATTGCAGTTTGCCGCTTTCCTGTATTGGTAAGATGTTCTCTTTGAGGAAAGATGCTTTTTCGCGTTCGTTTGGTTCTATTGCGCTGTTCCAGTGGGCTTTATTGCTCCAGTAGGTAGCATTAGGGAATGCAGGAACCAGTTTATCTCCATCGCGCACTATAGAACCACCGCAGTGGTCGAAGTGCAGGTGTGTGAGGAATACGTCTGTAATATCTGCATGCGTAAAGCCGTGCTTTGCCAGCGAGCTTGCAACACTATCCTCTCCATGCGGAAAGTAGTGCCCAAAGAACTTGGCATCCTGCTTATCGCCCATGCCATTGTCAACAAGGATTTTTCTATCGCCAGTATCTATCAGCAGGCAGCGCATAGCCCAGCTGCACATGTTATTATCATCTGCAGGGTTTACTTTTTGCCACATGCTCTTTGGCACTACACCGTGCATGGCACCGCCATCCAGTTTAAAATATCCTGCGTTTATGCTGTATAGTTTCATCGTTGTATCTTTTTTAAATTACTGTTGATTGTAAGTGTTGCTTTTTAGCTGTGCGCAGCGCTACAAAAAGTATAATTGCACCAAATGTAAAGAAGGTGATGAGTGCCAATATAGAATTGCGCATACTGCCTGTAGCCTCTTCTATAAAGCCGAAAGAAAACATACCAGCTACAATAGCCAGCTTTTCTGTCACATCATAAAAGCTAAAGAAAGAAGTAGTGTCTTTTGTCTCCGGCATCAGCTTGCTGTAGGTAGAACGGCTGAGCGATTGTATACCACCCATTACCAAACCAACTACTGTTGCAATGATGTAGAACTGTGTAGCTGTTGTAGTGTAGTATGCCGCAATGCATACGCCAATCCATATCAGTACAACCATCAGCAGTACTTTCAGGTTGCCTATTTTTTCTGATAGTTTAGACATGAGGAATGCACCCGCAATAGCTACCAGTTGTATGATGAGGATGGTACCAATTAATTGTCCTGTTGCCAGCTTCAATTCTTTACTGCCAAATATTGTTGCAGCCAACATTACCGTTTGCACACCCATGCTATACATGAAGAACGCGCCGAGGTATGTTTTGAGCACGGGCATCTTTTTCACCTGTTGCCATACTTTTTGCAATTCATGAAAACCATTGGTGAGAACACTTACCTCATTGTGTTGTTCTAAAGGCTTGCCATCAGGGAGTCTGCGCATGGAAATTGTTCCGAATACAAGCCACCAAATGCCAACCAATAAGAACGAGAGACGTGGGGCAAATGTATCGTCCTTAATGCCGAAAGTTTCCGGGCTGAGGACGAACACAAAACAAACCAATTGTAGGAGTACACTGCCTATATAGCCGTATGCAAAGCCCATAGCGCTGACACGATCGCGCTCTTTTTCTACAGAAATCTCAGGAAGGAATGCATTGTAGAACACAATACTGCCACAATAACCCAAAGCTGCTATGGCAAAGAGTATAATGCCAAGCTCTACCGTGCTGCCTTTGAAGAAATATAAACCACAACATGCTGCAGAGCCCAGATAACAGAATAGCTGCATAAAGCGTTTCTTATTGCCACGATAGTCGGCAATGGAAGATAGTATGGGGGATATAATAGCTATTACCAGATAGGCGGCAGCCAATGCATAATCGAACAATGCGGTGTTTGAAAATGTAGCACCGAAGAAATTGACCTTATCATTTACCACAATGCCGTCTTGTTTTACAGATGTGACGGCAACATAGTAAGCTGGAAATATGGTAGAGGTAATAACCAGATTGTAGGCAGAGTTGGCCCAGTCGTACATAGCCCATGCACGCTGTACCTTTTTAGTGCTTTGGTTCATAGCAACAAAATAAGGTAATTAGTTGGTTTGTTGATTAGTTGGTCTGTTGATTAGTTGACTTGTTTCGAGTTAAGAATGTATTAACGTACAAATCAACTAATCAACCGGTCAACTAACGGGCTATTTCTTCGCCATCAGGTTTTCGTAGTCCTTTATGCTGTGTTGCAGGATTTTCTTTGCCAGTCGGGCACCCTGAAATTCCTCGATTTTCACCACTTTGTTTTCCAATTTCTTGTACTCTTCAAAGAAGTGGCGCAACTCTTCGATAAAGTAGCTTGGCAACTCGCTGATATCATTCATATGCGCAACACTCATATCATTTGCACAAACAGCTATCAGTTTATCATCCGCCTCGCCTTGGTCAAGCATGCGCATTACACCAATGATTTTAGCCTCTACAAGGCACAGTGGTTGCATTTCTATCTGCGAAAGTACCAGTATATCCAGCGGATCTTTATCATCGCAGTAGGTACGTGGTATAAAGCCGTAGTTGGCAGGGTAGTAAACAGAAGAATAAAGTACACGGTCCAGTTTCAGGAGGCCTGTTTCTTTATCCAACTCATATTTAGCCCTTGAATTTTTAGGGATTTCGATAATTGCATTTACAGTCTCGGGTACATTTTCACCGTAACTAACGGAATGCCATGGGTTGAAATTCATCTTAATGTCATTTTTTCTTTAGAAACCTGCTGTGTCCGTACCTCATTTTGCTGTGGTAAAGCCCGAAAAACATCACGTAGGTAGTGAAGACAGCATTTATTGAACGGCGCAAAGGTAAATGTTAAAATCGTGACAGAGTGTTGGCTATTGCCTCAAAAAAATAATATCTTGCCTCTCCCTTGCGTTTGTAGCGAGTGTGAAATCTTCTGAAAGCGTTGCTTGTCACGGGTTTGTAAGGTGTATTAACTTTATGAGAAAAAATGAACCCTCAAGTTGTTTTTTTGAAGTGTACCTATATCTTTGCAGGCAAACAAGGGATGTATTAAAATAATTAATCAACCAAAGTAAAAACTAATAAAAATCAGAATTATGGCAGACGTAAAAACAGCCGCTAAGCCGTCATCTCAAGCAGGCAAACCAAAGAACGCGAACAATTTCATGCTTAACCTCATTATTGTAGTAGCATGTATTGCCATTGGCCAAATTGTTTATCACGTAGTATTTGGTAGTGCTTCAAACTTCCTGGATGCCGAGAAACACAAGCCTAAAAACTTTATGGGTAACATGTACCTTGGTGGTGCAATCGTACCTTTCCTGATTGCTACGTTCCTGACCATGCTGAGCTTCGTTGTTGAGCGTTTCATGACAATCTTCAAAGCAAATGGTAAAATGAATGCAGGTGAATTTGTACGTAAAGTACAGTACCACCTGGCTAATAAAAATGTTGATGCTGCACTGGCTGAGTGTGATAAACAAGCTGGTAGCGTAGGTAACGTAATGCGTGCAGGTCTGGTTAAGTATCGCGAGATGACTAACAACCACGAACTGGATACAGACCAGAAAGTACTGAGCATCCAAAAAGAAATTGAAGAAGCAACTGCACTGGAACTGCCAATGCTGGAAAAGAACCTGGTGTTCTTGTCAACTATCGCTTCAGTAGCAACCCTATTGGGTCTGTTGGGTACGGTATTGGGTATGATTAAATCGTTCTCTGCGATGGGTACTGCAGGTGCACCGGATTCAGCAGCGCTGGCAGCTGGTATCTCTGAAGCCCTGTATAACACGGCACTGGGTATCGGTACATCATTCTTCGCGATTATCGGTTACAACTTCTTTACAACAATCATCGATGGTATCACATTTGGTATCGACGAAAGCGGTTTCACACTGACACAAAGCTTCGCTGCTAACTACAAGTAATAGCACTTGCCGTTGAGTACATAAAACAATTTTTATGGAAAAACGACAGTATTGTATCTTATTACTAATAACAGTTGAAGAAAAATATTAAGAGATGCCAAAATTAAAAATGCCAAGGAAGAGTACGCACGTGGATATGACCGCGATGTGTGACGTTGCCTTCCTGCTGCTTACCTTCTTCATGCTGGCAACCAAGTTCAAGCCGGACGAGCCGGTAACTGTAACTACGCCTAACTCTATATCAGAAATTCCGCTGCCGGATGCAGATATCATGATGATAACTGTAGATCCTAAAGGCCGGATATTCTTCTCGGTAGATAATCCGAAAGTAAGGGAAGCGCTGATAGAAGATATGGACGAGTACAAAAAGCTTGGCCTTAGCACTGCTGAAAAAAGGGCATTCGCAGTAGGTTCTTCAGTAGGTGTACCATTCAGCCAATTGAAGTCTTACCTGGCGGCAGAGCCTAACCAGCAGAAAGAATTTGATAAAACAGCGGCAGGTATACCTACAGATACTGTGGTAACATCTGATGCAAATGAGCTGGCGGCATGGATACGTCTGGCAAGGAATAACAACCCTAAGCTGCGTATTACTATCAAAGCCGACGCTGATGCATCTTACCCGGATATCAAGAAAATAATAAGCACGCTTGAAGGTTGGAAGATTTTCAAATTCAACTTGATAACGGGCCTGAAAGCTGTACCTCCGGGTACTGCAGCGTACGATGTTCAAATGGGCAAAGCTCCGCAGCATTAATAGCGTTCAGAAGAAAAAAATATTAGTTAACCACTATAAAAAAGTTTTTCCATGGCTGAAATGGATACCTCCAGTAGCGGAGGTCATAAGAAAGGGCCCGGGGTCAAGAAAGGAAAGAAACTTTCTACGCGCATAGACCTTACTCCCATGGTGGACTTAGGCTTTCTGTTAATTACATTCTTTATGTATACAACAACCATGTCGAAGCCTAAGACTATGGAGATAAACATGCCGTACAAGGATGAGAACATCAAGGAAGACGAGCAGACGAAGATTAAAGCGAGTACGGTAATATCAGTACTGTTGAGTAAAGATCATCGTATATACTATTATGAAGGTATTGGCGATGATCCGACAAAACCACCTCAACTGAACGTTACCTACTTCAAACCAAAGGATGGTATTCGTGATGTACTCATCAACAAGAAAAAAGCAGTAGAAGAGCTGAAAGCTTCAGGTGCACTTGGGGCTAAAGATCAGGTAACGATTATCATCAAGCCGGATGTGACCAGTACTTATGAAGATTTGGTAAACATGCTTGATGAGATGAGTATTAACGATATAAGGGTATATGCCATAGTTGACATAACACCGGTTGACAAGGAATTTATCCAGATGACAGAGCAGGCAAACGGTGTGCAGTAATGCTACCGATTATGGAAAAGAAACTTCTTTGCATCTAACAATTAAAAGGAATTTTTAAAATGGATATCAATAAAATACTCAACAGCGACTACCTCGACATCTTGTTCGAGGGCCGTAACAAAGCTTACGGTGGCTACGAGTTGCGTAAAAATTATCCTAAGCGTGTGGCAAGAGCTATGATGGTATTAGGCGGCATAGCAATTGTAACCGTTGGTTATGGCTTTATAGCGAATATGAAGCCGAAAGAAAAGGCGAAGGTTGCTATCATAAAAGAGGTGACATTGGCAGAACCACCGCCAATTGACCCTAAAAAGCCACCACCGCCACCACCGCCGCCACCACCACCACCGGTGAAACCGACGGTGAAATTCACACCACCTGTAATCAAGAAGGATGAAGAGGTGAAAGAAGATGAAAAACCACCTGAACAACAGGAAATTACCAACGTGGGTGTAAAAAACCAGGAAGGTGATGCAAATGCTATAGAAGCACCGATAGATGCTCCAGGTACAGGTGTGGTAGAAGCTGCACCGGCTGAAATTTTCCGTTATGTGGAGCAAATGCCGGAAGCACCGTACGATATTCCTTCGTTCCTTCAAAAGAACCTGAATTATCCGCCAGCTGCTAAAGAAAACAATATTGAAGGTACTGTAACAGTGCAGTTTGTTGTTGCCGAAGATGGTAGTGTGACAGATGCGAAGGTTGTAGGCAAGAAAATAGGTGCTGGCTGTGAAGAAGAAGCGGTACGTGTAGTATCAAGCTTCCCTAAGTGGAAACCTGGTAAACAAAACGGTCGCCCGGTACGAGTTTACTATACACAGCGTATTACATTCAGGCTCGAGTAGTAGTTTGTTACAAAAAGAATTGAATGGGTTGTCTGCAATAGACAGCCCATTTATATTTTACAGATATTATAAAAGATTTAAGAAAGTTGGTAGGTGCAAACTGGCAGAATAGATATTACTTTTGCAACATAATAATCAACAGAAACTGACATAATGAAAAATCTTTCAACAATACTTAGCGCGCTTGCATTGGCAGGTGTTATTGCACTGTTTGTAATGAAAACAGGTGGTGATAAGCCAAAGGCTATAAGCACAATGCCGGCAGGTGAAGCTACATCTACCAAGATAGCCTATGTAAATATTGATACGTTGGAGTCTAAGTATGAGTATCTGAAAGAGCAACGCAAGAAATTTGAAGCCCGTCAGGAAGGTATGAAGGCAGAACTGCAGCGCAGTGCACAACAGTTGCAAAATGACTATGCAGCAGCACAGCGCAAAGCACAGGCTGGCACTATGACGGAAGCTGAGCAGCAAAGCATAGGCAAACGCCTGATGCAGATGGAGCAAAGCCTGAAGACAAGAGAAGAATCGCTGACTGTGCAACTGATGAAAGAGCAGGAAGAGTTTAATACAAAGCTGCAACAACAACTTGATAGGATAATAGGTGACTATAATAAGGATGGTAAGTACGATTATATCCTTTCTTACACAAAGAGCGGCTCTATCATGTATGCCAACAAAGCGTTGGATATTACAAATGATATAGTAAAAGCGATGAACGAAGATTCTAAAAATCTGCAAACAGAAACAGAGAAGAAAAAGTAGTATTTTTCTAAAAATCTGTTCTGTTTGGAAAACAAGTCTTCTTTTCAACGATCGCTGACACTCATGGACGGAGCCTTGCTGGTAATAGGCTCCATGATAGGCTCAGGTATATTTATTGTAAGTGCCGATATAGCACGCAACGTAGGCAGCGCAGGCTGGTTGGTAGTTGTATGGCTTGTATCGGGCTTCATTACACTATCTGCAGCACTTAGCTACGGAGAGTTGAGCGGCATGTATCCACAGGCTGGCGGGCAGTATGTGTACCTACGCGAGGCTTTTGGAAAGATGTATGGCTTTCTGTATGGGTGGGCATTTTTTGCTGTGATACAAACAGGTACAATTGCGGCGGTAGGTGTGGGCTTCGGTAAATTTACCGGCTACCTGATACCTGCACTGGGTGAAGAGAATGTATTTGTTGGCCCGATGAAGCTGGGGCCTATCAACGATTTTAAAATCACGGCTGCACAGCTTACAGGTTTAGCAACCATTATACTACTTACATACATCAACACACAAGGCGTAAAAAATGCCAAGTGGATACAGTTCATCTTTACCAGTGCTAAAATACTGGCTATGGCAGCGTTGGTGGTGTTTGGTATTGCCTTGTTTAAAGATGGCAGCGTATGGACAAATAACTGGACAGATGCATGGTTTGCTAAGAAGATAACTACAGGTACTGATGTCATCAATCACGAAAGCCTTTCGGGTATGGGGCTGGTTGCAGCGCTGTGTGTGGCAATGGTAGGTGCATTATTCTCCAGCGATGCATGGAATAACGTAACATTTATAGCAGGTGAAATAAAAAAGCCTGAGCGTAATATTGGCTTGAGCTTATTTATAGGTACAGTAGTGGTAACGCTGCTATATGTATCTATGAACTTTATGTACCTGAATGTGATGAGCATCAGCGAGATTGCCAATGCACCATCTGACAGGGTAGCACTGGCTGCAGCGCTGAAGATATTTGGCGGTATAGGTACTACAGTTATAGCACTGCTGATAATGGTATCTACGTTTGGTTGCAACAACGGGTTGATACTTTCGGGTGCACGCGTGTATTATACAATGGCAAACGATGGTTTGTTTCTCCCCGCAGCAGGTAAGCTGAATAAAAACGGTGTACCGTCAAAAGCATTGTGGATGCAATGTATTTGGGCTTGTCTGTTATGCCTTAGCGGACAATATGGTAACCTACTCGACTTCATCATCTTTACCGTATTGCTGTTTTATGCGCTTACTATCGCGGGCATCTTTAAACTACGCAAAACACAACCGGATATGCCAAGGCCGTACAAAGCGTTTGGATATCCTGTCATACCTTTGATTTATATTTTACTGGCATCATTTATATGTGTGGTGCTGCTGCAATACAAACCTGAATACACATGGCCGGGATTGATAATAGTATTGGCAGGTATACCTGTATACTACTATCTGAACAGGAGAGGGAATAAGACCAATGGATAAACAAGGACTGCATAAGCTGTTTGATGATATGCAACAACTACATGTTGTTGTGATAGGAGATGTAATGCTGGATAACTACAGGTGGGGTGTAGTAGAGCGCATGTCGCCCGAAGCACCTGTGCCGATAGTAACGGTAAAGAAAAGAGATAATCGCCTGGGCGGTGCAGCAAATGTGGCACTAAACTGTATTGCGTTGGGTGCTAAAGTAACATTGGCAAGTATTGTGGGTGATGATAATGACGGGCTGATACTGGAACAACTGGCGAACGATGCAGGCATTGATACTACGCTACTTATAAAGAGCCACCACAGGCCTACTACTACCAAAACACGCATCATAGTAGACGACAAACATATGATGCGACTGGATGAAGAGATTTGTGATGACCTGACAACAGCCGAGGAGCATCCGTTTATAGATATGGTGATGCGCTACCTGCAAATAGAAAAACCACAGGTAGTAATATTTGAAGACTACAACAAAGGTGTGCTGAAAGAGAATGTGATAGATAAGATTATTGCACACTGCAATCATCTGGGAATAGTTACAACTGTAGATCCGAAGAAAAAGAATTTTCTGGCGTACAAAAATGTAACGGTATTCAAGCCCAACCTGAAAGAAGTAAGGGAAGGATTGGATATGGATGTTGCAACTGTAAGCAAGGAAGAGTTGGATGCGGCACACAATGCATTGCACAGTGCATTGAAACATCATGTAACATTCATTACCCTTTCAGAAAAAGGCGTGTATTACCATAATACATCGAGTGAGATAATACCAACACATAAGCGAGATATAAAAGATGTGAGCGGTGCGGGAGATACTGTGATTGCAACTGCATCAGTCATCTATGCACTAACCAAAGATGCAGCGCTGATGGCGCAGGTATCTAACATAGCAGGTGGATTAGTTTGCGAGCACGTAGGTGTAGTGCCGATAGACAAGCAGCAATTGCTGCAAGAGTGTGAACGACTGATAGCCACCGTATAATGAAGAAATATCCTATTCACCAGGCGCTGAAGCACTTCTTTGGTTACGACAATTTCCGCCTGAATCAGCAAGTAATTATTGAAACCGTACTGAGCGGTAAAGATGTAATGGCCATCATGCCAACAGGTGGTGGTAAGTCTATTTGTTATCAGCTACCTGCGGTATTGCTGGATGGATTGACCATTGTTATATCTCCGCTGATAGCATTGATGAAAGACCAAGTGGATGCACTGCAGGCAAATGGTATCAGAGCGGCTTACCTCAACTCAACACTTAGCAATTCTGAACAGAACACTATCATAACTGCTGTACGAAACGGAGAAGTGAAGCTATTGTATCTGGCACCGGAGCGTTTGTTTGCCAATGGTATGCAGTTCATCAATTTTCTAAGCACATTGCCGTGCAGTTTGTTTGCGGTAGATGAGGCACACTGTATATCGCAATGGGGGCATGATTTTCGTCCTGAGTATCTTGGATTAGCAGCACTGAAGCAGCACTTTCCGCATGTGCCTGTCATAGCGCTTACCGCGAGTGCTGATACTATTACACAAAAAGACATTTTAGAAAAGCTGGCATTGCGCCAGCCACAGGTATTTATATCGTCTTTCAACAGGGCGAATATCAGTTACTACATACAGCCCAAGAAGAAAGCGTTTGAGCAGATAATCCATTATCTGGATAAACACAGAAATGATAGTGGTATCATATACACACTATCGAGAGCCAGTACAGAAAGCATTGCATCTAAACTGAAAGAAGTGGGTTATGATGCTGCGTATTACCATGCAGGTATGGGTAATGATGAGCGTGCAAGGGTGCAAGAGTCTTTTCAGCGAGATGATACTAAAATCATTGTAGCCACCATAGCATTTGGTATGGGTATAGATAAGCCCAACGTGCGTTTTGTATTGCACTATGATGTGCCGAAGAATATGGAAGGTTACTATCAGGAAACAGGGCGTGCAGGTAGGGATGGATTGAAGAGTGATGCGATTATGTATTATTCTTCGGGAGACATCAGCAAACTGATGCGTTTTATAACTGTAGATGGTAATGCTGCACAAACAAATGTGCTGAAGAAGAAGCTGATGCAGATGAAGGAGTTTGCGGAGTATGAAGGTTGCCGCAGGCAATACATACTGCAATACTTTGGAGAACGCGCACCTGCGTATTGTGGTAGTTGCGATTATTGCTTGAGTAATCTGGAGCATCGTACCGCTACTGTAGAAGCGCAAAAAATATTATCTGCTGTGACAAGAACTGGTGAACGTTTTGGTGCAGAATACCTGATAGATTTTTTAAGAGGTTCGAACAGCGCGAAGATTTTACCTGCACATAAAGAACTGAAAACATATGGCGTTGGTAAGGAGCTGAAGAAAGAAGAATGGCAAGCTATAGTGAGGCAGTTATTGCAACAGCGCTTAGTTGACCTTGAAGATGGCGCGTACCCTGCACTGAAACTGAATGAAGCAAGCAGGCGCATATTGCGTGGAGAGCTGGAAGTGACACTGGTGCTGAAGAAACCGAAAGAAGAAGTAACTGATGTAAGCAGCGCACCGCAACACCATCCTGATTTGTTGAGAGAACTGAAAGAGGTACGAAGGGAAATTGCAGAGCAGGAGAATGTGCCCGCCTATATCATTGTGGGCGATAACACGTTGCTTGATATGGCAACGTACCTGCCATTGACTTTTGATGGGCTGAGAAAGATATCTGGTTTTGGTGATTATAAAGTGAGCAAGTATGGGCCTGCATTTATGAAAGTATTGCAAGCCTATGCAAACGAGCATAAGCTGGAAAGTAAAATACAACTGAAAACACCGAAGAAAGAACGTGCAGCCAAGCCAACAAAAGAAGCTACAATCAGCAATACACAACGCATCAGCTTTGATATGTTTAAGGATGGGTATGATATTGCAGATATAGCACAGAAAAGAAACCTTTCTGTTAATACTATAGAGGCACACTTGCTGCCATTTATAACAAGCGGAGAGCTGAATGCAACAAAGCTCGTAGATAAAACAAAGCTGGATACTATTCTTGCCCTGATTAAGCAGACGGGACACACACAAGCATTAAAGCCATTGAAGGATTTGCTGCCCGATGACTATACATACGGTGAAATAAAATTTGCACAAGCCCATTTTGAATGGGTAAAAGATGCGTAGCCTGTTTTACTTGCTTATTGCATTCTGTTTTTGAAGGAACGCTTCCCAGTCTGCAAGCTTACCATTTTTCAGTACGCGTGGGAATTTGTTCATCGCGCCGTCTTTGCCGATAGACTTCATGTAGTCGTAAAACACTTCATTTGGTAGTATTTCTACAAACACTTCTTTCAATGCAGATGTACGCTCTACTGCGTAGTCATCATTTATTTCGCAAAGAGTTTCGTCTATTATCTGTTTTACTTTCTGCGGGTCTACATTAGGGTCATCGCAACCTACATACCAACGATGCGCGAAAAGGTTCTGGTATTTAAAACCTGCAATAGTGAATTCGCGAATGGTTACACCTAGTTTGCGAGCTACAGTATCGATGGCTTTATTCATATTGTCTACAGACATGTGTTCTCCACACAGGCTGAGGAATTGTTTGGTACGGCCTACTATAGCTATCTCACCTTCTTTGGCATCTGTAAAGCGGATGACATCGCCTATGTAGTAGCGCCATGCACCACTACAGGTACTAAGCATTACGGCGTATTCCGTATACTCATCTACCTCGTGTATCAGGTAGCTGGTCGGGTTTTGTTTAGGATTGCCGTCTTCGTCAAAATTGTCTGATGTAAAAGGAACAAATTCATAGAAGATACCCGCGTTCAGCACCAGTTTTATGCCGTGGTCTCCCGGGCGAGCCTTGAAGCCGAAAGAACCTTCAGAGGCCATATAGGTTTCAATATATTCTATCGGGCGTCCCAATAGTTTCTTAAAGCTTTCTTTATATGGTTCAAAAGATACGCCACCATGTATGTAGATACTGAGGTTGGGCCATATCTCATGAATGTTTTTAACCTTATGGTATTTAATAACTTCTTCCAGTACTATCTGCACCCACGCAGGCACACCGCACACTGTAGCAACATCCCACTGAGGGGCTTTGCGAATGATGAGTTTGATACGGTCTTCCCACTTAGGGCGTTGAGATATTTTCTGTCCCGGTTTGTAGAAGAAGTTTGACATCCAGCGAGGCATGTTTTTGGCACTGATGCCGCTCATGTCGCCTTCGTAATAATCACCTTTCTCGAACAGAGAAGTTGTACCACCCAGCATTAATACACCTTTTTGGAAGGCAACCGGCGGAATATTGAATTCCGTCATGCTGTATAATTGTTTGAAGCCTACTTTCTTGGTAGACTTCAGCATGTCTTTTGTAACTGGGATGTGTTTGCTGGCAGATTCTGAAGTGCCGGAACTGAGCGCAAAGTATTTTACCTTTCCGGGCCATGTAACGTTTTCCTCACCATCCAGACATCGGTGCCACCATTGGTCGTACATCTCGTTGTAGGTATGAACAGGTACACGGCTTTGGAAAGCCTTTACAAAATCTACTTCTTTGCTCAATATATCGCCAAAGCCATAGTGCTTGCCGAAGGATGTGTACTGACCACGATCCAGCAACTGTCTGAGTGTATGTCTTTGGTATGAAAATGGAGATGCAACCGGGAGTTTGAACTTTTTCCGAACCTGTAACGACCTAGATATTAAATTTCCCAACAATGCCATTTCTGAGCTATACTTATTAAAATTTTTCCTGTTACAATAAATGGGATACAAAAGTAACCATTAGTTTCAGTTTTTTACAAGCATATTATACTTATATATAATTTATATTTGGTTTTTTAACATTTTAAAACACTTAACAAGCAAGGCAGTAATTCTATATGCTACCTACCCAATAACGCATTACCTTTGCGCCCTGACAATGGATGTACAAATAGTTAATAAATCGCCGCACGAATTGCCGCAATACCAAACGGCAGGTTCTGCAGGTATGGACCTTAGGGCCTGGCTCACAGAGAGTATAACCCTGCAACCAATGGAGCGCAGGCTGATACCTACAGGTTTGTATATGGCATTACCCATAGGGTACGAAGCACAGATACGTCCGCGTAGTGGCATGGCTATTAAAAAAGGTCTCTCGATGGTAAACACACCCGGGACGATTGATAGTGACTACAGGGGTGAAATTATGGTACCCATCATCAACCTGAGTACAGAACCACAGATAATAGAAGACGGAGAGCGCATAGCACAGATGGTAATAGCGCGATATGAGCAGATAAGCTGGGCTATAACAGAAACACTGGACGAAACCGAGCGCGGAGCAGGTGGCTTCGGACATTCGGGAACTAAATAAAACATTGTAAACAAGATTCAACTATAAGAAATGAATATCATTATCCCAATGGCAGGTATGGGCAAAAGGATGCGCCCACACACACTTACAACTGCTAAACCACTGATACCGATTGCAGGCAAGCCAATAGTGCAGCGCCTTGTAGAAGACATCATTGCTACCAGCAACGAAAAGGTGGAGGAGATAGCGTTTATTATAGGACCTGGTTTTGGTAAAGAAGTAGAAGACCATCTGTGCAAAGTAGCAGAGAGTCTGGGTGCAAAAGCTAAAATATGCTATCAGCACGAACCTAAAGGTACAGCGCATGCTATACTGTGTGCGGAAGAAAGTCTGAAAGGCAATGTGTTTATTGCATTTGCAGATACACTGTTCAAAGCTACTTTCAGCATAGATAAGGATAAAGATGCGATAGTGTGGACACAGAAGGTAGATGACCCAAGCGCGTTTGGAGTTGTGAAACTGAATGCAGCTAACGAGATTGAAGCATTTGTAGAAAAGCCGAAAGAGTTTGTGTCAGACCTGGCCATCATTGGTGTATACTATTTTAAAGATGGTGAAAACCTGCGCAAAGAGCTGCAACGCCTGATAGATGAAGGCATCATGCTGAAAGGGGAGTATCAGATTACCGATGCAATGGATAACATGCTGAACAAAGGTGTGAAGTTCTACACAGACCAGGTAACAGAATGGCTGGATTGTGGTAATAAAGATGCAACAGTATATACCAACATGCGTATACTGGCAATCAAGGCGGAAAGCGAGCGCCTTGTATCAGAAACAGCAAGGTTGGAAAACTCTGTTATTATACCACCATGCTTTATTGGTGAGAATGTAGTGATACAGAATTCTGTAATCGGGCCGTTTGTATCGTTGGAAGAAGGTGTGCATATTAAAGACAGCCGTATCAACAACAGCATTGTACAGGCTAACAGCATTGTTAAAAATGCGCGTATCGAAAACTCTTTACTTGGGAAAAGCGTAAATTACAATGAAAAGGCACGCGATATAAGCATCGGTGATTTTTCAACACATATATGAGTTTGAACTTTCTTAAAATATTTGGTGCTGCATCGTTACTGTTATTAAGTGGCGATGCAGTTTTGTATGCTCAAGATAAGGAGAACAGCAATTTTAGATCGGAAGAAGTAAAAGGGCTGGAAGCTGATGCTGCGTACTACGATGCACTGCGTGCTCGCATAAAAGGTGATGATAAAGAAGAGGAGCGTTTATTGCTACAGGTTATCACTGCAAAGCCACAGGCATCGGGTGCTTATTACGACCTTGCAAGGCTTTACTTCAAAGAAAATAGAAGCGATAAATCTGCAGAGTATATAAAAAAGGCAATAGCGCTCGACGGTAATAATGTGTGGTACAAAACACAGTATGCCGAAATATTGGTGCAAAACAAGCAGTATGAAGAAGCGGCAAAGCTGTTTGATGAAATAGCCAAAACAGAAAAGTACAACGATGACTATTTGTTGAAAGCATTTAATCTTTATCAGCATGTAGGCAAGTATGCTGAAGCACTTGCTACCATCAATAAGTATCTGGAAAAAGAACCCGATAACGAAGAAGCGATAGACTTGAAAAAGAAACTATTGCTGAAGCGCAATGATGTGGATGGTGTAGTGAAAGTGCTGGAAGGACAGATAGCACGCAATCCGCAGGAAGGAAAGTACTATGCAGAGTTGGCAGAGGTGTATGATAATAATAAGTTGACTGGTAAGGCCGCTGAGATGTACAGAAAGATAGAAGAACAATTTAGTGATGATCCTACTGTACAATTGACACTTTCTGAATACTACAAGAAGAATAACAATAAGCAGAAGTACGAAGAGTATGTAAAGAAACTGGTTACCAACAAAAGTCTGGATGCTGATGTACAGTTGGGTATTCTTGGGCCGATGATAATAGAAGGTGGTAATGATAGTACTATGCGCAGGCAGGGATTGGAAATCATTACCATACTTGCAGAACAGCATCCTGAAAACTCCAAAGTAGCTGCATTCTACGGCGATGTACTGGCATATAATAATAAGATAGACAAAGCAGCTGAGGCGTATAAAAAATCAATATCGATAGACCCCTCTTCCTACAAAGTATGGGAGAGTCTTTTGTTTGCATATACCGACAAAGCAGGTGCTGACTCTTTGATAAAATATAGCGAAAGAGCCCTAAAGTTGTTCCCCAATCAGGCAATGTTTCATTATCTGAATGGTGTTGGGTATATGAATAAGAAGGATTACACCAAGTCTATCAAGGCCATAACAAGGGGTATAGATATGCAGCCTGAAGACAACAAACCACAATTAGTGCAAATGTATACCGGGCTTGGTGATGTGTATAATCTGGCAAAGAGATATACTGCATCAGACAGTAGCTATGATTATGCATTGAAACTGGATCCGATGAATGCAACAGTTTTGAATAACTATGCATACTATCTTTCTGTACGTGGCGTAAGGTTGGAAGATGCAGAACGGATGTCGAAGAAATCGCTGGAAGTAAGGAAGGATGAGCCTACATTCATGGATACCTATGGTTGGATATTGTATAAGCAGGGAAAGTATAAGGACGCACAGGAGTATATACAGAAAGCAATAGATGCAAACGGTGAAAATGCAGATGGTACATTGTGGGAGCATTTGGGCGATATATACTACAAGCAAGGTAATGTAGACAAAGCCGTAGAATGCTGGACCAAAGCAAAAGAAAAAGGAACCGAGAATACGGAGATAGATAAAAAAATTAAGGACAGAAAGCTGTATGAAATATAATATAGCGTGGGTTTCGGTAGTGTTGATTGCCATTACAACCATTCTAACATCTTGCCAGACAAACAAGAAGCCCGTTCGCAAAAACGTGTGGTTCGAAAAGAAGTATGCCATCAAAGAACGTTTCGGCGCTAATACAGTAGATACACCCGGTGGTGTATCGGGAACTGTTGTGACTACACCTAAAGAGCCTAATGCACAGAAGCTGTTATTGATAAATATGCTTGCACCATTATTGCAAAATGAAATAGCATATACAACATTCAGCGGCAAAGCCAAGATGGAATATGCATCTAAAGATGGTAAAAAAGAATTCACCGCATTCATTCGCATACGTAAAGACAGTACAATATGGGTAAATGTAACTGCTGCGGCAGGCATGATAAGTGTAGCACGTATCTACATAACCCCCGATAGTCTTTTTTTGCTTTATCACTTGCAGAAAGAGGTTTATAAAATGGCAATTGCCGATGCCGGTAAATTATTGCCGATACCTGTCAGCTTTTCGTTGGTGCAAAACCTGTTTATGGGTAATCTGCTACAGAAAGGTGGCACACCGAAGGATGCTACCGATTTTGGTGGTACATGGACGGTAGATGTGGAAGATGGTGATATGCAGCAACAAATAGGGTTTAACAAAACAGATAGTACCATCCGTACAGTGCAAATGCGTTCTAAAGACAATGCTGTACAGGGTATGATGCAATACGGAACATATGAGAATACCAATGGCAGGAAATTTTCAACTGAAAGAGTGCTGAATATTACCAATGCTGGTGAACAGCACTATCTGGAAATGAGTTTCAACAAATCGGAGTTCGACATGCCGATAGAGGTGCCGTTCAGTATTCCTAAAAACTATCAGTTAAAATAAATATTTGCGTTAAAATTGCTTGCCCTGCTTCAATAGCAGGGCTTTTTTTAGTTTATTTACGATTAAATTTGTTGTTGTTTAAAACGAAATTCTACTTCTGATGAAGGTTGTAATATTTGCAGGTGGTCGCGGTACACGTATATCTGAAGAATCGTCGCTGAGACCGAAACCAATGATTGAGATAGGCGGCAAGCCTATACTCTGGCATATCATGAAAACATATGCAGCTTACGGGCACACCGAGTTTGTTATTTGCCTTGGTTATAAAGGCTGGATGATAAAAGAATACTTTGCCAACTATTTTCTGCATAATGCAGATATCACTGTTGACCTTTCTAAGAATTCATTAGAAGTACATAACAATAATTCAGAGCCATTCAAGATTACACTAATAGATACGGGTGTTGATACCATGACTGCCGGCAGGTTGAAGCGTGTGTTGCCTTACGTTGGTAACGAAACCTTTATGCTTACCTATGGCGATGGCGTGAGTGATGTGAACATAGATGAGTTGGTGAAGTTTCACAAAGACAGCGGCAAAATATGTACCATGACTGCCATACAGGCTACCAGCCGTTTTGGTGTTATAAAAATGGAAGATAATGGCGTGATAGATAGCTTTGAAGAAAAGCCTGCAGACAGTGGTACATGGATAAATGGCGGCTTCTTTGTAATAGAACCATCTATTGCAAAATATTTGCCTGAAGAAGCAGACGATATTATGTGGGAGCGATACCCGATGGATAAACTGGCTGCTGATAAGCAGATAACAGCATACAAACACCATGCATTCTGGAAGTGTATGGATACGCTGCGCGATAAAGAAGAATTGGAACACCTTTGGCAAACAGAACCTTTATGGAAAAAGTGGTAAGCGCAGCATACCTGCGTTCGGTATTTAATGGTAAGCGTGTATTTGTAACAGGGCATACCGGTTTCAAAGGTTCGTGGTTGGTGCAGATACTGCAATGGTTAGGTGCAGACGTAAAGGGCTATTCGCTGGCGCCTGAAAAGACTAATGATTTATACAACCTGATAGATGGTGACGAGCTGTGCTACAGTTCTGTAATAGGTGACATCTGCGATCTGCATAAACTGCAAGGCGAAATAGTGCGTTTTGAACCACATTTTGTATTTCATCTTGCGGCGCAATCTTTGGTGCGTCGTAGCTACGATAAGCCGGTAGATACGTTCATGGTGAATGCACAAGGTACTTGCCATGTACTGGAAGCAGTACGTAGTTTGCAACAACCATGTGTGGCACTGATGATTACTACAGATAAAGTGTATGAAAATCCGGAGCGTGGCACACCATTTAAAGAAGATGATAAATTGGGTGGCTACGATCCATACTCTGCAAGTAAGGCAGCAGCAGAGATAGTTGTGGAATCATACACGCGTTCATTCTTCAATCCTGATGATTACAGCAAACACAGGAAATCTGTTGCATCTGTGCGTGCAGGTAATGTAATAGGTGGCGGCGATTTTTCTGATGACAGGATTATACCTGACATTGTACGTGCACTGGAGTTTGGTGAAACCGTAGGATTGCGCAATCCGCAATCTGTGCGTCCGTGGCAGCATGTACTGGAGCCACTTGGTGCATACCTTATGCTGGCTGCAAAGATGACCGAAGAGCCTGTTCGCCTGAGCACGCCATTTAACTTTGGCCCGGATGTAAATGATACACTGACAGTAGAAGACCTGACTAAAATATTTGTTTCCCGCTATGGCACGGGTGGCTATAAAATAATAGTACCTGATAAGCCATTGCACGAGGCTAAGCTCTTGTTGCTGGATAGCAATAAAGCATACAGCCTGATTGGCTGGAAGCCACAATTGAATGCCACACAGGCTATTGAAATGACGGCAGACTGGTATGCAGATAAAGAAAATGCCGCACACGAAAAATGTATGCGGCAGATTGAAAACTACTTCGGTAGTTTTTAAGCCATAACGAAAGACCTGTCGAAGAGGTGCTTGCAATCTGCGGATTGCAGCTTGCTTTCATCCAGTTCAAAATCGTTACCGCTAACTTGGTACAAGTCTCCGATAAGAGTTTTATTATCCAGAATGAACTGTATAGCATCCGCTATATAGTTCATTTCATCTTCAAGCATGGTAGGGTGTAGCGATATGCGTACCCATCCCGGTTTTACCAAAGCGTTACCTTTTTCTACTTCGCGCCTGATGTGTATTGATGTTTGGTAGTCAACATTGTTCAGGTAGTGTCCGTAAGTACCTGCACAAGAGCAGCCACCACGAGACTGAATACCGAATATATCGTTGAGAGAACGTACTACCTGATTGAAATATAAATCGTTGAACTGTAAAGACAGTATAGCCTGACGGTGTTTTTTATTGCTTTCAAGAACAGTAACGCCGTCCATTACGCTTACTCTGTCCCAAAGAATATTCATCAGTTTTTCTTCGCGTTCTGCAATATTTGCAGTGCCCATGTATTCTTTTAGCTCTATAGCTTTTGCTACACGTATTGTTTGCAAAAAAGGAGGCGTGCCGCCATCTTCACGCATTTCTATATCCGTCAGGTACAGGTGTTTTTCAAAAGGGCTTGTCCAGCGTACAGTACCACCACCAGGATGGTCAGGTACTGCATTGTTGTAAAGTTCTTTCCTGAAAACCACAACGCCCGAAGTGCCGGGTCCACCAAGGAATTTGTGAGGTGACAGGAATACAGCATCAAGACGCTCAGCCTCATTTTCAGGATTCATGTTGATATCAACATAAGGGCCTGAACAGGCAAAATCTACAAAACAATAGCCACCATGCTTGTGTGCAATAGCAGCTATTTTATGATATGGTGTGTATATGCCTGTCACGTTTGAACAGGCAGTAACAGAAGCTATTTTAGTTTCTCTGCTTTTGTAATCTTCCATCAAAGAGTCGAAGGCTTCCAAATCAACATCTCCGTCTTTTGTTGGTGGAATGATGACAACATCGCATATCGTTTCCAACCATGTAGTATGGTTAGAGTGGTGTTCCATGTGGGTGATGAACACTACAGGGCGTTCGTTTTTGCCAATCGCTACACGGTCTTCAAATTTTTCGTGCAGTTTGTAGCCAAGAATACGTTGAAATTTATTGATAACACCCGTCATGCCAGAATTGGAAGCTATGATAACTTCATTATTAGTGGCACCAACGTGAGACTTAATATCGTGCAGGCTATTGTGGTACAGGTTGGTCATGTAAGAACCTGTATACGTAGTTTCAGTATGCGTATTGGCAACATACGGATATACCTCTTCCATCATATAGTCTTCTATAGGTCGATACATACGTCCACTGGCAGTCCAGTCGGCATACAATATCTTCTTTTTGCCGAATGGCGAAGTGAAGCTATGGTTGATGCCGATAATGTTTTTACGTATATCCAGAAAGTGTTGCATGCGGGCTTGAATTGAATCAACTGCAAAAATATTGATTTCTTTAATTTTTTTTAGCATCAAACACTGTAATTTACGCCCAGTATGTATCATTTTGAAGCTTTACCGCTGGAAGGCGCATATCTTATCACATTGCCCCGTTTTACAGACGATAGGGGTGTTTTTGTAAAACCATTCAATGACGACACTTTCAGGCAGGTGGGTATTGGCTTTGAGCTGAAAGAGAGCTATTTCTCCACATCCAAAAAAGATGTGATACGTGGTATGCATTTTCAGCTGCCACCGCATCAGCACAGCAAAATAGTGTATTGTCCGCAAGGGGCGATACTGGATGTGATTATAGACCTGCGAAAGGAATCGCCTACATACGGACAGTACTATGCGCATGAACTGTCTGAAGAAAACCATCTGGCATACTTTATTCCTGAAGGCTTTGCACATGGTTTCAAGGCATTGACAGAAGGCGCCATGACATATTACCTGGTATCATCGGGTTATGATAAAGAAAGCGATACCGGTATATTATATAACAGTATTGGTTATGACTGGGGTGTAGAGCATCTGATTATTTCGGAGAGGGATTTGTCTTTTGCAAGTTTAAGCGAATTTGATAGCCCGTTTACTATTTAGACAAAGTAGTTATGCTTGCCAGGCCTCTATCACCCTTACAATCCAATACCCTTTTTTTTCAGTTACCTGAAAGGTGACTCCGTATGCGTGCTCGTCTATAGTGACAGTGTATTGATTGTGTGTACCCTTTTTACATTTCAAAGAAGAAACGTAAAGTTGTCTGGGAGTTGACAAGTGTTTATTGTCATATAAATTCCACTCTAAGGTATTCAGAATAATTAACGAGTAGCTGGTTTTGCAGACATGTTGAATATGAGCATCATCCGAGACAATTATGTAAGTCTGATTGGGAAACGGGATATTACTTTTGATGGTTATCTCCGGCTCGTTGAATGATATAATATTGCTGTCCATCGATACATAATTAATTGAATTAATCATATAAGCATAGAGTGTAGCATATTTATTGTTCTGATTTTTATACCGTGGATTTTTGTCCAGTGCATCAACAACGCCATCTTTGTCAGTGTCATTAGAGAATGGGTTTGTTAAGAGTTTATCTTCTTCAATGTCTGTTAATCCATCATTATCACTGTCTTCCTTTAGTCTGTTAATGTTGATTTGGAGTAGTAAGTTGTCTTTTGTTAAACCAAACTCTGCGGGGTGACTTGGTAGTACTTCTTGGGATATTTGTTTTACCGCAGCCACTTCAATTTCTATTATGGAATCATTTTTTATCAATGGAACCATTGGCTTGTATTTTATATAGTAAGGACGGCTGTCTCCTAGTCCGGTATAATACCGCTGCCATGTATGGCCATTGTCTTTTGAGATACCCACCCAATAACCTAAATAGCTGTCATATTTATTGTCTGAATAGACTACAACATGAAAATTATTAATGCTATCATACCTTAATACATATGCTTTACGTAAACCTGCAATGGAATCCCTTAACGAGGCATCAAAATCATAGGATTTATCCTGATAGCGTTCATATCTGCTTGTGAATGGATTGGTTCTGATAGGAGAGGTAATGACTTTGAAACAGTCTTTATCCTTAGCAAAGCTGGATGTGCTGAAGATAAAGAGTAATAAGGTGAGTGTTTTATGATAGCTTTTCATGCGTAAGTTATATACAAGATATATCTATTCTCCCTCATGTTTGGCATGTTAATGTCAAATTACCAAACAAAGAATAATCTGTACCTTTGCATTTCTTTAAAAGGCAATATGAAACTGAATAAAGTATTAGATACACTCGGTATCAAAAAAATAAATGAAGGTGCCGGTACAGGTACAAAATGGATAAAGGCAGGTGGTGATAAAATAGTATCATACAGTCCGGTAGATGCAAAAGAGATTGGTGCTGTAAACGGCGTTACTAGCAAAACATACGATGCTGTTGTAAAGCAAGCTGAAACTGCATTTGCAGAATGGCGTATGTGGCCTGCACCAAAGCGTGGCGAAGTAGTAAGACAAATAGGTGAAGCACTGCGCAAACACAAAGAACCATTGGGCAGGCTGGTATCTTACGAAATGGGTAAGAGCCTGCAGGAAGGCCTTGGCGAGGTACAGGAAATGATAGATATCGCAGATTTTGCGGTGGGTCTTTCTCGCCAGTTATATGGCCTGACTATGCACAGCGAACGCCCTATGCACCGTATGTATGAGCAATGGCATCCGCTGGGTGTAGTTGGTATCATCAGTGCATTCAACTTTCCTGTTGCTGTATGGAGCTGGAACAGCTTTATTGCATGGATATGCGGTAATACCTGTGTATGGAAACCATCGGAAAAAACACCGCTGACAGCGATTGCTTGTCAGAACATAATAGCAGACGTATTTAAGGCAAACAAAGTACCTGAAGGTGTTAGCGGCCTGATAGTTGGCGGTCGTGAAACAGGAGAATGGATGAGTGCAGATGCACGTATACCATTGGTATCGGCAACAGGTAGCACACGTATGGGTAAAGCTGTAGGTGCTGCAGTAGGCGCAAGGCTGGGCCGTGCATTGCTGGAACTGGGTGGTAACAACGCGATCATTGTTTCTGAACATGCAGATATGAACATTGCTATGCGTGCGGTAGTATTTGGTGCGGTAGGTACAGCAGGACAGCGTTGTACAACTACACGCCGTGTTATCATCCACGAAAGTGTATATGAAGCATTCAAGAAAAAATTGGTAGCAGCATACAAGCAACTGAACATAGGCGACCCGCTGAATGAGAACAATCACGTAGGTCCGCTGATAGATAAAGATGCTGTACAGAACTATCTGAATGCTATTGAAGCACTGAAAAAAGAAGGTGCAAAAGTAGTAGTAGCTGGTGGTGTGCTGAGTGGCAAAGGTTACGAAAGCGGTTGCTATGTGAAGCCTTGCATCTATGAAGTAAGCAATGATATGCAGATAGTGCAGCACGAAACATTTGCTCCGTTGCTGTACATCATGAAATACAAAACACTGGAAGAAGCGATTGCATTGCAAAACAATGTACCGCAAGGCTTATCTTCATCTATCATGACGCTGAACATGCGCGAGGCTGAAACATTCCTGTCGCACAAAGGCAGTGATTGTGGTATTGCAAATGTGAACATCGGTACCAGTGGTGCTGAAATTGGTGGTGCTTTTGGTGGTGAAAAAGAAACAGGTGGTGGCCGCGAAAGTGGTTCTGACAGCTGGAAAGCATACATGCGCAGACAGACGAACACCATCAACTGGAGCGAAAACCTGCCACTGGCTCAGGGTATTAAATTCAATATCTGATGACAGATATACTGATAAAGAAAAAGCGAAGCACAATGCTTCGCTTTTTTTATTGAAATATTGTTGTGTGATTATTTGTAGTAGCGTGCTTCGAAAGTTGCCAGCAGCATGTTTTCATCATACAGCAGCAGGAATTTATCGTTAATAACATAACGGTTTGCCCTCACCAATGCTTTCAGTACGTACTGTTCTATCTCAACACGGTCTTCGCAAATGGCTAGGGTAGAAAATGGTTCAAACTTAATAACACCGTGGCGTCCCTCGGCATGTGTGCCGCCAATCATGTTGCAGCCTGCAAAGCCTTCCAGTTCACTTCTTTTACGATTCAGGCGAATAAACACATCGCGCGCATCGGCAGGTGTCTGTATCTGCTTGCCATTCATCTCATACAGGCGCCAGTAGGTATTGGTAATTTCCGCATCGCCTTTTGGTACTTTAGGGGTGTGGACTTTCTTCTTGCCACCGCGGCATGCTACCATCGATAAAGAAAGCATCAATAAAACAAAAAAACGCATCATAGGAATCTGCTTTTCGGGTTGATTGCAATGCCAAGATAACCAAAACAATTCAACTATGCAGGGCTGTCAATTAAATACTTATGTATAAATTGCATATAGGAGTCTAAACGCCTGTTATGTTGCAAAGAATACTGTCCTTTTTTTGTTTGCTTTTACTACTGTTGGGCAATGCCTTTGCTGCAGAGAATGGCTTGCTTCAGAAAGAGGTAAATGAAGCTAAAGCATCCGGGGTAATGTTTCGCGAAGCAGAACCATTTACAGTAACTACAGGCGCAGGTTATGAGATAGTGCTGAAAGAAGCAACGGTACTTATAATCAGAAAAGATATAACCAGGCAGCTATTGCAACAGCATCCTGCAGCGGTATCTGTTGTTATACGTTCTGCTAAAGGAGCAGTTTATAATCTGCAAATGCTATTAAGGAATCCATTATCCACTAACGTAAATTTTGGAACAATTGATGGGAGTGGCAGGCATCGTACGGGTTATAATCAGGGTGTACATTATCAGGGAGTGGTAGATGGTGCAAGCAAGTCTGTAGCAGCAATGAGTATAGATGCAAACGGAGATGTGATGATGTTGTTTTCGATAGATGAAGGCAATTATGTATTGGGTAAAAAAGAAGATAAGACCGGAGAGTACATATTGTATAACGATAGAGACTTTAAGGATAAACCTTATTCACCTTGTGGTGTGAATGCAAGTTTTTATGGTATAGAACAAACAACAACAGCCAATAAAACAACAGCTGCGTATCTGTGCAACAAAGTAAGCGTGTATTGGGAGTGCGATTACCAGTTGTATCAAAACAAAGGTAGCGTAGCGAATGTACAGGCATACATGGTAGGGCTTTTTAACCAGGTGCAGGCATTGTACAGAAATGAACGCATTGCACTTGAATTGAAATCGCTCTACGTATGGACTGTGAATGATAACTATATCAGCAACAATGCACTCAATGCTTTGTACGATTTTCAGGGTAAGTGGAATGCGCAGTCTGATACTTTTGATGGCGACATTGCGCATTTGGTAACAATGGACCCTGTAGCCAATGGCGGCGTAGGCTATGTAGATGTGCTCTGTAAGCGCAATATGGCCTATGCATATAGCCCCATCAATGCCACTACAGTACAGCCATTGCCAACCTATTCGTGGGATGTGCAGGCATTGGCACATGAAACGGGTCATAATCTGGGCTCTAACCATACACAATGGTGCGGTTGGATGACAGGTGCAGGTGGTACTTGCGGTGCAATAGACAGTTGTTCGCAAGTAGAACCATCACTTACCTGTTCTTTCTGTACCAATGTATTGTACGATGGTAGCTTACCAAACACAAGCTGGCAGGGTACGGTGATGAGCTATTGCAATTTCATTTCCAGAGGGGTGAACTTAGCTAATGGTTTCGGGCAGCTGCCTGGCGATAAAATGCGTGCGGGTGTAGCAGCAGCAACATGCCTGAAGTCGGTAATAAGCGGTGCGCTGACTGTACGCCCAATTTGTAAATCGGATGGTGCTGTTACGTTGAGCTATATCAGCAATACATGGGGCACAAACAATTTTGGTACTGCACCATATACCTACGCATGGAGTAATGGGGCAACAACACAAAACATCAATGGGCTGACGGTTGCTAATACCTACTCTGTAACCATTACAGATTCAAACGGATGTACGAATCAATATAGTGCTGTAGTGCCATACGATACATTACCGGGGTGCGATAAAGTGGGTGTAGATATTATAAATCAGGCTCGCCTAAGTCTTATCCTGCAACCAAATCCTGCAAGAGCTCTTACCGAATTGAGTTTTTATACCCAAGCTAACGGTAGCGCAATCTGTCAGGTAGCTGATATGACAGGTAGGATAGTGAAAACAATGCAGGTTACTTTTAGAACAGGCAGTAATAATATTTCCATCAATACAGCTGAGTTGCCAAATGGTGTTTATTCTGTAATACTACGTGCTGAAACTGTTTTCGGCAATGCCATGTTGGTAGTGCAACGATAGCGCTGTATGATGTATTTTAATATTTATATGTCATTTTAAATGACGTAAATACATCAGTATATACATATTATACAATAGATACGGGGAAATTGGGCTTATGTTTTGAGATTTTGGGATAGTTATCGTACTTTTGCGCCCAGTTTTAACATTGATTTTCCATATATTATAATATGTCGGGACAGCTTAAAGAAGTACGCAACCGTATAAAGTCTGTAACATCTACACAGCAGATTACAAAAGCCATGAAAATGGTGAGTGCTGCAAAATTGCGCCGTGCACAGGATGCTATCATCCAAATGCGCCCGTATGCGCAAAAGCTACAGGAAATGCTGAGCAACATTGCTAGTGCATCTTCTGATATGGCTTTGCCGCTGGCAGAAGAGCGTGCTGCAGAACGTGTGCTGTTGATACCGATCACAAGTGACCGTGGTTTATGTGGTGCGTACAACTCAAATGTTGTTAAAGCTACACGCCAACTGATCGCTGATAAATATGCTACACAGTTTGCAAAGGGAAATGTAACTATCCTGCCCATCGGTAAGAAAGGCTGGGAATACTTTACAAAAAACAACTACAAAGTAGTTGCAGATTTCTGGACAATATTTGCTGACCTTAGTTTTGATAATGTTCGTAATGCAGCTGTTTATGCACAGAAAGCATTCCTGAACAAAGAATATGACCGTGTAGAGCTGATATACAGCCAATTCAAAAACGCGGCTACGCAGAAGTTTGTAACAGAAGCTTACCTGCCAATACCTAAAGTAGAAAACACTGCAGGTGGCAAAACAAGTGACTTCATTTATGAACCATCAAAAGAAATACTGGTACAGGAACTGATGCCTAAAATCCTGAATACACAGGTTTATAAGGCTGTTCTGGATGCAAACGCATCTGAACACGGTGCGCGTATGACAGCGATGGATAAAGCGAGCGAAAACGCTAACGAACTGTTGAAAAACCTGAAGATAAGCTACAACCGTGCGCGTCAGGCAGCTATTACTACAGAGCTGACGGAGATTGTGAGTGGCGCGGCTGCATTGCAGGGATAATTCTGAAGAAAATAATACTATATACAAAACCGCTGCGTGGCATATACGCAGCGGTTTTTTTGTATTTTTAAGCAAAGTTGATAACTTATGCGCAAGCTACTTTTTATATGCCTCTTAGGCGGTGGTGTTTCTTATGGACAAAATGCACGTGTTAGTACACATACTGCACCGCTTAGTGGTACTGTTGTGCTGGCCGATGTAGAGGATAAATACAATGCAGCAGTATATAGCCTGGAGTCTCCGTTGCCGGATGGCAATGCAGACAGGAAAAGGTTGTATAAGGCAAAGGAAGAATCGGCAAATATGTTTCCTTACAAGAAAGCAGCTACAGCTAATAAAACTACTGCAATTCCTGCGCCGGTAGTAGTGCGTGGTTATGTTGCTGACTCACTTGTTGGAATTCCACCTGATAATGATATGGCTATGTCTAAAGGAGATAAGTTGATATCTGTAGTAAATAGTGCAATTGCTGTGACCGATGATGTAAGTGGTAAAATGATTTTGAAAAGAGGGCTTAAAACTTTTTCGAATGCTGTAGGCTTGCAAACAGTTGATGATTACCGTTATGACCCTAAAATAATGTACGATGTGGATGCTGATAAGTTCATCATCGTAATGCTGAATAGCACGAATGAGAAGAATTATATAGTGGTCGGCTTCTCCAAAACTAACGACCCGGGCGGTGCATGGAATTTCTATAAGTTTTATGGTGATTATAAAACAGATACTACATGGTTCGATTATCCTTGTGTATCCATAACTAAAGATGAATTCTTTTTAACAGGTAATAAGATACGTAACAATACCAGTTGGCAGGCAGGTTTCAAAGAAACTGTTATCTATCAGATAAATAAGAACGACGGATTTAACGGTGCTGCAACCCTGACTTATAAAATATGGGATAGCATTAGCTTTAATGGAATACAAATAAGAAATCTGTACCCTGTAAAAGGTGGTAATGGATTCAAAGGGCCTGAACAATACTTTTTGTCTAATAGAAACTTTGATGTACAGAATGATACTGTCTTTTTAGTGAAAGTGCCCGATGTAATAAGTAGTGGCAACAACAACCTTGATATAAAAGTATTGATATCGCCAACAAAATATGGGGTGCCGCCTGATGGTCGCCAACCCGATACATCGGCTACGCTTGCTACAAATGATGGCAGGATACTTGGCGCTTTTGTTGAGGGAGACGAAATCCAGTTTGCCAGTGCTTGTGTTGCGCCAGTAAGTGGTGCATCAGGAATATTTCATGCTGTAATCAAAAATTTCGCAACATCTCCATCGTTTTCACACACGCAGATTTTGTCTATTGATACACTTGATTTCGGATATCCTAATGTAACATTTGCAAGTGCACCTTGGCTTAGGGGACAATCTATAATATCTTTCAATTTCACAGGGCCAAACACATTTCCGGGCATGGGCGCATATATGTTTGATGGTTCGGGATATTCTGCTATGACCATAGTAAAATCAGGCGTAAGCAGTATAAAAGTGTTGACAGGTAAACAACAACGTTGGGGAGACTATATGGGTGCGCAGATGGATTGGGACCAAATGGGCTCTGTATGGGTAGAAGGTATATATGGCAGAACCGGTAACTCTTACGGCAACTGGATGGCCAAACTGAATGCACCTACATTGGGTATTAAAGAAGAGAAAGCGCAGCCAACTAAAGTGCATGTATATCCTAACCCTGCTTTTGAAATGGTAAATATTGATTTTGAGCTGGCACAGGGTGGAGCTGTTAGCTTTGCTATTTATGATATACAGGGCAAGCTTGTAGATAAGCTGTTGGATTATAACTGTAAAAAAGGCGCAAACAGGGTTACGTTTAATATAGCATCGCTGGCAAAAGGCAACTACTTGCTGAAAGCTGTGACTGCTGACGGACAAACAGCTACTGCGCAGACTTTTACAAAACAATAAGCGGTAGTTTGATGTGCCGGCATTAACTTTGGCATTGCCATGATGCAATTATTTTTCAACTTATCGCTGGCATTCAGGGCTATCAGAACAAATCGCCTGCGCACAATGCTGACCGTAGCCATAATAGGCTTGGGTATTATGGCATTGGTGGGTATTCTTACAGCTATTGAGGTGATGAAAGCAAGTGTGTATTCCAACTTCAGTAGTATGGGGGCAAACAGCTTTCAGATAACCAGTGATGTAGTGAAGAAAAAACGCAGGGGCCGAGGCGGCATAAGTGTCAACATCAATGAAGGTAAAAACATCCGCTACGAAGAGGCTATAGCATTTAAAAAACGTTATGGCTTTCCGGCAAAAGTTGGCGTGTCGATGTCTGGAAGCAGTATAGCTACAGTACGGTATGGTTCCATCAAAACCAATCCTAACATTACTGTAATGAGTATTGACGAAAACTATCTGGATATATCTGACACAAAACTGGAAGCAGGCAGAAATTTCTCCAATACAGAATTAGAGTTTGGATCTTATGTGTGCATACTTGGTAATGGTATGGCAAAGAAATTGTTTGGCCGAAAGTATCTTGACTGCATTGGTAAGGCCGTAACAGTGGGCGATATTAAATACGTAGTAACAGGTATAGCGGCATCGAAGGGTAGCAGCATGATCATGAACAGCGACAACCTAGTGCTGATACCATTGGCTAATGGGCGTGCCACATACGGCAACAACGAACGCTATGTTATCAATGTAAAGGTTGCCGATATCAATGCTAAAGACATAGCAGCACAAGAAGCTGAAGGCTTATTCAGGGTGATAAGAAAAGTGCCTGTAGGTGTAGATAATGATTTTACGGTAGAGCAGAACGACAACCTTGCAGAGATGGTGCTGGATAGTATAAAATACATTAGTTGGGCTGCGCTGGTAATAGGTATTGTTACACTCCTAGGTTCGGTAGTAGGGTTGATGAACATCATGTTGGTATCGGTTGCCGAACGCACAAGAGAGATAGGTGTTAGCAAAGCATTGGGTGCAAGGGCATCTACCATCAAACAACAATTTCTGACAGAGTCCATCATGATAAGCCTTAGTGGAGGAGTGGTTGGTGTGATACTGGGTATGCTGGTAGGTAATATTTTCAGTCTCGTATTTCATACAGGTTTCATCGTGCCTTGGTTGTGGATAGGTGTTGGTGTAAGCCTTTGTGCTGTTGTTGGTATTATATCAGGTATATATCCTGCGGTGAAGGCTGCCAAATTAGACCCGATAGAAGCATTAAGGCATGACTAAACATAACTGCAAATAAACTATGAGTGAACTGAAAGGATTGGTGTACAAGTCTACCGGCAGTTGGTATATAGTGCGCGATGAGCATGGCAAAATCTGGAATGCACGTATAAAGGGTAAATTGAAAATTGATGGGAGTATATCATCTACCAACCCGATAGCTGTTGGTGATACCGTGATATGTGATATTGAGGAGAAAGAGGAAAACATTGCGACAATCAAAACCATTGACGAACGAAATAACTATATAGTGCGTGTATCTCCGCACAACAAAAATCAAAAACATATTGTAGCTGCCAATCTGGATGCAGCATTAGTTGTAGCAACCATTGCAGAACCAAGAACATCACTTGGCTTTATAGACCGCTTTCTGATAACCGCAGAGGCGTATCATATTCCCGCCATACTCGTCATCAATAAAATAGACTTGTTGCAAGAAAAGCATAAGGAACAACTTGAATTGTGGCAGCATATCTATACAGATGCAGGCTATGAAGTATATCCGATAGTGGCATTGCAACCTGAAACAGTAGCCGTACTTGCTGAAAGATTGAAAGGTAAAACCACCTTATTCAGCGGCCACTCCGGTGTTGGTAAAAGCACACTAATAAATCAACTGATACCAGGTGTTGAATTACGGACGCAAGAAGTATCGGGCTATAGCGGCAAAGGGCAGCATACTACAACATTTGCAGAAATGTTTGACCTACCTGATGGAGGCAAGATTATAGACACACCCGGCGTAAAAGAATTTGGTCTGATAGATTTTGAAAAAGAAGAGTTGGCTCAATACTTTCCGGAAATGAGGCGTGTAATGCAGCATTGCAGATTTAATAACTGCCTGCACATAAATGAGCCTGGCTGTGCCGTGAAAGAGGCGGTTAATGAATCTGTGATTAGTATAGACAGATATGCCAGCTATATGACCATCATGGACACGATAGAAAAGAAGTGGTAAAACAACAACCGATGATAATCTACAACGTAACAATAAAAATAGACCATAGTATACACGATGAGTGGGTACTATGGATGAAGGGGGAGCATATTCCTGATTTGATGCAGACGGGACTGTTTACAGATGCAAGATTGTGCAGATTGCTGGAACAGGATGAAACAGATGGGCCTACTTACGCTGCACAGTATTTCTGCAAGTCTTTAGAGGAATATAATCAATATATTTCAAATCACGCCACACAAATGCGCGAAAAAGGCTTCGCAAAATTTGGTAATAAATTTATCGCATTCCGTACGGTGATGGAAATCATTTCCTGATTTTGCAAATCCTTTACAAGCCTTTGTTAACAAGGGTTTGGGGGTAGCAAAAAACTTGCCAATATAACGAAAATCAATACAGGTAAGGCTTTTGGGGTATGTTAATTTTGACGCACTTCCCGGAAAATGTGCATAAGTTGTGGAAACCTGCTACAGGCAAGGGTTTTGAAGTCAGGAATTTTTTTTCGGGATATTTGGAAGTGTACTAAAGGTGAGTATATTTGCCTATCCTCGAAATTATTTATTTCACGACTAAACACACAACAAATGAACAAAGCTGAATTGATTGACAAAATTGCCAAAGATGCAGGTGTTACTAAAACTCAAGCTAACGATGCATTGGATTCTTTTACAAACGCTGTAGTTGCTGCACTGAAAAAAGGCGACCGCGTTACTTTGGTTGGTTTTGGTACATTCTCAGTTTCTGAGCGTTCTGCACGTAATGGCCGCAACCCTCAAACTGGTGAAGTAATCAAAATCAAAGCTCGTAAAGTGCCTAAATTCAAGGCTGGTAAAGAATTCTCTACTAAAATAGCTAGCGGCAAGAAGTAATCAATCTTGTAAAACAAAAGAGAATAAAAGCAGGAACGCTCAGTTCCTGCTTTTTTTTTATATTTGCAACCTAAAATTTTTAATCATGGGTAGAGGCGATAAACGCACTAAACGCGGTAAAATTTCAATGGGTAGCTTCGGTAAACACCGTCCTGCCAAAATCGCGAAGAAAACTACAGCAAAAGCTGACAAGAAAGCGTAATTGATACGTTACATTATTTATAGCCCCGTAAATCGGGGCTTTCTTGTTTGTAGAAATCTTGTAAACGATGTGTTATTGGCACAGCTAATCCTTTCAGATACCTGTTATTTGTCATAAGTTTGCGCAGCCTGTATAAGGGGCATTATTAAATTATGGCAGCGTTTAATACAAAAGATATATCAGGTAGCAGCTTTCTGGTAACAGGTGGTGCGGGTTTCATTGGTTCTCATATTACAGAGTACTTATTGAAAAACGGTGCAGGTAGGGTGCGTGTATTGGATAATCTGGCTACAGGTTTTCAAAAGAATATAGACCTGTTTACAGGCTATAGCAATTTTGAGTTTCTGCAAGGTGATATCCGCGACTTTGAAACTTGTAAAAAAGCTTGTGAGGGTATAGACTATGTAACGCATCAGGCAGCACTAGGTTCTGTGCCACGTTCTGTAAAAGACCCGGTGACGAGCAATGAAGTCAATGTGAGCGGCTTTGTGAATATGATTACTGCAGCTAAAGATGCAGGTGTGAAGTCTTTTGTGTATGCTTCGTCATCTTCGGTATACGGCGATGAGCCCAACCTGCCGAAGGTTGAAGAAAGGGTAGGTAATCCATTATCTCCGTACGCTGTAACTAAAAAGACCAACGAGCTGTATGCCGATACGTTTGCAAAGCTCTACAGAATGAAAATAGTAGGTCTGCGTTACTTCAACGTATTTGGCCCTCGCCAAGACCCTGATGGCCCGTATGCAGCAGTAATACCTTTGTTTGTAAGTGGCATCATCAATCAGACGCCTGTATATATAAATGGTGATGGTGAGCAGACGCGCGACTTTACATTTGTGGATAACGCAGTACAGGCTAACGTACGCGGTATGCTTTGCGATAATCAGGAAGCCTTTGGTAAAGCATACAATGTAGCAGTAGGCGAAAACTTTTCGGTTAACTTCCTATATACTGCCATCCGCGAAATGCTGGGCATACAACACGAAGCTACATATAGAGAAGAGCGTGCAGGTGATATTCGTAATTCATTGGCAGATATTACAAAGGCAAGGACATTGCTTGGTTACGAGCCTACGCAACGTTTTATGGACGGCTTGAAGCAGACCGTGACTTTCTTTAAAGAAAAGTATAGCTAACTAGATAGAATCTTCCAGAGAAGTTGGAACAGGACGACCAAGACGGTCGCGGTAGTTCACGCCTTTTTTATCGAGTAGTGAATAGTAGTATTCGCTCATATCTCCTACCAATCGTTGGTAAGAGAATTTGCTTTGTACAAAATTGCGGCCATGTGTGCCAAAATAGGTGCGCATTTCGGGCTTGTTGATGAGTTGTAGCAATGCTTCAGCAAAGATGTCGGCATCATTCGGCTCTGTAATAAAACCGCAAAGATTATCAGTCACCACATCAGCCACACCACCAACATTGGTAGATACTACAGGACGAGATGCTGCCTGTGCTTCGATAAGTGATACAGGTGTACCCTCGTTGTGAGACGTAAGCGCAACAATATCTAAGCCTGCTAACACAACATCCATATCCGTTTGCCATGAGGTACAAATAGCAGTTGCCTCGCGCGGATTCTCAGGATAGTATGCATAGTCTATGCCTGCTTCTTTAAACTCAGCTTCCATTTGCGGACGCATATCACCATCACCAATTACAACAAATTTTACACGGGCAGATGTTTGCTCCAACACTCTTTTAGCGGCAGCTACAAACAGGCTATGATTTTTAACAGGCACTACACGGCCTATGATGCCAATAGCAATATCGCCATCAAACAGATTGTACTTCTGGCGAAACTCTGCACGTTTAATATCCTGATGTAATTGAAACTTATCGAGGTCAAGGCCAAGCTGAATGATTTTCATTTTTTCAGCAGGGCATATTTTGTAGATGTTTGAAAGCTCTTGTTTTTGCAATTCGCTAATGGCTATAATGCCTGTTGAGCGTTTGGCAAGATAGCGTTCTATCTGAATGAAAGTATTTGTCTTCCACTTGTTGAAGTAGCTGTGAAATACATGCCCGTGAAATGTGTGTACGATAACAGGTACATTACACGCATCTGCTGCCAGACGGCCTATTACGCCCGATTTTGCAGCATGTGTGTGTACAATATCAGGGCGGAATTTTTCTATAAGCCTTTTGATTTTTTTATAAGCAATACCATCATCTACAGGGCTGATGCTGCGCTTCATTTCAGGTACTTCTACAGGCGTGATGCCAAGATCCATACTCAGATGGTCGGCATCCTGTTCATGGTCGTCTTTACCGCCAATTACCAACATGGTCTCAAATTCTGGTGCCATATACTTGGTTAGGTATGTAGCATTGATGGCAGGACCGCCTATTATTAACCTGTTTAGTATTCTTAAAACCCGTGGCATGTATAGCTTATAACGGGGTTAAAATTACGATATATATGCAAGGAATAAAAGTATAAAACCTAGTTGTAGTACTTTTTCCACCAGTATTGGAAGACTATGAGTGCCCATATGGTAGCATGGCTGTCTTCAGGGTTTGCACTGTGTAGTTTTTTCTTTAGCTGTTCAATAGCAGTTGGGTTAAATATGCCTTGTTGCTCAACGAAAGAACGACTTAATAAATCATCGTTTATCAGTCCCCAAAGCTCTTTGCGAAACCAGTCGAGCAACGGTATTTCAAAGCCGTGTTTAGGACGGTTGTAAATCTCCTCGGGCAACATACTGCGGAAAGCATCCTGCACGATCCTTTTCTTCATGCTACCATCTACCTTGTAATCTACAGGCAGCGAGAATGCAAAGTCAACAACTTTGTAGTCGAGGAATGGGCTGCGAACTTCCAGACTGTTAGCCATGCTCATCATATCTACCTTCACCAGCATATCGCTCTGCAAAACAAGGTTCATATCTGTCAGCAGTACTTCGTTGAAATCGCCTGATTTGAAGTGCTGCAGTATTTCACTTCGTTGTTGTTTAAAGACTGCATCATTCACCTGTGCCCTCGACTTGTCTGATAACAATGCCCCCGCCTGTTGAGGGGTATTAAAAGAAGCCCAGCGCCAGTAACGGTTGCTTTCGGAAAGGTTAGCACCCTCTGCAAAACGGTTTAGTTGGCGGAAGAGGTTGGTTATTTTATTGTTTCTGCTGCGTGGTAGTGCCTTCCAGACAGGTCCACCAAGTTTTACTAATGTATTCAACATAGATTGCTGACGCATCTTCCACTCTGCAGCATGTTTGTTATAGCCTGCAAAAACTTCGTCGCCACCATCGCCGCTTAGTGCGACGGTAACGTGCTTGCGGGTATGATAACAAAGTATGTATTCAGGAATAGCTGAAGAATCGGCAAATGGTTCATCCAGATAATCCAGCACGCTGTTTACATGCTCTAAGAAATTGTCTGTAGACAGCGAGAATACAGTGTGATTGGTTTTGTATTTCTCTGCTACCAGTTTTGCATACTTCGTTTCGTCAAAAAAGGGATTGTCTTTGTATCCGATTGAGAAAGTATTAAGCTTGTCGGTATAGCGGCTTGCAAGTGCTACGATAACTGAAGAATCTATACCACCACTCAGAAAAGCCCCAAGCGGTACATCCGCAATCATACGTTCCTGCACAGCTACATCCATGTGCTGCACCAGCATTTGCTGTGCTGTATTATAATCGTATTTGCTATAAGATTCCTTATCTATCTGTATTTCGTAGTATGGCTTTATTTCTTTTACGCCATCAGCATCACATATCATGTAATGCCCCTGCTGCAGCTTGGCAACACCTTCCAGCATGCTTTGTGGCTGTGGTATATAATTGAGCTGCAGGTATTGATACAAGGTGGTGTAGTTAATGGCTTTGGGTATATTCCATTCCAGCAGTGCCTTTATTTCTGATGCAAATGCAATATGCTCTTCTGTGGCATGATACACAAGCGGCTTTTTACCAAAGCGATCGCGCGCTATAATCATGCGACCTGTTTCTGTGTCATAAAAGCTGAAAGCAAAAAAGCCTGCCAACCATTGAATACTGCTTTCGCCATACTTGATTAGCAGATACAGCAGTATTTCAGTGTCGGAGGTTGTTTTGGCACCACCTATGCGTTGCCATACATCCTGCAGGTATTTATCTGAAAGTTCTTTGTAATTAAATATCTCACCATTGAAAACGATAGTGTACCTTCCCGTAACATCCGTCATTGGTTGCGATGCTCCGTTGGAAGTATCGATGATGGATAAACGACGGTGGCCAAGCGCTACATTTTTATGTGTATAAACATTGCCTGTATCGGGGCCGCGAAGCAATAATTTGTCTGTCGATTGTGTTATTTTTGTAAGATTGGATGCAGCGTTAGCCTTGAAAGCGTAATAACCTGTAATACCACACATGATACAGACAAATAGTAGTGAGAAAGTTAGTAATAATGAAATTTAAAACCTGATGCAAGATAGCAATCAATTTATTACGTTGCTCGACTATTTGCTGCTTCCTTTCTATTTGGGCATCATTTACCTGATAGCTATCAAAATACGGGATTCAAGGTATCCGCCGGGTCATAAATGGAGACCATACTTCTTGCCCGGGCTTACTGCTAAGATTGGTGGGGCTATATTCATCGGGTTGATTTATCAGTACTATTACGGTGGTGGTGGTGACACGGTTAACTACTTCAGGCACGCCGAGGTTATCAATTGGTCGTTCAGTGAATCTTTCAATAAATGGCTGAACCTGATACTACATATACCTAAATGGTACGACCCTGCATACTATGGCAAGTATATATCGCAGATGACGTGGTATTATGAAGGGCCAACAGAGTATGTAGTATGTTCCATAATAGCTTTTCTGGGCATCTTTACGTTCACTACTTATTTGCCAACCGCGGTGTTGCTTGGCACACTTGCATTTACAGGTATGTGGGCGCTGTTCAGAACATTTGCAACGCAATACCCGCTGTACACAAAACAGATAGCCATTTGTGTACTGTATATACCAAGCACCGTAATGTGGGGGTCTGGCATCTTTAAAGATACAGTGTGTATGTTTGGGCTTGGTTGGCTTACCTACGGTGTGTTTCGGCTTATCATCAACAGAGATTTCAGCTTCGGTGCGATAGCCCTTACCGTAGCCAGTTTTTACCTGATTGTATCTATTAAAGTATATATCATCATGGCATTTTTGCCTGCATTGCTGTTGTGGGTAATGTTCTCCTACTCTCAAAAAATACGCAGTGCATTTGGCAGGTTCTTATTGAAGCTATTGGTGGTAGGTGGAGCAGCAGGTGGCTTTCTTGCTATAACGGCACAGTTTGCCAGTTCGTTGGGTAAATATTCGTTGGAAAACGTTGCACAGACATCTTATGTAACTAGTACTTACATCGCATCGGTATCAGATGAAGGCTCTGCCTACGATTTAGGAACAATGGACCCATCGTTTGGTGGTATGATTAAGAAGTTTCCACAGGCAGTAGTTGTATCACTGTTCCGCCCGTATATATGGGAAACCAGAAAAGTGATGCAGATGCTGAATGCATTGGAAGCCGCGATGTTCCTGTGGGTGACAATAAAAGTGCTCCTAACTATAGGCCCGCGGCGAACGTGGAGAACAATATCTGCGGACCCTACTATTCAGTTCTGCCTGATATTCGCCATCATCTTTGCATTTGCAGTGGGTATATCTTCGGGTAACTTTGGTGCTTTGTCTCGCTATCGTATACCGGCACTTCCATTCTATGGTATAGCTATGATGCTTATATTCTACAAGAATAACAGCCTTGATAAAAATATATTCTCACTGCGATTGAGAGGCTAACCCTAACTGAATAATTTCAGGAAAATCTTGTGTTGAGATTGTGTGCTGTAAGATTGCAACATGTATGCTTGTCCTGCATTACCCATTTCTGCGCGTTTTTGTGCATCGGTAATCAGCAGTTTAATGTATTGTTTCCAGTCAGCATCATTGTTGCAGAGATAACCATTAATGCCTTCTTGTATGATAACTTTATTGACACCAACCGGGCTGGCAAGCGCAGGTATAGCTAATGATAAATATTGTATAAGCTTAAAGCCACATTTACCCTCGCTCCAGGCATCTGCTTGTAGTGGCATGATGCCGACATCCATTTTTAATAAATCCTGAATTTCTGTAGCTGCACTCCAGGGTATAAATTGAAAATCTTTCAGTGGTAGTTCAGGATTCTTATCTGCTATTACAAGGAATGTGAAATCTATTTCTTCCTGCAGTTCCTTGATGATGCTTACTATATTATTGAGGTATTGCAGGGTAGAGTGGCTGCCTGTCCAACCCACAACAGGTTTGTGATTGCCATGTTGTTTAGTGCCTTTGTGCATACGCTCCATGTCTACACAGGTTGGCATAAGCACTGCGTTGTTATTATACTGTAGTGCATAGTTGCACAGGTAGTCGTTACCAGCAGCTATCTTGTAAGACCACTTAATAATATGTTTTATTTTCCAGAAGCATTTAAGTTTTGCAGCTATACTATTCTCGCTACTGGTATTAGCAATCCAGATGGCATCGTCATAGTCGAAAATCATTTTCTTGCGCCATAGCTTCGCAACTATCCACTCAAATATGGGTGGGCCTAATGGTGCAGCTTCGCGGTGCACAAATACATAGTCATAACCATGTACATCTATCAATACTGTTTTAAGGCGCTTCAGATAGCCTTTGATAATACCCCATGCTTTCTGAAAAATCGAACCTTGTTTATATAGGTGTTGCCACGTAGCATCATCCATAAATGGTGCAATGCTATAATGAATGCCTGCTTCTTTCAGATATGGTTCAAACAGCTCGACACGGAAGCGCTGCGAAGGCGCTTTGCTAAGCGGATATGGAACCAACATTAAAACTTTAGGCGTATTCATTATGATGCAAGTATAGCTTCAAATTCTTGTATAAAATGTTCTTTGCCAAATTTGTTACGAACATACGCTTTGCCAGCTTCAGCATATTCTTTTCTCATAGATGGATTATTAGCCAACGTAAGTATAGCATCTGCCATAGCATGTATATCTGCAACAGGTACTAATAAACCAGTTTGCTTGTCTGCAATCACTTCTTCGGGCCCGCCGCATTTGGTTGCAATTACTGCAGTGCCGTAATAAGCAGCTTCAAGACAAGTCATTGACAGGGATTCGGAATTAGAGAAGTTCAACAGGATGTCTGCGGCTTTTATTTCACTTTCTACATTGCTGTTAAAGTCAGCAAACTGAACAACATTTTCCAATCCATGTTCTTTTACTTTGTCTATCAATGTTTGCTTGAATCCTCTGTTTTTTTCAAGTCCCATGTCTCCTCCTGTGTATTTCAGACTCAGTTGCTTGTTATGTTGATATGCTTTTATAAATGCCTCGAGCGCGTAGTCTTGTCCTTTCCCACGAATGTAGTTAGAAAGGTAGAGTAGCTGCGTAGTGTCTGTATCTGGTTTACTTGTTGTTATAGACTCTGTAAGATTTGCAGGGTCATAGAGACGAACCGTATTCTTATTGACAGGCAATTCTTTCAGCACAGTATCTGAAACGGCAATAACACGATGACTGTATTTCTGTGCGAAGAATGTCCACAGTTTTCTGAACGGACCTGGCATAGCCGATGGTACAAAACGAACATAAGTAATAAGTTTGCCCTTATAACCAAAGATTTTAAGAAATGCACCGATGAGGTTGTAGAAGTCGTTCATCTGCACAACATCTATTTGCTCTTTCTTAATAATGCGGCTTACTTTATAGGTATTCAGTAACAGCATGAACGGGTAGAGAAATATAGAAGCAGATTTGCGTATCTCCTGCATCTCTATTGTATGATACGGTATTCTGTTAGCTTCGAGGTTATCTTTTACTTTGCTGTCGGGATGAATGATAAAAGTAAACTTGTGTTTGCCTGATAAGAGCATAGCCTCGCTAAGGGCGCATTTGAATGCACCTGTAAAAGCAAGCGAGTTGTCTATTATCAGAATGTTCATTTTAGTTGTCTATTACATTTTTCCACTGTTGCAACATAGACTGTAGTGTGAAACGCTTTGTGAGTTTTTCAAATTCATTTTTTGATGGTGCAGGTTGTTGCAACCATTTTACAATTGCATCTGTCCACAACTGTTGTGTTTTGTCGCTCAGGGGGTTAACCATCGGTAGCAGTGTTCCGACAGGTGTATCTATGCTGTAATCAATGGGTTCTTTTTGCAGATTAGGGACATTCAGTATTTCTCTTGGTCCTGTTGGGCAATCTGTAGATACTACCGGTATTCCGCATATTAGCGCCTCTGCAAGAACATTTGGGAATCCTTCCCACGAAGATGTTAGTGCAAACAGTTTGCTATGTTTGTAATATTTAAATGCATTGTTTTGGAAGCCCATGAGATAAACATCTGCATTCAGGTTTTGCTCTGTACTCCAATCACATACTTTCAAAGCTAATTGATTGCATAGCTCAATAAGAGGTTCTTTTAATTCTCCATCACCTAGTATTATGACACGAGCATCAACCGATTGTTTTACGGTTTTAAGTATACGAATCAGCTTGTCCTGTTCTTTGGCCACGTGAAGACGACCTGATGTTATGATAACCGGTTTAGAAAATATAGCAGCTTCAGCCTCAGTTAATGCTTCGTTGCTTTTATTTATGATATCATCAATCTCATAAAAATTATAAATAGTCGTGAGCCTTTCTTTGCGAATGCCGAAATGTTCGTGTAATTCATCCGCAAGCGCGTCTGTAACACAAACAATTTCATTCGCTTTTCTGTATAGCTTCGGTATCAGTACTTTTTTGCGTATTGTACCAACAGCGCCGCTTATTACTTTGTCGTGCATTTTTGAACCACGAATGCTCAATACTACTTTCTCTTTTCCTTTAGTCAGAACATTTACATAATCAGGCCCTTCCAGAAAGCTAATAGAAGTATCGATTTTTAAGTCGCGTTTCAGCTGTTTGAGCTTCTGAATTCTGTATCGCCATGCTTTTATCTTTCCTATCATACCACTGTATGCAGGCGGGTCTATAAATACTACATTTTTACAAGTCTTGTAAAATTTCTCCCTGTCTGTGCCTGAAAGTATACAAAGTGTAACGTTATAGCCTTCTTGCTCCAGATAATAACTCAGCAGCGAGATAGAGCGTTCTGCTCCGCCCTTACCCAATTCAGATCCGAGTAGTAGTACATTTTTCATTCAGTTATACTTTGCTCTCTAAATAGTCTGCTAATTCTTGCATAAAAGACTCCATGCTGTAGTTTTCTACATTGTATCTGGCATATTCTCCGGTTTGTTTGCAAATGTCTCTATTGTTATATGCAAATAGTATGCGTTCTTTTATGGCATCTTTATCTCTTATTGGAATAACCCAACATCCGGGTTTGTTTCTGGTCAACAGTTCATAAGAGCCACAATGATCAGTAATGATGCTTGGTACGCTATTGTATGCAGCCTCAAGTGGTGTAGATGGTCCTGCGTCAACAAGGCTTGGTACTACCAGTAGGTCAAGTTGTTGCATGAACGCAGGTATATCTGACACATGTCCATGCCATTTTACATTTACTAAACCTTTGAAGTGTGCATCAACATAGTGCTTCATTGGTTCATCCGCATTTCCACCAATGTGTAGTGTAATGTTTGTTATGCCTAATTTATTAATGTCTTGCCACGCTGCTAAAAGATAATGCAACCCTTTAAGTAGTACGGTGTGTGCTATATACCCTACATGGAATGTTGTATCTTTTTTTTCAATAGTTGTAATGGGTTTTAAGTCTGGTGTCATATGCCCTGCAATAGATACTATTTCAGCTTTGTGTTTTGCTTCGTTGTAAGAGGCGAGCACTACCGGATGCGGCGCAATTATTTTATCTACATGCAGAATACTTTGATTGTAGTAATTCAATCTATTTTTATAAGTGTAAGCATCTGTAGCGTGGATTCCTGTTTTTTTATTTTCCTCATCTACTATATTGAATATGTAATTTTCTTCAGGCGTACCTGGCAGTAGTACTACCAACATACCCAGTTTTTTAGCTCTGGTGAATGTATGTTTCATGAATGGGTTGGTAGAAAAGAGTATGTCAGTGTCTTTCTTCAACCGCCATTGGCAGAACCAATCAAATAATATCTCTTGCAGATAACGGGATTTATAAGAAGGGATAGAAAATATTGAAACCAATTTATTGATGATGTATAGGTAATAGCGAGATATCCTTGTTACAGGTTTTGAAGGAAAATCTGTATCAAATTTGCCCTTTGAATGAATAATGAAATGTTGCAGCATGCCTCTTTTGTACAGTTCGCCGGAAAGCATATGACCCAAACGAGCCATACCTGCACCACTGTTGCCCGTCAGCGACTGAAACGATATTACCTGAATTTTCTTCCCCATCTCTTAGTCTGTTACAGTTTCTCGCACCATTTATCCCACCACATCATAAAGCTTAGAATACGCCACATTTTTTCAATGTTATATTCCTTGTTGTTTTGCTTGTTCCACGTATACTTTTTATACTCGTTAAGAACAGTGGCGGTATTGAATATGTTGGTTTTATCTAGTTTTTCTTTTGTTAGATAGTAATCAAAGAGCACGTCCATATGTTGGCTGAACCAGTTGAAGATAGGTATGGAAAAGCCCATCTTGGGTCGTGTGAACATTTCACGAGGTACATATTCGCTAAGGATTTGTTTAAGAATCCATTTGCTTTCATTGTTGCGCCACTTCAAGTCTACAGGCATCTGGCAGGCGATTTTTACTAACCTGTGATCAAGAAACGGTTCACGTCCTTCTATGCTATTGTACATAGTTGCCCTGTCCATTTTTACCAGCAGATCGTCAGGAAGATAGTGTCCTATATCGTATATCATCAAACCTGTCATATCATCCTGTACCAGCTCTGTGTCCTGCGTGTCTCGGCTGTTTTGTTTTAGTAGTGATAGCATTTCAAGATGGCCCTGATTAGCAAGGAATGAATTGTAAAAATCGCCCAATTCATTTACACCCAGTAGTTCGTTAAGTACAGCAACACGGTGCTCTGTATTTTTAGTATATACATATTTCATCAGTCCGCTTTTGTAAAGTGCCCCTGTACTCCATTTCATAGTATGGCGTAAGACTGACGGTATTGATAAAAAACGATTGTAGTAGCTAAGTGTTGTATGATAGTGCCTGTAGCCTGCAAATAATTCATCACCACCATTTGCAGATAGCACGACTTTTATGTCTTGCTCAGCAGCCAGACGGGAAACGATGGTGCTTGGAATACCTGAGGAGTCGGCATAAGGCTCATCATATATATCGTAGAATTTTTCCAGTATGCCGAATGCTTCTTGTGTATTGAGTGTAAACTCTGTGTGGTTTGTTCCTAAATGCTTCGCTACTTGACGTGCATATGGAGCTTCATTGTATCTTTCATGGTCGAAGCCAATGGTAAATGTATTGATTGTGCCATAGTGCTTTTGCAGAATGGCAGAGACCAATGAACTGTCTATACCGCCGCTCAGAAACACGCCTACCGGTACATCTGATACCATACGCAGGCTGAATGCCTCAATCAATTCTTTGTGCAGAAGTTCTTGCCATTCACTCTCACTTAGCTTAGGGTGAGATTGTGCAGTAATTAGTTTAGCATCCCAATAGCAATACGCACGAGCTTTACCATCTTTATATTTAAGGTAGTAACCTGAAAGTAGTTTTTTGGCTTCTTTAAAAATCGTTTTTTCCTCAGAGATATAACCAAATCTGAAGTACTCATAGACCGCATTTTGGTCTATAGTACGTTTAGGTATATATGGTAAAATGCTGCGTAATTCGCTACCAAAAGCAAAGCCGCCTGTTGTAGTATAGTACAATGGTTTTACACCAAAGCGGTCTCTTAACAGATATATACAGTCTTCTTTTTTATCGAACAATGCAATTGCAAACATTCCGATAAATTTGTGTACTGCTTCAATGCCCCATTTGTGGAATGCTTTGATAATTACTTCGGTATCAGAAGCGGATATGAATTCATATCCAAGAGCAATTAGTTCGGCTTTTACTTTTTTGAAATTATATACCTCGCCATTGTACACCATGCTCAGGTGTTCGTAGTGGTATGGTTGTGAGCCAAGTTCACTCAAGTCTATTATGGAAAGCCTGTGATGCATAAGGGTTACATCTTCGTGCTTGAAGATGCCATTAGCGTCAGGCCCACGATGCCTTAAGCTATCGAAGGACGCAGCTATTGTTTTGTCATCATATTTGCCTCTGCAACCAGCTATGCCACACATGTGTTAATTAGCGTTTATCTTGTTTAAATTATTTTCTAAGTAGTTAGCAATATCTGTTATCAGTTCATCCATTCTGTATGTGTCAAGATTGTGCTTTGCATTCATGCCCATTTTTACATATGCCGAACGATTGTTGTATGCTTTTTCTATTTCATCTTTAATAGCAGCTGCATCTCTGATGGGTACTATACTGCATCCTGATTCGTTTCGTGATAATAGTTCTGCAGAACCACAATTTTCTGTAATAACAACAGGTACGGCATAGTGCGCAGCTTCCAGGGCTGTATATGGACCGCCATCTATCAGGCTAGGTACTACAAATAAGTGTAGTTGTTTGTAGAATTCTTTTATGTCAGGTATTCTGCCAAGCTTTTCTGTTTTGGGTAGAGAAGGATATTTTTCGTTGATGTATTGCTCAATAGCTGTATCTACTTTGCCCGCAATCATCAGCTTCATGTCATATTCAGGATGTTCTTGCATTAGAATCTTCCATGCTTCTAAAAGATAGTGTAATCCTTTTAATGCAACGGTATGAGCTAGATAGCCGACTATAAATGTGCCATTACTCACTTCTTTGTTGTCAATCTTTAGTGGCTTGAAGTCTGGTTTCAGATGACCAATCATTTTGATTACCTGTCCTTTGTATGATGAGCTTTTATAAGTTTCATACACGGTAGGGTAGGTGCCTATCACTTTGTCTATATAGTTTACAGAGTCATTGAACAGTTCTATGCGTTTGGGATATGTATAAGCATCTACCGCATGAATGTTCAGCTTGTTTTGCTCTTCTGTTACAATATTGCGGATGTAGTTTTCTTCCGGGTTGGCAGGTATGAATATGATTTCAATGCCTAACCTTTTAGCTTTTTTAAAAGTGCGTGGCAGGTAGGGCTGTGTTACAAATAGTGTACCTGTTTCTTTTGTTACTTTGCTCACACACATAAAGTCAAATATCAACTCTTGTACATACCTGAACTTGTGCGGAGCAAAGTGTAGCTTTTTATCAAGAAAATTGAGCAGAAACAATATGTACCTCGACCAGTAAGATACAGGTGATGATTTGAAAGATGTAGTGAACTTACCTTTTGAGTAAACAATAAAGTCTTGCAATATGCCTCGTTTGTCCAGTTGTTCAGCTAGGTAGTAACCAAGCCGCGCCATACCTGCGCCGCTGTTTGCTGTCAGTGATTGGAACGAAACGATTAATATTTTTTTATCAGTTTTCAAGTGTTAATGTTTCAATAGTTGTGATAAAGACATTTTTTGTACATCACTATACTTGGATATGTAATCAAGAAAATCCATCAACACGTGCTTCATGGTAATATTCTCGTCATATACCATAGGGTAATTAAACTCTACATAGTGGGTTGAAAGCACAAAATCACCATTGTGCTTGTGTACCATTTCAAAATCGTCAATCAGGCTTTTTAGCCGTGTGCCCGGTTGCAACGGATAATGATAAGCAATTTCTGTATGATTGCTATAGCGTAATACGTGTGGATAGTCTGCTTCTTTATTGATTAGTTTAAAAGCCAGTTGCTTTCCTATATTAATAATCCCCTTAAGGTCTTTTTCTTTTTTGTAAAAGGTGATGCCGCCGCCGCACAGGTTCAGGCCTGCTTCTAATACACATTCGTAGCCCAGTTGCGAAAGCAGATTTTGTGGTGGCGTGAATACAGAAATATTGGTGTTGAGTAGCTTGTTAAGGTGTGTTACTTCTTCTTTTATTTCATTACTAACATCTCTGTTGGTAAAGTACTCTGCGCCACGCACATAATTGTTAGTCATTTCTTGTGGCAGAGAGCTGTCTTCGTTGCGATGGTATTTGGCATGATAACCAACATCCAGTTTACCGTCTTTTATTTTCTCTTTCAGAAATGCTACCAGTTCTGTATTGTTTTCTATAGGGTGTGGGGTGTTGTCTGCAGTCCATGCAGCCCAGTCGGTATCTTGTTTGTCTTTATATATCTGGTGAACCCATTTTACCCAGTTGCCTTTTACTTTCGATATCAGACAAAGTGTAGGCGCAAATTCATGCCATATATCGCCATAGCATTGCTGCAACTCTGCAGGAGTAGTAAAGAAGTTGGTATCATCGTCTCTTATGGCAAATCGCATGTGGATATTGTTTAGTTAGATGATTGCTTTTCGATTTTATCCAGTATAGAATTGTAATAAATATTGTAATACGACGCCAGGCATTTATCCATATCAAACTGATTGTAACACAATTCGGCATTGGATTTGTGCTCATCGTAAAACTGCTTGTCAGTCAGGTACCGATGCATAGCATCTTTTATGTCTTCAACAGATACCGTACCATCTACAATTGGTATTACAAGCCCTGCATGTTTACCCTCGTATTGCAGCATATTTACAATTTCACCTGCATCAGATGCTACACTAGGTATGCCGCAGCATAAGTATTCAATAATAATTGTTGGTAAGCTCTCTGAAGGGTAAGTTGTTGGCAGCAGACCTACATCCATTATTTTTATCCAATCCAACGGCTTGTCTGAGTGGCCAGTGAAATAAATGTTTTTGTGGGTTGAATAAGAATTGCTCAGTGCCCGCATATATTCACTTTCACCAACAAGTACCAGATGAGTGTTGGGAGCATTCAATTTCAGGAATGCTTCGATGGCTACTTCCCAGCCTTTTTCAGCAATACCGCGCGATACCATCCCGAATACAAAATCGTTTTCAGGAATACCTAACAGTTTTTTGAGCGAACGTGCATCGGGAGATGGTACCCCGTCATAACCATTGTATATTTTGGCAAGTTTGCCGCGTACAATTGGTTCAAACTTGTCGTTGAAGAACTGTAGTTGTTTGTCTGATATGCAAACAATCTCATCAAGTTCCTTTATATTATTTACAGCTTTTTCTTTATAGTGTAGTAGCGGTATTGGTATCTTACTTTGTGTCTTATTATAAAATTGTAAATAGTCTCCGTGGATAGTTGTTATGACCGGTATGGATAGTCTTGATGCCACCTGCAAGCATATCTTGTCTGATTTAAGCAGGTTGCTGTGGATTATTTTCGTTTTTTCTTTTTTTATAAGTTTTGATAACGAACGTTTGATAAAAAAATTCCTGAAGCTGAAGTCGATGTTCATTCTGAACATACCGGCATCTATTTTAGATAACAGCCATGAAAAAGGGATGTTAGCAATAGTTAGGGGTACATCCGGGGCAAACATTTTATAAAGACCTTCATTAAAATTGTCTTCATAAAATATGAAAATATGAACCTTATGACCACACTGTTTTAGTGCGTTTGAAAGACGCAATACAAAAGTTTCTGCACCTCCTGGATGTATTACTTCAGTAGCTAATAGAATGTTCAGTCTTTTCAATTGGCGCCTAAATATCTTTTCTTGATGTAATAAAATATTGTTCTGTATGCTGTGCTATCTGCTTTGCCGGTTGCAAGACATTTCTTTATCAGGTCGGTAGCCTGCTCCCAATGCCTTTTGTCTATTGCCTTTGCAGCCCATTGGCGATAGCGTTCTGCCATCAGTTTATTATTTCTGTACAGGCTCTCTTCAAACGCCAGCATATCTTCATTCTTACCTTGTGATAATAAGTCAGTGCCTGTACTGCTCAACTGCCTGTGTAGTTCTGCAATGATATCCTGCGCTATCAGTTTGCGGGGTTTATCAAAAACGTTCGTAATAGAATTCGGATTGATGCGGTAACCATACAATGCTTCTTTAAGAAAGTATATTGGGTACTTTTTGTTTACACGCATTGTCCAGTAATGGTCATCGCCATATATGCCGTTGAAGTATTCTGAAAAGAGACCGAATTCAGCAATCAGTTCTTTTCTGAACATCAACCCCGGAAACCAAAAAGGGTATTCCAACATCAGTTCGGTTATCAGAAAATCCTTATCCTGTTTTTTGTTTTGCAGTATGTTGCTTGCGGTGTCAATAATATTGTAATTGCTACCGCATATTTTTATATCGGGATGTTTTTCAAAAACACTAACCTGTAATGCTAATCTGTTTGCCTGGCAATTGTCATCCGCATCCAGTTGTGTTAATAATTCTCCAGTTGCATAGCTAAAAGCTCTGTTTTTGTTAGCTACGTAGCCTTTATTTTCTTTATGCTTATAGAGCTTTATGCGAGGGTCGCCTATGTACTGTTTTATGATGCTTATGGTGCCGTCTGTAGATTTATCATCGCTTATAATGAGCTCCCAGTTGCTGTAAGTTTGATGCAATATGCTCTCAATAGCCTCTTTTATAAAGGCTTCGGTATTATAAGAGCACATGATTACACTTACTTTCATATCTGTTAGTGGCTGTGGTGTTTTATTAGTTCGTCGTAGGTATAACTTGCTGCCACACTACCTTTGTTAAGCTCGTATATTTTGTCACAATATTTCAGCGATGTATATCGATGCGCAATGATAATAATCGTTAGGTCTTCGTGTCCAAGCTCGCGTATAGAGTTGGTAATTTCTTCTTCTGTTTTTGAATCCAATGCAGATGTTGCTTCGTCAAATATCAGTACCTGTGCACCTTTATAAATGGCACGTGCTATAGCTATACGTTGTTTTTGACCTCCGGATAAGTTATTGCCCCGTTCATTCAGCATAGTATTTATGCCTTCGGACCATCCGCTAACCAACTCGTCTAGGCTTGATAAACGAATGGCTTTGTCCATACGTTGTTTGTCTATCTGGTCTGCTGTTTCACCAATGGCAATGTTTTCGGCAAAGGTTTTATTCATGATAAATACTTCCTGCCTTACGTAGCCGAGTATCTTCCACCATTGAGCTACATTGGTTTTATCGAGCGTAGTGCCATCAATTTTTATTTGCCCTTTAGTAGGGTAGAGGAAGCCGAGTATATTACCGATTAGTGTAGATTTACCTGCGCCTGATTTACCTATGAAGCCAACTTTTTCACCTTTTTTGATGGTGATGTTACAGTCATTAATTACATAATTATTGTCTCCAGGATATTGGTAAGATACATGGTCGAAAACGATATTGCTATCATAGTTGATTGGTTCTGCAACAACAGGCTCTGTTTCTTCTCTTGGAATAAAATCCGGATCGTTGAAAACAAATTCTGTTGAGTTGAGGTTGTTCATCGCTATCACAAACCTGTTTACAGATGGTATACTTCGGTATGCAATTACTGAGAAGAAGCTAATAGTAGAAACAATCTTTGCAGTATCTTTCAAAACAAATACACCATACAGTAATATCAGAATGATGCATAGGAAGATGGTGATTTCAATAATGCGTGTCGGTATAAACATCATGAAGTCCAACCTGCCTTGATAAATGCTGTAGTTTTTTGCAAAACCTTTAAAGCGCTCTTTGAAATTACTTTCGGTACCTGCTATTTTTATGTCAGTGTAGCCAAATATCATTTCCTGTGCGCTGGCATAGAGTCTCGTCGCATTTTCTGTTTTTTCCAAACCAGCCTGTTTTATCATGTTTTTTACACGATTGTAGAATATACCAAGGCTCGGGGCCATTACACCAATCAACAGTAGAAATAGTTTCCAGTCCCAAAAACAAGTGCTGATAGCAGTAAGAATGAAAATAATAGCTTCATTTATCAGTATGATAGTAGATATTGCAGCATTACTACAAAGTGCTGCCTGATAAAATGTAAGCTTGGTAACCAGTTCGTTCGATGTGTCTTTCTGAATGTCAAGTAGTGGACGTTCATATATTCTTTCCAATACGTTCATGGATGATGATACATACAAGTTACGAACAAAGTTTACTTGCAGTTTATTGATGTACAGCCCGAATGCATTTTTCAGGATTATAATTATAAAGAAGGTAGATACTGTGTATAGCAGTAGTTCTGTTTTTGTGAAGTTGCTGAGAAACGGTACTGTTGCCGCCATTGTTTTATGAAAGTCTTCGGACAGTACAAGACCAACAACAGGTATCACAAAACCAAGACCTATAAGATCTGTCAATGAGCTGATGAATGTAAAAAATACCAGCCACAGAAAATGTTTCTTCTGTGCAGGTGTAAACAGCTTGTATAGTTTGGAAGCACTAGCTACTGCTCCCATTTGTTTTAAATTCATTACAAAGCCCTCTATGTTTGGCGCTGTAAAACTACCCATATAGCCTTACAGATACTATGTTCGCCTTGTTATTGATATGTGAACGGGTTTTTATGCCGTTCTCTCTTATTTTGTAAAAAATCCTTTCAAACTGCTACTGTTCTGCTTCTTTTTCGGGTTTGTTTCTTCGTAGTAGCCATATCCGTATCCGTAACCGTAAGAATATCCGTATCCGCTGCCTCCATATCCGTATCCATATTTCTTAAGGAATTCGACACCATTAAATATGATAGCAGGGTTTTGAATCTTACCATCTTTGTGCAGCACATCAAACATGCGTACCTGGTCTTTGATGGTATAAGACTGACGTATAACAAACAGGTTGATGCCAGCGTATTGTGAAAGCACTAACGCATCTGATACAAGCCCGATAGGTGCAGTATCGATGATGACAACATCGAACATTTCTTTCAGTTGTTCTATCATCTGTCCTGTCTTTGGCAATACCAAAAGCTCACCCGGGTTTGGTGGTATTGGCCCGCAGTTGGCTATGTACAGGTTCTCGTGTATGCCCGATGCTTTGATGGCAATATCAAGATCTCCGAGCCCTGCAAGATAGCTACTGATGCCACCATGATTTGGTAGGCCGAGGTATTGAGATATTTTAGGTTTCCTGAGGTCAAACTCCATTATGACAACACGCTTTTTGGCAAGTGTCATTGTAATACCAAGGTTGATGGATATGAATGATTTACCCTCGCCGCTTGAGCTGGACGTAATCATGAATACACGATTGTTGTTTGCCGCTGCCATAAACTCGAGGTTGGCACGGATAAGTCGGAATTGCTCTGCAACGCCAGTACGTATATGCGGACCTACTACGATTGTATTTTCTCTTGTACTGGCTGCTTCTACGCGGCTGATGCTACCAACGATAGGTATGTTGGTAAGCGATTCAATATCGTGGTCATTGATTACTTTATTATTCAACATTTCGCGAATAACAAGATATCCGCCCGGTATCAGTATACCCAGCAGAAATACAATTGCATAGATTGTTTTAGGTACTGGTTTAATAGGGTCTGCGGTAGCAAATGGTACCACAATCACTTTCGATTTGTTGGTAGCGGCATATACCGATATTTCATTCTCTACGTCTTTTTGGTAGAGCAATAAATAAGTTTGTTGCAATACATCATAGCCGCGTGTTACATCTTTGATATTGCGCTCTACATTTGGTGTGTTACGGATGCGGCTAGTATACTCTGCGGCATTTTTAGCCGCATTTTGCAGATTGATATTCAGCTTGGCTAAAGCATTGTCGCAAGCAAGTATAATGCGTTTACGTTGCTCCAGAATTGATATCTCGTATTCTTTTAATGTAGGGTGTTCAGGACCTACGCTGCGGGCAAATGCTTCTCTTTTTACAACAATTTCGTTATGTGTAGCTATCAGTTGTGCAAGTGTAGCATCTTCAGATGCTATACTCAGTATAGAAAAACGACTTGTAGACATGCCCATCACTGTGCGCTTCATGCTCTCCAGCGATTGCTTGGCCATCAACAGTTCATCCATCTTTGTTTCAGATGCAGTCTTGGCACTCATAAACTGCTCTGTCTGTGCAGTAGGATCTACGATGTCATTATTCAGTTTGATATCTACCTGCATAGAGTCGATGAACCTCAACTCGTCTTTTATGTTTGCCTTTTTAGCTTTCAGGAAGGCGCGTGTTTTTTCTGCTTTTTTGTTGATGTTTTCAAGCTCGTTTTTCTGATAGAAGTATATCAGCACATTCATGAAGTCAACACCACGTTGCGGTATATTATCTGTATAGCTGAGACCAAGAAGGCTGGTACGTCCGTCATTCAGTGCTACGGTAAACATACCTGTTACACGGCCTATAGCACCAACACGAGGTTCGGCTTTTACAATAAATTCAGTACTCTTCAGGTAGCCTCTGTTTACACCAACGCCGTTGGTATACATGATTTTGAAACGCCCGTATGGTTTGCGCACCCATGTGTCGTACAGTACTTTGTCTGTAGTGCCACCATATGTTACTTCAAACTGGCCTTCCATCACTTGTTTTATCTTCAGCTCAACTGTACCGCCGGTAAGCCCTGTAGTATCGAATACTACTTTTATCGGAGATTCTTTATAAATCTCTGTCTCTTTGATGCGGCCTCTTGCCCAGTAGCGCACATTCAACGCAAGCGAATCGACCACTTTTGCAATCATATCCTGCGATTGCAAAACTACCTGCTCATTAAAGAGATTGACTTTAGATTTATCGTTCTGAGGGTCTAGTTTGCTCAATACATTCTGTGCAACATTATCCTGCGCTTCGTCTATCAGTATCGAGCTGCCAATTTCGTAAACAGGGGTAGTGTAGCGTAGGTAGAGGAAACCCGCAGTTACAGTGATAGATATGGAAAGGACAAACCAATACCAGTTGCTGACAATAGTGCCAAGCAATCGTTTAAAGTCGAACGACGAGTTAAACTGTTTCAGTATCTTTTCAGATATCTGCTGTTGGTTGGGTTGCTCCATGAATCCTTTGTATCTACCTCCTTTATTTTGCTAACTGTGTGATACCATAAATTGTTACTGCAGATGATAATATCGTCATCATAGTAGGCAGGTAAAACTTCAGGAAGTCGTTGTTTTCCTGTTTCCTCACTCTTGCAGGTTCTACATATACAATGTCATTTTGTTTTAAATAATAATACGGGCTGCTGAAGAGCGTTCTGCTATTCAGGTTCAGCCTTGCATATTCACGTTTACCTTCCGTTTCGCGGATGATAAGTACATTGTCTTTGCGCCCTGTTATGGGAATATCGCCCGCTGCTGCAATGGCATCCAGAATGCTTATTTTCTGGTTGGCAGCAACTATTTGCCCCACTCGGCCTACCTCTCCAAATACAGTAACACGGAAGTTGATGATATTGGCTTCAACTACAGGTTCTTTTACATAGGCTTTCAGTTTGTCTGCCAGTAAGTCTTTCAACTGCCTGAGTGTAAGGCCTGAAACTTTCAGTTTACCAATTACGGGGTAGTCTATAAAACCGTTTACATCTACCAGATAACCAAGGTTTTGTGCAGAGTTTGCCGCACCACCGCCTGCACCACCTGCAGATGCGGAAATACTGTAAGCAGTACCGCCCTCGTTGAATATTGCAACAGGGTTCAGCCCGCCTTTATCTACAATGCTGCTGATAGTAGATACTTTGATGGCAAGGATATCCTCCGGAAGAATATTAACCTCCTTACGGCGTTCAATATTATCTACCTGTACAGATGCATTCTGTAATGTATTGTCGCTGAAGTAGATGGTTTTTTGTGGTGCTGAACATGCAGTAACCATCAACAGACCTATCACGGTGAGCGTGTGTAAAAACTTGCGCATACGTTAATGAATTTTAATGGGTGTTGTGATGTGTTGTGAAACGGAGACGGAGTTGTGAAACCGTATCCGGGCTGCTGTGTTATAATGCGATATATGGGTATTGTACTTAGCACTATTTCATAAAAACCGCTTTGAAAACGGCTTATATTACAATATATATTAGTGCAAAATACTTTGTTATTATCGCATTATAAACAAATGTGGATAACTTATTCACATGTTATTCACAAGTTGTTCACATCGGTTTCACCTTTTAAATACAAAATTATCGGATGGGTGAATGTCAACCATCAAAGCTGCTGTTATCCTGCTGTTAATGTGCGGCTGTTTACGGTGCCAGACGGCTTTTTAGCCATACCCCGTCTGCATTTCGGGAGAATATAATGCGGTCGTGCATGCGGCTGCTACGACCTTGCCAGAACTCTATAGAAGATGGAATGATGCGGTAACCACCCCAATGTTCCGGACGTGGAGCATTATCACCATACTGTTCTGTATATTGTTTGTAGTTTTCTTCTAATATATCGCGATTGGGGATAACCGTACTTTGCGGAGAAGACCAAGCACCGATACGGCTGCCTGCAGGGCGAGAATGGAAGTATTCATCACTTTCTACATCACTTACTTTTTCGGCAATACCCTCAATACATACCTGTCTTTCCAGTTCCTTCCAGAAGAAAACCAGCGATACATTGGGATTTTCGGCAATGTCTCTGCCTTTTTCGCTGTTGTAATTGGTGTAGAATACAAAGCCTTTATCATCAAGGCCTTTTAGCAATACAATGCGTGCATGTGGTTTGCCTGTTGCATTTACAGTGGCCAGTGTCATGGCATTTACCTCTTCGGCATCTGCCTGTTGTGCCTCTGCAAACCATTTATGGAAAAAAGCAAAAGGATCATCACCTGCTACTTGTTCATCAAGTACTGCCAGTTGATAATCCTTGCGTATTGCTGCAATATGTTTACCCGTGTGGGACAATTATTTAGCTTTTTTCTCGCCACCCAGATATTTAGCCATCACATATACCAGTTCAATAACCATCAGTATGATGAATGTATAAACCAATACATCGCCAACACCGTATGCAAAAGTATCGTAGAAAGCGCCTAACATTAAAGATTTCATATCCTTGATTAAGATTAGGGCTGCAAGATACAAAAAGCTGTTTGTAAATACTACTGTTTATGCAATTCGCATTTTTGTGATTAATTTTCGCCCTCGGTTAAAGATAGAGGGATAAACATGCTGTTGCGACACATACCGTTTTTGAAGACCGTGCTCCTGTACGCGTTTACGGCTTTTGGCGGTCCACAGGGGCATTTGGGCATGATGGTAAAATCTTTTGCCAATAAAAGACATGATGTGACTGAGGAGGAGATTGCAGAGTATAATGCCTTCTCGCAAATGTTGCCCGGACCATCCTCTACTCAAACAGTAATGCTGATAGGCTACAAACGTGGTGGTGTACCATTGGCTATTCTTACACTGTTGTTATGGGTATTACCCGCAACACTCATCATGTCTGCGTTTTCTTTTCTCATATATTATTTTGATGTAAAGGATATACAGACTAATATGTTCAAGTATGTGCAGCCCATGTCTGTAGGCTTTATAGCCTTTGCGGCAGTGCGCATGATGAAAACCAGTGTGCAACACGTTGCTACATGGGCCATCATGACAGGGAGTTTAATTGTAACGATTGCTGTGCCAACGCCGTGGGTATTTCCTGTACTGCTATTGGTAGCTGGTACCATCAGCAATTTTAGTAATAAGCGTATACCTATGAAGTACGAGAAGCCAAAGCCTATCAAATGGATGAGCCTTTGGATTTTCTTTGTTGTCTTTATACTGGCTGGTATATTCAGTCAATTGTCTAAAGCTTACAATTGGGAATACGGTCGCTTCTTCAACCTGTTTGAAAACTTCTATCGCTTTGGGGCTTTTGTGTTTGGCGGCGGGCAGGCACTGTTGCCAATGATGCTATACCAGTTTGTGTACAGGCCCAAGGCAATAGGAGATGCACCACTGATAAGCAGTGAGAATCTGTTGAATGGTTATGGATTGGTGCAGGCAGTGCCGGGTCCGGTATTTTCAATTTGTTCCTTTACAGGTGGCATGGTGATGAGTAGCTACGGGCCGGTATGGCAGGCAATTGGTTGCCTTGTGGCAACGGTTGCGGTGTTCTTGCCAAGTACATTGTTATTATTATTCCTGTTTCCTGTGTATCAGCACCTGAAACAACATGTTATCATTTTCCGTGCACTGGAGGGCATAAACGCAGCTATTGTAGGTATTATATGGGCATCGGGCATAGTGTTGTTTCAGGCTATACCTTTTGAGTGGACCAATGTGGTAGTAGCAGTTATTACTTTTTCTATCCTGATGTTTACCAAGATACCATCTCCCTATGTAGTGGTAGGGTGGTTGTTGCTGGGGCTGGCTATGAATGTATAGCCCTTATTCTTCTTTCAGCAATTCTTTTATATCGCCTATTAGTTGATTTACTTCACCTGCATTCAACCCATCGTACTGTCCGCGGATGCGGCCACCTTTATCTACCAGTATAAAACGCTCTGAGTGAATAAAGTCTGAATTGATATCGGCAGTAGCAGTATCATCTACCGCAGTTACCAGATATTCATCGCGTGCCATTTCGTACAGGGCTTTTTTATCGCCAGTCAGGAACATCCACTGGTTAGGGTCAGCATCAAAATGCATGCTGTATGCCTTCATTGCTCCAACTGTGTCTTTCTTAGGATCTACTGTATGAGAAAGGATAAGAATATCATTGTTACCACGATATGCCTGATATACTTTGGTCATATTCTCGTTCATACGCGGACAAATGCCTTTGCAAGTAGTGAAGAAATAATTAACCACACGGATTTTACCATCTACATTGGCAAGTGTTACTGTTTTGCCATCCTGGTTGGTGAATGAGAAGTCGCCTACTCTGTGGCCCGGATTCCCCAGTATAGGTAACTTTTTGGGCAAATCGCGTGTTTGTGTGTAATAGTATGTCATAAACACTGCGGCAAACACAATGAAGAATGATACCAGTATGATGGTTGTAGTCCTTTTACTCATAGCGGTGCAAAGTTAGTGGCTTTGCAAATGCAAAACATACCCACAGGCAAATTGTTATTGCCCGCAGGTATGTTATTACTTCCGGAATTTATTAAAGATGGCACGTAGTGGTGCTGATGGCTGTGCTGCCTTCGTAGCGTTCGCATGCATCATCTGCGTCGCGTAGTGTTTGATTGTCAAGGTCATAAACCTTTGTAGAAGATGCGCTGCCTACAGTAGTAGTACATGTGCATGTATAATCTTTTTTGCACGATGCGAAAGTAAATGTGCAAAGAACGGCAAACAGTACTACGATTTTTGAATGTTTCATAATTATCAGTTTTGGTTCGTAGTAACTCTTGAAAATACTGTGCCGTTAGTTCTTAAAACTATCTTAAAGAGGAGCGATTATGTAGATGTTATGTTAAAACAAAATGCCCCTGTGTTTTACAGAGGCATTTATATAAAGTGTGAATAACTTACACTACTACGTTTATCATCTTGCCTTTTACATAGATGAATTTCTTTACCGGTTTGCCTTCCATCCACTTTTGAATAGTTTCATCAGCAAGCACTGCTGCTTCCAATGCAGCTTGTTCTATATCCAGTGAAAATTCCATTTCGGCGCGTGTTTTACCATTTACCGCAACAGGATATACTTTGCTGTTATCTAATGTATACTTCTCATCGTATGCAGGGAATGAAGCATCGAGTACTGTATTTGTGTTGCCAAAACAATTTTGCCAAAGCTCTTCTGCAAGGTGTGGCGCAAATGGTGTTATCAATACAGCCAATGGTTCCAGTATAGCACGCTTGTGGCAGTTGAGAGATGTCAGTTCGTTTACACAAATCATAAACTGGCTAACGGCAGTATTGAATGAGAAACGTTCTATATCATCACCAATTTTCTTAATGGTTTTGTGCAGCAGTTTCAACTCTGCATCTGTAGCGGCTTCGTCTGTTACAATCCATCCTGTTTGTTCATCTGCATACAAGCGCCACATTTTTTTGATGAAGCGGTGCACACCTTCAATGCCTTTCTGTTCCCACGGTTTGCTTACATCTATAGGACCGAGGAACATCTCGTACATACGGAATGTATCTGCACCAAAACCATTTACAATGTCATCAGGGTTTACGACATTGTAATAGCGTTTACTCATCTTCTCTACTTCCGAACCACATATGTACCTACCATCTTCAAATATGAATTCTGCATCAGCATATTCTGGACGCCATTGTTTGAATGCTTCAATATCTAATTCATAGCCATTCACAAAGCTTACATCAACGTGTATTTTATCTGTCTTGTGTTCTCCTGTCAAACCATGAGACACGAAAGTGTTTGTACCTGATATGCGATACACAAACCTTGAGCTACCCTGTATCATGCCTTGATTCACCAGTTTCTTAAATGGCTCTTCAAAGCTGATGTGGCCAAGGTCGTGCAATACTTTTGTCCATAAGCGGCTGTAGAGCAGGTGTCCTACTGCGTGTTCTGTACCACCTATATACAGGTCAACTTCGCGCCAGTAGTCTGTAGCACTTTTGCTAGCAAATTCAGCATCGTTCTTCGGGTCCATATATCGCAGGAAGTACCAACTGCTACCTGCATAGCCGGGCATGGTATTCGTTTCACGTGTGCCTTTATCAGTAGTTACCCATTCTGTTACATTGGCAAGCGGGCCTTCACCTTCCGGGCCGGGCTTGTAGTTTTCTACCATTGGCAGTTCTATTGGCAGGTTACCACCATTCTCTATTTCGTCTGTTGCGTATGGTATGCCATTCATATATACAACAGGGAATGGCTCACCCCAATAACGCTGACGACTGAAGCCTGCATCGCGCATTTTGAAGTTTACTTTTGCCTTGCCAATGCCCGCATCTACAATAGCACGTATGGCTACGTCGGTAGCTTTTGCTACTTCAATACCAGTCAGGAAGCCACTGTTTTCAAGCGTACCTGTTTTATCTGTAAATGCAAACTCTCCGTGGTAGTTACTGCCAAATATGTTTGTAATAGGTATTTGGAAGTGTTTAGCAAATGCATGGTCGCGGTCATCGCCACTTGGCACTGCCATGATAGCACCTGTGCCATAACCCGCCAATACATATTCAGATATCCAAATAGGCACTTGCTTCCGTGTGAAAGGGTGTGTAACATAGGCGCCCGTAAAGCAACCTGTTACTTGCTTCACTTCAGCCATACGCTCGCGTTCGCTGCGGCTTTGTACGTATTTCTTGTATTCTGCTATTGCTTCTTTTTGTTCGGCTGTAGTAATGGTATCTACCAGATCATGCTCCGGTGCCAGTACCATAAAGTCTACACCAAATATGGTGTCGGGGCGTGTAGTAAATACCGTTATGTGTTTATCTGCAAAACCTTGTACATCAAAACGCACTTCTGCACCGTTGCTCTTGCCTATCCAGTTGCGCTGCATTTCTTTCATGGCATCGCTCCATTCCAGCTTGTCAAGGCTTGTCAGCAAGCGGTCTGCGTACTCTGTAATACGCAAAAACCACTGGCGCATCTGCTTGCGGATAACAGGGTGGCCACCACGTTCAGACACACCATTTACAACCTCATCGTTTGCAAGTACCGTCCCTAGTGCTTCGCACCACCATACTTCTGCATATCCCTGAAAAGCAAGGCGATATTTCATCAATGTATCACGCTTGTCTTTCTCACTCATAGCAGCCCATGCTTTCGCATCAAAGCACAGTTTGTCATCGTCAGGGCAAGCGTTATTTGTGTTGCCTTCTTTTTCAAAAATGGCAATCAGGTCTTTTACGGAACGAGCTTTCTGTTGCTTGCGGTCGTACCAGCTATGAAACAGTTGCAGGAATATCCATTGTGTCCATTTGTAATAGTTTGGTTCGCTGGTGCGTACTTCGCGTTCCCAGTCGTAGCAGAAGCCTATATTGTCCAACTGTTCTTTATATCGCGCAATATTCTTTTCAGTTGTAACGGCAGGGTGTTGTCCTGTTTCCAGTGCGTACTGTTCTGCAGGCAGGCCAAACGCATCGAAGCCCATCGGGTGCAGCACATTAAAGCCCTTCATGCGTTTGTAGCGCGCATAGATATCTGATGCGATGTAACCGAGCGGGTGGCCTACGTGAAGCCCTGCACCACTCGGGTATGGAAACATATCGAGTATGTAATATTTAGGTTTGCTGCTATCGTTGCTTACACGATATACATTATTGTCTTGCCAGTACTTTTTCCACTTTTTTTCAATGGTACTAAACGTGTATTCCATGCTATGTAATGTATAAATGGGACGCCAAAAGTACGAAAACGCATACAGGAATGGAAAATGTATGCCCACTCTAGCTGAAACACTCTACCAGCTTGCACATTCTGTCTTTGTAAACTCAAATCTGGACAGGTCCTGACGGTAGAAATAGTGGAATTTCAGCGCCTTATTACCATATTGCAATTTCTTTTTCTTTGCCATTACCGGCATTACCCAGTATTGATAATATTCCAGATAATGGTGCCACTTGGCAAAGTAAAATATGGGTACTGGCGTCTGTTGTTCTTTCTGCATTTTATACAACATCTTATAGCTACTATCTGCATCTACAAGGTGAATACGATAACCGTTTGCGGTATCGGGTAGCGATTTAATATAGTCTGTCTTTATGATATAAAGATCTTTAGCGGTAGGTGCTATTGCAAGGCTGCATGTATCGTTGAGCTTGCCTTTTGTAGCAGTCAACATGTATAGCATGTGTTTGTAGCAGTCTTGCTCTCGCCACATTTCTACTGTTTGGGCAGGCTGTGCCCACGCCAGTATAGGCAATAACAGGAGTGCTAAGAGTAAACGCATGTTAATCCTCTTTTTTTGCAGGTGGACAAACAGCGTTAGCAAAACATAGTTTGCCCGTTTCTTTATTTACTACAAAGTTTAGTTTGCAGCCTTTAGTGGGGTAGTCCATTCCCATTTCGTTGCCTTGCTTTATAAGGGTTACGGGCATCATCCATAGATGGCAAGTATCTACACCAATAGTTAGCTCTGTCATATACATGCAAATGGCTTTTTTTGATTGTTGCAGTTTGTATAGCGATGCAATTTGTTCAGTAATGTCTTCGTAGTGATAATTCAGCCCTTCAGCTTGTTCTGGCAGATTTACTGTAAAATATTGTTTCGAAATATAAACGTCTGTTGTTTTTGCAGGCAGTAGTTGTTTGCGAAACTTAGCCAATCCGTCACTGCCTTTGGCAAAGGCTTTAAGGCTATATACATAACAACCATAAATATCCAGTTGGCAATCGCTATTCTTCATTTGTGCAGATGCAACCACAGGTAAAAGTCCTAAAAGCAGAAGTAACTTTTTCATATTGGCAATTTACGGGATTAGCGAATAATTTGCACATTTGTAATTATGCTAAGTTATTGGGAGCAACAAAGTTTCGTCAGTTATAATCATATTGTAATAGGTGCGGGTATTGTAGGCCTTAGTACTGCTATTGAACTGAAAGATAAATATCCATTACAATCTGTACTGGTGCTGGAGCGTGGCTTGCTGCCAACCGGTGCCAGCAGCCGCAATGCGGGATTTGCATGCATGGGTAGCCTTACAGAAATACTGGATGATAGTCAGTATACAAACGAAGCAGAGATTGTGAAGCTATATGATTGGCGCAAGCGTGGCCTTGAATTGCTGCGTAATAGGTTGGGAGATGCAGCTATAGGTTATAAAAGCAATGGTAGTTATGAACTGATAGGTGATAATGAATTGCCTGCGCTTGATAAAATAGATTATATCAACAATCTTCTGCTACCTGTAACTAAGCAGCCTGCATTTAAATTAGTGAATGATAAGATAGATGCATTTGGTTTTGGGAAACAGGCTGTAAAGGCATTGGTTGAGAACACCTGTGAGGGTGAACTGCATACAGGCAAAATGCTGCGAGCACTTACAGACTTTGCTTTGATGAAAGGCGTAGAAATAAAAACAGGTGCAGAAGTATGCAGGTTTGATGAAGAAGAAAAACAGGTAGTGGTGCAAGTGGCAGACCCGGTAAGGGATAATATGCTGATGCTGCACTGCGATACCTTATCTATCTGTACCAATGCATTTACAAAACAACTAATGCCCGATGTAGATGTTGTGCCCGGGCGTGGGCAGGTTGTGATAACGCAACCTATTGAAGGTTTGAAGTTTAAAGGCGTATATCATTTTGACAAAGGCTACTATTACTTCCGTGAAATAGACGGACGTGTGTTGTTAGGTGGTGGTCGTAATCTGGATTTTGAAGGAGAGGCTACTACTAACATTGCACTCACAGATTTGATACAAAAAGACCTGGAAGAAAAACTAAGAACAGTAATACTGCCTGATACGGATTTTGTAATTGCACAACGTTGGGCAGGCATCATGGCTTTTGGCAAAACCAAGCAGCCGATAGTACAAGCATTTTCAAACAGAGTATATGGTGCTTTTCGTATGGGTGGTATGGGGGTAGCATTGGGTAGCGATGTTGGCCGCTCTCTTGTGCAATTGATTAATCTGTAAAATCCCGATTAAGCCTTTTTACCACTTCACCAATTGGTAAACCCATAACGTTGTAATAGTCGCCATTAATTTTCTCAATGCCTATCATGCCTATCCATTCCTGTATGGCGTAGGCACCTGCTTTGTCGTATGGTTTGTAATTGCTTACATAGTGTTTTATCTGCTCTTGCGTCAGCGGACGAAAATATACTTCCGTTACTGTAGAAAAACTGATTTGTTTTTGCCCCTGTTGCATGCAAACACCTGTTACTACCTCATGCTTTCTGCCGGATAGTTTAGTAAGGATGTTGATAGCGTCAGCTTCATCTTTAGGTTTGCCTAGTATTTCTTGGTCGAGCAATACAACTGTATCGGCGGCTATAATAATTGCATCATGTACACGCTCTTCTATAGCGGCTGCTTTCTTTTTTGCAAGATGTTCAGGCACTAGGTCGCCCTGCATACCCGGTGGATTTGTTTCATCAACATCGGCTATAATGATGTCGAATTGCAATTCTGCCAGCTCCATCAATTGTTTGCGGCGTGGAGATTGTGAAGCAAGTATAATCTTATGCATGTGCCTGAAAATAGTAGATAATCAATGAGCCAATGCCTGATAGCATGATGAATTTGAGCCATCGGCTCATGGTATGGTAGTGTGCAGATGTCGCTTTTTTAGGCAGGTAATACATCCATACAATAATAGGTAGTGCAAGTAAAACGATGGTGTATATTCCCAACACAATCCAGTTGGCATTGATGAGTTTTATGGCTCCAACTATCAGCGGTATGATGGCAATAACCCCCAATGCCTGAGTAAAGCGAACAGAGCGCAGCAACCCCCATTGTATTGGCATGGTAATACAACCTTCCTGCGCATCGCCTTTAAAATCTTCCATGTCTTTCACTATCTCGCGCATCCATGTGAGGGTAAAAGCAAAGCAGGTATAGATGCCCAACACCCATACAGGGTTTGGTATTTTGTTTGTGGCAGTTGTAATAAATGCCGCCTCGGCAGATAATACCCGCAGTCCCGGTTCATACAGCATCAGCGTTACGATGGTAAGTGCCGTAAGTATGGCTACTACAACATTGCCAATCATAAACTGCTTTTTGAAATGGGTAGAGTAGAACCATAGTAGTATAGTACAAGCTAATTGCAATGCCAGCAAGCTGTAATGTCCTGCGGCACGTGCTACATATGCAGCCATAATCAGTGCCGTTAAATTCAATACACTGTGCATTACGATAGCAAACTTTAGCGGTATTTTCTTCTCCAGTACCAGTTTTTCAGGACGGTTGATGATGTCGATTTTGATGTCGAAATAATCATTAATGATGTAGCCTGCTGCTGCAATGAGTACAGTAGATAATGAGAGTAGCAAAAAGTATTCAGGACTTAGCAGCAAGTAAGTATTGCTGTAATCCTTTACCGGAAGTATAACACATGCCCAAGCCAGCAATTGTGTAAGGAATACAATCACCAGATTTTTCCACCTTATCAGTTGCAGCCAGTACATGTGTTGGATGATTTGTTGATGTGTTGACTTGTTGAAGATGATCTATACAAATCAACACATCAACAAGTCAACAAATGCAACTATTTACCCCAGCTTGCAGGGTCTACACGCCATTGTTCGAGCGATGCTTTTTGCTCAGACGCTATCAATTTTTGTTCTTCAGCCACTTCCATCAGTGCGTTGTAATTGCTGATGGTGTGCAGTGGTACATTATCTTGTTGGAAAGCTTCAGCAGCAGCATCGAAACCATAGGTAAACAATGCGCACATGCCAATCACCTCACCTCCTGCAGCACGAATAGCGTCTACAGCTTGCAAGCTGCTTTTGCCGGTAGATACCAGATCTTCTACCACTACCACTTTCTTGCCCGGTTCCATATAACCTTCTATCTGGTTGCCCATGCCGTGTTCTTTCGGCTTGCTGCGTACATAGATGAAAGGCAGTTTCAACAAATCTGCAGCCATTACACCATGTGCTATACCGGCAGTAGCCACGCCTGCTATCACTTCTGCATCCGGAAAGTGCTCCAGAACCATGTTTGCCAGTTCACTTTTTACAAAGTCGCGCACATATGGGTAAGACAACACTTTGCGATTATCGCAATATACCGGAGAGTTCCAGCCTGAAGCCCATACATAAGGCTTTTGCAGGTTTATCTGCAATGCTTTAATTTGCAGTAGTTTTTCGGCGAAATGTTTTTGTGTACTCATAACCGCTCAAACCTACGTCAAATACATAAGTTTACAAACTAAGGCAGCAGATGTTCACACAAAAAATATACATTAATAATAAGCCTCTGATACTGACAACCAGCGCCCGTGGCTATGTTGAAAGCCATGCAATAGCAGGCGGGTATATGCAGTTTGTGGGTGCTTTCAGCCGCAATTTCAGGCTGGCGCTGCAACATCTGGAAAAAGCGGGTACGCTGGGAGCCATTATAGAGGATATTTCGCCCAATTCTTTGCAGGAGCAATTGTATGAGCTATACGAGCCGATAGATGCAGGTGGCGGTGTGGTGATAAACGAAGATGGTGCAGTACTGATGATATACAGACGTGGAAAGTGGGACCTACCCAAAGGCAAACGCGATGATGGTGAAGAAATAGCAGAATGTGCAGTGCGCGAGGTGTGTGAGGAAACAGGCCTTACCAAGCTGAGACTGAAAGATAAAATCTGCGATACCTACCACGTTTATACACAAAACGGGCAAAGCCTGCTGAAATGTACATCATGGTACAAGATGCAGGGCAGCAATACAGATACACTTGCCCCGCAGGCAGAAGAAAATATTGAAAAAGCAAGCTGGATAGCAGAACGCGATTTGCGGGGTGTGGTTTACAAATCATACGAGGCCATCCGGGAAGTGCTTACAGAAGCGGGCTTCAGATGGTAAGCATCAGATATACCAAATTACCACATAATTCAGCACAAGGTTGAATGTTTGATTATTTTTACCATTCATGAATGAACAGGTTCGGAAAGCTATCTACATATTGCTTGCTGCATTTGCGGTCAGCCCGTGGTGTAGCGCTCCGGTGGCATTGTTTATTGGTATTGTTGTTGCATTGGCTATTGGCAATCCTTTTACCAAATTCAGTAAAAAAGCATCAGGCTATTTGTTGCGCACCTGCGTAGTGCTGCTTGGTTTCGGTATGAACTTTCATACAGCCATGGAAGCAGGCAGGCAAGGTATTGTATTCACACTGGTTTCTATAGCAGGCACACTAGTGTTGGGTTTGTTGCTTGGCAGGTTGCTAAAGACAGATAAGAAAATATCGATGCTTGTTTCATCAGGTACAGCAATATGTGGCGGAAGCGCAATTGCTGCAGTATCACCTGTTGTAGAGGCAGAAGAGCAACAAATGTCTGTATCACTGGGTGTGGTATTTGTACTGAATGCTATTGCGTTATTTATATTCCCCGTTATAGGTCATGCTTTGCATTTATCGCAGCAGCAGTTTGGTGTATGGAGTGCTATTGCCATACACGATACCAGCTCTGTAGTAGGTGCTGCCGGTGCTTATGGTAAAGAAGCACTGGGTATTGCTACCACCATCAAAATGCTGCGTACACTATGGATAATACCTGTAGCTATGCTCATAGCATTCCTTTACAAATCGAAAAATACAAGTATCAAAATACCATGGTTTATAGGATTGTATATGCTGGCAATGCTTGTTAATACGTATTTTCTGCAATCAGGCGCATTCAGCGATGCTCTGGTGCGTATTGCGAAGGCCGGGTTGCAGCTTACGTTGTTCTTCATTGGTTCGGGTATGTCAAAACAGGCCATCCGTTCTGTGGGTGCGCGTCCTTTTCTGCAAGGTGTATTGTTGTGGCTGGCTATCTCTGCCGCTTCTCTGTGGGCGGTGCTTTACATCACTTATCAGTAGGCGTCATTTTAACGTTACATAAGCTATTCCTTAACACCCCCTCAACATAAGCAGGAGTAATTTTGTGTAAAAGGAGTGGATGATGGCGAGGGTTACACAAATAAGAAAATCAGGCAACATACACACAGGTTGGCAGTTGATAAAGAACCGAAAGACTATGTGGTGTATGATAAAAGACACTTGGAACGGTAGTTATCATATGTCGGGATTGAGCAAGTGGCTGTTGTTGATAGGTGCCATGTATGTGCTGCTCCCTTTCGACTTTGACTGGATACCTGTATTGGGTTGGATAGACGATGGTATCATCATCTTCCTGTTGATAAAACTGCTGCAAAAAGAAACGCAGCGTTATGTGCGTGCTAAGGTAATGGGGAGAAAGGGTGATTATTAAAACTTCACTTCCTTTGGTACTATCTTACTTACATCGCCGTTGTTGCGTATTACATCGCGGACAATGGTAGATGAAATTGTAGAATATTCAGGTGCGCATGTCAGGAACAGTGTTTCCACTTCCGGCATCAGCATACGGTTCATATCTGCTATCGCTTTCTCATATTCAAAATCCGCTATGTAGCGTATGCCGCGTATCATATACTGTGCACCAACTTCTTTACAGAAATTAATAGTCAGCCCTTCATAGCTCATAACACTTACCTGCGGATAATCTTTAAATATTTCTTCAATCCATGCCATGCGTTGTTCTATGGTGAACATCGGTGCTTTTTGTGAGTTTTTGCCGATAGCAATAATCATCTTATCGAACAAAGAAACAGAACGCTTAATAACGTCTACATGCCCGAGGGTAATGGGATCGAAAGTGCCGGGAAATAAGCAGATGCGTTGCATAGTCTATTCGCTTGGTTGTTTGAAGAATGTAAATACGGTTGTTCCGTAGTTTTTCATCCGTATAAAGTTAGGATGTTTTTGATAGTCGTTTCGCTGTGCGTGTTCCTGCACAAATATGCCACCCGGTGTCAGTATGTTCTTCTCAAATACCAGCATCGGTATATCGTCTATATTATCTAATGCATAGGGTGGGTCTGCAAAGATGAAATCGTATTGTTCTGTGCATTTCTGCAAAAACCTAAATACATCTCCGCGTACTATTGTAAACCTGTCTGTGATGCCCAAAGTAGCAGCGGTCTTTTTGATGAAAGTAAGATTGCCCGGGTCACGCTCTACAAGCGTTATATCTGCTGCTCCGCGTGATGCCAGCTCGTAGCTGATGCTGCCTGTACCAGCAAACAAATCCAGTGCTTTGATGTCTTCTACATCAATCAGATTATCCAGAATATTAAAGAGAGATTCCTTAGCTACATCTGTAGTCGGACGAGCAGGTGTGTTGGTTGGCGGGGTAAAACGCCTGCCACTAAACTCGCCACCTACAATGCGCATGCGTACAACTGTTGTAATAGATATATCGTTCCCGTCCAGCTGCGGTCGTTTGATGGTACATTGCCTGTACCGTCTTTCAGTTCAGGAAAGTATTGTGACAGCTCTGTAACAATACCTGCCAGATTGCGGTTGGCATTGGTGCATTGCAGGGCCAGTTCACTTTCGTGAATGTTGTGGTGCTGACACAGATGTTTTATCTGGTAAGCAATATCTTCTGCTGTTTGGTAATTGAATACTTGATGCCAATGCAGGCTGCGGTTCTTGTATAGTGTTGCAAATACCTGTTCGTTTGTAACAGCGCATTGCAAAGAACACTCAGACTTGAAAGGTTTGTAGAACTGATATGCAGAAAACGGCAGCACTTTTGCTTTGCTGAAATAGCGGCCTATCAGGCTTTTGATGGCTGCAGGCCATGCATACATATAATGTGCTTTATCCTCGCGCAGGTGATAGGTACTCATTATTTCGCTCTTCTCAACAAAGTGCAGTTGTCTTACCCACTTGTCTGCTTCCTGTTCTTTAAACAGTATTTCAGGTATCAGCATAGCCTTGTCTGTAGCTACAAAAGCAGATATTACTTTGTGTGGTGCGTTCAGGAGTTTATCGTTCAGAAATTCGTGTTCAAAGAAATCGATAATCCATGGCGGCAAGCTTTTCTTGTAGTCGTTGTGGCTTATCATCAGCAAATCGCCCGGCTCGCTGAAGCCTGCGGTTGTGATACTACGAGGTGTGAGCACGATGATAATACGCGCTACCTGCGACACAAGGCTATCGCCATTGTGCACCTTATAAATCTGCTGATTGAATCCACTATTTGTAACGTCAGACATAGAAAAGCACACAATTATAGGGTAAATTTGCGACACTTACACCATATTGTTTCTATCAAAAGGTGTTTGTATTCCTTTGAAATACTTACGGATATTGTCATAGGGTGAAATAATATTATTTGTAGCTTGTTTTCAGATATTACAGATTGTGCAACTATCAGTTACCAACAGAGGCATTATAAAACTGGCGGCGCCAATATCGCTTGCCATCCTTATTCCGCAACTTAATTTTCTTACCAATACCGCTTTTCTGGGCAGGCTGGGAGAGAGGGAGTTGGCAGTAAACGGGCTTACGGGGGTGTTCTACCTCATCATGAGTATGATAGGCTATGGACTGAACAGTGGTATACAGGCACAGATGGCGCGCCGTGGTGGTGAGGGTGATGATGCAGGGCTTGGCAAAACACTGACCAACGGGTTGATGCTTGGTGTAATATCATCTATGGTGCTGATGATGCTTGCTATGTGGTTGGCACCTTTCATCTTTGAGCTAAGCCTTCACGAACAGAGCCATGTGGTGAGCAGTATCAACTATCTGTATATACGCATTTGGGGTATACCGTTTTTGTTGCTGGTGCAGTTGATGAATGCATTTTACATTTCTACTGGGCGTTCTAAATTCCTGATGTATGGTTCGCTGGCGGGAACGGCTACCAATATAATCCTCGATTATCTTTTCATATTCGGCAAGGGAGGCTTGCCTGTTATGGGGCTGAATGGTGCTGCACTGGCATCGGTAATAGCAGAGGCAGTCTATGCGTTGGTAATGTGTGGCATCTTCTACTTCGGCAGGATGTACAGGCAGTTTCCCGTATTCACAACATCCAATTTCGATACCGCGCTGGCACGCCGCAGCCTCAATGTATCTGCACCATTGATAGTGCAATACCTATTCAGCATTGGTGGGTGGCAGGTCTTCTTCATATTTGTAGAGCATCTGGGGCAGCGAGAGCTGGCAGCATCGCAGATACTGCGCAGTGTGTTTGGTGTGGTAAGTGTGGTAACATGGGCTTTTGCCAGTACCTGCAATACACTGGTGAGCAATGTAATAGGGCAGGGCAAGCAAAATGAGGTGATACCTGTAATAACCAAAATAGCCAAGCTGAGCCTGCTATGTACGGCTGCTATATGTGTGCCGCTGCTGATATTTCCTGCAGAGTTTTTGGCGCTCTACAGGGACGATGCGTCGTTGATAGCCATGTCTTTGCCAAGCCTCCGCCTGATAGTGCTGGCTACGCTCATTATGTCGCTGTCTACCGTATTGTTCAACGGTGTGGTTGGTACGGGCAATACCATGATAAACCTGTTTATAGAGGTTACCTGTGTAGGCATCTACCTGGTATATTGCTACATATTTATAGAGCGTGCAAGGTTGCCGCTGGCATGGGCATGGGGTTCTGAGTTTGTATACTGGACTACACTATTCATCATCAGCTTTCTGTACTTGCGTACAGGTAAGTGGAAAGGGAAGACTATTTAATATTAGCTGATTAGCTGATGTGATAATTAGCTGATGATTTGATAATTCAGTGGTCTGTTGTATTGTTGTATGAATTCCTCTGGTAGCGCATCAGCTAATTAGCTAATCATCGAATTAGCTAATCAATTACCCGCCTGTTCTACAATTTCATCCAGATAGATGCCGTTGTGGCTTTCGTCATAGATGCACTCGCCATTCTTTATTAGCAGTACCTGCGGGCTTTCGTGGTGTACATGAAAATCCTCGGCTATTTTGTTAGATATATTGCGGTGTTGCAGCAGATCGAGATAGTAGAATTTGATACCCTCGGGCTGTGCAGACTTGTCCAGCCTGTTCTTTGCCATTACGCTGATGCTGCAGCGGGTGCTGTGTTTAAAGATTACAACAGGTTGTGTCGCGCTTTCCTGTTTGATTGTTTCCAATTGTGCCTCGTTCGATAAATCAATCCAATTCATAATGCAAATTTACACTGTAGTTAATTAGTTGATCTGTTGATTAGTTAATCACGATATAGGGTTTTTTTATAAGCTTTTGCCAATCAACAAAGCAACTATTCAACGAATCGACCATTAATTACTACTTTCGCCGCTGAGAAATATCCATTATAGTATATGAAGCACGCTTTTGTATTTCCCGGACAAGGGGCACAGTTTTCAGGCATGGGTAAAAACCTGTACGAATCCAGCTCGCTGGCAAAGGAGTATTTTGAACAAGCCAACGAGATATTGGGCTTCCGTATCACAGACATCATGTTCAGTGGTACTGACGAAGACCTGAAACAAACCAAAGTAACACAACCCGCAGTATTCCTGCACAGCACCATATTATTCCTTACCACACCAGACCTGACGCCTGATATGGTGGCAGGACACTCACTGGGCGAATTCAGCGCACTGGTAGCCAACAAAGTACTGTCTTTTGAAGATGGCCTGAGGCTGGTAGCAAAGCGTGCGGCTGCTATGCAACGCGCTTGCGAAATCAACCCGTCTACAATGGCTGCTGTACTTGGGCTTGAGGATGCGAAGGTGGAAGAAGTATGTGCAGGCATTACAGACGAAGTAGTGGTGGCTGCCAACTACAACTGCCCCGGCCAATTGGTTATCAGTGGTAGTATCAACGGTATCAATATTGCTTGCGAGCAGATGAAAGCTGCGGGTGCTAAGCGTGCATTGGTACTGCAGGTAGGTGGTGCATTCCACTCGCCGCTGATGGAACCTGCACGCGAAGAACTGCAGGCTGCCATAGAGGCTACTACATTTGGTAATGCGATATGCCCTGTGTATCAGAACGTAGATGCTAAACCGTATACAGATGCTGCAAGCATCAAGCAAAACCTTATAAATCAACTGACTGCGCCTGTACGCTGGACACAGAGTGTGCAGAACATGGTAGCAGATGGTGCGGCTAGGTTTACAGAAGTAGGCCCGGGCAATGTACTGCAAGGCTTGGTGAAGAAAATAGCCAAAGAGGTAGAAACCGCAGGTATTAACTAATAGCGGCTGCTATTATTGTACCAACAATTAATATTTTATTAAAAAACCCGTTATAAGACGGGTTTTTTTTATCAAATTTCTGATTACATTTGTAATAGAGAGAATTAAGAGTACATATAGAGGACACATAAATTCCCATACAGGTTTTTATAGTCGTTCTGCAAACAATATAAGGGATAGAGACAAAAGAGATGGCCAATGGCTATGTGTATTGTATTGCTTAACACTTTAAAAAATCTATGCTTATGAGCAAGACACTGAAAAATGTTGAATTGGCAGTGGGATTAGTAATGGGAGTAATTGCTTTGTACCTGCTGATGATGTAATGCAACAAACAGCTTTGCATCAGTACTCAAAAAATAAAAAACAAACACGGGCACGACCATAGCGTCCGTTTGGCAATAAGCTAGGCGGTAAACCACCGCAACCATGCCACCTTGAAGGGAGAACCTGTCTTTTTGGACAGGTTTTTTCGTTTCTTACATAAACTGAAATTTCGACCCTCGCCATACCCATTCACAATCAATCACTTACGCAACCCCCTTGAAGGGTGGTTGCAACCACCCTTCAACAAGGAGAGGATAGTACAGTAAAGAAGAGTATATAACAGATAATAACAGCAACAGTACAGGATGTGTGTTGTGTTGTTTGTTGATGTTGGTAAGCTATGTTATAGCATGTAGTTAGTAATATATCTTCCTCCCCCGCGAAGGAAAACTATCCCGATAACGTCTGTATATTGAGTAAAACACCCGTATATGCAGTTGCGTTTCCTGGTATGGTTATGTCTGTTCTGTGCGCCATTGGCTGCCACGGGGCAAAACCTGCTGCTGCATTTTGTACCCACATGGGGGCATCAGCCTATAGCGGCAGGCACCTACTACAAGCTACCCTCGGGCGATAGCCTGCAGTTCAGCAGTTTCAGGTGTTATGTGTCGCATATATCACTGGCTGTAAAGGGCAAAGAAGTGTATAGCGATGCCAACCCCTACCACCTGATAGATATGGCAGAACCCCAAACGATGGATGTGCTTTTGCCGCAAATTCCCAAGTATTACGAGCTTCGTTTTGCGTTGGGGGTAGATAGTGCCATGAGTGTTTCGGGTGCCCACAGCGGCGATTTAGACCCCGAAAAAGGCATGTATTGGGCATGGCAGAGTGGTTATATCAATTTCAAGATAGAGGGCAGCAGCCCGCTTTGTAATACCCGCCGCAACGAGTTTCAGTTTCACATAGGTGGCTATGCGGGCAAAGACAATGCACTGGTGCAGGTAGCACTGCAAAACACAGATGCCCCCAACGAAATGACGATAGAAATACCCTTAGATAGCTGGATGCAGCAGACAGACCTGCGCAGGCAAAACACCATCATGAGCCCAAGTACAGAGGCTGTGCAACTGGCAAAGCAACTGGCATCGGTCATAAAAATAGCAGGCAGGTGAGGAAGCTGATGGTCATAACATGCATACTGCTTGCAGTGGGTTTACTCGCTTTCCGTACAGAGAAGCCACAGCTTGCCGTACCCAAAGGCTGGCCAAAACCTGTGTACGATTTCAGCAAAAATCCGCTGACACAAAACAAAATTGAATTGGGCAGGATGTTGTTCTACGACCCTGTTCTTTCGCGCGATAGTACTATCTCATGTGCCAGTTGTCATTCGCAGTACAATGCCTTTACACACGTAGACCACGACCTTAGTCATGGTATAGACAATCGCATTGGCACACGCAATTCTCCCGCACTTATGAACCTTGCATGGAGTAAAACATTCATGTGGGATGGTGCAGTAAATCATCTGGATATGCAGGCATTGGCACCCATTACCAATCCGTTGGAGATGGATGAAAAACTGCCCGATGTCATTCGCAAATTGCAACGCAGCAAGCGCTATCCCGCATTGTTCTGCAAAGCCTTTGGCGATTCTGTTGTTACAGGGCAAAAGCTATTGTTATCGCTCTCGCAATTCATGCTTACACTGGTTAGCAAAAATGCACGCTATGATAGTGTAATGCGCGGCACTGCTACGTTTACAGAGCATGAGCAAAAAGGCTATACGCTTTATAAAACACATTGTTCATCCTGCCATGCAGAACCATTGTTTACCAATAACAGCTACGAGAACAACGGGCTGTATGTAGATAATACACTGAACGATAAAGGCAGAATGGCTATATCAAAACAAACTGCCGACTCGCTTAAATTTAAAGTGCCTACGCTGCGCAACCTCAAGTACACCTATCCGTATATGCACGATGGCAGGTTTAAAAACTTGGGGCAGGTACTGAATCATTATGTAATGGGCATACAACACACAGCAACACTTTCACCGCATTTGCAGCGCGGTATCTATCTAACAAACGATGACAAGTTTTACCTGATAGCATTTCTGATGACACTGAATGATAAACACTATGTAAGCAATCCCGCATACAGCTATCCGAAAAATAATTTTGAAACAAGCGAAGGATTGTAATACGCCCGACGTCTATATCTGCAAACAGTTCTGCAAAGAACACTAAAACTGAAGCTATGTTGAAGAAACAATTTTTACTCGCTCTTATGTTGCTGTATGCAGGCTATGCAGGTGCGCAAGCCGTTACAGACCCGATGATAACCAAGTGGTGGTTTAATACTACCAACAACAAATACAACAGTATCCTTACAGACGTGGAAGCCGTGTACTACACAACATCTATCGTTTATGTAAAGACAAGTGGTGTACCCAATTATTACAAAGACGGCGTTTCTCACAACAATGCGAAAGACCTGCAAGCGGTATGGTCGCTGCCACGTACACAAACACCCGCCAGCAGCAATCCAAGTGTACCCGGCGGGCAAATGGGTATTATGTATGATGGTTCTGTATTCTTCCATCCGGGTGATGCACAGTCTTACAATAGTGCTGGTGTGTGGAACAGGCTAGCATATTATTTTGAAGGTGTAGACATGGACCCGTACAACGGTCACAGCACGCCCGACCAGATGTATCACCACCACTTCGACAATCTTGCCCTGCACGATTGGGATAGCAGTAAACACTCACCGATAGTAGCATATTCTTTTGATGGCTATCCTGTATATGGTCCGTTTGGTTATGCCAATACAGATGGTACAGGCGGTATTACAAGAATGAAAACAAGCTACAGTACAAAGACATATACAACACGTACAAACGGCCCTGCGGTTAATACACAATATCCAATAGGTTGCTTTATAGAAGACTGGCAATACACAGCAGGTTCAGGACATCTTGATGACCACAACGGACGCTTCTGCAAAACACCCGATTACCCGAATGGCACGTATGCATACTTCACTACAGTAGATGCAAGCCTGAAGCCTGTGTATCCTTACTTTATCGGGCCAACATTCTATGGCAATCTGCAAACAGGCAATACTGGCCCTACAGGTGGTAAAGCAACTGTGCCGGGTAGCGCTACACAATACACGCCTACCACATCTGTAAAACAAGTAGAGGAGATGGATGCAATGATAGCTATGTATCCTGTACCGGTTAGAGATAACTTGACAGTACAACTGAAAGCAGATAAAGCCTATACATTAACAGTGTACAATCTGGATGGTAAATTGCTACTGCAAAAGAAAATCAATACTACCACGCAGGTAGATATGAGCAGCTATGCATACGGTGTATATATAGTTGGGCTGAATGATGAAAGTGGTAATGGCTTGATGAAAAGAATCGTGAAACAATAGCATTTATTCATATGTTGGTATAACATAAAAGCCGCCGGTTCTCCGGTGGCTTTTTTAATCTTTATCATAGTGCAGTTTTATGCAAGTCCTAATTTTTGATTCAGGCTTTGGTTCTTTGTCACGTATACACTCTCAACAGGAACTTGTAAATTATTAATGTCGTTATTGTTCACCAGTTGTTTTTGGAACTTAACAAAATCTGTTATGTTCTCAATCTTTTGAATCATCTCCTGTCCAAATTTTTTAAGTATTTCTCCTTTTAATCCTAGCTGAATTGCTCGCCTTTCTTCTTTGTTGCCACAAGGGTCATGGTCTGGGTCCCACTGAAGCCTGACTTCTTTTTTTTCTAGCTCATTCTTCCATGTTTCCCTGCTGGTATAAATGTGTTCTTGAAATGATGAGTAGACAGCTTGTTCTAGAATGGCTTCGAAATCAGTCTTTCGTATCCAAAGAGCAATTACGTTTTCTTGGTTTTCTTTTTCAGCCCAACCACATCTGTACATCATCCAAAGAAAGTTGGGCTTTATCCATGACATTCTGTTATAACTAAAGTGAGCTCCTCCCAATTTTTGATTAGCAACAGCATATTCGGCTATCTGATTATTATAAGCTTGGTATACAACTATCATGTCATCTGTTTGATAACCTAAAATAATCTGGCCATTTTGAGGGGTATTTTTTAGTTGTTCTATGTAATAGGTAGTATTTAGTGTCATACGAACCATGGTGTTTGTTTATAGTATAGTTCTAAGTTATTAAAGTCGCCTGCTTCTAAGCATTCAGTAATGTATTTTAATGCATCCGATGCATATTCACTGGTGTCTTTTTTTAGATATTCCATAGTTTCTTCAATACTTAAAAAGGGTACTAATTGAATGTCTATATAACAGAATGTATCAAAGTCAATTGTTTTAACTTTCCAAATTTCTATACAGTCTTCAATTCTTCCATGCATACCTAAAATATAACATCCCAACATCAAGCTATCTCCGGAAATACAAATGTCTTCAGGAATGTTCCATCTAAAATTTTTTCTTAATTCAGCCAGTATATTCAAGAAGGCAAGCGCAAAATCCCTGTTTTTATTTTTCTCGAAATATTGAAACATTTCATGCCGCAGAGTACTGTTTTCTTCAATCTCTTCGATAGTTCTTTTTGTAAGGTTTTTCGTGCTACTTAGCTCTTCTATTATCTCTTCAGTATTCATTCGGGGTTATTCATTTTAGGTATTTGTAATTCGTATAGTCTAATAGTTGTAGTCTAATTTAGATGTAATAGCAATATACTAAGTATTGCAATTCTGTAACTAATACTTCTTTCCTGATTATAATTTCTGTGCAAACAAATGCAAATAAAAAAGGCACTCAAAGAGTACCTTTAAATATCATTAAGCCCTTTTAGGGGTAGGAACTATCGTAAATCAACTACTTCTACACCGGGATATTTCTTTTTGTCAAAAGCGAACATACCGTCGTTTACTGAAGCGTTTGGTGTAAAACCACTCACTTCGTATTTATACATATTGCCGTTCTTTTCCCAAACATTACCGCCAACTATTGTGCTGGTGTTATCTATAGCTAGTTCTACTTTGCTCAGTTGCTTGCCTTTGTTGTTTGGTGTCATCTCAATGATGTCGCAGGTTTTGCTGCCTACTTTGCGTATACCTATGTACTTGTAGGTATATTCTTTGTCGTAGAAATTAGTAAACAGTTTTGTCGGAGAAAGCGTTTGTTCGTTCGGGTTGTAGTTGCTCACCTGTACTTCGTTGGTAGCTTTCATGTACGTCCATACAGTTTTGTTATCGCACATTATTTCCTGTCCCGCTATTTCAACACGGTACTTAGGGCCTTTCATATAGAAAGTACCTTTCTTGGTTTCTTTTACTTTGCCGCCATTGCCTGTAAGGTGCAGTGCAAAATTTGCTTTCAGCGATTTCAGGCTGTTTACTTTTTTGCTTACTGCTTCCAGTATGCTTTTAGCTTTGGCATCTTGTGCCATCACAGGTTGTACCAACGCCATTACGGCCACGATGCTTAAACTCAGGATTTTTTTCATTTCTTCTTATGTAGTCTTTGATTGCAAAATTAGGTTATCTCAATGCTAAGACATTTACTATGCGTAAAAGTTTAACAATATGCGTGTAGAATTTAATCGTTTAATGTGCTGAGGAATTCTTCCAGTTCCATCTCTGTTTTAAAGTATACTTCGCGTGGTTTGCTACCCATAGAAGGGCCTACAATACCTGCGCTTTCCAACTGATCCATAATGCGCCCTGCACGGTTATAGCCAAGGTTGTAGCGGCGCTGCAGCATACTGGTGCTGCCGCTTTGTGTTTGTACCACTGTGCGTGCACAGTCTTCAAACAGTTTATCGCGGTTAGTCAGGTCAACTATTTTATCGTTTTCACCATCTTCACCTTCATATTCAGGCAGCTCGAACGCAGAAGGATAACCACGTTGCGTACCAATGAAATCAACAATTTTTTCAACCTCCGGCGTATCTACAAACGCACATTGCACGCGCAGTAGTTCACTACCGTAAGACACCAGCATATCACCGCGTCCTATCAATTGCTCTGCGCCACCGGCATCTAGTATGGTGCGGCTATCTACCTTAGCAGATACTTTAAATGCAATACGCCCAGGGAAGTTGGCTTTGATGGTACCTGTGATGACATTCACACTCGGGCGCTGCGTAGCAATGATGAGGTGTATACCAATGGCACGTGCCAGCTGTGCAAGGCGCGCAATAGGCATTTCTACCTCTTTGCCTGCAGTCATTATCAGATCTGCAAACTCATCTATTACCAGCACTATAAACGGCAGGTATTTATGGCCGCGTTGCGGGTTTAGTTTGCGTGCTATAAACTTCTCATTGTATTCTTTAATGTTCCTCGCGCCTGCTTCTTTCAGCAATTCATAACGATTGTCCATCTCTATACACAACGCATTCAGCGTATAGATAACTTTTTTGGTATCGGTAATGATGGCCTCTTCTTCGTTTGGCAGTTTTGCAAGGAAGTGTTTTTCGATAGTGCGATAAATAGAAAGCTCTACTTTCTTAGGGTCTATCATCACAAACTTCAGTTGCGATGGGTGCTTTTTGTATAGCAGCGATACTAGTATAGCGTTGATACCCACAGACTTACCCTGACCGGTAGCACCCGCCATCAGCAAGTGAGGCATGGTGGCAAGGTCTACTATATAGTTTTCGTTGTCAATCTTTTTACCCAATGCTATCGGCAGGCTCATGTTCGATTTTGCGAACTTTTCGCTAGCCAGCAACGTACGCATCGATACTATCTGCTTATTGGTATTTGGTACTTCAATACCAATGGTACCACGCCCAGGTATAGGTGCTATGATACGTATACCCAATGCTGCAAGGTTCAGTGCTATATCATCTTCCAGATTACGGATTTTAGATATGCGCACACCCTCTGCAGGTACTATTTCGTATAGCGTAACCGTAGGACCAACGGTGGCGCTGATGCGTTGTATTTCTATACCAAAGCTACGCAGTGTCTGGATGATCTGGTTTTTGTTTTTTTCCAGTTCATCCTTATCCAGCGTAATGGTTTCTGTGCGGTCTTGCAACAAGTCCAGTGTAGGGAATTTATAGTCCCTCAAATCCAGCTCAGGTGCATAAGGTTCATTGTCCTCAATGCTGATGTGTGCGTTCTGTGCAATTACTACAGGTTCTTCATCCTGCTTCACTTCTATTGCCAGCTCGTGTTCAGCTTGTTGTAGTGCTTTCTTTTCTTTCTCTGCAACCGGTACTATAAGTTCTACTTCTGTTGCGGATTCGTCTTCTGTTTCAATGTCATCTGTTGCTTCATCCAGCAACTCTTCTTCCTCTTCTTCATCAAGTATTTCCTCTTCTTCTATTTCCTCCTCAATCATGCCCAAATCTGCAACAGCTGTGGTTTTCAGCGTGTTGGTATGTGGGGCGGCTTTGTCGGTCATGGTCATATTCCACTCATCCTGCACGGGCTCTTCTTCCATCAGGATGGGCTTCACAAAATCGCCACCTTCTGTTTTTACAGACGAAGGTTTTGCTGGCACAGTACTTGCTTCTTTTACAGGTGTTTCTGCTTCAGCATCAATAGGGTCATCATCTGTTTTAACAGCAGTAGGTATAATGCTTGCAACTGCTTTGGCTGTAGTGCTTGCACGGCGCAGAATAGGGGAGATATCCAACGCGAAAACCACGAATGCAAAGAAGCATACAATGGCAAAAAGTATCATACCTGTGCCACCATGGCCAAAGAAGCCATTCATGTATTCTATTGCTACATTGCCCCATGCACCACCATACGGAAATACTGAATGTGGAAGCACATAAGTCAATATAGGAGCTACTATCAGCAGCAGTATAGAAAGCCAACGCAGATAGCGCATTACAGGCACTACACGCTTGCCATATATCATATTTAGCCCTAGCATAGATATCCAAATGCCAATAGCCAATGACGCTACGCCAGCACCTTTGTAGACAAGCGATTGCGCGAGGGTATTACCGAAGCGTCCGCCCCAGTTTTCTACAGTTGTTTTGTTGTCTGTAAGCGAACTCAGCGATGCTTTATCAAAATCTACAGTCCAATTGTAGAAATAGCTGATAATAGATACAGTCAGGAATATGCCGAATAGCATTAAAAAAAGCCCAGCACCAAGCCTTATTTGCCTGATACGGTCAATTTTCAGAGTCGTTGTATTATCGGCGGGCTGCTCAGCAGCTTTTTTCTGGGTAGTCTTTGTCGTTTTGGCCATAGCAGGCAGTAGCTTGCAAAAGTACAATTATAAAAAAACTGTGCAGGAAAAATATAACGTATATATGGCTAAATTTAGAAATGTAACAAGGGTATATATTGAAATAAAATGCAATCCAACCAAAATAAATAGCGGGCTGTCTATATCTCATACACGGTAGTAAAATCAGGAATTTTAACAGGTTTGACAGGTAGTTGAAGGATAGCTGTAGAACTAAAAATTATAAGCGCAGGCATTGCAACTTTGAAATATTTCCGTATTTTCAACCGTTGGGATTGAACTGTATAATGAAACAATAGGTTGAAAAAGCAGTTTTTTCCACTAATAGAAAAGTATATTTTTAACATTCAGATACTAACACAATAACAGGTTAATATATCATGACGATGAAAAATACAATTAGCCGGGCAAGCTTGGTAGCGGCATTAGCGCTTACCTTCAACAGCGTTCAGGCGCAAGACATCCACTTTACGCAGTTCACCGCATCGCCGCTTATTGTGAACCCTGCTTTTACGGGTGCATTCAGCGGACAATGGCGTGCAGCAGCTATTTATCGCGATCAATGGAGGAGCGTAACTCCATCCGCTTTTAAAACATACGCGGTATCTGTGGACGCTCCTATCATCAACGATCTATCGCATGATGATAATCTGGCTGCAGGTTTGCAATTGTATAACGACCGTGCGGGTGATGGTAATTTGTCTAATCTGTCTGTATTAGGTTCTATCGCTTACCATAAATTTTTGGGTAGCGGCCAGAACAAAACATTGTCAGTAGGCTTTCAAGGTGGTTACACACAGAAAAGCATCGACCTGACAAGGTTGTATTTCCCTAATGAATTCAACAATCAAGGCTTTGATCCGGGTACATCGGGCGAGGCTATGAATAACAGGGTTAACTATTTTACCCTGAATGCAGGTATATCTTGGGCACATTCTGCTGGCTCTAGGTTTGGTTATGTTATTGGTCTTGGCGCTAACAACCTGAACCAACCACAGGAATCTTTCATGAAAAAACGCAATAGCGATGTAGGTTTGGGTATGCGCTACACTGCACAGGTTGGTGCGGTTGCTTACTTGAGCGAAACATTCAGCCTGCGTCCTGCGGTATTGTACCAATCTCAGTCTACAGCTACAGAACTGGTAGCAGGTAACGAATTCCACCTGATAGTTGGTAATCCTGAGTTCCGCAATTTTACTACAGCAGTATTCTTGGGCGGTTATTATCGTTCAAATGATGCACTGATGGTAAATGCAGGTGTCGAGTTCAAAGGTCTGCGTGTAGGTGTTAGCTACGACTACAATACATCTAGCCTTAAAACAGCTTCTAATGGCAATGGCGGCTTCGAAATCTCTCTGGTGTACATCGCACCTGATCCGCTTGATTTCGCTCGCAAATTGATCTATCCTTGTACACGTTTTTAGTAATAAAAAATATCTGAAAAAGAAAGGGCAAAAAAATTTTTTAAAGCCCTTTCTTTTTTTTAAAGCAATTTATACTTTTATACCCATTAACAACGCTCGCTAACATGAGAAAAAATTGGCTGTTCCTGATTCTGGCTACGGTTTTAGTTACAATTCAAATTGATGCTAACGCTCAGCAGCAACGCAAAGAAAAGTATAGAAATAAAGCAGACGATCCTGTTTCTAAACTTCCATACTATAAGAAACTTCGTTGGGCTGACGACCTCTTCCGCAGTGGAAGCTACTTCAATGCGATAGAGTACTACCAACAATTAAAGCAGGAAGACGAAAGAAATATGTACCTGACCTTCCAGCTGGCAGAGTGCTATTCTTATACAAGAGACTATGCGCCAGCTGCTGCATACTACGCAGAGGTGTATTCTTCATCTTCTAAGCTGTATCCGGAAGCTATCTACAGGTCTGCCCTGATGGAAAAGCAATTGGGTAATTACGATGCTGCAATAGCTAAGTTCAACAAGTTTATTGCAGACAATCCGAAGACGTACAAGAAAATGAAAAAGCGTGCATTGCGTGAAATTGAGGGTTGTAACATGGCTATGAATTCCATTAAGGATCCACAGCAGGTTAGCATCGTAAATGCAGGTCCTAACGTAAATAGTGCATATACAGAATCTTCTCCATATCCACTAGGAGACTCTACTTTGTTATTCTCTACAATGCGTCAGAATAACCTTGCTGAGATTGATAAACGTACTGGCGACTACATGTCTCGATTTATGATTTCTCATAAACAAAAACACGTAGAGCAGGCCGATTCATTCCAGTGGGCACTTCCTTTCAATGATGGTGATTTCAACAACAAGAAATACCACGTAGCAAATGGTTGTTACAGTCCTGGTGGAGACCGTTTCTACTTCACGAAGTGTGGTGAAATGGATTCAATGAAAATAGAATGTAAAATTTATGTTTCTACATTCGAAAAATCTAAGTGGACTGAGCCTAAATTATTGGGCGAAGGTATAAACGAAGGCGGTTCTAATACTAATCCTCATTGTGCTAAAGTTGGTAAGAAAGAAGTATTATTCTTCTCTTCAAACCGTAAGCTTCAAAGCCGTGGTGGTTATGATATATGGTATTCTGTTATCGACACGCGTACGGGTGAATATCGCCGTCCGCAAAATGCAGGTAAGCAAGTAAACACAGAAGAAGATGAGATTACTCCTTACTATGACAATCGTGAGGGTAAATTATACTTCGCTTCTAAAGGCTGGGTAACTATGGGTGGTTTTGATATCTACTCGGCAACAGGTGGTCCATCTCGTTATACTAACGTACAAAACTTGGGCTATCCTATCAACACAGCTGCTGATGAGATGTATTTCATCAAAGACCCTGTTGGTAAACCTGATGCTTATATCGTATCAAACCGTATCGGTTCTATAGCGCTGAAAAACCCAACTTGTTGCGACGATATCTGGCGCATACAATACGAGCCTAAACTGTTCGTAATGGGTAAAGTTGTAAATCGTAAGACACAACAACAAATGTCTGAAGTTGTAGTTAAGATGGTAGACCAAAATGGTGACCTGAAAACTTTTAACTCTACAGATGGTACTTTCGGCTTCAACATGGCTCGTGGTAAATCTTATGTATTAACTGGTGACAAAACACAATATGCTTCTTCTCGTGCTTCTGTTAGCACTATGGACTACAAGCGTACAGATCCGGGTGATACAGTTACAGTAACTATCTACATGGATGAAATAACGCCTGTATATACATTCTCTGTAAATAACGTTTATTACGATTTCGATAAAGCTGACCTGCGTCCTGAATCAGTAGCTTCTCTGGATTCTGTAGTTGCCTTCCTGAAAGACAACCCTTCATTTAACGTAGAGGTTTACTCTTTCACAGATGGTAAAGGTAAAGATGACTATAACAAGAAACTGTCTGAAAAACGCGCACAGTCTGTTATCGATTATCTGACAGGTACAGGTGGTATTGAACAAAGCCGTCTGGTTGCAAAAGGTTTCGGTGCTGCAATGCCTGCTGCTCCAAACACTGTAGGTAATAAAGACAATCCTGATGGACGCCAGCTGAACCGTCGTACAGAATTCCGTATAGTAACGGATGTTCCTACACGCCGTATTCTGTACAACAGTGCTAAGCAAGGTAACATGGACGACCAGTCTAAAAACCTGCAACAAAATGAAAATGCTAACGAAGATGGCGAACCGGATACAGAGCCGGATTTGAACCAGCGTGGTAACAGGGTTAATAAATAATATCAACCTTATACAATATATACAGCCTCTGTTTCATACAGAGGCTGTTTTTTTATGCGTACCTTTGCAGCCTATATGCAATACAACAAAGCGGTATTACATACCATAGAAGCTACAAAGAGAGAAGTATTGATTGCAAGGCTCTCTGCCGAAGGCTACAACGGTTTTGAAGAAACAGACGAAAGTCTGCTGGCATATATAGATGCAGCCGATTTTGATACAGAAGCACTGCAACTGATAGCATCAGAATATGAAGTGCCTTATGATATTGAAACATTAGGGCATCAAAACTGGAATGCTGAGTGGGAGAAGAATTTCCAACCTGTAGTTGTTGACGACTTTTGTACAGTCCGCGCAGATTTCCATCAGTTGGATATTGTTACCCCATACGAGATTGTCATTACCCCCAAAATGTCTTTCGGCACAGGACATCATGCTACCACAAAGCTGATGATGACCAGAATGCAATATATTGACTTTGCTGGCAAAGATGTCTTTGATTTTGGCACGGGTACTGCCATACTGGCAATACTTGCAGAGAAGTTGGGGGCTAAATATGTTTTAGCGATAGATAACGACGAATGGTCTTTTGAGAATTCTCAGGAAAATGTACAACGAAATAATTGCGGAATTATAGAAGTGCAGCAAGGCAGTATGGAGCATGTGGCCCCTAAGGAGTACGATATAATACTAGCTAATATCAACAGGCATATATTGCTCCATTATATGGTTGATTTGCATAAGTCTGTAAAAACAGGTGGTATTTTGTTAATGAGCGGCTTGCTGACAGATGACGAAGATATTGTTAAAACTGCAGCTGCCAATGCGGGGTTCAGTGGTATAGAAACCAACATCCTGAATGGTTGGATAACCTTACAATGTATTAAATAGGTCACAAGTATATATTTATCATTTAATTATAAGGTAATAATTCCTTCAAAAAAGTGGTAAATTGCACCTCCTTTTGGTATAGGATTTACCGAGCTGAAAGGTTATATTTGTTTTCTTCAACCGGAAATTAAACGAATGACGATTGCAATACTAATAGTACTGGCATACCTGATAGGTTCTATTCCTACGGCCGTTTGGGTAAGCAAGCGGGTGTATGGCATTGATATCAGAGAGCACGGTAGCGGCAACGCGGGTGCAACAAATACATTCAGAATATTGGGCTCTAAAGCGGGCTCTGCAGTTATGTTTGTAGACATGCTGAAGGGCTTTATAGCAGTAAAACTTTCATTGTTATCACAATACAGCTGGCAATCTGAGGCGATTACCAATTTGCAGATACTCTTGGGTTTAGTTGCCGTATTAGGTCATATCTTCCCGATATGGGCCGATTTCAGGGGCGGCAAAGGTATCGCTACACTTTTTGGTATGATACTCGCCATACAGCCATTAGCAGCGCTTAGCTTGGTCATGGTATTTGTTGGTATGTTGTACCTAACACGTTATGTATCGCTGAGCAGTATTGCGGCTAGTATAGCATTCCCGTTATTAATTCTCTTTATCTTCAAAGAACCGGAATTAAGCTATCGCATATTTGCCATAGCTACAGCCTGCCTTGTAGTGCTCACGCACCACAAAAACATTAACAGGCTGCTCAGTGGTAATGAGAGTAAAGTCCCTCTATTCCGCAAGCGCAGGTTCCGTAAGTAGTACTATTTTTTTTTGAGTGATTAACTAAACTGTAATTTTACGGTATGAAAAAACTATGTATTGTGCTGTCTTTAATGACAATGTCAAGTGTAATGAGCTCGTGTTTTAAAAATCCCGTTACAGGCAGAAGTTCAGTAAATCTGGTAGACGAAAACTCTGTCAGGCAACAAGCATCTGCGTCTTACACAGGCTTTCTATCTACCAATAAAGCTATAACAGGTACTGCCGATGCTGCTATGGTTAGCAGGGTAGGTAATAGAATGGCTGAAGCCGTTAAGAAGTATCTGCAAGAAAGAGGTAAAGCTGATCTAATAGCGGGCTATCAGTGGGAGTTTAATCTTGTAAACAGTAATGAGGTTAACGCATTCTGTATGCCTGGTGGCAAGGTCGTGGTGTATTCAGGTATTATGCCGATAGCAGGTGGAGAAAATGGACTTGCAGTAATAATGGGTCACGAGATAGCACACGCTATAGCAAGGCATGGCAATGAACGTATGAGCCAGCAATTGATTGCAGAGGCAGGCGGTGCTACTTTTGCAGCATTATTATCGCAAAAGCCACAACAAGCGCAGGATATATTCAATACTGCATACGGTGTTGGTTCTACATTGACAGTCCTAAAGTATTCGCGCACACATGAAAGCGAAGCTGATGAAATGGGCTTGTACTTTATGGCAATGGCTGGTTATAATCCTGAAGAGGCTATTAGTTTCTGGCAGCGCATGGCTGCAAAAGGTGGTCAAAAACCACCACAGTTTCTTAGTACACACCCTAGCGATGAAACGCGCGTCAGCCAGTTGAAAGGCTGGATGCCTAAAGCAAAAGCACTGGCTACACACTAACATTGCTACACATTCCGCTATACAAGAAAATGCTTAGCTATCTGTATCCTGTACAGATAGCTAAGGCTTCTACTGCGCACAATAGTGTATTGGAGCTATGTCTTAGCAATGGCAGGTTTCAATTAGCTACACACGATGCTTTGTATTCTGACGGAGATCAATATAGACCGCTTACAATAGCCTTTAATTATCTGGGAGCTGTCTTGCATAATGTAAAGGATGTACTGGTATTAGGTACCGGGCTCGGCAGTGCGGCGCAGATACTATATGCTAAAGGACTGAAGCCGGCATATACTTTTGTAGAGTATGATAAGACGATTTTGCAATGGGCAATGCAGACATTGCATGCAGATATTGTAGCAAAATCGAAAGCGATGTGTGCGGATGCATTGTTATTTATGAATAACTGTGAACAACTGCATGATATGCTAGTTGTCGATATCTTCAACAGCAGGGTAGTGCCTGCATTTGTAACTACTGAAGACTTCTTAAAAAAATGCCGCCGAGGCATAAAGCCAGGCGGACATTTTGTGTTGAATTATATTGTACTGAATAATGCGGATTGGATAGCAGTTGAGCAAAGAGTGAAATCTGTATTCCCAGATATTACAGTGCTTGAAAATGGCATCAACCGTATTATAGTTGCTACAGTTTAGCAGACTGTATACGCAGTACTTTTCTATTTTTCTTTTGTACACGCATTTTTTCAGGTACCAGATTTATGATCTCATCTGTTACTGTCTGCAACAACGATGAACGTACAAAATGATCGTTTGTAATGATGCTGATTTCTCTAACCGGTTCCGGGTCTTCAAAATAACGTACACGGTCTTGCTGGTCTTCTGTAAACTCCATTGTAGCAAGCTCCGGTAATACAGTGATACCTTTGTTTTTATCTACCATTTTGCGCAGCATTTCTACATTACTGCTGTCATAACGGTATGGTTTGTCAGCCTGTAGTGCTTGTACTTGGTCACTACATAAATCTAATACCTGATTGCGCATACAATGTCCTTCATTCAGCAGCCATATACGCTCCATAGCAATATCAGATGCCGAAATCATACGCTTTTTCAGTGCAGGTTCGTCAGGAGAGAAATAAGCTACAAATGGTTCAGAAAACAGTGGATATTCTTTTATGTTTGATTCTTCCAATGGTGTACTCAACAGAGCAGCATCCAATTCATTATTGCGCAATGCAGTAATGATTTGTTTAGTCTCCATTTCTTTAACCTGAAGTTTAACGTCAGGATATTTTGCAGCATAGTTCTCTAATAGCCCCGGAAGTATGTATGGCGCAACAGTAGGAATAACTGCCAGTTTAAAAACGCCGCTAACAGTATTCTGTTGTTTTTGTATCAATTCGTTGATGCGTTCACATTCTGCCAATACTACTTTAGCTTGTTCTACAATTTCTTCACCCAATTCTGTAATAGCTATGGGATGCTTATTGCGATCAAATAGTTTGATGCCGAGTTCTTCTTCCAATTTTTGTATTTGCATGCTGAGTGTCGGTTGTGTCACAAAGCATTTATCTGCTGCTGCCACAAAGCTTTTGTAAGTAGCAACTGCAACAACATATTCTAATTGTGTAATGGTCATAATATTGATAATAATTATACAAACCTACGCTATAAAACTTATATAGACCAAATTTATAGGTCCAATAGATTTACCTGATTTAAAGAATTTGTCAAATGTTAAAACAGGGTTAACAATACGAGGATATTAATTTTACATTAAAAATTCTTAATTAAAAACGGGTTAAAAAGTGCAAACGAAAATTGCAGGCTGAAATATTGCTCTACCTTTGTTCTACACATTACACACAACACCTTTATCACATCTTGCCGTCTAACAATTGATTACATCCTTACGTTAATTAGTTTTTAATTAAATACCCTTTATATGTCTTACAGAAATTTTTATTCTGCATTAAGAGTAGCATTGGTGTTATTCGTAACATTATGCTTAAGTAACATTGCATCTGCACAGTTTATAGTTTTATATAACCGTACTGTGCTTACGGGGCAAACGTACACTCCCATTGTTGGTGGCACAGTCATCAACACAAATGCAGGCTTATCTACCGGGATGAGCCAGAATGCTGACGATGGCTCCAGGCTTGTAAACTTACCGTTTACATTTACATATGACAACAATCCGTTTACACAGGTTACATTCTGCACCAACGGTTGGATAGGCATGGGTAACCAAACGACGAGTGTAAGTGCCGCAAATGGTCGTGCACCGGCTAACTTATTTACAACCACTGTACCTAATAATACAATTGCTGCTTGGTTTGGCGATATGTCGGCAAACTTTCCGGCGCCGGGTGGAATAGGTAGTATGGTGCATGGTCTTGTTGGTACAGATGTGTATGCATTTGAGTGGAGAAATGCTACTGGGTCGGGTTTTGGCTCTACAACCACCAATCTCATAAACTTCATGATTAAACTCTATGGTCCTGCATCGGTTCGTCCCGGGCGCATAGAAATACTATATGGTACACAAGCAGGTGCCCTGACTACAGGTCGTTCTATAGGTATAGAAGATGCTGTTGGTGGTGCGAACAGGTTTATCAATGCATTGAATGGATCATTCACCCTTACAACTACAGCAGGGGCTTGGCCTGGTAATGGTAATGGTTATCGTTTTGATCCACCGCCGCCGTGTACAGGTACGCCTAATGCGGGTACTATTACGGCACCTACGTCTGTGTGTCCTGGTAATAATTTTAATCTATCACTTTCAGGACATAGCGTAGGTCCTGGTATCACTTATCAATGGCAGTCCCGCACATTACCTGGTGGTACTTATGCTAATATAGCTGGTGCAACTACTGCTGCTATCACAACAAATACTGGAGTAGCAAGAGAATACAGATGTGTAGTAACATGTACAAATAGTGCGCAAACGTCTATTACAACACCAGTTTCAATCAGTATCAATTCATTTTATGTTTGTTATTGTAAAACAGGTCTTGGTGGCGATGCCAATGCGTCTATTGATTCTGTAAGGATATTTGAAACAACTTTGAATAATGGTTCGCCTGGCACGGCCCCAGGCTTTTACACACAGTATGGTATTACGCCTAATACTACGGCGTCATTACAAGCGGGAGGGCTATATACACTTAAGGTCAAATATGGTGCTGCAGCAATCGGTTCTATGTGGATAGACGCTAATCAGAATAATACTTTTGAAGCATCTGAGTGGGTACAGATAAATACTTCCAATTCATCAGGAACAGTAGTTTTCCGTGTGCCGCCTACTGCTCTTACAGGTCTTACAGGTTTGCGTATCAGAAGTGCTACATCGGGCAATGGTGCTGCAAATGCTTGTACAAACAATGCAACAGGCGAAACGGAAGATTATGTAATTACAATAACTCCGGCACCTACTAAAGATGTGAAAGTACAAACTGTACTCTCTCCTAAAGATGGTAGCGAGTGGTGTCCTTTCAAAGTAGTGCCAGCCAAATTGGTTATTTATAATAACGGTACTACCCCTGTTAGTGGTTTTACGGTTGGTATGTATCTGACAGGTCCTACTACATCAACCAACATCATTACTTACAACAATACACTTGCACCGTTTACTGCAGATACACTCACCTTCCCTGATTATAATTTTACATTTGTCGGTAATCATGGTGTAAGAGGAATTATCTCACAAGCAGGTCCGGATGATATACCATCAAATGATACGTCGGCTACTAGCAATATTGTAATAAAAGTACCCGCTAACATACCTGTTATCAGAAATGATTCAGTGTGTATAGGACAGGAAGGTATGTTACATGTATTACCCGATGGTTACAGGCATAATTGGTATAGAACACCGACTTATTTGAACAAGTTGTATGTAGGAGACACATTGAAAATACCGAATGTGCAAAAAGATACATTGTTGTATGTATGTTCTGAGCCAATATCGCTTACTACTGGTTCGTTAACTACTACTTCGGCAGCAGGCAATGGCTGTGGCGGTGGTGCAATGTTCAATGTAATACCAAATGCTAATCTTCAAATTGATAGTTTTGCAGCATTATTTTCAGCTGCCGGCGCACAAACAGTTAATGTGTACTACAGACTTGGTACTTATGCAGGTAATGAAACCAATGCTGGTGCTTGGACATTACTCGGTACAGCAAATGTGGCTGTAGGTTCTACAACTGCACTGACTAGGTTTACAGTAAACAATCCAATGTTTGTTACTACAGGTAATACCTATGGGTTTTATGTAAACTATAATGCATCATATACAAATGGTAGTACTACATTCTCAAATGCCGATATGACCATACAAACAGGTACAGGCTTATGTAGCCAGTTTGGAGGTACAAATGCAGCGCGGATGTTTAATGGTACTGTATTTTACAGCATGCCTGGCGCGGCTTGCGAAAGTCCGTTATTGCCTATAAAAGCATTTGTAGGTCAGGCGCCGGTTGTAAATCTTGGTCCTGATATAGTAGGCTGCGAAAAACAAGACATCATATTGGATGCAGGTCACTTTGGAGGTACATATATGTGGAATAATCAATTGCAAACACAAACAATCAATGTGAAAGACCAGCCTGGTAAATACTGGGTTGAAGTAGACCGTTATTGTATAGGAAGTGATACTGTTAATGTTTCATTGAAACCGTTACCTAAAACATCTGGCATCACATATACCCGTATGGGCAATAGATACAACTTTACAGTAGGTGGTATGTCTAATGCCAATTCTATTCTTTGGTTGTTTGGTGATGGCGGAAGCTCTATTATGCAAAACCCTACACACATATACTCTACGAGTGGCAACTTTAAGGTATTGCTTATACTTACTAATGATTGTGGTTCTGACACAACGTCGATGATAATACCGTTAGGTATATCAAACATAGAAGCCGGTAAAGGTGTGAATTTGTATCCTAACCCTGCTGCAGATAATATCATCCTTGAGTTTGATAATGCTCCTGCAAAAGGCGCAGATATGATAGTAGTAAACAGTGTGGGTGCTACAGTAATAACACTGAAGTCGAATGGTACGAAGAAAGAGATGATAGACGTACATGCTTTGCCTGCAGGCAACTATGTGCTGAAAGTGATAGACGCTGAAGCAATGGCAACCAAGCCATTTGTGATTACCAGGTAATTTTGATTTAGATATAACAATGAGCGGGCCGAATTTTTCGGTCCGCTTTTGTTTTGGGCATACCACCGAAAAACAGGTAACTTTGCGCCCAAATTGCATACGTATGGCAGTTGTTAGTAAACTGAGATATACTGAAGATAGCCCCATGTTGGCAATAAATATGCCGGAGGATTGTATGGCTATGTTCGATGCTTTTGAGTTGAAAACATCTTTTGCGGGCAAAGCCAACTACAAGCAAGCATTGTTGTTTGTTTACAACAGTGCCGATCTTGATAAGTATTATCCTAAAATGCTGACAAGGTTGGAAGATGATGCCGTGTTCTGGGTTGCATATCCTAAACAAAGCAGCGGCATACCGTCAGACCTTGCTCGCATGAAATCGAATGCTTGGGATATCATTATTTATTCCGAAGATTATACCATTGTTAGTTCTGCATCTATCAATGATACATGGACGGGTATGCGCATAAAGAAAAAGGACCCTAATGCAAAATACAAACGGGAAGTACCGATAGCAGAGCGAAAAACAGAAGGTGTAGATTACGCGAAGCGAACCGTGGAATTGCCAAAAGATGCAAAAGTTGCGATGAAGGAATTTAAAGGGCTTGAAGATTTTTTCAATTCTATGTCCTTTACGCATAAGAAAGAATATGTGGAGGCTATTGTTGAAGCAAAGAAACCAGAGACAAGGCAACGCCGAATTGATAAAATGATTGAGATGGTAACTGCATTGAAAGTTGCCAAAGAAAATAAGAAGAAGAAATGAGTTACAGTAATAATTACAAGGGCATACCGCAAGGGGCATTGCTGCAGTTTATTAAAGATACTTACCTGGGCAAGGTTGTTACAGGTTCTCGCTCGGCAGCAGGCAATTGGATGAATTTTACATTGGAGGCGATAGACAAGGGTAAGGCAACTATATCTTTGGAAGTGAAGCACGAAATGACGAACCCTTATGGCAATATACATGGTGGTATGATGGCGTTGGTGATGGACGAAGTGATAGGTTGGGCAGTAGTAAGTCTGGACACAAACAACCATTACACCTCATTAAACCTGAATGTAGACTTTCTGTATGCCATCAAACAGGGTGATAGGCTGAAGGCAACATCTGAGGTAATAAGGGCAGGCAAGAAGATAATACATGTAGAGTGCCGTGTCTACGATATGGAAGACAGGATATTGGGGAAAGCAACCAGCAACCTGATTGTGACGGGCATGAAACCTGCTGAAGGGGAATATAAAGTAGCTAACTAAACAGGTGAAATTCACTTTTGAATTTTTACTTTTGACGATAATATATGCTGAACGGGAAAAAAATAGTGGTAGTACTACCTGCATACAGAGCAGCTCTGACAATGGAGCGCACGTATGCAGAAATACCTTTTGATATAGTAGACGATGTGGTACTGGTTGATGACCACAGCCCCGATAACACGGCTGAGGTGGGTGCTAAACTGGGCATTAAACACATCATTCGCCACGAAATAAACAGAGGCTATGGTGGCAACCAGAAAAGCTGCTATGCAAAAGCATTGGAGATAGGTGCTGACATTGTTATCATGTTGCACCCAGACTATCAGTACACACCAAAGCTGATACACGCTATGGCTGCTGTAATAGCTTACGATGTATATCCTGTATCATTCGGAAGCCGTATACTGGGTAAAGGGGCGCTAAAAGGTGGTATGCCGATGTATAAATACATCTTCAACCGTTGCCTTACATTGTTCGAAAACATTATGCTAGGCCAGAAGCTGAGTGAATATCATACAGGTTATCGTGCATTCAGTGCAGAGGTTATCCGTTCTATCGATTTCACGCACAACAGCGATGATTTTGTTTTCGATAACGAAATGATATCGCAGATATTTATGAATGGCTACGAAATAGGAGAGGTGACATGCCCTACTAAATATTTTGAAGAAGCCAGCAGTATCAACTTCAGCCGCAGTATGAAGTATGGCTTTGGTGTGTTGCGCGTCTCTATGGCACACTGGCTTCATAAAAGAGGCATCGTTAAAAGTAAACTATATAATAAACCGCAATAAAAAAACACCGCTCATCGAGCGGTGTTATTGTTTATAACAATGTTTAATTATTTCATTGTTACTACAGGTGCTTTCACTTCCTGTTTAACAGGTGTTTTAGCTGTTTCTGTAGTTTTGTTGCTGTACATGTTTGCCAGAGTAGGGGCAATAACCAATGCAACGATAGACATCAGTTTAATCAGGATGTTCATTGACGGGCCAGATGTGTCCTTAAATGGATCGCCCACAGTATCACCTGTTACAGATGCTTTGTGCGGATCAGATTTTTTGTAGTACATCTCACCGTTTATTTCAACACCTTTCTCAAAAGATTTCTTAGCGTTATCCCAAGCACCACCTGCGTTGTTTTGGAACATACCCATCAGTACACCACTTACTGTAGCACCTGCCAGCATACCACCCAGTGCTTCAGGGCCTGCAAGGAAACCTACCAGCAGCGGAGCAGCAATTGTGATGGCACCCGGCAGTATCATTTTTTTGATAGAAGCATCTGTAGAGATGGCAACACACTTGTCGTATTCAGGTTTGCCTTTACCTTCCATAATGCCAGGTATTTCACGGAACTGGCGACGAACTTCTTCAACCATTGCCATAGCAGCCTCACCAACCGCGCGGATAGCCAGAGAAGAGAAGATGAAAGGTATCATTGCACCAACAAACAACATAGACAGTACTTCTGCTTTGTAGATGTCGATACCATCGATGCCCGCAACACCTACATAGGCAGCAAACAGTGCCAATGCAGTCAATGCCGCAGATGCAATCGCAAAACCTTTACCTGTAGCAGCAGTTGTGTTACCAACGGCATCCAATATGTCAGTTTTTTCACGTACTTCTTTTTCCAGTTCGCTCATTTCGGCAATACCACCTGCGTTATCAGCTATCGGTCCAAAAGCGTCGATTGCCAATTGCATAGCCGTAGTAGCCATCATACCTGCAGCAGCTATTGCCACACCATAAAGGCCTGCCATAGCATAAGAACCCCAGATACCACCTGCCAGTACCAAAATAGGAAGGAATGTACTTTCCATACCAATAGCCAGACCGCCAATAACGTTTGTAGCGTGGCCTGTAGCAGACTGACGGATGATGCTCAATACAGGGCGTTTACCCATTGCAGTGTAGTATTCTGTAATGATGCTCATCAGCGTACCAACCACAAGACCTATTACAATAGCACCAAATACTTGTGTATTGCTGAATACATGGCCGCGCAGCTCCATAGAAGATGGCAGTATATACATTACTAGGAAGTAAGAAACAATTGCAGTCAGTACCATAGAGCCATAGTTACCCATGTTCAGCGCTCTTTGTACAGCACTTGTGCTGATGCCTGCACTATCAGATATGCGTACCATCATTGTACCAATGATAGAAAGAACGATACCGAAACCTGCTATCAGCATAGGCAACAATATCGGGCCAAAGCCGTTGAAATTATCTACAGATGCAGTTTCGCGGCCCAGTACCATTGTAGCCAGTACGGTAGCAACATAAGAACCGAAAAGATCGGCACCCATACCTGCTACGTCACCTACGTTATCACCTACGTTATCTGCAATAGTTGCAGGGTTGCGTGGGTCGTCTTCAGGAATACCTGCTTCTACTTTACCTACAAGGTCAGCACCAACGTCTGCAGCTTTTGTGTAGATACCACCACCCACACGTGCAAACAGTGCAATGCTTTCAGCACCCAGAGAGAAACCTGTCAGTACTTCAATAGCACGTTCCATTTCTTCGCTGTTTACCAATGCATCAGGTGCAAACATCATTTTGAAAATGATGAAAAGGCTACCAAGACCCAGCACCGCCAGGCCGGCAACACCCATACCCATTACAGCACCACCGCCAAAAGAAACAGACAGTGCCTTGCTGAGGCTGGTACGTGCAGCGTGTGCAGTACGTACGTTGGCCTTTGTAGCTATGCGCATGCCTATAAAACCTGCCAATGCGCTGAATACAGCACCAATGATGAACGCAAGCGCTATCACAGGGCTAGATTTAGGATTGCTGTAGCCCATGAAGCCCAGCAGCAAACCTGCTATGATTACGAAATAGGTGAGTATTTTATACTCTGCCTTCAAAAACGCCATAGCACCCTCCGCTATGTACTTAGAAATTTCTTTCATGCGGTCGTTGCCGGCATCTTGTTTGCTAACCCATGCGCCCTTGACCATGGTGTATAGCAGTGCCAGCACACCAAACGCCGGGACTAAGTAGAATAATGAACTCATATTAAAACTATGTGTTGTAAATAAAGTGGGGCAAATATAGCTTTTTGAAGCAGAAAAACATAGGTTCTCAGCCTTATGTGACAAGATTGTATATACTCTTTTTGAGTATATGTATTATGGTGATTTCTTAACATCTATTTGTTTATTTTTACTTGAACTGAAACTGAATAAAGGGAGTAGACTTTTGCCGCAGGGAGATTATAAAAAACTGGCCGATGAAGAACTGGTGTTTCGCTATGCACAGCGGGGCGAGCAGGCAGCGTTTACAGCGCTTTTTGAGCGTTACGGGCATCTGGTATATGGTATATGCCTAAAATACCTGAAAGACCCCGAAGCTGCTAAAGATGCCATGCAGCAGATATTCATAAAACTGCTGGAAGACCTCCGACGTTTTAAGGTAGAAGCCTTCAAACCTTGGCTATACCAAGTAAGCAAAAATTATTGCTTCATGCAGCTCCGCAAAACCGTTCATGAGATAAATACGGATGTCGAACATGGAGAAAATATGGAATTTGAGGACGAATGGCATCATAAGATAGAACAGGAGCAATTGCTGGATAATCTGGAAGCATGCGTAGAAGAACTGAATGATGAGCAGCGTACCTGCATCAAGCTGTTTTATATGCAGAAGATGAGCTACGTAGATATAACTGCACAAACAGGCTATACCATGATGCAGGTAAAAAGTGCCATCCAGAACGGCAAGCGAAACCTGAAAATAAAACTTGAGGCGAAAAGAAACGTGAACACATGAGTAAGGAACAATTGAAACATATTTTCGAGCAGAGCAGTTGTCTTACTAAAAAGCAACTGAAGGAGTATGTAAGCGGCAGCATGAGCCCCGAAGAGGCGCATGCAGTTGAGCAGCACCTTCACAGTTGCCCTATGTGCAGCGATGCTGCAGACGGGCTGATGGCGCAGCAGGGAAAAGGTATAGAAGTAATGAACACCATCAATGCCGATTTCCTTACAAAACATCTTGGTACTGCCAACCCGCAGACGCCACGTAATATAAATATGCCACCAACCAATACTGCCAATACCCGCGACACACAGAAAAAGCCTTCACCTGCCATGATAAAGGCAAAACCTGTAAGGAGCTATTTTGCTTTCAGGACTATGTCTGTGGCGGCTACTATTTTGTTTGCAATAGTGGGTATATGGTACTACAGGCTTACAAATGATGTAATGCAGGAAAGTCAGCCTGTTGCACAAGAGCTGCCAAAGCCTGCACCTATAGAACAACCCGCTGCAGCGCAGTATGCAGAAGATACACAAGAAGTTATTGCTGCCGCGGCAGATATGGCTAATAATGGTATTACAGAAGTAGGTACGGGTGCATCTATAACACAAAGCCCCGCAACAAAAGATAAAGGAGTGGTGGCAATGGCAGCACCTGCACCCGAAAAAGAAGAGAAAGAGGGATTGTTGAAAAGGCTGGGAAATAAAATAGAAGCTGCTGCTGCCAAGAAAACAACACAGCAATTACTTGGGGCCATCAAAAACGACAATCCTGATAAATATGCGACATCTGCCAAAAACCAGTTTATAGAAGAGCAGCGAATGAAGCCGAAAGAAGAACGTTCTGAAGCTATGGATATGCAACCGGGAAACGCATCTCGAGCTACAGGTAATAGCTTCCAACCTACTGAAGATGTAAAAGCGGTAACAGTAAGTGAAAAAGAAGCATTAGAGCCTGTCAGCAAAATCGATAAAGCAGACCAGTTATTAAAATCGGGTAAGGCAAGCGATGCGCTTAATCTATATACACAGGAAATGCGTGGTGCAAGCAGTAAAGGTAAACGTCAGGAAGCCGCGATAGGTGCTGCACGTTGTTACGTTGCACTTGGCAATCGCTACAAAGCAAAAGATATACTGTTAAGTATAGTAGATGAGGGTGGCCCGCGCAAACGCGAAGCCAAACGTATGCTGAAAGAACTGGGTTGGGAGGAGTAGGTAACGTAACCCCATAAAAAAACCGCTCTGCTATTAGAGAACGGTAATATGATGATGGCTTTGTGGTTGTAGCTGGTGTAAGCTCATACAGGGGCTGCATCCGATATCGACCACACACTTCATTTGCCTCACTTACAAAAATATATCAATTAGTTCGGATTAAGAGTAAATTAAATGTAAAAAATACCTTAAATAATCCGCGCCGCTATTAACACCTGTTACAAACTTCCCCCTTTTTGCCAATTTTCCTTGTCGTATTTTCACGCAGTTTTACGAAAAGGTTAATATGAGAAGATATTTATCTCTGTTGCTGTGTCTTACGGTTGCAACAACAACGTTTGCACAGTCTGGCGATTATAGAAGTGCATCCAATCTGTTATATTGGAAAAACCGCAAACCCGATGGTGCCTACTGGCAGCAGGATGTACATTATAAAATTGATGCTAAGGTTGATGAGGAAACCAATATCATTACTGCAGGAGAAACCCTGGAGTATTGGAACAACTCTCCCGATACAATACACTTTGTTTACTTCCACCTGTGGCAGAACGCCTTTGTGCAAGGCTCTCACCTCCACGATTTGGAAGAAGCCATCAATACCAAAGTGCGTATGGGCAGGTACGAGCGTAAAGGGCTTGGTACTACCATAGACAATATGAAAGCAGACGGGCAAACCGTTAAAACAGAGCTTGATAACACAATCCTGAAAGTATACCTGCCCAAACCATTGTACCCAAATAGCAAGGTTACGTTCAGTATGGACTTTAAAACCTACTATGATAATGGTGCTACCCGCCGTCGTATGAAGATGTATGACGCATGGGGCTACAAACATTATAATGGTGTGCAGTGGTTTCCTAAAATATGTGTGTACGACCGCAAGTTTGGTTGGGACACCCATCAGCACCTGAACAAAGAGTTTTACGCAGACTTCGGTTCTTACGATGTATCACTCGATTTTGCATCAAACTACATAGTAGAGGCAACAGGTGTACTGCAAAACAGGAAGGAAGTACTGCCTGACGACTTGCGTGCAAAACTGGATATCAAAAACTTTGCAAAGAAGCCTTGGAACGAAAAGCCGAGCGAGATAATACCATATAAAAAAGGTGAGCGCAAAGTGTGGCGCTACAAAGCAAACAACGTACACGATTTTGCATTTACTGCAGACCCTACTTACCGCATAGGCACTACTACATGGAATGGTGTAGAATGTGTAGCATTGGTGCAAGAGCCACATGCAAAAGGCTGGCAGAATGCTGCTGAGTATGTAGCCAAAATCATCAAAACATTTTCTGAAGACGTAGGCATGTACCAATACCCAAAGATGGTAGCTGCCGATGCAGCCGATGGTATGGAATACCCAATGCTGACACTGGATGGTGGTAGCGATCCCGGCTATCGCGGTTTGTTGGTGCACGAGATTGCACACAACTGGTTTTACGGACAAGTGGGTAATAACGAAACATACCGTGCAGCATTGGATGAAGGGTTTACACAATTCCTGACTGCTTGGGGGCTGCGTCGTATAGACGGAGATATACTGGTAGATAACAAACCTAAAGGTTACAAAGGCTTGTTTTACGAACCTGAAATAGTGGTAGATAAAAGAGTGTACAACGCCTACCTGTACGATGCTTTGAATAAGGAAGAGTTGCCACTTAATACACATTCCAACGACTTCAATGATGCCGTAGGACATGAAGGTGGTTATCGTGGTGTGTATTACAAAACAGCTACCATGCTGTATAACCTGCAATACACCTTGGGCGATTCATTGTTTCAAGCTGCACTGAAAAACTACTTTCATCAGTGGCGTTTTGCACATCCGTATTTCGAAGACTTCCGCAATTCAATTATACAGTACACTAAGGTAGATCTGAACTGGTTCTTCGACCAATGGTTGGAAACGACCAAAGCGATTGACTATAGCATAGAAGGTATCCGCAAAAAATCGGATGATACATTTGCCATCAAATTCCGCCGCAGGGGGCAGATGCAAATGCCGATAGATTTCACCGTTACTACACGCAATGGCGAAAAGCAAAACTTCCACATACCTAACACGTGGTTTGTAAAAGAAACAAACGCAACTGTATTGCCTAAATGGTATGGCTGGGGCAAGCTGCACGATGAGTACACTGCTTATGTGCAAGTGCCTAATGGTATTCGCAATGTGCAGATAGATACCAGCTACAGGCTGGCAGATGTGTACATACTGGATAACTATAAAACACGCGGATTGCCATTATCTCCTAAAGCTATTGCGGTAAAACTGGATGGCGGTGTCAGCAGTCCTTGGGACAGAAGGCACAAGCGTATGTATATACGTCCTGATATGTGGTACAATCCTGTTGACGGTATCAAAGCAGGTATTCACTTTGAAGGAGATTATCTATACACTATGCACAAAGTAGATGCTACTATATGGTGGAACACCCACGTATTGCAGCACTACGATTTCAAGTCTACAAAAAGCCAGGGCTGGTACGAAAAATATGTGCCTGTCAATTATACATTCTCGCATACATCACCCATCACACGTTGGATGCCTAAACTGCAATCGCAAATCAACAGCCGTTTCTTAGATGGTATGTGGTATCATCGTGCAGGTGGTAACTATTTAGTAAATAGTCGTAACACGTTATCGCTCTATGCACAAACTATGTGGCGTTCACTTAGCTACGACAGAGATTACCTGATATATCAGAACGAATGGAGCAGTGCGCGTGCTATGCCAAACTCATCGCTCAACGCATCATGGTCGCATAGCTATACATATAAGAGAGGATATGGTAATTACAAATTCAGCTTGCGTGCACCATTCCTGACGGGTAATAATCCTGCTGCATTCAATTACGCATATGCACAACTGGAAGCAGTAAACTACAACAGGCTGGGTAAATTGGAAATTCGCACACGCATCTTTGGCCGCTATGGTACAGGTAGCAATGTGCCTAACGAAAGTGCATTGTGGCTGGCAGGTGCAAACCCCGAAGAGCTGATGGAAAATAAATATACCCGCAGTATTGGTTTCATACCTGATAACTGGAGCAATATTTCTCAGTACGAAACAAACCATTTCCAGATGGGTGGTGGATTGAATCTGCGTGGCTATGCAGGCTATTTTGTTGCAGACCAGCGCAATGGTAATATACTGATTGGCTATAAAGGACGCAGTGGTGCATCTGCAAGTGCAGAGGTAGATTTTGATAATTACATAAAATTCCGTCCGAAGTACTTGCGCGATTATCTGCATCTTGATGCATACCTGTTTGCTGATGCGGGTGCTATAGAACTGAGCAATGCCACACTTTCTCAATACTGGAATACAGCACCTACTACTATGTGGAGCGATATACGTGTAGATGCAGGTCTTGGTTTCGCATTGACGGTTAAGAAGTTTGGATGGTTCAATAAGGCCAATCCGCTTACCCTGCGTTTCGATATGCCTTTGCTACTCAATCGTCCGCCGTATGCTAATCCTGACTACGTACAATTCCGTTATGTGGTTGGTGTAAACAGAACATTCTGATACACAGCAGCTATTCTTATAATAATAAAGCCGCTCAATGAGCGGCTTTATTTATGTAGTGTGTAGTGCAATAATATGCAATCAGTATTTCACTATCTGTTGCGTAAAGCTGGTATTAGTGGTTTGGAATATCAACGTATAGATGCCAGATAATAAAGAACGCAGGTCTAATGTAAGGTTAGCCAATGGTTCCATACTTGTTTCATAACACACACGTCCGTTCATATCTACTACCAGTAGCGAGCATGCTTCTTGTTCTTTGTTTTTGATGTTAATCATCTCTTCGTCAGCGTTGTTGTTTTAAGGGTTTTAAAAAACAAAATCGTCTTACATGATAACAGCATTTCAACCGGTTTGGTTGTGTTTGTTTTGTTCAATATTCGGTATCGATTATTAATCGCTGCAACCGTTTCTTTCACACAAAAAATAAGGTGCCTTATTTTTATAAGGCACCGAAACTATGTAATAATTCAGTATTTGAAAATTAATTTTTCAGCAGATTTTCTAAGTGTTTGTTTATCAATTAATAACCTCTGCCTTCCTTACGTTCCATGTAGTTGATAAAGGCCTTATTGGCTACTTTATTGCCACCCGGCGTAGGGTAGTTGCCAGTAAAATACCAGTCGCCATGGTTCTTAGGGCATGCATCATACAGCCCTTCTATTGATTGGTAAATGATATCCACTTCTGCTGTTACATCATCAGGGCGCAGCATCTTAGCAATCTGTGCGCTTACTTCGTCCGGTGTAAACTGAGCGTATATTTCCTGTACAAAGTTTTGTTCTTTCAACGTACCTGCTTCATCAGCAGCTTTACACTTATTGTAAACTTCATCCAGCAGGTTTCCTTTGCCGTTTTCTTTCAGCAATGCCACCGTAGCTTGGAAGGCAATGAAATCGCCCATGCGGCTCATATCAATACCATAGCAGTCAGGATAACGTATTTGTGGTGCAGAAGAAACAATGATGATGCGTTTTGGTCCTAGCCTGTCCAGCATTTTAATAATGCTTTCGCGCAGGGTAGTACCACGTACTATCGAGTCATCTATTACAACCAGTGTATCTACACCACGCTCTACAGTACCATAGGTAATGTCGTACACGTGTTGCACCATCTCATTGCGGCTGGCATCTTCTGTAATGAAGGTGCGCATCTTCACGTCTTTGATGGCTATCTTCTCTATTCGTACACGGCGGTTGATGAGCTCTTCGGTTTCCTCTGCACTCAGCTTGCCCGATGTGATGCGTTCTACTTTTATTTTGTTCAGGAACTGTTCCAGTCCTTTTATCAAACCATAGAATGCAGTCTCTGCCGTATTCGGTATGAATGATATGATGGTATTCTTCAGCTTGTAGTCTACAGCCTCCAGTACTTTCTCTGCAAGGTTGCGCCCCAGTTGCTTACGTTCTTTATATATTTCTGTATCGCTACCACGGCTGAAGTAGATACGCTCGAAGCTACATGCTTTCAGCTCTTTCTCTGCCAGTATGCGCGGATTGCTGAAGTCGCCGTTTGCTTTTACAATAACAGCATGCCCAGGTTGCAATTCTTTTACCTCTTCCAGTGGTGCATTAAATGCTGTCATGATAGCAGGGCGTTCAGATGCTACTACAACTACTTCATCGTCTTTGTAGAAATATGCCGGGCGTATACCGTTAGCATCACGCAGTACAAAGCTGTCACCGTTACCTACAAGGCCGCTGCATACAAAACCACCGTCAAAATGAGCAGCCGCTTGTTTCAATGCGCCTTCCAGATTCAGGTTCTGTGGGTCAGTATCATCTGCCATACACAGGTAGTAATGCACCATTTCTATCATAGCACCCAAATCGCTCTCGCGGATGGTGCTTGTAGGATGTGCATTCAGCATGTCAAACAATTCATCTGTATTTACCAGATTGAAGTTGCCCGCCATTGCAAGGTTACGTGTCGGGTTGATATCCGGCTTGTGGAACGGGTGGCAGAATTCAATATTGTTCTTGCCTTGTGTACCATAGCGCAGGTGTCCCAAAAGTACCTCGCCCATGAAGCGGAGGTAGCCCTTCAACAGTCCCGGATACTGACGGATCTCTGGGTACATCTTTTCGAGCTCGCTAACCTCTTGTTGTACGTTTTGGAAAATCTGGGAGATGGCTTGTGCGCCGCTTACCCGCAGGCGGTGCATAAACTGGTGTCCCGGTTCTGTATTCAGCTTCACTGTAGCAATACCGGCGCCGTCCTGTCCACGGTTATGTTGTTTTTCCATGAGCAGGTACAGTTTGTTAAGGCCGTAGAAAGCTGTACCGTATTTGCGGTGGTAATATGCCAGTGGCTTCAGCAGGCGGATGTAAGCCAATCCACATTCGTGGCGAATCGCGTCAGACATGAGGCGGCAAAGATACTAAGCTTTGGCAAAGTTTGTATTATATACAGATTGAATTTGCTGATATACTGTCCTTTGTTTGATTTCAGGCTGCTTGAAGTGAATGTTCAGTGCCGTACTGAAAAACAATGCGATACCTATGGTAAGTATGCAGATAGCTGATATTTTCTGCAAATACATGATTCTGCGAAGTGTCAGCTTTCTGCGGATGCCATCGGCAAGAAATACTTTTAATATGTCTATTGATAGTATGAGTCCCAAACAAGTTCCAAACAGTACAAATCTGTATAGAGATGTAGTATTGGCAGTGGCTGTAACAGCCCCCAACCATATTATGATAACACCGGGATTAAATGTGTTTATCAGAAACCCACTGCTGAATATGCGGAAATAGTGTCCGCCACTGATGGTGATGGTTTTTGCACTGGGCCTCACAGGTTTATACTTTCTTATGACCCCTGCCAAGCCAACAATTATCAATACAATAGCACCACCATATGCAATGTATTTCTCATATTCATTCAGCAGTTCCAGCCATTCGGCAGCAACATTGGCTATTGTTACATACAGTATATCGCTCAGCGATACCCCTGCTATAAAAGCAATACCTGCTTTATAGCTATGGTTCAGGCTGTAGCGCAATACTGCAAACAGGGTTGGACCTACCGAGATTGCCATAAATAGCCCAAGCAAAAATCCTTTTATGATAGCATCAATCAAATGCATACTGTAAGATATAAAACTTATGCAGAAGGGTGATTGATTATCGTCATAAAGCAGATATAAAAAATATGCTACTGTGTGGGCCTATTTTACCCATACAGTCATACTGCGTGTATCCGGTCCTGTAGCTTCTATCGATATCCACAAGTGTGGGTGTGGCAATAGTTCAGGTGCTTTCTCCGGCCACTCTAAGAAGGAATAGTTATTTTTTTGCAACACGCAGTCTTCCATACCAGCGTTAATGGCTTCTTCCGTATCGCGCAGGCGGTACCAGTCCATGTGGTATATGGTGCGGTCTGTGCCATCTTTCAGAAAATGGTATTCGTTTATCAGCGCAAATGTGGGGCTGCTTACCGTGTCTTGTACGCCAAGTATATTACAAAGCGCATGGACAAAAGTGGTTTTACCTGCGCCCATCTTGCCACTGAAAGCCCATACATTATATTGATGCGCAGATTGCCACAACTGATTTACAGCATTTTCTATTGTGGCCAAAGAATAGGAAATTTGTAATAACGGAGCCGGTGCCATAGTAGCGCGAAGATACTATCAAATGCCGGTACAAAACATCATGCAGAAAACACATGCAACAGTAGTAGAGGGGATGACCTGTGGAAACTGCGCTTTGACGATATCGAAACTGTTGGAAAAGAAAGGAGCAACCAATATTGCTGCCAATGCCGCATCGGGCGATGTAAGCTTTTCGCTGCCGGAGGCGCAGGATGTGGATGTGATATACGATACTATAGATAGCATGGGTTATCATGTGGTGAGGGAGGGGCAGGATGGAGTTGTTGCAGACGAGCATGCACATCACGATTATTCAACAAGGTATTTATTAATCTGTGCGGCATTTACAATCCCATTGTTGCTGCACATGTTTATCTCCTGGCATTGGTTACACAATCCTTATGTACAGTTGGTATTATCTACACCTGTATATGCAATAGGTATGTGGGTGTTTGGTAAAAGTGCGCTGCGTTCATTGCAGCATCGCCTGCCCAATATGGATGTACTGATAGTGTTGGGCGCATCAGCAGCGTATTTCTATTCTATCATTGGCCTTGTAGCATATACAGACCGTGCGCACGATTATCTGTTTTTTGAAACCGCTGCATCTATCATCACACTGGTAATGTTTGGTAACTGGTTAGAACATCAAACCGTAAAATCTACCACAGTAGCAATAGATGCATTGGTGAAATTACAGCCGCAACATGCGCGCATTATTATGACAGATAGTGTAGGCAAAGAAACCATACTGGATGTAGAAAGCAAGTATGTACGTGCCGGCGATATAGTGATGGTGAACCATGGAGACAGTGTGCCGGTAGATGGTGAAATAATATATGGCGAGGGACAAATAGATGAACACATGATAACTGGTGAAAGTGTCCCCTTGCATAAAGTAATAGGTGATGCGTTAGTGGGTGGTACACTTGTGGTAGATGGTAGTATAAAAGTAAAAGCAACTACAGTTGGTAATAGCTCTGTGCTATCCAACATCATCCGCATGGTGCGCGAGGCACAAGGTACCAAGCCGCAATTGCAAAAACTGGCAGATAAAATCAGTGCCATATTTGTGCCCACAGTTGCAGGCATTGCATTGCTTACAATCATTATCAATTACTTCTTCCTGCATCACAGCTTTGCAGAGGCTATGATGCGTGCTATAGCTGTGATGGTAATATCATGCCCATGTGCTATGGGGCTTGCTACGCCTGCGGCAGTAGCCGTAGGTTTGGGCAGGGCAGCAAGAAATGGTATGCTGATAAAAGGTGGCGATACATTAGAAAGGTTGAAAACCATCAGGCAGATAGTATTCGATAAAACAGGCACACTTACCACAGGCAAGCTACAGGTAGATGAGTTTGTGTTTGATAACAACATCATTAATGACGCCGATTTTAAATCTGTTGTTGCATCCATTGAAAATCATTCTTCGCACCCCATTGCAAAGTCTGTAAGTAACCAATGGAAAAATGAAAAGCAAACCGCTTTTGCAGATGTAAAAGAAGTAAAAGGCAAGGGCATGGAGGCTAGAGATGAACAAGGGAATGTATGGCAACTGGGTTCTGAAAAATGGTTGAATAAAGATGCTGCTAAAGCAGGTTACGATTTATATCTCTGTAAAAACAATCAGTATGCAGGTGCCCTGCGTATTACAGATGCATTGAGAATGGATGCAGGAGCTACTATTAACCAACTGAAGAAAATGGGCTTTAAAACCATATTGCTCAGTGGCGATAAGAAAGAGAAATGTGAACGTTTGGCAAGTCAGTTGGGTATAGATGAGGTTTATGCAGAGCATAGCCCTGAAATGAAGAATGCCAAACTGGATGAGTTGCTCGCAAAAGCCCCAACCGTCATGGTGGGTGATGGTATTAACGATGCGCCGGCACTTGCAAAAGCTACGGTTGGCATATCGCTTAGCGAGTCTACACAAATAGCTATACAGTCTGCAAATGTTATTTTGTCAAACAATCAATTGTCAACATTGCCTAAGGCTATACGTTTGGGTATTTATACAGATCAAACCATCAAACAAAACCTGTTCTGGGCATTTTTATACAATATCATAGCCATACCTGTTGCTGCTATGGGCATGTTGAAGCCAACCTATGGCGCGGGCATTATGGCGTTGAGTGACGTGGTGCTGATAATAAACTCCCTCAGGCTTGGTATTCGCAAGATATCAGATTAGCGTAATTGTCACAAAAAAGACATACAGGTTACATTTTCCTGCATGTCTTTTGCTAACTTAGTTATCTGAAACCCAACTCAAATACGCTAAGTATGAGAAAAATTACATTGGCATTATGCCTTGCCTTATCACTGAATGCCTCTGCAAATTTCCCGATGTGGAGCAAAGTGTCCAACGTGCCTGCATCAGTAAAGCAGGTAGTATTCCCCAATGCATATACTTTGTTGCAATTGCAGGAAAGTCAGCTTAAATCCATATTGAGTAATGATGGTATAACAATAGAATTGCCAACACCAGATGGTAAAACAAGAAGCTTTATAGTGTCTGCAGCGCCCTGCATGGAAGCGGGATTAGCAGCAAAGTTTCCTGAAATAAAAACATACACAGGCATAGCTACAGATAATAAGAGCATTACAGCCAAGTTCGATTTTACTTATACAGGTTTCCACGCACTTGTGTTCGATGGCAGTCATACATACATCATAGACCCATATGGTGCTAATAGTGCAGGAGGCTATTATGTGTGCTACTATCAGCGCGATATGAACCGTAATAATGACGGAGCATTTTGTGGCAATACAAATAGTGCTGACAATGAAATACAAACACACAGCCAAATGAGTATTGGGCGAAGTAAATACCCGCCAATACAAATGAAGGCAAACGGAGCCAACCGTAAATCGTACAGATTGGCAATTGCTTGTACAGGCGAATATTCTGTTGCAGCAGCAGGTGGGGGTTCTCCAACTAAAGCATTATCAATGAGTGCTATCGTAACATCCATCAATAGAGTGAATGGGCTGTATGAAAGAGAGGTGGGGGCTCATATGGATTTGATAAGTAACAACGATGATATCATCTATTTAGATGGTAGTACCGACCCGTATGCAAATGGTAGTGGTAATACCATGATGGGACAAAATCAATCGAATGTCGATGCTGTTATCGGAACGCTCAATTACGACATTGGTCATGTATTCAGTACTGGTGGCGGTGGTGTTGCCCAACTTGGCTCAGTTTGTGACCCACTGCAAAAGGCACAGGGTGTTACAGGTCAGCCTAACCCATTAGGAGCGGCTTTCGATTATGATTTTGTTGCTCACGAAATGGGACACCAGTTTGGGGCCGTGCATACCTTTAATGCAAATACAGGCTCTTGTACATCCAATGGTGTGAGTACAGCAGCATACGAACCTGGTGGGGGAACCACAATTATGGCTTATGCAGGTATTTGTTTAGGTAACAATATTCAAGGGCATAGCGATGCGTATTTTCATGCTAAGAGCCTTGATGAGATAACTGAATTTCTTGCTGTAAATGGTGCTGTTTGTGCAACATCTGCAGGTACAGGAAACAATCCGCCAGTGGTGCCCAATTATCAGCAATCTTACAATGTCCCATATCTCACTCCGTTTGAATTGATTGCTCCGGAGGCTACAGATACAGACCATGACACTCTTACATATTGTTGGGAAGAGTGGGACTTAGGTAGCTTTGGTTCTTCGTTTACCAATACAACATCAAGCGGGCCAATATTCCGTTCAATTAATCCTGATTTTTCAAGAACACGCATATTTCCGCGTTTAGATAGCTTGCGCAGAAATGCAACTAATTATCTAGGTGAGAAACTCCCAGAAGTATCACGTACTCTAAATTTCAAATTAACAGTTAGAGATATCCTAAATGGTAGTGGCGCTTTTTATGTTCACGATGATTTAATAACACTAAATGTTACTAATAAATGTGGGCCTTTCAAAGTGCTCTATCCTAACGGTTACAGTGATTATTTGCAATCGGGGGTGTCATCAACTGTTACTTGGGATGTTGCAAATACAGATGTTTCGCCTGTTAGTTGTAGTAATGTAGATATTCTTTTGTCTGTAGATGATGGTATAACATTCCCTTACACGCTGGCATCAAACACTGCCAATGATGGCTCTGAAACTGTAAACATACCTGCAGGTATTTATGCAGGCGGTTGCAGGATAAAAGTGAAAGGTGTTGGTAATGTGTTCTTTGATATGAGCAATGAAGGCTTCCGTATATTCCCTTGGTCTTCATCATCTGTAAATAATGTAGAAGGCGATAATGCTAAAGTATACCCCGTGCCTGCAAAAGATGTATTGAATATAGAGATGAAGGATAGCGCAAAGTATATAGCAATCATTACCAACGCGCTAGGGCAACAGGTATATACAAGTGAAATACAAAACAAAGTAGTTGTAAATACCATACAGTGGGCAGCAGGTGTTTATTCATTGCAGTTAATCAACATAGAAAACAATGTGGTGCAAAATAGGAAGTTTATAGTGCAATAATATATGCTATTGATTATATGAATAAAGGCTGATGAATTTCATCAGCCTTTATTGTCTTATAGCTCTTCTTTCAGATACCTGCCTGTGTGGCTCTCTTTTATTTTTGCAATGGCTTCAGGTGTGCCTGCACCTACCAACTGACCACCACCGCTACCTCCTTCGGGCCCCATGTCTATTACATAGTCTGCTACTTTTATTACATCCAGATTGTGTTCTATTACCAATACAGTATTGCCTCTTTCTACCAATCTGTTTAGTACGGCCAACAGGTGTTTGATGTCCTCAAAATGCAAACCTGTAGTTGGTTCATCCAGTATGTAAATGGTCTGCCCTGTATCGCGTTTCGATAACTCTGTTGCCAGCTTCACACGTTGGGCTTCACCACCGCTCAGGGTTACGGCGCTTTGTCCCAGTGTTACATAGCCAAGCCCCACATCTTGCAGTGTTTTTATTTTGCGATGCAGGTAGTTCACATTTACAAAAAACTCTACCGCTTCATCCACCGTCATATCCAGTATATCAGCAATAGATTTTCCTTTGTAGCGTATCTCCAGTGTTTCTCTGTTATATCTTCTGCCATTACATTTTTCGCAAGGCACATATACATCGGGCAGGAAGTTCATTTCTATCACACGCATACCTCCACCCTGACACTCCTCGCATCTTCCGCCTTTTACGTTGAAGGAGAAACGCCCTGCGTTATACCCGCGAATCTTAGCTTCAGGTACTTGTGCAAACAACTGGCGCACTTCGTTGAAGAAACCGCAATACGTCGCAGGGTTACTGCGTGGCGTACGTCCTATCGGGCTTTGGTCTATCTCAATTACTTTATCAAAATTTTCTACACCTTCTGCCTTCTTATAGGGCATTGGCATTTGCTTAAAGTTGTGGTAGCAATGCTTGGCAATAACAGGGTAGAGGGTTTCATTTATCAATGTGCTCTTGCCACTTCCCGATACACCACTTACACATACAAACGTGCCAAGTGGTATTTCTATGTTTACATTCTTCAGATTATTTCCGCTGGCGCCTTTTATCACAAATTTTTTGCCATTGCCTTTGCGACGCGCTGCCGGTACCTCTATTTTCAGTTGATGGTTCAGGTAGCCTGCAGTTGTTGTATTGCCTTTCAGTATTTCGGCAGGTGTGCCTTGTGTTACAATACGCCCACCATGTTTACCCGCAGCCGGGCCTATGTCTATCAGATAGTCAGATGCCAGCATGATGTCTTTATCGTGCTCTACCACCAACACGCTATTGCCGCCATCGCGTAGGTTTTTCAGCGCGCTTATCAGTTTGTGGTTGTCGCGTTGGTGCAGGCCTATGCTAGGTTCATCCAGAATATATGTAATACCCGTAAGCTGCGAGCCTATTTGTGTAGCAAGGCGTATGCGTTGGCTTTCTCCACCACTCAGTGTACGTGTTGCACGGTCCAGTGTCAAGTAGTGCAGTCCTACGTCAAGCAAGAAGTGCAGCCTGTCGCGTATTTCTTTCAGTATGTCTTTGGCAATGGTATTTTGTTTCTTGCTCAGTTTCTTTTCTACTGTCTGAAACCATTCGCCAAGCTCTTGCAGAGACATCTGTGTTAACTCGGCAATATTTTTTTCTGCCAGTTTAAACCACAGGCTTTCTTTCTTCAGCCTTGCACCATTACATTCAGGGCAAGTGCTTAGTTCCATATAGCCTTCTGCCCAGTCGCGTATTGCTTCACTACTTGTTTCGTTAAACCAACGAAGGAGCATGTTTACAATACCCTCGTATTGATTCTCCGCTACTTTTTGTGTGTAGCCTTCACTGTCATCATTCTCGTATGTGATGATGCCTTCTTCATTTCCATACAGCAATATGTTCAGTTGTTTGGCAGGTATGTCTTTTACAGGGGTGTTAAGCGGTATTTTATTTTTCTTAGCAAGTATGGTTGCTTGATTAAAAGTCCACGACTCTCTTTCTCCGCCCAGTGGTGTTATAGCTCCGTCATTAATGCTCTTGGTATTGTCAGGTATTACTTCGTTCATGTTTACTTGATACACACTGCCAAGCCCTTTGCACTTAGGGCATGCACCATACGGAGAGTTGAATGAAAAAGTATTAGGTGAAGGCTCTTCGTAAGAAAGCCCCGTCTCTGCACACATCAATTGCTTGCTATATTGTGTTACCGTGTTCTTATCTGCATCCAGCAAAAACATCAGGTCTTTACCTGTCTGCAGGCTTTTCTGTATGCTCTGGCTGAGGCGTGCCATTGCATCAGGTTGTACAATCAGGCGGTCAATAACAAGCTCTATGTCGTGTATCTTATACCTGTCAAGTTGCATGCGCTCTTTCATCTCTACTATTTCACCATCTACACGCACTTTCAGGTAGCCTTGCTTGCGTAGCTGTTCAAACAGTTCGCGATAGTGCCCTTTGCGGCCACGTACTATAGGGGCAAGCAATATGATCTTTTTGCCGTCAAAGTTTTGCTGCACATGCTCTACGATTTCGTCCTCGCTGAATTTTGTCATCTTCTTACCCGTGTTGTAAGAATATGCCTCTGCCACACGGGCATACAACAGGCGCATAAAGTCGTACACCTCTGTAACAGTACCAACGGTAGAGCGTGGGTTCCTGTTTGTTGTCTTTTGTTCTATAGAGATAACAGGTGAGAGACCGCTTACTTTGTCAACATCTGGTCTGTCAAGGTCGCCCATAAATTGGCGTGCGTATGCTGCAAAGCTTTCCATATACCTTCTTTGCCCTTCGGCAAAAATGGTATCGAATGCCAGCGATGATTTACCGCTGCCGCTGATACCTGTAATAACTACCAACTGATTTTTGGGAATGCGTACATCAATGTTTTTGAGATTGTGTACACGTGCACCTAATACTTCTATATGATTACCGGTTGCAACAACCTTGTCTTTCTTAGCCATATCAATACCCCCTCTTGCAAGAGGAGTTGCAAGATAAACAAAGCGGGGCTGAAACAGTTCGCAGAAAAAATTATAGGCTAGTACTTTCTGTCTATGGCATAGTTCACCAAAGATTCCATAGCATCTCTCGCCGGTGTTTGTTGGTATTCCTTCAGCATGGCAAGTGCTTCTTCTTTATACTGGTTCATTTTCTGTGTGGCATACGCTATACCGCCCGATTTGTTGACGATATCTATCACTTCTTCCACTTTCTTACGGTCGGTATTCTGGTTTTTGACGATGTAGATAATTTTACGCTTTGTAGCAGCGTCTGCATTATTAAGGGTATAGATAAGCGGCAATGTCATTTTCTTTTCCTTAATATCTATACCCGTCGGTTTGCCCACATTATCCTGCCCGTAATCGAAAAGGTCGTCTTTTATCTGGAAAGCGATGCCTACTTTTTCGCCGAAAAGCCTGAAATGTTCAGATGCTTTCAAATCGTCTGTAGCAGAATATGCACCTGCAGAGCAGGCAGATGATAGGAGAGATGCTGTTTTTGCCCTGATGATTTCGAAGTATATATCTTCTTTAATGTCAAGCTTTCGAGCCTTTTCCATCTGCAACAGCTCGCCCTCGCTCATTTCCTTTACAGCACGCGATGTTATCTTCAAAATCTCAAAATCATCATTATCAAGGGATAATAATAGGCCTTTTGCCAGTAAATAGTCGCCTACCAGCACTGCAATTTTGTTCTTCCAAAGGGCATTAATTGAAAAAAAACCACGTCTCAGCATGGCATTGTCCACCACATCGTCGTGTACAAGGGTGGCTGTATGCAGTAATTCTATGAGGGAAGCAGCCCTGTAGGTCTTGTCTTTGATGTCTCCAGCTATTTTGGCCGAAAGGAATACAAACATAGGTCGCATCTGCTTGCCTTTACGCTTTATGATAAACCGCATAATCCTGTCCAGTAAAGGGTTAGAGCCCTTTACACTATCAGAAAATTTCTTCTCAAACAAGTCCAATTCCTGCCCTATAACCTGCTTTACTAGCTCCATAACGTGTTAATAACCGGTAAATGTAATGTTAACCTATAGTAAAAAAAGCAAAAATCGTTGATGTAATTGATACTTAAAACTACTTTTACGGTCGATACTCATACGTTGATATTTGAAAAAATATAAGATATTTAGTTGTAATGTTCTTTGTTTTTTTAAATGGTGTAGCGTACCTTTGTCATGTTTTGAGTATTTTAACCAAAATTTGTATAATTAAACAATCTGTTATGGTCAACAAAAAGTACCTATTGCTAGCCAGTGTATGCTCCTTATTGGCAACGCAGCCGGTATTTGCGCAAGAAGGTGTTCAAACCGCAAAATGGTCTGGACGTGATATGACATATCGCGGTCAGAGCTACGATGTTTTGGATACGAATTACGTACCCGGCTTCCGTATGAAACAACATCGCAAATTCTTAAACCATCAATATGCATTCCCTGCACGTCCTCGTAACATGTGGGAAATCGGCTTCGGTGCTGGTTTGTACAATGTATCGGGCGACGTACCAAGCCTGATGGCATGGCAAACTAAAGGCGGCGGCGGTATGGGTTACCACCTGCACGTTCGCAAAGCTTGGGGTTATGTATTCTCTACACGTTTGCAATACATCTATGGTACTGCAAAAGGTATGCAGTGGCAAGAAAGCCGCAACTATCGTTTCAACCCGGCTTGGAAAGATTTCTATCAGGCAGCTATCCTGGATAACCTGAACCAACCAACTGATCCTGTTTTCTACAACTACCGTTTAGAAGCACACCAGTTGAACTTGGATATGATTGCGTCTCTGAACAACATCAAATTCCACAAAGCTAAAACAGGTATTTCTGTTTATGCTTTCGTAGGTCTTGGTGCTTATGCATACAACACACGTGTTGATGCTAGAGATAAATCAGGTCAGGCTTATGACTTCCATCAAATATTGAGGACACAAAGCCCTTCTGACTCTTTCTATCTGGTTAGAAACCAAATTCACGAAAATCACAGAGATATTCAGAAAGCTTTACAAGCTGGTATGGATGGTGAATATGAACAAGATGCAGAAAACGAACGCGATCGTCGTCGTCCTGAAATCTTCAACAACAAAACATTACAATTTGCCCCAAGCGGTGGTATTGGTGTACAAATTCGCCTGAGCCAACGTATTAACCTGTCTATCGAAGATCGCGTTACTATGCCTTGGGATGATGATTTGTTAGATGGTCAGCGTTGGTCTGAGCAAGTATTCGGTTCTCCTGTACAAACAAATCAGAATGACTTTGTTAACTATGTTAACCTTGGTCTGAACTTCAATTTGGGTAACAAACGTAAGAGCATCGAGCCTCTGTACTGGGTTAACCCACTGGATCATGCATACAACGAACTGTCTTACCCTCGTCACATGCAATTGCCTGACCCAATCCTGCCTGACAGCGATGGTGATGGTATCACTGATCAATTCGACAAATGTCCTGGTACTCCTGCAGGTGTTGCTGTTGACAGCCACGGTTGCCCACTGGATACAGATGGTGATGGTGTACCTGATGATCGCGATAAGCAACTGATCACTCCAACAGAATGTCAACCAGTTGACGCTGACGGTGTAGGTAAATGTCCTTGTCCGGAAGGTTGTGGTACAGTTACTTCATCTTGTGGTAGCATCGGTGCCGGTAGCGTAACATTTGATAACAATGCTTCTAAGATTCGCCCTGCAGCTCAGGCTCAACTGGCTACTCTGGCAGCTCAAATGCAAGCTAACCCAACATGTAAAGTTGTTATTACTGGTGCCGGTAACGGTAGCAAAATCCAACAACAACGTTCTTGGGATCGTGTAAACGCTATCATCGAATACATGAGCGAAAAACATGGTATCGATCGTAACAAATTTATCTTCCAATATGGTCAAGCTGGTGATGCAAATGGTGTAATGTACCGTTCTGCAATGCCTGGTGAAGAAGGTCCTACTAACGTAGCACCTCCATTCCCTAACCTGAGGAGAGATTAATAACATAAGACTTCATAACAGAAAAGTCCCCTGATTTCAGGGGACTTTTTTTATGCCTTATTGTTACAGAAAATCCGTAACCGTTTGTAACCATTTACTCTTACAGTACTACTATTATATAAAATATATCTAATTAACTGGTTATTATGTAGCCTATGTCTTTCGGGATTATTATAGGCCACAAAAAAGCCTGCGTAACTATGTGCAGGCTTTTATAAATAAAGAGATATTTTAATGCTTTATTTGAAAGGGTCTGAATACTTAATGTCTGTAGTGAACTTGCTGTCTGTCAGAGTATTCAGGAAGGCTACTATTGCATTCTTTTGTTGTTGTGTCAGGTTAAGAGGCCTTGCCTCTCCTGTTGCAGGGTCTTTCAATCTATTGTCCAGATTAGGATGGTTTTTGATACCTGTACTATAATGCTCCAAAACCTGTTCTATAGTCTGAAATCTGCCGTCGTGCATATAAGGTGCAGTCAGTATTACATTCCTGAGTGATGGAGATTTGAACTTGCCATTATCAATAGCGCGTCCGGTTATTTTGCCTACGCCATTGTCTGTGTACACAAGGTCAAGGCCGTTGTTGCGTGCTACTGGCATGGTTTGGAGCTCTGTATTATGGCAAGGGCCTGCGCAGTTGGCTGTAAATACTCTAAGCCCCTGATTTTCCTGTTGAGAGAAGCCCGGTAGGTCTTCATTTGGAGCAGGTGGGTGCCCCAATGCAGTAAGTGCATCATCGTATTTCGACTGATATGATACCATAGCCCTTATAAACTGTGCCAGAGCCTTAGAGATTCGGTCTCTTGTTATGTTCTCATCACCAAAAGCCTTTTTGAATAATACTTTGTAATAGTCTTTACTACTGAGCTTTTTCTCGAGGCTGTCCAGTGTCATACCCATTTCTACAGCGTGTTGTATTGGCATCAGCGTCTGGTCTTCTAATGTCACAGCTCTCTCATCCCAAAAGAACTTTCCGTTTGCATAGTAGCGTGCATTGGCAAGGCTCATGCTGTTTCTGTCCGTAAGTCCGCCCAGAAAACCCTTGCTGAACTGTGAAGGGTCTGTAAAACTGTTAGCCTGTTTGTGGCAAGATGCGCAAGCAATTGTATTGTTTATTGATAATGCTTTATCGTAAAATAACACCCTGCCTAGTGTTGCGCCATCGTTAGTAGTAGGATTAGTATTTACAGGTGTATTATCTGTAGATGCAACGGGAGGTGCCAGAAAATGTGCAGGTAGGTTGAAGGCTGTGTAGTTGAATGCAGATTCCGGTAGGTTAAGTGTTGCGCTTATTATTTCATAGTCTGTTTTAGAAAAGCCTGTATCGTCAGTAGCAGTGGCATAATCAGTACCTTTTTTGCATGCCTGCAATAGGCATGTGGCTGCAAGTGTCGCAGCAATAAATCCGGGAGTACGCATAGGCATATGTTTGATGTATGACTGTTTAGACGTCAATTAGTTTAACATCCTTCGGATATCAAACTACAAAATCTTACGCATCACATAGTCGTTCATCTGGTATCCGTTGCCAATGTCTATATCCTCACTGTAGGCTATTCCAAAGCCCATTTTTTCGTAGAAACCCAATGCGGGATTGTGCCTGTTTACATTCAGTTCCAGTATGTTCTTGCCGGCATCTTTTACTTTTCCTTCAACTGCTAGTATCAACAGTTTGCCATATCCTTTACCTTTTGTTGTTGTAAGGCAGTATAGTTTGTGCAGTTTATATACTGCAGCATTCTCTTCTCTGGGCGAATAGGCTGCAAAGCCTGTAGGTATGTCGTCTGCATATAATAGCAGATAGCTTTGTGTACCTGATGCAATTTGTTGGCTGATGGTCTGTAGGTCGTACATTTTTGCCAACATATAGTTTATTTGTTCTTCAGCCAGTATAGGTTCATAGGTTGGCCACCATACGGCTTCTGCCAGTTGTTGTATGCACAATGCGTCCTCTGTAATAGCTTCTCTTATAGTTATCATCGTTTCCATCCCAGAGATATAATTATCCCGTTTGTAAATTATGCAGGAAAAGTGTTTTTATGGATTGTTTTTTTGCAGATTGCTTATTATTTTCACAGTCATGAAAAAGTTGATAGTTTTCGCGGGCGTATTATTTGCCCTTACAGCAATATTGGAATCATGCGGACCTTCACACAAAATACCTCGTCCACAGGTGCATCCACGCAGGCCTAGAAACCTGACAATGGTTATGCCTATACATGCACAGGACGCACCTGTACAAACTATAGGTTAATCATTATTCCAAATTGCAAATATATTCCCGGCTTGTCCGGGCTTTTTGCTTTATACGCGTTATACTTTTTTGTTTGGCAACTTTATAAAACAACGCAGCCCCGGCATACTTGCCGGGGCTGCTCACTAAAAACCCACCATTACTATAAAACCAACCTATGCTTATGATTTTTGTTGAGCAAACTCAACTTTAATATCCATATTTACTTCATCACCAACTACAGCACCACCAGCTTCAGTTACAGCACCCCATTTCAGACCAAAGTCTTTACGGTTGATTTTGCCAGAAGCTTTGAAACCTGCTTTTACATTACCCCAAGGATCTTTCACAGTACCACCATAAGTAACTGCGAATTTCACTTTCTTAGTTACATCGCGGATTGTAAGGTTACCTTCCAATGCATATTGGTTGCCTTTTACTTTTTTGAATGAAGTGCTTGCAAACTTCATTGTAGGGTATTTTTCTGCGTTGAAGAAGTCATCGCTCTTCAGGTGGCCATCGCGTTTTTCATCGTCTGTATTGATGCTGTTTACATCTACGGAAAAATTGATAGCAGCATTGTTGAAATCTGCACTCGGAGCGTTTACCGAACCATCAAATACTTTGAAAGTACCTTCTGTTTCAGATATTACCAGGTGAGAAACGCTGAATTTAACGCCGGAGTGGCTACGATCCAGGTTCCATTTTGTAGGTGTTGCAGCAGCAGCTACAGTTTTTGATTGAGCCATCATTACAACAGGTGCAAAGGCCATAGCTGTAAGTACCAGTAATTTTTTCATAAATCTGTCTTTTTCGTTTATTAGTTCTTTAATGTTTGCACAACAAATGTACGTACATGTAATTATGTTTTCCAAATTAGTTTCCTTTATACGGGTATGGTTTAGGGAAATATTAACGATATTGCTTAGCTATGAAAGAAGTTGGAATGCCTGATACCATTGTATTAGAAACAGAAAGGCTACTACTGAAAGAACTGACTCCGGAGCTGTATGATTATATATTTGCCAATTGGGCAGATGCAGATATCATGGCTTATCTGGGTAACCCCACTGATGCAGACTTTGAACTTGAGAAACAGAAATACATCAAAGGTCTCACATCGTTCTACCTTAGTTTTAAAAGTTTTATAATGGTAGAAAAATCCACTAATCGCATAATAGGCCGTATTGGGTACCATACATGGAAAGCTGTATATGAAAGAGCAGAGATAGGTTATGGTCTGTATTATGAAGATGCCAAACAAAAAGGCTATATGAAAGAGGCTATTAAGGCCGTGTTGGTATACGGTTTTGAAAATATGAAGCTTAATAGAGTTGAGGCGTTTGCTAGTCCATTAAATACACCGTCCATCAAACTGATAGAGAGGTACGGATTTCAACATGAAGGATTGCTTAGACAGCATTACGGGCGTAATGGTGTTCGCGAAGATTCTGCTGTTTACGGGCTGCTGCGTTCGGAATATGAATCTCTTAAACATAGCTGGTAGATATTTAGAAATTAGGGATAAAAAGCGTAGGTTTGCAGCACATTTTTTTACAGTAAAGCATATTATTCTAATATGAATTTTCAACTTACAGAAGAACAATTAGCAGTACAGGCAGCAGCACGCGATTTCGCAAAAAATGAACTGTTGCCGGGTGTTATTGAACGCGACGAACACCAAAAGTTTCCTGCAGAACAAGTAAAGAAACTGGGTGAACTCGGTTTTCTGGGTATGATGGTAGATCCTAAATACGGTGGTTCTGGTATGGATACAGTATCGTATGTACTGGCTATGGAAGAAATCTCTAAAATAGATGCTTCTACTTCTGTTTGTATGAGTGTAAACAACTCGCTTGTTTGCTGGGGTCTTGAAACCTACGGTAACGAAGAGCAAAAGCAAAAATACCTGACAGAAATGGCAAGTGGCCAGAAGATAGGCGCGTTCTTGCTGAGCGAACCTGAAGCGGGTTCTGATGCTACATCTCAGCGTACTACTGCTGAAGATATGGGCGACTACTACCTACTGAACGGTACTAAAAACTGGATTACAAACGGTAGCACAGCGTCTTACTATCTGGTAATTGCACAAACATATCCTGATAAAAAACACAAAGGCATCAATGCACTAATAGTGCACAAAGATTGGCCTGGTGTAACGGTGGGTGCTAAAGAAAACAAACTGGGTATTCGTGGTAGCGATACACACAGCATCATGTTTCAGGATGTGAAAGTGCCTAAAGCAAACCGTATAGGTGATGATGGCTTTGGTTTCACATTCGCTATGAAGGTACTGGCAGGTGGCCGTATAGGTATTGCTGCACAGGCATTGGGTATAGCAAGTGGCGCGTATGAGCTGGCGCTGAAATATTCTAAAGAGCGTAAAGCATTCGGTACAGAAATATCTAACCACCAATCTATTGCCTTCAAACTGGCAGACATGGCTACAGCTATTGAAGGTGCAAGGCTAATGGTGCTGAAATCTGCATGGACTAAAGACGAAGGTAAAGACTACACACTGTCTGCATCTATGGCAAAACTCTATGCATCTGAAATAGCACAGTGGGTAACCAACGAAGCAGTACAGATACACGGCGGTTATGGCTATGTAAAAGAATTCCACGTAGAGCGCCTGATGCGCGATGCGAAGATTACGCAGATATACGAAGGTACCAGTGAGGTACAGAAAATTGTTATCAGCCGTACGGTACTGAAAGATTAGTATTCAGTCAATAAATAAATTTTCAACAGAGCCACTTTAGCGGCTCTGTTTTTTTGTATATTCATAGTATGAAAAAACTACTTATAACCTCGTTCCTTGCGATTGCTTCTTTAGTAAGTATTGCAGAATCAAAGAAGAAAGATGCAGTTATTGTCAGCACTGCTATAAATTGTATAATTGAAAAAGATAAGCTGCTGGCGGACCCTAATCTGCACCTCACTGAAGCGTATAAAGATTACAAGATAAAGAGCTACGCACTTACGTATGTTCCGAAACTGGGAGATAAAGAGCACGGGCCGTACTATGAACAAGGTAGTTCTTTTGCTACGGAAGAGTTGGCTGTATTGTTTACCAATCTGAATTCAGGCGACAGACTGTATTTTGAAGATGTAATATTAGAAGCCCCCAATGGAAAAATCATAAAAGTAAATACAGCCGCTAAGATCAAATAGCTGGTACCACAATAAGAAGAGCCTGTACTGATGTACAGGCTCTTCTTATTTACAGATATATTGCTTTAATAGTGCAACAGTTTGGTTGTTGCTGTAGTGTTAGCAAATGAACATTTTATGATATAAACACCCTTTGTAAGATTGCTGAGGTCTGCATGAATGATAGTTTCATTAGCCGCAGGTACAATGGTATGTACAACCTGCCCAAGATTGTTGATGATATCTATGCGCTTTGCAACTACATCGTTACAATTGATAGTACAAGCACCAGTTGCAGGGTTTGGATAAACAGCTACTTCATTATTGGCAACTACATTGCCTATAGAAGATGACCACCAATATATCAGGCCGGGGTCGCTTGTCAGTTGGTCGCGGAAACCTCCGCCTGCAAGCTCTACATTGACGCGTGCAGCCTGCCCTTTAGAGAACATGGTACGGCAAGTATCTGCGCTGTAGTCCATGTGGTTCATATACATAACACCTGGGAATGTTTTGCTACAGGTATCCAGCAATGGGAATGTTGGACAAATGCTTTGTGTAGGGGCGCTTTCAAGTGGTGTGTCGCTTACACCGTCATCATCTGTACATGTTTTATTATCCATCGTACTCATGCCGAATGGGTGAAACAAGTTGAAGTAGTGTCCCATTTCGTGTACCAGTGTACGACCTGCTACTGCTGCATCCAACGGAAAGTATTGACTACTGCTGGTACGCTTACCAAATGCCATATAAGATATTACAATGCCTTGTTCATTCCACGGAAACTGTATAGTGCCACCATAGATAGCATAGGGGGGAGGTGTACCTACGCCGCCTACGCCCATAGGGGTAATATCTGTTATCCATACGTTGATGTATTTCTTCGTATCCCATGCATCAGCGCCGTCCGAAGATGTAAACTTAGCATCGCTGCAATACATACCGGTTCCTTTTGTTCCGCTTTGTATGTCAAATGCGGTTTTTGTAGTAGTAATAATTTCATAACCGGGGCTGTAACTACCATCAGGTGCTTTATGCGCCAGCGAGAACTTGATACCCATATTGCCATACAGCGGTTTGAATGCAGCCGGTATCAACACACTATCTGCATTGGCAGCATTAAAGTCTTTGTTCAGTACCTCTATTTGTGATTGTATGCGTTCTGCAATACCAGTAGTACCGCCTAGTTGGTTTATTTTACTTTGTGTAAGGACAATGTGAAATACTACAGGCACTTCTTTTACAGCAGTAGTTTTATTGGCCGCGTTTGCCTGCTTATATGCCTCAGCTTTTTGTTCTATCTGCTTGTTCAGTTCATATAAATCTGCTCTGAAGTTCGGGTTTGTTTGCTCGCATTTTTTCATCAATACATCCCACCCGTCTATTATAGTATTGGGGGCAGTACTTTGTGCCATCACTGTACCAAAGGTGCAGATGCCCAGCAGGGCAGTGGTTATTTGCTTGTACATTTCAGTTACCTCTTTGTTTTTATCAAAGGTAGACTGGTGTGCAGCAGCGTAGATGTAATGAAAGTTAATGAGTGTTAATTAGTGTGAATGCTATTCCTGCACCAGCTTGAAGCCATGCCCGCGTACATTGATGATAGACAGCGAAGCATCTGCTGCAAGATGCTTGCGTAGCTTGGCTATATATACATCCATATTGCGCCCGTTAAAGAAATTATCATCGCCCCATATTTTAATGAGGGTTTGCCTGCGTTCCATCAACTTGTTTTTGTGTATCACCAATTCTTGCAACAGCAGTGTTTCTTTGTTGGATAATTTTATTTTCTCATTACCCATACTCAATAGCTGAGCCTGTGGCAGGAACGTGTACTTACCAATCGTGTATTCGTCTGCAATGTCTTCTGTACTAAAGGTGGTTTTTATGCGTCTTAATAGTTCATTGATACGTAGGTATAGTTCTTCGAGGCTGAAGGGTTTGCGCAGGTAGTCGTTGCCCCCCGATTCATATCCTTTCAGTACATCGGAAGTTTGTGAACGTGCTGTAAGGAATAGAATGGGTATATCTGCATTGATAGCACGTATTTGTTTGGCAAGTGTAAAGCCATCTATGCCCGGCATCATTACATCCAGTATACAAATATCGGGTTGCTCTTTTTTGTAGGCTTGCAGTGCATCGCTACCATTCTTGGCCCACTGCACGGTAAAGCCTTTGCTTTCCATCGCTTCTTTTACAAGCTTGCCAAGTACTGCCTCGTCTTCTGCCAATAGAATATTTGTTGCCATTATCAAGTGGTTTGAGGAAGACTGATGATAAATGTGCTGCCAACACCTTGCTGGCTATTGGCCATAATACTGCCATTGTGCAATGTTATAATAGCTTTTACATAACTAAGCCCCAGACCGTATCCTTTTACCTCGTGCAGGTCTCCGGCAGGTACGCGAAAGAATTTGTCGAATATCTTATCGGTATATTCCGATGGTATGCCTTTCCCATTGTCAGTAACAAGTATCATCACATCATCTCCTTGCCTGCTTATTTGTATGTCTATTTGCGGCGTGGTTTTGTCGTTGTACTTAATGGCATTGTCTATCAGATTGATGATGACATTGGCAAGGTGGAAGCAGTCTGCTTTTACAGTAAGGTCGGCAGGAGATACTTCAAGATGAATCTTCGCATTATTTTGTTCAAGCAGAGGTTTCTGGTTATTGATGATGTCTTGCACAAATGCTTGCAGTGGTATTTGCGATGCAGACATCGTTATTTCATTCTTCTCAAAAGCTGCCATGCTCAGCACTTTTTCAACAAGACTGTTCAAACGCTTAAGCTCGTTTTGTGCTATTTGTATGTATTCTTCTTTTTTGTCTTGTGGTATATTGCTATTGCTGAGTAATTCAAGTGCAACAGATGCACCGCTGATAGGTGTCTTCAGCTCGTGCGTCATGTTGTTGATGAAATCGTTTCGTATCTCTGCCATTTTCTTTTGCCTGAAGAAAGTGCGCAATACATATATGTAAGAGTATACAAACAATGGGATGAAGATGACAGACAGAACTATCAACCACAACATCTTTTTAAGAATGTAAATGTTGATGTCGCTGAACCCCATTACAATAGTTTGTGAAGGTTGCTTTGTGAAGGCAATGGTTTGTTCTTTCTCCGGATATACTTTGAATAATTTATTGAATGAAGTAGTATCAGTAGTACAATCTTTAATGCTACTGTTTTCTGCCAATGCCAGTTCAAAAAGAATATCAATACCACGTTTCTTAAACCCTGTTACCAGATTCTTTTTATGTTGTAGCAGATTTTCTTTAGGTATGCGCGGGGTTAGGTTGCTGAACTCAAGCATCAGCTTCGCAGTATCTAGCATGCGTTGTATTTCGGCTGCAGTGTCGATGTGTACATCATTTGCAGGAAGCTGATTTTTTGATAGTGTTTTTAATTGTTTTTCAAGATTGGCTTTGTCGCCTGTCAGCATACTTTCACGCACACTTTCAGTAAGCGCTTTGCTCACAGTGTCGGGTTGGTCCATTACTACTATGCTCATGCTACCGGCAACAACAGATTCCATCAGCGCATTGCGCGTATCTGTGATGAAGTGTTGCTTTTGTTCGTTAAAAAGGGAAACTAGCCAGAAGAGCTGCAACCCTATTATTAGCGCAACAGATGCACTGGCAGTGCCAACCAGTATGCGTAGCCTCTTTTGCATAACGACTGTAAAGATATTTTATGCATGCACAATATATATAGCTGTTAACATTAGTTAACAGTATTGTAAATGGTCAGTAATTGATTACAGAATTGTTATTCTGTTGATTACAGTTTTATTCTGAAGGATTATTTTAAGAATATAACATCCGGGTTGAAGTCCGGTAAGATTAATAGTGTTGGTAGGCTGTTTAATAGTAATAGCTTGTATAAGCTTCCCTAAATTATCATAGATGATGACAAGTGTTTTTTGCGATAGTGTGAATGGTAAATAAAACTCGCCTTTTGATGGATTGGGATATGCCTGTGGGTGATAAAGAGAATTAGGTGAAATTTCGCCTTTATTTGAAGTCAGAAGAAGTTGCCGATATTTTTTACCGAAGAACAGCATACGAGATACTTGCTCTGCTGTAAATCTATTTCGTTGGCAGTTAGTATAATTCATAAAATTATACAGTATGCCATCGTATGGGTTATTGGTACATTTATTAATTATTGCATTACAATCTGGATACCTCTTATCAGGTTCTGTATCGCAAACTTTATCACCGTCTGTATGACAGTCTTTATTCTGCGGACAATTTCTACCATTGTCATCTCCTTCAAACGTATGGTATAAACCCAAAGCATGTCCAAGTTCATGTATTAGTGTAGGTTGCCCAGCTTTTACTCTGCTTGCAATCAATACGGTACCGTCAAGGTTTTCGTTAGTTGACCAAGGAAAATATGCATAACCTGCTGCTGTTTGAGTATCATTAATATAAATGCTTGTTTTATGTACTACCCATACATTGTAATACAAAGATGCTGGCCATCGACTAGCTGATTTGATAAATAGTTCATTATTATCAGTAATGCCATTTAAGTTGTAATCACTATACCCATCTATATTCATTCTCAATATCCCAGTTGTCGGTTCATCATAAGTGTCTCGCGATGCAAATACAAACCGAAAAGGGGTTTTAACTCCTCCCTGCTCAGTATTTGGGTATTCAGCCCATTCTCCTGCAAATACACTATTTACATATTTGAGCAAATTGACTAACTGCGTATCAGAGGGGTTGTTGGCATGACCTATGGGTTCACCTCTATGCATAATGTGAAACACAACAGGTATCTCGTATGTGGAATCTTTATCATCGATAACTAGTTTATTATATGCAGATTGATGGGTATAATTACTCCAGCTATTATTTGCATTATTTGTTTGTTCTCTTAAATATGGATTGTTTTCTAACAAGTTGTTGTAGATAACATCTGTAGCGCACTTGTCTTGCGCATATGAAAGTTGATATATTGATAGCAATATTATTAAAAGCCATTTCATCTTGTTATAGGATTTTGGATAATAAAAATAAGTATTCCCATACGCAGAAGTGTATAGTAAATGTCATTTAGTCTGTTGATAATAATGGGATAATATCAAATATTTTAAATATTGTCGGTATTTAGCTGTATCTTTGCGGCTTCTTATATAAAAAGTTCTTTATTAGATGATTTCATTTTCGAGCCTCTCGCTAAGAGAGGAATTGACTCGTGCCGTATCGGACATGGGCTTTGAGACGCCGACTCCTATTCAACAAAAAGTTATCCCTCAACTTCTATCTCAACCTTCTGATATTATCGCTCTTGCGCAAACCGGAACAGGTAAAACTGCCGCTTTCGGACTGCCGTTACTGCACCACACAGACGTTGCACAGAAACATGTGCAAACCCTTGTATTGAGCCCTACACGCGAATTGTGTATGCAAATACAAGAGGAATTTAAAAAATACGGGTACTACATGCGTGGCCTTAAAACCACTGCTGTGTACGGAGGTGTGCCTATAGGTGGCCAGATTCGTGAGGTAAAAGCAAATCCTCAGATAATTGTGGCTACACCGGGCAGGCTGATAGACTTGCTGGAACGTAAAGCAATATCGCTGGAGCAAGTACAGTACGTAGTACTGGACGAAGCCGACGAAATGCTGAACATGGGTTTCCGCGAGGATATTGAGTTTATCCTGAAAAACACGCCTGCACGCCAATACACATGGTTGTTCTCTGCAACGATGAACAATGATGTGCGCAATATTGCCAAGCGCTTTATGAGCAAATGGCAGGAGTTTGCTGTTGCAAAAGAAAACGTAACCAATGAAAATATTGACCACCAATACTATGTAACCAGCCACCACAACAGGTTTGAAACCCTGCGCCGTTTGTTGGATTTCACGCCCGGTATTTATGGTATCATATTTACACGTACCAAACAAGACTGTCAGGACATATCTGAAAAGCTGATGAAGATGGGCTACCACGTAAGCCCGCTGCACGGTGATATGGACCAAAAGATGCGTAGTAAGGTGATGGAGCGTTTCAAAAACAAAACATTGCAGTGCATTGTAGCTACAGACGTAGCGGCACGCGGTATTGACGTAAACGACATCAGTCACGTTATTAACTACGAATTGCCGGATGATCCTGAAGTGTACACACACCGCAGTGGCCGTACGGCACGTGCCGGTAAGTCGGGTATCTGTATGTCTATCGTATCTCCAAAAGAGATTTCAAACATCCGCCAGGTAGAGCGTATATCTAAAACACGCTTCCACAAGAGCGATATTCCTGATGGTGCAGAGATAGTACGTAAAAAACTGTTCTACTATCTGGAGCAAATTGAAAAAGCACAGCCTGAGGCAGATTTTGCTAAAATCTACCAATCTACTATCCACGAGAAGTTTGAGGATATGGACAAGGATGAGCTGATACGCCGACTGGTATGGTTGCAACTGAAAGAAACGATTGAAACATATAACGAAGCTGAAGACCTGAACGCGGGTTATGAGCAGAAAGAACGCAGCCGCGGCAACCGCAGCAGTGTACGCCTGTTCATCAATATTGGTATGAAGGACGGCATCAGCGGGCCTGAAAAACTATTACAGTTCATTACGGACAGTACAGATATGGAATCGAATACGATAGACCGTATAACAGTTCGCGATCTGAGTAGCTTCTTTAATGTAAGTGGTTCGGCTGCAGAGTTCATTGTTCAGACATTATCTGCTAAGAAATACAAAGGCCGTAAGATAAGGATAGAAGAAGCTGAACAACGTGACCGCGAACGTGGTGGATTTCCTGCAAATCGTTCATTTTCAAGGAGTAACGAAGGGCATGGATACCGCAGTGGCAAGCCTAGTTCACATAAGTTTAACAGGAGAAATAGCGATAAATAATAATATGTTCTTGCATAGGCGGGTAGAATTGCCTATATTTGCATAAATTTTTAATGTGTATGAGGCGGTTGTTACTATTTACATTTTTAACGTTCACCTTGCCGGGGCTTAAAGCTCAGGACGCTCAGAAGAAAATCTCTGAGAGTGAGAAAGGTGTGGCAAGTTATTATCACGATAAGTTTGAAGGTCGTAAAACGACTACAGGTGATGTGTTTGATAATGATAAGTTCACTGCTGCCAGCAACAAAATAAAACTGGGTTCTTACGTAAAGGTTACGAATGTTTCGAATGGAGAAGTAGTGTATGTAAAAATTAACGACCGTATGGCTGCAGGCAACAAACGCTTGATAGACCTTGCAAGCATTGCAGCTAAAAAGCTCGACTTCCACAAAAAAGGTATTACGAAAGTAACAGTTGATGTGGTAAGTGAGGAAGAAGGTAAAACAGGCATACTGGCTCAGAAAGTGATAGATATGCAACTGCACAAAAACGAACTATAAAACTTTTGGCTCTAAAGCCTTGAGATATATAGATAAAATTAAAGCCCCGATATTATCGGGGCTTCTTTATTTCAGTTATGCTGTTTTTTCTATTCTATGAGGAAACGTTGTCGACCTATCACAGCTTTGTTTGCGGTAATATCAATGATATAAGTTCCAACAGGAAGTCCCATTGCTCTTACGTACGTAACACCGTTGGCGTTCAGTTTCTGTTCATTTTGCCATACTGTACGTCCGCTCCTATCTAATATACGGATAGTAGCCAGTGTGTTTGCATACATAGCAATATTTGTCTTCACTTCAAATATACCGTTGTTAGGGTTAGGGTATATTGAAAGATTTTTATTTGAGTATGGGATGATGCTAACTACAGTAGTCGTATCTGTTGTGTCAGTCGTATCTACAGGTATAGCATAGACCTGTAGTTTACTTTTCCATAAGCCGCGACCATAGGTAGAAGCCCATATCTCTTTGCTTTTGTAGTTAATACCAAGGTCTGTTACTTCTATACTAGGCATTGCATTACCATTGTTGAATACTTCCCATTTGTTTGTTGTAGTATCCCAGTGATAAACACCGATATCTGTACCAAGATATTTGAAGCCAGTAGCAGAATCTATTTCCATACAATGTACTGGTACATTTGGTAGGCCCGTGTTATAAGATGTCCATACACCAGCATCATATTGTGCTACCAGTGGGCTGCCATAGCTGCTGAAGGTAAGCCAGAAACGGTCTTTCTTCTTAGGATCTACCTTGATATCAGATGGTCTTGATTGGTATGGAGCTACAATGGTATTAAACGTAGTTGGTGTACTTGCACTGTAAGCATATGTGTAATATACTTTCGTTGTATCGCTGCCGGAATATGCAGTGATAGCATACAGAGTTTTATTGTCTGCGGCAGTCATTGCAAGCTTATGTACATCGCGCGATGCATTCAATGCGCTGCCTGAGATAGATATCCAACTGTCGCCACGGTCTGCTGATGCATACACATGCCTGTAGCCTGCAATTACCTCTGCAGGATTGTGAGGATTGACAACAAAAGGAGTTATCCAAGCGCCATTTGTAGGTTTGCCAACGATGTTGTTAGATATTTGATCATCTCCCCATGTAGGTGAATGGCGATCAATATTCCCGTATTGTGTAGATGTATAGTAAGTAGTGCTGTCAGTAAAGTCTATCTGGCAATCCATACCATCACCACCATTTTCATCTACCCATGCAGTATTGCGCAATCCTTTGGTGCCGTTATCTTGTGCGCCGGCAAGTTGAAAGTTTCTGTCAGGGCTGACAGCGTTGCGGTAAAACTGTGTGATACCCATACCGTTTGTCATATCCGTCCAAATAGTGCTGGATGTGTTATCTGTACGATATATGCCCCCGTCATTACCTTCCAATAACCTTCCTAACACCGAAGGATGGAAGCCTAAGAAGTGTTTGTCTGCATGTACAGTTGCAACGCCTGGTAATTGAGACCACCATTGCGTAGCTATAGACCAGCTAGAGCCACCATTAGTTGAACGCCATGTATTAACACCACCAACAAATACTTCATTAGCATTGTTAGGATTGATAGCTATACATAAGTCATACCAACCCTGTCCGCCGCAGCCGTTGCCGCTCATAGCATTAACAAGTATGTTGCCTGTACAACCACCACCTGTAGCAGCATAAATAGAGGTAAATGTTTTACCGGTATCTGTTGAGTTATATATACCTGCAAGGCCGTTTGATGTATTGCTTACTACCAATTTTACAATAGCAATATTAGCAGGAGTAACGGCAATAGCTATACGCCCAAGACCTGAAAAAGTAGAAGACAGGTTTGTCCAGTTTTTACCACCGTTAGAAGAGCGGTAGTAAAGTGCGGTACCAACAGCATACATAATGTTGGAGTCTGTAGGATGATAAACAATGTCTTTGAAGTGACCTGTTTGTACGCGACTAAAACTAGTGCCAGCATTAGTAGATTGATATATGCCATCGCTTGTGGCTACTGTCAAGACATTAGGGTTTTGTTTATTAATAACCAAAGCGTTTGTCAGCCTGCTTTGCGTTACAGCCCATTTAAGACCTGTAGTATCCCACGTAACACCGCCGGTTACGGACTTCATGACACCGATGCTGTATGTATCACTGGCATCTCTGTCGCCGGTACACATGTATATAATATTCGGATTGTTTGGGTGAATGTCTATATCAGAAACACCCAACACCGGCAACATGTGCGACATTGATGTCCAACTTGTGCCATTATTAGTTGTTTTCCATGCACCACCACCTGCGCTTGCTACCCAAAGCTGGTTAGGATCAGTAGGGTGAAAAGCAATAGAATTGATACGACCTATACCTGCATATCCTCCCGTACTTGTAGTTGGACCCTGAAAACTCCAGTTAGCAGAAGTCGTTGCTGCAGCTGTAGTTTTATAGGCAATGTTACCATAGAATTTTTTCCATTCTTCATAGTTTTTTGCAGAAGGTACAATGTATCCATTTTGATCTGTGTGGGACTCTGCATGCCATTTCCAACGATAGAAATGATAGTCTTTGTTTTCCTTAACAGGTTCTCCTTTTGCACGTTGCTCCTGTACAGAAGCAGCTTTTTGCGCTTCATGCGCGTTAATGATGTCTTGTAGTTTGGTTTGTTCTACATTTACATTTTCAAGCCAAGGTTGCGCATTTGTTACATTGACTGTAACTATGCCAAGCCCCAGTAGCAGTAATGATTTTCTTATCATTTATAACTAAATTTTAACTACTTATGTCCTTAATAGCCTACTAAAATACATCATTTTAGCTTTAATATCAGCTTTGTGGAAGATAAACGTTCAATTAAAGTCTCAATTTCAGACAATGCTTGGCAGGCTAGGTTGGCATCTCGTTTTCTGAAATCGGATAATGCAGCCATTGTGTTTGGATCTAATATCTACCTTTGGGGGTCGTCTAAGCAAGCTTTTCTTGACAACCGAAGGTGGCTACTACACGAATTGCAGCATGTATTGCAATATCAAAGAGAAGGTTTTACAGGATTTATATTCAAGTATTTTATCAATCATATAAGATACGGGTATTACAATAACCCGTACGAGGTGGAGGCAAGGGACGCCGAGCAAAACGAAGAATTGCTCAAACAGTTTGTTTTGCCCTGATTTACTGCTTTTAACTTTAAAGTTTAGCTATTATATTTGCATTCAAATTATCAGAAGCAATGCCTCAGAAAATAAAACCAACAGGCCGTCAGAAATCAATATTCTTCCTGCATTTCGCTGTATTTGCAGTTGCATCTGCTATCATGCTGCTTACTTATGATAAAGGTGCTACAACCTGGGTATACCCTTGGCCGGCATGGATAGTTGCTGCTTGGGGTCTTTCACTGATAGGGCACGGCTGCGCTGTATATACCAGCTACGAAGATCCCGGACATGCAGACTATACGCGTCAGGAAAAGAACGGTTAAGAAATCTTTATACTAACTATATTATTGAGGCACCTCTTGCAATGCGGCAGGAGGTGCTTTATTTTTAATGTATTGAAACTGATATATGGATACCCCAAGATATAAGGAGTTACAAAAGGAATACGATATACTCAAGGACGAACGCGCAAAGATTGATGTTTATGTGCAGATGGCTGTAGAAGTTAGGAATTTTGATGTAGAACAGGCAATGGATATGGCCAATGAAATCATCAATCGTGCAGATGCTATCGGCTACAGGCTTGGTAAAGGCCGTGGTATGAACCTGAAAGGCTGGTGTTATTGGCAGCAGGGCGAGTATGATGATGGGGTGGATATACTACAGGATGCGCTGAAGATATCGCGCGATATCAACAACAAGCCATTGCAGGCGCGTGTGCTGAATAACCTTGGTTATATTTATCGCGACCGTGGTGATCTTGCAGATGCACTTAACCACTTTGAAGGTGCATTGAAAATAAATGAAAAGCTTGGCGATGAGGTAGCACAATCTGTAAACCTATCGAGCATTGCTTACCTGCTATACGACCTGAATGATTACGAAAACGCCCTAGAGTTTGCACTGCGTTGCCTGCCGATATTTGAAAAGGCAAATGACCTGCACAGGCTCAATGCACTGTACCACATACTTGGTAATATCTACTTCAAACAAGAGCAACACTTGGAGGCTCTCAGGTATTTTGAAGAAAACCTTCGTTTGAGTGAGCAAGATACAATGATGCATGCATTGGCTATCAGCGGGCTGGGTAAGGTGTACTACAAGATGAATGATTTGGCGAATGCGCGTAAACATCTGGTAGATGCTCTGAAGGAATCGGAAGAGTTGAGCAATGTAGAGGTACAGATTATATGTCAGTTCTACATAGGCAGGATGATGATGGATGAAGGTAATTATCGCCAGGCGCAGCAGCACATGAATGCCGCTTTTGAGCTGGCAGATGAATATAATCGTAAGCACGACGTGATGAGTGTACATGAAGCTTTGGCACAGTTGTACGATAAGATGGGGGATATTCCTAAAGCCTTTTATCATCTGAAGGCATACGAACAGATGAAGGAAGAAATCTTCAAGCAAACCACTTTCAATAAAATACGCAACCTGCAAACACGCCAACAGGTAGAACTTGCACAGAAAGAAAAAGAAGTAGCAGAGCAGACGGCGCAGTTAAAGCAACAATTCATGGCGAATATGAGCCATGAAATTCGCACACCTATGAATGCGATTGTAGGTATGACAAGCTTGCTGATGAGCAAGAACCCGCTGCCCGAGCAGATGAAATACCTGAAAGCCATTCAGCAATCGGCAGACAATCTGCTTGTAATCATAAACGATATACTTGATCTGTCTAAGATAGAAGCAGGTAAAATTGTTATAGAACAAACTGACTTTTCACTGCGTGAAGTAACGAACAGTGTACGCGATATGCTGATGTTCAAAGCAGAAGAAAAAGGCCTGCAATTCAGGGTGAATGTAGAAGAAGAAATACCCGTGAGAGTAATCGGCGACCCCACTCGCATCAATCAGGTATTGATAAACCTTGCGGGTAATGCGATGAAGTTTACAGAGAAGGGATATGTTGAGGTACGTGTTACCATTCAGAAAAAAGCGGAAAAGAAATACTGGTTGAAGTTTGAGGTGATAGATACAGGTATCGGTATTTCTCCAGACTACGTCAGTAAAATATTTGAAAGCTTTACACAGGCAGGCACAGACGTAGCGCGCAAGTTTGGTGGTACCGGTCTGGGGCTTACTATATCCAAGCAATTGGTAGAGCTGATGGGAGGTGAAATAGGTGTTACCAGTGAGCTGGGTAAGGGAACTACATTCTTCGCCATTATACCGCTTGAGGAGTCGGACGTGCAGGTGGTAGAGCAAAAGAGTTCGGCAGTAGATGAGCAGACGATGAAGAAACTTAACGATGTGAAGTTGCTGCTGGTAGAGGACAATGAGTTTAACCGTATGGTGGCAGAAGATACATTGAAAGAATTGCTGCCAAATATTACAATAGACATAGCCATAAACGGACAGGAAGCTGTAGACAGAGTGCAGGAAGAGCACTATGATATTGTTCTGATGGATATACAGATGCCTGTGATGGATGGTGTAACTGCTACGCGTACCATAAGGACTACACTATCGGCACCTGCAAAAGATGTAAAAATCATTGCCATGACGGCGAACGTATTGCAGGAAGATGTGGCACAGTATTTCAATACAGGTATGAACGCCTATGTCTCTAAACCGTTTCAGGTAGATGAGCTGTTGCTGAAAATGGCGGCAGTATTGGAAGGGCAAAAACCTGCCATGCAAGGCACAGCAACCGTTAAAAATACGATAGTGGCAGAACCTGCCATGCCATCGCTGCCGGATAAGATAACAGACATGCAGTTTTTGAGGCAGTTTGCAGGTGGTAATGATGAAAAAATGACCAAATACGTAGGGATGTTCCTTGAAAATGGGCCTAAACTGCTGAATACGATAGAGCAATCGCTACAGGCAAAAGACTACGCAGCAGTGAAAATAGCTGCACACTCTATGAAGCCGCAATTGTCTTATATGGGTGTGAAGGAAGATGTAAGTCATATCTTCCTGATAGAACAGACGGCAGGAGAGTCTGCCCACTACGACAGGTTGCCAACATTGGTTGTAAACCTGAAAAGGGTATGTGAGAAAGCTTTTGAAGAACTGAGAAACATATAAAAACTGACAGAAAATATATAAAGGTTGATATTAATCCTTTTTTATTTCTGAATATTTTTTCTATTTTACTAACAAATTGAATGATTTAGCTCATGGCTACTGAAAACACTCGCTACATGTTTCTGGTTGATGACGAACCTATCCAGAACGAAATGTTGAAAGATTACCTTTCTGAAAGGTTTTTATATACCATCAAAACATTTGATAACGGCGAGGAGGCGGTTAACAACCTATCGTTGAATCCTGAAATAGTAGTGTTGGATTACCACCTGAATGCGCACCTCCCAAATGCCAAAAACGGTGTTGACATTCTGAAAATGATTGTAGAACGTGCGCCTACAGCACAGGTTATTATGCTTTCCGGTCAGGACAAAATTGATGTTGCCATTGATAGCATGAAGTACGGTGCATACGATTACGTTGTTAAAGGTGAAACCGCGTTTTCGCGTATCGAAAACGTAATCAACAATGTAAGCGAATTGCACAAGGTTAAGACCATTAACAATGCGTATAAGAAAACTATTATATTCTTATCTGTTGTAATAGGGCTTATAGTGCTGCTTGCGTTATACCTTACATTCTTTACATCTGCGTTCTCGCACATGTCATCTGCATCATAAGCAGTATTTTAAAGGTTTTTTATCGCATTCTTATTTAGATTTGTTGTTTCGAACAACGATATAGATTGATATTTTATGCAATTAGCCCAAAGATTGAACCGTATATCTGAGCCGCAAACTATTAAAATGGCCAAACTTGGCCGCGAGTTGAGGGCGCAGGGTGCTGATGTGATAGACCTGAGTTTGGGTGAACCTGATTTTAAAACGCCTGCACATATTTGTGAAGCTGCTACCCAAGCAATGGAAGAAGGCTACACCAAGTATACTCCTGTAGTAGGTTATCCGGAACTAAGGCAAGCTATAGCAGACAAGTTGAAACGTGATAACGGACTGGAATATGCCATAGATGAAATTATTGTTTCTACAGGTGCAAAGCAATCTTTGGCCAATGCCATACTAAGTCTTATTAATCCCGGTGATGAGGTATTAATACCTACACCATATTGGGTTACATACAGCGCATTGGTGCATTTGAGCGAAGGTTTGGTAAAGTATATTGACTGCTTTATAGATACAGACTTCAAGCTTTCTCCTGAAAAGCTGGAGGCTGCCATAACACCTGATACTAAACTTTTTATATTCTCTTCTCCTTGCAATCCTACAGGTAGTGTTTATTCAAAAGCAGAGCTGCAGGGATTGGCAGAGGTATTCAAACGCCATCCGCATGTTGCCATCATCAGCGATGAGATATATGAGTATATCAATTACACCGGCAAGCACGAAAGCATAGCTCAATTCCCTGAATTAAGAGATAGGGTAGTGATAGTAAATGGCATGTCTAAAGGCTTTGCCATGACGGGCTGGAGGCTCGGCTATATGGCAGGGCCTAAAGATCTGGTGCAAGCTTGCGAAAAGCTGCAAGGGCAGTTTACATCTGCTACCAGCTCTGTAACGCAACGTGCATCTATAGCTGCGTTGTCCGGCGATTTAACACCAACGTTCAACATGACAAAATCTTTTAAAGAGCGTCGTGATTTTGTTATTGGCGAATTGCAGAAAATGCCGGGAGTGAAAATCAATATGCCTGAGGGCGCATTCTATGCGTTCCCGAATATCAGTGAATTCTTTGGTAAATCTGACGGTACTACAACCATCAATACAGATGAAGACCTGAGTATGTATCTGCTGCACAAAGCGCATATCAGTTCTGTAAATGGTGCGGCATTTGGCAACAGTAATTGTATACGTCTTTCTTTTGCTACAAGCATGGATAAGCTTCAAGAAGCAATGAAGCGTATGGCAAAAGCGTTGAGCGAATTACACTAACTAGGTAGGTTACTTATTAGGATATGTAGCTTCCATCTTGCTAAGTTGGGGTATCATAGCCGCATACACAGAATCAAGTTTTCCCGGGTTTAGCTTATACCATTTAATGCTCCCGTTGAATTCTTCTACAGACACTTTGTGATGCTCTAATATCGATTTGTAGTATACAGCTAAAGTGTCCATATTTTTAGCTCCTGACATATGCAGCGTGTCATTTATCATAGAGCTGTACGTATCTGCGTAGTGCATATCCGTCAATATGTTCTTCATTTTATCAGCAGATATAACATCGCCGGCATTCTTTGATGTACATGAAGCTGCTATGCAACATAGTATGGTAATAATAGACTTTTGTAAACGCATGTTTACTTGATGTTGTTATACTTTTGAATATTAGGTACATCTATTTGCTGCAGCATAGATATATACTTTGTTTTTTCGCCTTGTTCTTCCTGTGCTACAAGGCTTGCAAATTCATCGGATTTTGCACTGAAGAAAAACTGCAAGAGGATAGAACTAGGATTTTCTCTATTCAACTGCACAAGTTGTGGCAACGTTTCTAATATCAGTTTACGACTTTCTGCAGGTTTGGTAGACATCTTATCCAGTCCCTCTCTATGTATATTGTACCAGATAGCACGGAATGTTTTAAATCGTGGATTTAGCATTTGGTCTATTATCCAATAGCGGTTTTTATTTCCGTCCACAGCTTTCCAGCCTGTTATTGCCTTCCCTGATTCGGGAGCGTTGTTTACAATATTCTGTGCTTTTTTGAAATAGTCAGTACCACCATTTGGTGCAAAGCTATCATAATCCAGTCCTATTACAAGATAGGCATAGTATGCAAGCGTAGCTGTAAGGTTGGATGCAAAAGGATCGTTACCTACTACACGGTTATCATCAAACTGAAGTGGTGTAAATTGATTGAAGCGAAACTTAAATTCCCTGTCCATAAAATTGACTATAGAAGAATTGTAGCTCGTATTGAATACCGGACGTGATGCCTGAATATTGATAGTAGCCTCAAATGCATCCTGTTCTATCTGCGATGTAAGGTTGATGAGTATGTTACAATCGATCCGTTCATTTGTCTGAAACTGATCTGTAGTCCACTTACGGGTATTCATGAACTCGGTAATGTTGCGTTCCATACCAATGAATACCTGCTTATCTATGCCTTGTATACGGTCGTACATCACCTTTACCTTACAGTTCAGCTCTTGTGCAAAACTGTTGATGGCGATCAATGAAAGTAATAATATATTAAACAGCTTTTTCTGCATGTATCAGCTCTGTTATGCGGTTTACAATTGCATCGGCAACAGCTTGTTTGCTTAGCAATGGTAATTCCTGTTGGGTTCCTTGTTTATCTATTAAAGTTACTTTATTTGTATCATGCCCGAAGCCAGCCCCTGCATCTTTTAACGAATTCAACACAATCATATCTGCATTCTTGCGGTTCATCTTATCCATAGCATGATGCAATTCGTTAGTTGTTTCCAATGCAAACCCTACGAGCAGCTGACCTGCTTTTTTCACAGAGCCAAGGGTTGCCAGGATGTCTTTGTTCTTTACTAATTGTATATCTAACGTATCACCCTGCTTTTTTATTTTTTCAGGGGCTTTATTTACAGGCTTATAATCTGCAACGGCAGCCGATAGTACAGCAATATCAATATTGGTAAAAGCTACTGTACATGCATTGTACATTTCTTCTGCACTTTCTACACTGATGGTTTGTATGCCTGCTTTGTTGGTATATAAATGGGTAGGACCCAGAACCAGTGTTACTATTGCGCCTGTGTCTGCTAACGCTTCTGCTACGGCTATTCCCATTTTGCCGGTAGAGAAGTTGCCAATGAAGCGTACAGGGTCTATGCGTTCATACGTAGGGCCCGCCGTTACAAGGGCTTTTTTACCCTTTAACGGGCTATTGTTTTTTTTTTGAAAGTAGTCTGCAAGAAATGCAACCAGTTCTTCTGGCTCAGCCATGCGGCCTTCGCCAATCAGTCCGCTTGCAAGTTCGCCGTGAGCTACGGGTATTATGGTGTTGCCATAGCTGCGTACTTTTTCAAGATTGTTTTTTGTGCTTTGGTGCAGCCACATATCTTCATCCATAGCAGGGGCAATAAACACAGGGCATATTGCAGACAGATATACGGCGCATACCAGATTGTCGCACATGCCATTCGCCATTTTAGCAAGGGTATTGGCACTACAAGGGGCTATCAGCATGGCATCTGCCCAACGTCCCAACTCTACATGATTGTTCCATGCGCTGCCATCAGCTACATTGCTATGCACGGGATGTTTTGATACAGTAGCTAGTGCCAACGGGCTCACGAATGCTTCTGCCGCTGTTGTGGTAATAACACGTACCTCAGCACCTGCCTTTATAAGCAAGCGTACCAGTTGTGGTGTTTTGTATGCTGCAATGCTGCCGGTTACTGCCAGCACTATTTTTTTACCAGCTAATTGCATAGTAATATTTTGATATGCGAGCCTTTTGGCTTGCTCTGCAAGGTACTGATTTTTAGAAGATATTTATTTTAGGTCAGTGGCTTTACCTCGCTGATTGCAAGTGAATAATAACATAGGCAAGTATTATCAATAGTAGGATAACAACTATTGCTACCCATGCCCAGTAATTATCTTTAATAGCCTTGGAGCGCCTGCGCGGTTTTTTTCTGATTTGTTGTTGCAGGTCGCGGTTAAGCCTATTGGTTATTTCACGGCTTTCTTTGGTGGGCAAGGTTTGCAAGCCTTCCAACGCATCAGCTTCCATACCTGTTTCAGACAACCACATTTCTACCTCATGCTGTTGTTCGGCAGATAGTTTCCCCGCAAAATATGCCTGTAGCATATCTTCGGTCAGCTTATCGCTTTTGCGGTTCCATATATTGTCTTTGCCGTTCATTATTTCTTTTGCGTCAATATTAGTTTCAGGTTGCGTTTCCCATTCTGAATATAGCTCTTTACCTGTTCAAAGGTAAATTTTGTCTGCTCCATTATCTGCTTATAGCTCTGTTGCTGCATATAGAAGAGTTGTATACACTGCTTTTGCTCCGGCTCCAGCTTCTGGATAGCGTTCTGCATCGCTTCCAGTGTAGTCTCTTTCCACACCCTGTCTTCCCTATTATCTTCTGTTGCAGACACATTATACAGTATAGCCTCGTCTGTGTGGTAATGTTTGTCTCTGAGCTCTTGCAGACAGTAATTGCGCATCAGAACATATAGCCACCCTTTAAAGTTTTGAATATTGTCTTTGGGCAGGTGTGTTATTGCTTTGAGGAATACATATTGTACTGCGTCTTCTGCCGCGCTCTTGTCTTTCAGGTATTTCATGGCCACACCAAGCAGCAGCATTGTATAGCGCTGTAGCAGGACACCTATAATATTAACATCTTCGCTACGTTGGTAGTAAAGCAGTAATTCATCATCTGTCAATATCTTGAGTCGGGCAAGCAATCAGGTGTTCTTTATATAAAGATGCAAAATGAAATTTATTCCATAATTAATCCTAAATACTTGCACATTTGTAGTGTTATTAATATTTTGTTATAAATTATTTCCAATGCGTTTAAACCTTAACTCAAAGCTATTAATAGCACTATTCATGTTGGTGCTGGTATCAAAATCTACATTTGCAGCATTCAGGCTTCCGGGGGCTATTCAAAGGTATCAAATAGGCTACTCTTTTATTAGCACATCTGCAGACTATAAGGGCAAGTTTACTGTATTTGATTCCAAATCATTTAAGGATACTGCTGTATATAGAACAGGTAATGTAAAAACCAGCGTAGCTTGGGGTATTAGTACTGGTACATATATCCCACTTACACACATGGGAAACAACAGCGCACTTGTCTTAGACGTAAACTTCATGTACAATTTCTTTTTATGGAAGGGAATAGGTGAGGGGATTTACGGTACTACAGTTGGTTGGGATTTTTCAGGTGCTACTATACAAATGGGTTTACCAATTGGCCTCGATATTAAAACAGGTAGTGATGCTACGCTTAACAGGCATCAGCGGTTTTGCTATACAGTTGGTGCTGGTGTGCAGCCGGTATATAACTTTACTGCCTTCGAAGAAGGAGCAGGCATACAGTTTAAAGCAAGCCCATATTTGAAAGCTGAAGTAGGCGTTTTTGCCGGTATTTGCATGAAAGCAAGGCTTACTTACACAATGGGTAAAACATCTTATATCAGTCAAACCAATGGGTTTGGTGGTATGTACGATAACTTGTTGTCTGACTTTACTTTGACAGGGAAGTCATCTATGATGGCAACTTTAGTTATTATGCCTTTTTCATGGGCATGGAAAGATACAGGATGGTGGAATAAGTCTAATACAAGTACTAAAATGTACAAAGGTTGGAAAGCGAGACATAAAAACTACTATTAATAGAGAATATCAAGGTGTATTTCTTTTTTATCTTTAGCCATCTATGAAAGGATGGCTATTTTTTTGTTTATCATTTTTATTGACAACTGCTCATGCAGAGGATTTTGAAACGGTGTTTGAACGTAGTGGTGGTACACAGTCTGTTACTTATGAGCAATTGATAAAATATTACCACGAACTGGATGAGCAGTATGGAACCCTGCGAATGACAGAGGTTGGGGAAACAGATACGTACTATCCGCTGCATGTAGTTTACTACAGTGCAGATGCAGGCTTTGACATTGCGGAATGGAAGGCAAAGAAGAAAACGATTATTCTTATTAATAACGGCATACACCCGGGAGAGCCTGACGGTATAGACGCGAGTATGATGATGCTTCGCGATGCTGCACAAGGCAAAATACAAGTGCCTGACAATGTTGTGCTGGCCGTAATTCCTGTTTTTAATATTGGCGGTATGCTGAACCGTGGTAGCTATAGCAGAGCCAACCAGAACGGTCCACAGGAATATGGTTTCCGAGGAAGTGCGCAAAATCTGGATTTGAACAGAGACTTCATGAAGATGGATGCAAAAGAAACACAAAGCCTCGTGTCGTTGTTTCGCAGACTCGATCCCGATATATTCATAGATAACCACGTAAGCGATGGGGCAGATTATCAACATGTAATGACATTGCTTACTACACAGTACGATAAACTGGGTGGTGTGATGGGTAAATACCTGAAAGAAAACTTAGAACCTGCCGTGTACAGAGAAATGAAGAAGAAAGGCTACGATCTGGTGCCTTATGTAAACCATTGGGGGCATACACCTGAAGGTGGCTGGCTGGCATTTCATGAAGGGCCACGTTTTGCAAGTGGTTTTGCGGCTTTGTATCATACATTTTCTTTTGTTAGCGAAACGCATATGCTAAAGCCATTTAAACAACGTGTAGAAGCTACTTATACAATGATGAACAGCTTTATAAGAATAGCAGGTACAACAGGTGCAGACATACAAAAAATGAGAGCAAAGCAAAAAGCTGAATACCTGAAACAGTCTGCTATATCACTTGCATGGACGCCCGATTCTTCAAGCCATTCTACCATCACCTTCAAAGGATATGAAAGTGGTTTTAAGCCAAGTGATATATCGGGTAAGCCAAGATTGTATTACGACAGAGAGAAGCCTTATACCAAACAAATAACATACTACGACCATTACAAGGCATCACAGACCATTACTGCGCCAAGTGCCTACTACGTGCCGAGAGGCTGGGGCAGGGTAGTAGACCGCCTTAAAACGAACAATGTGAAGATGCAGGAAGTGCAGTCAGACACAACAATGCAACTGGGTGTGTATATGATAACTGGTTACGAAACATCTCCACGTGCATACGAAGGGCATTATCTGCATAGCAAAGTGAAAGTGAAATACGAGAAGCAATTTGTGAAACTATACAAAGGCGATTATATCATTTCACTCAATCAGCCATCTGCACGTTATCTGATAGAGGTATTGGAGCCAACTGCGCCCGATGCATTCTTTGCATGGGGATTCTTTGATGCTATATTGCAACAGAAGGAATACTATAGCGATTATGTATTTGAAGATGAAGGTGCTAAACTATTGCAGGGCGATAAAGCATTGCAGCAAAAGCTGAATGAGAAAAAAGCTGCAGATGCAAAGTTTGCAGAAGATGGCGAAGCGCAGCTTGATTTTGTGTACAAAAACTCGCCATACTACGAGCCTGTGCACATGCGCTATCCTGTTTTCAGATTAGATTAATTTGTCGATATCATTAGCCAACGCACTGTCTTTGTCGGTAACTATGTTGCCTGCATCATGTGTATTCAGCCATATTTCTACCGTGTTCCAGACATTCGTCCATTTAGGGTGGTGGTTATGCTTTTCGGCGAGTATGGCAACACGTGTCATAAAGGCAAATGCTTCAGAGAAATCTTTGAATTGAAAGCGTTTGTAAAGCGTATTGTTTTCTTCTTTCCACATAGTATCAGGAGTTGTAATTAAAGTTAGTCTTTTGCATCAAACCAAACGGGTGTGGCATTATCCCAATCGCCATTATAATTAATGGTTAGTTCTTCTCTTTCGGTAATAGCACGCACTGTTTTTATTAAGATGGTTTTCTCATCATAGTTCATAAAGTATTCGCAGTTGGAAGTGTAAGAGTGATTGTACACAGAAACATACCCCTGTGCCATGCAACATTGGTTTGGGTTTTCGGGCGGATTCCATTCGAAAATATAATCGTGCAGCAGGGTTTTATCCAGTAGTATTCTTTCCTCTGCACTCATTATAATGACAGGTGATACTTCGATTATCGTATCAGCATCTATCGCCTCCAGTGTAAATACACCACGGCCTTTATTTTCGGTAGTATCTATATACAGCGTATGAAGTATCATACCGCAAATGTCTTTTGAATATGCGTTAAAAACAAAACATCCCGCCGAACCGGCGGGATGTTGCTGATATAATTTTAAACGAGATTATGCGTTTTGTACTTGTGTGCTTACAGCTTTCTTTGCCAGATGGTAAGTGCCGAATAATACTACACTTCCTATAAGGTCGGTAGCAAGGCTATTTTTGTAGAAAGGTATTGCATCAATAAACGTCTTGGCAAGACCACTCATCGCATAACCATTCCAACCTGCCAGATAGTAGCCAAGATTTGATACTACGAAGAATATGAACGAGCCAATCAGTGAATAGCCCAGTACTTTAATACCTGTTACGTTGCCTATTTTAGTGCCAAGTAATGTAGTAAGCGCCATACCGCCATATACGAACAGCTGGTCTAAACCATAGAAACCTTTAATACCAGTAAACAAGGTAAAGTATAAATCTGCCAGGAACATAGCAGCCAGTGGCAGTATGTAAGCATATTTTTTATCGGCAATAACAGCACCGCCAAACAGGCCTACAGCCGCTATTGGCGTGATGTTCGGTATGAACATTTCAGCAGAAATAATGCGCATAACTGCAGCAGCCAGTATTAATCCTGCAGCCAGTATAATATTTGTATAGTTACGTTTCATCTTACGTCAAAAGTATAAAGTCGGAAGCAATTATTAAAAAACAAAAATTCACATATCCCCAATTGTCATACAAGGGCTATTGTAAGCCCCTGCCATGACAACTTTTGTATTTCTTACCACTACCGCAAGGGCAAGGGTCATTTCGGCCTATTTTAGGGCCGGCCTGTACCGGTGTGCGCCTTACTTCTGTATCTCCGTTATATACATCATGTTCGTCTGCAGCATAGTCCTGTCCTGCTTCGTCTATCTCTTCTTTGTTCATCTGCAGTTCGCTCATATCCGTATGCTGCGGTATCTCATCTACAGCCTGTGGCGGTGCATCCTGCATTGGTATGCCGGCGCGCAGCAGGAATGATGTGATAGTTTTGTTCGTTTCCAGCATCATTTGCTTGAACAGGTTGAACGCCTCAAATTTGTATATCAGCAGTGGGTCTTTCTGTTCGTACGATGCCATCTGTACAGAATTGCGCAGGTCATCCATAGCACGCAGGTGGTCTTTCCACGCATCGTCTATCAGTGCCAGCGTCATATTCTTTTCCAGTGTTTGGTATACACTACGTCCGTTTGTAGCTACAGCTTCTTTCAGGTTAGCATATACCTGTATGCCGCGAATACCATCTGTAAACGGAATAACGATGTTTTCAACACGGTCGCCGTTTTCATTCAGTATCTGTGTAAGTGCAGGCAGTATGTTTTCGCTGATAGCAGCTGTTTTGCGAGTATAGAATTCTTTTACCTGATTGTACAGTTTGTCGCCTATAGCACTCAGGTCGCCTTTTGCAAATTCATCTTCTGTAATGCCTTGCGGTTCCATTGCCAAGTGCATCATTACATCCAGTTTGAATGCTTCGAAATCTCTGCTGTCTTCAAACTTGGTAGCAGTATCTATGCACACGTCATACATTGCATTGTCGATGTCTATTGCAAGACGATCGCCAAACAATGCGTGGTTGCGGCGTTTATAGATAACATCGCGCTGAGAGTTCATTACGTCATCATACTCCAACAGGCGCTTACGTATGCCAAAGTTGTTTTCTTCTACTTTCTTCTGTGCACGCTCAATAGATTTGGTAATCATGCTGTGTTGCAGCACCTCGCCATCTTTATGGCCCATTTTATCCATCAGCGATGCTATGCGTTCAGAACCGAACAGGCGCATCAGATCATCTTCCAGTGATACAAAGAATTGAGATGTACCCGGATCGCCCTGACGGCCTGCACGACCACGCAACTGGCGGTCTACACGGCGGCTTTCGTGGCGTTCTGTACCTATAATGGCAAGGCCCCCGGCTTCCTTCACACCAGGTCCGAGCTTGATATCCGTACCACGACCTGCCATGTTGGTAGCTATCGTTACAGCGCCTGTCAAGCCTGCTTCTGCTACTACTTGCGCTTCTTTAGAGTGTTGTTTCGCATTCAGTACGTTGTGTGGTATTTTCTTTTGCTGCAGCATACGGCTCAGCAATTCAGATACCTCTACAGATGTAGTACCAACCAGTACCGGACGGCCTACACCACGCAGTGCTTCTATCTCATCGATAACAGCTTTATACTTTTCGCGTTTAGTTTTGTAAACAAGGTCTTGCTGGTCTTTACGAGAGATTGGAACGTTTGTAGGAATAGCTACTACATCCAGTTTGTAGATTTCCCAAAGTTCGCCCGCTTCTGTTTCTGCAGTACCCGTCATACCACCCAGTTTGTGGTACATACGGAAGAAGTTTTGCAGTGTGATAGTTGCAAATGTTTGTGTAGCTGCTTCTACCTCTACATTTTCTTTCGCTTCTATCGCCTGATGCAAGCCATCGCTGTAACGGCGGCCATCCAGAATACGGCCTGTTTGTTCGTCAACGATTTTTACTTTACCATCCATTACCACATACTCCACGTCTTTTTCAAACAATGTGTATGCTTTCAGCAATTGCTGAATAGAGTGAATGCGGTCAGCTTTTATTGAATATTCCTGCAGCAGCGCGTCTTTACGTTGTGCTTTTTCTTCAGGAGATACGTCCATGTTTTCGATGGCTGTAAGGCCTGTTGCAATATCAGGCAGGATAAAGAAGTTAGGGTCTTCTCCTGACTGAGTGATGAGCGCAAGGCCTTTCTCTGTGAGGTCTACGCTGTTTTGTTTTTCTTCTATGTAGAAGTATAGTTCAGAGTCCACCACAGGCATATTGCGTTTTTGCTCGCCTATGAAGTGGTTTTCTGCTTTTTGCAGTATTTGCTTGTTGCCTTCTTCGCTCAGGAATTTGATAAGTGCAGTGCTCTTTGGCAAGCCCCTGTATGCACGATACAAGTGGAGGCCACCATTGTCTTTGTCCGCTTTACCGTCAGCTATCAGTTTCTTAGCTTCTGTAATGCTGTTGTTGATTACACGTTTTTGTGCTTCAATCAGTTTTTCAATGCGAGGCTTCAGTACGTGGAATTGTTGCTCATCGCCACGCGGCACAGGGCCTGATATGATAAGTGGTGTACGCGCATCATCCACCAATACACTATCCACCTCATCCACCATGGCATAGTGATGCTTGCGTTGCACTTTTTCATCAGGGTGGTGCACCATGTTATCGCGCAGGTAGTCAAAACCAAATTCGTTGTTGGTGCCATACGTGATGTCTGCCATATACGCTTTGCGGCGCATAGGAGAGTTCGGTTGGTGTTTATCTATACAGTCAACCGTCAGACCGAGGAATTCGAACAGTGGGCCGTTCCATTCCTGGTCACGACGAGCCAGATAATCATTCACCGTTACAATATGCACACCTTCGCCTGGTAGTGCATTCAGGTATGCAGGCAGGGTAGATACAAGTGTTTTACCCTCACCTGTAGCCATTTCTGAGATTTTACCTTCGTGCAGGGTAAGACCGCCTATCAGCTGTACATCATAGTGCACCATGTTCCATGTTACAGTATTACCTGCAGCCTGCCACGAATTGCTGAAGTGGCACATATCGCCATCTACACGTATATAGTCTTTTTCAAGCGCCAGTTCTTTATCCAGTTCTGTAGCTTTCGATACGATAACCGGATTTTCCTTTAATCTCCTGGCCGCTTCTTTAACCACTGCAAATGCATAAGGAGCAATCTTTTCAAGGATTTCCTCTATCTGCTGGTCACGCTTTTTTATCAGTTTATCTACTTCATTATATACAGCCTCACGTTCGTGCAAGTCTGTTTCGGCATATTGTTCACCGGCAGCCTTTTGTTCAGCTATCTGTGCATCAATATCTTTCAGGTACTCGCGGATTTGTGCGCGGAACTCATAAGTTTTATTACGCAGTTCATCATGCGACAGGGATTGCAGTTCATTGTATATCCTGTTAATCTCGGCTACAATCGGTTGTACACGTTTTACGTCTTTGTCAGACTTGCTGCCGCCAAACAGTTTGGAAAGGAAACCAATCATTTTTACGTTCTGTTATTAATTATGATTCCGAAATATCTCTTTGAGCCATCCGGGGTTAAAAAACAATAAGTATCAAAAGCTGTGCAGTTTTTAAAAACTGACAGCCTGACACCTAAAGGGCACCAAAACTACGCCAAATGCTGCATTTGAGCAAGGAAATAAATGCCATAAACGCCTGATTAAAAAAAAATTGTCCCTACCTATTGCAAGGCAAGAAAATTTTTATGTATTTTGGAAACGATTTAGAAAAAAAAGCGACTAATTATGAAAAAAACCTTCATCCTCATTACAACTGTGTTGGCATCGGTTTTTGCTACTAATACTGTTTCTGCTCAAAACGATGAACTGGTTAGAGTGTATCGTTGGTACAATCCAAACGATCAGAACTATGTTACAGTTGCTGAAGGAGAATATCAGGACGGCCAAATGCTGAACTGGGGCTGGAAAGAAAAAACTTTGATGTTTATCGGTTATCGCAACCCGGGTCCTGGCCGCGTAGCTGTTAACAGCTGGTACAATCCTGACACTAAAGATTATGCGAGCATTGCTGACGATGAATTCAGCGATGACCAAATGATAAAAATGGGTTATACTAACAAGCATTCACAGTTTTATGCCCTGACAGGTCGTGGTGCTAATACGGTAACTATCTATCGTTGGTATGTTCCTAAAAACCACGATTGGGTAACTATACCTGAAGAAGGTAACACTGATGCGTACTACAAAAAAGGCTACCGCAAGAAATCATTCCAATATTTCGGTATAGCTCGCGCTGCAGATGCTTACATCTACAACCAACTGTAATATCTTATTTAGTAAGTATATACAATGTTAAAGGCTACCACATGGTAGCCTTTAGTTTTTATATCTCTGTTTGATTTTTCTTTTACATTACCTGTACTATCAGGAATTTCAGGTATTGCGTGGTTGGTACATGCCAAAGTATCGGGTGGTCTGACGCTTGTGTCTGCCACGTTACCTGACGTATTTTCCTTTTAGCATCTTTGGCTGCCATTTCGATTGTTTTCAGGAACATATCAGGCGGTACCAGATTGGTACATGATGCTGTTACCAGAAAGCCTCCCGGCTTTGTTAGTTTCATACCACGCAGGTTAATTTCTTTATAGCCTGTAATAGCTTTCTGGATATTCTCGCGGCTTTTAGTAAATGCAGGCGGGTCAAGCATTACAACGTCATAACGCTTACCTTCTTTTACCCATTGTTTTAATACATCAAAAGCGTTCACGGCTTCAAACTTACATTTGTCCTGAAACCCGTTCAGTTCTGCATTGCGGCGGGCGGTGCTTACAGCACTTTCTGAAATATCAAGCCCAAGTACAGACTTTGCGCCATAGTGTGCGGCATGCATAGAGAATGTGCCTGTGTAGCAGAAAGCTTCCAGCACGTCTGCATCTTTTACAATATGCTGCACAAAGCGGCGATTGTCTTGCTGGTCAAGGAAATAGCCTGTCTTCTGCCCGTTTACAATGTCAACGTGAAATTTCAATCCATTTTCATTCAGAATGATGTTGGTATCGAAAGGAGCGGATAAGAATCCTTTTTGTTGTGGCAGACCTTCCAGTTCACGTACAGGTACATCGTTCCTTTCGTAGATGCCCTTTGGTTTGAAGATAGTCTCCAAAGCCTTTACTATGGCTGGTTTCCACTTGTCTATACCAAGTGCCAGTGTTTGTATTACAAAGTAGTCGTTGAACTTATCTATGATAAGTGCCGGCAGTTGGTCGGCCTCGCCAAATATCAGCCTGCAATTTTCTACATAGCCTATACTTTGCCTGTATGCCCATGCTTCTGCAATACGTTTGTGGAAAAACTGTTCATCAATCACTTCTTCCTTATCTCTTGATACAAGGCGGATGCGTATTTGCGATGCAGGGTTTATGTAGCCCTTACCCACAAAAGAACCATTGTAAGAAAATACATCTACAATATCCCCTGGTTCATAAGTACCTTCACTATCGCCAAGTTCGTTGCCGAAAATCCATGGGTGGCCGTTTATGACACGGTCGCCTGCTTTTTTCCTCAAAAAGAATTTTGCCATCGTGCAAAAATAATATACTGCCGACAACAGGGGGTTATTTATTTTTGTTCTACTGCACAGTTATATGTTACAGAAGCTTGTTATTAGAAATTACGCCATTATAGATAATCTGGAAGTAAAGCCGGACGCACATCTCAATACCATAACGGGTGAGACAGGTGCAGGTAAAAGTATTATTCTCGGAGCGTTGTCGCTCATCCTTGGTGCGCGTGCAGATACCTCTGTGCTGATAAACAAAGAGGAGAAGTGTGTGGCAGAAGCACATTTTGACGTTGCTGACAACAAAGCCTTCCGTCAGTTGCTGGAACAGGAAGATATAGATTTTGAACCTGTAGCCATCATACGCAGAGAGATAAGTGCAGCGGGAAAATCGAGAGCTTTTGTCAACGATACACCCGTTACATTGCCTTTGCTTACCAAGCTAACATCTATGCTGGTAGATCTGCAACAGCAATTTGGCCATCTTGCGTTGGAAGATGATAGCTTTCAGTTGGATGTAATAGATGCTATAGCACAATCTGTGCAAGACAGAGAAGTATATAATGTTCAGTACAAAGAATACAAAAAACTATCAGCGAGCCTTGCAGACTTACAACAACAACAGTTGCAATGGCAGAAGGAGGCAGACTATAACAGCTTTCTGCTACAAGAGCTTACAGAAGCGGGCTTCAAAGAAAATGAAATAGAAGAAGCAGAAAAACAATTGAAGCAGTTGCTGCATGCTGAGAAAATAATTAATACACTGAAAGCTGCACAGGCATCGCTTGAAGATGGCGAACAGCCGATGGTGAACGAAGCAAAACGTGCATCGCAAAACCTACAGTCTATTACAGATGTATTTACTGAAGCAACACCTATACAAGAGCGCATGAACTCTGTATGGCTGGAGCTGAAAGATATTGCAGCAGAGCTGTCTGCCTTGCAGGATAAAGTATCGTTGGATGAGGAGCTGGTAAGCAAGCTGCAAGAGCGCGTAGATATTGGTTATAAGCTATTAAAGAAACATGGATTGCAGGATACTAATGCTTTGCTTGCACTGCAAAATAAATTGCAACATGCAATGGATGATAATAGTGCATTGACAGACAAGATTGCAGCACTGGAGAAAGAACAGCAAGTATTGTTTGTACAATTGCAAAAGAGTGGAGATGCATTATCTGCAAAGCGCGCAAAAGCGATGCCTGCATTTACCTCACAGATAAATGATTTGTTGGCGTTGGTAGGCATGCCTAATGCTCGCATAGATATACAGATGAAGAAGCTGGATGCACCGGCGTTACATGGTGTAGATGATGTGGCCTTCTTGCTGGATGCCAATAAAAGTGGACAATTCCTGCCTGTGCAAAAAGCCGCATCGGGTGGTGAGATGAGTAGGATAATGTTGTGCATAAAATCGTTGACGGCTGCAGCAATGCAATTGCCTACACTGATATTTGATGAGGTAGATACAGGTATATCTGGCGAGGCTGCAAGGCAGGTAGGAATACTGCTGCGCAAATTGGCGTCGCACCATCAAATCATCTGCATTACGCACCAGCCGCAAGTTGCTGCCAAAGGCACTTCTCACTTCTATGTGTTTAAAGAAGAAGGGAAAGATGGCAGAATAAAAACACAATTAAAATTACTGGCACAAGACGAAAGGGTGGATGCTATAGCACGTATGATAGGCGGTGAGCAGCCAAGCAAAGCAGCCATAGACAATGCTAAAGAACTTGTTGAAGCATAAATAAAGGGAAGCAATTGCTTCCCTTTATTATTATAACTGAAGTCGTAAGTTGCTTATTGGTAAGACACCATTTTAGCTTTAGAGAACACAATATTGTCTTTCAATACTTGTACCATATAGCTGCCTGTTGCTAATGAAGCGTTTATATTGACCTTGCCGTCAGTAGGTACTTTTGCGCTTTGTTTCCATACAGTGCGTCCTTGCATATCTACAATCTGTACATCGACATCATTGTTTAGCAATGCTTTATTAGTTGTTTGAAGTGTGAAGCTGCCTTTGTTTGGATTCGGGAATACTTTGATAACATCTGCTGCATAAGGGCTTATGTGATTAATGTTAACATTGCTTTCAAAACGGATAGATTTCCACATCCCACGTCCATATGTTGATGCCCAAATTTCGTTTGTAGTATAGTTGATGCCAAGATCCGTTACTTCAACATTAGGTAATCCATTACTGTATGATTCCCATTGTGTCATATTTTTGGCTCTGTAGTATACACCAAAATCAGTGCCTATGTACAATGTGCCATCTACACTATCTATTGTTATACAATAAACAGGTATGTCCGGCAGGTTTTCACTCATGTTTTTCCATGTACCGTTAAGCGTATATTCTGCTACTTTATTTGTACCATAACCACTATATGTAACTAAAATTCGTTCTCCATTCTTGGGGTCTGCAATAATATCAGACATCTCACCCGGAGGTCGTCCTGTTATAAATTTCCAAGTAACCCCTAAGTCGGTTGTATATCTGATTGCACCATTGGTAAGTGTAGCATAGATATTATTGTCTTTATCAGGAGACATAGTAAGTCTTTTGGCATTAGCCCCAAGCGATGGGGAAATTTCAGACCATGTACTACCTCTGTCTAGCGACATGTATATTTTGCTGTATCCGGCCAGAATTATACTATTGTTGCTAGGGTGTATAATGAATGGCGTAATCCATTCACCCTTTGGCGCTCCCGGAATGTTGTTAGAAATATCAGTAAAGTTACCGCCTCCGTTAGTTGTTCTCCTTAATTCTCCATACTGTATAGATGTGTAGAAAACCTTATCATCAATGGGGTCCATTTCGCAGTTCATACCATCGCCACCTGTTAAGTCGCTATATGTGGTACCGGCTATTTTTTTAGAACCATTGTCTTGTGCACCACCTACAACGAATCCGGCTACATTTGAAACAGCATTTCTATAAAACTGCGTTATTCCCATTCCGTTTGTAAGGTCTGTCCACAAAGAGCTGAGTGGATTGCTTGTTTTATATAGGCCGCCATCATTGCATTCATACAGCGTATTGGGCAGTAGAGGGTGGTATGCCTGATAATGTTTGTCAGCATGTACCACTTTAATTCCGGGTAACGTGCTAGTCCATTGGTTGGCAATTTGCCAGTTAGCACCGCCGTCTGAAGAATACCATGTGTTGACACCGCCAACAACAACGTGCTGTGCATTTGCAGGGCTGATAGCTATGGTAAGGTCATACCAGCCTTGTCCGCCACAAGCCTTACCACTTGGTGCACTTGCCAGTATGTTGCCATCGCATGAGCTATTGGTAGATGCTGAATAGATTTTTGAAAATGATTTACCCGTATCGCTTGAATTGTATATGCCCTCTAAGCCATAAGCCCCGTTAGCTACAATGGCTTTAACCACTGCAACATCTGCCGGTGATACAGCAATAGCTACGCGTACATTTGTACCAAATGAAGACTGCTGAGTCCATGTATAGCCACCGTCTGCAGAGCGAAATACCTGATTGGTGCCTGTTGTGGTTCCAGTTGCATAAATAATATTAGTATCAGCAGGATGGTATAACATTTGTTTGAAGCCGCCGCCAATAGTTTGCGTAAACGTCTTACCACCATCATTTGATTTATAAATGCCAACACTTGTAGATACTGTTATGGAGCTTGTATCAACAGGGTTAATTAAGACACCTGTTATTTGTCTGAAGTCAGTTATATTCCATTTTAATCCAGTAGTGTCCCATGTAACACCGCCGTCAGCACTACATAACAGCCCTACACTATAAGTGTCATTGGCTTCTTTGTCACCTGTTGCCAAAAAAATTATATTCGGATTTAAAGGGTTGATTGCAATATCAGAAACACCCATTACCGGAAACTTGTCACCAAGAGAAGACCATGTAATACCACCATCTGTTGTTTTCCATGTGCCACCGCCTGCTGTGCCTGCGTATAGAATATTGGTATCAGTAGGGTGGAATGCAACCTTATTGATTCGACCTATTCCACTATACCCACCAAGTGATTTGTCAGGGCCTTGAAAGCTCCACGAAGAGACATTGCTTGTTGATTTATGCTGTGCAGCCTGATGTTGTATTTTTTGCCATTCCAGCAAATTTTTAACAGGCGAAACTAAGTAGCCATTTACATCAGTATGATGTTCCCAGTACCATTTCCACCTGCCAAAGTGATAGTTGTTATCTTCTTCAGGTTCACCTCTTTCGTTTTCTTTTTCTGCGGCAAATGAAGCTTCTTTTGCTTCTTCCATTTCTTCTACAATTTCTTGCAGAGTCACAGGGTTTTTACCAATTTCCCTTGTCCATGGTTGCGCGCCAGATGCATTGCAAATAATAATTGTCCCCAGTGTTAATACTAATCTCCTCATAATCTGTTATGGCATTGCAATGTCCGGTCGTTTAATGCAAGACTTAACCGGTATGTACAGCCAGTTTTTTGATTTTGTTGTAAAGAAAATTCTGTTAGTCATTTGCGGCGTTACAGCTTCGGGTATTGGTGTCTTGCCACCATACATTGGAATAAGCTCTATCGTGTCGCCTTTTTTGATTTTATCAGGGGAGATATTTGTAGTAGTATACCAGTTTTCACCAAATTGATATTTGGGTTTAGTATTTGTTTTGTTTTTGCTCACTTTGCTGATGACACATTCAGTCCATCCGTCTTCGCCACGCCAAAAGAATGTTTCAGGCTTATTGAGGCTCTTCCATACCAGTACGATGCGTTTAGTGGTAGTAGGTTCCATTTCGGGCCTGCCTGGAAGTGTTGTTTGTTCTGAGCATTCTATCAGTTTGGCATATGAAGTGCCGGTTTGTACAGCAGCTGTTTTTTTTGTTTGTGCGCATGCACTTATTGTAGTAAGATATATACATGCAAATATGGGTAATGCTATTTTCTTCATATAAATATGATAAGCTGTAAATATAAGTAAAAAGCGGTGTGCAATCTTATTGCACACCGCTTTAATAATTGGGTTATGACAGTTGGCTGACTATTTGCGTATGATTTTCATTTCTTTAAGCAACCAACCAGCGTCACCAAATTTTTCTACAACAAACAGTGTATAGCGAATATCGAGTGTGATGTTTCTGCACAGATTAGGGTCGAAGTATAAATCGCTCATAGTTCCTTCCCATATTCTGTCAAAGTTTGTGCCTATCAGTTCGCCTCTAGCGTTTAACACCGGGCTGCCCGAGTTGCCACCTGAAGTATGGTTGTTTGCTATAAAGGCTACAGGCACAGTGCCATTCACTGCCCAGCTTCCATAGTTTTTCTTATTGTATAGCTCTTTCAGTTTTTCAGGTACTTTAAATTCTTCTACGTCAGGGTTGTCTTTGGCAATAACACCATCCAGATTGGTTTGGAAAGAATAACCTGCCGTACCGTCAGGGTCTATGCCTGCAACCTGCCCGTAGGTAAGGCGTAGTGTCAGATTTGCATCAGGGAAGAAGGCTTTGTTCCTGTCCAACTTCATTTGTGCATTCATGTACAGCCTGTTCAGATAGGCCATATCTGCGGTATATTGAGAAAGAACAGGGTTTATTTTATCTTTTCTTAATTGTGCAATTCCGTTGTATAATTGCCATGCTGCGTCGCCTATTATTTTATTGCTGTCTGCACTTGTGGCATTGCTTGCAAAAGCAGTAATGGCATCTTGAGAAACTGCCATAGAACTGAATACATAATTGCTCCATTGGGTATAATCAGAACCATTCTCTCTGTACTGATTACTGAATGTTTTAGGAATGAAGTTGCCCCCGTTTTTCATGTACAACGGCATCAATGCAGCAAATACATCTTTATCGGTAGCGGCATCATAATTTTTATAGTAACCTGATGTTGCTTTGGCCAGTTTATTAAGTGTGTCCTGCAGTGCCGTACCTTTGTAGCCTGATCGTATAGTTTGCAACATCTTATCCAGTACTGCAGCCTGTTGTATTATTTCAACACCGAATGCTGCTTCTTTGATATACTCATCTGCTTTTAGTACATCGTTTACTGCCATAGATTTTGCAGCTATGTTAGCTAACAGGTTATCTGCATAGGGAAGCTTGTCGTCCAGTGTAGCCCATCCCTGAAAATTGTTTTCATAGTCTTGTTTTTTCTGCATCACATTGTTGATTCGCAAGCCGCGCACCTCGCCTTGCCATTTTTTCCAGCCATTGGCTACACCAGCCCTTTTCGATGTGTATTTCAGAAACACATCGCGGTTCTGCTGCATGTTTTTAGTCCATGCATTCAGACGCAGGGTACGTGCTTCTATGCGTATAGGGTCCAGTATGCTGTACACCTGATTCAATTGTTGTGATGGTATGTATTCCATTGTAGTGCCTGGGAAGCCATATACCATTGTAAAATCACCTTCTTTATAGCCTGCTACGTTAATGGCGAAGAATTGTTCTGTATGGTATGGTTTATTGTCTTTGCTATAGTCTGCAGGCTTGTTTTCTTTGCCAGCGTATATGCGAAACATACTAAAATCGCCAGTATGGCGTGGCCACATCCAGTTGTCTGTATCACCACCGAAAGACCCTATACCGTTTGGAGGGAAGCCTACCAGTCTGATATCGCGATAGGTTTCGGAAAGAATTACCCAATATTGATTATTATTATAATATGGCTTAATGGTAGCATCCAAACCTGTAGCAAACTTGAAGCCCTTTTCCAGATTTTTTATTCTTGTTTGTACTACAGCATTACGCGCAGCTTCATTCATGGTATCGGGGAGTCCGGTAGTTATTTTGTCTGTCACATTCTCTATTTTTCTAATAAATGTAACTGTCAGCCCCGGGCATGGAAGCTCCTCGGCATTGTTTTTTGCCCAAAAGCCATTGGCAAAATAGTCATGTTCCTTACTGCTAAGCCCCTGAACGGTACCATAACCACAGTGGTGGTTGGTAAGCAGCAAGCCTTTTGAAGATATTACCTCGCCCGTGCATCCTTTCCCAAATAGTACTACTGCATTATTAAGCCCTGTTCCATTCTCATTATACAATTGCTCAACGGGTATTTCCAATCCCATCTTTTTCATGTCATTTTCCCTGCTTTTTAGGGTAGGGGGTAGCCACATACCCTCTTTGGCAATTGCCGGGGCAAAATTGCCAACCAAAGTGGCAAAAACAGCGGTCTTTAACAATAATGGGCGAAAACGGATGCCTTTATACATAAATGTTTCTTGGTTTAAAGAAATAAAAATACAGTATTGCTATAAAAGTTTTGTCCGATTTGTTATATTAGCCCATTAGAAAGTGAAATTCGTTTCAGTATTATGAGAAAATACCTACTGTTTGCAGCGCTGCTGATGGTGTCATATATGAATGTATCACGTGCTCAAGGGTTATTTACAGCCCCTGATACGGTGTGTATGCGCCAAAAAGTTCAGCTTAAAAGCAATGTACCGAATGCAGCATCGCATTTCTGGGGTTTCTGCTCCGGTTACATGTTCGACAAGCCTGTAGGTACTAACATGGGCGCTACTTATGGCCTTGATGGTGCTACAGCTATAGAGATTGAAAAAGACGGTGATAACTACTTTGCATTTGCACTGAATGCGGGTCCGTCTAACTCTTTCGTAAGGTTGGAGTTTGGTAAAAGCCTTGATAATACGCCAAAGATTACCAACTATGGCAACATGGATGGTGTATTGCCTTTGTTGCCAAGCTCTCTGCATATTGTAAAGGATGAAGCAAAGGGTACTTGGCATGTATTTGTTGTGGGAGGCTCTAACACTGCAAACTCATCTATAGCCCGTATGGACTTTGGTAAAACATTGGCGAACACCCCTAATATCGTGAATTTTGGAAACTTCGATAATGCAATGAATAACCCTGTAGGACTATTCATTGCGAAAGAAGGCAATTACTGGTTCGGATATACGCTTAACAGGGCAACGAATGAATTGGTTAAGATAGAATTCGATACCCTGCTTTCTTACACACCGGTTTTGACAAATTTGGGTGTTGTTGCAAATATCACCGGCCCGAATGATTATGCGCCTATTCTTCATAACGGTATATGGTACTTCTTTGTTACAAACGAAACGAATAATAATCTTACTCGCCTCTCTCTTGGTTCATCACTTGCTACTCCTGTAGTATCATCTACATCACTAGGCAACTTTGGTAATGAATTGAGAAATCCGACCGGTATTTCTATCATTCGCGATTGTGATAGCTTCCACATATTCATTACAAACAAGCAAACACGTGAATTCGTAAAACTTGATGTAAACAATATAGCAGGTGTTACTGCAGATTTTACACTTAGTAACTATGGTATCTTAGGCGATATGTTAGCTCCAACAGGTTTAACAAGGGCTATCAGGCACAGAGATAATATTTATCTGTTTTCTACCAATCAAACAGATAACTTACTAGTTAAAGTTCAATTCCAGCAATGTAGCAGGGCAAATATCCAATCTTCAGAGACCAACATCCCTCCTGTTTACTCTTACGATACTGCGGGTATTTACAACATTTACTACATGATAAATGAAGGACAGCCCAATATGCAGGCGCAATGTAAACTGATATATGTACTTCCAATGCCTCCTATCACAATGAGCAATGACACAAGTATTTGTGCTGGAGATACTATATCATTGAAAGTATTGTCTGTAAATGCTATTAATAAAACATGGAGTCCTGACTACAATATTTCTAATACTACAGTAGACGAAGTGCGTGTATGGCCGCGTTATAGTACTGATTACCGCATTTATATGCCTTACTTATCAGGTTGTATTGTAGATACTGCAATTAGAGTAACGGTTGCTAAGGTTAAATCTGATGCAGGTCCTGACCGCACACTTGACGATGGCGCTACAACATTGCTTGGTGGCCCTTATACAAGCGTTGGTATGAATTATACATATAAGTGGACGCCTGACAGGTATATCAGTAGTACAAGTATGGCTAATCCTTCGGTGTACCCTCCGTTCGACTATACTTACTATCTAACGGTTACTGATGAAAACTCTGGTTGTAAAGCTATTGATACAGTAGTGGTAAATGTGGGTTGCAATGGTGCTAATCTGCCAAATGCATTTATACCTGAAGGCAATAAAATTCAAAATCGTTTTGGTCTTGCAAATAGTCAGATAGTTAAATTGAATGAATTCAGTGTATTTGATCGTTGGGGGCTCAAAGTATTTACTACTACAGACCCTACCAAAGAATGGGACGGTAAAGTAAATGATCAAGTAGCACCGATGGGTGTATATGTTTGGATTGTTGATGGTTTCTGTTCATCAGGTAAGCGAATACAACAGAAAGGCAATGTTACTTTGATAAGGTAATAATCGTATATAATTAATTTGAAAAGGCTATCATTTATTGATAGCCTTTTTCTGTGTTGGTTATTATGATTAATAGAATCAGACCTTATCGCATGGGACAGCTTTATCAATCAAGACATCTTTGGGAATACTACGACTGTATTTAATAAATAAGAGAGGGTGCATGTAATACGCACCCTCTCTTATTTATATCAACTTATTTTGAACTTATCTAAGCTAAAGGAAGCATTACAGTAAATGTACTGCCCTTGCCCAACGAGCTGTCTACATTCACCTTGCCTTGGTGTGCCTCTACGGTAGCTTTCACATAACTGAGGCCTAACCCAAAACCTTTAACATTGTGAATATTACCGGTGTGTGCACGGTAGAATTTTTCAAATACCCTCGATTGTGTTTCCCTATTCATGCCTATACCATTATCTTTTACAACAATGGCAAGCATACCGTTCATAATCTTGGTAGATACCTCAATGTGCAGGTTTTCTTTAGAATACTTAATGGCATTATCTAACAGGTTGAAGACAATATTGGAAAAGTGTACCTCGTCAGCTTCTATTACATGCTTGTCAGCATCAAGCGATAGCGACAAAGAACCGTTCTTTTCCTGTATCTGCAACGAAAGGTTGTCGGCTACTTTGTTAATAATCTCGTGTGCATCCAGTTTTTGCAGATTCAGTTTTATATCCTGACGCTCTATGCGGGCAGCCTGTAGTATCTTCTCTACCTGCTTATTCATTCGCTTGTTTTCATCCTTAATCATGCTACTGTAGTAGCGCACTTTGTCCGAGTCATGAATAACCTTCTCGTTAGTCAGCGCATCTATAGCCAATGATATGGTTGCCAATGGTGTTTTCAATTCATGCGTCATATTATTAATGAAGTCAGACTTAATTTCAGATAGCTTCTTTTGGTTAAAGAGTGTGCGTACCGTTAGTGCGAATGCTGATATAATGATAGCTGTAAAGAAGATAGATGCGGCAATCATCCAACCCATCTTTTTCAAGATATAGTTTTTATCTTCACTTATATATAGGTGAAATACCTCAGGTGTTCTGGATCTGTCGGGGTCTGGTGTTAGAGATATTGAAATACCATCGTTCAGATTTTCTATATTAAATCCTTTTGAATTTTTAACTGGTACTTGGTATATGTTTGTAATAGCATACTCATATTTTTCTTTTATGTTGTATTTGCGTAGCGATGTATCTACGATTAGTCTTATCTCATCATCGCTTAATGTTTGTACTGTAAATCCTTGCAGGTAGTACATTTTAGACTCTTCATCCAGATAGCCAATATTGCCGGATTTAATAAGATAATTGCGCCAAGCCATCTCTTTTATCTGGTTCAGGGCATAGCCTATATCCTCCTTTCTTTGGTTTTGCCGCAGTTTTATGGCATCTCTTATCCACGACATCTGTATAAAGATGATGCCGAGTACAGACAAGGTTATCAGAAATACTATGACAGGAAATACTCTTTTCATGTTATCGCAAAATTAAATGCAAACAGGGGTAATGCAGATAGCTTTCTTTGGTTTAACGCCAATTTAACGCCCGGATGCTACACTGTCTATGGCTGAAAATACAATTGTTTTTAGTTTTTATAATTAATTATAAACTATACGGCATATACGCTGTTATTTTGCATATCGATGGCAGCAGATATTATAATAGAAGCAAAAAACCTATCCAAGTCTTTTGGTAAGTTCAAGGCTGTAGAAGGCTTGTCGTTTGCCATTAATCACGGCGATGTGTACGGTTTTCTGGGGCAAAATGGTGCAGGCAAGAGTACTACCATGCGCATGTTGCTAGGGCTTATTTTTCCGGATGAGGGAAGTGTATATATAAAAGGTGAAAAATTCGGGAACCGCAGCAGGCACTTACTAAAGCATGTGGGAGCTGTTATAGAACGCCCCGATTTGTATAAATATCTGTCCGGCTGGGATAATCTGCGCATGTTTGCACGGTTGAGTGGCGTACCTATTACAACCAACAGACTACACGAAGTGTTGGAAATTGTAGGGTTGAAGGGCAGAGAACAGGATAAAGTTAAAGGCTATTCGCAAGGGATGAAGCAACGTTTGGGTATCGCTATAGCAATGGTGCATAACCCCGATTTGCTGGTATTGGATGAGCCTACAAACGGACTGGATCCGCAGGGTATATACGAGATGCGTATGCTGATACAGCGCCTTAGCAAAGATTTTGGCAAAACCATATTGATATCATCGCATTTGCTACACGAAATTGAGCAGATTGCTACACGAATGATTATCATTAACCGTGGTAAAAAGATAGTTGAAGGAGATGTGTCTACATTGCTTTCGCCCGAAGACACAAATATTAATGTGCGTGTTGGTAATACGGATATACTAGCTCGACTGCAAGCTACTCAATGGGCTAATTCATTAAAAAACACTACAGACGGTGAATTACAATTTCGTATGAACCCATCCAATATACCTGCATTAAATAAATGGCTGGTGGAACAAGGTGTTCCAGTTTACGAAATCAATGCATCACACTCATTGGAAGCTTATTTCTTATCACTAACAAACGAAGACAATGCTAAGGCTTGAGCTGTATAAAATATTCAAACGTCCGCGTACTTACATCAGCTTTGCCATCATTACGGCATTTGCATTGGTTATACAATTGGCACTGGTTGCAGATGGCAAGAACTTTATATCATTTGCACTGCAGGCTGTAAACGAACAGTTTGATATCAGAGGAAATATCCTGAATGGATACTTGGTTACATACATCATATTGCAATCGTTATTGGTGCAAATACCACTTTTAGTTGCACTTGTTGCCGGCGATGTATTGGCAGGTGAGGCAAATATGGGGACCATGCGTTTGTTGCTTACAAAGCCTGTATCACGAACCCGGCTGGTGTTAGTTAAATATGCGGCATCTGTATGCTATGCATTGATGCTTATCACATGGCTAGCTATAATAGCATTGGCATTATCGGTTTCAATTTTCGGTGCAGGCGATTTAATAAATTTAAAAAGCGACTCTTTTGTAATTATACTGAAAGACGATGTGCTTTGGCGCTACGTTGCTGCATTCGGCTTTGCTGCTTTAGCGATGTCTACTGTTTCCGCATTGGCATTGTTCTTATCGTCTTTTGCAGACAATGCTATAGGCCCTATTATGGGCACGATGGGGGTAATAGTTGTACTGATGATATTCACCACGCTCGATTTACCTATATTCAATACCATCAGCAGATACCTGTTTACTACACATATGATAGGGTGGAAGGGTTTTTTTGATGATCCTGTTCCTTATGCGGCTATTATAAGGTCGGCAGTAATATTGGCCATATATACAGTATTGTTTGTAGGTGCCACTATTTGGTGGTTTAATAAAAAAGATATTCAGTCATGAGAAAGGTATTATTGGTAGGATTGTTCAGTTTGTTTACAGTTCAAGTATCTGCACAGCAAATGGATGCCAATACGTTGTTTACAAAACTCAGGAGTAAGATAGATGCAGTGAAAGACTACGTGGCTACGGTAGATATGAAGATTGATGTATCTTTTATAAAGGTACCAAAACTAAAAGGGAAGCTTTACTTTAAAGCACCAGATAAGATGAAGCTGGAGCGTAACGGAGGTATTTCTATACTGCCCAAAAACAGTATTAATATGACAGTAAACAATCTGTTACCTCCATCAGGGGCAACAGTAATAGATGCAGGAATAGATAATATTAAAGGGGTATCTGTACGCGTGTTGAAGGTAATACCTGATACAGAAGGGGATATTGTGCTATCTAAAATATGGGTAGATGAGAAACGACTATTGGCATTGAAAACGGAAACTACTACCCGCGATAACGGTACAGTAAAAATGGAGCTGGAGTTTGGAAAGTTTGAGAAACAAGCCTTACCAGATAGGGTGACATTTTATCTTGATGTGAAGGACTTTAAACTACCTAAAGGAGTAACGATGGACTACGAAACCAATCAGCAGCCTACTCCCAAACCCGAAGAAAAGGGAAAAATGAAAAAAGGGAAGATATTAATTAATTATCTGGACTATACGGTGAATAAAGGTATTGCAGACAATGTCTTTGCCGAAAAGAAGAAATAAATTTTTAGCACCAAAACCTTTTGCAACATCAATATATTGTTTAGTTTTAGGGGATAATACGATACTTTATTATGAAATATTGTTTACTGATTGTATTCACATTCCTGACCATAGCATCCTGCAAAAAAGTAGAGGTACCTCAATCTAAACAGGAAAAAATGCGTTCTTCAGATTGGAGAATAGATACAATCATGACTACTTACCTCACAAGCACAGGTGCAGATTCTGAGGTTCAAGGTGGATGGAAGCGTTTTGAAAACGGTGTTGAAACATTTGATAAACCTAATTGTATAAAAGACGATTATATAAAGTTTAAAGAGAATCATGATGGTTCTCACATCACAGGTCCGGATAAATGTGGTAACGAAGCCAATGATATAACATTTACTTGGGGGCTTTCTGATGCAGACAGCAAAATATTTATTTATGGTCTATACAATTTATTTAGTGTAGATGTAAATGCTGAAATGGTGTATTTTAACGATGATGAATTTGCTTTTGCTTTCCGTAAGAAAGTTCAGAAAGGTTCTTCTACAGACAGCATAACGGTAAAAACGACATTCAAACTGAAGAAAAAGTAACCGGCAAACTTATGTCATAAACCCACCGGTACTATATCGGTGGGTTTTTTATATCCACGAAGGCAATTCGTACATTTGCAACCAATTAATAACGATTTCAGATAGTTTATGATACATATTACACTACCCGATGGAGCCGTACGCGAGTACCAGAAAGGGGTATCGGCCATGGATGTGGCAAAATCCATCAGCGAAGGGCTGGCACGCAAAGTGTTGGCTGCAGAGGTGAATGGTGAGGTTTGGGATGCTTCCCGCCCCATCAACAACAATGCAAGCCTGAAGCTGTTGACGTGGGATAATAAAGAAGGTAAATCTACATTCTGGCACTCATCTGCCCACCTGATGGCAGAGGCGTTGGAAGCACTATATCCGGGTGTGAAACTGGGTATCGGTCCTTCTATCGAAACAGGCTTCTATTACGATATAGACCTTGGCGATAACAGGGTTATCAAAGAAGAAGACCTGAAGAAGATAGAAGACAAGATGAAAGAACTTGCTAAAAACAACAGTGTGTACACACGCAAAGATGTTAGCAAGGGCGACGCGGTAGCATATTTTACAGACAAGCAAGACCCATACAAACTGGAACTGATTGAAGGTTTGGAAGACGGGCAGATAACTTTCTATACACAAGGTGGTTTTACAGACCTGTGCCGCGGGCCACACATACCGCATACAGGTTTCATCAAAGCCATCAAGCTGATGAATATTGCCGGTGCATACTGGAGGGGTAATGAAAAGAACAAAATGCTTACACGTATCTATGGTGTAACATTCCCTGCACAGAAAGAGCTGGACGAACATATAGCCCTGCTGGAAGAAGCGAAAAAACGCGACCATCGCAAGCTGGGTAAAGAACTGGAACTGTTTGCATTTTCTGAAAAAGTGGGTAGCGGGTTGCCATTATGGTTACCTAAGGGTGCTATGCTGCGCGAACGCCTGCAACAATTCCTGCAAAAAGCACAATTAGATACAGGTTATTTGCCCGTTATCACACCGCACATAGGTAGCAAGCAATTGTATGTAACATCAGGCCACTGGGAAAAATATGGTAAGGATAGCTTCCGCCCTATAACTACACCGCAAGAGGGTGAAGAGTTTATGCTGAAGCCGATGAACTGTCCGCACCACTGCGAGATATATAAAACGGCACCGCGTTCTTACAAAGACCTGCCTTTGCGCCTTGCAGAGTTTGGTACCGTTTACCGTTACGAGCAGTCGGGTGAATTGCATGGCCTGACACGTGTACGTGGCTTTACTCAGGATGATGCCCACCTTTTCTGCCGTCCTGATCAGGTATTGGAAGAGTTTAAGAAAGTAATAGATCTGGTGATGTATGTATTTACATCGCTCGATTTCCAAAACTTTACTGCACAAGTATCGCTGCGCGATAAAGAAGACCGCAGCAAGTACATAGGTAGCGAAGAAAACTGGCATATAGCTGAACAAGCCATCATACAGGCTGCTGCTGAAAAAGGGTTGAACACTGTAGTTGAATATGGTGAGGCTGCATTCTATGGTCCTAAGCTCGACTTCATGGTGAAGGATGCGCTGGGACGCAGCTGGCAGCTGGGTACTATACAGGTAGACTATAACCTGCCTGAACGCTTTGAACTGGAATATGTAGACAGCGATAACAGCCGCAAACGCCCGGTAATGATACACCGTGCGCCGTTTGGCTCTATGGAGCGCTTTATTGCCGTATTGCTGGAACACTGCGGTGGCAACCTGCCTTTGTGGCTGGCGCCGGTGCAGCTGAAAGTATTGCCTATCAGCGATAAGTTTGGCGAATATGCAGAACAAGTAGCTAAAGCACTGAAAGCAGAAGGCATCAGGGCCGAAGTAGATGATCGCAACGAGAAAATAGGTAAGAAAATACGCGATACAGAGTTGATGAAAGTGCCTTATATGCTGGTAGTGGGCGAGAAGGAAATGAATGAAGGCATGGTAGCTGTGCGCAAACATGGCGAAGGTGATAAAGGAACATTGCCGCTGCAGGAATTCATCACTGAAATAACAAACACTGTAAAAGAGCAGATTAGCGGCAAAAAATAGCTGTTTTAAATGTATATAAACATGGCTGTTCATATACATTTGAATTGTAAATACACTATTTTTGCCATCATTTATTAATAATCATTAATGCAAAGAAGAAGTAAAGGACCATACTTTAGACCGAGAGTACCACAAAACGAACATCGTTTAAACCGTGAAATCACTGCACAGGAAGTGCGTTTGATAGGCGAGGGCATAGAGCCTGCTGTCTATAAACTGGAAGATGCATTGAGGCTTGCACAAGAGCAGGAAGTGGATTTGGTAGAGATTTCTCCAAATGCGGTTCCTCCCGTATGTCGTCTTATCGACTACAAAAAGTTCCTCTACGAAAAGAAGAAGAAGGATAAAGAACAGAAGGCAAAGTCTAAGCAGTCTGAACTGAAGGAAATCCGCTTTACGCCAAATACGGATGAACACGATTTCGACTTCAAAGCAAAGCACGCTGAGAAATTCCTGCAGGAAGGCAACAAGGTGAAATGCTATGTGCAGTTCAAAGGCCGTGCCATCATGTTTCAGGAACGGGGCGAGCTACTTTTGTTAAAATTTGCTGAGAGATTGGCAGAGGTTGGTTCTTTGGAATCTATGCCTAAAATGGAAGGTCGTAGGATGTTAGCCATCTTTACACCTAAGAAAAAGAAATAATATTCTGTTAATAGCACAGATTAAAATTTTGTAAGAAACTTGTTTTAAATTAAAACCCTTCTTACATTTGCATTAGAAATTCTGATACCATATAGCGCTTAGGCGTTCATTATAAGAAGTTTTCATGGTGATAGGGTTTATAGGGGCTGGCCTGTTCTCAGGCTGGCTTTTTTGTTTTTATAAATACTTATACCTCCATTGAAAAAAACTTTTTGGATAATTTTAATCAATATTTAATTTTGTAAAAGTTTTCATAGTGATAGGGTTTATAGGGGCTGGCCTGTTCTCAGGTCGGCTTTTTTATTTTACATTAGCATACAAATACCAGGTATGCCCCGTGTTTCTCTGATTGTCTTAATGTTTCTCTGCTTCGGATTTACGACCAATGCGCAACTGGCGTGCTACGTCAATATGCAAAATCAAGTAATGGTCTGGGATAATGGTATGATACGTAAAGTAGACTACCTGCAACCTACAGAGGTGAAAGTGGGTAAGATTACAATACCATATCTTGATAATACACGCTCTTTTAAAATATATTATGGTGGTGGTGTTAAGACTGTCAATATCGGGTTCACGAACGAGTTTAAAGTAAGTGATAATCTTGTATCATTTCTGAATGCAAAATCACTGAATGTATTTGATAAGGGCAATATCAAAAATCTGTCTACATTTTGCACGCAATACTTTATGGGGGATAGTGTTATCCTGTTTTTTGACGGGGTGCGAAGTGAGTATAAGGCTTATTACGAAGGTAATGTGTATCCCATAGAAGGATTTCTGGCCGGCACACCGCTTGAGGTGATAAAAGTATCAGACAATATTGCCGCTTATGATAACTATGCAAACCAGTTTCGCATATTTTATCACGGGCAGATATTGGAACAGGAAAACTATGCAGTGAGCAGTTTTGAAGTAGGTCGTAATACAGTTGCATATCTTGATATCAACAGGCAGTTTAAAATATTCCATAGTGGGCAAACATATGTGGTTGAAGATTTCCCGCCACAAACCTATCAGGCAGGTGATAATGTGGTAGCATTTGTTTCAACAGATGGTTACTTCAAAATATTCTATGGCGATAGTGTTCGTACCATAGGCTTCTTCTCTCCGCAAGACCTGCGTGTTATAGACAATATGGTTGCATACAGAGATCAGAGCGGCTATTTCAAAGTGTTCTATAAAGGCAATATCTACTCTTTAGAAAGTTACTATCCTGATAAGTATGTAATGCAATACAACTCTATTGCTTATGTAAACAGAATAGGTATGCTACGCCTGTTTACTGAAGGCGAAATATACGATGTTACCAATGCCGAATTGGAAAACTGGGAAGTCAACTATGACGTGCTCAAATACCAGATAGGTATGAACATGTTCCGCATTTACTACAAAGGCAACGAGTACGATTAATAGCTTAGAAAAATCGTTTTATCAGTCTTAATTGGTGCGTACGCTTACGCAAGCCTACGCTGATGATGCCTCCTTGGTCTATACGGTCTATAACCACGCGTCCGCTGGTTTCTGTTGCATGTATAATGGTGTCGTTATCCAACAACATACCCACGTGTACTATTTTGCCATCTGCATTGTTGAAGAATGCAAGGTCGCCACACTGCGCATGCTGCAGAAAGTCTACTGCTATACCTTCATTTGCCTGCTGACTGGCATCGCGCGATATTGCCTTGCCACATAGCTTGTACACCATCTGGGTGAAGCCCGAGCAGTCTATACCCGAAATACTGCGCCCACCCCATAGGTACGGAGCATGTAAGTATTTCATTGCCATCGTTTTAAGGCTGTTTTCATCAAGTTGCATTTTATCATGGCGCAGCCTTTTGCCCCTGAATTTTGCTTCAGGTAGGTTTAGTGGAGCTTTACCGCCCTTTATGCCAAACAAATCACTGCCTATAGGTAGCCATTGCTCACCTTGTTCAAACACGAGCTTACTTTTCAGGGAGAATGCTACCGCTTTCGGGGCTTTTCTGTATTCCTTCAGCGATACCATAGAAAGCTGGCCAAAACGGCACCAACCTTCATATCCGTCCCATTCGCAACGTATTCTTGCCCAGTCCTTCTCGTTAATCTCCAATATTTCGCAACGTTCGCCGTATAGCATCTGGTTTACCTGTTCTGCGCTGTGGCTTGGCTCGCTGCGCATAGGCATTTCAGATACGTTGCAATATGCATATGATAAAACCATTATGTATTCGCTGTGTGGTACAATATTACGGTGTTAAAACCAAATATGGCAGCCCAATCGCCATTTCCTGAACCGAAATCTTTTCTTAACTTAGCAGGCTAATGAAGCCAAACCGCATTATTTAATACATATATAATTAATAACTAAGGAAAAGGCCGAATGGAAATGGAATAAACTAACGGACTAAAAGCAAAAGTTAAACAACATTATGGATTCAACAATTATCGTTGCCGTCGTTGCGGTAGCGGCTATATTAATAGGTATTATTTTAGGTAAATTCTTATTCGCGAAAAACACACAAAAACAGGTTGAAGAAGCAGAACTGACAGCAAATAAACTTGTAGAGGCAGCTAAGGACAAAGCCGAAGCGCTGAAAAAAGAAAAAATACTGGAAGCCAAAGAGCATTTTCAACAACTGAAGAGCGAACACGAAAAAGAAGCACTACAACGTACCCAAAAAATAGCTGAAGCTGAAGCACGCATTAAGCAACAACAACAAAGCGTAAACGACAAGAACGCTGCACTGCAAAAGCAGACTAACGAAAACCAGCAACTGAAAGAAAAGCTGGATGCGCAACTGGAAGCTGTAAACATCAAACGCAGCGAACTGGAACGCCATCAGGAAGAACACATCAAGCGTCTGGAGAAAGTAGCCAACCTGAGTGCTGAAGAAGCAAAAGCAGAGCTGATGGAGGCTGTGAAAGAAGAAGCCCGCACGGCTGCTATGGCACATGTGAAGGAGATAATGGAAGAGGCGAAGCAGAACGCATCTAAAGAAGCTAAGAAAATCATCATCCAGACTATACAACGTACAGGTGCTGAGCAGACTATCGAAAATGCCATCACTGTATTCAATCTGGAAAGTGACGAAATCAAAGGTCAGATTATTGGCCGTGAGGGTCGTAACATCCGCGCGCTGGAAGCAGCAACCGGTGTTGACCTGATAATAGACGATACGCCTGAGGCAATTGTATTAAGCTGTTTCGATCCGCTGCGCCGCGAGGTAGCACGTCTGTCGCTGCAACGTCTTGTACAGGATGGTCGTATACACCCTGCACGTATTGAAGAAGTGGTTGAGAAAACCAAAAAACAACTCGAAGAACAGGTACTGGAAATAGGCGAACGCACTATCATAGAACTTGGTATCCATGGTCTGCACAAAGACCTGGTACGCATGGTAGGTAAAATGCGCTTCCGCTCTTCTTATGGTCAGAACTTGTTGATGCACTCTAAAGAAACTGCCAACCTTTGCGGTATAATGGCTGCAGAACTGGGGCTTGGACAGAAAGTAGTAAAACTGGCTAAACGTGCTGGCCTTCTCCACGATATTGGTAAAGTGCCTGATGAAGAAACAGAACTGAGCCACGCATTGCTGGGTGCTAAACTGGCAGAGAAATCAGGTGAACATCCTGCTATCGTGAATGCGATAGGTGCCCACCACGATGAGATGGAAATGGCATATATCATCAGCCCGATAGTGCAGGCTTGTGATGCCATAAGTGGTGCAAGGCCGGGTGCTCGCCGCGAGATGATGCAAAGCTATCTGCAACGTATCAAAGATCTGGAAGCATTGGCAATGGCATATAACGGTGTTGAGAAAGCATACGCTATACAAGCAGGCCGCGAACTGCGTGTGATAGTAGAAGCTGAGAAAGTAACCGACGCAGACAGCACACGCCTATCTTTCGAAATTGCAGACAAAATACAGAAGGAAATGCAATACCCGGGACAAGTAAAAGTAACTGTAATACGCGAACTGCGTGCGGTGAACATTGCCCGCTAATTGTTGCAACAAACGATAACAAAAACGGCTCCGAAACATCGGGGCCGTTTTTTATTGCCTTATAATTACCTGATAAACAGGCTTATTTTGGATGTGTTGAAATTTTGTTTCCATTAGTTTCCGTTTTTACAAGCAGTGAAATGGAAACAATATTAACTATTGGCGATGTAGAAAACGGTATGTCAAAGAGCATATTTACTAATGCAAAAATAAGTATTTTTTAATTTTTATTGTTTTTTTTACTACGATATTGTAGCCTAATAAAATACCTTTAATAGGGGGATGTATTGGCCGATAATAATGGTATTTTGTATTGTATAAATATGTTGTCATGACTAAAGTAAAAGGTAAGGGTACTAAAGAAAGCCCTTGGGAATTGTTGACTGCACCGGGTACGTCGGCATATACTATGTATAAAGATGATAGTAAAGAGCCTGCAATATTGGTGTGTACTGTAGGTAAGACAGTATTGCATTATCAATGGCGTTGTATTGACGACCTGCACGCCATGTTGAAAAAGCATAGCGACTGGATGGAGCTTGGTGGTGCAGATGAACAAAAACCTGCTAAAGAGGGTACAGTGGAAGCATGGGGGCGAGCAATTGACAATCCTGTTGGTGGATGGTATGGTTTGAAAAAGGGCTTTCGTGGCAGGTTTGGGGTATATGTGCCACCATTAATGGAAGCCTTAGGATTGGCTGAATTAGAGCACAACCCTAAGAACAATCGGATGAAAGCTAAGTAACAGTGCTATTTTACTTGCTCCCACCACGGATGGTGTTGATTGCTGCCATGCAGGTTTACAATTTGACCAATCATTGGGGTAACCATAGGTACATTCTTTTTCTTGCCTTCTGCCAATGCCCGTTTAATAGGTTCATCCCATGCATGCAGGGCAAGGCTGAATTTTGACCAATGCACCGGCATCAGTGTTTTGGCTTTCAGGTCTATCGCTGCTTGTACCACTTCTTCGGGCATCATGTGGATGTATTTCCAATAGGGGTGATATTGCCCGCATTCCAGCAATACAAAATCGAACGGACCGTGTTGTTTGCCTATTGCCTCGAAGTGGGTATCATAGCCAGAGTCTCCGCCCAGAAATATCTTCATAGATGGTGTCTGCAAAACATAAGACATCCACAAAGACTGGTTGCGTTTAAAGCCCCTGCCTGAGAAGTGCCTGCCCGGTGTTGTGTGTACTGTAAAGCCACTATCAAGTGTTACAGTCTCATGCCAGTCACGTTCTACGATTACCGATGTATCGAAACCCCAGTGTTCAAAATGCTCACCTACGCCCAGCCCCATGATTATCTTACCCACTTTCGGCTTCAGCTTCATGATGGTTTCGTAATCAAGATGGTCATAGTGGTCGTGCGTAATGAACAGATAATCTATTGGCGGAAAATCATCAGCGGTATATGCGTCACTGCCTTTAAAGCTTTTGGTGGTAAAGCTGACAGGTGATGCACTACCACTCAGTACAGGGTCTACCAATATTCGCTTCCCATCTATCTGTATATAGTAAGAAGAGTGGCCAAACCATACGAGTATATTGCTATCTGCAGGTGTGTTGTGCAGGTCTGTTTTTTGTGTAGGGATGATATCCTTCGGCGTATTCCGTTTGTCTTTGTCAAAAAAGAAATCCTTCATTACCCTGTAGTAGCTGACACCCTCTGCAAGGTCGGGTGTATGGCTGAGGTTTTGAAACTTGCCATCGCGATAGTTGGGCGATTGTTTTATTCTTTCCAGCCTTGTCCCTGATGGCGTTTTGCCAAATATTGCTTTTTGCATATAAATAATAGTAACTAAAGTTAAGCCTGAGAAGGCGAATAATATTGTTAAGACAATACGTTTAAGAATGTGCATAGGGTTATGATAAACGGTTAATCATACCCAGCATCAGGTTATCAAACATACGGTCTGACAGGATGCTTCGAGCCATCAGTATTGGTTTAGCTCCAGAGCCAGCAGCATACCTTGTTTTTGGCTTAGATGCGGTTACTGCTTTTTCGATAGTACGTGCTATAACAACAGGGTCGCTTCCCATTTTGCCATCTGCTTTTTCGAACATAGCAGCATGCTTTTGTGTAAGGTAGCTATATGCAGTATTGCCCGATGTCTGTAGCATTTTTTCGCGCGCTATGCCTGCCCATTCTGTTTTGATGGCACCCGGTTGTATCACCACTACATCAATACCAAATTCTTTCAATTCCATACGCAGGCTATCGCTAAGACCTTCAACCGCAAATTTGGTAGCATGATACCAAGCACCATGTGGTTCGCCTATACGACCGCCGATAGATGAGATATTGATGATGCGCCCGCTATGCTGTTGGCGCATATATGGCAGTACCAACTGGGTAAGTCTGGCAAGGCCGAAGATGTTTACTTCAAACTGATACTTGGCTTCGCTGATAGGTACATCTTCCAGCGCACCATAAGAACCATAGCCGGCATTGTTTACCAGTACATCTATCCTGCCTTCGTTTTTGATAATAGAGGTGATGCCTGCCGTCATAGAATCATCATCTGTAACGTCCATTTCCAATAGCTTAACACCGAATTGCTCCAGTTCTTTCATCTTATCTGTACGGCGAGCAGCACCATATACTTTGTAACCTCTTTGCGATAGCAGGCGGGCTGTTTCTTTGCCTATACCGGATGATGCACCTGTTATTAATACTACCTGATTTTTCATTTTATTATGTTTTTAAGATTATTAGATTGAGTAGTCACTCTATTACACAAACAAAAAAATATTAAGTCACCATCTTCCAAACCAGTTCGAAAGATTCGTTGATGAGTTGCTTTTGTTTTGCGGCGCTCAGCTTTTGTGAATTGATGTACTGGTTCACCCCATACAGGTGGCTGCTTATGATAGACATTGTATATTCAGCAGGTGTTACTTTTATCACTTTCTGTTTGATGCCTTCTTTTATCATATTAATCAAGGCAAGGCTTTGCTCTACAAGCTCTGCAGGTATCATCGCTACATAAGGAGAGCTGAGGAACTGTTGAATATAGCGGAACTCGGTTTCGTTGTCTATGCCCCAATGCAATGCGGCTACATAGTATTTGCGTGCTGTTTCTTTGATTGTGTCTTCGGGCTGAATATCTTTTGATACACAGAAGCCCAATTGCTTTTTGATATCTACGTACAGGGCAACAATCAGTTCGTCTTTGGTTTTGAAATAATGGAACAAGGTACCATTCGCCACACCAGCTTCCTGCGCTATCTTGCTGGTAGGCGTGCCATGAAAACCGAATTCAGTAAACAGTTTCAGTGCGGCGTTGAGTATGTCCTTTTGTTTATCCATTATATGATGATTGACTAATCACTCCACAAATGTACGACGCATTATGAATATGCCAAATAAATTTTGTTGATGGGGAGATTTACTTGCGTTCTGTTACAGTTAGAATAAAAACTCTATCCTTTTCTGATGAAGATAATAGAGGCTTCCCGGATTCATCAAATATTTGAGGTAAAACGATTATTAATGCATTTTCCTTAGAATTAGGTATATAACCTCCCCTTAAATCTTTCATATGCCTTATATAAGTAATAAAAGTTCCTGATTCCGTTAAGCGAGTTGTTTCGTAGTAATCTCGATTATGAAGCCATGTAAAGAATACTGGATGAGAAACTTTTAATGTATGTATAGGCTTGTCGGTAATTAGTTTGATTGTTATCCGTGTATTGATATCGATTTTATTAGGGTTATACCTGGAGATTGTATCATCGTTTATGAATATCAGAAAGTGTGTACCGGCAGGTTTAAATCGGTAGTCGGATTTTACAAAGGAGTATTTTTTATCACCAAGCTTTTTCTGAATTTGAAAACGGTATTCTTCAGTTGTAAAGTGTTTAGTGATCGTTTGGTTATTAGTAAGGTATTCACTATCGAAGTTTAACACAAGACTATCTGATGGAACAATATTCGTTTTAATAACAAAACTGATTGTATCTAACATTTTTATGCCGTCACAATCACAATTGATGTTGATACTATCATTAGCATGTTTAGTTATTTGGATTACTCTTTGTGCATTTGCACTGATATGTAATATAATAGCAATGCAGACTAATAGTAGCCTAAAAGTCATTACAAAGCAGTTTTACGGTTATCCATAAACTTCACCTGCTTGCGGCTATTTGGCGGAAACTGCATTTGCTGCATTTCACTACCACTATGGAAGTGGAGTAGTGGTGCCACACGCAGTTTAGATTGCAGCAATGGTTTCAGTTTGGCTTCGCAATCATCTACAGGTAGTGGGGTATTTACGTGAATACGTAGTTCATCAGTACCCAATTCATTCGTGAATACTTCTACTACATATTCTTTAATAAATGGAATATTATTGAGTATATCGAACACAGCAGGTGGATAGATTGTAGTGCCTTTGTACTTAATCATCTGCTGCTTGCGGCCAAGCACAGGGCTCAACCTGCGGCTGTATCTGCCACAGCTGCATTGTGTTTCGTAAAAAGTACAGATATCGCCTGTACGATAGCGTATCAGTGGCATGCCCTCTACACCAAGTGTGGTAATGGTTACTTCGCCATATTGCCCTGCAGGCAGCGGGTCGCCATGGTCATTCAGTATTTCCAGAATTATCAAATCTGGTATTTCGTGGCCACCCATACCTGCGCCACATTCTGTAAATGCAGTCTGCATTTCGGTAGATGCATAGGTGCTATAGAATTTGATAGGCCAGTCGTTGTATATCTTATTGCCCAGTACGTTCAGTTCAAAGTCTGCTGCACGCAGGCTTTCGCCTATGCAGATAGCTTTTTTAACAGGCGTATGATGCAGGTCTATCTGGTGCTCTTGTGCATATTCAATCATCTTCAGCATAAAAGACGGTACGGCCACTATGCTGTTGCTCTGCAGTCGGAAGATGGTATCCCACTGCATGGCAGGTAGCCCCGGGCCAGTACGCACCAATGCGCCACCCAGTTTGCGAATGCCCTGATAGTAGGCAATGCCGGCCATAAACTGGCGGTCGAGCGTGAGCATGAGTTGATAGCAATCTTCAGGTTTGCCATCGGCAGTAAGAAAAGATTGCTGTTCGTTGTACGCAAGGCGGTCAAGATCGCCCGCTGTAAGTGCTATCGTAACAGGCCTGCCCAGCGTGCCTGATGTGGCGGTGTATTCTTTTATGTCGGTAGAGGGTACACAAAGGAATTCCCAGTTGTGCTCCTGCATATCGCTTTTGGTGGTGGTAGGCAGGTAGCCCATGTCTTTCACCCCTTTGATGTTGGCAATATTGATATTATGTTCCTTGAACAGGCGTTGATAATAAGGCGACCTGTCCTGTACGTATTGTAGGAGTTTTACCAATGCTTCAGACTGCCATTCTTCCTGTTTGCTATGGGTTTCAAACGCCAGATGCGGGTGCTGTGTCATCAAGGGGGAATTTTACGAAAAGTACAAAATTTCCGCCGCCGTTGCACCTGATTTTTATCAGTAAATATTAATGATATGGCATGAAAAGCAATGCTGTAGCGGCTTTTATAATGCTATCAGCGAATATTATAGCCGATTTTTTTAAATTCAAATTCTTACATTACCTTTGCACATGGCAATAAAATCTAAGTTTTACGGCGAAGGCCTCACGTTTGATGACGTTCTCCTTGTGCCGGCTTACTCCGAAGTCCTTCCGCGCGAAGTAAGTACCGTTACTCAACTGACAAAAGATATTAAGCTTAACATTCCGATGGTATCAGCAGCAATGGATACTGTTACGGAGGCTACATTAGCTATTGCATTGGCTCGTGAGGGGGGTATAGGCATGTTGCACAAAAACATGAGCATTGAGCGCCAGGCAGAACAAGTGCGTAAAGTGAAACGCAGCGAGAGCGGCCTGATTGTTGACCCGATAACACTGACACCTGATGCCACTGTTGCAGAAGCACTGAAGCTGATGCGCGATAATAAAATAGGTGGTATTCCCATAGTAGATAAAAACAACCTGCTGGTAGGTATTCTTACAAACCGCGATATGCGTTTTGAAAAGAATACTAAAAAGAAGGTAAGCGAAATAATGACTAAGGAAAATCTTGTAACTGCACCGGCAGGTACAAGCATGCTGAAAGCAGAAGGCATTCTGGAGCATTATAAAATAGAAAAACTTCCTATCGTAGATAAGAAAGGCAAACTGATAGGTTTGATAACCTTCCGTGATACGATGCAGATAAAAAGCCATCCTAATGCTGCCAAAGATAGCATGGGCCGCCTCTTGGCAGGTGCTGCTGTAGGTATCACCGCAGATACACTGCAACGTGTGGAAGCGCTGAAAGCTGCAGGTGTGGATGTGATAACACTGGATAGTGCACACGGGCACTCTAAAGGTGTAGTAGACATGGTGAAGTTGGTAAAGAAAACCTTCAAAGGATTGCCAGTAATAGCAGGTAACATAGCTACAGCAGCAGGTGCAAAAGCACTGGCAGATGCCGGTGCTGATGCTGTGAAAGTAGGTGTAGGGCCGGGTTCTATCTGTACTACACGTGTAGTAACAGGTGCAGGTGCTCCGCAACTGACAGCTATTATGGAAGCAGTTTCTGCATTGAAGAAAAGAGGTATTCCGGTAATAGCTGATGGTGGCATCCGTTATACAGGTGATATGGTGAAAGCGATGGTTGCAGGTGCATCTTGCATCATGGCTGGTTCTATCTTCGCAGGTACGGAAGAAAGCCCGGGCGAAACTATCATCTACGAAGGACGTAAGTTTAAGTCTTACCGTGGTATGGGTAGCGTAGAGGCTATGCAGGAAGGTTCTAAAGACCGCTACTTCCAGGATATGGAAGCAGACATTAAAAAACTGGTACCGGAAGGTATAGTAGGCCGTGTGCCTTATAAAGGTTCGTTGAATGAAGTAGTACAACAGTTTGTAGGTGGCCTGCGTGCAGGTATGGGGTACTGCGGTGCTAAAGACATTAAAACACTGCAAGACAATGCGCAGTTTATCCGCATCACATCGGCAAGTATGGCAGAAAGCCACCCGCACGATATCGTGATAACTAAAGAAGCGCCTAACTATAGCCGCTAATTCTTACAGCATATAATTATAAAGCCCCGAACCATCGGGGCTTTTGCTTTTTAGAAACTGAATGACGCACCTATCACAAACCTGCCGTTCTTATTCCAGTCGAAAGGTGAATTGGTCCAATGATAGAAGCCTCCTAAGTTGAGGTTGAAATAGGCGATGTTCAGATAATTGAGGCGAATGATATTGTTGATGATTAAACCCGATTCATGATAGCCATTTGATGGTGCTATTATACCCGCATCTGCCGCAGCAGATTTTGACGATAAGCTACCGTAGGTAAGATTGTGTGCAATGCTGAGTGATGGCTTGCTGTATTTGTGATTGTAGAAATACCTGTCGAAATCGTGGCGGTAGAAAACAGATGCAAACTGATTGCTGAAATAAGAGAATGGCAGCATGGTCATAAAACCACCCCATGCATACAACTGATATTCTGAATTGAAACGATAACCATTACCTGCAAGTAATAGCGAACGTGGCAAGGCATTGTCATTCTCGCCTTGTATCATACCACCCAGCAGCCTGATATTATCCTGCCCCCAACGGTTGATGTGTACTTTGTAATCCAGTGCTGCAAGTATGCGTGTATAGTTTGTAGCGTAGCTGCCACTGGTCAATTGCCCACTTGCTAGTTGCAGATAGAGTATGGGGAATTTAGTGCCTGCAGGCATATAGTAGCCATACACAGGTGTACGCTTTTCTTTGTAAGCATAGCGGATATTTAGTGATGCTTCTTTCACATCATATTCTCCTGCTTTTGTACCCAACTCATTGAAGTTGTAAAAATACTGTGGTTGCAGTTTTTGCTGCTTGCCCGCAATATCAAACTCCCAATACCCGAAACGCCCGTGTGCTGTGGCTTTGTATTCTTCTATCTTATCTACCTGCACCAGCAGCCAGTTTTGCAGGCCGCGTCGGTCTATCTCGGGGTGTATGTTTACATTGCCTGTATTGCGATAATTGTTCTGATATGCAAACTCTATCCAATGCTCTTTTTTGCCTGTAGGGAATATGCGTGCCGATGCACCATACTTCCATACCTTATCCCTAAAGCCATAGCCAAACCATCCACCAACAGAAAAGTATTTGGATATTTTGTCGTTGGTGTATACGCCAATACCAAGTCTTGTTTTTTCATAGCTGTTGAATGCAAGCAGGCGTGTAAGGTCGAGGTCGATGAACTTTATGGGTATTCTGCCAATGGCAAGATTGCCTGCATTTTCAAGGTATTTGTTGATGCCTGTTTTATCCATCAGGCTATCCATCATGGTATAGGTGTTCTGTTCTTTTACTTTTATGGAGTCGAACCTGTAGCGTCGCCATTCTTCATCTGTGCGCATATCTACAGAGTCGTGCAGTTTTACAGCATGTGCTTTGTCAAATCTGATATTGCCTGTGTTATAAAATACAGAATCAATGATTGAGTGCCCCGAAAGTATCATACCCATTTCAGGACTAGGGTATTTGGTAAATATGAAATCGTAATTCAACTCCCGCGGAAACCATTTACCGTTTGTATAACGATATACCTGCTGCATTTTCAATACCCGACCATCGCCGGTATCAGGTGTTTGTGCGGTGATGTGCGATATGGCATAGCCATTGGTGTTGATGTACAGCATGCCCTGCAACGACTTAAATACTACACCTTTCTTTGCCTTGTATTTAAAGATGAATATAGTGTCTGCACCATCTTGCAATTCATCAATCAAATCGAACTGATAACGAGATTGCCAACCTGCTGAAAGCGGATTAATATAATCTACCGTATTCAGTTTTATAAAATCGTCGTAAGCATGGAATGGGAGTAGGCCTGTTACAACATTGGTGAAAAACGTTTTCTTAAAACCTGAAAATCGTGATGCGAGCACTGTTTCCTGCCTTTTCCCCGGATTTTTATAGGCAACCCTGCTATAAGTTTCAGAAAACAATACGTGGTTGTTATTGAAGAAAGAATCGTTTTCTTTTTTTGTTGCTGCACGCATTGAGTCTATGCTACGTTGTGCTTCTTCACTGCGTTTGGCTTGCTTATCTTCTTTAGCTCTGCGTGCTTTCAGCGCTTGTTCATTAGGCAATATATCTGCCAGCATTTTGTAGTAAATATCGTAGCGATACTGTTCGTACTTATCAGGATTGTTGTATTGCTTGTTGCGAATTGCAGTGTTGATGATGCGCTTTATTTTGTCGTAAGGAGGCCTTACAATTACCTCCTGCGAAGCATTGTATGCAGGTTGCAGATAGATGGTGTCGGTATGTTGTATGCCTATAGTTTTTGTTTGATAACCGGTGTAGGATATAGTAATGCTATTAACTCCCGAAAGCAGATTGAAAGCAAAACGGCCGTTGATGTCTGCAATAAAGCCTTGTTTGCTGTCTTGTTGCCTGAGCGTGGCAAATGGTAGCGGCTGTTTTGTTTCACTATCTATTACAACGCCTGAAACTGATGTTTGTGCAATTGCCTGCGAACACAAACAACACAACAAAAGATAACAACATATACGTAGTATCATAACAGCTAAATTATCAAACTCAGCATTTAGTGCATTTGCCTTAAATCAAATTTAAGCGTTTGATATATAGCAGCAATATGTTGCCTGCTATTAAAAGCTATTAACCTTCTGTATCAAAACCCTTATCTGCATCGGTGTTTTTTAGGATGCTATACACAACAGGTGCTTGCCTGTAGATGCCCTGATTGTATTTATTACCCAGAATGATAATGGTGAAATTATCTTGAATAAAACGATAGAAAACTGTGTTATTACCGTGCCACCAGCCGTTGTGATAAATGATTTTATCCCCATCAGGATAGCAAAGCATACGCCAACCCAGGCCATAGTTTTTAACACCCGGTTTCTCGAAAGAGCAAGGGCCATATGCCATCTCAATCGTTTCGTTGCTCAGGAAAGTATTTTTATAGAAAGACTGGTCCCAACGATACATATCTTCTACAGTACTGTATATACCCTTATCGCCCCATACACCATCAGAGAATTGATCAGGTTCTTTTACCCAATTTGCTTTATAACTGATAGTGTTGCCGTATGGTAATCCTTTAAATGGATTGTAAGCAAATGTATTCTTCATGCCTAGTGGCGTAAAGATGTATTTATTCATGAACTCATCATATCCCATACCAATCACTTCTTCAATAATAGAAGCAAGGATAGCATAGTTACTATTACAGTATTTGAATCGAGTGTTTGGGCGAGATTCTAATTTAGGTTTATGTTTTGCAAACATTTCTATAACTTCTGCATTCGTCATTAGTGCATTGCCTTTGCGAAATGCAGGAATCCATTTGATATAATCAGGAATGCCCGAACGGTGACACAGCAACATCCTGACAGTAACATCGGGATAAGGTAGTTGTGGTATGTAGGTTTGCACTTTTTCGTCGATGTTCAGATACTTCTGTTGGTGCAGCCACAGGATAGCTGCAGCCGTAAAAGTTTTAGAAACAGATGCCAGTTGCACTGCGCTGTTTGGATTCAGCTTCAGTCCTGTTTCTCTGTTGGCAATGCCATAATATCTTTCATACAACACCTTGCCCTTGTAGCCTACCAGTACACTGCCGTTAAAGCCTGTGCGTGCTTGTATAGCATAAAAAGAATCGAGCCTGCGTACCATCCTGCGAAATTCAGGTTGCGTAGTGTCTTCATATTTCAGTTTGATACTGCCGAATTTCTTTTCTTCGGGTATGCGTGGCTTGGCGTTTGCGGGTTCGGACTGAGAGTTACAGGCAACTATTACAATTAATAAAATTACTGTAGCTATATATGGGAAGAAAAATTTGCGCATGATTAATTTAAAATACCAAAATACCGAAGCGTTCAAAAATACTATGACCTATCGCCAAATCTAGAGGCTTAACTCAAGTTTAACAAATTTAACAACGTCGTCCATATATTCATAATAACACTGATTCAGCTGATAAAATTGTGTAATAAATGTAGCGTAGGCTTTGTCTACAGGAGGCAGGTGTTTGGCGCGTCTTGATAGTCCGCCGAGCGATTGCTGAATGCCACGCAGATTGTAGTAGCCATATAGCCAGTTCTCTTTTTGCATGTAGGGAAACATGTATGCAAAGCGTTCGGGGAAGTATTGACTATTGGTTGCCAGTTGGTTATAGGTTTGTTGAGAGAAATTGAACAGTGCATCTTTAGATGCAAAATGTTTGGGGTCGTTTGCCAGAAAATGGTCGTAGAGGACATCTAAAATAGCACCTGCATACAAACCGTAGTCGTTTCTGAACCAGACTTTTGCACGCAGATTGGCAGGGTGATTGTCTGCAAACGTATCTATTTTGCGATGCAGCAATAAGCCCTTCTGTATATTTTCAGGATATTTTGCCAGCGCCAGTTTGCCCTTAACATAATCTCCCATCATATTGCCAGTCAGTATTTCCGCATCTCCGAAAGATAAATACGCGTGCCCCAGATAGTTCATACTGCGAAGCTAAGGCATTATTCTTTTTCGCGGTTGGCAAGATGCAGCATGTCTGTGTGCATGGCTTTCAGCTCAATAATCATACGGTTCAGATACATGAGCTGTGTTTCAGACAATGGTGTATTGTAAGTAGCCTGCATGTCATCACCCAATACATCTGTCTGTTTATCAAGATTGATGGCATTACTTAGGCGAACATTTTTATTAAACCATGTAAGCGCAGTGTGCAATTTTATCTTTTGTTCGATGCTGATATTGTCTGTATGATTTACGTGACGGTTGTCTTCTTCTAGGTGAATATTATTCAGCTCTCGTGTGATGCGCACATTGTGTGTAATGATATGATAGTATATAGATACAGTTTTGCGCTTCAGGCTAGGCTCCTGCATGTAGCGATTGAAGGAATCGAAAGCGTTGGTGTTCTTTGATTCTGCATTTCGCTTCATGCGTGTCCAGTTGGTGAGTTTTGTATCAGCAAAAAAGCTTTCTCTGAAGTACTGATAGTTTGCGCTGATACAATCTGAAAGGTGGATAGGCAGCCACTTTGTGTCCCAGTGCGGCAACAGTGCAAAACCTGCTATGATAGCAAGGGTAGCACCCCCAATTGTTGAAAGCCCACGCGTGATGAGTAGTGTAGTGTCGAGCGTGCCTTCTACGTTGAAGAGCATTACAAGGCTGAGGGTGATGAAAAATACCGCAACTGCATAACGCTTGTGTATGAAGTACACCATCATGATAAAGCTGATAAACAGCATGATTTCCTTGATGTACAAACCTGTAGGCAAACCCATAATAAGTCCGCCTGCTATACCACCCGCAACAGTACCTATTACACGGTCGATAGCTTTTTTGATAGTAGCACCAAAGTAGGGTTGCAATACCAGCAGTGTAGTGAAAGGTAACCAATACCCGTGACTGATATTGAACCACTTGGCAATAAACAGTCCGATAGTTGCAGCCACAGCAGCACGTATGGCATAGCGTGTGGTAAAGGTGTTGAAATTGAACAATACCTGCAGGTTGCGTATCCAGTGTTTGGGGTGTAGTATGAAGATGGTTTTGATAAGCGAATAGGAACGGAACACCGCACGCTCCTCGCGCGATTTTTCAAGGCGTTCCATGCTGCTTTGTATCAGCTTGGTACATCGCTCTGCCAGTTGTGTAGCGCGTTTTATAGGGTGGTAGTTTGCATCGCTTTCATCAATATGGTATTCTTTCAGCAGTGCTGTCAGCTTATCCAACCTGCTGATGCGCGACTCTAACAGCAGTTCTTCTTCGGGCTTCAGGTTTACAACATATACCGCCATACGGTCTACGGTTTGCTGCAATGCTTTCAGTACGGCATATATCTTTAGTCGTAACGAAGTGTCTATATCGCGGATATTCAATTGCTCCAGTTCTTCGCTGATGGCAATGATGTGTGTGGCAACCAGGGCTGTGGCTTTGCGCACCTGCGCCAGCTCGTATTCGTGCGTATCTTTTTTATTGGCCTGATGCGCCATCGCCTCATACAGGTGCAGCGATGTGTCTATTGCTGCACGTACTTCTTTTTCCTGCAAATAAATATCGCGGATATTGCTGCGCACATCTTTACCATCCCAACCCTTTGCAACAGTATCTATCAGCCCATGTATGCTTTTCCATATCACTGCAATGGTACGTCTGTATGGCTGCTTGGCGGGTGTGTACAAGGCCGCAGCTATGCCTACTAGTGCATTCCACAGGCCACCTATAAATATTAATTCAACGCGATGTTGCAATTCGTGCCACGAATGGGTAGGGTAGTTGTTGGTGATGATGAATAGTACGAATACACTCATGGCAAGCCCGCTGCCACGGTCGCCCAGGTTTTTAAAAAGTCCTGAAATGAATCCAACAAGCAACATACACAGCAGACTTAGCCAAAGCCAATCGCCCGTTACACTGCCAAGCATACCGAAGAATAAAGACAGTATGATGCCGCCCGTCAGTATGCGCAGCCTTTGCCCGAAAGAACCTTTTAGCTCTACCCAACAGATACTTTCTGCCGTCAGGGCTATCCATGTAGCATCTTCGCCACGCCCAGTATATAAACCCCATAACACAGGTACGATGGCAGCTATAGCCATGCGCAAGCCCCAACTGAAAACAGGTTCAAAAGTTTCCTGCTCTACCAGTTTGGTAAATGTCTTGTATGAGGGTAGTAATCTCAATTATTGTAAAGCCAGTTGTTTTTCTATCAGTAACTGCAATTGTGGTGCAGTAATGGTGCCTTCAAACAGGTTGGTGTATTCCATCTTTTTGTAGTACAGCATAGTAGCAGGTATAGAACCCTGCCAGCGGTCATCTATTTTCGGGATGAATTCGTTGGCATTGGTTTCATTCAACCATACCACCTCATGTTGCAATTTCTTTTTCGCAACGAATGCTGCCAGTTTCTTCGGGTATGCTTCTTTAAAGTCAAGGCTTACCAGCAGTATTTTGACAGGTTTACCTGACAGTTCGGCTGAAAGTTTGGTAAATTGGGGTAGCTCTTTAATACATGGTCCGCACCATGTAGCCCAGAAGTTGACCACATAAAAAGTATCTGGGTTCGATACACGCTGCATCAGGTCTGTAGCCTTGTATGCCTGTATAGGCTGTGCTTCGGCTTGCAGCGAAAAAATAAATAATATAATCAGTGCAAAGTATCTCATTGCTCAGTTTATAGTAAAGTTATTGCAGTAGCGGGTAGAATACAATCTTTGAAGGGCTAAATCCTTGTTATAAATAGTTGTTGTTTGGGGTGTTTTGCATTAGGTTTGTTGCACAATTTTTGAATATCTGCGAGATGGACAAGGTATCTGTATTAAAAAGCAAACAAGAAGAAGCACTGCTTGGTGGTGGTGCAAAACGTATAGAAAGTCAACACAAAAAAGGCAAACTGACAGCGCGCGAACGCATACAGCTTTTGGTGGATGAAGGTTCTTTTGAAGAAATAGGTATGCTGGTACAACACCGTAGCCGCGACTTCGGTATGGAAAAAGAGATGTACCCCGGCGATGGTGTAGTGACTGGTTATGGTACAGTGAATGGACGCTTGGTATATGTGTATTCACAAGATTTCACCGTATTTGGTGGCAGTCTTTCTGAAACACATGCAGAGAAGATTTGTAAAATAATGGACCTCGCTATACAAAATGGTGCACCTGTTGTGGGCCTTAATGATAGTGGTGGTGCACGTATACAGGAAGGTGTTGTGTCATTGGGTGGTTATGCCGATATCTTTTATCGCAATGTAAAATCATCGGGTGTGGTACCACAGTTGTCGGCTATCATGGGGCCATGTGCTGGTGGTGCGGTTTATTCGCCTGCCATCACAGATTTCATCCTGATGGTGGAGAACACTTCTTACATGTTCGTAACCGGTCCAAACGTTGTGAAGACCGTAACGCATGAAACGGTAACAAGTGAAGAACTGGGTGGTGCGCATACACATGCATCAAAATCAGGTGTTACGCATTTTGCACTGGCTAACGAAGTGGAATGTATAGATCACATCAAACGCCTGTTGAGCTACATGCCGCAAAACTGCGAAGAAGAAGCACCTGTATATGCTTATGAAGCTGCTGATGAAACACGTACAAAGCTGGATAGCATTATTCCTGAAAATCCGAACCAGCCTTATGATATCAAGGAAGTGATAGAAGAAGTAGTAGATACTGATTCCTTCCTTGAAGTACATAAAGAGTATGCTGAAAACATTGTTGTAGGCTTTGCTCGCATTGGCGGCCGTAGTGTTGGTGTAGTAGCTAACCAGCCTGCTTTTCTTGCAGGTGTGTTAGATATCAATTCCAGCAAAAAAGGTGCACGCTTTGTACGCTTCTGCGATGCGTTCAATATTCCGTTGTTGGTGCTGGTAGATGTGCCTGGATTCCTGCCGGGTACAGATCAGGAATGGCATGGTATTATTACCAACGGTGCTAAACTGCTGTATGCACTCAGCGAGGCTACTGTGCCTAAAGTAACAGTCATCACACGCAAAGCTTATGGTGGTGCGTATGATGTGATGAATTCTAAACACATAGGTGCCGACCTGAACTATGCATGGCCTACTGCTGAGATTGCAGTAATGGGGGCAAAAGGTGCTGCTGAAATTATCTTCAAAAAAGAGATAGCAGAAGCGGCAGATGGTGAAGCAAAATGGAAAGAGAAAGAAATGGAATACATGGAGAAGTTCGCCAATCCTTATGGTGCAGCTGCTCGTGGTTTTATAGATGAAGTAATACTACCTTCTGAAACACGTGCTAAACTGATAAAAGCATACAAAATGCTTGAAAACAAAGCAGTTAGCATGCCTAAACGCAAACACGGTAACATTCCGTTGTAAGAACAAAATAATATAAATGAATAAATAAGGATACGGCTGCATTCGCAGCCGTATTTTTGTTAGTACATGCTACGCAAGCTTACAAATTGGATATTGTTTACAAGCATCTTTGCTGCACTATGTGCTGTGAGTATGTGCATGGCTACAGAAAAGCTGGTGCTAGGTGTAGTGCCTGATGCTATTACACCCCTGCATGTGATGCTTTTTTCAAGTACATTGGTGGTATATAATTTCCATTTTATACTACGCACAAGGGTGCAGGTGGATGAAGAACACTGGTCGAAGTATAGGAGTATGTGGCATTGGGTAATGGTGGCTATTGGTAGTGTTGGTTTGTTATTCAGCCTGTTTCAATTAAGTGCAGAAATACTATTGTGGTGTGGTGTAATGGGCGTATGCTCATTTATGTATTCATTTCCCTTATTACCATTTGCCAACAAGCGCAGGTTAAAAGATTATGGATGGGGAAAGATAGTGTCGCTGGTTGCAGTATGGGTGATTGCTACCAGTGTGCTCCCAATACTATATTGGCATAAACATATAACAGCCTATCCATTTGAGATATTGATACGCAACTCACTGATGTTGGCACTGTGCATTGCATTTGATATACGTGATATGCAGGCAGATGCACAGAAAAATATCCAGACTATACCTAATATAATAGGTGCTGCAAAAAGTTATGTATTGATAGATGTATCAATCATAATATTTGCTATCAGTAGCATCATACAATATTTCAGATACCCCAACGTCAACAGGTTAGTAGCAGAACTGATAACAGCAGTTTGTATGAAAGTAGTGATGCTGTACGTGAAGAAACATCCATCAGATAAAGTATATCTGGGGTTGGTAGATGGGTTGATGCTTTTATATTCACTATTAATAATAGCTAACTAAAGCGTACCAATATTGCAGATACGCTTTAGTTGCCTTCTTAGGGGATTATTGTTTGATAAACGGCATTGCTTGTTGTTCTCCGTTGTGCAATATGCGAAGCATATATAGTCCGTTTGCCAGCAATGATGTATTGATGCTATATTCCAACACACCATTATTAACACTGGTATTACTATTGCTTACAATTTGTCCAATGGCATTTATTATTTGCATTTCATAAGCACCGTTATGTGTTGTTTGTTTGCGGATATTTAAAATTGCATTTACAGGGTTAGGGTATATATCTAGTTTCCCTTCTTTCGAAATATATGGAGTATTCAAGGATTCAGCTAAAGCAAAAATGATTGTGTTACTAGGTTGGTCGCTACCGCTGGTACCATCTCCATTCACCGCATTGATAATACCATAAAAACGAATCTGCCCACTATTTTTTGATGGAGCCTTCCAGGTAAACGTAACAGTCATAGAAGAGCCGGATATTGTGTCTGTATGTTCAAGCAGTGTTCTGCCTCCTGCTGTTTTTGATTGAACCTTTGTGCCAAGATTTGAGAATGAGCCTGCATTGGATGAGTCGCTTAGTTTTAACGCCTCAAGTTGGAATCCATATTTATTAAGTGTTGGATGCAATCCAGAAAGTTTGACATTGTACATTGAATCCGGTATGTATGAATTGACCAATGTATTGGAGTCAGGATTAAATCGTTTTCGAACTTCAAAAGCACCTGTTGTTGTGCCAATGCCACCACTGTGACAACCAGGTATCCCGCACGTTTGACCTCCGGAGCCGGGACCACCTGTTTTGTTTCCCTGCCCGTTGTTCGCTGGGCCTGTCTTGTTGCTTGTAAGGGTAATAAAAGTAAGGGCTGTTAAGGCTGTTGTAAGTAAAACTTTCTTTGTCATAAAGTAGCTTTTTAAAGGTTAATGAATGGATGTGCAAATGGGTTCCATTACCTAAAAAACTAATGCCGCTTAGTTTTGTACTTATGCCATGCTTACTGTAAAGAACTGCTACAAAGGTAGAATTGATATTTGCTATGTTTTATTAAAATCTTAGTACGTTTTTTAATGTTGCGAAAAACAAAAAAGCAACTCGGTACCCGAGTTGCTTTCATTTTATCAATAAGGTATAGCTTATCGTTTTACGATAGGCATAACTTTTGTTTCAACATCATTGCTGATTTGTACATAGTACATACCTGCAGCCCATTTAGAGCAATCAATGTTTATGTTTAAGTTGCTGTTGCTTGATGTAGCGTTTTGTGTAGCAATTACTTTGCCTCGTAAATCGTACACTGCAATATTCCAGTTGCCGCTGCTAATGCCATCTGCGTTGATTGTGATAGCATTTGTTGCAGGGTTTGGATATGCATTGAATGATGCTGTGCTACCGATGGTTGGTACTGAAGTAGATTCACCTGCTAAAGATGAAGCTGCATTAGGAGCATCGCCTGAAACAGAGCCTGAATTATCTACGGCATTAACTGTGGCATAGAATTTTACCTGACCAGTACCTGTAGCAGGAGCAGTCCAATATAAGTTTGCGGTATATGCCCATGCAGAACCTGCACCTGTACCACTTAACGGAGCCGTGTGTTCACCTATTTGAATACCACCTACAGTTCTTACAGCAGTATTGGCTGTACTTGTACCACCGGCGGTAATAGTACCTGCTTGTGTAGATGTACTGCTTGCTTTGACTGCAGCAACCTGGAAGCCGAATTTAGATTGTGTAAGTGCTGTAGTAGCACCTGCAACACGGAGACGATATGTTTTGCCCGGTACATAAGAAGTAATAGGGGTTGTGTTGCTGGTGTCTGTAATAACAACAGTTACACCAAGCGCAGAGTTGTTAGCTGCATGGCAGCCACCTCCATCGCAAGAGGCACTGGTGCTATTGCTACCTGTACGGTTGGCACCTGATTTAGCCGGTCCGTCATCATAGCTGGAAGCAAAAATTACCGCAAAACCCGCGCAAATAGTTAATAGTAGACTTTTTTTCTTCATATAGTTGGTTTAAAATGACAAAATATTAGAATAAGCGAATGCTTATCTTTGCTTCCTATATGGGGCAAAAGAAGTTACTTAAGTTCGAGGCAATTGGCAATTACCCGAATGTACTACAATATCCTGAGAATATAAAGGGTAAGTGGAGCGATTTTTTCGGTAATAATCAACCTATTACGCTTGAATTGGCATGCGGTAAAGGTGAATATAGCGTAGGGCTTGGTCGCGAGCACAAAGACCGCAATTTTATCGGTGTAGATATAAAAGGAAATAGGATATATACTGGTGCTAAAACAGCCCTTGCCGAAAACCTGATAAACGTTGCTTTTATGCGTACGCACATTGGCAAGCTGACAGAATATTTTGAGCCGGGAGAAGTGAAGGAGATATGGATTATTTTTCCTGATCCGTTTCTGCGAGAGTCAAGAGCGAAAAACAGGTTGACGCATGCACGCTTTTTACATCTTTATCAGCAAGTACTGGTGCTAGGAGCTAAGATTAATCTCAAGACCGACTCAAAAGAGCTGTACGATTTTACACTTGAAACAATAGCTGAACAAGGTTGTCACATTCACGAGAACCTTGCCGATATATATGGTAAAGGGTTGGCAACAGGCCCGCTTGCAATACAGACTTATTACGAAAAAATGCACCTTGCAGAAGGGCGCACTATTTATTTCATATCATTCTCATTGCCCGATAGGCCAATCATATTACCTGAAAGGTTTCAGAACCATGAAGCAGTTGATTGAGGGCGAGGATTACTACATGCTGCCCGATGGCAGACTTGTGTTTTCAGCAAAATATCATCTTGACAGAGGGTATTGCTGTGGCAAGGGTTGCCTGAACTGCCCGTTTGAGTATGTGAATGTAGATGATGAAATGCGTCGTCAGCGATTGCTGGAAAAACGAAAACAAAATGGCGAAGCAGACCGATAATAAAGAAAGCATCTACGATGTGATATACGATGTGGTAAGGGCAATACCCAAAGGTAGGGTTAGCTCTTATGGTGCTGTCGCGGCAGCCATCGGGGTAAAGTCGGGCGCGCGTATGGTGGGCTACGCCATGAATGCCTGTCACAATGCTAAGCCCAAAGTGCCCGCTCATAGGGTTGTAAATCGTAACGGACTGCTGACGGGTAAACACCATTTCTCTCCACCCGAAAAAATGGAGCAGTTGCTGAAGAAAGAAGGCGTAAAAGTAGTTGGCGATAAAGTAGTAGATTTTGATAAACTCTTCTGGGACCCTACAAAAGAATTAATACTATAAGAAATTGGGAACGGTTTTTGTATCATTACCCGATAAACACATCGCACACCATTTTCATGGAAATCTCTAAACGAAGCAGGAAGTATCTTCCGCTATTATTACTCATTATTATTACCGTATCCGTTACCACATCTTGCCGCTCTCGCAAATCGAGGAGCATCAGCAAGCATGCAGATGCTAAAGATGCACCCAAGCAAACATCAAAATTCAACGAAGCAGATGTTGCAGATGCTATTGAGGCTGCCATAGGTAGCAGTAACATAGATGACAGCATCTGGGCAAAGAACAAAGTGTATAATGTAAGTGCTGTGATGCAACGTTCTTATGCAGATGAGGACTTTTTTCCGATATGGCTGACAGAAAATGGAGATGTAAGCTATGCTAGCAGTCTGTTGAGAGAACTGGAAGATATGCAGTACGACGGGCTGAATACAGAGCGCTACAAACTTGCAGAACTCAAAAAACTGTTGCAGGAATACCAATCTGCAAAAACAGTAAATACTGATTTTGTTGTGAACTTTGATACACTGTGTACAAAGAGTTATCTGTTAGCATCGAGAGATTTGCTGCAAGGTGCTGTGTTGCCTAAAAATGCAGATTCACTCTGGCATCATTCCAACGACTCGCTATGGCAACCGTACACATTGCTGAGTGCGCTTGGCAAGGGAGATGCTGATTATCCGTCTTTAGATTCCTTCCGTAGCAAATACAAAACATACGCACTGCTGCGCGATGTAATGAAGAAATACGTGCCACTGACTACAGATAGCAATTATGCAAAAGCAAAGCAGGCAATTAACACAGGTGGGTATACAGACAGTGTGCGAGATGCAGTGATAGCAGCAGAATTGCCTTGGGAAGCTATCACGTCTGATACCTTAAGCGCTACCGCAAGCATGCTGAAATCTTACCAATACTATCTGGGTATAAAAGACCATCGTAAAAAAGATAGCCTGACACAAGCATATCTGAAAGCGCCGATAGATATATTGATGAAACGTGCTGCTGTAAACATGGAACGTCTGCGTTGGATGACACAAACGCCCGAAGAGAAATATGTATTGGTAGATGTACCGTTGATGGAACTCTTCTTCCGCATAAATGGCGAGAACGCTATGCATATGGAAGTGGTGGTAGGTAAAACCATTAGGCAGACACCAAGCCTGAATGCTAATATGGCGAATGTTGTCATCAACCCGCCATGGGGTGTGCCACCCACTATCATGAAGAAAGATGTTTTGCCGGGAATGGCAAAAAGTGGGCAGGCATACCTGAATAAAAAAGGCCTGAAAGTATATGACATGAAGGGTAACAGGGTAAGTGCATCGGGCGTAAACAGCAACAACTACAAGCATTATGTTTTCCGTCAGGACCCCGGCGATGATAATGCATTGGGATATGTGAAATTCAACCTGCCGAATAAATGGGATATATACCTGCACGATACACCGCACCGCGAAGACTTTGGTAAGAAAGACCGCTTCCTAAGTTCGGGTTGCATACGTGTGCAGAAGCCTAAAGAAATGGCAGAGTTTATCCTTACAGAAATGGAAGGCAAACGCTACCCGATATCAAGAATTGACAGTGTGATAACAACCAAGAAAACAAGGTACGAGGTGTTGAAAAACAAGATACCTGTACATATCGTTTACCTCACTGCTTTTGAAGATACTACAGGCACACAGATACACTTCCTTACAGATGTGTACAAGCGCGATGCTAAGCTGAGTGCTATGTTACCATAATGGTAGCCTGATGGACGGAATCTCTTTTAACATGGCCTGCATACGCGGGCCATATTCATATTCTACCACCGATGCTTTTTGCAGCATAGGGTAGTTGACTGCAATATCCTGCGGAAGATGATTGATATTTTTCTTCAGCCAAACAGAAGATTTCAGATATTGCTTTTGCGGATAGTATATAAAAAGACATGTTCTGTCTTTTATATGGTCTATCACTTTGTTAGATAGCTTGGCAGGTACCGCAGGGCATCCCCAACTGCGCCCCAAGCGTTCGTTACTGCAAATAAAATCTTTAGAAACATATTCAGCACCATGCACTACAATATCGCGCTCGTAAGCCATATGGTTAAAGCCCTTGTCCATACCATGCAGGTATAGCGAGCGTCCGTGGTCGCCATTGTAAGTGTCGCCTGTTACATAAAAGCCGAGGCTTGTCTGGTGAGAGTTCATTTTGTTCGAAAACTTAACTGCGTATTCTTCACCACTGCCTTGCCCGTGGGCTACCAATGTATGTAACAATACTTTCTTCTGTGCAAGGTCTATAATCCACATTCTGTTTTCGTTTGCAGAAAGGGAAAGATCGCAAATGGTAAGTATATGCTTATTGGTATTCAGCCTGCCTGCATTTTGCAGATTCAGATAACCGCGATAAGCTTTCTCAAAAACAGCGTAAGAGGGCAGCGAATTGCCATCTGCACATATAGCGTTGTACACATCTTCTATATGCATATCTGCGGCAGTACTGCTGATGCCCATACCCTCATCTGCGTAAGAAGTGGTTGGTGTGTTTATTATCAGCAGGGATGCCATAGCCCACAAGACCAATTTCTTCATCATCCTTTCCTTGTTTTGAAATTTGTAATGGATAATTCAAAGATATATATATGCGTTGTTGGCTGTTGTTAACAGCTTTCCGTTTTAACGGTGGTTTAACAGGCTTTTATTTTAGATTAATCTAATAAGTATAGTGTCATAAGGGCAATTTATAGGGATACATTACCATATCTTTTTTTCCGTACATTTGGCGCGTCTTAAAAAATTTTCTTTTATGAAAGAAGTGTATATCGTATCGGCTGTGCGTACTGCAATGGGCGCATGGGGTGGTGCTTTAAAAGATTTCTCTGCTACGCAACTGGGTTCAATTGCTATCAAAGGTGCTATCAATAAAATTGGTCTTAATCCTGAAGAAGTAAATGAAGTACTGATGGGTTGCGTACTGCAAGGTAACCTCGGACAGGCTCCTGCTCGCCAGGCTGCCCGTTTTGCAGGTATTCCGGACAATGTACCATGTACTACTGTAAACAAAGTATGTGCAAGTGGTATGAAAGCCATTATGCAAGGTGCGCAGGCTATCATGTTGGGAGATGCCGATGTAGTGGTAGCAGGTGGTATGGAAAGCATGAGCAATGTGCCTTTCTACAACGCAAACCTGCGTTGGGGTAGCAAGTATGGTAACGTAACACTGATAGACGGCCTTGCAAAAGACGGTTTGACAGATGTGTACCATCAGTACCCGATGGGTAATGCTGCTGAACTGTGTGCTAAAGAATGCAACATCAGCCGCGAAGCACAGGACGAATTTGCAATTGAAAGCTACAAACGCAGCCAGTCTGCATGGGATGCCGGTAAATTTGCGGATGAGATAGTACCTGTTGAAATTCCTAACAAGAAAGGTGATCCTATCGTTTTCGCAAAAGACGAAGATCCTTGGAATGTTAAGTTCGATAAAATACCACAACTGAAATCTGCTTTCGTAAAAGACGGTAGCGTAACTGCCGCTAACGCAAGCACGATGAACGACGGTGCTGCTGCACTGGTGCTGATGAGCAAAGAAAAAGCAGAAGCATTGGGCATAAAACCAATAGCAAAAATAAAAGGCTATGCAGATGCTGAACAAGCACCTGAATGGTTTACAACTACACCATCTATTGCTGTGCCTAAAGCGGTTGCTAAAGCAGGCCTGAAAATGGAAGATATCAACTACTTCGAACTGAATGAAGCATTCAGCGTAGTAGGCTTGGTAAACATGCAAAAGATGAACCTGAAGCCTGAGCAAGTGAACGTGAATGGTGGTGCAGTATCACTGGGTCACCCACTGGGTGCTAGTGGTGCGCGTATCATCGTTACGCTGCTGAGCGTACTGAACCAGAATGGTGGTAAGTACGGTGCTGCAGGTATCTGTAACGGTGGCGGTGGCGCTAGCGCTGTTGTTATCGAGAAAATGTAATCTGTTGACTGGGTTGACCAGTTGATTAGAATAATAGTAAAAGCCGTTACGATGAGTAGCGGCTTTTTTATGTAGATTTAAATATGGAATATACTGGTTTGGCATTATTGTTTGATAGTGGTGGAAGTAAATTATTGATTAAGCCACATAAATATCAGTTTCCGGAATCAACATGTGCGGATGATAGAAGTTGTATTTATACCACTGTGAGGATTGAGGTAAAAGGATTTGTAGGACGTTACGCAGTCACAATCAGAGATGTTGAGTTTGCTCTTCTGTGCAAAGAGTTGAAGTGTTGTTATGCAGATTTAAAGTATGAATTTGAATTCAGCATTATGGAAGGTGGCTTGAGATTATATGTTAAGGGCGATGGGCTTGGACACTTTTTAGTTAATGTAGTATGTGAACAAGATGATTTAAGACTAAGCTTTGAAATAATATTTGATCAGTCATTTTTTCCAAAAATGATTGACGATTTGGAAGAGATTAATAAACGCTATCCATATAACAGAAAGAGGTTTTCTATCTAAATTTACCCCATGCTCATAGGCCAACTCTCCAGACTATCAGGTTTTTCGCGCGATACCATCAGGTATTACGAGAAGATTGGTTTGATTGTGTTGCCACGTAAAGCGCGCAGAGAGAATAATTACAAAGACTATCCCGAAGATGTTTTGCACCAACTCCATGCTATTCGAAAGTATAAAGACTTGGGTTTTACACTTGAAGAAATACGTGAGTTGCTCGTATTGCAATCTATCAAAGTGCTGGATGTATTGAAACTGCTGCAACTGATAGAGATAAAAATAACAGGTGTAGATGAAGAGATAGAACGCCTGCATGCCATGCGTATGCAACTAAACAAAGCAAGACAAGCGCTCTATGAAAAACAAACTAACCACACTATAGAACTCCCCGAAATGAAACTGGCTGCTTAGTTCGCCAACTTATCTACAATGCCGTATGCAATGGCTTCTTTTGCATCCATCCAGTAGTCGCGGTCAAAATCACGAAGGATGGTTTTTACATCTTTGCCGCAGTTGGCTGCCAGTATTTTTGCACTCAGTTCTTTGGTCTTCATTATCTGCTGTGCATGTATTTCTATATCCTTTGCACGCGCCTGAAAGCCACCCATACCCGGCTGGTGTATCATCACCTCAGCAGTAGGAAATATGTAACGATTCCCTTTCTCTCCCGCAGACAATAGTATAGAACCCATGGATGCCGCAAAGCCTATGCAGTAGGTATATACAGGCGTGCTGATGGTATTCATGGTATCCAATATCGTATTGCCCGCAGTTACCACACCGCCCGGGCTGTTGATGTAAAAATGAATGGGGCTTTCTGCATCCTGCACAGAGAGGTAGTGCATTTGTTCTACAATGGTGCGCGCACTTTCATCCTCTACCATTCCCCAAAGAAATACCTTACGCTGTTGCAGCAGGCTGCGTTGTACTATCGTGCTAACTTTTGGTGTGTACTGTTCTGTAGCTATATCCATACCTGTTTTTCATACAAGTATAAGGGGTGGAGTATAGTCTATGGTTTTGGTTTCTTTCCCAAAAACGCTTCAAACTCTTTAAGTGTAAAACTACTGAGGTTGTGTTTGGCAGTAAGCCCGCCTTTCTGGGCAGCCATCACGCCAAAATATACATCATCAAAGCCGCCAATTACGTGTGCATCAGGGTCTATAGATAACAGTGCGCCTTGTTGCATGGCATATTCAACCCAAGTCCAGTCAAGATCCAGCCTGCGCGGGTGGGCGTTTATTTCTATCACCACATTGTGCTTCACACACTCATCTATTATCAGTTTATGGTCCAGCGGATAACCCTCGCGGCTTAGCAGTAGCCTGCCCGTAGGGTGGCCAAGAATGGTAGTGTACGGATTGCGAATAGCAGTAAGTACGCGCTCCATAGCACGCTCTTGTGTCATCTTCAGGTTGCTGTGTACAGATGCTATCACGAGGTCGAATGTCTTCAGTACACTCTCGTTGTAGTCGAGGCTGCCGTCTCCTAATATATCTGCTTCTACACTTTTGAAAATGCGGAATGGTGCAAGTTTTGCATTCAGGTTATCTATCTCTATCTGCTGTGCAGCAATGCGTTCGGGGCTCAGTCCGTTTGCATAGTATGCACTCTGCGAGTGGTCGCTTATAACAAGGTATTCGTAACCCTTATCCATACAGGCCTTCGCCATGTCGGCGATGGTATTCATGCCATCACTCCATGTGCTGTGGTTGTGTATAATGCCCTTGATGTCTGTTGGCTGAATGACTTGTTGCAGGCTGTTTTTCGCTGCTTTGTCAAGTACCTCTGCAAATTCTCTTTGTGCAGCAGGTATATATTGCAAACTGTTTGCTTCAAAGATGGCTTCTTCGCTCGCGGGCTGTTCGGGTATTTTATATCGTTCGTTGAAAGCCTGCAGGAATGTATCGCTGCAAGAAGTATTGAAGAGGGTGGTGTAGAAAGCAGCCGTACTTGTACAATGCACTTTTATCAGTGGCTGATTGGGTGCATTTACCAATAGTACATCGCCTTGTGCTTCTATCTTAATACCCGGTGTTATACCGAATTGTTGTAGTATAGTTGCGGAAGGTGTATCAGTAATTATATCTATACATTCCACCGTAGGCATCTGCCTGCGAAATGCACCTGACAGCGAAAACAGTTTGCCAGTATTAGCCCTACCAAGTTGCGATGTGAGTGTATTGGCAATGCCTTGCACCTCTGCCCACAAATGGAAGCCCTGATTGGCACGTATGAATGTAATATTCTGCAGTATGGCTTCCTGTGTCTTTGCACCAAAGCCTTTGAAGTTGGTCAGGCGATTTTCATTGCACGCATACTCCAGTTCGCCCACGCTTTCTATGCCCATCTCTTTCCATATCACCGCTACTTTCTTTGGGCCGAGGCCCTTTATCTGCATGATGTCCAACACGCCCTGTGGTGTACGTGCCAGTATATCTTCAAGCGGCGATAGCTTGCCTGTTGTTTGCAATTCGCGTATATAGCGCCCCATACTTTCGCCGATGCCTTTCTGTGCAAACAATTCGGCATCGTCCATCTCTGCAACTTCTTTCTCAAATTTCTCCAGATAAAAAGATGCTACACCAAAAGACTTGGCACGGAATGCATTTTCACCGTGCAGTTCCATCAGCTTCGATAAAAAACTAAAGTGGTCGGCTATTTCGTAATTGGTCATTTCTTCAATTGAAAAAGTAAAAGTAAAAAAGCAAAATCGTGCGCATCACTTTCGTTGTCAAAAGTGCCAATTCAGAACCATAAAATGAAATGATTTTTTACACAGCGTTTGCAGCTATTCTATCTTCTACCCAGCCAATCACTTTTTCAAGCTGTTCTTCACGCGTCAGGTTGCTGTTGTCAAGCACTACGGCATCGTCGGCTTGCCTCAGCGGACTTTCCTCACGGTTGCTGTCTATATAGTCGCGCATTTCCAGGTTATGCTTTACCTCTTCCAGCGTTATGTTGGGATTGCTGGCATACAATTCCTGAAAACGACGTTTCACCCGTACCTCGGGCGATGCAGTCATGAATATCTTTAGTTCTGCATCGGGGAAAACTGTTGTGCCAATATCGCGTCCATCCATTACTATGCCGCGTTTCTTGCCCAGTTTCTTTTGCTGTGCGGTAGCAAATGCACGTACTTCTTTTATGGCTGCTACTTCGCTCACTTTTTCCGCCACAATCATATCGCGGATGTAGTGTTCAACGTTCTCGTCATTCAGTTGAATTTCTGACTTATTACTGGCCTCGTTAAATACAAACGATAGATGAATATCTGCCAGTGCATTCAGTATTTCGGTGCTGTCTTTAAAGTCAACATTATTGCGCAGAAAATAGAGCGTGATGGCGCGGTACATAGCGCCGCTGTCTATATAGTTATAACCAAGTCTGGCAGCCAGTTCTTTGGCCACTGTACTCTTGCCGCAGGATGAGTATCCGTCTATCGCTATTATGATTTTTGGCTTTGCCATCACTGCAAATTTCTGTCATCTATTTGGTAATAAAAACATTGTATTTTTTATTAAATATCTGTAAATTAAAATGGCACCCATCGGGTGCCATTTCTTATTCGTTATATTAACAGATATTAATTGCTCATTTCTACCAGATACTTATGGAAGTATGGGATAGTTTCAATACCCTTGAAGTAGTTGAAGATATCGTACTTCTCATTTGGTGAGTGGATGTTATCGTTATCCAGACCAAAGCCAAGTAATACGGTTTTCAGTCCCAATACACGTTCAAACAATGCAATGATAGGAATACTGCCACCACCGCGTGTAGGTATCGGGTCTTTGCCAAATGCTGTTTGGATTGCTTTTGCAGCAGCTTTGTAGGCTACAGAGTCTGTTGGTGTTACAACAGGTTCGCCACCGTGGTGAGCTGTCACTGTTACTTTCACACCTGCAGGCGCGATGCTTTCAAAATGTTTCTGGAACAGTGCAGATATCTCGTCAGAGCTTTGGTTTGGTACAAGGCGCATAGAGATTTTTGCATTTGCTTTTGAAGGCAATACTGTTTTAGCACCTTCGCCAATGTAGCCACCCCATATACCGTTTACATCCAGCGTAGGGCGTGTACCCGTGCGCTCCAGTGTAGTATAGCCTTTTTCGCCCTGCACTTCCTTAATGCCCAATTCTTCCTGGTATTCTTTCAGGTCGAATGGTGCACTGTTCAGTGCCGCACGTTCAGCTTCTGTCAGGTCTTGTACTTTGTCGTAGAAGCCCGGTATAGTTATGTGGTTGTTTTCGTCGTGCAACGAAGCAATCATTTTCGCCAATGTGTTAATCGGGTTGGCAACAGCACCACCATATACGCCACTGTGCAAGTCGCGGTTAGGCCCTACCACTTCCACTTCCATATATGCCAGTCCGCGCAGGCCTGTTTCCAGCGATGGGTGTTCCATGCTTATCATAGAAGTATCTGATACCAGTACGATGTCTGCTTTCAGTTTTTCTTTATTGCCTTCCAGGAAGATGCCCAGGTTTGAAGAACCAACTTCTTCTTCGCCTTCAATCATAAACTTCACGTTGCAAGGCAGTGTATTGGTTTTTACCATCACTTCCAGTGCTTTTACGTGCATAAACATCTGGCCTTTATCGTCACATGCACCGCGTGCATATATTTTCTCGTCTTTTATAACAGGCTCAAACGGGCCGCTGTGCCACAGTTCCAGCGGGTCTGCAGGCTGCACATCGTAGTGGCCGTAAACCAGTACTGTTGGTAGTTTAGGGTCTATCATTTTTTCGCCATACACGATAGGGTGGCCTGCCGTAGGGCATATCTCTGCGTTATCGCAACCCGCATCCAGCAGGCTTTTCTTTACAGCATCCGCACAGCGTGCTACATCTGCTTTATACTTACTGTCTGCACTTACAGATGGTATGCGCAGCAGGTCTAACAGTTCATCCAGGAAACGCTGTTTATTGGCAGCGAGGTATTCATTCCAAACTTGCATGAAAAAAGAATTTAGGGCTCAAATGTAAATAATTAGCCACATAGCCCAATGCCAAAGCTTGTTAAATAACCCTTTTTTGCCCTATTGAGCCATTATGTACCGAACATAGCGTCAAATTAATTTATAAGTGATTGATTTACAGTTGTTTAATAATATCTTGGTTTCCGCTTGTTTTTATGTTAGCTTTGCACACTTTTAAATTACAGTTCCGTATATGAAGTTGTCGCAATTCAAATTTGACCTTCCACTTAACCTCATAGCCCAGCATCCTGCTAAAACCAGAGAAGAAAGCCGGTTGATGGTTGTGCACCGCGACACGGGAAAGATAGAACACAAAACTTTCCGCGATATCATCAACTACTTCGATGATAAAGACGTGATGGTTGTGAACAACACCAAAGTGTTTCCTGCACGCCTCTATGGCCGCAAGGAAAAGACAGGTGCGAAAATCGAAGTGTTCCTGCTGCGCGAACTGAACAAGCCCAACCGCCTGTGGGATGTTATCGTTGACCCTGCCCGTAAAATACGCGTAGGTAACAAACTGTACTTCGGTGACAACGACGAACTGGTTGCAGAAGTTATAGATAACACTACTTCTCGTGGACGTACCATTCGTTTCCTGTTTGACGGCGACGAAGAGGCTTTCAAGAAAATACTGGATACTCTGGGCGAAACGCCACTTCCTAAATACATCAAGCGCAAGCCTGAAGAAGAAGATAAAGAACGCTACCAAACGGTATATGCTAAGTACGAAGGTGCTGTAGCTGCACCGACAGCTGGTCTGCACTTCAGTAAAGAGCTTATCAAGCGTCTTGAAATTGAAGGTGTTAAGTTTGCAGAGGTTACCCTGCATACAGGTCTGGGTACTTTCCGCCCGATTGAGGTGGAGGACTTATCTAAGCATAAAATGGATGCAGAATACTTCCGTGTGGAAGATTTCTCTACCAAAATCGTAAATAAGGCAAAACTGGAAAACAGGCGCATCTGTTCTATTGGTACTACTACCATGCGTGCACTGGAAAGCTCGGTAACTGCACAAGGCTTGCTGAAGGCAGAAGAAGGCTGGACTAACCTGTTCATTCACCCGCCGCACGATTTTTCTATCGCTAATACATTGGTTACAAACTTCCACCTGCCTAAAACAAGCCTGATGATAATGGTTTGTGCTTTTGCGGGCTACGATCTTACAATGGAAGCTTACAACACGGCTATCAAAGAAAAATACCGTTTCTTCAGCTATGGCGATGCGATGCTGATACTATAATATTCACACAGAAATACCGTTTTATAAACAGCGCACGTTTTATATCGTGCGCTGTTGTATTTTTGAAACACATGCAGCAACAGATCAAAGACATTCTGCAACGTTCTATAGACGTAAAAGCACAGATAATAAATAACGCAGCACTGCTACAAACCATTGAAGCGGTTACAGAACAACTGGTTATTGCATTTCGCAATGGCAATAAAGTGTTGTTTTGCGGCAACGGAGGCAGCGCGGCAGATGCGCAGCATCTTTCGGCAGAGTTCAGCGGCCGTTTTTACACAGACAGAAATCCGCTGCCTTCGGAAGCCCTGCACTGCAACACATCGTATATAACAGCAGTGGCTAATGATTACGGATATGATGTAGTGTACAGCAGGATGGTTAAAGGCATCGGCAGGCAGGGCGATGTGCTGATAGGCCTCAGTACCTCGGGCAATTCTGCTAATATTACAAACGCATTACAAACTGCTAAGGAGATTGGTATGATTACTGTAGGATTTACAGGAGAGGGTGGTGGCAAAATGAAAGACATCTGCGACTACCTAATTAATATACCAAGTACCGATACACCAAGAATACAGGAGAGCCATATTACCGTGGGGCATATAATATGTCAACTAGTAGAAGAAAGCATGTTTTAAAGACTAAAATGAATTGAGATGGCAACTTTTAACGTACAGGCACCTATAGATAAAAGCTGGACATTGTTCCTGGATAGAGACGGCGTGATAAATGTGGAGAATATAGGCTCATATATAACCAACTGGCAGGAATTTGAATTTTGTGAAGGCGTGCAGGATGCCATGAAGCACCTGAGTGATGTTTTTGGCAGTATAGTAGTGGTAACCAATCAGCGTGGGGTAGGCAAGGGCATCATGAGCAAGGAAGACCTGAAGATAATAGGCGAGCAAATGACCAATGCCATTGTATCTGCAGGCGGACGCATAGATAAAATATACGCTTGTATAGCTACGGAAGATACAGACCCTAACCGCAAGCCCAATACGGGCATGGCGCTTCAGGCAAAAGAAGACTTCCCGCAGATAGACTTTAAGCGTAGTGTGATGGTGGGCAACAGCATCAGCGATATGGAATTTGGCAAGCGTATGGGCATGCACACGGTATTTCTTACCAGCAAGCACCAACCGTATCAGCTGCCGCACGACCTGATTGATGAGCAATACAGTTCGCTTAAAGAATGGGCATCTACCATAAAAACAGTAGAAATGGTAGGGTAATTCACATTTTATTTTATTATTATAATATTTGATTTTCAGGCACTTCAGGTGCCTGTTTTCATTATATTTGCACCCCCAGAGGGTCAATATTTAAGAATATAATATTCGGAACTCTAATTTATTTGGATAGAAAAAAAATACCCATTACCTTTGCAGTCCTTAAAAATATGGCTAAACAGTCTCTGATTAAACAAGACGGAACAATCGTTGAAGCTCTGTCGAATGCAATGTTCCGCGTACGTCTTGAAAACGGGCACGAAATTTTGGCTACCATCTCAGGTAAAATGCGCATGCACTACATCCGTATCCTCCCTGGCGATAAGGTTGGCGTAGAAATGAGCCCGTACGATTTGAGCCGCGGCCGTATTATATACAGGTACAAATAAGTAATAGATAACTAACAATAAAAACAATAACCGGTCATGAAGGTTAGAGCAGCTATCAAAAAGCGTAGTGCAGATTGCAAAATAGTTCGCCGCAAAGGCAGATTATATGTAATTAACAAGAAAAACCCACGTTTCAAACAACGTCAGGGATAATCGTATTTAGTAATTAGTATTTTAAAATAATAACATACATGGCTCGTATAGCTGGTATAGACCTTCCGAAGAACAAGCGTGGTGAGATAGCTCTCACTTATATTTACGGTATTGGCCGTAGCACTGCTCAATATATCCTTGACAAATCAGGGATTAACTATGATAAGAAAGCGATGGAGTGGAATGACGAAGAGCAAGCTGCCATCCGTAATATCATCAGCACTGAGTTCAAAGTAGAAGGACAATTGCGTTCTGAAGTTCAGATGAACATCAAACGCCTGATGGATATTGCTTGTTACCGCGGTCTGCGTCACCGTAAAGGTTTGCCTTTGCGTGGTCAGCGTACACGTACTAACAGCCGTACCCGTAAAGGTAAGCGCAAAACTGTTGCAGGTAAAAAGAAAGCAGCTAAGAAATAATCCACGAACCACTGCCGGATCTGCTAAGCTGCAGCAGGGAGGAGTGGAACGGGGCCGGCTAACACCGGCTTATAGTTTTTTAACGAGTACCTTTTTTAAATTAAAATGGCAAAAGCACAATCTTCTGCAAAAAGCGCTGCTAAAAAGCGCGTAGTGAAAGTTGACCCGCATGGCGACGTGCATATCAGCGCAACTTTCAACAACATTATTGTTAGCATCACTAACAAACAAGGTCAGGTAATATCTTGGTCTTCTGCAGGTAAAATGGGTTTCCGTGGTTCTAAAAAGAACACACCGTACGCTGCACAAATGGCATCACAAGACTGCGGTAAAGTAGCAGCAGATGCAGGCCTGAAAAAAGTAGATGTTTTCGTTAAAGGCCCTGGTTCTGGTCGTGAAGGTGCTATCCGTGCTTTGGCTAGTGTTGGTATCGAGGTTACATCTATCAAAGACGTAACGCCTATGCCGCACAACGGTTGCCGTCCTCCTAAAAAACGCAGGGTATAATCTGCAACTATTATTACAGTTAATTATTTTTTTTCACAATAACATACTGCTCCGTATCGGGATTTACGATTTTAAATGATACGGAGCAGTTTTTTAAAAATCGATTATGGCACGTTATACAGGTCCTAAGAACAGAATCTGCCGCATCTTCGGCGAACCAATACTGGGTTCAGGTAAGAACCTCGGTAAAAACAGCAACCCTCCGGGTCAACACGGTGGTACTCGCAAACGCAAAACTGCATCTGAGTACGCTATCCAGCTGAAAGAAAAACAAAAAGCAAAATACACTTACGGTGTATTGGAAAAACAATTCCGCAACACATACGTAGAGGCTTCTCGCCTGAAAGGTGCGACTGGTGAAAACTTGATCAAACTGTTGGAAGCTCGTCTTGACAACACTATCTACCGTATGGGTATTTCTCCTACTCGTCCTGCTGCTCGTCAGTTGGTTTCTCACAAACACATCATGGTAAATGGTGAAGTGGTTAACATCCCTTCTTACCAACTGAAACCGGGTGATATCATTGAACTGAAACCTAAGAGCAAAATCAATCCTACAATCACAAGCCTGATGCGCGGTAAAAACCCTAAAATCAGCTGGGTTGATTGGAACGAGAAAGATATGAAAGGTACTTACCTCGCTAATCCTGAGCGTGAAAGTGTTCCTGAAAATATCAAAGAACAACTGATCGTAGAATTGTATTCTAAATAATAATTTTTAAGCAGTTTATTAACCGATTGCGTTGGATAGAATGTCCCTCGCGAATCACAAATTAATAAGTATATGGCTATTTTAAATTTCCAAAAACCGGATAAAATTGTTCTTCAGAAAGCAACAGATTTCGAAGCACAATTCGAATTCCGTCCGCTGGAACCGGGTTATGGTGTTACCATCGGCAACGCGCTGCGTCGCGTTTTGTTGTCTTCTCTGGAAGGTTATGCAATCACAGCTATCAAAATAGCAGGTGCAGACCACGAATTTGCAACTATCAAAGGTGTGCTGGAAGATGTAACTGAAATCATCCTGAATCTGAAACAAGTTCGCCTGAAGAAAGCAGTAGACAGCGATGTAACATCTGACAGGGTAGAACTGAACATCAAAGGTCAGGAAGTTTTCACCGCAGGTATGATTGGTGAAGCACTGCCTAACTTTGAAGTAATGAATCCTGAGTTGCTGATATGCACAATGGATCCAGGTACTTCTTTCCATATAGAATTGCACATTGGTAAAGGCCGTGGTTATGTGCCTGCAGAAGAGAATCGTTCACTGGAAGCGCCTGTAGGCCTGATAGCGATTGACTCTATCTACACGCCCATCAAAAACGTAAAATACAGCATCGAAAATACGCGTGTTGAACAACGTACGGATTTCGAAAAACTGATAATGGAAGTAGTAACAGATGGTACTATTCATCCTGAAGAAGCTGTGAAAGAAGCTTCACGCATACTGATTCAGCACCTGATGATCATCACAGATGAAAACATTTCGCTGGATACTAAACGTGAAGAAAAAGAAGCAGTAGTAGATGAAGAAACACTGCAACTGCGTAAAGTATTGAACACACCGCTTGAAGATCTGGAACTTTCTGTACGTGCATTCAACTGCCTGAAAGCTGCTAAAATTAACTCTTTGAGCGAACTGGTACAATACACACAGGAAGAACTGATGAAATTCCGCAACTTCGGTCAGAAATCACTTTCTGAAATCGAACAAGTACTGGGCGAACGTGGTTTGCACTTCGGTATGGATATCAGCAAGTTCCACCGCAGCAACGATTAATTAATTTATAAAGTCAAAACCCTGCAACATGGGTTTTGACTTTTACTTTTTTATTTAACATCAGTACCTCATATACCTTGACTACGGTATGAGGGAATTAAAAACTAAAAGTCATGCGTCACGGAGACAAAATCAAAAACTTAGGCCGCACCGCTTCACACCGCGCTGCGTTGCTTTCAAACCTTACTTGTCAGCTAATCGAGCACAAGCGTATCATCACTACACTGGCTAAAGCGAAATCTTTGCGTGTTTATGCAGAACCACTGATCACTCGTGGTAAAACTGATAGCATGCACAACCGTCGTGTTGTGTTCAGCTACCTGCAAGACAAAGAAGCAATCAAAGAATTGTTCGGCGTTATTGGTGATAAAGTAGCTGGCCGTCCTGGTGGTTACACTCGCATCATCAAGCTGCCTCGCCGTATGGGTGATGCTGCTGACATGGCGATGATCGAACTGGTAGACTTCAACGAAATCTACAAGAACGAAGCTAAAGAAGGTGCTAAGAAAACACGTCGTAGCCGTCGTAGCGGTACTGCAGCTCCTAAAAAAGCTGAAACACCAGCTCCGGCAAACGAAACTCCTGCTACTGATGCAACTCCGGAAGCACCGGCTGCAGAAGGTACAGAAGAAAACAATGCTTAATTCTGTAAAGGATTATAATCGTATAAAGGCTACCAATCCGGTAGCCTTTATTATTTGGGTATATTTGGTTGTTATACATTCTTTTCTGTCAATCATATACCTGACATGAGCAACTCAAAAATATTGGAAAGCAGTGTGCTGATACGCTTTCCTGATTGCGATCCGTTCAATCATCTGAACAACGCACGCTACCTCGATTATTTCATCAATGCCCGCGAAGACCATTTGTGGAAGAACTATCAGTTCAATGTATATCACTATGCCAAGGAGCATGGTAAAAGCTGGGTAGTGGGTTCTAACCAGATAGTGTATCTGAAACCTGCCATGCTGATGGAGACTGTAGTAATACAATCTACACTGCGAAAGCTGCGTGAAAAGGAAATACTGGTAGAGATGATGATGTGGAACAAGGATAAGACTCAACTGAAAGCTGTATTGTGGAGCACGTTTGTACATTTTAATTTACAAACACAAAAAAGCGAAGTGCATAGCAAAGAACTGACAGATTATTTCAGTGCATTTGAAGAGCCTTTTGAAACCGTAATAACATTTGAAGGACGCATAGCGCAACTAAAAGCTAAATAAAAAGAGGCTACCAATCAGTAGCCTCTTTTTAGTCTTTGTACTTGTCTCTGTTTTAATTCAGAGGATAGTCTATAAAGCCTTCTTTGCCTGCAGAAAAGAACAATGCCGGGTCTGCTGTATTTAGCTCAACTGCATGTTGCAACTTGTGCGGCAGGTTAGGGTTTGATACGAATGGTGTCCCGAACGATACTGCGTCTGCCAGTCCGTTAGCTAATACCTCTTCTGCTCGTTCTTTGTTATAGCCACCATTCAGTATCAATGTATTTGTAAAGTTGTTGCGGATAGTCTGTATCAATGCCTGTCCTTCTTCAGTTGCTCGTGCCGCATAGTCTATCATGTGCAGGTATGCAATGCCAATCTTATTCAGCTCTTTGCTCAGGTAGTCGTATGTTGCAAAAACTTCGTCGTACGCAGGCATGCTGTTATACGGATTGTACGGAGATATGCGCAGGCCTACTTTCTCTTTACCTATTTTTTCTGCTACGGCTTTTGCTACTTCTATTACAAATCTTGCACGGTTTTCAATGCTGCCACCATAATTGTCTGTACGTTGGTTTACACCCGGGTTCAGGAATTGCTCTAATAGATATCCGTTAGCTCCGTGCAGTTCTATACCGTCAAAGCCACCATCAATAGCGTTTTGCGCCGATTGTACGTATTCCAGTATCGTGCTTGCAACTTCTTCAGTACTCATCGCACTTGGTACAGGCATTGGTTGCATGGCTTCTGTATCCGTCCAAATATCGCCCGTTGCTGCTACCGCAGATGGAGCTACAACTTTTGCGCCTGCAGGCATATTGGCACTGTGCGATACACGACCTGTATGCATTATCTGTGCGAAGATTTTACCACCTGCATTGTGTACAGCATCTGTTACTTTCTTCCAACTGGCTACCTGTGCTTCGTTGAATAAGCCCGGGATGCGCGCATAACCCAATCCGTTTGGTGATGGCGCTATGCCTTCTGATATAATGAGACCCGCGCTTGCACGCTGTGTGTAGTATTCGGCAATCATATCGTTAGCTATATTGCCTATTGCACGAGAGCGTGTCATAGGAGCCATTATGATACGATTAGATAATTCTATCGACCCCATACGGTAGGGTTCAAACATATTCACTTTACTTTGTAGTTCCATTGTCTTTTTACAGTTGTGTTACTTGATTTCTATGTCAAAGGTGACACTTGTGAGAAGGAGTAACAATAAGTCAGAAAAATATGACCGACAATACCACTATAATAAATCACAATAACTGCCCGGGGCAGGATATACTGAATGTACTTGCCACTAAATGGGTACCGGGTATATTCAAGGTTATGCATTTTAATAATGAGCCGATACGTTTTAGCGAATTGCTCAAGGCATTACCGGGGGCTAATAAACAATCGCTATCTGTAGCGCTGCACCTAATGGAAAACCATAGCTTGATAGAGAAGCGAGTAGTAAGAGAGAAGCCACTGCACATAGAGTATAACATATCTGATACTGGCACTTACCTGCTGGATGTTTTTAAAACATTATCCGAGATTTCAACCATAAACAAACAAAAAGAAATAGCTGCTATATAGCAGCTATTTTTCTTTTTTATCCTCGTCTTCTTTCTTTTTGGTAGCAGGCTTTTTGCGTCCTGCGTCTTTCAGCGCTTTATCAATAATCCATTCCAGTTGTCCGTTTGCACTGCGAAACTCATCCGCAGCCCATTTCTCAATGGCTTTGAATGTTTCTTCATCTATACGCAGTACAAAACTTTTTTTAGACATCTGGTTGGATTTACTGTTTAGGATTATTGATGTAATGTACCTGTGTTCAATACCGGCTGTGCACCACGTTCGCCACACAATACAACCATCAGGTTGCTTACCATCGTAGCTTTCTTGTCCTCATCCAGCTCTACAATGTTCTTTTTACTCAAGTGTTCCAATGCCATTTCTACCATACCTACTGCACCTTCTACAATCTTATAACGTGCTGCTACTATTGCAGTTGCCTGTTGGCGTTGCAGCATCGCTCCCGCTATCTCTTGTGCATAGGCAAGGTGGCTGATGCGCGCTTCCAGAATAGTAAGCCCCGAACTGTGTAAACGCTCATTCAGTTCTTTCTCCAACAGTTCGTTTACTTTCTGTCCGCCATCGCGCAGGGTGATGGTAGCTGTTTCGTCTTCTATATTATCGTAAGAGAAGCTTGTTGCCAGATTGCGAAGTGCAGCCTCACTTTGTGTCTTTATATAAGATACAAAGTCTGATACTTCATATGCAGCTTTGTAGGTATCAGATACCTGCCATACTATTACCGAAGCTATCTCTATCGGATTACCCATCTTGTCATTCACCTTCAGTGTTGGCGTGGCAAGGTTAGATGCCCTTTGAGAGATTTTGATAGTTGCATACAGCGGGTTTACAAAGAACATACCATTGTCTTTTACACTACCTACATACTTACCAAAAAAGTTGAGCACACGGGCATGGTTGGGCTGTATAATCATCAGGCCTTTCCAGATAAAGATGGTAGCTGCTATACACAGTATGCCAGGTGCCACTATGATAGGCATAACAGGTGCAAGTGTAAAGAGATAAGCCCCGACAGCAAGCAGTATCAGCGATAATACCAGTGCCATGTAGCCATTCGTAGGTTTGAGTACTTTTTCCATATTGCGTTGTTTTAGTTAATTCAGTGTGATATTAATTTGATATCACAAAGATATAATGCTTTTTTACAGTCCACCAAAACATTAACAAAAAATCTTAGCGAATTAACATTGGCAGCCTGCCGTTTTTTCTTCCTATTTTTGAGCCAATGCAATTCTCATCTGTAGTAGGACAATCGGCGGCTAAGCAAGGACTTATCAATATGTATCAAAGTGGGCATTTCCCGCATGCACTGCTGCTTTCGGGCAATGAAGGCACTGGTGGATTGCCATTTGCCCTAGCATTGGCACAGTACATATTCTGCGAGGCTTCTACAGCTACAGACAGTTGCGGACAATGCCCTAACTGCCAGAAGGTGAGCAAACTGGAGCATGCCGACCTGCACCTGAGCTTCCCGAGCATACCACCCAAAGCTGGTACAAAAGCTATGAGCCGCCATTACATGACGGACTTCAGAGAGTTTGTGAAGCAGACACCGTATGGTACTACCTACGACTGGCTGCAGTTCATCAATGCAGAGAACAAGCAAGGTAACCTGACTGCCGAAGAGTGCCGCGAGATTATCGATACCCTCAACCTGAAGTCTTACGAAGGCGGTAAGAAGGTGCAGATAATATGGCGCCCCGAATACCTGGGAAAAGAAGGCAACATACTGCTGAAGCTGATAGAAGAACCACCCGCAGATACCATACTGATACTGGTTGCGGAGTCTCAGGAAGACATACTGCCTACCATATTATCCAGAACACAGGATGTGAGACTGGTGCCGATATCGGCAGGAGATGTAGCCAATGCACTGGTACAGCGCGGCCTTGCCGATGAGCGCAATGCCATGCAGATAGGCAATCTTGCCAACGGCAGCTTTACCGAAGCCCTCAGGCTGCTGCAACATACACAGAACGATCTTTTTCCGGATGTAAGGAACTGGTTCAATGCACTGTTTACCAACAATGGCATAGCTATAGCCAAGTTTGCCGATGAATGGAGCAAAGCAGGCCGCGAACAACAAAAGAACTTCTTACAATATGTGATAAGCCTGCTGGAGCATGCCATACGTAGCAGATACTTGCCGCAGCAACCGCCTGCACTACCACAGGAAGAGGCACTGTTTGCACAGAAACTGGCTGCAATGAAAATAAGCTTTGAGGCGCTGCAGCAAATGACAGAAATGATATCGAAAACGATATACTATATAGAGCGAAATGCGCACAGCAAAACGCAACTGCACACGCTCTCTGTAAAGCTGGTATATATAATACAGGGAAGAAAGATACCTGCTTAACAGCTTAGTTCAACTCAATCATCAAATCCATGATGATTGCTTCACATTCGCTGATTTGGATAGCTTCGATTGGGAATATTAACTCTTGCATTGTCTGTTTGATTTGATAATGCAAACTTAATAAGCCCCAACCCTGTTAGGAAAATAATAGAGGCAGGTTAACAGTGCCTTTGCAAGCCGTTAACAAGCGGTTAACAAAATGCTAGCTCTACTTTTTACGAACCAGTGTATACTTCAGTGCGCCTTTCTCCAGCTTGGTGCGCTCTGCATTCTCAGCAGATGCGAATAGGCGTATGGTATCGCCAGAAAACTGGTAGATAAAAGGCTTTTGTGTTTTGGTGCCCGGGTCCAACGTGAACTCATCTACTTTATAGCCTTCTTCCTCGGTCATGTAGTCTGAATAGATGTGGTAAGTGCTTGCACCGTCCATGCCTTGTACCATACCATCTCTGGTAAGGGTGATGTCATTGGCAGTGCCTGCATCGTCTGTGGCAGTATAGCTACCCTCGAACAGTACACTGTTGATGCCGCGTTGGAAACCGTTTGGTTCGCCGTCGTCAGAAACGGTTCCGGTTATTTTAGAAAAGTTACGTTTATCCAACAGTTTGTTTCCGCTACCGTAGTGATATAGAACAAGCATGGTATCCTTTCCTGCTGTTTCGTAACCAAGCTCGTAGAAGTTTGTTGTATTCTGGTTGTCAGTCAGGTTTATTTTGATGGCATTGTTTTCCTGCCCGGGGCGGAAGTATGCCATGAAGCCACCACCTTCATGATTGTTGAAGCTGACAGGTATATACAGGCTGTCGCCGCTGTAGGTAGATGTCAGGATATCCATATACACTACGCCCTGCAGCTTGTTGTAAGATGCCAGTGCCGATTTTGTCTTGCCGAGGTCGGTAAGATAATCCGTCATTACCCATGCGCCATTGATGATGGGCGAAAAGCGCGCAGCCAGCTCTTTGCTTTCTTCGGCATCGCGGGTGGCTTTGTCTTTACATGCGGTAAGCAGCAGTACGGGAGCAAGTATATAGAGTAATCTTTTCATGTTATAAATATACATCGAAACCACCAAATCCCTGCCTGCGGCAGGCAGGCCCTAAAAGGGACTTACTGATTTGAGATTTTTTATTGTGATTTTCTGTATGTGTTGATAGTTTTTGATAGTATTTGTACAGTTTTAAAACGAAACATAGCTGATAATCAATGAATAACGATGCGGATGGTTACAGGGTGAAACAAACAGGCTATAAGGCATTTTGTCGGGTTTTATGATGATTTCAATCATTACAAATATACGCTTTTTATGCAAGTATATGAATAGCTGTAATGGCAATGATGGCTAACTTTACAAAAAGAAAATACCATGCTTATTAAGGATATATTGATGGAACTGGAAACAGCCACACACCCTGTAGCAAAAGCACTGCACAAGGGTGAGCATTTTAAAGTATTGGTTATTGGGTTTAAGAATGGGATGGTGCTGAAAGAGCATAAAGCGCATATGCCATCTAAACTAACGGTAATGGACGGAACTGTAGAATACAGGCAGGGCGATGATGTAGTGCTGCTGCACAAACACGATAGCTTTGATATACCTGTGGGTGAGGTGCATAGTGTGTGGGCGAAGGAAGATAGTCTTTGCTTGCTGACGCAAGGGTAGAGATAAAGCCTTACCAGTATTTGGTTCTTAGCGAGTTTTGCTACGCTCATGCCTGCGCTTCCTTTCTTTCTTTTGGCAGCAAAAGAAAGAAACAAAGAAAAGCTGCAACGCATTGATGACTTCTGAATGCGTTGGTGACGCTCCGATGCTGCCACATTGCTACTGTGCTGCCAATCTTATAGCCTTGATTGTGTGTTATAGTATAGTATTTTCATTTCGCGTCATTGCGAGGAACGAAGCAATCTGGACTTGCGTAGAGTTTACTCGCCACGAGCCAACCACCCCAATTGGCAACGACATGCTTCGCATCTCTCTGCCAATATCCCCTCTAGAAAACAGTAGGGGGAGATTTAGAATTTTTGATAATTATATTCAACAATGTAGTCTCCTACACTTATAATGCCTACATCTACATTTTGATATATTTTTTCCGGATTGCTACCCAACTTTAATTTAAAATTTATTGTAGAATCTAAAGATGCTTGTAGATAATAATCTTTTTCGTACACTCTAAAATCTCTAGAGGAAAAACGAGTACCAGATTGCTCAAAGTATTGGTTTAGTTTATTACAGTTGAATAAATATCCGTACTTATAGAGTGTGCCTTGAAAAAGATGAGTATTGATATTGAGTTGGGGTGATACTAATACGAATATTGCATTAGAAGTTTTAGTTAGTGTAATATATGGAGAACATATTCCTATACCAGGGGCATTGGAACCTATTGCTATGTTATCTATAACCCCTAAAGAGCTATCTCTGGGAATGCCGAATACACGTCTGATGTTATCCTCTAATTCCGGTGATTCGTATGGAAGACGGACATCGACATATTTTTTTAATGCTTGCCATTTATTGTCACCATGTTTTACGTTCACCTCTCTCAATAAAGAAAGAGAATCGTACTTGTATTCATATGAATCTGCAAAACCTAACTTTAAATAAACTTCCTTTCCTGAAATCTTACCTTTATTGTAAGAATATACAATTCGTGTGCATTCAGTCACGTCAGTATACGGGGGTACATTAGCATATACAGCTTCTATTATTTTACCATGTTTTGTATAGTTATATACTACCTGATGTGCGTGATTGTTTTTTTCTGAAATAGTTTTATATCTCTGTAGTCGTCCTTTCTTATCGTATGTAAAATATTCAACTGCCTCATCTTGCAGCATATATAAATTGAATACTTCTCCCCGTTTACGGATGCGTCTTTCGATAGTTTTAATGTGATTTTTTCTTGCATATTCACTAATGAAAGAAGAAATATGCGTAGGCGCAGTAAAGTCCAAGTTTTCGCGGTTCATGGTGTTCGGAGCCGGCCTGTATAGCATGTTGTGTATAGCATATGTTTTGTTGAAGTCTGGTTCGAACCAGAAAGTTTCTTTTTGAGCGTATGCCGAGTGGCATATTAGGCTAATGAGTAGTGCAATGAGTATTCTCATAGAAGGAGTAAATGTTAACCCTATTTAAAGGTGTAATGGTAAAATATTGCTTGCGAATTGTCTTGATATAATATATGGTTGAGGCTATTCTTCCTTACAACTTTTATCACACCTATTTTTTCCCCTGCAGCAGTTATAGCAAGGGTATTATCATTATTTGTGGAAACTGACAACTCGTTTATAGTACTGTAAACATCTCTGAATTCAAGATAGTTTTTAAGATGTCCTTTGCTATCCCAGTTTATAAATTGAAGATTTTCAGTACTCCCCTCATTCGCATCAACCATATTTGCACAGGAGTGTTCTGAATAGGAAAGACTCTCCCGATTATTCTTTTTTAAGAAAAACGATGTTGTACTTGCCTGTCCAATAAAAGCATCGTTAAACTGCTTTATTCCTGCAAAATATTTATTAATAACATGATTCCATTTGCCTGCAAAACGTTCAGACGTGCAGCAGTCTGTCAAATCAACTGTATCTCTGCGATATAATATCTGTTGTTTCCATGTGCCACGTTCATCTCCTTTGTGGTATACTTGTATCACTCTTCCATTTTCATCGTAATTAAACACAACAATAGTATATGTTAATACGTGTTGCTCAGTATCGCTACTGTGTACTATGCTATCTAGTCTTTTGTCATTGTTGTAATAGTATGTGTGAGTTTTTACTTCTTTAAATTGATTATGTAATCTGGTTTGATGCTTAATTATTTTGTTGTTAGTGTATTTATATTCATCGACATCTGCCCATAAAGTATCAAATAGCGCTCTGTCATGATATACAGTATAGGCAACTTGTTTTATTATCCTGCCATCTTTATCAAACTCCTCAATATTATGATACCATACTTTATTGGTAATTGTGTCTATGTGTTTTTTCTCAATTTTAGTGATATGATACTTTTTAGCTGTTGTGCTGAAAAACTCTTTGTACGAGTTAGGGTAATTCCATGGATATAATAGCCTGCTATATAGATTGTAATGACTGTAGTATTCTGCATTAAAATCGGTATCAAACCAATAAATTTTTCGCTGGGAGTAAGATTTAATGGAGCTGCAAATAGATATGAAAGAAGCGAGCACCCAAAACTTAATGAGATTAGCCTTTTTAATAAATGGCCATCTATTTAGTTTATTAGGTAATTGCAGAGGCTTGTTGTTGCTAAATACTTGCATGCTTAGTCTTAGGTACATTTATATGCTTCTATTACGAATTTACCATATTCCTGTAAGTTGTTCCTGCGTGACTGGTAGTAAGGAGAAGTTGTAAGAGGAGAATTTACTTTACTATGTGAATAATCCAGTGGCGGGTGAACTCCCCCCTCTTTTTATCCACAAAACCGTATTGTTTCACAAAATGCGGTCGTGGAACATTATTTTTGTATAGGAACCCAAAGGGAGAATTTTTCATGCAGTTTACTTATTACGGACATGCTTGTTTTATGGTGGAAACAGTAGGCAAAAAGCTGCTGTTCGACCCGTTTATCAATGGAAATCCGTTGATGACAGGCTTTGATATCAATACAATACAAGCGGATTATATACTGGTTTCGCATGCGCATGGCGACCACATCGGCGACCTGATGGCGATTGCCCGAAACACAGGTGCTAAGGTGATAGCCATAGCAGAGATTGCAGACTGGGTACAGAAAAACGACTATCAGAACGTGCACAGTATGAACTATGGCCCCGTGCAACTGGATTTTGGTAAGGTGCGTATGGTACCTGCCATGCACAGCAGCAGTTTCCCCGATGGTACGTATGGCGGCAATCCTGCGGGCTTTATCGTAACAACGGAAGACGGCAGCTTTTACTATAGCGGCGATACCTGTCTGACGATGGATATGAAGCTGATACCTGATTATGCAGGCCTCTACGCAGCCATCCTGCCGATAGGTGGCAACTATACCATGGATGTGGAAGATGCGCTGATGGCGAGCAATTTTATACAATGCGATAAGGTAGTAGGTGTACACTTTGATACCTGGCCGCCGATATCGATAGACAGGGAAAGAGCTGAGCGCCTGTTTGAAGCTGCGGGCAAGGAGTTGGTATTGCCACCATTGAAAGAAACGATAACATTATAACTATCAATAAAATACGTACCTTTTGAAGTATAAAGAAAGGTACTAAACTATAAGACATGGCTAAAGTAATAGCGATAGCAAACCAAAAGGGTGGTGTAGGAAAGACGACGACAGCCATTAATCTGGCTGCGAGCCTTGCGGTTTTGGAATATAAGACGCTGCTGGTAGATGCCGACCCGCAGGCAAACAGTACTACAGGTAACGGCTTCGACCTGAAGAATATTCAGTTGAGCCTGTACGATTGCATGGTGAACGATACGCCCGCATCGCAGGTGATACTGGAAACAGAAACGCCCAACTTGTACCTGCTGCCTTCTCACCTTGACTTGGTGGGTGCGGAGATAGAGTTGATTCACCACCCCAACCGCGAGCATGTAATGCGCAACGCGCTGGAAGAGCAAAGCAAAAAGTTCGATTTCATCATCATAGACTGTTCGCCGTCTCTGGGCCTGATAACGGTAAATGCGTTGACGGCTGCCGATAGCGTGGCAATACCTGTACAGTGCGAATACTTTGCCCTGGAAGGCTTGGGCAAATTGCTCAATACCATCAAAATAGTGCAGACGCGCATCAATACAGAATTGCAGATTGAAGGTATCCTGATGACGATGTATGACGGCCGCCTGCGCCTGAGCAATCAGGTAGTGGAAGAAATCAAAAACCACTTCGGCGAGTTGGTATTCAATACCATCGTACACCGTAACACAAGGCTGGGCGAAGCGCCAAGCTTTGGTACACCTGCATTGATGTACGATGCGGAAAGTACAGGTGCCATCAACTACCTGAACCTTGCAAAAGAGATTTTGCAGAAGAACAACATGACGAAAATAAAGAACGAGGACAGAATATTTGAAACAGGAGACCATGTCGCAGATCAATAAGAAACAGGCTTTGGGCAAGGGTATCCGCGCATTGCTCAATACGATAGACGAGGAAATGAAGACACCCGCCGAGGGTAGTGGCGGTGGTAACAGCGCGCCTGTACCTCCTGCTGTCAGCGGACAGACACCTGCAGGTGCGGGTTCTATCATACGCATACCTGTAGAGCAGATAGAGGTGAACCCGAAGCAGCCCCGTCGTGATTTTGACGAGCAGGCACTAAAGGAACTTTCTGAAAGCATTAAGCTGCACGATATTATACAACCTATTACGGTTGTGAAGTTGAATGCTACGCAATACCAACTGATATCGGGGGAACGTCGTTTGCGTGCATCGAAACTGGCAGGGCTGAAAGATATACCTGCTTATATACGCACGGCAGACGACCAACAAATGCTGGAAATGGCATTGCTGGAAAACCTGCAACGCGAAGACCTGAACGCGATAGAAATATCGCTGAGCTATAAAAGACTGATGGATGAATGTGAACTGACACAGGAACAAGTGGCAGAACGCATGAAGAAAGATCGCAGTACGGTAACAAACTATCTGCGCCTGCTGAAGCTGCCACCCGATATACAGAAGAGTGTACGCGACGGGCACCTGAGCATGGGGCATGCACGCGCTATCATTGGCCTTGATAAGGTAGATGAGCAATTGTATGTGTACCGCGAAACACTGGAGAAAGGATTATCTGTACGCCAGGTAGAACAACTGGTGAAAAATATGCTGAGTGGTGGCAAAACAATGCCTGTAGCTGCAAATGCTGCCAGCAATAAACTGCCACCTGCGTATAAGCGTATTGAAGATAATATGGCTTCACACTTCAGCACAAAGGTGAAACTGGATAGGAAGAAAAATGGTAAGGGGCAGATAGTTATTGAGTTTTATAACGATAACGATCTGGAGCGCATCATGGAGAAGATGAGCATCTGATAGTTGATTGGTTGAATAGTTGATGCGTTAATCTGTAAGATATATTCGGGGCTGTTTTACAGCCCCTTTTTGATAAAGCAGTGTTGGTATGATAACAGAAAACTGGGAAAAATCTGCAAAGGACAATCAGAAGGCATACAAGCGTGTGCTGGAAAAGGGCAATAAGAATAAGATACTGAAAGCCCTGCCGGATTTGCATGAAGAAGCCTTCAGTAAGATAGACTGCCTGCAGTGTGCCAACTGTTGCAAGAACTATTCTCCGCGATTTAAAACACCCGATATAAAACGCATAGCCAAACTGCTGCGCATGCGCGAGGGTGATTTTGTAGAAACTTATTTAAAATTGGATGAGGACAACGACTATGTAGTGAAGCAGTCGCCATGCCCTTTTCTGGATGATGATAATACCTGTAAAATATACGACGACAGGCCGAGTGACTGTCGTCGTTATCCGTATACCGATGAAGATGTATTAATAAAGCGTGTTCAGCTGACGCTGAAGAATACTACCGTGTGTCCTGCAACCCATTATGTAATGGAAAAGCTGTTGCAGATGGAGGGTAAGTAATTATTGTTTGTTTGTTTTTATGGAATCTTCTCCCAACAAAGCACAATCGTACATAGAGCTTGCTATACCATTTCCGCTTTTACAAGCTGCTTCCGCTTTTTTCTCAGAAGTACTGCTTATTATATTGCTGACAGTATCTGTTTTGTTGTACTTATGAATACATTGGCAGGCATATTCTTTTTTGCATGAAGAGTATGCGATCATAGAAAAGAAGCCAGCCATTATAAGTAGCGTATGTTTCATTGCATTTAGTGTTTGCATAAATTTATAAAAAACTTTCAATCTCAAGCCATACTTCACCCATATTATTAATAATGTCTCCGGCTATTAATCCGTGTTTCCCCTGTTTGGCAGCTGCAAGGTCTCCGGCACGGGCATGCAGATACACACCAATAATAGCTGCCCTATAGCTGGAGTAGCCTTGGGCAAGTAGTCCTGTAATAATACCTGTAAGCACATCTCCGCTACCGCCGGTAGCCATACCCGCATTGCCGTCAGTACAATACCAACATTCCCCTTCGGGTGTGCAAATGGCGGTATGGTGTCCTTTTAAAACAATAAAAATATTATATCGCATCGCCTGAGTACGTGCCTGCTCTAATTGCTGCATACTATTTGCAGTTGTTCCAAACATGCGTTCGAACTCCTTGGGATGTGGCGTGAGTATGCTGTTTGTCGGCACTTTACTAATAAGTTCCTGATGTTTGCCAAGCATTGTTAGTGCATCCGCATCCAGCACCAGTGGTTGCTTTACAGCCTCTATGAAATCTGTAAAAGCTTTTATTGTGTATTCGTGAGTACCTAAGCCAGGCCCAATGCCAATACTATCGCAGCTTGCCCAGTTAGATATTTTAGTTATATAATTTTCGCCACTAACCAGGCACGTAGCTTCTACAGCATTAGTTTGAATGATATTGTAACCTATTTGCGGCACCAACGCATTTACTTTTCCTGCACCACTTCTTAGGGCAGCTTTTGTGGCAAGTACTGCAGCGCCCATCATACCATTGCTACCAGCTATTATAAGTGCTGTGCCATAATCTCCTTTGTGACTGAATGGATTGCGTGGTTTGTATAGTGCATTGATAACACTTTCGTCAATAGTTTGGTAATTGCTATGGGTAGATTCGATAAATGTCGGGTGCAGCTCTATATCCAACATCTCTATTTTGCCTGCGTATTTGCCCGTTTCAGGATGGAGAAAAGAGCGTTTGTAGAACTGAAAGCTGAGTGTGTTATCTGCCTCAAGGATTTCAGCCTCTTGCGCAGGTATATTATCGGCAGGCATGCCACTAGGAATGTCTATTGCTATTATTCTATTATCAACATCGTTGATGTGATTAATGAAATCTGCTAACCAACCCTCCACTGCTCTGTTAAGCCCGGTGCCAAGAATGGCATCTACTATGGTGATGTGTTTGGGTATATCTGTAATAAATGTGCCGGGTTGCAGGGTTTCAACCAAAGATTGGTCTATAGCCAGTAATCGGTCAAGGTTAATTTGGCAATCATCAGAAAGGCTATCTGAGAACTGAAGGAGAAACGCCTTGGCACTGTAGCCCATATTGTGCAACATGCGTGTAATGGCAAGTCCGTCGCCACCGTTATTACCAGTTCCGCAAAGCACGATAAATATACTGTCTTTGGGCATGTTTGCACTTATCCATTCGGCACACCTAGAGGCAGCACGTTCCATGAGGTCGATGCTGCTGATATTTGATGCATGTATGGTGTAGGCATCACAGGCTTTAATTTGTGAGGCGGTGAATATTTTCATAAAGACAATATTACAAAAACAAAGCACTTATCAGGGTGAAATATAAGGGGATATTGCCATGCGATATCTGATGTAGGGAGTGTTAATAACCGCTTTTGGTCACTATACTGTAATTCCTATCTTTGCTAGGCTCTAAATATGCAGGAATAACTTATTTTTCAGGGCATTTTTTAATAAAGATTTAATGAAATCCTTTTTTGTACTAAATCGTGTGGCCATAATTGCCTTGTTGCTATTGATGGTAACTAATAATGTGCTTGCACAAAATTCAAATACAAACGCTATAATCAAAGGCTTTGTTTATGATAAAGCAAATGGTGAGCCTGTAATATTTACTAACGTAGTATTAGAAGGTTCAAAAGTAGGTGTTCAGACCGATGTGAATGGTTACTTTACTTTTGCACAACTGAAACCCGGTAAATATACATTGATGACAAGTCTGATTGGCTATGACACATTGCGTGTTACAGTAGACTTAAAACCGGGAGAGGTAGTTACAAAAAAACTATTTCTGGGACAACGAAGCCAGGAACTAAGAAGTGTAGAAGTTTCTGCCCGAAAAACAGAAAATACAACCAAAATTAATGCGGGTAGTATAAGTGTAACACCAAGAGAAATGAAATTACTGCCTAGTGCAGGTGGCGAACCGGATATTGCTCAATATCTGCAGGTTGTTCCGGGTGTTGTATTTACAGGTGATCAAGGCGGACAGCTATATATACGTGGTGGTGCACCATCGCAAACAGGTATTTTGTTAGATGGTATGACAATTTATAACCCATTCCACTCAATTGGGTTGTATTCTGTATTTGAGACGGATGCTATCAGGAATGTGGAAGTACAAACTGCCGGATTTAACGCACAATATGGCAACCGTACGTCTGCAATACTTGATGTGAGAACTAAAGATGGTAATAAAAACAGATTGTCAGGTAAATTGTCTGCATCTCCTATCATGGCTCGTGCTATGTTAGAAGGCCCATTGTCTAAACCTAAAAAAGAGGGTGGTCCATCTACAACTTTCCTGTTATCAATTAAGCATAGTTATCTGAATTCTACATCTAAATCTATATACGGAGGTTTTGGAGAGCCATTTAATAATGGATTACCATATAGCTTTACCGATTTATATGGTAAGGTAACGCTGAATGGCGATAATGGTAGTAAGTTGAATGTGTTTGGATTTAATTTTGATGACAAAGCAAGTGTTTACAAACCAAAGACATCTATAGCTAATGCAGATTTTCATTGGAAGGCTTCCGGCGTAGGTACTACATTTGTGGTAACACCGGGTACAAGCTCTGCATTGATTAATGGTAGGTTTGCATATTCTAAATACAATATTGAGTATACAAACTTTAATGATGTGCCTGTAGTGCCTCAAACAAGTGGTATAGAAGGTTTTGAAGGTGCGATAGATTTTACCTACTTCTTCAAAGGATATAGTCAGCTGAAATATGGTATTGAAGTAAGCGGATTTCATACTAACCTAAACTACAGGGATAATACAGGTAGTATTACATCTTTGGATCGACGTAATACGTTGGCTGCACTGTATGTTATGTACAGAAAGAATTTTAATACTAAGCTTGTGTTCGAACCAGGCTTCAGGGTACAATACTATGCAGGCCTTAATAAATTTTCTCCAGAACCACGTTTGGGCCTGAAGTATAATCTTACCAATGCAGTTCGTTTGAAAGCTGCTACAGGTTTGTATTCTCAAAATATTATCAGTACCAAAAGCGACCGAGATATAGTTAACTTTTTCACAGGTTTTATTTTAAGCCCAGATCAAACAATTCAAAACACAGATGGCAAAGATGTTAGCAGTAATTTGCAGACAGCTTACCACGTATTAGGTGGTATTGAAGTAGATGTTCGTAATGTTGAATTCAATCTGGAGCCTTGGTATAAGAACTTTACACAAAGTGTAGAACTGAGCCGTATAAAATATAACACCAACAATGGGGACTTTATAGCTGGTAACGGTAAAGCATACGGTGTAGACCTTTCTGCAAAATACAATAAGGGGCCATGGTATTTATGGGGTGTAGTTTCTTATCAGCAAGTACGATATGAAACACTGGTTGTAAAAGATAATAAAGTAACATCATCGCCTTCCCAGCCAAAAGTTCTGGAGGCAGAAGTAGTAAAACAAACATATGCTCCACCTTTTGACAGAAGGGTGAATATTAACTTGCTTGCATCTTACACATTTGGTAAAAAGAGAGATATAGAAGTTTCCGGAAGGTTTAACTACGGATCTGCATTCCCGTTCACACAAACACAAGGCTTTTATGAAAATCTAAACCCAACTGCAAATAGTATTGGTACTAATATCAACCAACAAAATGGAACAATTGGCATACTATATGCTAATGATATAAACGGTGGCAGGTTGTCTCCATATCATCGTATGGATGTATCTGTTAAGAAACGTTTTGCATTAAGTAAATACTCTAATATCGAAACGCAGTTGAGTATTACGAATGTTTATAACAGGAATAACATATTCTATGTAGATCGTAAAGATAATATACGCGTGTACCAATTGCCGGTGTTCCCGAGCTTGGGTGCTACATGGAATTTTTAATGAAACAAACTGAATGAGTAATACTAAGGGATTGTTACATAAACGAAGCCTGATGTGTTTAGCAACCGCGATGTTGCTGAGCCATCAGGCTTCGGCTCAATTACATACTGTCAATACACCACCTGAGAGTATGTTGCTGTTGGCTACAGAACAATTTGAGCAGGGAGCATACAAGAATGCAGCGCAAAGTGCGGAGAAGTACATGACGGCTATGCATTATACACTGCGCACCATCAATACAGATGCGGCAGATAAAGCAGCTTATGTATTTGTGACATCGAAACTGAAAATTGATGAGCATGGTAGTGATGAAACAGCGATTGACTATCTGAACAAAACGGCTAACCCAGCGTATAAGGAACGTGCTGCATTTGCATTGGCGCAATACTATTTCAGACACAATCAGCTGGTGAGTGCAATATACTACTACGAGCTGGCAGGCATTGCCAACCTTACCAATAAAGAGATTGCAGATGCAAAGTTTGAATTGGCTTATTGCTACTTCAACAGCAAGCAGTTTGATAAAGCAGCGCCTCTTTTTCAGGCAATCAAAGAATTGGAAGGGAAGTACTTTCTGGCAGGTAACTATTACTATGGGTTGCTGGCATATAATCAAGGCAACTATGAAGATGCACTTAAGTCGTTTGACCGTATAGCCAATGATAAGAGTTATAAATCTATAGTGCCGTATTATGTTGCAGAGATATACTACTTCACTGGTAATAAGGACAAAGCACTGAAAGAAGCAAAGCGATTGATGGCATTGCCTGAAAAGCTTTTCTATGATAATGAACTGCATCTGCTGGCTGCACAAGTATTGTTTGAAGAAAAACGATATAAAGAAGCATTACCATACTTCGAGCATTACTATAATCTTGTAGATCAGATACGCAAAGAAGACCTGTATGAAATGGCATATTGCTATTATCACCAGCAGGAGTGGGATAAAGCAATAGATAAGTTTTCGCAACTAAGCGATACACGCGATTCGCTTGCACAGACTGCTATGTATCTGCTTGGGGATTGCCATCTGAAAACAGGTGATAATAAGAGTGCCCGTAATGCATTTACGATATGTGCCGAAATGCCATTTAATCAATCGCAAAGAGAGGCGGCGTTGTTGCTGGCGGCTAAGCTGTCTTATACAATGGGTTATAATAATGAGGCGTTAACGCTTATAAATGACTTGTTGAAATCATATCCGAATAGTGAGTATAAGGATGAAGCAAGGACGATGAAATCGGACTTGCTGATAAAGACAAACCAATATGTAGCCGCATACAACGCGTTGCTAGGTGTAAAAGATAAAGACGCAGCCTACTGGCAGGTGCGCCAGAAAGTGATGTATGGTTTTGCGATGATGCAGATGCAGAAAGGCGATATGCAGTTTGCAGATAGCCTTTTGTCGATGTCGCTACAGCGCAGCAGCGATGAGAAATATGAACAGGCAGCAAACTTCTGGAAGAGTGAACTGGCATATAAAACAATGCGCTTTGAAGATGCTATTGCCTATGGCGAGAAATATGTGACCAGAGCAGTAGTTCGTAATAAAGCAGAAGCACTTGCCGCCAATGCAACGTTGCAGAATGCATATACCACGATGGGCTATGCCGCCATGGAATTGCAACGCTTTGATGTGGCACAGCAGTACTTCAGCACTGCGCAGATGAAGGCTACAGATGCAGGCAGCGCCATGGATGCGGTATTGAGGGAGGCAGACGCTGTGTTTATGCAGAAGGGCTATATGAAAGCCATAGCACTCTATGATAAAGTGATAGCCGCAAAAGGCGAAGACGCAGACTATGCAAGGTATCAGAAAGGTATAGTACTGGGTGTGATAGGTAAGCGTGCAGATAAAGCTACTGTAATGCAGGGATTGATGAATGCGAAGCCTGCATCTAAATACGCAAACGAAGCACGCTATGAACTGGCATTGGTGCAGATAGAAGAAGATAAGTATCAAGCGGCCATCAATACATTGGCGCCGTTGGCGACTGTTACGGATAAAGGAAATTTTGCAGTGAAGTCGCTGATGAAAACAGCTTTCTGTTATCAGCAGATGAATGCAGATGACAAGGCGATAGAAACACTGAAGAAAGTTGTAGCAGACTATCCTGCAACGGAAGAAAGAACTGCGGCATTGGATGCATTGAGGGGATTGTATATAGATAATAATCAGCCACAGGCATTTGCACAATTGCTGAAAGAAAATAACATCAGGCTGACGGATGATAAGAGTATGGATAGCACTTACTACAGTGCTGCTGAAATACAATATGCCGCAGGCAGTTGGGCAAAAGCAAGACAATCATTCGGTACGTATCTGCAACAATATCCGGATGGTGTATTTGCCACCAAAGCAGCTTTTTACAAAGCAGAAGCAAACTATCAGCTGAATGATATGAAAGAAGCACTAGCTGGTTATGATGTTGTATTGCTGAAAGGCTGGAGCGATTTTGCAGAACGTAGCGCGCTGAAAGCTGCCACTATTAGTGCTGTAAATAACGATAATAGCGCAGCATTGAAGTATTATAACATGCTGCGCAACTATGCCATGGGCAAGGAAAACCTGCAGGAAGCTTACACAGGTATGATGCGCAGTACATACCACCAAAATCAATATGCAGATGCGGCGCTGTATGCAGATACATTGCAGTCTATGCAAGGGCTTAATGAAGGGCAGCAAACAGAGCTGTTGTACATCAAAGCAAAATCGTTGTACGAAACAGGTAAGCAGGACGAAGCATATCTGTTGTTTGCAAAGCTGTTGAATAATAAGAAATCAATCATTGCGGCAGAGGCAAGCTATTACGTTGCAGAGTCGCTGTTGAAGGCGGGCAAGCTGAAAGAAGCAGAAGAGCAGGCAAATAAAGCAGTGAAGCTGGCAGGTGGTAATGATGTGTTGACTGTGAAGTCTTATCTGCTGATAGCTGATGTGCTGATGAAACAGGATGACTATTTTAATGCAAAAGCATTGTTGCAAAGTATAGTAAAGAATGCCAAAGTGCCTGCGCTGAAAGAAGAAGCAACAAAGAAACTGGAAGAGGCAAAAGCAACTGAAACTAAAAAAGGTAAACTGAAGCAAGACTAACAACAGTGCACAACATGAAGCTAAGAATAACATACATATTGATATTGCTGCTGGCACTGACGTTGAATGCTGATGCACAGCGCAAGAAAGGTAGTGTAAAGAAGCCTGCAAAGACTTCAGTAAAAAAAGCTGTAAAGAAAGAGAAGGGTAAAAAACAACCTGCCAAGAAAGGCAAGCAAGCAGCTGCACCCAAAACTAAAGTAGTTGTAAAAGATACTGCCGATTTGAAGTCTGCAACAATAGAGATAGTACAGTCTTACAAGCCTGAAGTAAAACAGGCTGTGAAACCAGAATTGCATGCAGACCTGCCACCAGTAGATACATCGTTGGTGGCGATGAGTTACGATGTGCCGCCGCAGAGTTTGTATTACTCTTACAATGCATTGCCGCTGAGGCCGCTTGCTTTGGGCAAGGATACAATGATTGATAAACTGGTGAACTATGTAAAGTTAGGAGGTGGTAACCTTTCAACTATACTGCTGGATGCAGGCATTACTGCATTGAAAGGGCGCAACTATTATTCGGTACTGAATATTCGCCACTTGTCGCAAGCAGGTAGTTTGAAATACCAAAAGTCATCGCTGACAGGTGTTGATGCAGATGCATACATAAAAGGTGATAACCTGCTGTGGCATGCAGGGCTTGGTGTACAGTATAACAGGTTCTACCTGTATGGGTATGACCATAATGTGCTGAATTATACCACCGACCAAACAGGGAGAAAATTATGGGGAGCGAATGTGACGATAGATGCAAAGAACAGAAACGAGGACAAGGCGCTGAGCTATCATCCGTCTGTTAATCTGCGTACGTATTACCTTAACTCTGTTACAGGATTTGATGTATCGGAATATAATATAATTGCCAAACTGCCATTTACATATACAATAGATACTTCGCTGAAACTTGGCATTGCACTGAACGGAGCATTCTCTAAAATGGAGAACTCATTGGCAAATTCAAACAAGCCTAACAACTATCTACAGATAGCACCTACCATCGATTTCAAAAAAGGGGTGTTTGCTACGCGTATAGGTTTGTCGCCAACATTGGGTGCTATGAATACCTTTTATGTACTGCCCGATATGAATGTTAGTTTCAGGCTGATACGTAAATCGCAAATGCTCTTCTCACTGGGTTGGGATGGCAGGCTGAGGCAAAATACATTTGAACAGCTTTCTACCATTAACCCATACATGACTGCTGCTAAGGGAGTGGCTCAAACACATACAGATGAAGTATATGGTAGCCTGCAAACTAATATCGGCAGACATATAACGGTAAGCGGAAGGGTGTCTTGGTGGCAATATGGCAACATGCCACTGTTTATCAACGATACCGCAACAGATAAAAAGCTACTGAATGTTGTATATGATAAAGTGAATGCGGTTTCGATACAGGGAGGGCTACGATATACGGTAGGACAAACACTGTCTGTAGGCGGTAGCATCATATTTACAACCTACGATGCTGATGTGAACAGGTATGTATGGCACGAGCCAACGCTAAGGCTTAATGCAGACCTGTCCGTAAGACCTATACCGCAATTGCTTGTTACGGGCTACCTGACGGTAATGGATGGTATGTATGCATTGGATAATGGCAACCGCAGCATAAAGCTGCCAACCGTATTTGATATTGGGGCAGGGGCAGAATATAGTTTTGTGCCCAGGTTGAGTGCTTTTGCACAGGTAAATAATATATTTAATAATCAATATGAGCGTTGGTACAGCTACAGGGCATACGGGTTTAACATATTCGGCGGGGTGCGCCTTAAATTTTAAACCTATTTAGTTATTTTACAGCCGATTTCGGAACATCATCAATGGATATTGCAAAATACATAGGGCTATACTTACTCAAAAACCAGAGCTGTTATATACATGGGCTGGGTAGTATTGAGATGAGGCGAAAGCCTGCATCTTACGACGGGCGCAATCTTGTACCCGGTGTAAGTGAAGTAGTAGTAGTACCTGTAAATGCCGTTGATGACTCGTTATCTAACTTTATAGCTACCAACGAGCAGATAAGTATATCGAAAGCAGGCAGTGCCCTGAAAGACTATGTAGCTGCTGCCATGGCCGATATACAGGCAGGAAAGGAAGTAGTGATACCTGCAATTGGCAGTTTTTTTGAAGTGAATGGTAAACTGCAGTTTGCCACAGCGCCACAATTGCTGCTTGCTCCGCCACCGATACCTGCAGAAAAAAACCTGCCACGCCGCACTGCTAATACCGCGGGCATGGCACAACAAGGTGGATATGCCGAACAGCCGCAACATGCACCTGCATACACTGCACCTGCACCAACTCAGTCACAAATGCCACAACAGGCACCGGCTTATCCGCCTTATCCTGAAGAGGAGAAGAAAGGTGGTATGAACTGGGGTAGGGTAATACTGTTTGTACTGATACTGCTTGCACTCATAGCGGGTGTGGTATATGTAGCTAAAAACATATTGAAAGTAGGTGTAAACACACCAACACCTGTGCAACAACCAATGACAGTACCTGCACCGGCAGATACAATATCGCAACAAGTGGCACCTGTGGTTGATACTGCGGGTAGTGCAATAGACAGCACCGAAACAATGAGTGTTGAACCTATGCCGGTAGCACCTGCTGCACAGCCTGCAGCTAAAGGTCCAACATCTAATTTTAAAGTTATCATCAATACATACGATGAACGCGCACGTGCAGAAAAACGCTTAAGCCGTTTGAAAAGCTATGGGCATAAAGTAGAACTGATAGCAGAGGATTCCAGTATGTTCTTCATACTGATACCAGTATCTACGCACAGAGCAGACTCGGCAAGAGTTATAGATTCTCTGAGGAGAACCTATAACCCTGACGGAGTTAGTGTTTATTAATACCTGATTTTATTATTTGAATTCGTAACCGATATCGCGGCGATAGTATTTGCCTGCATATTCGATTTGTTCGGCATTTTGGTAGCTTGTAGCTAATGCTTCTTGTATAGTATTGCCGTATGATGTGATGGCTATAACACGGCCGCCGCTTGTCACTACTTCGCCGTCTTTGTTGGTCGTACCTGCATGGAAGAGGGTAGAGCCCTGTACTTTATCAAAACCTGTCATTACCCTGCCTTTAGGGTAAGAACCGGGATAGCCTTCTGATACCAGCATTACTGTACAAGCAGCGCGTTTGTCGTGTTGTACCGTTATTTCATTCAGCTTGCCTTCACCCATTTTCACAATCATTTCCACGAAGTCATTTTCCAGACGTGGCATTACAACTTCTGTTTCAGGATCGCCCATGCGGCAGTTGTATTCAATTACATAAGGATCGCCACCAACATTGATAAGACCGAAGAATACAAATCCATTGTAAATAATGTTTTCAGCAGCCAGACCGTTGATGGTTGGGTTCACAACACGCTCCACTACTTTGTTCATGAAATCGCCCTGTGCAAAAGGTACAGGAGATACTGCACCCATGCCGCCGGTGTTCAACCCTGTATCGCCTTCGCCTATGCGTTTGTAGTCTTTCGCTTCCGGCAGCAGTACATAATTTTTACCATCTGTAAACGCGAAAACAGAAAGCTCAATACCAGTGAGGAATTGCTCTACTACTACTTTTTTACTTGCATCGCCAAACTGCGCTTCTTTTATCATGGTAGTGAAAGCCTCAACAGCCTCATCGTGGCTTTGCGCTATTACCACACCTTTGCCCGCAGCAAGCCCGTCTGCCTTCAATACAATCGGCAGGCTGTGCTGACGCAGGTATGTAACACCTTCGTCAAAGTTTTCTTCTGTAAACTCGCGGTAGGCAGCCGTAGGTATATTGTGGCGCTCCATGAATTTCTTGGAGAACGCCTTGCTGCCTTCCAATTGAGCACCTTCTTTTGACGGACCTGCTACAATGATGTGTTTCAGCGCATCGTCGCCTTTAAAAAAATCGTAAATACCATTTACCAATGGGTCTTCAGGGCCGGGAACAAGTATGTCGATATTGTTTTCGATACAAGCCTGTTTAATGCCCTCAAAATCAGACACCGGTATATTAAGATTGCTGCCCAATTGTGCCGTGCCGGGGTTGCCGGGAGCAATAAACAGTTCTTTGCAAAGCTTACTTTGGCGCATTTTCCACGCAAGCGCATTCTCGCGTCCACCTGAGCCTAACAGCAGTATATTGTAAGATGACATTGTGATGTATTGTTATTTACTATCTTGAGACCGCAAAAGTATCGAAACTTAATGGAACAGACGAATGAGAAAAAGCACCCGAAGGGGTTGCCGTTTTTGTTTTTTACAGAAATGTGGGAGCGCTTTGGCTACTACCTGATGTTGGGCATTTTTGTCCTCTACATGATAGATGTGAAAAACGGCCTCGCCATACCTGATAAAATGGCCGATGATGTATTCGGTACATTCATCGCATTTACTTATCTGACTCCCTTCCTCGGTGGTTTTTTGGCCGACAGAAAATTCGGGTATATAAAATCTGTATATGTGGGTGGCTTGCTGATGGCTTTAGGTTATCTGGGGCTTGCACTGCACAATATCAATACATTCTACATATCTGTTGCCATCATTATCATAGGTAACGGCTTTTTCAAGCCCAATATATCTACCCTGTTGGGTAATCTGTATTCTACCGAAGAGTACAAAGCAAGAAAAGACAGCGGTTACAACCTATTCTACATGGGTATCAATATCGGTGCATTCCTCGGGCCGATAATAGCAGCTTTCATGCGCAATAAATATAGCTGGTCGGCAGCATTTGCTACGGCAGGTATAGGTATGTTGATAGGTCTGGTAGTATTCTCTTTCGGGCTGAAGCATATAAAACATGCAGACGTACTGAAGCCTGTAGAAAAAGGCGATGCCAGTATGGGGCAGGTATTTGGTGTGGTGTTTTTACCGGCTATCATAGCAGGTGTACTTGGCTGGATGATACCGGGGAATATTTTAGGCAGTGACAGTACAGATGGCTTTATAGCGGCGGCGATACCGGTGGTAATATTCTACGTGTCGCTGTGGGTAAGGGCAAATAAGGTAGATACGCGCCCGATAGCGGCATTGCTGGTGATATTTGCATTGAGTGCGGCTTTCTGGGCAGTGTTTAAACAAAACGGTACCGCATTGACACGTTGGGCTAAATACTATACAGACCGTGAAGTGCCTGCTGCAATAGAAAAGCCTGCACGTGCGCTGTACCAAGTAGAAACAATGCCGAGTAAACTTGACTCTGTTACAAAATATGATGTACAATACCAGGCAGTAAAAGTGGATGGCAAAGTGCAGAAAGAATGGGGCAGAGATGTGTACTTCCGCAATCAGCCGCCTGATAAAATGCCAAAGGATGACGAGCCTGTGTATCTGGCAAGTACAGAATTGTTCCAGTCCATTAACCCCGCTTGGGTAGTTCTGCTTACACCTGTAGTTGTCGGTTTCTTTGCCATGCTGAACAGGCGGAAGAAAGAACCATCTACCGCAACCAAGATTGCTTTCGGGCTTTTGATATCGGCTCTTTCAACCCTTGTGATGGTCTGGGCTGTGGGTGTTGGCAGCAATGGTGCAGTAAAGGTATCGCCAATGTGGCTGATAGGTTGTTATGGAGTGATAACGGTAGGTGAACTGTTGCTGAGCCCGATGGGGTTATCGCTGGTGTCAAAGCTAAGCCCGCCAAGGTTAACAGCACTGATGATGGGGGGCTTTTTCCTGTCTACTTCTATTGGGAATAAGATGTCGGGCGTGTTGGCAAGTAAGTGGTATGACTATACCGATAAGGGAGATTTCTTCCTCTTTAACTGTATGCTGCTGATGATAGCAACCGTGCTTGCATTTATTGTGTTGAAGTGGCTGAACAGCATCATGAAAGAGAAAAACCTGCATTAAGATTAATTGTCAGATAAATAGAAAATACCGCTTCATGCGGTATTTTTCGTTTCAGGGGCTTTCAGCACTGGCAAATTTTACTATCTTTCGTGACTAATCTATTTTTAAAACGATAATTATGAGTGAACAAAAAGGCCACCCTAAGGGGCTGTACGTACTCTTCGCCACAGAATTCTGGGAAAGGTTCAGTTATTATGGTATGCGTGCCATCTTCTTCCTGTACATGACTACCATGCTTTTTGGCAACGAACAGGCAGGTATATCAGAGGCGGGTAACGTATACGGTACCTACACCGGTCTGGTGTATTTAACGCCACTGATAGGTGGCTATGTAGCTGACAGGTATTGGGGAAACAGGAAGTCGATATTTGTGGGTGGCTTACTGATGGCATTGGGGCAGTTCATCATGTTCTTCTCTGCTGCTGCTGCTCATAGTGCAGACAAAGGAACTGCTATTACCCTGATGTGGACCGGGTTGGCGTTTTTGATATTCGGTAACGGTTTCTTCAAGCCAAATATATCTACAATGGTAGGGCAGCTTTATCCTGATGGCGACAGCAGGAAAGATGCTGCATATACTATCTTCTACATGGGTATCAATGCAGGTGCGTTCTTAGCGCCATTGGTATGTGGTTATCTTGGTGAAAAAGTAGATTTCAAATGGGGTTTCCTTGCGGCAGGTATAGGTATGCTGGTGAGCCTTGTAATATTCTACCTGACTAAGGATAAATATGTTGTAGGCCCTGATGGTAAACAATTAGGCGTAGGCCCGAATAAGTTGATGGATGCCGCACCGCTTGGTGGTGATGAGGAAACAGGTATTGCAACTGAAAAAGCTGCAAAACCAAGTGATGGCAGCTTCAGCACACAACAATTGGTAATACTGATAGGTGGTATCATTGCCGCATTCTCTATCATCCACTTTGGTTTTGGTGTAGATATGTGGGGCTCTCTGATATATGGTATGACGCTTGTTGCTCCGTTTGTTATCATAACAGATAAGTCGCTTACTAAAATTGAAAAAGACAAATTGTGGGTTATAATTATCATTATGATATTCGTGATATTCTTCTGGATGTGTTTTGAACAGGCCGGTGCATCGCTTACAGCTTTTGCCGCTAACCAGACAGACCGTCACATATTTGGTATTGAAATGCCAGCAAGTTATTTCCAAAGCTTTAATGCTGGTTTCATCATATTGCTTGCACCAATCATCAGTGCAATATGGGTAAGGTTAGCTAAAAAAGGCATTAACCCCGCTGCTCCATACAAGCAATCATTAGGTCTTGCTTTCCTGGCATTCGGCTATTTGTTTATTGCATTGGGTTCAAAAAGTATTCCGGCTGCGGGTGCAAGTATGATATGGCTTACGGGTTTGTACTTCTTGCATACAGTGGGTGAACTGTTCCTGAGCCCTATTGGTTTATCAATGGTAAATAAACTGACTCCGGGCAGGTTCACATCATTGATGATGGGGGTATGGTTCCTGGCTATTGCGACAGGCAATAAACTGGCAGGTACAATGAGCGCATTGTATCCTGATCCGAAATCTGCTACGCATCCTAATTTCTTAGGCATGGAAATAGACAGCCTGTACACGTACTTCATGATATTTGTAGGCTTCTCAGGTGCTGCAGCAATTATACTGTTTGTGCTTTGCCGCAGGCTGCAAAAAATGATGCATGGCGTTAGCTAAGACAATCTTAATCTATTCATACAGGAAGCCACCTCATTGTGAGGTGGCTTCTTTTTTGTGGCAAGGGGGGAGAAAAAGTGTTAATCAGAAATAAAGTTTATTTTGGTGCGTTAATAACAATAACTAAAACGAGTATATGTCTCAAAACCTGACATTAGAAGAGATACAGGATTTTAAGGGTAAGTACCCCAAGCAGATTTGGTACCTGTTCCTTACAGAGATGTGGGAACGATTTTGTTTCTATGGCCTCCGCGGTATGCTTACCGTATTCATGGTTACCCAACTGATGATTGACGAGAAAGCCGCCAACCTTCAATATGGTGCCATTCAGGCTTTTATCTATGCATTCACTTTTATAGGTGGTTTGTTTGCAGATAAAATACTGGGTTTCCGCAAGTCGCTTTTCTGGGGTGGCATACTGATGATAGCAGGTAGTTTTATCATAGCAGCTAATCCTACAGGGTTCTTTTATATAGGTACTTGTTTCACCATTGTTGGTACGGGTTTCTTTAAGCCGAATATTTCTACCATGGTGGGCGAACTGTATCGTGCTGGCGACACTCGCAGGGATGCAGGTTTTGGCTTGTTCTATTCAGGTATCAATATAGGTGCATTCTTTGGTGGTATGGTGTGTGTGTATCTGGGTAAATACCATTCCTGGAATCTGGCATTTGCATCTGCAGGTGTTGTTATGATGATAGGTTTGCTGACGTTTGTATTCACACAAAAAAGCATGGGACCTATAGGTCTGTCTCCGCTGAGGGATTATGTACCCGGTAAAAGAAAAGCATATGAGATAGCTACATTCATAGGTTCGTTGGCAGTTATGCCATTGATATTGATAATGGTTAGTAAGACAGAGTATACAGACTATTTCATGTATACAATCGGACCGTTGACGTTGTTGTATCTGGTATATGAAATGACAAAGCTTACGGGTGCAGAAAGAAAGAAAATGATTGCTGCATTGGTGTTCATTGTGTTCTCTGTTTTCTTCTGGGCATTTTTTGAGCAGAGCGGTGGTTCGCTAAGCCTGTTTGCCTTGTATAACCTGAATGATAAATTATTAGGAGTAGCAGGTATTGACCCGAATGTGGTAAATAACAGTGCCAACTCTGTATTTGTTATAGTATTCAGCATTATTATTGGTTTGCTTTGGGTATGGATGGCGAAGAAAAAAATAGAGCCGAACTCTGTAGTGAAATTCGGTCTTGGTTTCCTGTTTCTGGCGGCAGCATTCTATACGTTCTTTGCTACACGTTTCTTTGCAGGTCCAGATGGTAAAACATCGTTAGATATTTTTACACTGGCTTATCTGATTATCACATTCGGTGAATTGTGTCTTTCTCCGATAGGCTTGTCGCTGATGACGAAACTGGCACCTAAAAAGCTGTGGGGTGTTATGATGGGTATGTGGTTCCTTGCCAGTGCATATGGCCAATATGCGGCAGGTTTGCTGGGTGCAGGTATGGCAACTACCAACGAAAATGCCAGCCTTACAGAAAAACTGATTTCTTATACAGACGGTTACAAGCAATTGGGTATATACGCGCTGATTGCAGGTATATTGCTGATTGTAATATCTCCGATTGTAAGGAAGCTGATGCAGGAAGTGAAATAAGTAATGCTTTTAAAATACGAAGCCCCGCACAGCGGGGCTTTTTCTTTGTTGTGTAAATTATATACTGTTTTTTTGTGGCAGTATCTATGAAGAAATATGCAGTAATAGTAGCAGGAGGTAAAGGCGTACGCATGGGCAGTGCTGTACCTAAGCAGTTTTTGCCACTGAACGGGCATCCGATTTTGTATCATACCATCAAAGCATTTGCAGATGCGTATGCAGATATGCAATTGGTACTTGTATTGCCGCAAGACCAACTGAGCTATGCACAGATGGTCTTGCAATCTTTCCCCGAAAGAATAGATATAACAATAGTAACAGGTGGTGAAACACGCTATCATAGTGTGCAGAACGGACTGAAGGTTGTAGATGCAGACAGCATTGTATTTGTACATGATGGTGTGCGCCCGTTGGCAACAACAGAACTGATACATCGCTGCTATGAGCAGGCTGTAGATAAAGGCAGCGCCATACCGGCCATACCTGTTGCAGACAGTATGCGTATATTGGAAGGTGAAGACAGTCGCCCGATAGACAGGGAGCAGATGCGTATTATTCAAACACCGCAGACATTCAAAGCTGAAGTGATACTGCCTGCATTTGCGCAGGAGTATCAGGCTGCATTTACTGACGAGGCTACCGTAGTAGAGGCGTATGGTGATAATGTGTATCTGGTGCAAGGTGAACGTAGTAATATAAAAGTGACAACGCCCGAGGATATGATAGTAGCAGAGGCTTTACTGAAAGCAAGAGAAAATGCGTAGTGTTTTTACCCTGATATTGATTGTATGCAGTGCTGTGTCTTTTGCGCAAAAAGATACCAGTATTTTCAAGCTGCCCATCAAGATGGATGAGGTGGTAGTGAAGGCAGTGCGTAAGGGTTGGGATGTGCAGGGTTTTATAAAGAGAGTAAAGACAGATACTACATTCTACAAGGCTTTCCGCAGCCTGCATGTACTGTCGTGGAATGCGACAAACGATATTCGTGTTTACAATACTAAGGGTGGTATACAGGCATCGCTCTACAGCAAAACAAAACAGATACGTGCCAACGGTTGCCGTACTACACAAGTGCTGGAAGAAAAAACAACAGGCGATTTCTACACAAGAAAAAGACAATACAATTATTATACTGCAGAATTGTATGCTTACCTGTTCTTTACACAAGGTAAAAAATGTGGAGAGGATGATTATGTAACAGGTGGCATACAAAAAGTAGGTGGCAGCAAAAATGAAAGTAACAGCTATAAGCTGAAGCAACTGATGTTTAACCCAGGTAGTAAGGTAACCGGTGTGCCGCTGATGGGTGATAAGAGTGCCATATTTGAACCCGAAATAGCGAAGCTGTATGATTTTAAATTATCGTCGCAGGAGTATGGAGGTGAAGCGTGTTATGTGTTCAGGGCCATACCCAAGAAAGGCTATGAAAAAGATGTGGTATATGACGACCTGACTACATGGTTCCGCAAATCGGATTATAGCATTGTGGCGCGAGACTATTCATTGTCTTACCGTGCAGGGGTGTACGATTTTGATGTACGGATGAAAGTGCGCATGACGCATGCCCATGGCAAAATGGTACCATCGTATATAGAATATGACGGAAACTGGCATGTGTTTACAAAGAAGCGCGAAAGGGTGAAGTTTACCACAAGTTTGACGTATTAACCCCCTAGCCCCCTGAAGGGGGAATTATTTCTGTAACAACCTTTTAAAGGAGCTTAGGTAGTCATCAAGCATTAAATCATACTCGCATGTATTATCCTCATTGATTCTTTCACTACCAGTAATCTTAAGGATAGAAATAGCGCTTTGATATAGATTGTTTACAATTGAAAAATTATCAAAATTGAAACTGATGGATTCAGTTAGGAAATCATAATGAGCATATTCCTTGTCACGTAGATTGTTTATAATTAATATATCTTCTTTGTGTTTTTCTAAGATGTCTTTTATCAAACTGATAGCTTCTGGTTTTAATACATCAGTTGTAACTACGCCATATAACAGGTGAAAATTATTCTTCTCAGTTTTTCTATCGACAAATAAAGAGCATAAATCAACTACAATACTCCTGTAATAAATGTGAGAAGTGAACAGTAAAAACTGATTATTGAGAGTATTGTTTTCAAATTCATTTTTAATGGCGTTAACTATATCTATTTTCTCCTTTATATAAGAGATAATCAGATGTTGCCGGGTAACTAATTGTTCGAAATTTGTGGGCATAATTAAAGTTAACCTAATTCCCCCTTTAGGGGGTTAGGGGGTAGTTTTTTTCTAACTTTACAGAATGATTTCTCCCGCCTCCATACAGGAAGTAATGAACCGCGCCGACGTCGTTGAGGTGATCGGCCAGTTTTTGCGCCTCAAAAAGCGCGGGATAAACTATATAGCCAACTGTCCTTTTCACAACGAAAAGACGCCATCATTTACCGTATCGGGTACCAAAGGTTTGTATAAATGCTTTGGTTGTGGTAAGGGTGGTAACGTAGTGAGCTTTGTGCAGGAGCATGAAAAGCTTACCTACCCCGAAGCTATCCGTTGGCTGGCAGATTACTACAAGATAAAGCTGGAAGAAACAGAGCGATCGCCTGAACAACAGCAACAGCAACTGGCAGAGGAAGCACTACGTATATTGAATGAATATGCGGCGCAATACTTCAACGATACATTGCTGCAAACAGAAGAGGGACAAACAATAGGTGGCAGCTATTTCAAACAAAGAGGTTTTACCAAAGAGATAATAGAAAAATTCAGGCTTGGTTACAATCCTGAAAGTGGTGAAGCTTTTTATCAGGCTGCACAGAAGAAAGGCTATAATGCCGAACTGCTGGAAAAAGCAGGGCTGGTAAAAAATAGCGGGCGCGGATTCTACGATATTTATCGTGGCAGGGTGATATTCCCGATACAGAGTATGACGGGCCGTGTGCTTGGCTTTGGTGCAAGAATACTGAAGACCAACGACCGTGCGCCTAAATATATCAACACACCTGAGAATGAGCTGTATAACAAAAGCCGTGTGTTGTACGGTATGTACCAGAGCCGCAATGCAATCAGCAAACAGGATGAGTGTTTTCTGGTTGAAGGTTATACAGACGTGATATCACTGCATCAAGGTGGTGTAGAGAATGTAGTGGCAAGTAGCGGTACATCGCTTACCGAAGGTCAGCTAAGGTTGATTGGTCAACTGACGCACAACCTGACAATACTGTATGATGGGGATGCTGCAGGTGTGAAAGCTGCATTGCGTGGTCTGGATATGGCTTTGGGCCAGAGCTTTAATGTAAAGCTGGTGCTGCTGCCAGAAGGTGAAGACCCTGATAGCTTTATACAAAAGAATGGTGAGCATGGTTTTCGTGAATATGTAAAAGAGCATAAGCAGGATGTTATCAACTTCCGTATGGAAGTAGGTATGAAAGAAGTGGGCGACGACCCTGTACGCAAATCGAAACTGGTAAATGAGATTGCGGAAAGTGTAGCCCGTATAGATAAAGCAGAAGATTTTTCATTACAGGATTATTATATACGCGAGGCTGCAAGGCGCTTGCAGGTTGATGAAACCAAACTGGTAAATCTGGTAAACAAATACATCCGCGAGCGGGTAGAGAATGACCAGAAACAACAGGAGCGCAACAAAGCTGCAGCAGCACCTACTACCGACCCTGAACAGATAAGTACAGAGAATGAGCCTGTAGATTATGTGCAGAAGGTAAAGGCCAATGTGCAACAGGAGTGGGAGCTGATAAGAGTACTGCTGGAGCATGGTGCTAAGGAAATACCTGACTTTACCAATGTGGCAGATAAAGTGCACCAGACCGTGGATCCAGACCTGATAGAGAATGAACTGGCACGCAGGATATTTGACGACTACTATAAATACCTCAACACACACGGCCATCCGCCAGATGTGCAGTATGTGGTGAACAATACAGGTAAGGATGTGCTGGATATAATATCGAGTGTGTTGTATGTGCGTACAGATATCAGCCACAACTGGAAAGATATTTATGGCATTGAAGCGGTGCATGGCGAAATGAATTATATCAACGAAGTGGACAGCTCGCTTGCATATTTTGAAGTAAAGAACCTGAAAATGATGCAGGCACAATTGCTGAACAGGCTGGCAACAGAAACAGAGCAGCCACGCATCATGGCATTGGTAAAAAAGCAAATGGAACTGAAACGTACTGAGGCCGAGATTATGAAGCGTATGGGTACAGTCATCTTGAAAATCTGGAAGAATCAAATATAATATGGGCAGGATAGTAGCATTGGACTATGGGAAGAAGCGCACAGGTGTAGCAGCTACAGACCCTTTACAGATAATAGCCACGGCTGTTGATACCGTAGAAACAGGAGAGCTGATAGGCTGGCTGAAAAAGTACATAGCTGCCGAGCCTGTTGAAATGATAGTGATTGGCTACCCCCTGAATTTTGATGATACCCCTACCGACGCTACCCCTCTAGTAGAAAAATTCATTGAAAAATTTAAGAATGTATTCCCCGATATGCCTGTTGTAACATGGGATGAGCGCATGACATCGCGCATGGCATCGCAGGCAATTGCAGAAATGGGGCTGAAAAAGAAAATCCGTGAGCGGAAAGAACTCGTAGATAGCATCGCCGCGGTCATCATTTTGCGTGAATACCTTGAAAGCCACGGCTAACTTCGTACTTTTGCGGCTTATAATTTAAAAATCGATATGGTTTTACCGATTGTAGCATACGGGCATCCTGTTTTGAGGAAGGTATGTGATGATATAACGGCTGAGTACCCTGAGTTGAAAAAACTGATTGCAGATATGTGGGAGAGCATGTACCATACCAATGGTGTAGGTCTTGCTGCACCGCAAATCAATCGCCCTATACGTTTGTTTGTGGTTGATACTTTGCAGATTGTAGAGAATTTTGACGAAGAAGACAAAGCGGAATATCCTAATGAAAAACCTATCAAAAGGGTTTTCATCAATGCACATAAAGTAGATGAGAGTGGTGAGCCGTGGGCGTATAACGAAGGCTGCCTGAGTATTCCTAAAGTGCGCGAAGATGTAATGCGTCAGCCGAAAGTGAAGATGCGTTATATGGACGAGAACTTTCAGGAGCATGAAGAAGAATTTGATGGTATTACGGCACGTGTTATACAACACGAGTACGACCACATAGAAGGCAAACTGTTTATAGATTATCTGCCGATGCTGAAACGCCGACTGATAAAGAAAAAACTGGATGACATAAGCGCGGGTAAAATCAGAACTGACTACCGCATGGTTTTTAGCAAATAATCGATACTTTTAGACATCTGAAACTGATTGGCACCTGCACTAACATATAGCGAAGAAGAACTGGTTGTGTTGCTGAAGCAACAAAGCCAGGATGCCTTCAACTACCTGTATAAAAACTATGCAGGGGTGTTGTATGGCGTTATTCGCAAAGTAGTGACAGATGAACAAACAGCGCAGGATGTATTGCAGGATGTGTTTGTGAAAGTGTGGAACAACATAGGCCAGTACAGTACGGAGAAGGGCAGGATATATACCTGGATGATTAACATAGCCCGAAATGCTGCTATAGACAAGCTGCGCTCGAAGGGTGAAATTATGAAATCTAAAATCCAGACAGGAGAAGATGCCGTATATAATGTACAGAAGGGCATGAAGACGGAGCAGGCGACAGATACAATAGGATTGAAGGAAGCGGTGGCGGCATTGAAGCCAGAACACCAGACAATTGTCAGTCTTGCTTACTTCAAAGGTTTCACAATGGATGAGATTGCAAGAACCCTTGAAATACCGTTGGGCACGGTAAAAACCCGCATGCGTGCTGCTATGCAGTCGTTAAGAGAATATTATAATAGTAATTAGTAAAAGTGAATATAAAGGAATACATAGAATCGGGCATCTTAGAAGCTTATGTACTGGGCGCACTCACAGAGGGTGAGCGTGCGGCAGTAGAGGCTGATATGGTGATGTATCCTGAGCTGGCACAAGAGATAGCTGCTACTGAAGCGGCTATGCAATCTTTTGCCGAAGCTAATGCCGAGGAACCACCTGCGCATATGCAGCAGCAGATATGGAATGCTATACAGCAGCAGTCTTCCCCTCAATCGGTACCCGAACCACAACCTGCTCAGGAAGCAAAACCACAACCACAACCTAAAGTGGTAGAGTTTGCTCCGCCAGCAGCACCTGCACGTCCATCATGGCAACGTGCGGCTGTATGGGCTGCTGTGGCAGTGAGTGTGCTTACCAACTTCATGTTGCTATCGCAACGCAATAAGACGAAAGATGAGATTGCGCAGATGACATCACAGATGGATTCGCTGAAGGCATCGCAACAGCAGGTACTGGCCGAGTACAAGAAAGGCCGTGATATGCTGGTAGATACTTCTATGAAGACGGTGGTGATGCGCAGTATGCAGCCCGGTAAAGAAATGACGGGCATGATGTTCTGGAGCAAAGTAACAGGCGAATCATACCTGACCATACATGCCATGCCAATGCCTGAAAAAGGTAAGCAATACCAACTGTGGTTGATACAGGATGGTAAACCTGTGAGCATGGGCGTGATAGATAATAACCTGGTTGCCAATGCAGGTATGATGTATAAAATACCAATGCAGGTAAAAGGCGGGCAGGCATTTGCCATATCGCTTGAAAAAGAAGGTGGCAACCCGACGCCAACAGAAGTAATGGCCGTAGGTGCTATCTGATTTCTTTAATGGCCTGGGGAAATGAAACGTTTCGCATACTTTATAGTTGTTTTAGTTGCTTACCTGATTACAGGTTATCTGATAGAATGTGTGGAAGTAAGGGGTCTTGTGAATTTTGCAACTGTGATTACAGGCAAGAAAATTGTTGAGGCAGTCATATTTAGTATTATCATGACAGTGGTATGGATGTTTTCTCCAAAAGAGAAAAGTGCAGAGAAAAAAGAGAATTAGCTTTTCTTCATCAACACCACACTTGCACTATTCAGTGTGTAGTGATTTACAATCAGGATATTATTGATGGCAGGGTTGATGCCTTTCTTTTGAATCAATACTTCAGGTGTTGATTGTTCCTGAAATAGTTTTGTAGCCAGCCACATAGCAAATCCAGTGCTGGTGTCATATTCGCCGCAAAGATGTTTGAATGCTGCAACTGTTGTATGCGCTGTGGTGTTTTCAAGTATTGGTGTGTACAGTGGTTGAAAGCGTGCATCGCCACTCATACCGCAGAACACTACATCAATGTCTTTCAACTTCATACCATGTGCAGATAATATGCTGTCAATGTTTTCCTGTACAGAGGCAGCAGTAGCATTGTGGAGCATTTTCAATTGCTCTATACTGCATATGCTATTGGCACTTGTGTTGGTAATGGTGAAGAATGCGGCCCCTTCGCCGCCAATGCTGCCTTGGGTATTGCTGTGTTGCAATAGTTGCAGGCTGTTAGGTAGTTCCTTTTTCCAATAGCCTATTTTATTCTTTACAATGAAGTAATCATCCGTCATTTCATCCAGGCAACCAACCAAGTATGTTTGTGGCTCTGTGGCATCATGCAGCAACATTTTTGCATCCAGTACAGACATCTCGAAAGAATGTCCGCGGTGTACATAGGTCTGGTTGTAGCCTGTGCATTTTGTCTGCATAGCCAGCCAGCCGTTTACACTGTTGTAGGTGCTTTGTATAAAATAAGTAGGGTTCAGCGCTTCTTCTTTCAGGCGTATCATATCGCCGAGAAAGAGTTCCATATCGCGCATGCTGCCACGTCCGGTACCGGTAATGATACCATTCAGTTTTTCTACGCTTGAAAGTTGTACGGCCTTCATGCCCGTGCTGATACCTATTTTCAGCATACGGCTCATGCGGCGTATAGCAACAGGGTTGATGAATTTTGAGTAGTCTGTGTCTTTTACAAATAGCTTGCCATTATCACTACTTATTACATCAGTCAATAGTGTATCTGCATCAAAACTGTTTTGAGGAGATAATGCCGCTGCGGCTGATATGTAAGCAGGTTTCATCATGCCTTGCTGAATAATAATGAAACATTATTGCCGCCAAAGCCAAATGAATTGCTGATGACATGGTTGATGGCAGCATCTGTAAGTGTAGTAACTGGACGAACATTTACATCTTCCATCGGTGTAGTGAAGTTCAGATTGGGCCATGCTTTTTGTTGTTGCAATGCCCATATACTGAAGATGGCTTCTATACTACCTGCTGCAGCCAGTGTATGCCCTGTGTATGGCTTTGTGGAGCTGAATAGGGGTATATTATTTTCAAACAAACACTCAATGGCTTTGCCTTCTGCAGCATCATTGTTGATGGTAGCAGTGCCGTGTGCATTGATGTAGTTGATGTCTTGTGGTTGCAAACCGGCATTGGTAAGTGCCAGTTGCATGGTATTGTATGCGCCGTCGCCATTTGGAGATGGGGCAGTAGGGTGGTATGCATCATTGGTATTGCCATAGCCCGACAGTATTGCCAGTATTTCTGCACCACGTTCTTTGGCAGACTTTTCTGTTTCCAGCAACAGATAGCCTGCTGCTTCTCCCAGGTTCAGTCCAAAGCGTGTATTATCGAACGGGCGACAAGGGTGTTTGTCGACATTCTTCAAAGAGTGAAAACCATTGAGTGTAAAACGGCTCAAGGCATCGCAACCACCACAAATGGCACGTTTCACTATGCCGTGTTTTATCATCCTTGCACCTAGTATTATGGCGTTGGCAGATGATGAACAGGCTGTGCTAATGGTAGCAGTAAATGGTTGAATATCGAAATAGTCGACAACATTCTGTGTGCTTTCTGCACAGTCCAGTGTGTCTATGTATTTCAGGAAGTCGCCTTCCATTTCATCACCAATAAATTGGGGGTATAAATCTTCAACTGCACACATACCGCCAACCGTATTGGCATTAATATATGCAAAGCCTTCGCTTTGCAGCAAGTCTTTATCAATACCCTTCATTACTTCCTGCATGGCAACAAGCGCCAGCAGCGATGTGCGGGTATAACCATTATTGCCAGTAGGCAGGCCCAACATGGCAGATAGCGCATCGTTGCTATACGCTACTTCGCCCATGAGAAACTCATGGGCGTGTATGCTTTGCAACAGCGTTGGGGTATGCACGCCACTTTTCAGGGACAACAGCGATTGCAGATTTTCATCTGTGCCATTTCCCAAAGCAGACAGGATTCCCAGCGATGTAACTACTATTTTTTCCGCCATGCGGTGCGGCTGTTATATTTTGCGATTTTGCTCGATGTATGCAGCCATAGAAGCTACAGATTCCAGCACTTTACGGCCCTCGCGTGCGTCTTCTATTTTGATGCCATAGTTACGCTCCAGCAATACCATCATCTCCAGAGAGTCGATGCTGTCCAGTCCCAGACCATCGCCAAACAAAGGAGCGTTATCATCTATATCCGCAGGTGTCATACCTTGCAGGTTCAGCGATTCGATGATTTGTTGCTTAAGCGTTAATTTCAAGTCTTCCATATCAATATCAGGTGTGCGGCAAAAATAATATAAAAGGGGCTATTTTACATAGAATGTTGTATGATTGATAGTTATAATCCTTGATTGTTGTTTTTCATGCCCCGATTTGATAGTAGATTTGCCCTTGAAAGACCTAATAACCAGACAGATGAGCGTATTCTTTTCCCTATTATTATTTTTCTTCTGTATTATGCCGGCATTTTCTCAACAGAAATGGCATTTTTCAAACCCGAAAACAAGTAAAATAAAAGGTGCAGCAATAGATGCTGCCTACCCCCTATTGCCGAAGACCAATAAAAAAGTTGTGGTAGCTGTGATAGATAGTGGAACAGATATCGACCATACAGCAATAAAAAAGTATATATGGAATAACGTGGGTGAGATACCTGCAAATCATAAAGACGATGATGGTAATGGCTATGTAGACGATGTGCATGGTTGGAACTACATTGGAAGTAAATCAGAAATAGAATTTGAAGCAGAAGAGGAAACAAGAGAATACCAACAACTAAAGAGGCAATATGCCAATGTTGATACCACAGGTAAAGATTCCCAATTCATAGCTGCATACAAACAATACCTGAAGAAAAAGAAAGCATATGATAAAGATCAGATGTTTAGAGGTTTTGTAGCGAAAGGTTCAGTAACAATGTACAGAATGTACCAAGGACACATGTTGGTACGCATTGTTGGTATTTTAACAACAGGAAAAACACTGAAAAAGGATTTGGAATTGGCGGCCAGGGTTAGTGAGATGCAGGTAGAATTCAACAACATGAATTCGGACTCTATGAGACATGCTGTTGTTGGCGATAATCCTGATAATCTTGCAGAACGGTACTATGGTAATGGCAATGTGATAGGTCCTGACCCTATGCATGGTACACATGTGGCAGGCATTATTGCAGGTATTGCAAAAGGTACTGCGGATAGCGGTAAGTGGCTACAGTTGATGATATTGAGGGTAGTGCCGAATGGTGATGAGAGAGATAAGGACATTGCAAACGCGATAAGGTATGCTGTTGATAATGGTGCATCTGTAATAAACATGAGTTTTGGTAAAAGTTTGTCAATGCACAAAAGTGTAGTGGACGAGGCTGTAAAGTATGCACAATCAAAAGATGTATTGCTGGTGCATGCCGCAGGTAATGATTCGAAACATATTGACAGCATCTATTCTGCAAATTTCCCTAATCCATACATTGACAGCAGCTACGCAAGTAATTGGATAGAAGTAGGTGCAAGTGACAAGCGAATGAAAAAGCTGACAGCATCATTCTCTAATTATGGTGCGAAATCAACAGACTTATTTGCCCCGGGAGTGAAGATTTATTCTACCATGCCTGATAATGAATATGACTACGAATCGGGCACCAGTATGGCTGCACCTGTAGTAAGTGGTATTGCGGCATTGCTTCGCAGCCATTATCCCAAACTCAGTGCCAGACAAGTAAAGGAGGTTTTGATGAAAACAGTTACCAAGTACAATCACTATACTGATATGCCTGGGAATAACAAGATGCTGATGTTATTTGATGTTATGTCGAAATCCGGAGGGGTAGTAAATGCACAGCAGGCAGTAAGGCTGGCAAACAGTTACTAACGAAAAAAGGCAAAGCGAAAGCTTTGCCTTTTAATCTTTCTATGCTTGATATTAAATGTCGAATGCTTTGTCTATTAGTGCTTGCTGCTCTTTAGCGTGCATTTTGCTGTAGCCTGTAGCACTTGCAGCACCCGCAGGACGGCTGAAGTATTTAGTCACAGCTTCTTCTTCCTGCATTTTCAGGAAGCCGAGTGCGCCCATGTTGTACGGCTCTTCCTGTAGCCAAACCCATTCTGCTTTTTTGTACTTAGCACGTAGTTCTGCCAGTTGCTTAGCAGGGAAAGGATATATCTGCTCCAAACGAACGATGGCTACATCCTGTCTGTTATCTGCCATTTGTTTTTCACTCAGGTCGAAGTAAACTTTACCGCTACACAGCACCACACGTTTTACCTTGCTTGCGGTTTTGATGTTGGCATCATCTATCACTTCCTTAAAGCCACCTGTAGTAAAATCTTCTATAGCAGAGTATGCACGTACGTGGCGCAGATTAGCTTTAGGAGAGAAGTTGATAAGTGGTTTGCGGAAATCCCATTTCAACTGGCGGCGGAACATGTGGAACAAGTTGGCAGCAGTTGTAATGTTTGTAACGATGATATTGTTTTCAGCACACAATTGCAGGAAGCGTTCAAGGCGGGCAGAAGAGTGTTCAGGCCCCTGACCTTCGTAACCGTGCGGCAGCAGCATAACAAGGCCGCTCATTTTTTGCCACTTAGTTTCTGCCGATGCTATGTATTGGTCTATTACTGTTTGTGCACCGTTTGCAAAGTCGCCAAACTGTGCTTCCCAAATAGTAAGCGCGTTTGGATTAGCTATTGAATATCCGTACTCAAAGCCCAATACCGCAAACTCACTCAGCAGTGAATTGTATATCTGGAAATGAGCCTGATTATCGCTCAGTTTACTAAGGCGGCTGTATTCTGCATTCGTACTTTCATCGTGCAATACTGCATGGCGGTGAGAGAATGTACCGCGCTCCACGTCTTGCCCGCTGAGGCGAACAGGGATGCCATCAGTCAGTAAGCTAGCATATGCCAGCAATTCACCTGTAGACCAGTCTAGCTGTCCCTTTTCCTGGTACAGTTTTACTTTCTCTTCTATCAGCTTCTGAATCTTACGCAGTGGTTTGAATTCTGCAGGAATATTCATCAACGCAGTGAACAGTTGTTCTACGCGTTCTTTACTGATGCCTGTTTCGGGCGATTTGTCAAAGTCTTCGAATGTAGAGCGACGCAGTTCTGACCATGCTTTTTCAGGTGCCTGCATTTGGTAAGGAACGGTTTTCTGTTTTACCTCGTCAAGCCTTTGTTGCAAATCGTCCCAAAAACGTTTTTCCATTTCTGTAGCCAATTGCTTAGCATCAGCAGTGCCGTTTTTCAACAGGTACTCAGTATATACTTCGCGTGGGTTCTGATGTTTCTTAATCAGATCGTATAGTTGCGGTTGTGTGAAGCTCGGATCATCGCCTTCGTTGTGGCCATGTTTACGATAACACACCATATCGATGAAGATATCTTGATTGAACTGCTGACGATACATAACCGCCAATTTCGCAGCTTTTACCACTGCTTCAGGATCGTCGCCGTTTACGTGCAATACAGGTGCCTGCACCATTGATGCTACGCTGGTACAATAGTCTGCTGAGCGAGCTTCATCAAAGTCAGTCGTAAAGCCTATTTGGTTATTAATGACGAAGTGGATGGTGCCACCTGTTTTATAACCCGGCAGTTTGCTCATTTGCAACAGTTCGTACACTACACCCTGACCTGCAACGGCGCTATCGCCGTGTATCAGAATTGGCAGAACTTCGTCGTAAGCACTACTATAGAGTATATCTGCTTTGGCACGAGAGAAACCTGCTACAACAGGGTCTACCACTTCAAGATGCGAAGGGTTAGGTGTCAGTTGTACATTGATTTCTTTGCCATCAGGTGTTTGAATATTGCTACGGAAGCCAAGGTGGTATTTCACGTCGCCACTACCCATGGTAGTATCCGGCGGCATATTGCCTTCAAATTCAGAGAATACCTGTTCGTATGTTTTGCGCAGTGTGTTAGTCAGTACATTCAAGCGACCACGGTGTGCCATGCCAATTACTACTTCCTTAACACCGCTGTTAGCAGCACTGTTAATCAGTGTGTCTAATGCAGGTATAGTGCTTTCGCCACCTTCCAAGCTGAAGCGCTTTTGGCCGATGTATTTTGTATGCAGGAATTTTTCGAAGATTACGCCTTCGTTCAGTTTTTCAAGAATGCGTTTCTTTTCATCCAGCGTCAATTCCTGCTCCTGCATTTTTTCGTAGGCATCCTGTACCCACATGCAGGTGTCGTAATTGTTGATGTATGTGTACTCTATACCAACATTACCTGCATATAATTTTTTGAGGCGTGCGATGATATCGCTCAATTTGGCCTTACCCAAACCTGCGAAAGAGCCTGCATGAAATTCTGTATTCAGGTCGGCATCAGACAAACCGAAATCCGACAATGCCAGAAACGGCTTGCGGTCTTTACGAGGACGGATAGGATTGGTTGTTGCCACCAAGTGCCCACGCTTCCAATAGCTGCGGATGAGGCGGTAAACGCTCAATTCTTTAGATACCTGTTCGTTACTGACTGGTGTTTTATCGATTGTGATGGTAGCAACAGCGGCACTGCCATTTCCATTGCCTTTTGAGACTGCAAAATCGAAGCCTTCAAAAAACTTCTTCCACTCAGGGTCTACAGTTGTAGAATCTTTTACATAGTCGTTGTACATAGACTCTATGTAAGAAGGGTGTGAACTCATCACGTACGAAAAATCTTTCATCGTAAGAAACCTATATTTTGCTAGTGTTTTACCAATAAAATACTCAAGAATACCTATTAAGGGAGGTCAGCAAAGTTAATAGAATTTAAGCGAGAGAAAAAGCGAATACAAGCAGCAGTCATGCTATTTTGGTATATATGAAAAATGCAGGTATAAAACCTGCATTTGGGGGGATAATAGAGGGTGGGGATTATTGTTTGATAAACCTGAGGTGCTTTATTTCATTAGTTGTATTGATTGATATGTAATATGTTCCTGCTGTGAGTGCTCCGATGTTAATTGGGGTGTTATTCATGTCGATTTTCCCTTTCATCACTACTGAACCTGAAAATGAAGCTATAGTATAGCTGAACGGCTCGCTGTTTTTCACATTGTTTACTACTATAAAATCGTTGGAAGGATTGGGGCTGATAGTGATTTTCTCCTGACCGTATATATTATCAATTCCGGTAGTTGGTTTGCAAACCATTGCAGAGCGTTGAGTACAGCCATTGTTATTTGTTACCATAACCTGATAGCAATCGCTGCCACCGGGTGTTATTGAATATGTACTGGTAGTAGTGGTAGCTAACAGGGTATTATTTTTAAACCATTGGTATTTGGTAAATCCGGTAGGTGCAGTAAGTGTAGCGCCTATGTAGGTGAGTGTTGGAATATAACTGCTTAGCTTGGTAGTCTTAATGCTGTCTGATACAGTTTCGTATGCAATGCGGCGGAGCTTTCGGGCTATTGCAGTATCGATGCCATTGCCAAACATTACGTTTTCTGTATTCATCCTGTAGATGCTGCTGAATATTACAGCCGCTGTTATGTAGCTACCTTCCATAGACTGGTGTGCCTCGTCAGGCCCCCAAAGGTCTACAGAGGGAACTTGTGTAATTGCCCTTAACCATGCGGAACCTATTGGCGTGATTATTTCTTGGGCGCTTGTATTGACTACCTGGTAGTTCTCGTAGATATTTGTTATTAGTTTTTTACCGTCGCCAAGGCCAGGATAACCTGATTTCCACGCCCAACCTGAAAATAATAACATTCGGGAGCAGGTATTATTGGCACGCATAGAATCTCTGATTTTGATATGCCCTGCTATCACAGGGCTTTGTGCAGGATTTGGGAAAATACCACCACCGTCAACAAAGCGGCCTTGATTGTCCTGTAGTACCACATAGTCCCAGTTATTGCTCCGTATCAGGTCGAAGACCAATGGGTTATTCATATGTGCCATGGTACCTTGTGATACATCGGCAACACTAATACCACCAGGGGTGTGCGATGCTATTACCATTGGCAGAGCCGCTTCATCTGCAAACCCTTTTACGAGTTGAGGAACATCGTACGTGCCTGTGAAGCTATTGCCAATGAATAATACTTTGGTAGTATCGGCGGCTTGGGTGAAAATATAGGTAAAGAGAACAAGCGTAGAAAGTAAGAGTCTTTTCATTCAGTATTTGTTTGAATGGAAGACGTGTTTTGTTGATGAAAAGTTAGCTTATTACAGCATGATAGACGAAAAAATTCAAGTAGTTAATAAACGGGGTTAGTTTATCATCGCCCAGTTGAAACCAAAGCGTATCATGAAATTTTGTGCTGCATAGCCAGGTGCAACAATTGTATTGCGGCTGAATAGCTGTTGCAATTGGTCGGCCATCAGGTAGGCGCGGAAACGTTTTACCTTGAAATTGAAGTAGAAACTTAGCTCCGGTTTATTTGTAGCAGTGTATGTATTCTGATAATAGAAGCGATTGAAGTATGGGCTATAACCTGCAGGGGTATACGCACTATGGTAGCGTGTCTCAAAACCAGTAGCTGCAAGCATTGATTTTTTGAAGATGTATTTTTCAATGCCCAGTTTGTGCCTGCCAAGCAATTGTGGTATATTAACAGGTGCTGTAGCATCTGTTTGCTGATAAGTGATTTCATTGTCCAACACCCATGCGCCCAGACGGAATTCCTTTCTCAGCCAAATCTGTGCAATATTGAATGTATTGGCATATTGAGCCGGCAACTGCAGGTTGTTGAGGTAAATATAATTGCTAATGATATAATCTCTGGCGCCGATACTCAGGTTCCAACGATCTACAGTCCATTGCCCGTTTATTTGTGATACACTTTCTTTATTGAAAGATGTAAGGATGGTATCGTATTGATTGTAGTAGGTAGTGTAGTTGTATGGTGCTGCATTGATATTTTGAGATGCACCAACAGACAGGCTTCCCCATTTGTCCATATCCTTTCCCAGCAAAGCATTGATAGCTGAAGAGCCAGCAGCATTGCCTGTAACATAGCTCAGTAAATGTGCTTCGTAAAACCATTTTCCTGAAAGCAAGGCTTCTTTTTTCAGCGAGGCAATAACATAATTGTGCAGTTGCTTGTCTTTGCTTGTGCTGACAAGGTATGTGCTGCTGAAATTATCTGTACGTATACCAAGCCCTGCGCTGAATTGCAATTGATTTTCCTGCTTGCCGATGAAGCCATTCAGCATAAAACGGTTGTCTATAAACACCCATTCCTGACGGCTGAAGATAGAGTCTGTAGACTTGAGGCTACGGGTGAAGAATTGACTATAACGTGCAGAGTCTGCAGCAAGGTCTTTATACAAATGCCTTTCGCCACTTACTTCTATACGATGTGTTATACTAAAACGTGGTGTGAGGGACAGAGAAAACTTTGAGCTGTCGGCATTGTAAATACTATCTGTTTTGCCCCAGGTGTAGCCGTGCTGCACCATAAAAGAATAGTCGCGCAACATATTAGATACTGAAGAGCGGCGGATATTGGCAGCATTACCGAATGCATCATTCTGAAAACCTACACGTATAGTACGTCTGTCGTTATAAGCACTACTATCCAGTTGTTTTTCGTCAACTATTCCACCGTTTTCATCTTGCTGCATTTTGTTGTACACAATACCACCATACAATTCGTAATGCAGTTTCTTGCTTTGATAGTGCGTACTCAGGTACGCCATATCGTTATTGGTACGTTGAATATTATAAAATCCGGGGGAGTTTATTTTGCGGTAGCCGATGGCAAAGTTCCAATTGGGTTTGATGTTTTGTGTGTGCATCAGTGATGCCATCTGTTCTTGCTTACTGCCCAATTGGTAGCCGAAAACAGAGTAGGGGCGATTGGTATTATAATAGTTTAGGCTATCAACATCGTATCTGTAAACATCGTATGCCCGATAGCCAAAACTAGGTCCTGTGCGGTCTTCGGCAGTAAATAGCAGATTTCGTACAGCACTGCCATTATTGCCAAGGTCTCTGTAAGGGTAGTTGAGTAATCTGCGATGTATAGTGCTGATAGATGAATCGGGAAGATAAACCTTGTCTGAATACAGTTTTCTGTAGAAGATACGATAGCTCTCGTCTTTCCAGTCTGTTGTGTTGGTTTTGCCAAACTGAGTACTGTCTTTCTTATTCTGGTCAAAAACAGATTTACCCTGCCCGGGAGGCTGTATTTGTGCATAGCCATTGAAATTGGTTGATGCCCAGAGGACAAAAAACAATACAACTATTCGTATATATATATGGTTCTTCAAAAAGGAGCTATAAAACTTCGCAAAGATAACAGAATTAGTATCTACATTCTTTTAATAATGCCTGCAACCAATGCAGCCAGTTTCGGTGCTGCAGCATTGGCTGCTGTCAGCACCTCCTCGTGCGATACTTTGTGCACAATACCAGGCACCCCTAAGTCTGTGATAATACTAGCTGCAAATACACGCATACCACCATGTTTGGCAACTATATTTTCAGGTACGGTACTCATACCTACGGCATCTCCACCTATTACATGCAGCCATTTATATTCAGCAGGGGTTTCGAAAGTAGGGCCTTGCAAACCTATGTACGTGCCTTCTTTTACTTCCAGATTTTGAGAAGTAGCCACTTCCTTAGCCATAGCTAGCAGTTTGTGGTCATATGGCTCGCTCATATCAGGGAAGCGTGTGCCGAGGCGTTCATCATTCGGCCCGCGAAGCGGATGTTGGGGGAACAGGTTGATATGATCGTTTATCAGCATGATGTCTCCTACTTTGAAATCCGCATTCATGCCGCCCGCAGCATTGCTGAGAAACAACGTTTCAACACCCAGTGCCTTCATAACACGAACAGGAAATGTTACATCTTCCATCGTATAGCCTTCGTAATAATGAAATCGCCCTGCCATCATCACTACTTCTTTGCTTCCCAAAGTGCCGAACAGCATATTGCCGGCGTGTCCTTCTACTGTACTTTGCGGAAAGTCAGGTATGTCTTTGTATGATATCTCTTTTGTAACCTGCATAGCATCTACCAAGCCGCCTAAACCACTGCCCAGTATAATGCCAATGGTAGGTTGTGCATTGGTTTGTTGCCTGATGTATGATGCCGTCTGTTGTATCCTGTCGTATAAGCTCATAATGGTAAAGGTAATAACTAGTCTGTATTTGATTTAATTGTGTGATAATGCCTTGGTAATGTATATATGTTTTAATGTTTTATATTTGTTGTTCAAACCGAATATTATATGAAACAACTTCTCCCTCTGCTGTTGTTGAGCAGTGTATTCATTACTAAAGCATCTGCGCAAAAAACTACTGCTACAGGTTCAAGAATGATGGCAAACTCATATTACAAACATGATGGAGCTAAGTTTGTGGCATCGGATAGTTCCAGATATGCTTATTCCGGAGATAGAGGTGGTGATGCATTGAATACTCCCAAAGCAGACACTTCTACTAATAGGGTGTATAATAATGCGACAATGTCTTGGGATAATAAAACTTTATTGTTGGAGACATTTGATGCGAAAAGCAATATACTGTCTTACGTAACACGTAGCTGGGATAATGCAACCAGTGCTTGGAAAAATTCAGGAGGAATGTATTTTACCTACATCAGTGTCGCCGGTAAAGATTTAACGGAAACACAAACTGTACAAAGCTGGGATAATGTAGCGAGCGCATGGAAAAATACAGCAAAGTACAGGAGTTTGTATAATGCTGATGGTGAAATTGATACCATGTTTTTACAAGCTTGGGATGCACCATCTTCTGCATGGAAAAACTCTAAGATGGCTGAATATGTATATAACGCCTCTGATAAAACGCTTACAGAAATCATAGAGTATAATTGGAACTCGGGTACAAGCAAATGGGATAAATACAGACGTAATTTCCATCAGTATGATGCCAATCTGAATATGGTATTTAAAACACAAGAAAATTGGAATGCCGGACCATCTACATGGACATATGTAAAAAGAGACTTGTATACATATGATGCCAGCAAGAATAAAAAGACGCACACATTACAGATCTGGAACGCAGGTACAAGTGCTTGGGATAATAGCGATAAAGAGTTGTTTACTTACAATGCGTCTAACGTAATGATATCGCAGACACAACAGTTTTGGGATGTAGTAACATCTTCGCATGTAAATAGTTCTAAAACAGAATACACGCTTGATGCGGGTAATAATATAACTATGGAATTGTATTCGCTGTGGGATAAACCAAGCACAAGCTGGAAACAATATCTGCGAACACAGTATGCTTACAATAGCTATAGTCAACGTACATCGGATATACGTGACAGGTGGAATGCCGGTGGGTTCTGGGAATATACTATCAATGACTATAAAAGAAACTACTATTATGAAGAGTATACACTTGGTGTAAAAGAAGTTGCTACAGCATCTGTCGGTAATCTTAACGTCTATCCTAATCCTGCCGGTAATGTAGTAAACATCAATATGCAATGGGCAAAACCACAGGCGTTTGAAGTGTTAATAACCAATAATATGGGGCAGTTAGTGTATCGTATAGCTGAGCATGCACAGACATCGTATGTACGTTCTATACCAGTTTCGGAATTACAAAACGGTGTGTATTATGTTGTATTGAAAGGGGAAACAGATAAAATAACAAAGACAATATTGATACAGAAATAGTAACAATGATTTTATATAATAAGGGTGGCATTGCCACCCTTATTATATATGTCAAGCTATCACCATCACGAGGTCTCCTGTATTTACCAGTGTACCTGATGGTAAATCAATACTATTTATGGTTGCATCGTGTGATGCAGTTACAACTGTTTCCATTTTCATGGCTTCTATCACAAACAGTGGTTGGTTTTTCTTTACCTTATCGCCTTTATTCACCAATAGTTTCGACAGCATACCTTGTAGTGGCGCACCTATCTGATTAGCATCTGCCTTATCAGCTTTGCGGTTTTCCACCTTCTGTATTTTTACAGATTTATCGAGCACATCTACATTTCGTGTCTGTCCGTTCAGTTTGAAGAATACAGTACGTTTACCATTGTCATCTACTGGCCCAATGCTCAGCAAACGAATCAGCAATGTTTTTCCTTTTGCAATTTCTATGGTTGTATCTTGTCCCATTTCCATTCCGTAGAAGAAAATAGATGTTGGCACAGCAGATACATCACCATATTCCTGCCAGAAGGCAAAACCTTCTTCAAATACTTTCGGGTAGAATTTGTAAGAAAGGAAATCTGTTATCGTCAGGTCTTTGCTGAATTTCTCTTTGAAAACTTCAAACTCTTTGTCAAAATCAACAGGTGGCAGGTGTTTGTTTGGCCTATCGGTAAATGGAGTCTTATCTTTCAGTACGATCTTTTGCAAGTCTTCAGGCAAACCTCCTTCAGGCTGTCCTATATCGCCCATAAAGAATTGCTGTACCGATTCAGGGAACGAAATGTTTTCGCCATTTGCATACACATCTTCGCGCGTCAGGTTGTTGGCAACCATAAACTGCGCCATGTCACCTACTACTTTCGAGCTTGGTGTTACCTTCACAATATCCCCAAACATATCGTTCACCGTAGCGTACATGTCTTTTATCTGTTCAAACTTATCACCAAGTCCTAATGCTATAGCCTGTGGTTTCAGGTTTGAGTATTGTCCGCCCGGTATCTCGTGTTGGAATACATCCGCAGCACTAGCTTTCAGGCCAGACTCAAACGGATAGTAGTACTCTCTCACGGTATCCCAGTAATCAGAATACCTGTTGAGCATTTTTATATCATACGGATTTTCGCGTTCGTGAAATTTAATCATTTCCACAATGGCATTGAAGTTTGGCTGAGACGTAAGCCCCGACAAAGAACCCAATGCACAGTCAACCACATCTACACCTGCATCAATCGCCATCATGTAGGTAGCCGGTTGCAATGATGATGTATCGTGCGTATGCAGGTGGATGGGAATATTAACCGTACTCTTTAATGCAGTAATCAATTCCTTCGCTGCGTATGGCTTCAGCAAGCCACTCATATCCTTGATGGCAAGAATGTGTGCACCTGCGTTCTCCAAATCTTTAGCAATACGCAGATAATAATCGAGTGTGTACTTCGTACGCTTCGGGTCCAGAATATCACCTGTGTAACAAAGCGATGCTTCTGCAAGCCCTCCGGTACGTTTACGTACCATATTTATTACAGGCACTACATTTTCCATCCAGTTCAGCGAATCGAAAATGCGGAATATATCTACACCAGTCTCCCAGGATTTCTCTACGAACTTCTCAATCAGGTTATCAGGGTATGCTGCATAGCCCACACCATTCGCACCACGTATCAGCATTTGCAGCAGAATGTTTGGTATTGCTTTGCGCAAGTCTGCAAGTCGTTTCCATGGGTCTTCTTTCAGAAAACGGATACACACATCGAAAGTTGCACCACCCCATACTTCCATACTGAAAGTATTCGGATGATTCATAGCAAAGCTCTTCGCCACTTTCATCATATCGTAGGTACGCATACGCGTAGCAAGTAGCGACTGATGTGCATCGCGGAATGTAGTATCTGTATAGTGTATCTGCTTTTCGTTCTTCAGCCACTGTGCAAATGCATCGGGTCCCAATTCCGTTAGCAGGTCTTTTGTTCCTTTAGGATATGCTTGCAGGCTGTCAAATGCAGGCACTATAGGCTTTTCAAATTTGCGACCGTCGTGTTTCACCTTAACATCACTATTGCCATTCACCGTTACCTCTCCCAAAAACTTGAGCATCTTTGTACCCCTGTCTTGACGTTGTGGCATATTAAACAACTCAGGATGTTCCTGTATAAAGTTTACCGTTGCCTTGCCTTCAATAAAGTCTTTGTTCGTTATCAGGTTTTCAAGGAATGGGATATTATTCTTTACACCACGAATACGAAACTCCCTCAATGCACGGTGCATCTTCTGTGCAGCATCCTGTTGCGTATTGCCCCAAGTGCTCACTTTCACCAACATACTGTCAAAGAACGGGCTGATTTTCATACCCGGGTAAGAGCTACCCTCATCCAGACGCACGCCAAAACCTGTAGCATTGCGGTAGGTAAGCAACGTGCCATAGTCGGGCTTAAAGTCACTTGCAGGGTCTTCTGTTGTGATACGGCATTGTATAGCCACACCATTCTTTGGTATAGCCTGTTGATTGCCTAGTCCTATTTCTTTATCAGACAGTTTGTATCCATCTGCAATAAACAATTGTGTTTTTATCAGGTCAACACCTGTTATCATCTCTGTAACAGTATGCTCTACCTGTATACGCGGATTCACTTCTATAAAGTAGATATTCTCTGCAGCATCTACCAGAAACTCTACCGTACCAAGGTTATTATAATTAACCGCCTCCGCAATCTTAACTGCATAGCCATATAGCTTATTCAATGCCGCTTGGCTGAGTGTTGTTGATGGTGCTACCTCTACCACTTTCTGAAAACGGCGCTGCACAGAGCAGTCCCTTTCGTAAAGATGTACTATGTTACCATGCCTGTCGGCTGCTATCTGTATTTCTATGTGCTTAGGATTTTCTACAAATTTTTCCAGAAACACTGTATCATCACCAAATGCATTCTTTGCTTCACTCTTAGCCTCGTGAAATGCTTTCTTCAATTGTTCATCATCCCTTACAACACGCATACCACGTCCGCCACCACCTGCGGCAGCTTTCATCATCAGCGGATAACCTATGCGTTGTGCCTCTCTCAGTGCAATAGCTTCATCCGTCAAAGCATCTATATTACTTTCTATTAGTGGTATACCTGATTTCTGCGCTACCTCTTTAGCCATTACTTTATCGCCCAGCGCAGCCATAGCCTCCGGAGATGGGCCAACAAACACAATACCATGCTCAGCACACTTAGCAGCAAAGTTTGCATTCTCTGACAGGAAGCCATAACCGGGATGTATCGAATCGGCACCGCACTCCTTTGCCACTCTGATGATTTCATTGATATTCAGGTAAGGCTTCAAAGGGTCGTTGTCCTCACCTATCTGATAAGCCTCGTCGGCCTTGTATCGGTGCAGCGAATAACGGTCTTCGTAAGTGTAAATAGCAACTGTCTGGATGTTCAGTTCTGATGCAGCACGGCAGATGCGTATAGCTATCTCGCCTCTGTTCGCGATGAGTAATTTTTTGATGTTCATTTTTCCGGAAAAAGCAATTGCTAATTCATAGCAAAACTAATGCCATAAAAACAAAAGCACCAACCTGAGGTTGGTGCTTAACTAATTATTTTCAAAAAGATGTTTTTTTAGCACAATCGTACCTGTGTATTACCACAATCGTACACGCATACTATCAGGTATATACATCTTATTACCTGGCTTCACGTTAAATGCTTCGTAAAATTCAGGAACGTTAGGGAATGGACCGTTTACACGTTCTTTAGCAGGAGAGTGTACGTCTGTCAACAGACGGTTTGCCAGTTCCTCTTTACGTGTTTGGTACATCCATCCCAGTGCATAGCCCATAAAATAGCGTTGCAGTGGTGTAAGGCCATTTATCTTTTCACCTTTCTTATATGCTTCTGTTTGCTTGAAGGCATCCAAACCTATCAGTATACCGCCAAGGTCAGCAAGGTTTTCACCCAATGTAGCTTTACCGTTGATGTGCATGGTATCTACAGGCATCATTTTATTGAACTGCTGTACCAATACCTCTGCGCGAGCTTTGAACTGGTCTTCATCCGTTTTGCTCCACCAGTTTTTCAGGTTACCTTTTTCGTCAAACTGACGACCTTCATCGTCAAAGCCATGTGTTATTTCGTGGCCTATTGTAGATGCACCACCGTAACCGTACACCAATGCGTCATCCAGTTCTTCATCGCGATAGCCCGGCACGGTGAAGATACCAGCTGGCAATACGATTTCGTTGTTAGATGGGTTGTAGTACGCATTATATGTTTGTGGTGTCATTTCCCATTCTGTGCGGTCTACTGGTTTACCCAGTTTGTTCATATAGTAGTCATTCCACCATTTATTAGCACGCATAGCGTTCAGCACATACGGACCACGGTCTACTTTCAGGCTCGAAAAATCTTTCCATTTATCAGGATAACCAACTTTCTTGGTAATAGTAGCCAGTTTAGCCAGTGCTTTTTTCTTCGTGCTATCTGTCATCCAATCCAGTTTCTCTATACGTGCTTTGTAAGCGTTGCGTACATTTTCAACCATGTCTTCATAACGCTTCTTAGCCTTCTCGTTGAAGTATTCTTTAGCAAACAGCTGACCAAGTGCCTCACCCATTGCACCTTCTTCTGCAGACAAGGCACGTTTCCAGCGTGGCTTCTGTGCTTGTGCACCACGTATCATTTTGCTGTAGAAATCGAAGTTGGCATCTACAAATGGTTTGCTCAGGTAACCTGCCATAGAGCGTACAAAATGGAACGCCATATAGTCTTTCAGGTTTTGCAGGTTTTCTGTAGATATTACTTTATCTAATTGTTTGTAAAACTCAGGTTGTCCTACAATTACACTGTCTACACTCTTTACGCCCATTTGTGCCAACGTAGTTGTCCAGTCTATAGTAGGCGACATTGTTTTAATCTGGCTGATGGCCATCTTATTATAGTTCTTATACGGATCGCGCAGGTCTTCCAGTTTGCGAGAAGCCTGTGCCAGCTTTGTTTCTATAGCAATAATAGCAGCTGCTTTTGTTTTTGCGGTAGCGGTATCATTACCCATCAGCGCCATCATGTTAGCTACATAAGCAGGATACGCATTGCGGATTTTTGTTGTGCGTTCATCTGTATTAAAGTAATAGTCGCGATTAGGCAGACCCAAGCCACCCTGACTCAGGTAGTATGCCATCACTTCGCTGTTCATCGCATCTTGCGATACACCTTCGCCAAAGAAAAGACCAATACCATTAGCATGTGCATACGCCACATAAGCCATCAGCGTTTTTGTATCTGTAAGCCCATATATTTTATCCAGTTCAGGCTTCAGTGGGTTGATGCCTTCTTTCTCGATGCTTACTGTATCCATTGCACTGTACCAGAAATCACCAATCTGCTGGTCTGTACCCGATTTAGCACTTTTCTGCAGCGCCTCTTCATTGATGTGCAACAAGCGTTTGTACAGTTCCTCTTGTACAAGGTTGGCAATACCCCAACCAGTCTCATCGCCGGGTATCGGGTTTGCTTTTATCCAGCCACCGTTGGCATATTCAAAAAAGTCATCGGCAGGATTTACCGTTGTATCCATATTGGCAACGAGGATGTCGCCTTTGGCAGCTTCCTGCTTGCCTTCGTTTTTGCAGGCTACGAAAACTGTAGAAAGGGCAATAGCCCCTATCAGCTTCTTGTTCATACAATTAGAGAGTTTGAACTGCGAAAGTAGCTTGTTTTGGCTGTAAAAAATACCCGTAAACGGGTGATATTATAAATATTGCAACCTGTAGCTTTGCCTATGCTTCTGAAGTCTTTAGAAAATACACCGATAGCTGATATAGTAAGTACTTTCAACCTATCTTTTGCAGACTATGAACTGCCATTCCAGTTTACCACAGAAACGATGGGGCAAAAAATCCGTTTTGAGGATATTGACCTAAGGTATTCTGTAGGTGCATTTGACAATCATAAATTGGTTGGATTTATATTCTTTGGTTTAGACGGAACTACCGCTTGGGATGGCGGAACAGGTGTAATACCTGCATACAGAGGACAAAAGCTGACACAAAGAATGCTCGAGTTTAGTTTCCCTATACTTAAGGCACAGGGCATAAATCGTGTATTACTGGAGGTACTTGAAAATAATGTTAGTGCGCGTAGTATATATGAACATGCGGGCTTTAGCATCACCAGAAAGCTGCGTGGCTACAAAGGGCACATCAGCATTAGCAAAAATCACAATTATCGCATTGAAGTATTAACTGATCCTGATTTTGGGATGCTATCCAAACTGAGCGGTTTCAGATTTGCATGGCAGCAAATGGATAAGCGCATTCAGAATCGAGCCGACATCATTACCACAATATGCATAAGAGACAATAACGACATTGTAGCATACATGCATTTTGATGCCAAAGCTAGCAGGGTTCATCAATTTGGCACTGCGGAAAGCCACAGGAGAAAAGGGATGGTAGCTGCTTTGTTTCAATACTTAGCCCAAAACTGCGCTGCACCTATTCTTGTAGTGAATGTTGAAGATGCTTCTGAAGCTGATACATTCATACAGTCAACAGGTTTAGTTCATTTAATCAGCCAATACGAAATGGAAATGTTTTTGTAAAGCTTAAAGAAACTATAAATAATAAAGGCGGCATCTGCCGCCTTTATTATTTATGCCATTTGTGTTTTAAACTCGCTTGTAAAGTGGAATTCTATATCCGGGTTGTTCTGGCGTTCTGTATTTAAGAACCATTCGCTCTGCGCCAAATACACAAGGTTACCGTCTTTGTCTTCCATCACGTTTGCTTGTTTAAAGCGGATGAAGTCTTCTAGCTTTTTCTTATCGCCCGTTATCCAGCAAGCTTTGTAGAAGTTCAATGGTACGAAGGCACAAGATGCACCATACTCCTGCAGCAAGCGGTATTGTATTACTTCAAACTGAAGCTCACCCACACAACCAATAACTTTGCGGTTGCCACCGTGCTGTGTAAAGAGCTGTGCAACACCTTCGTCCGTCAACTGGTTAATACCCTTTTCCAATTGCTTAGTCTTCATCGGGTCTTTATTCACCAGTTCCTTAAATATCTCCGGAGAGAAGGTTGGTATACCTGTGAATTGCATTTTTTCACCTTCTGTCAGTGTATCTCCAATTTTAAAATTACCTGTATCAAACAAGCCTACCACATCTCCCGGAAATGCTTCTTCAATTACATCCTTCTCACGCGCAAGGAATGAATAAGGATTGCTGAAGCGAACATCTTTTTCTATACGTGTGTGTTTGTAATATTTATTACGCTCAAACTTACCGCTACATACGCGCAGGAAGGCAATGCGGTCGCGGTGGCGGGGGTCCAGGTTGGCATGTATCTTAAATATGAATCCAGTAAACTTATCTTCACCCGGCTCTACATAGCGCTTATCAGTAGCCCTGCCTAATGGGTGTGGAGCAATACGAATAAATGTATCCAGCAATTCCTTTACACCAAAGTTATTTACTGCAGAACCGAAGAATACCGGCGCTACTTTCCCCTTCAGGTATGCTTCTGTATCAAGTTCACCATATACACCGTCCAGCAGGTCTACATCTTCGCGCAGTTGATTGGCATCGCGTTCTCCTATTTTTTCATCCAACAGACTGTCTTTTAAATCAGGTATTGGTACAGAGTTTTCGTCTGTTGCTTTTTGGCTGGCTGTAAACAGATTCAGGCTTTTATCATATAAATTATATACACCCTTAAACTCCTTACCCATATTAATAGGCCATGAAAGCGGGTGTAGTGATATGTTTAGTTCTTTTTCTATCTCGTCCAGCAGGTCGAAAGGAAACTTACCGTCACGGTCCATCTTGTTCACAAACACAATCACAGGCGTATCGCGCATACGGCACACTTCCATCAGGCGGCGTGTTTGTTCTTCCACACCATTCACACTGTCTATTACCAATATTACACTATCCACAGCAGTTAGTGTACGGTAGGTATCTTCGGCAAAGTCCTTGTGGCCCGGCGTATCCAGCAGGTTGATGAGCGTATTCTTATACTCAAAGCTCATAACAGAGGTAGCCACAGAGATACCACGCTGGCGCTCTATCTCCATAAAGTCGCTGGTAGCATGTTTCTTTATCTTATTGCTCTTTACCGCACCTGCCACCTGTATGGCACCACCAAATAACAACAGTTTTTCTGTTAGCGTGGTTTTACCGGCATCCGGGTGAGATATAATGGCAAATGTGCGCCTGCAGTTAATTTCCTTTTCGTATTTCATTGCTATGGTTCAAATCCAATCATAATACACGACATAATGGTATCCGTTTCCTGAATTTGAAGCGCAAAGTTGCAATTTTTGGGCGACTTTAGGGGCAGACAATTGAAAAATAGCACCGATATTATGCGGTTTGTCATTAACCAGTTGAACTAAAAAATCCACATTTCACCCACAATTTCCACATTACAGCCCTTGTGGCTTGCGGCTTTCCGTCAATATTTTACTTTTGTTTTCAGAAAACTGAGTGAGATACATGCCAAGGCTGAATGACGATTTATTAAATGATTTCAAGGAACAAAAAGTACTGATATACAACCAGCTCGAAGTATTCGACCCATTGGGCACACAGCTTAGTAAACCGGCAGCTCAGCGTTTGGTTAGTACAGGTATTCTTGTTGTTTCTGAAATATTTTGCTATCTGTTGGCATTAGGTATGCTTGTTTTCGCTTTCTTCCTTACAAAGATTTATCCTTTTTACATCCTTGCTGAGCTACAATACAAAGGCGACTATGCCAAACTGGGCTTCATAAATGTGCGCATGTTCACCTTTGCCATATATGGTATGATTGGCATTATATCATTACTGCTTTATTTCTTAGGTACTTCACTCAGGCAAATAAGACTGAAAAATAATATCCTGAGTCAAGCAGGGAAAGATATCAAAAACATGGTAGGCCAGCACTTGAGGCGCAAGGCTGCTATTGATGCGCTGGAACAACGCCACTTTTTAGAATTGCCCGATTTTCAGGAAGAAGGAGTGGTTATTCCCGCAAAAGTAAATGAAGTGCTGAACCCCGGTTACGAAGGCTGAAAGGCTTAATTGACCATCTTTAGTTTTTTTGAATTACCTATATTAGTTTTAAGCCTCGGCTGATATGAACTGATATGGCAAAAAAAGCTACACAACAAGCTGCAAAGCAATTAACAGATACACCCAAAGAAACTAACTACAACCTGCTGGTATGGATTATCATTGCCATTACAGGCGTAGTATATTCGGGCTGCCTTAATAATGCTATCCTGAACTTCGATGACCTGGAGTACTATAACATGTACCCTGAGGTTATCAATCTCTCCTTTGCCAGTGTAAAGAAGATATTTACCAGCTATTACCTCATCATGTATCAGCCGCTGCCCGTGCTGACGTTTGCCATCAACTATGCAACTACCGGTATGGACCCGGTACCTATACATTTAGTGAATGTCGTGATGCATCTGATCAATATCTGGCTGGTTTTTAAATTCATCAGCGAGCTAACGGAGAAGAAAAATATAGCCCTTATTGTTGCATTCCTGTTTGCACTGCACCCTATGAATGTAGAAGCCGTGTCGTGGATGTCTGCCCGTAGTAGTAGCATGTATGTGCTGTTCTACCTGTTGGCTTTGCGCAGTTATGTCAGGTATCACAAAACAAATTTCCAAACAAAGCACCTGATAATAGCTGCACTATACTTTATTGTCTCACTTTTCAGCAAGGCACAGGCAGTTACATTACCTGTACTACTCTTTGCTATAGACTATTACTACAACCGCAAACTGAATGCTAAGCTGATACTTGAAAAGATTCCATTCTTCGCATTAAGCGTTGTATTTGGTTTGATAACAGTAATGGATAGCGATACACAGGGCAACCTGAAAGATGGGATGCTGATTTCTTACAATGCCATCGACCTGTTTTTTATGGTCTGCTACTCGTTTGCTTTCTATTTTGTAAAACTTATACTACCTGCCAACCTTTGTGGTATATATGTTTACCCACCCAAAACAGGAGGCTCACTGCCATGGGAATACTACGCATCTCCGGTATTGTTAATAGCCATTTTATTCCTGCTATATCGCTTCCGTAAAAACAGAGCTGTAATATTTGGTGCTGCACTGTTCTTCATTACCATCTCCATCAATATCCAGTTGATACCGTCACGCTTGTTCATCACAACAGACCGTTATGCTTACTTTCCTTACGTAGGCTTATTCCTTATCATAGGTTATATCTACAATCAACTGCAACATAACGAAGCTTTGGCAAAGAAATACCTGCAAACCTTTGGTATTGTACTGGTAGCAGTCGGGCTTGTTTATTGCTATGCAATATGGGAACGCAACAAGACCTGGAACAACGACTACGATTTTCTGACAGATATTATTGAAAAGAATGAACCTGTGCCTTACATCTCCCGTGCATATGGCAACAGGGGTAATTATTTTCTGAACAATGGCATGATAAACGAAGCAATTGCAGATTTCACTTCGGCACTAAAAGTAAAGCCTGATGACGGACAGTCTTATTACAACAGGGCTATTACCTATGTAAAAGTAAGCCGCTGGCAGGAAGCATTGGCCGACCTCGATTCTTCTATTAAATACAATCCGAAGTTTGCCTTGTCATATTCCAATATGGCATTCATCAGGTACAATCTGAAAGATTATAACGGCGCACTGGAAGCTGCTAATAAGTGCATTACAATTAAACCGGATTTACCTGAGGTATATAACATCCGTGCAGCAGTATACTTCTCTATCAATAACCTGCCTGCAGCAGAAAAAGACCTTGATAAAGCGCTAAGCCTGAAAAAAGACTTTTCTGATGCTTATAAAAACAGGGGGATACTATACATGAATACAGGCAGAAAAGCACAGGCTTGTAGCGATTTTCAGAATGCAAAACTATATGGCGATCAGACTGTTGACGGACTGATAAACACAACTTGCAGGTAATGTGAATTTTTAATTAAGCCCAAGCGGCAGCTGCAGTGCTTAATTCCTTATTGTTGTTTGTTAATTCCGCCAATCGTTCCATTACGCGCTCCACCAAAGCATCGGGGCAAGAAGCACCAGATGTAATCATAATACGCAGTGGCGATTTGTTTGGCAGATAGTTATTTGTTTCAACCTCTGCATGTGTATGCAGGTCGAAGTGTTTGATAAGCGTATCAGATATCAGACAATGCTCGTCTTTAATGAAGAACGTCGGCAATTTCAGTTCGCAAAGCTCTACAAGGTGAGACGTGTTAGAACTGTTATAACCACCTATTACAATTGCAAGGTCTGCATCAGTATCTAGCATGCCTTGTACTGCACTTTGGTTGTCGTTAGTAGCATAGCAAAGTGTATCACGTGTGTCAGCAACATAATTGCTGATGGTTTCTGTAGTCGGCTTGTAGTGGTCTATCATTACTTGCCTCAGATAGTCTGCAATACCTTGTGTTTCGCTGGCAAGCATGGTTGTCTGGTTTACTACACCAATGCGTTGCAGGTCCTTAGTAACATCAAATCCCTCAGAATATTGTCCTTTGAAGTCAGTATAAAACTGTTCAGCAGGTAATTCGCCCGTTATGTATTTGGCAAGACATTCTGTCTGCTCCATATCTTTTACTACAACGGTATGTGTGTTTGCCTGACTGTGCGAAAAAGTAGCGCGTGTTTCCTCATGATTGGGCTTACCGTGTACTATAATGGTATAGCCATCTTTGCCAATCTTCTCTGCACGGTTCCATACTTTTTCTACAAAGGGGCAAGTGGTTTCGTATCGGCTTGGTTCAATACCTTTATCGCGGAGTGTTTTTTCCAGTTCCAGCGTAGTGCCGAATGCAGGAATAATAACGATGTCGTCAGCGGTCAGTTCGTCCCAGCCCATCAGCATATTGCCTTTGGTGTCCATGATGAATTTTACCCCCAGATTTTGCAGGTCTGCATTCACACCAGGATTGTGTATCATTTCACTCAGCAGGAAAACTCTTTTGCCGGGATTTTCGGCAACAGCACGAAATGCTATTTCGATGGCATTTTCCACACCATAGCAAAAACCGAAATGCCTTGCCAATATAAGATGCAGCGAACCGGCCTCTAAAATAGTAGGGCTGAAGTCCTTTTTCATCTTATCTGCCGCTTTGCGCTTTTGTTTGATGGCAGTTACCAGTGTACTGCGATAATGTACCGGAACGTCGAACGATTTCATTGCAGTGCAAAGGTATGCTTTAGGCTGTTATTAAATATATAATGTGTAAGTACTATCAGCTACGCAGTTTGCTAACTTTCACATCCATACCCGGCTTGGCTTGCATCAGCCCTGTCAGGATGATGGTATCACCTGCAGACAGGCCTTGAAGTATCTCTACTTTATCGCTCGTGCGTTGTCCCAGTTTTACAACAGTCAGGTCTATTTTGCCATCTTTTATACGGGCTACTTTTTTATCCTTTGTTGTAGGTATGATAGCCTGAGAAGGTATCAGGATAGCATTGTTTTCGCTATTGAGCGGCAGTTTTATATTGGCATAAGAGCCTGCTATCAGTTTGCCATCGGTATTGGCTACGGTAGCGCGTACTTTTACTGTGCGTGTGCCAGCTTCTGCACCTGCATCTATTGCTGCAATTTTGCCGCTCAATGTATCCATCCTGCCCGCAACCGAAAAATATACAGTATTTCCAACAGCTATAGATTTCAAATATTGCTCAGGTATATTGAAATCCATTTTCAGTTGATGTGTCTGCTGCAAGGTAGATATTACGGTAGTAGGAGATACTACTGCACCAACACTGATAGAGCGAATGCCTATTGTGCCATCAAAAGGTGCTACAATACGTGTAGCCCGTAGTTGTGCGTCTGCATAAGCAATATCTGCATTGATGGATGCAATCTGTGCTTCGGTGGTTTCATAGTCCTGTTTGCTGATGCCGCCAATTTTCAAAAGTTCTTCCTGGCGTTTCAGTATGTTCTGTTGCAGTTTCAGTTGAGCGCGTTGTTTTTGTATTTGCGCTTTTATTTCACCATCGTATAGTTGCACAAGGGTTTGCCCCTTATGTACTTTGCTACCTTCCTTAAAGTTGATTTCTGTAACGCGGCCTGCTATTTCAGGATGTATTTCAATTTCTTCATTTGCCAATAACGAACCACTTGCTTCAAATTCGCTGCTGAAAGATTGTGGTGTAGCAACATAAGCCTCGGCATTCAATCCTTTAGGTTTGTTCTTGGCAGCATTTTCATCTTCGACACTGCTACATGCACCTGCAAGTGTAGCTAATAGTAATAAAGCCGCTGCCTGTTTTTGATATGCCATGCTCGTTCCTTTCATTATTTATTCAGAAATTGTGTAGCAAATATATTGATATCTGAACTTGCAATATGCAGGAAACACATCATAAATGGCATTGGCGCTATAGGCTAAAACTAATACAGATAGCTGTACTAGCGGTTTTATCTGCTATTGGCATGTGGTATCTGGCTGATTGTCCGTGTCATGCAGATGCGTATAATTATTATGTATTTCAGCCCTATCAGCTTTTAAGAAATCTATTTTTTGGGAAAATTCCATTCAGTATAGGTGATATTATTTATATCTCATGGGGGATCGGCTTGCTGGCGCAGCTTATCAGGTGGGTATATTATCTGCTGAGCCTGAAAGATTATGCCGATACGCTGAAGTATTCTTTTGTGAAAGGCATCGCATCATTGGCGAGTATCTACTTTATGTTTATGATTGGGTGGGGTGGTAACTATTACAAAGAGCCGTTGGCCAACTACTGGCATATTGATACGGCTAGGTGGAATGATAGTTCTATTATAGAATTCGATAGATTTCTGGTACAACAACTAAATGCTACAGCACCTCATTACAAGCGATACAGATTTAAAGAGATAACAAGGAAAGCAAAAACATATTACCAAGCTAATACAGATTGTTATCGCAATGGTAAAGGACTTGCGATCAAGCCGTCTATGTTTGGTAATTGGATGCAATACATGGGCGTACAAGGCTATTACAACCCATTCACAGGAGAGGGGCAGGTGAATAAAGGCGAATTGGATTTTATGTTGCCGTATGTAGTATGCCATGAAATGGCACACCAGGCAGGCGTTGGCGCAGAAGATGATGCAAACCTGTTGGCTTATGCACTGTCTGTCAATTCGCGAGATACAACATTTATGTACTCCGCTTATTTCAATATCTGGTTATACACGCACATGCAATTGCGTATGCGCGATACTGTTGCTGCGAATGCAATAAAGGAATCATTAAACCCTACAACTATTGCACACTTAAAAGCATTGAGAGAACAACGCCGAAAATACCGCAGCAAGATTGGTGCATACACAGGCGATATGTATGACCAGTATCTGAAACTCAATGGCCAAAAAGATGGCATTGAGAGCTACGACAAAGTAACAGTCGGTGCGTGGCTATGGGAACAGCAACGTAATAGCAAAACTGAGAAATTGTATATTCCTTAGCCTTTATACTCTCCCCATACTGCGCGCAGTGTATCGGAAATTTCGCCAAGTGTACACAGGTTTTCGACCGCTTCAATAACAGCAGGCATCAGGTTTTCTGTTCCCAGAGCTTTCTCACGGATAGCTGCAAGGCTGGCTTCTGCTTTTGCATTATCGCGTTTTGTACGAAGTGCTTTTAGCTTTTCGCTTTGTACTACGCGGATAGAATCATCTATCTTCAGCAGTGGTGTATCGTTTGTTTCTTTTGAAATGAATTTGTTTACACCAACAATTATCTTTTCGCCCGTTTCAATAGCGCTATTGTATTTGTAGGCACTGCGAGCGATTTCTTCCTGTATAAAGCCTTGTTCAATAGCTTTAACTGCTCCTCCCATAGCATCTATCTTATCTATCAATTTCCAAGCTGCGGCTTCTACTTCGTTAGTCAGTTGCTCTACATAGTAAGAACCTGCCAGTGGGTCAACCGTATCTGTAGCGCCGCTTTCAAATGCTATGATTTGTTGTGTACGGAGAGCGATAGTTGCTGCGGCTTCTGTCGGCAGCGACAATGCTTCGTCATAACCGTTGGTGTGCAGCGATTGTGTGCCACCCAATACAGCACTCAACGCTTGTAGCCCAACACGTACTATATTGTTTTGCGGCTGCTGTGCAGTAAGTGTACTACCTCCTGTTTGCGTATGGAAGCGCAGCATTTGTGCTTTAGGGTCTGTAGCCCCCAGGTCTTTAGTAATCTTAGCCCACATGCGGCGTGCTGCGCGGAATTTCGCTACTTCTTCAAATATATTGTTGTGTGCATTAAAGAAGAACGAAAGACGTTGTGCAAATACATTGATGTCAAGCCCTTTTGCAATAGCAGCTTGCAGGTATGCTTTACCATTAGCTAATGTGAATGCTAACTCCTGCACGGCAGTAGAGCCAGCCTCGCGTATATGGTAGCCCGAAATAGAGATAGTATTCCACTTAGGCACTTCTTTGCTACAGTATTCAAATATATCTGTGATGATACGCATAGATGGTGCAGGTGGGTATATATATGTACCACGTGCAGCGTATTCTTTCAGTATGTCATTCTGGATAGTGCCTGATATTTTTCTGACATCAGCACCTTGTTTCTTGGCAAGTGCTATGTACAATGACAGCAAGATAAAGCCCGTAGCATTGATGGTCATAGAGGTAGAAACATCCTGCAAGTTGATATCTTTAAAAAGTATTTCCATGTCTTCCAAAGAGTCTATCGCAACACCTACTTTACCAACTTCACCCTCGCTCATGGCGTGGTCAGAGTCGTAACCTATTTGTGTTGGCAGGTCGAAAGCTACAGAAAGCCCCATCACACCTTGGCTTAGCAGGTAGTGGTAGCGTTTGTTCGATTCTTCAGCAGTACTGAAACCCGCGTATTGGCGCATTGTCCAGAGCCTGTCACGATACATGGCAGCATGTACGCCACGGGTAAAGGGAAATTCACCTGGTTGTTCGGTCATAGCAACCGGTTCGCAATACACTTGTTTTATTTCAATACCTGAATCTGTAACAATCTTCTTGTCGCTCACTTGTATGTATTTGAATTTGCGTACTTTAAAAAGAAAAAACTAACTAAGCCATAGCACCACCTGAAAGGATGCGTTTGGCTTCTTCATTGATGATTTGCAGGGCAACAGTTGTTGGTGGTTCGCTGGCGTCAGTCAGTACCACATCTACAATGCGCATATGCAGGTCTTTAGCAGATGCATCGGGTTTCAGTTGCTGTGCTATAACGCCAATCATGTTTATCTCTTGTTCCATCACACCTTTTACTGTATTCCATACATTGCTCGATACATATATCTGTTGAGAAAGATTATGTTCAAACTCGCCGCGAATAGTAAAAACCAATGCTTGCTGCAGGTCAGTCACTGTCATACCGCTCATGTATACACGAGGTATAAGAGAGCGCGGATTAATGCGTTCTATGTATAATGCAAGCCTTTCCAAAGCCTGCAGGCGCATACGCACAGTAAATTCCTGATTCTCGCGAAGCATAGCAATTTGTTTGCGTTGCATATCCGTAACGAGGAATTTCTGTACTATCATATAACAAGCTATCAGTACAATTATAGCCGGGAGGATGTATTTCAGTATCTCTAATACAGTGTTCATATTAAATTATTGCGTCGCAAATTATCGATTTTTTCGGGTAAGGACTAGTATTTATAACGTTTTCAGTCGTAATTTATAGGGTAAATTGGTTAATACGTATCTATAAAGGTCTTTTGAAAAGGATGTAATAATATTACACCTGCAATGATAGGATTCTATGTATAAGATTTTAGTTGTAGATGATGATAAGGATATGTGCATGCTGTTGGATCGTTTCCTGACAAGGAACGGCTACAGTGTAAAAAGCCTGCATACGGGTAAAGATGCGTTGCAATATTTGCAGAAAAACAAACCCGATATTATTCTCTGCGACTTCAGGCTGGATGATATGACAGGGTCGAAGCTATTGCAGAAAATCAAAGAAATGATACCAACTGCATTGGTTATTATCATTACAGGTTACAGTGATGTAAAAGATGCAGTAGAGGTAATGAAGATGGGAGCTTATGACTATGTTACCAAGCCTCTTTTCCCTGATGAAATACTGCTGACGATAAAAAAAGCACTGTCTGCACAGGGCGCAAAAGAAAAGAAAGAAGAGATAAAGCCAGATATAGAGGCTACTGAAGAGCATATATATGGCAACAGCCCTGAGTTTCAGAATATCATAAAGCAGATAGGTCTTGTAGCTCCAACCAATTTCAGTGTTATTATATATGGCGAAAGCGGCAGCGGTAAAGAGGCTATCGCTAAAATGATACATGAAAAAAGCGAACGGGCCAATCAGCCCTTTGTGGCTATAGATTGTGGTGCATTGACACCCGAGCTGGCAGGCAGTGAGCTTTTTGGGCATGAAAAAGGTTCCTTCACAGGTGCAGTATCGCAGAAAATAGGTTCGCTGGAAACTGCGAACGGTGGTACCGTGTTTCTGGATGAGGTTGCCAACTTGTCTTATGATATACAAGTATCACTTCTGCGTGTAGTGCAAGAACGGAAGATAAGGCGTGTTGGTGGTGTAAAAGATATAGGGCTGGATGTACGCATCATTGTTGCCAGTAACGAGGAACTGTGGGATGCGGCACTTAGTGGTCGTTTCCGTGAAGATTTGTATCACAGATTTAATGAATTCAGTATAGAAGTGCCGCCATTGCGCAATAGGAAAGATGATATCATGTTGTTTGCAGAGCACTTTCTGAAGCGTACTAATGCAGAACTAAAGAAGAACGTTCTTGGCTTTTCGCAAGATGTGAAAGACATATTCATGGAATATGTTTGGCATGGTAATCTGCGAGAACTATTGAACGTAGTAAAGCGTGCTACGTTATTGACGGACGGAGAGTTGATTGAAGTAACGGCATTGCCTTTTGAAATAAACAATTATAAAAAGTTGCAGTTTGATAATATAAAATCGGACTTGCAGGCAGATAGCATTGAAAACCTTGAGAATAAATATAAGGCTGTCAATATAAACGCTGAATACGAAGTAATACTGGAGGCATTGAGGCGTACACAATTCAATAAAACCAAAGCAGCCAAGCTGTTGAACATAGACAGGAAAACGCTGTATAATAAGATTAAACAATACAAAGGCTTGGAATAAGGTATGGCTGAGCAAAATAACATGAACGATGCAAGGCTTGATAATGCAGATGCTGTGTTTAAAAATGCAGAACTGCTTTCAGGGTCTTATGCAATGTTGGTTGTTGAAACTAATACCAACCGCATATTGCATTGTACCAACCATACAGAACAGGTATTGGGTTATAGTCTGGATGAAATAAGACAAAAAGGGCTCACAATTCCTGATATAATAGACGAACGGCAACAAGACCAGTTTACGCATCAGACAGCAAGAATATTTAATACAGAGAATGCCGAGAGTCAGTACGTGATGTATAGCATCCTGATGAAGGATGGCAGAAAGCAGATGTGTTTTCTGTTTGCTACGCCACCTGCCGGTACTACGGGTATTCAGGAGTACTATATCATTTTGATTATCCCCGATTTGTCAGGACAGGAACTTCCGTTTACATCTTTCGATTCCAGAAGGTTGTTTCTTGAAAAGCTCAGCAATTTCAGCTTTGGTACGTTTGAGTGGATAGTAAGTGAGGACAAAGTATTCTGGTCTGATGGTATCTACAAAGTATATGAATTAGACAAAGAGACACCACTTACTTATGATGCAGTAAGGATATACTCGCACCCTGACGACAAGGAAAGAGCAGGGCAAGCAGTTGCTAATGCACTGAAAACGGGCGAAGACTATGATATAGAGATGCGCATTATTACGCCTGCCAATAAGTTGAAGATAATTAGTGCATCGGGTAGGGTACTGAAAGATGAGCATGGTAATGTTGTGAAGATGGTGGGTAGTGTGCTTGATATTACAGGACAGAAACAAATAGAAACTGATTTGAAGAAGTCAGTAGCAGAGTTATACAGATCGAACAAAGAATTGGAAGAGTTCGCCTATGTAGCCAGTCATGACTTGCACGAGCCATTAAGAAAAATTACAACATTCAGCGAAAAACTGTTTGATGAATGCAATCATTTATTGACAGAAGAGGGCCGTCATTATCTGGACAGAATAAAGTATTCTGCAGATAATATGACGAAGCTGATAGACAATCTGCTTGAGTTTTCACTACTTAATCAATATTCAGACCCTTATTGTCAGGAGTCGCTTAATACTGTGTTGAAAGAAGTGCTTGAAGATTTAGACCTGCTCATAGAGGAAACAAGGGCTACATTGCAAGTGGGGGATTTGCCAGAGTTGGAATGTTCCCATTCACAGATGAAACAGCTGTTTGGAAATCTTATCAACAATGCAATAAAGTTCAGAAAGAATGACGTACCTGTTGTTGTAAAGATTTCGAGTGAAGTATTGAATGATGAAGAAAAAGCGGCTTTGTACCTGAACCCCACGGTTAAATACTATAAGATAGTGCTAAGTGATAACGGAATAGGGTTTAAGCAGGAATATGCTGATGTGATATTTCAGATTTTTAAAAGATTGTATGGCCGCTCTACTTACGCAGGTTCGGGCATTGGCTTGGCAATATGCAAGAAGATATGCGACCACCACAAGGGTGTAATATATGCCGAAAGTGAGCCTGGTGTTGGCGCAAAATTTATCGTGATTCTGCCCCAAAAACAAGAGATATAAACTATGCTGTCTTCATTTTTCAGGATATTGATAGTTGATGATGATAAAGACGATTTCTTTATCACCAGTGAGTATATAAAAAAAATACCTCGCGTTAATGTGCAAATAGATTGGTGCAATAATTATGATGCAGCACTCAGTTGTATTGCTGAAAGAGCTTATGATATATACTTCGTAGACTATCTGTTAGGTGCTAAGTCCGGGGTAGAGCTGCTGCAGGATGCATTGAAGCTGAACTGCGAAGAGCCTATTGTGATGCTTACCGGTAAAGGAAGAAGGTTGTTGGATATTGAGGCAATGGAATCTGGGGCTGTAGACTTTTTAGTGAAATCAGAGATTAATACGGAGAAGGTAGAGCGGAGTATACGTTATGCTTTGTTGCGTTCTCGCAGTATCAAGGCGCTGAAAGCCAGCGAACAAAAATACAGGAGCGTATTTGAGCAGTTGAAGGACGTAATATTTGTAGCAGATGCTGAGCTGAAGTTGTTAGATATCAATGATGCGGCCATTGCTATGTTTGGTTATGATAAGGAACAATTGCTGACTATGAAGCTTACAGACCTGTTGGTGCCGCTTCCCGACATGAAAAGCGCTATAACTGCATTGAAGCAAGCAAAAGGTGAAGATGTGGAGGTGGTGCTAAAAACCGCTGATGGTGAATGGCGAAGTTGCATAGTGTCTGCCACAACACATTTCGATACAAAGGGGAGTGCATATGTACAAGGCATCATACACGATATCACAAAACTAAAGAAAGCTGAGCGGGCAATATTACAATCTGAAAAGCTGGCAGCTACAGGTCGTCTTGTTAGGACATTGGCACATGAGGTACGTAATCCATTAAATAACATTATTCTTTCTGTAGAGCAAATGAAAGTAGAAGGGGTGGATGAAACAGTTCAATTTTACAGTGAAATAGTTTTGCGCAATAGCTCAAGGATAAACAGCCTGATTACGGCCCTTCTGTCTACTTCGCGCCCTACTGATATTGTCTTGAAGCCGATTGATATTGCAGTGGTGATTGATACTGTATTGGGTCGCGCTGCTGATAGTATGCTGCTGAAAGGTGTTACATGTGAAAGAACTCAACATGCTAAAAATATACTGATAGAAGCAGATGTCGACAAGTTGCCTATTGCTCTGTTCAATATCATTATCAATGGTATTGAAGCTGTGGAAGAAGGTAAAGGGCTGATTCGTGTAAATGTTGATGTAGATGATACATATGCAATAATAGAGATAGCAGATAATGGTAATGGCATCAGTGACGAAAATATCGGACGTTTATTTGAACCATATTTCACACAAAAGCGCAACGGTCTAGGTTTGGGGCTGGCCGCATCATTCAATATAGTACAGGCACATAAGGGTAGAATAGAAGTAGCTTCAGAACCCGGCAATGGTGCTGTGTTCTCCGTGTATATACCGCTACATAAAGATTAATGTCCTGTACCAATAGCCTCGTCAATATCAGATAGCTTTATTGGCTTTTCTATGATTTTCAGTTTGTGGCTGTTCGTGATATCGATATCATAATCAAATGCACTCATGCAAATGATATTCAGGTTTCGATGAGTCTCCGAAAGCTCAACCGCAAACTTCCAACCCAGCCCGTCGGGCAGGTTATTATCTATAAATAAAATATCAGGAGAAACAGAAACTATAGATTTTCTGCCAATATCTATGTTATTGGCAGTATAGACTGTATATCCCTTTGGTTGCAGGTACATCGTGAATAGTTCACACAAGTCCTGCTCATCATCAATGACGAGAATTGTTTTGTTTAGCATAAGCGCCCCCCGGTGCTATAATGCTATCAAGATAGGCGATTTTTTTCATCTGCAATAGAGTGTGGTAGTAATTCTACATAAGCTTAGTCTGGTATTGCATATTCAGGGATGAATAATCTTCGGTATTTTTGCGCATTATGAATATAGAAAACGAATACCTAGAGGTAAACCGAAAACTGTGGAATGCAAAAACACCACATCATGTAACATCAGATTTTTATGACAATGATGCCTTTATTGCCGGTAAATCAACACTTAAGGAAGTAGAGATTGGCTTGCTTGGAGAAATAAAAGGCAAATCTGCATTGCATTTGCAATGCCATTTCGGACAGGATACAATGTCAATGTCTCGTATGGGGGCAAAATGCATAGGTGTAGATTTTTCGGATGTAGCAATGGACAAGGCCAAAGAACTAAATGCTCAATTAGGACTGGATGCCACGTTTATATGCGCTGATGTATATAAGCTACCTGAAGTATTAGATGAGAAGTTTGATATAGTATTTACAAGTTACGGTGTATTGGGTTGGTTGCCCGATATGCAGAGATGGGCAAATGTTGTATCACATTTCCTGAAACCCGGAGGAAAGTTGGTATTGGTAGAGCTACATCCTGCTGTATGGATGTTTGATAATGCATTTACCTATGTGCAATATCCTTATTTCAATAAAGAGGCTATTGTTGAAACACTACAGGGTACTTATGCAGATAGGAACGCAGATATAGAGCTGCAGGAAATAGGATGGAATCATCCGCTGTCTGAAGTAATGCAGGCGTTAATTAATGCAGGTGTAGATATTAAAGTGTTTAATGAGTACGACTATTCTACCCAAAATTGCTTTGCAAATATGGTAGAGATAGCTCCTGACAGATTTTGTCTGAAAGGCATGGAGGGTAAACTTCCTTTGATGTATGCTGTTGTAGCAGAAAAGAAATAAGTGGCGAAAAAGAAAGCAAGCATATCGGTAAACGGATTTGAGGTAATCAGAGAATGGTTGCAGGCTAAAGGCTTGCAACCATTTCCCTTTCAGGAAGAGACATGGCAGTTGTATGCCGAAGGGCTGAGTGGTATTGTGAATGCACCGACAGGCTTTGGTAAAACATTTTCTGTTTTTCTGGGCGTTGTGATAGATTGGATAAACAACAATCCAGATTACAAAACGAAAACCAAAAACGGATTGCAACTGCTGTGGGTGTCGCCCTTGCGAGCATTGGCAAAAGATGTTGGCAGGGCTATGGAGCATGCATTGGCTGAATTAGGAATTCCCTGGAAGGTGGCAGTGCGAAACGGAGATACATCAACTGTAGAGCGACAGCGGCAGAAAACAAATATGCCAGAGGTGCTGATTATCACCCCCGAAAGCCTGCATTTGCTGATAGCCACTAAAAACAATAAAGACATCTTCAGGTCGCTGAAGTGTATAGCAGTAGATGAATGGCATGAACTCCTAGGGTCAAAGCGTGGCGTGCAAATGGAGCTCGCTTTGTCTTACTTGAAAACATTGCCGGAGCAGGAAAGTCTGTTGCGCATCTGGGGTATATCAGCAACAATAGGTAATCTTGAAGAAACGCTGTATGTATTATTGGGCGATAATCATAATGGTACGATTGTAAAAGCTCACATTCGAAAAGAAGTAGCCATTCATACCATATTGCCCGAAACAGTTGAGTGTTTCCCGTGGGCAGGGCATCTGGGTGTACGTATGATAGAACATGTGCTGCCTGTAATACATAACAACAGGTCTACACTCTTATTTACAAACGTTCGCTCGCAGGCAGAGATATGGTATCAGGCATTGCTGGATGCTGACCCCGATCTTGCTGGTATCATTGCATTGCATCACAGTGCAATTGATGCAGATGTGCGTGTGTGGGTAGAAGAGCAATTGCATGCAGGTACATTGAAAGTGGTGGTCTGTACAGCCAGTCTAGATTTGGGGGTAGATTTTCGCCCGGTAGATACCGTAATACAAGTAGGTAGTCCTAAAGGGATTGCTCGTTTTCTGCAGCGTGCGGGGCGTAGTGGTCATGAGCCGGGTGCTGTCAGTAATATTTACTTTGTACCTACGCATACTTTAGAAATAGTTGAGGCTGCAGCGTTGCAGGAAGCTTATGAAAAGCAACTGGTAGAAAGTCGCAGCCCTGTTGTACTTGCATTTGATGCGCTGGTGCAATACATGGTTACCCGTGCTACAGGAGATGGTTTTATAAGTGAAACCTTACTTGCAGAGGTAAGAACAACAAACTGCTACAGAGATATTACTGACACCGAATGGGATTGGTTACTAGGATTCATTACGCATGGTGGTTCTTTGTTGAAAGAATATGACGAATACCATCGTGTGGTAAATGCAGATGGTGTGTATCGTGTATCAAACAGGCGTGTGGCTATGCGGCATCGTTTACATATAGGTACTATAGTGGGTGATGCATTGTTGCGGGTAAAGTTTATGAGTGGTGGTAATGTAGGTACGATAGAAGAATACTTTATTTCAAAGCTTGTACCGGGAGATGTGTTTGTATTGGCAGGCAGAAAGCTGGAACTGGTGATGATACGCGACATGGTAGTATATGTACGCAAGTCTAACGCCAAGAAAGCACACGTACCTGCTTGGGCCGGCGGACGCATGCCATTATCTGCCAATCTGGGTAGTGTGTTGCGTCATAAGTTTCAGCAGGCTGCATTAGAGCCAGATACAAATGAGTTGCTTACTTTTTTGCAACCGCTGTTTTTGAAACAACAAGAGCTATCTGTGGTTCCAAAAGAAGATGAACTGCTGGTAGAGCTTATTAATACCAAAGACGGTTATCACTTATTTGTTTATCCTTTCGAGGGCAGATTGGTGCATCAGGCAATGGCTTCATTGCTTGCATACAGAATATCACAACTGTTGCCCATTACGTTCTCGATAGCTATGAATGACTATGGTTTTGAGTTGTTGAGTGATCAGCCGATACCTGTAAGCGAAGAGAATATAAAACAACTACTAAGCCCAGACGCTTGGTATGCAGACTTGCAACGTAGTATTAATGCTGCAGAGATGGGGCGCAGAAAGTTTCGCGACATAGCTGTAATATCAGGTCTTGTATTTCAGGGTATGCCGGGTGCATATAAGAAACAACGTCACCTGCAAAACTCTACATCGCTTATATATGAAGTAATCAGCCAGAACGAACCATCTAATATATTGCTGCAGCAAGCCTATACAGAAGTGTTGACGTATGAAGTAGAAGCAACACGCTTATATAATACACTGCAACGCATAGCTGCAGGTAGCATTATTATATCTCGTCCTGCTAATCTTACGCCGTTTTGTTTCCCTATAAAAGTTGATTCTTTGCGCGAAGAATTGAGTAGCGAGAAGTTGGAAGACAGAATTCGCAGAATGCAACAATCGGCTCAAAAGTAAACCAGATAAGTAATAGCGCCGACATATTACAAATGCCGAATAAAAATATGCAGCACAATGTTTGGAAGTAGCGCAATCTTATCTACTTTTGCACTCCCAATCGATACAGAGCGGGTAAGTTCTTAAAGCGATAGTTACAGCAAAATAGTCGGTGTGCGAAGTGGTTAAAGAGGATGGTTAACTGATTAGAAAAATAAAGTTTTAAAAAACGTTTTGCGGTTTAAAAAAATGCTTCTACCTTTGCGCTCCCTCAGCGGAACAATGGTAACGAAAGGGAAGCAAAAAGCTCGAAAGAGTTGCAGCGA